>Ga0209579_10000055_pt1 | contig 231942 bp, 213 predicted proteins | sample Coa_R1_2_FD_187152 | JGI IMG/M metagenome (GOLD analysis project Ga0209579, IMG submission 187152) | Surface soil microbial communities from Centralia Pennsylvania, which are recovering from an underground coalmine fire - Coalmine... | ecosystem: Environmental > Terrestrial > Soil >... | reverse complement strand
GCTCGCGGAAGATCTGCTCGTCGTTGACGATGAGCTTCGGCTCGAGCTCGCGGAAGAGGCGCCAGGTCTCCTCGAGCCGGTTGACCGCGTCGACCGCGGCCTCACGCGCGTCCTCGCGCCGCGACTCGATGTCGAGGTACATCTCGCGCACCTTGAGCGCCCACTGGACAACGGCGTCGAGATCCTCCTTCGTGATCTTCCCGTCGGTGCGGAGGCAGAGGTCGTTGGCGAGCTCGCGGACGTCGACGCCGTCTTCCATGGCCTCGATCGTGTCCTTGAGCAACCCGTTCCCGAGCTCCCGCGCCTTCTCGATGTTCTTGAGGTCGACGCCGGCGGCGATCGCGGTGTCCTCCTCGTTCAGCTCCTCGCCGGCCAGCAGGCCGTCCACGATCTTGTGGATGTGCTTCGTGACCGCGCCCTTCTTCGAGCCGGTCGCCGTGGCGGCTTCCTTCTCGAGCGGCGCGATCGCCGCCTTGACCTGCTCGGCCGCGACGGCGACGAGCTCGAGCTCGCGCGGCGTAAGCCGGCGGTCGTCGCGGATCGCAGAGTTGCGGACGAGCTCGCGGATCTTCTTCGCGTCCTCGGTCGTGATCTGCGGGACGAGCTCGACGAAGAGACCACCCGCCAACGTCCGGGCATCCTCGAGCGTCGGGAGCGCTTGCTCCTCGGCCCACGTGGAAAGACCACGCGTCCAGAAGTCGTCGTCCTCGTCGAAGCCCTTCTCGGCGCTCTTCGCGAAATAGTCGCGACGGCGCTTCAGCCGCCCTTCGAGCGCGGCGAGAGCCTCGTCGCGGTCGACGTCGACCCGCTCCGCCTCGGCCTTGACCTGGTCCTCGAGGCCGTTGAGGTCGGCGGCGCGCTTCTCCGTGTCGACCGCGGTGACGATCGAAGCGGCGAAGTAGAGAACCTTCTCGAGCTCGCGCGGGGCGATGTCGAGGAGGTACCCGATCCGGCTCGGAACTCCCTTGAAGAACCAGATGTGCGAAACCGGAGCGGCGAGGTCGATGTGACCCATCCGCTCGCGCCGCACCTTCTGCCGCGTCACCTCGACGCCGCAGCGCTCGCAGATGATGCCCTTGTACCGGACGCGCTTGTACTTACCGCAATAGCACTCCCAGTCGCGGGTCGGGCCGAAGATCCGCTCGCAGAACAGACCGTCACGCTCGGGCTTGAGCGTGCGGTAGTTGATCGTCTCCGGCTTCGTGACCTCGCCGGACGACCAGTCGCGAATCTGCTTCGAGGACGCGAGACCGATCCGGATCGCGTCGAAATCGTTGATATCGATCATGTTTCTCCTCTAGTCCTCGAGTTCCAGATCGCCGACGGGCTCGCCGAGCGGCGGTGCGTCCTCGTCGTCGTCAACCGAGACCACGACGTCGTCGAGATCTCCTAGCGATTCGTCGGCGGGGAGCGTCAGCTCGCCGTCGACGTCGACCCGTTCCTGGCCTTCCTCGGCCTCCTCGGCGGTCGGCTCGCGACCGACAGCTCGGAGCGAGCCGGGCGAGAGGTCGATACCGAGCTCTTCCGCGGCGCGGAGCAGCTCATCCTCTTCCTCGCGCACCTCGACCTCGCGGCCCTCGTCCGAGAGGACGTGAACGTCGAGAGCGAGCGACTGCATCTCCTTGAGGAGCACCTTGAACGACTCCGGGATCGACGGCTCGGCGATGTTCTCGCCCTTGACGATCGCCTCGTACGCCTTCACGCGCCCGACGGTGTCGTCGGACTTGATCGTGAGCATCTCCTGCAGCGTGTACGCCGCGCCGTACGCCTCGAGCGCCCACACCTCCATCTCGCCGAAGCGCTGGCCGCCGAACTGTGCCTTGCCGCCCAGAGGCTGCTGGGTGACGAGGCTGTACGGGCCGGTGCTCCGCGCGTGGATCTTGTCGTCCACGAGGTGGAGGAGCTTGAGGATGTACATGTAGCCGACGGTGACCGTCTGCTCGAACGGCTCACCACTGCGCCCGTTGTAGAGCTGCACCTTGCCCGAGCACTGCCGGCCGACCGGCCCCTTCGGGTCGACGACGAACTGGATCGGCGAGTCGGGGTTCTGCTTCGTCCACTGAATGAGCGCTTCGTCGACGTCCGCCGGAGATGCGCCGTCGAAGACGGGCGTCGCGATCGGGCTCGGAGTGCCGCCGTTGATGATCTGGCGGCGGTGGCGCCAGTCGACCTCGCCGCGCTTCCCGTTCGTCTCCTCGCCGTAGACGCCGTGCGCCGCGGCCCAGCCGAGGTGCGTCTCGAGCACCTGGCCGATGTTCATCCGGCTTGGCACGCCAAGCGGGTTGAGGACGATGTCCACCGGGCGGCCGTCGGGGAGGAACGGCATGTCCTCCTCGGGAACGATCCGCGAGATGACGCCCTTGTTGCCGTGGCGGCCGGCGAGCTTGTCGCCCTCGGCGATCTTGCGCTTCGTCGCGACGTAGACGCGGACGAGCTCGTTGACGCCCGGCGACAGGTCGTCGCCTGATGCGCGGTCGAACGTCTTGACGTCGATGACGACGCCGCCCTCGCCATGCGGCACCTTGAGGCTCGTGTCGCGGACCTCGCGGGCCTTCTCCTTGAAGATCGCGCGGATGAGCTTCTCTTCGGCTGTGAGCTCGGTCTCGCCCTTCGGCGTGACCTTGCCGACGAGAAGGTCGCCCGCCCCGACCTCTGCTCCAATTCTCACGACACCGCGCTCGTCGAGCTGCGAGAGCGACTCCTCCGAGCGGTTCGGGATGTCGCGGGTGATCTCCTCGTCACCGAGCTTCGTCGAGCGAGCGTCGATCTCGTACTCGTGGATGTGGATCGACGTGAGGATGTCGTCCTTCACGAGCCGCTCCGAGAGGACAATGGCGTCCTCGAAGTTGAAGCCCTCGAACGGCATGAACGCGACGAGGAGGTTCGCGCCGAGTGCGAGCTCGCCGGTGTCGGTCGAGCTGCCGTCGGCGATGACCTGACCCGCCGTCACCTTCTCGCCGAGCAGCACGATCGGCTTGTGGTGGATGAGCGTCCCCTGGTTCGAGCGCATGAACTTGATCATCGGGTACTCGCTCTTCCCGTCCTTCGACTCGACGACGACCTTGTCGGCGTCGACGTCGACGACGGTGCCCGTCTTCTCGGCGACGACGACGTCGCCCGAGTCGACCGCAGCGCGATACTCGAGGCCGGTGCCGACGAGCGGCGCCTGGCGCACGAGCAGCGGCACTGCCTGCCTCTGCATGTTCGCACCCATGAGCGCCCGGTTCGCGTCGTTGTGCTCGAGGAACGGGATGAGCGCCGTCGAGACCGAGACGATCTGCGCCGGTGAGACGTCCATCAGCTCGACGTCCTTCGGGGACGCCGCGACGGCCTCCCCCTCCGAGGAGCGGCAGAGGACGGTGTCTTCGACGAAGCGGTTGTTCTTGTCGAGCTGGGCGCTCGCCTGCGCGATGACGTAGCGCGTCTCCTCGACGGCGTCGAGGTAGACGATGTCGTGGGAGACCTTCCCACCGGAGACCTTCCGGTACGGCGTCTGGATGAAGCCGAACTCCGAGACGGTCGCGTACGACGCGAGGTAGCCGATCAGGCCGATGTTCGGGCCTTCGGGCGTCTCGATCGGGCACATGCGGCCGTAGTGCGTCGGATGGACGTCGCGCACCTCGATCGGAGCGCGCTCGCGCGTGAGCCCGCCGGCGCCGAGCGCCGACAGGCGGCGCCGGTGCGTCAGGCCTGCGAGCGAGTTCGTCTGATCCATGAACTGCGACAGCTGCGAGGAGCCGAAGAACTCCTTCAGCGCCGCCACCACGGGCCGAATGTTGATGATCGTCTGCGGCGTGATCGTGTCGACGTCCTCGGTCGTCATCCGCTCGCGGACGACGCGCTCCATGCGGTAGAGACCGACGCGGAACGCCTCCTGGATAAGCTCGCCGACGGTACGGAGACGCCGGTTGCCGAAGTGCTCGTACTCGTCGAGGTCGTTGACGATCGGCGCGCGCGGCAGCGATGCAGCCTCGGCGGCGAAGTCCTTCGAATCCTCGGGCAGGCCGAGCTTGACCGGCAGCTCGATGAGCTTGCGGACGAGCGCGACGATGTCCTCGGTCGTGAGTACGCGGCAGTCCTCCGGCACCGAGACGCCGAGCCGTTGGTTGAGCTTGTAACGGCCGACCTTCGTCAGGTCGTAGCGCTTCGGGTCGAAGAAGAGCGAGCGGAGGAGATTCCGCGCGTTGTCGAGCGTCGGCGGCTCGCCCGGCCGCTGCTTCTTGAACACCTCGATCAGAGCCTCCTCCTCGCGCGTCGAGGGGTCCTTGTCGAGCGTGTTGACGATGTACGGCGAGTTGTCGAAGAGCGCGAGGATCGCCTCGTTCGTCGAGGTGTCGAGCGCGAAGCCTGTCGACGGGTCCTCTTCCGGCAGCGCGCGGAGGAGCGTCGTGATCGGCAGCTTCCGCTTGCGGTCGATGCGGCCGTAGACGATGCCCTTCTTGTCGATTTCGAGCTCGAGCCACGAGCCGCGGCTCGGCATGAGGTTCGCGGTGAAGACCTGCTTCGTCGCGTCCTTCGGCTCCATCAGGTAGGCACCCGGCGAGCGGACGAGCTGCGTCACGATGACGCGCTCGGTGCCGTTGATGATGAAGGTGCCGTGCTCCGTCATCATCGGGAAGTCCCCCATGAAGACGGTCTGCTCGCGGATCTCGCCCGTGTCCTTGTTCACGAAGCGGACCGTCATCGAGAGCGGCGCCTGGTAGCTGAGATCCTTCTCCCGGCATTCGCGGATCGACGCGGCGGGCTCTCCGAACTTGTAAGAACCGAACTCAACCGCAAGTGAGCCGGTGTAGTCCTCGATCGGGGAGATGTCGTCGATCGTCTCCCGGAGTCCCTCGTCGAGGAACCACTGGAACGAGGCCTTCTGAATGTCAATGAGGTTCGGCAGGTCAAGAACGTGCTCGAGCCGACTGAACGACTTACGAGCGCGAGGTGAAACGACCGTCGTGGTCAAGAAGAGCAGCCTCCCTTGGGACGTGCGAAATTCGGCAACTAATCGGCGGCAGAACGAACGAGCGGGACGCGCGCACGCCTAAACGTGGCGCAACCAGCCAGGGTACCGGACAGACCCCTCCCACCGCAAGCCGAAGCCTCGGCGGAAGCCGGTATGCGGCCGAAACTCTAGCGGACCGAGCAGCGGGCTACGTCTCGCCGCCGGCCGCGCGGCCAGCTGCCTTCTCCATCCGCCGCTCCATCTCGAGCCGCTCTGCGATTCGCTCACGTGCGGCACGCTGGTGCTCGTGACGCAGAGCGATCTCCTCAGCCGTCATCTTCTGCAGCTTCCTCTTCGCCATCGCCGTCGTCCTCCTCGAGAAGCCAGCGGATGTGGAAGACATCCGCCTGGATGTCCGCGAGCAGACCCGTCGGAGTAGTCACGTCTCGGTGGCTGATCACGGGCTCGTCCACGCGTACATGGTCACCTGACGAAAGCCCGAGCGCAAGACGCTCTTCCCGACGTGTCCGAACTAGTAGAGAGCGGTCTCACGGGAGCGTAAAGGCCGGAGCGTAAGACTCGGCACAGCCGGGCTTACGCGGGGGCCCGACGGAGGCGCGCTGCCGCTCCTGCGCCGCAGGCGCACGACCGGCCGCGCCACGAACGCGATCGTTGCGCGACACGACGTCCAGCAGAGCCCTCAGTACGAAGCAGGCCCGGGATCGCAATCCCGGGCCTGCGTATTTCCTACGCTTCGAGCTGAAGTAGCGAAGCTATTTCAGCTCGACAGAAGCGCCGGCTTCCTCGAGCTGGGCCTTGATCGAGTCGGCCTCGTCCTGGGCGACGCCCTCCTTGACCGGCTTCGGGGCCGAGTCGACGAGGTCCTTCGCTTCCTTCAGGCCAAGACCCGTGATGGCGCGGACGACCTTGATCACCTGGATCTTCTGGCCTCCGGCCTCGGTGAGCACGACGTCGAACGACGTCTTCTCCTCGACCGCCTCGGCCGGAGCAGCGCCCCCACCGGCGGCGGCGACGGCAACCGGAGCGGCAGCGGTGATGCCCCACTCCTCCTCGATCTTGTTCTTCAGCTCGACCAGCTCGAGTACGGTCATCTTCCCGAGCTCGTCGAAGATGGTGTCAACAGCCATTACGCGTTCTCCTCTTCGGTTTCGGCGGCCGGCTCGGGAGCCTCCGCATTCTCTTCGACAACTTCCTCGGCCGCGGGCGTCTCAGCGTCAGCGGCAGGCTCTTCCTCGGCTACAGGCTCCTCGGCTTCTGCAACCGGCTCCGGCGCGGCCTCCTCGGCCACGGGCGCGGGCGGCGCGTCCTTCTCGAGCTGCTCGATGCGGGAGTCGATGAGCCCGACGAGGTTCTGCAGCGGAGCGTTGAGAAGCGCGGCAAAGGCGCTGAGCGGCGCGATGATCGCGCCGAGCACCTGGCCGCGAAGCACGTCAGCCGGCGGCAGCGTGGCGAGGCTCTCGACCTCGGCTGCCGTCATCGCGCGGCCCTGCATGACGCCGCCGCGGATCTCGAGCACCTTCGTCTCGCGCGCCGAGTCGGCGAGCGCCTTCGCAGCCGCGACCATGTCGCCGTCGGCCTCGAGGAAGGCGATCGCGCTCGGACCCTCGAGCAGCGTGAGCAGCACGTCGGCACCAGCCGCCTCGGCGGCGCGGCGTGTGAGCGTGTTCTTGACGACCGTGAACTTCGCGCCGCTCGCGAGCAGGCGTGTGCGCAGATCGTCGATCTGCGGCATCGTCAGGCCGCGATAGTCGGCGACGAGGAGCGTCTCCGCGGCCTTCAGGCGCGCGGTCAACTCATCGACAACGTGCTCTTTCTGTTCCTTCTTCATCTCACCTCGGCGGGTCTTCTGCCCTCACAGGGAGGACTGCCAGCGGTCTTAGGCGGGTCAGCTACTAGGCCGGAACTGTAGCTGGCTCCTGCGGTTGATCGTCCAATTCGTCGACAATGCCTCTCGTCTTCGCGGGATCGAGGCGGATGCCGGGGCCCATCGTGCTCGTGAGCGTGATCTGCCGGATGTAGCGGCCTTTCGCGGCGGATGGCTTCGCGCGGATGATCTCGTCGAGCACCGCGACGTAGTTCTCGACGAGGGCGCGCTGCTCGAAGCTCTTCTTCCCGATCGCGACGTGGACGTTCGCGCCGCGGTCGGTGCGGTACTCGAGCTTGCCGGCCTTCGCCTCGGAGACGGCCTTGGCGACATCCATCGTCACCGTGCCCGTCTTCGGGTTCGGCATCAGGCCGCGCGGCCCGAGGATCCGGCCGAGACGGCCGACGTTCCCCATCTGGTCCGGCGTCGCGATCGCGACGTCGAACTCCGTGAAGCCTTCCTCGATCCGCTTCGCGAGATCGGCGGACCCGACGACATCGGCGCCGGCCTCTTCGGCCTCGCGCGCCTTGTCGCCCTCGGCGAAAACGGCGATGCGGACGTCTTTGCCGCTGCCGTTCGGAAGCATGAGCGTGCCGCGCAGCTGCTCGTCGGCGTGGCGGACATTCAGTCCCAGGCGAAAGTGCACCTCGACCGTCTCGTCGAAGCGCGCCGCGCCCATCTCCTTCAAGAGCTTGAAGCCCTCGGCCGGCGAGTAGAGCTGCTCGCGATCGAAGAGGGCGCGGGCGCCGCGGTAGCGCTTGCCGTGCGCGGCCATCAGCCGTCCACCTCGACGCCCATCGAGCGCGCCGTGCCGGCGATGATCAGCGCGGCCTGCTCGACGTCGCGCGCGTTGAGGTCGGGCATCTTCGTCTCGGCGATCTGGAGAACCTGCTGGCGCGTGAGGCGTCCGACCTTCAGGCGGTTCGGCTCGCCCGAGCCCTTCTCGAGCCGCAGCGCCTCCTTGATGAGGACGGCCGCCGGCGGCGTCTTCGTGATGAACGTGAACGAGCGATCTTCGAAGACGGTGATCTCGACCGGGGTGATCCGGCCGTTCTGGTCGGCCGTCTGGGCGTTGAACGCCTTGCAGAACTCCATGATGTTCACGCCGTGCTGGCCGAGCGCAGGACCGACCGGCGGCGCCGGGTTGGCCTGCCCGCCGGGGATCTGGAGCTTGATGAGTGTCAAAACCTTCTTAGCCATGCGCGCTTCCTCAGTCGAGTTTCTTGACGTTTTCGAATCCGACCTCGACCGGCACCTGCCGCTCGAAGATGTTGACCATCACCTGAAGCTTCTGCGCGTCGGCGTTGACATCGGTGATCTCGCCGTCGAAGTCCGCAAGCGGGCCCGAGGTGATCTTCACCGACTCGCCGAGCTGGAACTCGACCTGCGCGCGCGCCGCAGCAAGGGCCGCGGGCGACGTCGTGTGGAGGATCCGGTCGACCTCCGGCTGCGAGAGCGGCGCCGGAGTCGCGCCGGCGCCGACGAACCCGGTCACGCCCGGCGTGTTCTTCACGACCGTCCACGCGTCAGGGTTCATGTCCATGTTCACGAGCACGTAGCCCGGCAGCGTCCGCTTCTCGGCCTGCACCTTCTGGCCGTCCTTCGTCTCGATCACCTGCTCCGTCGGGACGACGACGCGCCGGAAGCGCTGGCGCTGGTTCATCGACTCGATCCGGTGCTCGAGATTGGCCTTCACCTTGTTCTCGTGCCCGGAATACGTATTGATCACATACCAGCGAAACATCTAGCGCCCCTCCAGTGAATGTTGCCGCGTCACTCGCGAGCGAAAAGCAAGCGAGGCTAGGACGCAGGGAGCCTCGATAGTTGAAACTATCGGGGCGACCGAGGACAACGCATCGCGCAGCTTTGCAGCCGCGAGGGACGTGGATGACATTTGCTGGTGGGGCACTCTCATTACCTGAGCAGGACGTGTTGGACGAGATAGCTCCAGACCCGGTCGTTCACGTACAGGAACGTGCCGACGAGGAGACAGGCGACGAGGACGACCGCTGTGCCGCTCACGACCTGGTGCTGCGTCGGCCACTCGACCTTCTTCAGCTCGGCGATCGACTCCTGGACGAAGCGGACGCCCCGGATACCGCTGCGGCCTTCGGATTGGCGCTCGGGGGTCGGCGCGGCGCTCTCGACGGCCGCCTCGCGCACCGGCTCGACCGGCTCCGGCTTCCGCGCAGGCTGAAGCGGCGGCGTGCCGGCCGCGATGCCGCGCCGCTGCCGGCGCTGCTGACGAGACGTGCGAGCCATGACCTCTACCGGGTCTCCCGGTGGATCGTGTGTCCACCGCACCAGCGGCAGTACTTCTTGAACTCGACGCGATCCGGCGTGTTCCGCTTGGACTTGTTCGTCTGATAGTTGCGGCGCTTGCAGTCGGTACAAGCGAGCGTGATTGCGACTCTGACTCCGGTTGCCATTTCTCTTTCTCAGATCGGGTGTGGGACGCTGTAGTAGCGCCGGGTGGGCTCGAACCACCGACCTCTGCATTATGAGTGCAGCGCTCTAACCAGCTGAGCTACGGCGCCTCGGGCCGGCGCATAGTAGCGGAGTCGCGTAACCGCCGAGCGGCGCCAAGCCTACCTATCGCGCGCCTCGATATAGCGCTTAGTTGGAGAGCCGCGCGATGAAGTCGAGCGTCTTCGCCCACGCCGCGTCGGAGGCCGCCTGGAAGTCCTCCTGCTTGCGGTCGAAGAAGCTGTGCGGCGCTCCTTCGAACTCGATCAGCTCGTAGTCCTTGCCGTTCTCGTGCAGCACGCGCTCGAACTCGACGTTGTCTTCGTGCGGGATGCCCTGGTCGTCGCCGCCCTGTAGGGCCAGAATCGGTGCGTCGAGCTTCGGGACGAGGTCGATCATTCGACCGGGGCGCCCGTAGAAGCCGACGGCACCGGCGAGGCCGTGGCCGCTCGCGGCTGCCGCCCACGAGCCGCTGCCGCCGTAACAGAAGCCGACCGTGAAGATCGGGTCGGCGCCCATCGAGCTCAGGTGCGCGACACACGTGCCGACGTCCGTTTGCACCTGCTCCATCGTCAGCTCCTGGACGAGGGGCATGTAGTCCCAGTCGTTCGGGCGCTTGTCGAGGCCGGCCGTCCGTCCGAAGTAGTCGAATGCAAGAGCCGCGATGCCGCGCTCGGCGAAACGAAGCGCGAGCTCCTCGTAGAAGCGGTAGAGCCCGCGAACGTCGGGCAGGATGACGACGCCCGCGCCGAGCTCCTCCTCCGGGATCGCGAGGAAGGCACCGAACCGGTTGCCGTCGGGCGCATCGAGCACGAGGTCCTCGTGCGAGACGGCGGCGCCGGAGATCGGCGGAATCGGCGGAGCGGAGTCGTCGTCGAAGCACATCGCCCTATGAGCCTAGAGGAGGAGCCCCACCCGCGGCGTACCTACCGGACGTGACCGATGAGTCGCACCGCGACGCGATGAACAACGCGATCCGGGCGCAGCGCGAGCGCGGCAACGTCCCGAAGTCGATGCTGCCGCCCGAGGATGAGCCCGTTCCCGTGCCGGACGCCCCGGAGCCGATGGCGCCGGAGCCCGAATCAAAGCCGGAGCCCACGCCTGAGCCGGTCGCGAAGAAGGACTTCTGGGCGCGCCTCATCGGTCGGTGACGATTCCTATACTCGGCGGCGTATGCAACGTGTGAGACGCGTCCTGCTCATCGCCGCGCTGGTCGCAGCCGGAGCCGGCTACGTGACGGCGTCACCCTCGGCGGGCACGAGCGTCCCTGCGTGCCCCGGCCATGCACCGCTACCTCAGCCGGCCGCGAAAGGCGCCCCGCTGAAACACTTCGTTCGGCCGGGCGCCACCGCGATGCGGCTCTGCCCCTGCTACTGCTCCACCGTGAACATGTGGGAGCGCCTGTACCGCAGCAGAGTCACGATCGACGGCATCACGGGCATGTTCAACAGACTGCGCGTGCCGAAGCCGGGCACCTACATGTGCCCGCTGGATGACGGAACCGAGCTGCTCGTCGTGTTCGGATACCCGAACGCCCGTACCGAGCGCGTTCTCGTCCATCTCAGCGGTTGCGAGGGGGCCACGAACGGACGCTCGGGACGCTCGATGACGGCGCGGCTGTACAACCATTTGCTCCGCCTCGCTGGCCGCCCTTAGCCGCCCGTAGCCGCAACCGCCTCCCGGGCGTTTACCGCCCGAGATGGCGAGATCCCGCTGGCGTCGCTGGGTGCAATACACGGCTGCCGCCGTGATCGTCTTCGTGGGCGCGTACGCCATCGGCGCCGCGGTCGCCGGGCCACTCTTCTTCTACCCGTGCAGCCTCGACGGCCTCGACATGCACGGCGCGGCGCAGGCGAGCGTCCTCTACTACTCGAACGGCACGCAGCTCGGGACGCTGGGCGCGACGAGCAGTCGCATGCCGGTCGGGTTCAACCACATCAGCCCCGTGATGCGGAAGGCGATCATCGACACGGAGGACCGGCGCTTCTACTCGAACGGAGGGATCGACTTCATCGGGATCCTCCGCTCGCTCAAGGCCGACGTCCTGGCGGGCGGCGCCGTCCAGGGCGGCTCGACGATCGAGCAGCAGCTCGTACGCAACATCTATCTCAGCCCGCAGCAATCCCTCAGCCGAAAGCTCACCGAGGCCTGCCTCGCAGTGCAACTCGACAAGCAATGGAGCAAGGACCGGATCCTCACGGCGTACCTCAACGACATCTACTTCGGGCAGCAGGCGTACGGGATCGAGGCGGCGGCGCGCACGTACTTCGGCGAGCGGGCGAGCAAGCTGACGCTCGACCAGGCGGCGCTCATCGCCGGGCTGCCGCAGGCTCCGTCGACTTACGACCCGATCACCGATCCGCAGGCGGCGAGACAACGGCGGGCGGAGGTGCTGCAGGCGATGCTCACGGCGGGCGACATCTCCCAATCGCGGTACCGAGCGGCGCTCGCGAGCCCGCTCGGCCTGCATCCAGCACGGACTCAGGGCTCGTTCGCCGGGACGTACCTCGCCGGCTACATCACCTCGCAACTCGTGGACGAGTACGGCGCCGCCCGCGTCCGCGCGGGTGGCCTGAAGGTCTACACGACGCTCGGCGCGAAGCTCCAGGCCGGCGCGACGCAGTCAGTTCTCAGCACGCTCGATCGCAGGGGAGACCCGGCGGGATCGATCGTCTCCATCGACCCGGGAACCGGCGACATCCGCGCGATGGCGGTCGCGCAAACCGGGCAGCAGGTCTCCTTCGACGTCGCCGCCGACGGCCAGAGGCAGGCCGGCTCGACGTTCAAGATGTTCGTCCTCACCGAGGCGGTCATCCGCAAGATCAATCCGTTCGCGACGCAGTACCTCTCCGCGCCGTTCACCGGGCCGAACAACTGGCACGTGACGACGTACGAGCACACGTACTCGGGCCGGATCGCGATCTCGCAGGCGACGATCCTCTCCGACAACACCGTCTACGCGCGGCTCACGCTCGACCTCGGCCCGCAGTCGATCGCCGACCTCGCGAGCAGCATGGGGATCCAGTCGAAACTCAAGCCCGTGCCGTCGATCGCGCTCGGCGTCAACGCGATCAGCCCGCTCGATCTCGCGACTGCCTACGCGACGCTCGCCTCGGGCGGGATCGCGCGCCAACCGACGATCCTGTCCAAGGTCGTCTTCCCGGACGGCCACACCGAGACGGCGTCGCAGCCGACGGGCCACCGCGTCATCGACACGAAGGTCGCGGCCGTCGTGACAAAAATCCTCGAGGCGAACGTCCAGTCCGGGACGGGCACCGCGGCGGCGCTCCCGGGCCGTCCGGTCGCGGGCAAGACGGGGACGACCGACAACTACACCGACGCATGGTTCGCCGGGTGGGTGCCGCAACTCGCGACGGTCGTATGGGTCGGGCAGCCGTCGAGCGAGCGCCCGCTCGGAACCGTGAACGGGGTCCCGACCGTAACCGGAGGGACGTTCCCGGCCGAGATCTGGCACACGTTCATGGCACAGGCGCTGGCGGGGCAACCCGTCGAACAGTTCGCGAGCCCCGGCAGTCCCCCGTACCAGCGCTGGTGCGGCCGCTACCAGTTCGCGCTCACGTGGCGGAACGCGCGCCCGAGCGACACGTGCCCGGCGAAGCCGAAGACGCACTCGACGCAGACGAAGACCCACCGCACGACGACGACCGTCGTGACGACGACGACCCAGACGCACAAGCCGCCGCCACCGCCACCGCCGACCACGACGACCACGACCGAGCCGACGACTACGACTACGACAACGACAACGACAACGACAACGGGCGGCTAGTAACAGCTAGCTACTAGCGAGCAGGCTCTCTAGTCCGGCGCGCGTACCGTTAGCCCGTGACTAAGTCGGCGGTAGCGGTTCTCTGCTTCCTTCCGTTGGCATTCCTCACGGCCTGCGACGGCGGTGTGGCCAGCACGACGACCGGCATCTGGTCTGGTTACTACGCCTCTGTGACCGGCGCGCGTTACACGCAAGTGTCAGCTTCCTGGGTGCAGCCTGCCGTCAATTGTTCGGGTACACCAAGGAGCTATTCGGGGTTCTGGGTCGGGCTCGGCGCCCATCTTGGCCCTTATGTCAAAGGGAGCACGACCGAGCAAACCGGCACCACCGCCTACTGCTTCGACGGTAGTCCGTTCTACAACGCTTGGTATGAACTCTGGCCGACGCCCGAAGTCGACTACCCGATGCATGTGCGACCCGGCGACACAATCTCCGCTTCGGTAGCGACTGATGGCAATGGCCACTTCACTCTCACCGTTGCCGACCCACGTGAGGGCTGGACGAGGAGAACGCGGGCGATGCTCAAGCCGGCAAGTCTTGGCTCGGCCGAGGTGATCGTCGAAAACCCGCCCGGCTACTCCGACCCGTTCGCGAGGTTCGGCGCGGTGAGATTCACCAGCGCAACCGCGAACGGAACGTCGTTGAGCGACGTGAAGGACCTCCAAAAGATCAACATGGTCGCCCACGGAAAGTTCCAGGCGAGAACGAGCCCCATGTCGAACGGAGCCTTTACCGTGACCTGGAAGCACTCGTAGGTCAGATCAGCGGGATCTAGCTGCTAGTTAGTGCGCGATGAGCTGGTACATGCGGAACATCGGCAGGTACATCGAGATGACGATGACACCGACGATCGCGCCGACGAAGATCATCATCATCGGCTCGATGATCGTCGTGAGCGAGGCGATTGCCGCGTCGACCTCGTCCTCGTAGAAGTCGGCGATCTTGTCGAGCATCTTCTGAAGCTCGCCCGACTCCTCGCCGATCCTCATCATCTGGGCGACCATCGCCGGGAAGACGTCGTTCTCGGCGAGAGGCTGTGACAGTCCCTCACCGGCATGGACGCTCTCGCGAACCTTGACGAGGGCGCTCTCGACGACCCAGTTGCCGGCCGCGCTCCCGGTGATCTCGAGCGCCTTGATGATGTCGACGCCCGCCGCGACGAGCGTCGCGAGCGTCCGAGAGAAGCGCGCCATCGTCACCTTCCGCGCCGTCTCGCCGATCCGCATCGGGATGCGCAGCAGGAACCGATCCCACTTCTTGCGGCCGGAATCGGTGTTCTTCCACCACTTGAAGACGAACGGCATGGCGATCATGAGCGGGAAGATCACGTACCAGTAGCCGCGCACGGCGTTCGACACGGCGACGACGATGACCGTAAGGATCGGCAGGTTCCCGTGGAGCTGGGCGAAGATCTTCACGAAGATCGGGATGAGGAAGAGGAGCATCACGCAGAGGACAATCGTCGCGAACGTGAAGACGAGCGCCGGATAGATCATCGCGCCCTTGACGCGGCGCCTGATCGCCTCCTGCTTCTCGATCTGCATGGCGACGCGATCGAGGACGATGTCGAGGATTCCGGCCGCCTCACCGGCCTCAACCATCGCGACGTACAGACGCGAGAAGACCTTCGGGTGCCGTGCCATCGCCTCCGACAGCATGAGCCCCGCCTCGACGTCGTACCGCAGCTGCGTCACGACCTCGGCCAGCCCCACGTCGCTCGTCTGGTCCTCGAGCACGACGAGCGACTGCACGACGCTCAGCCCCGCCTCGATCATCGTGGCGAACTGGCGGGAGAAGATCTGAAGGGACTTCGCCTTCACGCCGCGGCCGAACGTGATCCGCTTGTCGCCGAGCGACTCTCCGTTATCGACCTCGGAGATCTTGTCGGCGAGGAGGCCGCGGCGCTGGAGCTGCTCGCGCGCCGACATGAGATCGTTGGCGGCGATTACGCCGTCGACCTCGAGGCCACGCGCGTTGATTGCGGTGTAGACGTAGGACGCCATGCGCTACGGCGTCTTTTGGTCGTTGATGGTCTGGTTCGGCTGAGTCGGCTGGACCGTCATCGGTGCAGGCGATCCGAGCGGCTCGAGGATGAGCGTGTACGTCCACCCTCCGTTCTGCTCGAGCGTCAGGGGGTGCCGGACGTGGAGGGTGAACCGCTGCTGGGTGCCGACGACGGAGATGACCGCCGTCTTCGCCGTCACCTTGACGAGGCGGAAGAGTGAAACGCCGCTCAGCCCCGGCGCGCTCCCGAACTGCGTCCCGAGCGCCAGCGCAAGCTTCTTGCCGTTGATCGAGATGACGGCGCCGGTCAGCGGGACGGACGGCTGCTTCGAACTCGAGCCGCCTCCGCTGCTCGATCCCTTGCTGGCGCCCTTGCTGCTGCCCTTGCTGTCGTTGATGCTGCTGCTGCTCGAGCTCCCCGACGCAGCGCCGGCGTTCGGACCGCCGTCGTGGAACGGATCCTTCCGGCCGAGCGCGGTGAGCGAGCGAAGAGAAGCGACCGACACGGCGGCGACCCCAGGCGTGACGGTCGCGGCCGGACTGCCGGGCGTCGGGATCGCTCCGGCGGGCGTCGTCGCAGCTGCCGGAGTGGCGGGGACCTGAGGCTTGCTACCGAGGCTCGACAGCGTCATGTACGCGTAGACGAGGGCGCCGAGCATCGGAACCGCGAGCACCATGAGGAGCTTCCTCTGCTTCGCAGACTTCTTCTTCGCTTTCTCCTGTGCGGCTTTCGGTGCCATGGTTGCTCCTAGCTTCCCGTCGTGGTGGTCGTCGTGTCGGTAGTGCTGACCGGAGGGGCCGCGCCTGCCGTGACGCCGTAGTAGAACGCCTCGATTCCGGCAGTCGCGGGCGCGTCTCCGTCGGCCCCTGCACCGCTGAAGGTCACGGACGTGACGGCGAACAGCGGGCCTTTCGCGACCGGGCATCCCTTCCCCGCGGAGACGAGCGTCCGGAGGTTGCGGAGGAAGCCGGTCACCTCGTAGTAGCTGCCGTCCAACTGGAGATTGATCGGTTCGACGGTGTAGCCGGTCGGCGCGGCCGTCGCCGCCTGCGGCGAGATGCCGACGATCTTGACCCCGGATGCCTTCGCGACCTGCTGGAGCTCGAGGATAAGCCCGGGCGTGTCCGCTTCCGAGGGAAGCGCCGTGTCGAGCGTGTAGAGGCACGACGTGTGGATTGCCGGCTGCTTGATCGGGCCGTGCGAGCGCGAGCCCTGGCCGAGGAGCGTGGCGAGCTGGGTCTGCGCCTGCTGCGCGCTCGCTGCAGCCGTCGACGCGTTGTGGCGCTGCGGCGCGACGAGCGCCATCCAGCCGACGACGACGAGCAGGACATTGATACCGGCGAAGGCCGCGATGAGGCGAATCTGGCGGGTCGTAAGCGTCATCCCTAGCCTCCGGTGGTGGTCGTCGTGGTGTCGGTGGGCGGCGGCGCGGTGAGGGCCGCGGGAAGGGCCATCTGCGCCGTGATCTGGAAGGTCTGGACGCTCGATCCCACAGTGGTCGCATTGCTGACGAGCGTGACCTGGGAGACGTTCGGGACGCGCGCGAGCGTCGCGAGGAAGTTCGCGACGTCGTCCGCCGAGAAGGCGCTGCCGCCAAGCGTGATCGTTCCACTCGCCGAGCCGGCCGAGGCACCGGCACCACCGAGGCTCACGCTCGTGAGGGCCACCCGGCTGGGCACGGCGTACTCGAGCTGCTGGAGCAGCACGTCCCACGACACGCGCGTCGCGAGCGCGGCGCTGAGCGCAACGTGCCAGGGCTCCTGTTGTGAGAGCACGACGGGAATCTGGAGCTGAGCTCCCGGCGAGGGCGTGGACGGCTGCTGGCTCTGTGCGCGCTCGACGGCGGCCTGTGCCACCGCCAGCCGCTGGGCCTCCGTCGTGGCATGGGCCTTCTCGAGAAAGAAGCCGCCCGCCAGGAGCGCCGTAACGAGCAGTGTGAACGCAAGGCCTGCGCCGACCGCACGGTCGATGCCGCGCTTCTGGCTGCTCGCCTGGCCGGGAAGAAGGTTTACGGCACGCATCGCCAGTCGTCTCCTCTAGTCCTCGATCCCGAGACCGACTGCGATCGCGAACGACCCGATCTCGGTCTCGTCGACTGGATGCGTTACCTCGAGCCGGCCGAGCGGGTTGCCGAGCCGGACCGGCACGCCGAGCTGCCGCGCGAGCTCCTCCGGCAGGCCCGCTAGGTCCGCGCCGCCGCCGGTGACGACGATCTCGCCGATTGCAAGGCTGGACGGCTGCGACTGGTAGTAAGTCAGGGACGAGACGAGCTCGCGGACGAGCGCATCGATGCCGCGATGCAGCGCCTCGACAGCGGCGGCCGCCTGGTCCGGAGTGAGACCGTCCGGAGCGTCGCCACGGGTGAGCGAAAGGCTGCGCTTGACGGACTCGACCTCCGGCCCGCTCATATCGAGCGCGCGCGCAAGCCCTGCGTTGAGCTCCGCCCCGCCCCATTCGAGCACGCGCGAGAATTCACACACCCGGCCGTCAGAGACGGCCAGCGTCGTGCGGTCGTGCCCGATCGAGACGGCGACGATCGCCGACTCGTCGCGGTCGCCGGGCGGCGTGAGCGCGCGGAGCAGGGCGAACGCCTCGAGGTCGATCCCCGAGAGCGTCACGCCTGCGAGCCGGCATGCCTCGACGTAACGCTCGACGAGCTCGCGATGCGCGACGACGAGCAGGACGCGGCGGAAAAGCTGGCCCTCCTCTCCCTCCCTCTCGCCGAGCACGCGGTAGTCGAGCAGCGCCTCGTCGAGCGGGATCGGCAGCGCCTCCTGGGCGCGGAAGCGGATGGCGTTGAGGAATTGGCTCTCGTCGTCGATCGCCGGGATCTCGATGCTCCGCACGCCGATGCGGCTGCTCGCGACGCCAAGGCGCACGCCCTTGCGCGGCAGGTCGTTGCCGTCGAAGAACGTCCGCAGCGCATCCGCGAGAGCCTGGGTGTCACGCAGCTCGCCGCCGCTGACGATGCCACTCGCGAGCGGCATCCGTGCGATTCGCTCGAGCTTCGCACTGCCGTTGTTCGCGATGCAGGCGGCTGCGATCTGGGAGCCACCGATCTTCAGCCCGACGACCCGGTCGACTTTTCCGTGCCGCCCCGGCCTCGGGGCCGACGGCAGCGAGAGCTTGGGACGGGAGAGGTTCGGAAGCGACGGCCGCTTGTGGCGCCCGCGCTTGGCCTTCGGCTCGGTCTCGGTGCGCTCCGCGTTCGGCTCGCTCTCGACCTGCTCCGCCTTCGGCTTGCGCCGCAAGCGGATCTCCTTCTTCATGAAGGACTTGCCGCTCACGAAGAGGCCACCCGCAAGCCTGTGTTGCCGCCGGGAGTGCCGTTCGTGGTAGCGACGGTCGTGGCCGCGATCGAGGCGGCAACGCTCGATCCGACGACCATGCCGGCGCGCTCGAGGACCCCGACGAGCTGCTCGACGCGGGTCGTCCGCGCAAGCGCCTCTTCGAAGTCGACGACCTGCCGGAGCACGAGGTCGGCGAGTGCCTGCTCCATCGTCTGCATCCCGCGCGACGAGCTCGTCTGCATCACGGTGTAGACCTGCTCGACCTTGGCCTGGCGAACGAGGTTCCGAACCGCGTCGTCCGGCAGGAGGATCTCAAGCGCCGCGACGCGGCCGGAGCCGTCGGCGGTCGGCATCAGTGTCTGCGTGACCACCGCCTGCAGCGAGTTCGCGAGCATGATGCGCACCTGCTGCTGCTGGGCCGGCGGGAAGACGTCGATGACGCGGTCGATGGTCGACGACGCAGTCTGGGTGTGGAGGGTGCCGAAGACGAGGTGGCCGGTCTCCGCCGCGGTCAGTGCCGTCGAGATCGTCTCGAGGTCGCGCATCTCGCCGACGAGGAGGACGTCCGGGTCCTGGCGGAGCGCGGCGCGCAGGCCCTCGGCGAACGACTTCGCGTCGGTGCCGATCTCGCGCTGGTTGACGATGCACTGCTTGTGGCGGTGGAGGAACTCGATCGGATCCTCGATCGTGAGGATGTGCTCGGCGCGGGTCTTGTTGATCTCGTCGACGATCGCTGCGAGCGTCGTCGACTTACCGGAGCCGGTCGGCCCGGTGACGAGGACGAGGCCGCGCGGCTTCTCGGCGAGCGTGTGGAGCACCGGCGGGAGCTTGAGGTCGTCGAGCGTGCGGATCTCGCCGGGAACGAGGCGGAACGCCGCCCCGACCGACCCGCGCTGGAAGAAGGCGTTGACACGGAAGCGCGCGACGCCCGGCAATGAATAGGCAAAGTCGATCTGGCGGTCGAGCTCGAGCTGCTTCTGCTGCTCGGACGTGAGGATCGAATAGATCGCCTGCCGCGTCGTCTCCGGGTCAAGCGGCGCAGCGTCGGGTGCCGGCGTGAGGCTCCCGCGAACGCGGAAGGCAGGCGCAGATCCGACCGCGAGATGAAGGTCGGAGGCGTCGTGCTCGAGCATCTGCTCGAGCAGCAGGTCAATAGAGGCTGCGTTCGACATCGACGGGGGTATCGGCAGGCACCCCGCAGTTCTTGAGCGTTGTCGGCGACGGCTACAGCGCGCTGCTCGCCTACCCCTTTAGAGGGCTAATGCCCGAGGCCTACTCCCACCGATAACGGGACGGACAACCCACCATCCCCATCCCCTCGTGGAAGGAGACCCAGCATCATGTTCGATCGCATCAAGACGCGGCTGGGCTCGGAGGAGGGCTTCACCCTCATCGAGCTTCTGGTCGTCATCGTTATTCTCGGCATCCTCGTCGCCATTGCGGTGCCCGCGTACCTGAGCTTCAAGGGCAGCGCGCAGACGGCGGCCGCGAAGTCGAACGTCCGCTCGGCCATTCCTGCGGCGGAGCAGATGAACGTCAACAACGGCAACTACTCCGGGATGAACGGTGCGGCTCTTCGCACCACGGCTCCCGGCATCGGCGCCAACGTGAAGGCCGTCGCGGTCAACACGAACGCCGGCTACTGCATCCAGGACTCCGAGGACGGCGGCACGACGACGTACGACTACGTCGGCGGCACCCCGGGCGCGGCTCTGCAGACTGGTTACTTGGCTGCCACGATGCAGCCCGGCACCTGCCTGCAGGCTGTCGGCGTCGCGGGTACCTAACCGCCACGCACTTGCTGGGCCAAGAGGGCGCGGGAAACCGCGCCCTCTTTGCTTGTCAAGAGCCGGTTGGGGCGCGGGAAACCGCGCCCTCTTTGCTTGTCAAGAGCCGACTCTTTGTTTCCTTCGAGGGTTCAGGAACGCGCCCGCCGTGCCGAAGAGAAGGTGTGATGCGCTCTCTACGCGATGAGTCCGGTTTCACGCTGCCCGAGCTCCTGATCGTCTGCATCATCTCGGTCATTCTCATGGGCGGGCTCGCGACGATCTTCGGCATCGGCCTGAACACGACCAAGACCTCGAACTCGATCCTCGCGTCGCAGGCCGGCGTCGTCGTCGCCCTCGACCGCCTCGACTACGAAGCGCGCTGCGCCTCGCAGGCAAAGCTCGTGTCGGGGGGAGTGGGCGTGACGTTGACACTCCCGACCCAGTGCACTAACGCGACGGGAACCGTCACGTGGTGTGTGACGAGCGGCTCTCTCGTCCGTTACAGCGGCTCGGCGTGCTCGGGCAGCGGGCAGACGCTGACGACGAACGTCACGTCGGCGACACCGTTCTCGTGCGTCGCCCCGGTCGGCGACTACCCATCGATCAGGGCCGTCGTGACCGTCAACACCGGCACGACGTCGGCGACGGCGTCGTCGGGGAGTGACACGATCACGCTCGAGAACGCGCAGCTCACCACCTCGAACTATGTGGCGTGCTCATGATCCGCCGGCTCATTCAGCGCGTCACCCGCGAGCAGGACGGAGTCACGCTCGTGATCGCCATCGCGACGATGTGCATCCTCGCAATCGCCACGACCGGCGTCATCGTCGCGGGCACGTCGAACGAGGACACGGCGTGGGTCTCCACGCAGGCACGGTCAGCCTTCGCGGTGGCGCAGCAGGCGCTCGCGTATGGCGAAGGCACGGTGTATGCCGAAGTCGCGAACGGGGGAGACCCGACGGTGGGCAACCCCTACTCCCTCCCAACGCAGCCGAACGGCGCGACGGGCACGTACTCCGTGAGCACCGATGACGACATCACGTACCAGGTGGTCGCCACCGGCACGCTGGGCGGCGTTTCCCGCACGGTGAGCACGTACGTGACGCCGGCGCAGACCGTGACGACAGAGCAGCTCTCGATCTGGAACTACCTCTACGAGGACCAGAACAACCCGAACAGCGTCTCGGGCGGTGCGACGATCAATTTGCCGATCCTCACCGGCGGCGACTTCGGCGCGGCCGGCTCCACCACGAAGATCCTCAACAATCTCGAGGTCGGCCACAACCTCACAACGAGCGGGAATGCGCAGATCGGTAGCCCATCGAGCCCGATCGGGAAGCTCGAGGTCGTCGGCACGTGCGCCGTCAACGGCCCGGCGAAACCGGCCGGTACGAACCCGTGCGACGGCTCCCACAACCTCACCTACGCGAGCAGCGTCGGGACGACGCTCGACACGTTCACAGGCATGCCGACGGTCGATTTCCAGGGCGCCTACAACACGCAGGCCGCGCTCACCCAGACCGGCTGCCCGGCGAATCTCTTCGACAAGAACACGACGATGAACAACGACAACAGCGCCAACATCACGAGCCTCCTGTTCGGCGCGTCCTACAACTGCTACGTCGGAACGAACCACCTCCAGTGGAACTCCGTGACGAAGAGCCTCACTGCCAACGGGACGTTCTACTTCGACGGCACGCTGACCGCCCCTAGCCCTTCCGCCGCCATCGTCTACAACGGCGAGGCGTCGTTCTACTTCACCGGCGGGGTCACCTGGAATAACGGCTCGCTGTGCGGGATCGCGGGCTGCGGGTCGGGCTGGGACACGAGTCAGAACGTGCTGTTCATCGTCGCCGACTGCACCGGCCAGCCCCCAGGCGGCTGCGTCAGCATCAGCAGCGCCAACACGACCGTCCAGTTCGGCGTCTACGCGAATGGGACCTACAAGGTCAGCGGCAACTCGGGGAATATGGCGCCCGTCATCTGCCTCCAGTTCTTCATCACGGGCGGCACGGACACCCTCGTCCCGATCAAGAACTTCCCGCCGGGCACGCCGGCGCCGACGACCTCGGTCTCGTACACGGGAACACCGCCCACCGGCTGGTCGGGCTAGCGCGTCCGGCTGCCGAAGCATCCAACCGCGAGCGGCGCGGTAACCCTCGTGCGGCCTACGCGAACACGAGGTACAACGCCCGATAGAGAATGGCCGTCCAGCTCAAACGCGCGCGCTCGTTCGTGGAGCGAGCGGTGCGCGCCGTCAGGATCGTAATCGGACACGGCTCCATTCCGAGACCGATCCGGTGGCTCGCCGCTGTCGGCCTACTTCCTGTCCCCGGCCCAGCCGACGAAGCCCTGCTGTTGTTCGTTGCCTTGATCCTCGCCGCGTTCTATCGAGACCAGCTTGGAGAAGCGTGGGCTCAGGCAAAACCCAACGGCTAGTTCGGCTCGCTAAGCCTCAACAGCGCGCTAGCAGTGGGCGACAGTGGTGAGGGTGCCGTCTGCCGCAACGTTGATCGGCCAGGGCCACTGGTCCGTGTCGGGCCCGTCGTAGTCGCTCGTCGTGACGAGGACGGTGTAGCAGCCCGGAGGGAGGCCGTCCGGCAGCGAGATCGTGAGGAGTTCCTGGTTATTGGCCGACGACGAGCCGCCGTAGTTGTCGACGTAGTTCAGCGGCCACCCGCTCGTAGTGCTCATTCCGATGCCGAGCTGCTGCACGCTGTTGAGGAAGGCTGTCGGGGCGTACCCGCCGCCTATGCGCGGCGTCCCGTCGTCCGTGTAGACGATCTCGATCGTGTTGTTGTCGACGATTGTCGGATCGACAAGCTCCGACTCGCACTTGACGCCGATCTGGGCGCAGTTCGGGATTCCCGGCGGAGCCTGCGATGGAGAGCCGGTGTCGAACGCCGTCTGCATCGTCAGGACCTTGGGCGAGCCGGAGACGCTCGCGGCCCGGACGATGACGGTTACGACCTTCTCCGACCGGGTCGAGATGTTCGGGTTCGCGAGGAGCCGGATGAACGTCTCGAGCTTGTACAGCTTGTGGTCGGGGCCGGTGAGGGTCTGCACCGGGGAGCACTGGGCGGACGCTCCGCAGCTCGAGATCGAGACGTCCGTACCGCTCCCGGGCAGGCCGCTCTCGTCGGTGCTGTACGTCGCATCGGTCGACTTCACGGACGTGAGGGTCGTGGCGTCGAGGCCGATCGAGGCGTACGGAAGCGACGAGTAGAGCTCGAGCTGGTTGTTCGCGAGCAGACCTGCGGCCGAAGTCTTACCAGCCGAGCCGATCGCGAAATAGCCGAGGCTGTACGACCCGATGAGCGCGAGCAGCGCGACGGTGAGAATGAGCATCGCTGCGATGAGCTCGATCAGGAGGAAGCCGTCTTCGTTGTGGACGCGCGTCCGCACGAGTAGTGGATCGGCAAACCGCCCCCTGGGCTAAAGCCCGTTCGGTTCCTGCCGATAAGTCTCTTGATGCACTCGACGACCATCTCCCCGCACGCCCGCATCGGAGCGCTCATCGGCGTGCTTCTGACGGCGCTCTCCGGCTCGGCGATCTTCCTCCTGCACGCCCATTCGCAGCAGGCGACGGTCGTGCCGCCTACCGTGCAACACCATCAGACGTCGTCGGCGCCCTCCAAGCCGGTCCACGTCGTACGGCCGGCGGTCAATCCGCTTCTCCCCACCCCGATCCGTCTGGCACTCGAGCACTACCCGACCGTCGTCGTCGGCTTCTACAACCCCCACTCCCCGGTCGACAAGCTGACGCTCGATGAGGCGCGCGCCGGAGCTTTGGCCGCCCACGTCCCGTTCCGCGCCGTGAGTCTCCTCGACGACGCAGTCGCAGGCCCCTTGACGGCGCTCCTCCCGTCCGGCGAGCTACTCCCGGACCCCGGATTCGCGATCTACCGGCAGCCGGGCACGCTCGTCTACCGCTCGGACGGCTACCTCTCGAGCGCAGGCGTCGCGCAGGCGGTGAAGGACGCGCGGTGAGCGCACTCGCGGCCGAAGAGCGCGAGGTGCTCGTCCGCCACGCAGAGCTCGAGGGCCGCTCGATCGCCCGGCTGCGTGTGGTCGACCACGGAGAATCCTGCGTCGTGGAGGGGGAGGTCTTCCCGCGCGACGCGCCGCCGGCCCACGCCGGGCCGTTCACGTTCGCGGACGTCAGCCAGGCGACCGCGTTCGTGACCGACGCGATGGATTCGCTGCTCTTCCTCGGCTGTGACGTCCGCTCGCAGTAGCGCCGGCAACCCCTCTCGAATACACCCTCCGGCCGATGGCGAGACGCCGATAGGCGCGGAATCCTTCGCCTGAACCGGAGTACTACTCGCAGCACGAGTACTTGAGTCGCCCTGGGAGGAGCGAGTTCGCGAACTCCGCAACAAGGGAGATCGACGTGATCATTCGCAAGTTCCTTTGGCTCCTCCCGCTCGGAGTCGTTCTGCTGAGCCTCGGCGCCTCTCCAGCGTTCGCTTCGGCAGCGCCCGCGTCGGTTCAGGCGTTCTACGTGTATGGGACGACGTTGACCACGCTGGAGAATGTGGTGAACGCGAACGGGTGCGCCTTCGCCTCGAACCAGCCGGACGACCAGACGGACATCATGCTCCTCGATTTTGGGGCAGCCAGGCTGGTGTCGAGCGGCAGCTACGGGGCCATCGACTTCAGCGGCACGACCTTCAAGAACCCCAGCATCCTCCTCGCCCTTGAGAAGGCCGCCGACGGGTATCACGGTTGTCACGCCAAGGGCGGTGTGATCATCGAATACGGCAACAGCAACTACCGCATGTCGAGCTCGGGCATGAGTACCACCGACGCCTGGAATGCCGGCTACGACCAGGAACAGACGGCCGAGGATCTGTCGACCTACCAGGTCGCTCACGGCTACGGGAGCCAGGTTGCGGGCACGGCCAGCGACATGGAGCCGAGCTACGACGGGCAGCTCATCACAAAGCAACTCGTCAACGGCGCGACGGCTCAAGGCTGGGCGATCTACGACGACTTCGGCTCAGTCGACGGCTGCCCGACGAGCGGCAATAGCAACGGTCCCTGCAACAACGGCTGGACGGTCGGTGACGTCGCGTACGTCTCCTACCACGGCGTGGCCCTCCCGCTGCCGGAGATCTACTACACGGTGAGCGCCAACCAGTGGACCGTCATCCGCAAGTACTGGGATGTCGACTCCGCGGGCTATTTCTTCGACGGCGTGACCGGCGAGACGCCGGCGCCATCCGGCGGTGTCAACGCCACCACGGGCTGGACCACCCTCAGCTCGAAGAATCCCGGCCTCGTGGGGCCGAACCTCGTCTGTTACGGCACCGGCTGCTGACCGGAAAGGAGAAGAGCACTCATGCCTATTCACACACTCGGAGAGAGCCGCAAGGTGAAGCTCGTGACCGCCCTCGCCGTGCTCGGTCTCGTTGGAGCCTTCAGCGGGCTGGCTGCCGCAGGGTCGTCGCCCGTGTCGCTACCCCTGCTCGGAAGCAACGTGACCGTCCCCGCCGCCAAGGCGGCCGCGATGGCCAACCGCATGCCATCCGCACCGACAGACGCCTCCGCCTCGGCCGTCACGGCCGCGACGCCGGCGTTCCCAGCGGATCCGATCCCCGCCGCGATCCTCGGCTCGAACGTGCCTGTCCCGATCCCCTCCTCGGTCATGACGGAGACGAACGGTTGGGTGGACAGCAATGGCTACAACCTCGTCGCCGTGTATGCCGGGTCGGCGGGCGACGATCCGACTCAGGGGCGCGTCGTCATCGTCAGGCAGGACCTGCGCGCCGGCAAGCAGACGGTGCAGATCGTCGACACCGGCGCGACCGGGCCGCTGACGATCGCCGCCGATGCTCCGACAGGAGTCGCCGTCGAGACGTCGGCGCTGACCGGAGGGCTCAAGCTCGGCACGAGCCGCGGCACGACGATCAGGCTGAACCTCAGCACGAACACGGTCAGCGGGAACTAGAGGACATGAGACGCGAGCGACTGGCAGTAGGGATCCGGCTCGTGCTGCTGGTCGCTCTCGCCTCGTCTCTCTCCGTCGCGAGCCGGCCCACGCTCGGCACCAGCGTCGCGGCGAGTACGGCGCTCCCGCGCTGCATGCCGGAGGGCTACGGACTCGAGGCGAGAGCCGTGCCCCCGACGGCGCAGCGTCAGCCGGCGGCCAAGCTCACCGTCGGCTGGCTCACAGCGACAGAGCGACGCCGCGCGTGCCTGCTGCGGACGACGATCAGGCTCGCGATCGCCGGCTCCGGCGGCGTGGCTGTCCTCGCTCATTGGAGAGTCGAGGCTGTGCTGCGACCGTGGAGCGGCGTCATCCACACGTGGGTCTGGAGGAACTGGTGCAAGACCGCCGGCAAGCGAGCGGTAACGGTCGAGTTCCGCGTTCCCCGCGGGAACACCGTCACGCAACGCATCGCGGATCCGCCGGCTTGCGTCAACGAGGGCGCGCCGTCGTTCGTCGCCGATCTCGGGACCGGGACGAGGTACGCATTGCGCCCGGGCGACCGCGTCCCGCCGCACATCCTCCCCACGGGAGTCCCGCCCCCGCTGCACGAGGCGCTGATCGAGGTCAAGAACGCCTGGCTCGTCAGCGACGGCTACACGCTCGTCGCGGTGTACGCCGGAAGCGCGGGGAACGACCCCTCGATCGGACGGTTCGCGATCATCCGACAGAACCTCATCTTCGGGATCCAGTACGGGCCGCCCGACCTCGTCGACGTTGGGAAAGCCGGAGCGCTGAGGATCACAAGGGCACCGCGGGGCGCGTCTCACGAGACATCGGCTCAACACGGACAGCTCGTCTTCGCTTCGGCTCGGGGCACCAAAGGCGTCCTCGAGCTCACCGGCGATCATGTCCGGATTACGCCACGCGGCTAGCTCGTAACGCGGGTGAGCTCTTCGAGGCTCGTCATCCCCGCCATGATCTTTGCGAGCCCGTCGTCCCACAGCGTCGTCATCCCGGACTCGAACGCCGAGCGCTCGATGTCCTGGCGCGATGCCTTCGAGGCGGCGAGCGAGGCGAGATCCTCGGTCATCGCGAGGAGCTGGTAGACCCCGATCCGGCCCTTGTAACCGGACTGGTCGCACCGGGGACAACCGCGCTTGCGATACAGCGTCATCCCGCCCGCCTCCGCGACCTCGGGCGCGACGCGGGCCGCAACCAGCTCGTCGGACGTCGGCGTGTAGGCCTCGGCGCAGTGCGTACAGAGCTTCCGGGCGAGCCGCTGCGCGAGAACGCCGGTCACCGCGGCGCCCGTGAGGAACGGCTCGACACCCATCTCGTTCAGCCGTGTCAGCGCGCTCGGGGCGTCGTTCGTGTGGAGCGTCGAGAGGACGAAGTGGCCGGTCAGAGCCGCCTCGATCGCGATCTTCGCGGTCTCGCCGTCTCGGATCTCGCCGACCATCACCACGTCAGGATCCGAGCGGAGGATGGCGCGGAGTGCCGTCGCGAAGGTCACACCGCCGCGCGGGTTGACCTGGACCTGCTTGACCCCGGGAAGCCGATACTCGACCGGATCCTCGACCGTGATGAGGTTGATCTCCGGCCGGCTCAACTCGGTGAGGACGGCGAAGAGCGACGTCGTCTTGCCCGAGCCGGTCGGGCCGGTCACGAGCAGGGCGCCCGTCGGCCGGTCGACGATCGCGCGGAGCTGGACCTGCATCGCCTCGGAGAGGCCGAGCTCCACCATCGTCGGCGGCTTGCTCGACTGATCGAGGAGTCGGAGAACAGCCGACTCTCCGTACACGGTCGGCAGGGTCACAACGCGCACATCGAGCTTGCGCCCGGCGACCGCAGCGTTCACCGAGATGCGCCCGTCCTGTGGCTTGCGGCGCTCGGCGATGTCGAGCTTCGCGAGAACCTTGAAGCGGGTGATGACGCCGGCCGCGGTCCCCCTCGGAACTCGCTGTACCTCGCGCAGGACGCCGTCGATCCGGAAACGCACGAGGAGCGAGTCCTCCTGCGGCTCGAAGTGGATGTCCGACGCGCCGTCTTCGGCGGCTTTGAACAGGATCGAGTTGACGAGCCGGACGAGCGGCTCGTCGGACAGGCCGTCGTCGGCCTCGAGGTCGGTCTCCGGCGCGTCGTCGAACTCGATCTCCTCGCCTTCGATGACGGTCGGGACGGCGGAGGCCGTGGAGGCGCGAGCCATGCGCCCGATCTCTTTGAGGATCTCGTCGCGGGTGGCGACCGCGAGCTCGATCTGGTGGGGCGTCGCGAGCCGCAGCTCGTCGATCCCCTGCACGTCGGCCGGGTCGGCGACCGCGATCCTCAAGACGTCGCCGTCGAGCTCATACGGGAGAGCGAGAACGCGCTCGAGCACTCGCATCGGAACCATCCCGGCGGCGATCTCGTCGATAGGCGTCGTCACAAAGTCGACAAGCGGCAACCCGAACTGCGCGGCACGATGGCGCGCTACCGCGTCGCTCACCGCGATGCCCTCGTCGATGAGGGCGCGAGCGAGGGACCCCGACTGGCGAGCACGGTCGCCGGCGAGGGCGAGCCTGTCCGGGGGGACGAGCTTGGTCTGCTCGAGCAGAGCGACGAGCAGATCGATCGACTCGGGGTCGGTAGCCCGGCGCCGTTCGGCGCCGCCGCCGGTTTCGGCGGGCGCCGTAGTCCGCAAGCGCGGGAGACTCGTCTGGCGTTCAGTCACTGGCGGCCCTTTTCATGGTTCGATCCCTCGAAAGAGGCATCGGCACTTCGCGCCCGGAGCGTTAGCGCGAATGACTAGTGATGGACGAGCGTCCAGTAGCCCTGGAGGAGCACGTGACCGGCGAAGAGGGCCACGACGGAGCCGAGCGCGAGGAACGGCCCGAACGGGAGCTTGACCTTCCTGGCGCCGGAACCGAGACGAATGAAGAGGACGATCGCCGGCACCATCGCGGCGAGCAGGCCGACGAACATCCCGACGACCACCGTCGTCCCGAGCATCGCGCCGAGCACGAGAGCAAGCTTGACGTCGCCCATGCCCATCCCGCGCGGCGCGATCAGCGCGAACACGAAGAGGAAGCCGGCGGCACCGACGGCAGCCACGATCCACTGCGGACTCGGGAACAACGCGGTCTGCGCGGTAACGATGACCGCGAAGGCCGGCAGGACGATGCGGTTGGGGATGATCCCGTGCTCGATGTCCGTAGCCGAGATCGCGACGAGGACAAGGCAGAAGAACGCGGCGACAAGGGTCTCGGGGTGGAGACCGAACTTCAACGCACAGCCTGCAACGAGAAGGGCCGACGTCAACTCGACGGCCGGATAGCGCCACGGGATCGCAGCGTGGCAGTGGCGGCAGCGCCCGCGCAGGAGGAGCCAAGAGAGAACGGGGATGTTGTCGCGCCAGCCGATCTCGTGGCCGCAGGTCATGCACGCAGACCCGGGCGAGACAAGCGAGCGCCGGAGCGGGACGCGCGCCGCGACGACGTTCATGAAGCTCCCGAGCGCAAGGGCAGGAGCGAAGACGAAAGCTGCGAGCGCGTAGTCCATCTCAGCCTGCGACGCGCAGCCCGTTGACGGTCGTGGTCTCGGGCGCAGATTCCTCGACGCTCTCGGCACCGGCACCGGCACCGTCGTCGGCGTCGGCGTCGGCATCGTCGACGGCAGCGGCGACCGATGCCTCGTCGTGGCGTGCCTGCTTCTCTGCGCGCTCGAGCGCGACAAGGAAGTCGTGCCGGTTGGTGGCCGCGTTCGCAGCGGTCTCCCGCTCGATCACGCCGGCGAGGACGAGGCTGATCAGCGCCTGCGCGAATGTCTGCATGTCGAAGAACTCGCCGTCGGCGACCGCCTCGGTGATCTCGTCGGGACGCCCATCGCGAATGAGGTCGGCGATCCGCGAGTTCATGACCATCACCTCGACGGCCGGGATGCGTCCGCCGTCGGCGCGGGGCAGCAGCCGCTGGCTGACAACGCCACGGAGCACGCCGGCGAGGATCGAGCGGATCACTTCCTGCTTTTCGGGCGGGAAGAACTCGATGATGCGTCCGCACGACTCGGCCGCGTCCACCGTGTGCAGCGTCGACATGACGAGGTGGCCCGACTCGGCTGCCTGGAGCGCGACCTGTGCGGTCTCGGCATCGCGGAGCTCGCCGATGAGGATGACGTCCGGGTCCTGGCGCAGCGCGCGCCGCAGGCCCTCGCCGAACGAGCTCGTGTCGAGCCCGACCTCGCGCTGGCTGATTACGCCGCGCTGCTCCTGGTGGACGATCTCGATCGGATCCTCGATCGTCAGCACGTGGTCGCGCCGCGTGCGATTGATGTGGTCGACCATCGCGGCGAGCGTCGTCGTCTTGCCCGAGCCCGTTGCCCCGGTGACGAGAAGAAGACCGCGTGGCTCATTCGCGAGACGCTCAACCCCGCGCGGCAAGCCGAGGTCCTGAAACGACGGGATCAGCGCCGAGATGACCCGAAAGGCGAAGCCGATCTGGTCACGCTGGCGGAACGCGTTGACGCGGAAGCGCGGAAGCCCTGCGACCTGATACGCGAGGTCGAGGTCACCCGTCGCGTGGAAGGCGTCGACCTGGTCGGGGCGCGAGACGGTCGTGAGGATCTCCTCCATGTCCCAGGTGGTAAGTGCGTCCGTCTTCTCCATGTCGCCGAGCGCGCCGTCGCGGCGCAGCACGGGCGGCCGCCCGGGCTTGAAGTGGATGTCGCTCGCACCGAGCTCGACGGCGCGCTGCAAAAGGGCGTTCAGATCCACGCCAAAGTCATCGGCGCGGGCGGCGCGTTTCTTTAGAACCTCTAGTTGAATGACCACGCGCCGATGGGGCGTGCTGGGTGCGGGCGATGCAAGGACGCAGGGAGCCTCGATAGCAGCGCTATCGAGGCGACTGAGGGCGCAGCAGCGCGCGTGCACAGCGCGTTCCAGCGGCCCGTGCTCGTTCGGCTAGAGGTTCGGTCCTAGGCGGCGAGTTTCGCGACGCGGTAGATGACGCGGATCGCTGCCTTCTCCACGCCGCGTGCGGCGGCGGGCTCGGGCAGGTCGCCGGTGAGCAGCTTCTCGAGCGCGCGGAACGTCACGGGCAGCCGGGCGAGCGCATACGTCGTGCGCGGGAATCGCTCGAACGCCCCCTTTGCCCCCCAGCCGGCGCGCGTGAGCGGGGCGATTCGCCGCTCGACGGCCTGTTGATAGCTGTCGAGGTTCTCCGCCCGCCCGCCGAGCACCTCGAGCGCCGCCTGACTCACGAGCTTCGCGGAGTAGAACGCCTCGTACATCCCGTCGCCGGAGAACGGATCGACGAGGCCGGCCGCATCGCCAATCACGGCGGTGCAGCCGCGCGCGAGCGTCGTCCCGACGGCACGCATAGGCAGCCGATACCCGCGAGTCCCGGTCGCAGAGTCAGGGTCGACGCCGTACGTCTTGCACATCCGGCGCAGCTCGGCCCGGAGCTTCGGCCCTTCTGCCTCGTTGCCGCCGACGCCCACGTTGATGTGGTCGCCCTTCGGGAAGATCCAGCCGTAGCCACCGTGGATGACCGCGATCTCGAGCACCATCGCGCCCGCGAAGTGCTTCTCCCACGGATAGTTCGCCTCGAGCGCAACGCCGTAGGCGACTTCCCCGGTGAGACCGAGCTGCTTCGCGGCCGAGCCGTTGCAGCCGTCCGCGCCGATGACGATCCGCGCGTCGACCTCGCGCGCGTCGACGGTCGTCCGCTCGCGCACCTCGGCGCCGGCGCCGGCGGCTTTCTCGAGGAGGAAGTGGTCGAGCCGCGAGCGCTGCGTCATGTACGCAATCGGCTTGCGCGCCGTGCGCGAGATGTGGTGGCGGTAGCGGAGCCCGCAGTCCATCCGCGAGACGGTGTCCTCGACGACCGGCTCGATCGAGAACGGAAGCAGCCGCGCCGCGCGTCCGGTCACGCCGCCGCCGCACGGCTTGTCGCGCGGGAAGGTCGCTTTGTCGACGAGCAGGACGCGAGCGCCGGCGGTCGCGAGGCGGTATGCGGCGGTCGAGCCGGCGGGTCCTCCACCGATGATGGCGACGTCGTAACTCACGATGGGGGCGGGAGGATTCGAACCTCCGTAGGCTGAGCCGACGGGTTTACAGCCCGTTCCCTTTGGCCGCTCGGGCACACCCCCCGCGGGAGAGGCAGTGTAGCCGGGCGCTACTTGAGGATGTTCACCGCCCGCGCAATGGCTACTAGCCGGGGGCAGGCGGTGCGCCGGCCTCGCCGAGGTGAGCCAGCCAGTCCGGATCCCAGAGGCGGAAGCCGCCGAGGAAGGCGTTCTCGTTCGCGCCGCGGCGACAGCCGGGCGGCAGGTCGTCGAGCTCGTCGACTCCGCCGCCGCCCAGCACAACCTCGTCGGGCTCCATAGCCGCGCTCAGCTGCTCGACCGCGGCGAAGACGGCTTTCGTCCACTTCTCCTTCCCTTTGCGCTTGAGCGCACGTTCGCCTACGTAGTCCTCGAACGTCTTCTTGCGGAAGGGAAGGTGGCCGAGCTCGAGCGGCTCGATCACGCCGTCATAGATCATCGTCGACCCCAGTCCTGTCCCGAGGCCGAGGAAGAGCATGCGGCCACCGCGATAGCTACCGACGGCCTGCATCGTGGCGTCGTTGACGAGCTTGGTCGGCTTGCCGAACGCCGCCTCGAAGTCGAAGCCGACCCACCCGGCGCCGAGATGGACCGGCTCAGCGACGACCTTGCCTCCTCGGACCGGGGTCGGTAGACCGATGCTGACCGCATCCCACGTCCATCCCTCAACCGCGGCCACGGTTTGGTCGACCATCTCCTGGGCGGTCAGCGAGCTACCGGAAGGGAACCGGCGCCGCTCGCTCTCGTTCGACGCAAGCGCCTTCACGTGGGAGCCACCCACATCAACGGCCAGAACCACCTTCTGCACGAAGCCAACGCTAAACGACGGAGGCGGGCGGCGCGTACGCTCACGAGGATGGCCGAAAGTGCCGAGCGCCGAAGGCTCGCCGAGGTTGCGCACGGGCGTGCGCCGTGGCGGCATTGGGGTCCGTATCTCGCCGAGCGCGCGTGGGGGACCGTGCGCGAGGACTACAGCGCCGACGGCGATGCTTGGGGGTACTTCCCGCATCGGCACGCGCGCTCGCGCGCCTACCGCTGGAGCGAGGACGGCTTGGCCGGGATCTGTGACGACCGGCAGACGTTGTGCTTCGCGCTTGCGTTCTGGAACGGGAACGATCCGATCCTGAAAGAGCGGCTGTTCGGGCTCACCGGGCCGGAGGGAAACCACGGCGAGGACGTCAAGGAGTACTGGTGGTATCTCGACTCGACCCCGACGCACTCGTACATGCGCTGGCGGTACATGTACCCGCAGGCGGCCTTTCCGTACGACGAGTTGCTCGAGGAGAACCGGGCACGGACGCGACTCGATCCCGAGTTCGAGCTCGTGGACACCGGCGTCTTCGACGCGGGCCGGTACTGGGAGATCACGGTGGAGTACGCAAAGGCGGCGCCGGAGGACGTGCTCGTACGCATCCACGCTCGCAACGCCGGCCCCGAAACGGCCACCCTGGACGTGCTGCCGACGCTCTGGTTCCGCAACACGTGGTCGTGGGATCACGACGCGGTCAAGCCGACGATCCGACTCGACGACGCGACGCTCGTCGCCGAGCACGAGGAGCTCGGTCGCCGCGTGCTCAGCTTCGGCGGTACGCCGGAGCCGTTCTTCTGCGAGAACGAGACGAACGAGGCGTTCCTCTTCGGCGTCTCCGGCGGGACGCCCTATCCGAAGGACGGCATCGGCGACCACGTCATCGGCGCCGCCGCGACCGTGAACCCGGAGCGGACGGGCACCAAAGCCGCGCTCCGTTACCGGCTCGAAGTCGGCGCAGGCGAGACACAGACGATCGAACTCCGCTTCTCCGAAAGCTCAGGCCTCGGCGACGACTTCGCCGCAACGTTCGAAGCTCGGGCGCGCGAGGCGGACGAGTTCTACGCCGAGCTGACGCCGCCGGGCGCCGGCGAGGACGAGGCGCGGGTGCTGCGACAGGCGTTCGCGGGGATGCTCTGGTCGAAGCAGTTCTTCCACTACGACGTCAAGCGCTGGCTCGACGGCGATCCCACTCAGCCGGCACCGCCGCCCGAACGTCTCGCCGGCCGAAACCACGAGTGGACGCACCTCAACAACCGCGACGTCATCTCGATGCCGGACACGTGGGAGTACCCGTGGTATGCGAGCTGGGATCTCGCCTACCACTGCATCGCGCTCGCCCATGTCGACCCCGAGTTCGCGAAGGCGCAACTGCTGCTGCTCGGGCGCGAGTGGTACATGCATCCGAGCGGTCAGCTACCGGCGTACGAGTGGGGATTCGGCAACGTCAATCCGCCGGTCCACGCCTGGGCGGCGCTGCGGGTCTACGAGATCGCCGCCGACAACGACCTCCAGTTCCTCGAACGCATCCTCCACAAGCTGCTCCTCAACTTCACCTGGTGGGTCAACCGCAAGGACTCCGAGGACAACAACGTGTTCGAAGGCGGCTTCCTCGGACTCGACAACATCGCGCCCTTCAACCGCTCGATCCTGCCGGTGGAAGGAATCCTCGAGCAATCCGACGGCACCGCCTGGATGGCGATGTACTGCCAGAACATGCTCGAGCTCGCGCTCGTTCTCGCCGAGCACGACTCGGCATACGAGGATCTCGCCACGAAGTTCTTCGAGCACTTCGCCCTGATCGCGACGGCGCTCAACGACCACGGGCTCTGGAACGACGAAGACTGTTTCTACTACGACGTCCTGCGAGGCACAGACGGCGAGGTCGTGCAGATCAAGGCCCGCTCGGTGGTCGGCCTTCTCCCACTCGTCGCCGTGACCACGATCGGCCCCCGGACAATGGAGCGACTGCCCGACTTCATGGCGCGCGTCGCCTGGTTCTCGGCAAACCGGCCGGAAAGCCGAGCGGTTGTCCAGCACATCGAATCGCCCGAACATGACGGCTGGCGGATGCTCTCGATCCTCGACCTCGATCGCCTGCGCCGCCTGCTCGCCGTGCTACTCGACGAGACGGAGTTCCTCTCGCCGCACGGGATCCGCGCGCTCTCGCGCTACCACGCCGAGCACCCACTCGAGATCTCCCTCGGCGCCGCCTCGGCGACCCTCGACTACGAACCCGCCGAATCGACGACCGGCTTGTTCGGCGGCAACTCCAACTGGCGCGGCCCCGTCTGGTTCCCCATCAACTATCTCCTGATCCAGGCGCTCCGCGTCTACCACCGCTACCTCGGCGACGAGTTCCAGGTCGAGTGCCCAACCGGCTCCGGGCGAGCGATGACGCTCGCCGAGGTCGCCGACGAGCTCGCATCGCGCCTCGTCGCGATCTTCCTCGAACGTCCCGACGGAACGCGCCCCGTCTTCGGCGACTACACGCTCTTCCAGCGCGACCCGGCCTGGCACGACCTGATCCCGTTCCACGAGTACTTCCACGGCGACACCGGCGCGGGGCTCGGCGCCTCTCACCAGACCGGCTGGACAGGACTCGTCGCCGACCTCATCGCACAGCCGAAGCGCCTGCCCGAGTGATGCGAATCCCCTCTTCGGGCTTCTGCGTATTGATTAGGTATCGAGTAAGGAGTCGCCCAGTGACCAGCACATTCGGCAGGAAGAGCACGGTCTTCGCCGTCGCCACCCTCGCAGCGACCGCGATCGCAGGCGGCGCGCTCGCAGCGATCGTTTCGCACCAGTCGACGACGTCGACAAGGATCGCCGTGACGGAGCGCGACTACACGATCGCACTCTCGAAGCGCAGCGTTCCGGCCGGCAGGATCACGTTCGTCGTTCACAACAGGAGCCGGACCGCTCACAGGTTCGGAGTGAAAGGGAACGGTGTCTCGAAGAGCATCCGCGGCGTGATCGCGCCGGGCAAGACGAAGTCGCTCACCGTACGCCTGAAGAAGGGCAGGTACACGGTCTACTGCCCGATCCACGTCGCCCAGGGGATGAAGACGACGCTCAAGGTGGGCGGCTCGACCGGTTCCCCCGGGACGACCACGAGCGGAGGCGGCTGGGGCTAGCCGCTCCGCTCCGGGCGCGGAGTATAGGTTTGAGGCCACGGGAGCCCGGCGGGCTGAGAGGCGGCTGTCTGGTCGCGACCGTTGAACCTGATCTGGGTTATGCCAGCGAAGGGAGCGAGTGATGAGTGGCGGTGAGTTTCTCGAGATCGCGGGCCGGCGTTTTGCTTCACGGCTCATTGTCGGGACCGGGAAGTACGAGAGTCTGGCGGTGATGGGGGCGGCCGTGGCTGCCTCCGGAGCGGAGTTGGTCACGGTTGCTGTACGGCTCGTCGACTTCGACGACCGCAGCGGCGACTTGACGGCCTTCCTGCCGGACGACCTGATGTTGTTGCCGAACACGGCCGGAGCGAAGACCGCGGCCGACGCGCTTCGCGTCGCGCGGCTTGCGCGCGCCGGCGGCCTCCCTGATTGGATCAAGCTCGAGGTGATCCCGGACGCTCGCAACCTGCTGCCGGATCCGGTGGGAACCCTCGAAGCCGCCGAGATGCTCGTCGCCGAGGGCTTCACCGTTCTCCCGTACATGTTCCCGGATCCGCTGCTCGCGCGGCGGCTTGAAGACATCGGTTGCGCCACGTTGATGCCGCTGGCCGCGCCGATCGGCTCCGGGCGGGGGCTCAAGCTGCGTGAGTCGATCGCGATCATCGTCGAGGAGGCCGGAGTCCCGGTCATCGTCGATGCGGGGCTCGGCGCTCCGTCGGATGCGGCAGCGGCGATGGAACTCGGAGCCGACGCGGTGCTCGTGAACACGGCGATTGCGCGAGCGGGAGACCCGGTGGCGATGGCGGACGGATTCCGGCTGGCCGTCGAGGCGGGCCGCCGCGGATACCTGGCGGGAGTGATGGAGCCGCAGGTCGCTGAACCGTCGAGCCCGTTGACCGGCGTCGTCGGCGCCGCGTGAGCACGTGCATGGTCAACGGTCGTACGCATCCGCTCGAGGAGCGCGAGACGGTCGAGCGCTTGCTCGAGCGGCTTGGCTCAGAAGGGCCGTACGCGCTCGTCGAACGCAACGGCGAGCCCGTGAACCGTTCCGACTACCCGAGCGTCGTGCTCAAGCCCGGCGACACCGTGCTGGTTGCCCGGCCGGTCGCCGGTGGATAGCCGCCTCTACCTCGTCGTCGGAGCCCGACCGGACCTCGCCGATCTGCTCGAGGCGGCGATTCGCGGTGGCGTCGATCTCGTGCAGATCCGCGAAAAGTCGCTTCGCGACCGGGAGCTTCTCGAGACGCTCGCGGTGGCCCGGGACGTCACTGCACGCTTCGGCGTTCCGCTCGTCGTCAACGATCGGCCTGACCTCGCCGTACTCGCCGGGGCGGACTTTGTTCACGTCGGGCAAGACGACCTGCCGGTCGACGATGCGCGTAGCTTCGGGGTGCCCGTCGGCCTCTCCACTCATTCGACCACGCAAATCGACCAAGCCACGAGCGACTATCTCGGTGTCGGGCCTGTGTTCGCGACGCCGACCAAACCCGGCGACGTACCGGTCGGGCTCGAGCTCGTCGAGTACGCGGCGCGCCATGCGACCCGACCGTGGTTCGCGATCGGCGGAATCGACGAAGAGAACGTTGCAAGCGTGGTCGCCGCCGGGGCAACGCGACTCGCTGTCGTCCGAGCGATCGCCGACGCATCGGATCCGGAAAGAGCAAGCCGGGCGCTCCGCTCAGCACTCGGTCAAGCGCCGTAGACGGTGGCGATGATCGATCTCAACGCCGATCTCGGCGAGGGCTTCGACGAGGTCGACCGTGTCCTGATCGAACTCGTGACGAGCGCGAACGTGGCGTGCGGGGCTCATGCCGGCGGAGAAGACATCGGGCGAGCGTTGTGCAGCGAGGCGGCGGCGCGGGGCGTCGCGATCGGCGCGCACGTCGGCTATCCCGATCGCGTCGGCTTCGGCCGGCACGAGCTCGGGCTTTCGGCTGGGACAATCGAGACGATGACCGTGGGCCAGATCGAGGCGCTCTGCGCCTGGGCGGCGCCGGCGAGGGTCGCGTACGTGAAGCCACACGGGGCGCTCTACCATCGCGCCTCGGTCGACGCCGAGTGCGCAGCCGCGCTCGTCCGCGCGACGGTCGCTGCGGGCGTTCCGGCCGTGCTCGCCTTCCCCGGCTCGGAGCTGCTCGAGCAGGCCCGCGCGGCGGGGTTGACAGTCGCGGCAGAGGGCTTCGCCGATCGTCGGTACGCGCCCGACGGCAAGCCCGTCCCGCGCGGTGAGCCGGGCGCCTCGCTCGGCGAGGACGATGCGGTGAGCCAGGCGCTCCGCCTCGCACGCGACAGGTCGGTGGCCTCGCTCTGCCTCCACGGCGACGGCCCCGACGCCGCGACCCTCGCGCGCCGGATCCGCGGCGAGCTCGCGTCCGCCGGGATCGAGCTGCGCGCCTTCGCATGAACGTCCGTCGCGCCGGCGACCGCGCCTGGCTCATCGAGCTCGACGACAACGCCGAGGCGCGCAGCCTGGCGCGGCAACTCCAGGGCAGGGGCTTCGAGGACGTGGTGCCGGGCCACCGGACGGTGCTCGTCGTCGGCGACCTCGATCCTGCCGACCTGCCCGATCCCGGCCACGCGCCCGACGAACCGGAGGGCGCCTTGCACGAGATCCCTGTCGCCTACGACGGGCCCGACGTCGAGGAGGTCGCGGCCCTCGCGGGAATCGACGCCGACGACGTCGTGGCGCGCCACTGCGCTCCGATCTACACCGTCGCCTTCCTCGGCTTCGTGCCGGGCTTCCCGTATCTCGTCGGCGGCGACCCGACGCTGGAGGTTCCGCGCCGCTCCGATCCGCGCGTCCGCGTCCCCGCAGGCAGCGTCGCGATCGCAGGCCCGTACTCAGGGATCTATCCGCGTGAGTCGCCCGGCGGCTGGCGACTGGTCGGGCACACAGAGGTCGAGCCGTTCGACGCCGAGCGCACGCCGGCGGCACTTTTGGCCCCCGGCGACCGCGTTTGCTTCGTCGCGCTATGACGGTCGAAGTGCTGAGCGCCGGTGCGCTGACGACCCTTCAGGATCGAGGTCGTCCCGGCTTCGCACATCTCGGAGTGCCGCCGTCCGGCGCGGTCGACCGCGAAGCGTATGAGCTCGGAAACCGGCTTGTTGGCAACGAGTCGGGCGCCGTCGCGCTCGAAGCGACGCTGGTCGGCCCGAGCCTGCGATTCCGCGCACCCGCTCTCGTGGCGCTGGTGGGCGCGGACGTCGTCGTCGCCGCTGTCGGCGCAGGCGAGGTGCTCGACGTCGGCCCGCTGCAGCGTGGCGCGCGGGTGTACATCTGCGCGCGCGGCGGCTTCAGCGCGCCCATGACGCTGGGGAGCTGCTCGACGGACATCCTCACCGGCCTCGGCCCATCGCCACTCCGAGACGGCGACATGGTCAGACTCGCGGATGCCGTTGCCGGGGAGCCGCTCCGCGGAACCCCGCCCGGGCGGGAGCTCGGCGGCGAGCTGCGGTTGATGCTCGGGCCACGAGCCGACTGGTTCACGACGGAGGCCGTGAACACGCTCGTAGCAGCGACGTGGACGGTCATGCCGGCAGCGAACCGCGTCGGGATTCGTCTCGAAGGCGCCGAGCTCGCGCTCGCGCGCGACGACCAGCTGCTCTCGGAGGGAGTCGTCACCGGCGCGCTGCAAATCCCGCCGTCAGGCCAACCGATCCTCCTGCTCAACGACCACCCGACGACAGGCGGCTACCCGGTGATCGGTGTGGTGTGCTCGGAAGACTGCTCGCGCGCTGCGCAGCTGCGCCCGGGCGACGCGGTGCGATTCCGCATCGAGCCGTAAGCGCTACTTGATCGTGGCGACGAAGTCGCCTCCGCTCGACCATCCGCCTACGAAGCACGCGAATGGCGTGCAGGACGTGGCCGTGACGGTCGCCCTCATGAAGGACCCGCCGTTCTGGGCGGGACGCGCGAGCATCTTGCCCTTCCACTGCGCGGGATCCCCCCTCGTGTAGAGCGGGGCGCCGATATTGTCGCCGCCGACCACTACGCAGTACGTCGCGCTCTTACAGCTGATCGACGTCAGGTACCCCGTGTCCTTTGAGGCGGAGAACGAATAGCCTTCGACCGTTGTCGGGGTCGCGGAGGGCACGCCGAGATTGAACGCCGACGCCGCCGTCCAGGTGGATGGATTGCCGGTGAGCACGAGCGGCTTGGCGTGGAACCCTGACTCTCCGACGCTCACGCAATACGTGCTCGAGGAGCACGCGATCGAGGAGAGCTTGCCGTAGGAGGCGAACGTCGTTCCGAGGGTGATCTGCCTCGTCTGGCCGACGCCCCACGTTGCGGGATTGCCGGTCAGCACGAGCGGCTCTTGCGGGCCGGCGTAGACGCCGCCGTACGAGTGGCCGTCGTGGCCCACAGCAATGCAATGCGTAGCCGACGTGCAGGCAACAGACTCGAGTTCCCCGGCCGAGTAGCGGGCTGCGCTCATCGTGAGCTGCTTGGCGTTCGCGGCGGTCCACGTAGAGGGGTTGCCGGCCAGCACGAGCGGTTGGCCGTTCCCCTTGAAGTCCTCGCCCACGGCAACGCAGTACGTCGGTGAAGTACACGCGACCGATTCGAGAGTGCCGCCGTCCGGGCCGAACGCTGTTCCGAGCTGGATCGTCCGCGCGTGGGCGGTGCCCCACGTGGACGGATTGCCGGCCAAGACGACCGGCCCATAGCCGACAGCGACGCAATACGTCGACGACGTGCAGGTCATGGCGTTGTACTGGTTGGGCGCATTCGTCAACACTGTCGCGCCTGCCGTGTCCCAGGCTGTGGCGCCGCCTCGCAGAAGATACGTGCGCTCAACCGAGGGGTAGTACGTGGCGAGCTCGAAGCACGACGTAGCTGACGGGCATGCCAGGCTGGGGGGCAGGCCCGGAGGCCCGAACGCAGCTGCCCCCTTCAGCACAATCGTGCGCGTCTGGCCGGGGCCCCAAGTGGAGGGGTTGCCGGCCAGCACGAGCGGGTTTTCGGTCGCGGAGTCGTCGCCGACGGCTACGCAAGCCATGGACGAGGTGCAAGCGATCGAGCCGAGGAAGCCGGAACCCCCGCTACCGGGCGTGATCTCCTGCGCCTGCGCGGTCCCCCAAGTGGAGGGATCGCCGGCCAGCACGAGCGGCTCGAAGTTCGCGTCCTCGCCGACGGCGACGCAAGCCGTGGACGAGGTGCAGCTGACCGATGAGAGGGAGTCGGACGACGATGGGTCGAGTGGGCCGAACGCGCTCCCCAGCGTGACCTCCTGCGCCTGCGCGGCCCCCCAGGTGGAGGGATCGCCGGCGAGCACGAGCGGCTCGTAGTTCGCGTCCTCGCCGACGGCAACGCAAGCCGTGGACGAGCTGCAGTCGACCGACGAGAGGTAGTTGGACGCATAGTTCGAGCCGCCAACTGAGCCGAACGCGCTCCCGAGCGTGATCTCCCGCGCCTGCGCGGCCGCCCACGTGGCCGGATTGCCGGCCAACACGAGCGGCATGTCATGCCGGTCGCCGCCGACGGCGACGCACGACGTCGGCGAGGTACACGTGATCGAGCCCAGGCCGCCGCCACCGCCAAACGTGCTCCCGAGCGCGATCTGATGCGCTTGCGCAGCCTCCCAGGTCGATGGATTGCCGGCTAGCACGAGTGGCATCGAATGCCCGTCAATGCCGACGGCGACGCACGAGGTGGACGATGTACACGCGACCGACTCCAGGCTGCCGCCGCTGCCGAACGTGCTCCCGAGCGCGATCTCGCGCGCCTCCGCGGCCCCCCAGGTCGAGGGATTGCCGGCCAGCACGAGTGGGATTTCGTTGTAATTCGGGTCGTAGCCGAGGCCGACGGCGACGCACGACGTCGACGAGGTGCAAGCGATCGAGAGCAGTTCGCCTCCGGCAAACGCGTCACCGAGGGGGATCTCGTGCGCTTGGGATTGTCCCCAGGTCGATGGATTACCGGCCAGGACCAGCGGCTGGCCGTTCCCGTCGCTGCCGACGGCGACGCAGTAGGCGGCGGAAGGACATTGCGTTGCCTGCAGAAATCCGCTGGCGGGCAGCTGGCTGAGCGAGTTCACCCGAGCCGTGAAGCTCGGATTAGCCGCATCTGCCGCGAGAATGCCGAACGCGGCGAATCCGAGTACCGCCAGTCCTGTGACAAGCGTGGCGAACGCGTTGCGATGCACTGAGCCGCCTCTCCCGTTACAAGGAATCTCGCGCGACCCTACGCCCTTAGTCACCAACGATGCAAGCATGCCCAGGCACGGACGAGATGAGCGGGGAAGCGATGACCGACCGGATAGCCGAGCTGCGCACTGCCGATCCCTTTGGCGTCGCCGTTGCCGTGGTCCTGTGCGCCGGATTCACCGTTTCGACCTGGGCCCGAGGAGCGTTCTTCGACCGACCGAGCACAATCTTCCTCGGGGGCTCGCTGCTGTTGGCCGCTGCCGTGATCCTGCGGTATGGGGCGGCGGTGGTGCGACGAGAAGACGTCACGCTCCTGGCGCTTGCGGTCTGGTGGTTGATCAGCGCCAATCTCAACGACACGCCGAGAAGCTTCGTCCCGCTGGGAGCGAGCTTTGCCGGAGTTCTCGCCGGATCCCTCGGCGTTCGAGTCTTGGAGAGCAGAGCGCGGCGCGCGGTGACCGCGTGCGTCGTCGCGGTCGGATCCGTCACGGCTCTCGTCGGTCTGGTTGCGTGCGATATCCGCTGGTATCCGGAGGCAATGAGAGGTCAGGATCTGTGGCGACTCGCCGGCACTCTCACGTACCCGAACGCAGCCGGTCTCCTCACGGGTATGGCGCTCGCGCTCACCCTCGGCAGCGATTTCCCGGCGCGTTGGCGGATCCTTTCCGTCGCCGCGTGTAGCGCCGGACTGGTCGCGTCCGAGAGTCGAGGCGCGATGCTCGCAACCGCCGTGGCAGGCGTTCTCTTTCTTCGCAGCCGGATCCGGCGCGACTTCAGGCCGGTGGTGACCGGAGTCTGCGCAGGACTTGTGACCATCGCAGGCGCCCACGGCCTCGGTACCTCGATCCCGGCCCTGATAGGCGGCTTGCTCGTGCTGATCGCGGGTTGTGGCTGGAGTCTCTCGTCACGCAAAGGACGCGCCGAGCGATCCGATCGCAGTGCGCACCGGACTAGACGAGTCGCCGCCGGCGCCGTCGTCGTCGTCGCTCTGGCGGTTGCCGGAATCCTCGCACGAACGGAAATCGCTACCCGCAGCAGCTACCACAGCATCGCGGCGCGGACCACGGAATGGCACCTCGCCCTCCAGCAATTCACGAGCGCGCCGCTCGTCGGTGTCGGCCCGGACAAGACACTTACGCCTCAGACGGGCGGGGTCGCGTCGTACTTCGCCCACAACGAGTATCTGCAAGTACTCGCCGACGCAGGACTCGTCGGCGCGATCCTCCTCCTCGCGACGGTGGCTCTGGTCGCCTACCGCCTTCGGCATCGCGTCGCGCAGGCGAGCGGGCCTGTCGCGGCGCTGCTCGTATTCGCCCTGGCGGGAGTGACCGATTACAGCTGGCACCTGCCGGCACTCGGTCTGTGCGCCGGAATCACTCTCGGGCTCGCCGCAGATACGTACTCGCCGACCGCGGGGGCAGCGACCTAGAGGGAACTTCCTGCGCTGGCAAGAGCAGTAGCCGTCTACGCGAGTTTGTAGGCCATTCGACGTTTCCCCTATGCTCTGAGCCAAGTTCTGCGGTAGATCCGAAGCGAGAGGAGACGGAAGAGTGGCTTCGAGGATGCGTGACTTTGGGCGGGCGCCGTTGCGGCGCTCCGGAATGCGGACGGCGGCCCTCGTCGTCGTCGTGATCGGCCTGCTCGCCATTGCGGGAGCGAGCGGAGTCGCCAGGGCCAGTGGCCCCGGCACGGCGATCGGGTACGGGTCCACGTGGGCGTACACGAGCTCCACGCCGGCAGCGGGCTGGATGAATCCCGGCTTCGATGCGAGCAGCTGGGCGACAGACACGGCACCGTTCAGCGACCGGACGTCGGTGTACTGCGCCGGGCCGTACGGGACCGCCGGTTTGCCGACCACCGCGAATACGGACTTCCCGGTCTACAGCACGCTCTTCCTCCGCAACACGTTCGCCCTCCCGGCGGACGCGTGGGGCCTCCACCTCACGGGAACGATCGACAACAACGCGTCGGTGTGGGTCAACGGCACCTCGTACCCCGGCGCGAGCGGGGGCAGCTGTTCGACGGGCGACATCAACGTCGACGTTCCGAGCGCCAGCCTGACGCGCGGAGCGACCTCGGACCTCGTTGCGGTCCAGGCATCGGACAGCGGCGTCGCGACGTACTTCGCGCTCCAGGCGACGTACGGAGCGATCGCGTTCGGGAACCAGCCGGTCGAGACGCAGAAGAACAGCCCGATCACCGACGGCTCCGGCCCGATCCGGGTCACGATCACGCCGCCTGCGGGCGGTGCGGCCGTTCCGGACGGCACTGAGGTCGACCTATCGCTCCAGGCGATCTCGGGTAGCGGGACGATCTCGGGCGGCACGGCCCACACCTCCGGCGGCGTCGCGACTTTCCGGGGTCTCGCGGTCTCGGCGCCGGGCGAGTACCGGCTCGTTGCCACCAGCGGGGGCGCGAGCGTCACGGGCAACGCGTTCGTGATTGCGGATCAGGTCACGACCTGCCCGGCAGGCCAGACCTGCACGTCAACGGGCGGATCGACCTCGAACACGCAGGTCACCGCGTCATCGTCGTTCACGTCCGGCAACCAGCTCGCCGTGTCCGTCATCGACGGCGGTGCCGGCATTCCGGCCGGCGTCTGCCCCGGCTTCGTTCCGCAGGGTGCGGGCTCATTCATCAACATCCTCGGCGGCGTCGTCGGCGGCGGGAACATCACCGCGACGTGGACGCTCGCCAAGTCGCTCGTCATGGCGGCGGGGAATCCGGGCGCGGCGCATTTCGACATCTGCCTCGGCGCGGAGAACCTCGCCGGTGGGACGACGCCCTGGACGACCAAGAGCGGGGCGCCTTCCACTCCGGTCTACGACTCCAACCTCGGCGCGACGCTCTACTGGGGTCTCCTCCCGGACTGCCCGAAGACGCCGACCGGGCCGTGCATCCTCCACCGGGACAAGAACCAGGCCAACGAGGTCGTCACCTTCTATCTGCCGTATCCGTGGGATGCGGGCTTCCACGGAGGCTGAGCCAAGACTGAGCTCAGAAGACTGACCAGGACTCTCGCTAATCGGGCGGGAGCGGGAACTCGGGAGTGGCGACCACCCCGAGGCGCGCGAAGATCGCGTCCCGCTCCCGCTCGGCCGTCTCTGGGTTCTCGCCCTCGAGTCGGCCGAGCACGGTCAGTGCGTCGAGGGCGAGGGCTGCCTCGTAGTCCGCTCCGGCCTTCCTGGCGCTCTCGAGGCTTTCGTCCAACGCGGAGCGCGCTTCGTCGAACCGACTCAGCTGTAGGAGAGCGAGACCGCGCACCCGATGGAGCGTCGGCCCGAGAGGGAAGATCCCGTCGAAGGCCGCCGAGCGCTCGAACGTTCGGTCTGCGCGGTCCAACGCCTCCGCGGCCGAGCCCTCTACGACGAGGAACTCAGCCAGCCGCGCCTCCGTGACCAGCACCTCATTCGACTCGCCGGCGCGCTCGTACTCGTCATGTGCCTCGACGAGCAGGCGACGCGCCTCGTCGCCCCGCCCGAGACGCGCGAGCAGGATCCCGAGATAACGGGCTGTCTCCGCGATGCGGGGGCCCGATCTTGACGCTCTCGCGATTCGCAGCGACTCCCTCATCAACGGTTCTGCCTCGTCCAGCCGGCCCTGGTCGAGCAAGACTTCGGCTCGATTGACGACGGCGAAGGACGCCGACCACTGGTCGCCGGAGCGCTCCCAGACCTGCTGGGCCCGCTCGTAGAAGCCGAGCGCTTCGGTCCACTTGGCCTGGTAGTACGCGATCGCACCGAGGTTGTTGAGGATCGCGCCTTGACGTTCGAGGTTGCCGAGGTCTTCGTAGATCGCGAGCGCGCGTTCCGAGTAGACCGCTTCGTCGAAGCGTCCGAGAGTTGCGTATGCCCAGTCAAGGACGTACTGCGCCTGAGCCAGCGCCTCCTGTGCGTCAGGCCCCTCGGCGACCTCGATCGTTCGCTTGCACCATTCGATCGCCTCGAGCGCCCGGCCTTGCCGTTGCCTGATCACCGCCTTCCGGGCGTAGAGGTTCGCGCGCTCCCGGCTCGCGGCGGCGTCGTCGAGTCCCTCGATGAGGCGAAGGCCGCGCGTGACCCGGCCGAGAGCCTGGGAGTAGCGACCGAGACGCCACGGGATCAGTGCCTGCTTGAGAAGCAGCCGGGCTTCTTCGATGCGGTCCCCGGCAATGTGCCGCAGCGAGAGCCTGTAGGCCTCGCCGGCCGCTTCGAACTCGCCGAGCCGGTAGCGCACGTCCCCCAACGACTCCGCCACGGCAGCGATCTCGCCGCCGGTCGCGCCGCGGAAACGCCTCGCCGTTTGCAGCGCCCGCGCGTAGAAGCTCGCGGCGTCGACGTTGGCGTAGATCCCTTTCGCCTGGTCTCCGGAAAGCCGCGAGTAGCGCCACGCCCGCTCGTGGTCGCCGGCGTGGAAGAAGTGCGCGGCGAGCACACCCGTCTCGTCACCGGAATCGCCTCCGGCCCGACTCTCGAGCAGGAGGCCGACGCGGCCGTGCAGCTCACGCCGGCGGCGGAACGGCAAGCCTTCGTACGCGGCGTCGTGGACGAGCGTGTTGCGGAAGCGGAGCCGGCCGTCGGCGTCTCGGTCGACGAATCCCCGCAGCCGCTCCCACAACGACTCGTCGGGCGTCACGTCGTCACCGAGAGTCGCGACGAGCAGAGCCTCTTCGAACGCAACGCCCAGCACGGCCGCGTACCGGAGCGCGATTCGGTCCGAGGCCGAGAGCCGGTCGATGTCCGCGGTCACGACTGCCTCTACCGAGTCGGGCAGCACGTCTGTCGTCCCGGCGGCGCGGGCGACGTTGAGCAGCTCGACGAGGAACAGTGGGCTTCCACCGGACCTCCGTGCGAGCTCCTCGACCTCATGGGGCCTGAACGGCTGCTCGTCGGTTGCGATCTCGACGATCTCCGCCGCGTTGCGCTCGGAGAGAGGCAGGAGGTCGAAGGCGATGAAGCGCAACTCTTCGTTCTCGATGTCGGTCCAGACCCCCTGCGGTTGTGTTCGCGCGACGACGAGCGCGTGCGGCAGCTCGTCTCCGGCCTTCGACAGGCGCCGCAACAGGTCGGCGCTCGAATCGTCGAGGAACTGCGCGTCCTCCACGACGAGCACGAACGGTTCCGCGTCGAGCCGCGCTGCGAGGAGTCGGCATGTGACCGCGGCGAGCGTCTCGCGGAGGAAGCGTTCGTCGAGCGCCTTCGTCTCGGGCGTCGGCGGCAGGTCGAGCCCGAGCAGGATGCCGAGCATCGGCACCCAGGGGATGAGCTCAGGGTCCGCGTCCGCGACCGCGGCGCGCAGGGCGCGCTCCGAGTCCGCGGGAGTGCCGCCGGGCGCGATGCCGAGCAGCCGGTGCAGGACGTCGCGAAGCGCGTGGTACGGGGTCGAGGCCTCGTACTCCTCGCACGCTGTTCGGAACACTCGGAGCTCGGGCTTCGCGGCGAGAGCTTCTCGTATGAGGCGCGTCTTTCCGATGCCCGACGGTCCCGCGATCTCGACGACCCAGGCGTTTCGGGCACCGACGTCCTCGAGCACGTGGTCGAAGGCTTCGAGCTCGCGCTCGCGGCCGACGAACGGGGTGTCCACGATTCGCTCCTCGCGCCGGCCGGCAATCGCCCCGACGAGCGAGGCCTTGACCGGCTCGGCCTTCCCTTTCGCGGCGAACGGCTTGATCGGCGTCGTCTCGAACGTCGTCCTTGATCGCTCGAGCACGACGTCGGTCGCGAGAATCTGCCCAGGCTCCGCGCGGGCCATGACACGTGCGGCCGTGTTGATCGCGTCGCCGAGCACGGCGTAGGTTCGGCGGTATGGCGGGCCGAAGTCACCCGTGAAGACGCGCCCTGCGTCGAGACCGGCGCGCATCGGAATCGTCCCCGGGCTGTCCATCACGTCACGCACCAGGCGTAGCGCTTGCTCTTCGTCGTGGCCGGTACTCGACGGAGCACCGGCCGTCAGCAGGACCTTCACGCTCCCCTTGGAGACATCGGTCACGTTGAACGCCACCTCGTAGCGGGCGCCGGCCTCCTCGATCGAGCTGATGCGCTCGTCGAGCGCCTCGGCGAACGCCGCAGGGCCGAGCTCGGCCAGAAGAGTGTCGGTGTTCATCAGGTCGAAGAACACCGCTGTGACCGCGCGATGCTCCGGCTCGCTGCGCTCGAGCAGCACGTGCTCCCGCGCGGCGACCGGGATGCACGAAGCCACGTCGAGCCCGCTCACGCGGCCAACATTGGGAGCCGGCGCCTCGTCAGCATCCGGGGGTGCGACGAGCAGAAACGCGTTCTCCTTTGCCCGGCCGACGGACGACGATGCGAGGCGGCCGGCCAGCGCAGGACTGATGCCGATCTCGCCCGCGTCGACGGCCCCCTCGATCGCTGCGGTCTCCGTGGCGATCGGCCCTGCCACGAGCAGTTCGCGGTGGACGCTGCCTGCCATGAAGAAGTCGATCGCTCCGGTTGCGATTCCGATCGACATGCGCAGGCTCGTCCGGGAGCTGCCCACACGGACTCGCCCCACCCGTTCGATCGTCTTCTGCATCTCCCAGGCCGCACGTGCAGCTCGGTGCTCGTGGTCAGCGCCCTCAAAGAGGAGCAGCATCGCATCGCCGCCCCACTTGAGTAGGCCCGCTCCCCATCGATACGCCTCTTCGAGCAGGGCGCAGAAAATCGGGTCGAGGGTGTCGCGGAGTAGCTCCGCCCCGATCTTCCCCCGCCGGTTGAGGCTCTCCGTGAGCGCCGTGAACCCCGAGAGGTCGACGAAGGCGAGCGATCCTTCCACGGATCGGTGCGTAGCCTGAGGACTGTCGCGCACCCACTCGATCTGCAGGCGCGGAACGTACGGCTTCAGCACCTCGCCCTGGTCGTCGAGCACATGCGGTTCGGTGGCGGCCACGCTGACGAGTATGCACCTGGAGAAGGTGACAGTCCGGTGACGATACGTTGTCCCCGCGGCCCGCGACACGTAGATTCCGCGTTGTGGCAACGGCCGACGACCTAGCGGGCGTCCCGCTCTTCGCGGGGCTGACGGACGATCAGCGCGCGCTTCTCGCCGACTGGTTCGAGGTTTCGGACGCAAGCGCCGGCACCGTGCTGGTGAGCGAGGGCGCGGCCGGGTACTCGTTCTACGTGCTCCTCGACGGCGCAGCCGAGGTGAAGGTCGGAGATGAGATGGTCGCGACATACGGCCCCGGCGATTTTTTCGGCGAGATGGCCATTCTTGGTGGGACGCGCCGCAACGCGACCGTCACCGTCACTGCCCCATCGCGGCTCGTCTCGATGTTCGGCACCGAGTTCCGGATGCTCCAGGAGGTGCAGCCGGAAGTCGCCGCGCAGCTCGAGGAGACAATGCGGCAGCGAGGCGCCGAGCTCGACGAACTGCAACAGGCCGACGCCGACTCCTAGCTCGACGCGTCAACATCTAGTTGTCATCCGCTCGCCGTTGTGGTGAGCTAGGGGCGGATGGGGGCCTTGTGGGAGAAACTGGCCGAGTCGGGCCGGTCGTTGCGCGAGGTCTTTCGCAACCCCGGGCTGAGGCGCGTCGAGCTCGCGTTTGCCGGATCGATCATCGGCGACTGGGCCTACGCGACGGCCTTCGCGGTATACGCCTACGAGCACGGCGGCCCGACGGCCGTCGGCGTCGTCATGGTCCTTCGCTACCTCCTGCGGGCGCTCGCGACGCCGTTCACGTCGGTGCTCGGGGACCGGTACCCGCGGCGCCTGGTGATGATCGGCTCTGACGCGACGGCTGCCGTGATCGTTGGGAGCTCCGCGGTTCTGATCGCAGCCAACGCGAACAGGTTCGCGGTGTTCGTTCTTGTGATCCTCAGCTCTGTCGCCGTGTCGCCCTTCCGTCCCGCACAGGCGTCGTATCTGCCCGCGCTCGCGAACAGTGCCGAGGAGCTCGCCGCCGCAAACGTCGCCTCTTCGACGATCGAGAGCCTGGGCTTCCTCTGCGGGCCGGCGCTCGCGGGCGTGCTCCTCGCGTTCACGAGCGTCTCGACCGTCGTCTTCTTCAACGCCGCGTCGTTCGTATGGTCGGCATTCATGGTGCTCGGGATCCGACGATCGATGGTCAAAGATCCGCCGGTGGTGCCGCTGCTGACGCCGGACGCTCCGGAAGAGCCCTCGCCCGGCTTCCTCGTAGAGGCGACAGCCGGCTTCCGGGTAATCCTCGGAAGCCGCGACCTGCGGACTCTCGTCGGGCTCTTCGCCGCGCAGTGTGTCGTCGCCGGCGCTTCCGCGGTGTTCGCGGTGGCGATCGCCCTCGGACTGCTCGGATTGAGCCACGCCGGCCTCGGCTACCTGCAGGCCACGGTGGGTATCGGCGGGATCGTCGGCGGCTTCATCGCTCTCGTTCTCGTAAAGCGAGGGCGGCTGGCTCGTGATTTCGGTGTCGGCGTCCTGCTCTGGTCGGCGCCACTTCTGCTCCTCGCCGCGTGGCCGACGGTCACCGCGGCCGTGATCATGATGGTGCTGCTTGGGGTCGGGAACTCCGTCGTCGACATCAACGGGTTTACGATCATCCAGCGGATTACGCCCGACGAGACGATGTCGCGCGTTTTCGGGGCGCTCGAGAGCGCGCTCATCGGCTCGATGGCGATCGGGGCGCTGCTGATGCCGCTACTGATCGCCACGGTCGGGATCCGCTGGGGCCTGCTGATCGTCGGTGGAACGGTCGCCGGGATCGTGCTCGTCAGTCCGGCGGCGCTGCACCGAATCGACACGGTGGCGCTGGCCCCGCCGGGCCTCGAGCTGTTGCGGAGCGTTTCGCTTCTCTCGCCGCTGCCGGAACCGATCCTCGACCGGCTCGCTCGCGCGCTCGTCCGCGTCGAGCTCGCCGCCGGCGACGTGGTCATTCGTGAGGGCGACCCCGGCGATCGCTTCTACGTCGTGGAGAGCGGCAGCTTGACCGTGAGCAAGGAGGGCCGCTTCCTCGACACCGTCGGCCCGGGCGATTACATCGGCGAGATCGCGCTCCTGCGCGACGTGCCGCGCACGGCGACCGTCACCGCCACAGCTCCCACCGTCCTGCAAGCACTCGACCGCGAGCACTTCCTGCCGGCCGTCACAGGCCAGGACGAGTTCGCCGACGCCGCGGACATGGCGATGACGTCGCGCCTGGCGATGCACTAGCGCTAGTACGGCGGCTGCGGGTCGTACTGGATGTAGCGACGGACCTCTCGCGCTCGGTCGGGAGACGCAAGACGCCCGACGAGATGGAGCGCCATGTCGATTCCCGCCGATACTCCCGCCGCTGTGATGACTTCGCCGGCGTCGACGAAGCGGTCGTCCGGACGCGGCTCGATGTCACGGCCGAGCGAAACGAGCGCATCGAACGAGCTCCAGTGGGTCGTCGCCGGGAGCCCGTCGAGGAGGCCGGCGTCCGCGAAGACGAGCGCGCCGGTACAGACGCTCGCCATCAGCGTGCCACCCGCCCGCAGAGACCGGAGCCGCTCGCGCACGCTCTCGTCCCCGATCTGCGCGCGCGTGCCGCGCCCGCCCGGATAGACGAGCACGTCGATCGCGCCGAGGTCGTCCCACGTCACTTCCGGCAGCACGCACATCCCCTTCGCGCAGGTGACCGCCTCGAGGTCGTCAGCGACGAGGCAGACGCGTACTTCGTCCGGATTGGAGTGATGCCAGGCGGCAAGCACTTCCCACGGGCCGACGAAGTCGAGCTCCTCGGCGCCTTCGAAGACAGCTATCGCTACGGAGAGCACGACTCTGCGAGTTGTAGCTCAGCGGGCGTGGGCATGGGACCAGGGGCGATTGCTCAGCGTGCTAGCCCCTGGATGAACGCGAGGATCCGCCGGGCGGTTGTGACCGGCCGCGCGAGCATCGACACGTGCCCGGCTCCGGGGATCGTCACGAGATGCGTGTGGAGCGCGGCGGCGGAGGCGCGGCCGCTCGCGACCGAGTCGACGTTGTCGTCTGCGCCCCACAGAACGGCGCGCGGCACGCGGAGGCGCGCGAGCTGCGGAAGCGTGAGTCCGGGGATGCCGCCGGACGCGAGCTCCGTCAGCGCACCGTCCGTCCCGTTCACGCGGAACGGGCGCTCGAACTCGTCGAGCGTCGCGTGCGAGAACGACGGCGGGTTCGGCCCCCACGCGCCGCCGAGGATCGCCCCGACGAGCGCGTCGGATCCGGTCACGAACCGGTACACCGCCGTGTAGTACGGATACACGAGGAGGTCGGAGATCCAGCCGCGGCCGCCGCCGAACCGGAGCGCGTCGCCGTCGAGGAGGACGACGCCCGCAACGTCGCGCGGCCGTGCGAGACCCTCGGCGGCGGCGACGCCCGCTCCGAGTGAGTGCCCGACGAGGACGGGCCGCGCGATCCCGAGCCGGTGCTCGAAACCCTCGAGCAGCTGGAGCCAGTGCGCCATGGTGTACGGCCCCCGACGCTCGCTGTAGCCGAACGGCGGCAGGTCGAGCGCGTACACGCGATGACCGGCCCGTGCGAGCCGCGGACCGACGTCGTGCCAGACCCACGACGGCTCGGCCGCGCCCCCGAGCAGAACGACGGGCGAGCCGTGCTTCCCCCACGTGCGGTACGCGAGCAGCGTCCCGTCGGCCTGCGCGAACGGGCCGCTGTACAGCGCAGTCGCCGGCTTCATCTCGCCGTTCGACGCGAGGTCGTACACGACCGCGGCGAGCGTCGGGAAGACAAAGACCGTGATGATGGCCCCGACCGCGATCCAGAGGACGGGGCTGTGAACCCATCGACGGGATGGGCGCGGCTCTTCGATCGCTCTTATCTCCACACTCTAGGCTGCGCCGGTCGCCGGCCGGAGGAGTCGCACCCATGTCGTTGATTCGCACGCCCCAGGCGCTAAAGGTTCCTGCGCGCATCGCCGCGCTCTTCTGGGCGATCAAGCTCTTGACGACCGCGTTCGGCGAGTCGACCTCCGACTACCTCGTCCACAACGTCAACCCCTACCTCGCCGTGATGGGCGGCTTCGTCGTCTTCGTCATCGCGATGGCGCTCCAGCTCCGGACCGATCGCTACGTCCCGTGGGTCTACTGGCTGGCGGTCGGAATGGTCGCCGTCTTCGGCACGATGGCCGCCGATGTGCTCCACGTCGAGTTCCGCGTCCCGTACATCGGCTCGACAATCCTCTTCGCTGTCCTGCTCACCGCAGTGTTCTGGAGCTGGTCGCGCGTCGAGCCGACCCTCTCCATCCACAGCATCACGACGATCCGGCGCGAGCTCTTCTACTGGGCCGCCGTCCTCGCGACCTTCGCTATGGGAACCGCCCTCGGCGACCTCGCGGCGTACACGCTCCACCTCGGCTTCCTCTCCGCGGGGATCGTGTTTGCCGTCCTCTTCGCGATCCCCGGGATCCTGCGTTACGCGTTCGGGATCAACGCGATCCTCGCGTTCTGGGCGGCGTACGTGATGACGCGGCCGCTCGGCGCGTCGTTCGCCGACTGGACCGGGAAGAGCGAGAAGCTCGGCGGGATCGGCTGGGGCGATGGCCCAGTCGCGTTCGTCCTCGCCGCCCTCATCGTCGCCGGCGTCGCCTATCTCACCGTGACGCGCAGCGACCAGTCGGACGCCCCGATCCACCACGAGGTCGTGCACACGTCGTAGCCTCTCCCGGTGGCGTTCACCGGCGGTCTCGTCCTCTCGTTCCTCTCCGCGATCGCGATCAACTGGTCGTACTCGACGCAGCACGACGCCGTCGCGGCGATGCCGGAACTGTCGCTGCGCCGCCCCGGTGAGGGCGTTCGCTCGCTGCTGCGCAATCGGGCCTGGCTCATCAGCTTCGGCGTCGAGGGAGTCGGCTGGCTCCTCTACATCGCAGCACTCCGGCTGGCCCCGCTGTCGCTCGTGCAGGGCGTCGGTGCCTCAGGGATCGCGGCGCTCGCGATTTTCAGCGCACACGGCCATCCGGGTCGCCTCCCGCGCCGTCAGCAGGCAGCAGTCGTGGCAGGCGTGGTCGGGCTGCTCCTGCTCGCGCTCTCGCTCGTGAACACGACGCAGGCCGACCGGGAGCCGGACCCGTACGCCGTTGCGATCTGGCTCGGCGTTCTCGTCGCTGCTTGTCTCGTGTTGGCCGGAGCGCGGGTGCGCATCGCGCGAGCCCCCGCACTCGGGCTTGCGGCAGGCCTCGCGTTCGCGGCGGGCGACATCCTCTCGAAGCTCGGCGTGTTCGGCGGGCTTTGGCTTGTCGCCTTCGTGCCGCTCGTCGTGGTCTATGCGCTGGGCACCGGACTCCTCCAGCAGGCGTTCCAGATCGGCGGCGCGCTGACGACGGCCGGCCTCGCCACGCTCGCGACGAACGCGGTGCCGATCGTTTCGGGCTTCGTCCTATTCGACGAGCGCGTGCCGGGCGGCTGGCGGGGAGTCCTGCAGATGCTCGGCTTCGCGGCCTTGATCGGGAGCGCCGTGCTCCTCGCACGACGCCAGCGAAACTAGCGGTGGACGGGGCTAACGCCGGTGCTTCCGACCCGTTCGTGAGTCACGAGGCTCGAGCGCGTAGATGCGCCCTTCGCCGATGAGGAACAGACTGCCGTACGCGGCGATCGCGGGGGAGTACTCGCCGTCGTTCCACTTCCTGACCAGGCGGCCGCTCGCGGCGTCGAGGGCGTACGTCTCGTGGTTGAGCGTCGAGAAGTAGACGATGCCGTCGATCACCGACGCGGCGCCGGAGATCGGACCGCCCGCCGGGAAGCTCCAGCGCTCCGAACCCGTGGCGCTGTTGATCGCGTAGAAGTTGTGGTCGTACGAGCCGACGAGGACGATGCCGCGCCACACAGCCGTCGACGCGTAGACGTAGCCGCCCGTCGGGAACGTCCAGAGTTGCGTGCCGTCACGGGCGGAGAACGCGTAGACGTTGCCGTCGGTAGCGCCTTCGTACACGCGGCCGTCGACGACCGAGGGGCCCGCATAGAAGTGACCGTGCCCGCCGTTCGGGCTCGGCCAGACCGGCTTCCCGGTGCGCGCATTCAGGGCGTAGAAGTTGCCTCCGTAGTTGCCGAAGAAGACGCGCCCGTTCTCGATTGCCAGGGAGCCTTTGACCGCTGCGCCCGTGGCGTAGCTCCAGAGCTCGTTCGCCGTCTTGGCCGAGAACGCGTAGACCGTGCCGTTCGTGCTGCCGAAGTAGACGGTGCCGTGGTCGAGGAGCGGCGACGTCTCGGTCTGGCCGACGTTCCGCGCCCACAGGACCTTCCCCGTCCGCGCATCGAGCCGCACGATCGAGCCGTTCGGGAGCCGCGAGCAGCGCCCGCTCACCGATCCGATGAACGTCGCGAAGAGGCTGCCGCCGCCTAAGGCCGGAGACGACCAGCCGCAGCGACGCCCGTCGTAGCTCCACTTCACGTTGCCGGTCTTTGGGTCGATCGCGTGGATCCGCCCGTCGAAGCTCTCCTCGTAGATCAACCCGTACCCGGCGACCGGCGGGAACTCGAGGAGGTGGCGGCCGAAGTACGTCCACAGCGGCAGGCCGAACGGCGGCCGCAGGCCGGGCGCGGTCACCGCTCGCGTGCGGGCGTTGTCGGCACCGTACGTCGGCCAGGGCAGCGAATTGTTCTGGCGCGGTGGTGGCTTGGTCGTGATCGTCGGCTCAGTCGTCGTGTGCCCCGGAGGCCCGCCGCAAGCGGCGAGGAAGCCGGCCGCGAAGACGACGCCGCACGCGGCGAGGCGCAACCTCACCCGTGCGGCCTCTGGCCGCTCAGATGACTCCAGAGGTTCGAGACCATCCGCGAGATGCTTCCCCAGTGCGCGCTCGCGCCGAAGTTGAAGACACCCGCGTCGAACACGGTGGAGCGACCCATCCGGTAGACCGTCATGTCGGCAGCCTTGTTGCCGAACTCGTGCGGGATGTCGGCGAGAACGTCCGTATCGTCGGGCGAGACGGTGTTCGGCTCGTCGATCTCGATCCCGTAGTTGCCGAACGTCGCGCCGTTCTTCAAGCCCGTCCCCTTGAAGAGCCACGGCGCCGCCGCGCGATCGACGACGTGGTACGGGTGGTTCGGCCAGTGGCTCTCGGCCCAGCCAACGTACTGCGCGCCGATGAGCGATGCCTCGGGCTTGCCGAGATCGCGCCAGCGCGTACGGCCGATCATCGTGTCGCCGTGGACGACGACCTTGTAGAAGAAGTTGTTCGCAGAGAGGAAAGCGAGGTTGCGGCCGGCATCGCGGAACTCGGTAATGAGCTTGTAGACGTGGCCGGTGACGTACTCCTCGTGCCCGCCGAACACGATCAGCTTGTACTTCAGGAGTTGCTTGACGTTCTTGATCTTCTCGAGGTCGTCGTCGGAGAAGAAGTCCGCGCGGTAGCCGCTTTTCCAGTACCAGCGAAGGAAGCCGACGTCGAGGACCTGGAACTGTTTCGGGAGGCCGTCGGGGGTCGGCTGGCCTTTGATGGTGTGGTCGGTCCACGGATGCGTGAGGTCGATGTCGTGGACTTTCGAGTTCATGTACCAGCTGTCGCCATCGAGCGCGTCGTAGGCGTGCCACGTGTTGGTCGGCTCGATCACGAGCACGGACGCCGTACCGAGCCGCTTCGGGCGCAGGATGAACGGGACGTAGTCGCTGTGGCCGCCACTCCAGGCGAGACGTGCGACGTAGTCGCCGCTCGGCCAGTTCGCGCCGAGGTGGACGGGGACGGTCCACTGCGCGCCGCCGGCGGGACGACTGATCCGCTGCGGTGTCGTGACAGCCTCACCGAACACGTGCTTGTCCCATCCGGGCTTCGCGGAAACCGGTGCGTCACCACCGCTTGCGCCGGCGAGGAAGATCTGGAGCTTCGCGTGGTTTGGAAGTCCGCCGCCGCCGATCTGGAGAAGGGCCACTTGGCCGGGCCGGTAGCTGCGGTGCCCGAGCCCGGCGAGAACCGGCCCGGAGCCTCCTCCCAGGAGCGCGAGGATGGAGACGGTCGCGGCCGCGACCGCGCCGGCCAGGAGAAGCGCAAGCGCGGCCAGTCGCCCGCGCCTCGTGCGCGAGCCAGTGCGGATGAAGCGGTCGCGGAGGGGGATCGGAGCGGTGGTCATCGCCGGACGCCCACAGGGTACGGCAACCGCGCCGGCCGTCCGGATAGCGCACCGCCGACTCCCCGAGTAGCGTGTGCGCCGCAGCCATCCAACGCAAGGAGGGGAGAAAGGTGCATTCCCGCACGAAAAGACTGCTCACCGGGGCGATGCTGATGCTACTCGCGATCGCCGCCGCGACCGGACTCGGCGCCTCGAAGGCGGCCGCCGCGTCGCAGCACCGCGCGGTCAGTGTCCACAAGATCACGGCGTGTGGCTACGTCGCCCACGCCGCAGGCATGTACGAGCTCACGAGTAACGTCACGGACGCCGGCAGCGGCGTCTGCATCGAGCTGTCCGCCAACGACATCACGCTCAACCTCGACGGGCACACCATCACCGGTACCGGCACGGATACGTGCATCGGGGTCCAGGCCCCCGGCACCCTCGTCAACGACTCCATCGTCGGCGGGACGAAGAAGAAGCCGACGATGACGGCGACGTTGACCGGCTGTGGGCTCGGCGTGGTGAGCGTGGGGACGTCTGGAATGTCCGCCAGCCACCTCAAGATCGTCGCGCCGGCCACCGTCGGCGTCGACGCGCAATACGCCGGCGGAGCAAATCTGAACAACATCAACGTGCCGTTGCAGTCGAACTCCGCGCCCGGCATCTTGCTCCAGAGCGGCGCGGACAACATCGTGACGAAGTCGATGGTCGACAACAACGGCACCGCAGCTTCGTTCCTGGCGATCTCGGAGACCGGCGACATGTTCACGTATGACACCGCCAACGACACGTACAGCTCCTCGGGCAACACGACCGATGGGTTCATCGATGTCAGCGGGGCACGCAACACGTGGTCGCACGACACAGCGAAGGGCAATCTCGACGGCTTCTACTTCGTCGAGAGCGGAACCGGGACTGTGACAGCGACGTACGACACAGCAACGGGGTCATCCGCCAATGCCAACAGCCACGGCTTCTTCGTGTTGGCGGCGTTCGCCATAGACAACCCCGCGTCCCCGTTCCACACGCTCATCAGCCACAACACGGCCACCGGCTTCCAGTCCGGCTTCTACGACGAGAGTGGTGGAGCGTCGGCGGCCTCCGAGAAGTGGACGAACAACACCGCCCACGGCTACTCGGAGTACGGGTTCTTCGTCGATTACGCGACCGATGACACGATGACCGGCAACGTCGCCGACGCGAATCCGGCGGGCAAGAAGTATGCGGGCGGGACGACGTACGGGTTCTTTGTCAACAACGTCGGCCCGGGGTTCGCGTTCCGGACATTCGCGGACAACCAGGCGTACGACAGCCAGTACGGCTTCGTCTCGACGACCGGGGTCGTGATTGGCGGCAAGGGCAACGTCGCCAAGCGAAACGAGTTCAACACGTACCGCGTCGAGATCACCGGCTAGGCCTGCGACGTTGAGATGGCGAGGGGAGAGCCGGACGGCCTCCCCTCGCAGCTCTATCCAGCGCCGGCGAACGTAGACGAGTTCCGGTGAGCTTTTCGCGCCGTTCAGCGCAACACGCGGTACGTCAGGTGGGTGACGCCCCGGCCCTCGACCACGCCGATCTGCTCGAGCTCGCCGGGAATGTCGCCGTCGAAGAGCCGGACGCCGCCGCCGAGAAGGATGGGGACGAGATTGAAGCGGATCTCGTCAAGGAGTCCCGCCGCCAAGGCCTGGCGCGCAACGGTCGAGCCGCCGTTGATCGCCACATCCTTGCCGGCCGCCACTTTCTGAGCCTGTGCGATCGCTGCCTCGACGCCCTCGGTGACGAACGTGAACGTCGTCCCGCCCTTGCACTCGAGCGGCTCGCGCGCGTGGTGTGTGACGACGAAGACCGGGAGATGGAACGGCGGGTTGTCGCCCCACCAGCCGTTCCACGGCTCGTCCTCCGCCCACGGGCCGGGGCCACCGCCGAACATGTTCCGCCCCATCACGCACGCGCCGAGCCTCGCGTCGTCGCCGTCGAGAACTGCAGAGCTGGGCGACTCGATGCCTCCCTCCATCCCGTGCGCAGTGCGCCAGACGGCGAGCTCCTTGATCCAATCGTGGAGACGCCCGCCGCCAACCCCTAGCGGGTGCTCGCTCTGACCCGGCCCCGCTGTGTAGCCGTCGAGCGAGACCGATGCGGAGTAGGTGATCACCTATCGGACGTCTAGCGCGCGGAGCGCCGCACGGGCAGCGTGCGCGCCGCACATCCCGTGAACGCCGCCGCCGGGCGGCGTCGACGCCGAGCAGAGGAAGACGTTCGGGAGCGGTGTCGTGTACGGCGAACGGCGTGCGACCGGACGTGTGAACAGCTGGCGGAGGTCGGCGGCGCCGCCGTTGATGTCGCCGCCGACGAGGTTCGCGTTGTGCGCCTCGAGCTGCGCCGGGCCTAGGGTCGAGCGCGCGATGATCCGGTCGCGGAAGCCTGGCGCAAAGCGCTCGACCTGTCTCTCGATCGCCTCCGTCATATCGAGCTGGGAGCCGTTCGGGACGTGGCAATAAGCCCACGCGGTCTGCTTTCCCTCGGGCGCCCGGCTCCGGTCGAAGAGGCTCGGCTGCGCGAGGAGGACATAGGGCTTCTCGGAGACCGAGCCGCGCCACGGCTCGCGCTCGGAGGCGGCGATCTCCTCGAGCGTGCCGCCGAGATGCACGGTCGCGGCTCGCGAGCACTCCTCCGCCGTCCAGGGGATCGGCGCGTCGAGCGCCCAGTCGACCTTGAAGACGCCGGGGCCGTAACGGAACTTCTCCAGGCGGTGCCGGTACCGCTCGGGAAGCTTGTCGCCGGACATCGCAACGAACTGGCGCGGCGTGACGTCGAGGAGGATCGCCTTCGCCTCGCCGAGCTCGGCGAGCGATTTGACGCGCACTCCGGTCTCGATCTCGCCGCCGAGCGAGCGGAGGTGCGCTGCGAGCGCGTCGGCGAGCTTCTGCGATCCGCCGCGCGGGAACGGCCAGCCGACCGCGTGCCCGAGCATCCCGAGCATGAGCCCGAACGCCGCCGTCGCCGGCTGCGTGAGCGGCAGGAGCGAGTGCGCGCTCATCCCTGCGAAGAACCCTCGGGCGCGCGGGCCGCGGAACGCGAGCCGCGCGAGCGTGGACGCCGGCAGGCCTGCTCCGGCGCCGAAGCGCGCGAACGCGACCGGATGCGACGGAATCCCGAGCGGCGCGAGGATGTCCGGAACAATCTCCTCGCAGTTCCGCGCGAGCGGTCCGAAGATCCGCGCGTAGCGGCGCGCGTCGTCGCCGAGCGTCGCGCCCGTCTCCTCCACCGAGCGCTCGAGCAGCGCCGCCGTCCCGTCGTCGAACGGATGCGCGAGGGCTGCGGGCGACTCGATCCACTCGACGCCGAGCTCGGTGAGCGGCACGGTCTGGAAGAACGGCGACGCGACTCCGAGCGGGTGGATCGCGGAACAGACGTCGTGCGCGTAGCCCGGCAGCGTCAGCTCCTCGGTGCGCATCCCACCGCCGACAACGTCCGCGGCCTCGAGCACGCGCACCGAGACGCCGGCCCGAGCCAGCGAGATCGCCGCGGCGAGCCCGTTCGGGCCGGAGCCGACGACGATCGCCTCGACGTCCGCCATGCGGCGAGGCTAACGCTTGCGCAGCGGCGCGGTGGCGGTATGGATCGTGGAACGGAAGGCGCTCGAGTGCCGGACGTTGCCGGCGCGGCTCCACTGCCGCCGCTTGTCGACGCACACGACGGTCGTCTCAGTCTTCGCGTCGACGCCGAACCGCGCGGCCAGCGACTGCAGCGTTGCCTCCCAGAACTTGTCCTCTTTCTTGTGGCCGCCGAGCGTGAGCCCGACTTCGGTGAGCGGATCCTGGGCCCGCATGAGCACCTGACATTGAGCGACAGTGGTGCCGTCCTCGGTCGCGGCCGAGAACGTGATCCAGCCGGCGAACATGTGCCCCTGCGGCGTCATGAACGTGAAGGACTCCTCGTCGGCGTAGAGGACGAAGATGCCGGTCGAGAGCTTCATCCCACCGCCGACCGACGCCTGCAGCAACGCGACCTCGCCGGGCGCGATGCCCGTCAGCGGCGTGTGGAACTGGCTGCCCTTCGGCCAGAACGTCGGGAACTCCGCCTTCCAGGTCGCGATCACCTCCTGCGGAGTGACGCTCGAGCCGGTGAGTGCTACGCGGTACGTCTTCTGCCACATCTTCCCGAAGCCCTGGATCGGCGAGACAACCTGCTTGCCGGACGCGGTGTCGAGCGCGCCGGCCGGGATGTTCGACGCGGCGAGCCGGTCGACCGGTTGCGCCCAGTTCTCGGCGTCACGTGAGGTAGGTGTCTGCTCGGTGGGTTCCTCTGCCATGGTCGCCTCCTAGCCGGCGACCGCGGCCAGCGCTGCGGCCTCGTCGTCGTAGATCGTGATCGCCTCGTCGAGCCGCGTGAGCTCGAAGATCTGGCGGTAGTGATCGTTCAGGCCGCACGCGAGCAGCCGCTGCTTCGCGCGCTGCGCACGCACGAGCAGCGTCACGAGCAGGCCGATCCCGCCCGAGTTCATGTACTCGAGCCGGGAGAAGTCGAGAAGCACGGCGTGTGTGTCGCCGTCTCCGGCGCGGCCGTAGGCGTCCATCAACGCGTCCTCCGAGGCGGCGGTGATGTCGCCGCTGATCTCGATCACGCCGGTGTCGCCCGTGCGCCGCACGTCCATCGCTGTGTCCTGCGTCATCAGTTGTCTCCCTCGTCGTCGAGGATGGTCATGAAGTCCGAGAGCCGCGTGATGCGGAAGATCTCCCGGTAGTGCTCGGCGAGACCGCGTGCCTGCACCTCCTGCCCGGCAGCGCGCGCCTGGGCGAGAAGGCCGACGATCAGTGCGATCCCGGTCGAGTTGATGTAGTCGGCGGCGGAGAAGTCGAGCAGCACGACGGGCTCTCCCGCGGTCTGCGCATACGCCTCGAGGAGCTTCTGCTCCGCCGGGCCGCTCACGTCTCCGGTCAAGTCGATCACCGCGACGCCGTTCTCCTGGCGTACCTGCGCTGCGAACTCAGTTGCCGCCATCGTCGTCCCCTCCTTCCAGCCGCATCACGAGCTCGGCGGTGTGGTGCTTGCCGTCGGTCGTGACGCGGAGGTCGTCCACCATGTTCTTGATCAGGAAGAGCCCCCAGCCGCGTGGCTTCTGGAGCCCTTCGAGCTTCGCCTCGAGGTCCGGCGTCTCGGCCTCGAGGATCTCCTTCTCGCCGCCCTGGTCGGTGATGCGGACGACGAGCTCGCCGGCCTCACGACGGATCGCGATCTCGACGGGAAGCTCGGGATTCGACTCGTTGCCGTGCTCGATCGCGTTCATCACGGCTTCGGAGACCGCGGTCTTCAGCTTCTCGAGCCGCGCGGGCTCGAGGCCGAGCGAGGCGACGGCTTCGGCGACCCGGTCGCTCGCGCCGCGCTCGTTGCCCTGCTCGCTCGGGATCATGAACGAGACGTCGAGGAAGCCGCTCGGCGCAACGTGCGAGCCGCCGTCGGCGCGCGTGAGCGAGACGAGCGTGATGTCGTCCTCCTGCTCCCAGGCCGGCGGCGTGAAGCGGTCGAGCTCGGTCAGGACGCGGTCGATCACTTCGCCCTTGTCCTGGCGCGAACCGACCACGTCGAGCAGGCGTGGGAAGCCGAACATCTCCGACTCGGCCGAATGCGCCTCGGCGACGCCGTCGGAGTGCAGCAGCATCACCTGGCCGGGCTCGAGGACCGCCTCCGTCTCCTCATACACGATTCCGGGGAGCAGGCCGAGCGGCATGCCGGTCGCCCGGAGCTCGATCGTGCCTTCGGCTGTGCGGACGTACGGCAGGTTGTGGCCGGCGTTCGCGAAGCGGAAGCGGCCGGTGATCGGCTCCAGGACGCCATACAGACAGGTGACGAACATCTTCGCGGGCATGTCGGGGCACATGAGCTCGTTCACGCGCCCGAGCACCTCGCCCGGCGAGACGACGCGAGCCGCGGAGGCGCGAAGCACGCTCCGGGTCGCGGCCATGACCATCGCGGCCGGGACTCCCTTGTCGGTGACGTCGCCGATCACGAGGCCGATCTGGCCGTCCGGTAGCTCGACGAAGTCGTAGAAGTCGCCGCCGACCTCGCGCGCCGGCCGGTAGTACGCGGAGACCTGCCAGCCGGGCAGATCGGGGAGCTTCTTCGGGAGGAAGTTCTGCTGGATGAGCGTCGCGACGCGCAGCTCCTGTTCGATCCGCTCGCGTGAGCGCGCCTCCGCTTCCTGACGGCGGACGAGCTGCGCGACCTGGAGCGCCGGCGCCGCCTGCGCGGCGAGCGAGTTGAGGAGCTTGCGATCGTCGGTCGAGTAGTCCTGATCGGAGAGCCGCGGCCCGAGGTTGAGCAGACCGACGAGCTCGCCCTGGCTCACGAGCGGGACGGCGAGCCGGACGCCCGCGGCGCGCAGCGCCTCGAGAGCGGGCGACTCGAGCTCGAGGCCGTCGAGGTCTACCGCGCCGGGCGCGCTCTGGAAGTAGGCCACGATGGGATCGTTCGGCGGAATCTCGACGACCGGAGCGGCGGTCGGCGAGGGTGCCTCCGCTTCGACGACGGGAGCGGGCTCGGCGACGGCCGCGGACCGCTCGCCGCGGCGGATGACTCTCGCTATCGACTGTGGCCAGGCGCTCATCTCACCTCTCTTTCTACCGGTTGACCGTTTCGGGATCGTTACGAAGCCAGACCGACGCATGGGCCGGGGCCGTCGCCTGGCTGACCGCGGCGAGCAGCCCGGCCTGGACGCTCTCGAGGTCGACCGCGCCACGAAGCCGGTCGCCGAACGCGGCGAGCACCGTCTCGGCGTCATAGCGGGTGCGGTTGAAGCGCCGATCGACCAGCCCCTGGACGCGACGGCGCAGCGGATTGAAGAGCGCCGCCGCTGCGAGCGTCGAGGCCGCGACGGCGACCGGCGAGGAGAACGGCAGCACCCGGGTCGCCAGCAACACGATCCCGGCGAAAACTCCGACGAGCACGCCCGTGACCACCACGTACGAGATCGTGCGACTGATCAGCCGGTCGATCTCGTAGAGGCGGTACTTGAGGATCCCGACCCCGATACTGACCGGAAGCGCGGCGAGCGCGGCCGTCGCGACGTCGCTGATCACGCCCCAGAACCCGTTCTGGCCGCTGAGGGCGATGGAGAGGACGAAGCCGGCCACAACAACGGCCCCTCCGCCCATCAGCCACTTGAGCTGCTGCCGCTCGTCCCCGCTCGCGCGCCTATAGGCACCGACCTGCATCCAGACCCACGCGACGCCGAACGCGACGTAGGGAACGATGAGCACGTTCGAGAAGCCGTAGACCGTGTGCCAGATACCGGTCGTCCGCCCACCGCCTAAGACGCGCGCTTCACCGGAGCCGTCCACCCGAATCGGCCGGAAGGCCAGCGCGTCCACCTGAACCGCAGTGAGCACACCGAGCCAGGCGGTGGCCCAAGCCGCGTACGCCCAGAGCGTCAAGCGCCAGCGACGCGACGGCATCCTTCCGGCGGGAAAGAGTGCGATCGGCACCGGCAGCAGCACGATCAAGGGAATCCACTCCGGGGCGAGAAAGACCGCGAGCGGCCCGAGCGGCAAAGCGCCGTGGCCGTCGCGATAGCGGAGCAACGCATATAACCCGGCGTCCGAGGCCAGGGCACCGCTAAAGGCCGAGGCGAGCAGTAGCCAGCCGACGGGATTCTGCGGCAGGCGGCGGGCCAGCAGCGTCCCCACGATCGCGAACGGCACACCGAGCACCAACCCGATGAACAAACTCGAAAAGGACACTGCGTGCGCAAAGACGGCGAGCGGTGGAGCGGCCGCGAACAAAACCACCGTCGCGGCTCCGAGCACGAGCGCCGTCTGCGCGGTCGCGAGAGAGCGCACGGTGGCCGCGACTCCTCCCATCCTCCGATTCACGTACGCGACGATTCGTCAATCTACGCGCGTCTGCGTTCCGGGACCGTTACGGCGCTCTTGCCCGAGGGTGTTACGGCTGCTCGGCGATGAGTCCCGGCCGTTGCGTTTAGCATCGCGGCGAGTGGCCGCTCGATCCCTCGCAATCGATCTCCTCGGACCGCCCGTGATGCTGGCGGACGGCGTGCCTTTGGCGGTAGACACGCGGAAGGCGACGGCACTGCTGGCGTACCTCGCAGTCGAGGGCGGCGTTCACAATCGCGACTCGCTCGCCGAGCTTCTCTGGCCGGACTATGCGACCGACCGCGGCCGCGCCGCCCTGCGCCGGACGCTCTCGACTCTGCGCTCGGCGCTCGGAGGCCGCTGGGTCGCGGTTGCCCGCGACTCCGTCTCGCTCGACGGCGCGGAGGTGAGGCTCGACGTGGAGGACTTCCACCGGCTCGCGGCGAGCGAATCCCTCGACGATCTCGAGCAGGCGGCCGCGCTTCACCGCGGCACGTTCCTCTCCGGCTTCGGGCTGAGGGACAGCAGCGCGTTCGACGACTGGCAGTCCTTTCGCGCGGCGTCGCTCGCGCGCGAGCTCGGCGGCGTCCTCGACCGGCTCGCGGACGGCTGCGCCGCCGCCGGCGACGCGGTGCGCGCGATCGAGCATGCGCGGCGCCGGCTCGCGCTCGACCCGCTCAACGAGACCGCGCACCGGAGACTGATCGTCCTCTACGGGACGAGCGGCGAGCGAGCCGCGGCGCTTGCGCAGTACCGCGACTGTGTCCGGATCCTCCACCGCGAGCTCGGCGTCTCGCCGACCGAGGAGACGACCGCCGCCTACCACGCCGTTCGCGAGGGCGGCACGACCGCGGCGGAGCCGGCCCAACCCGGGCGGCCGGCCGACGCGCGCGCGCATCCGCTCGTCGGTCGCGAACGAGAGCTCGCCGCGCTACTCGACGCGTACGCGCGGGTCGGGGACGAGGGGCGCCTCGCGGTGCTCGACGGCGAGACGGGGATCGGCAAGACACGGCTCGCAGAGGAGCTCATCAGCCGTGTGCGCGCCGCCGGCGGCGTCGCCGCGAACGCGCGCGGTGTCGAGGGCGAGTCCGAGCTCGCGTTCGGCTGCGCGATCGAGCTCGTGCGCAGCGCCCTGCGCGAGGGCGACGCCGGCGCGGTCGGAGGTGCCGCGGCAGCCGAGACCGCGCGTCTCGTTCCCGAGCTCGGGACGCCGCCGACGCCGACGCTCGATGGCCCCGGCGCGCAGGCGCGTTTCCTCGACGGCGTCGCGCGCGTCCTCGCCGAGGCGACGAGCGGCGAGGCGCCCGGACTGCTCGTCGTCGACGACGCCCACTGGGCCGACGCCTCGTCGCTCGAGGTGCTCGCCTTCCTCGTCCGGAGGCTCCGCGACCGGCCGGTGCTCGTGCTCATGACCTGGCGCACTGAGGAGACGCCGCCGGACCATCCGGCGCGCCGCATCCTCGCCGACGCGAGCCGTGACGGGCTCGCCGACGTCATCGCCCTCGAACGGCTCGACCGGGACGACGTCGCCGAGCTTGCCGCCGCCGCCGGGGCGTCCCCCGAGCTGTCCGAGCGGTTGTACGAGGAGACGCAGGGGCTGCCGTTCTTCGTCGTCGAGTACCTCGATTCGGAAGCGGACGGCTCCGCTCTGCCGCCGGGCGTGCGCGGCTTGCTCGAGGCGCGCGTAACCGGCGTGGGCGAGGTCGCCGGGCAGGTCGTCGCGGCGGCGGCGGTGCTCGGGCGCCCGTCCGACCCCGGTCTCATCCGCGCCGTGAGCGGACGGAGCGACGAGGAGACGGTCACCGCCCTCGAGGAGCTGACCCGGCGCGGCGTCCTCGCCGAGAACGACGCGGGCGAGCTCGCGTTTCGGCACGAACAGGCGCGGCGAGTCGCGTACGAGCTGACGAGCGCCGGGCGACGCCGGCTGCTGCACGGCCGCGCTGCCGACGCGCTCGACCCGCGCAATCCCGGCGCGATCGCCGTCCATCTGCGCCTCGCCGGCCGGGACGGCGAAGCCGCGCAGGCCTACCGGCGGGCCGGCGAGCAGGCGCGCGACCTGTACGCGAACGCCGAGGCGCTTGCGGCGTTCCGCGAAGCGCTCGCGCTCGGCGACGGCGATCCGGCGTCACTGCACGAGGCGATCGGCGACCTCGAGACGCTCGCCGGCGAGTACGGCCGTGCGCTCGACAGCTACGAAGCCGCCGCGGCGCTCGCCGGCCCCGAGCGGCTCGGCGCGGTCGAGCATCGCATCGGCCTCCTCCACGAGCGGCGCGGGGACTGGGAGCTCGCCGAGCACTCGTTCTCCGACGCGCTCCGCACCGATCCTCCCGCGGCGCTCGCGGCCCGCATCGTCGCCGACCGGAGCCTCAACGCACACCGGCGCCGCCGCGACGACGAAGCGGAGTCGCTCGCGCAGGAGGCACTCGCCCTCGCCGAGGATGCCGCCGACTCGCGCGCGCTCGCTCAGGCGCACAACATCCTCGGCGTCCTCGCCTCCGGCCGCGGCGACCACGGCGAAGCGCGCGCGCAGCTCGAGCAGAGCCTCGCGCTCGCCACAGCGGACGACGATCCCGTCGCGCGCGCTGCGGCGCTCAACAACCTCGCGCTCGCCCTCCGGTCCGAGGGCGAGCTCGACAAGGCTCTCGCGTTGACGGAGGAGGCGCTCGCGCTGTGCGTCGCGGTCGGCGACCGCCACCGCGAGGCGGCCCTCGAGAACAACGCGGCTGATCTCCTGCGCGCGCTCGGCCGCAACGACGAGGCGATGGCACGACTCAAGTCTGCGGTCGCGACGTTCGCCGAGATCGGCGAGGACGCCGCCGCCGAGCCCGAGATCTGGAAGCTCGTCGAGTGGTGAACTACCCGGGAAGCCAGACGGAGACGTGCACCGGCTCGACCGCGTTCGCGGCCGCGCCGGCGAGCTCCGCGAGAACCGTCTCCGAGTCGACTGCGTCGCGGAGCTTTGCCCCGAACGCGGCGACGAGCGCCTCGCGGTCGTAACGCGCGCGATTGAAGCGGCGGTCGACGAGCCGCTGCACGCGCGTCCGCAGCGGGTTGAAGAGGGCTGCCACCGCGAGCGTCGACGCCGCGACGGCGACCGGCGAGGAGAACGGCAACACACGGGTCGTGAGCAGCACGATCCCGGCGAACGTCCCGACGAGAACGGCGGTCAGGGCCGCGTACGCAAGCGTCCGGCTGACGATGCGGTCGATCTCGTACAACCGGTAGCGGAGGATCGCCACCCCGATCGCAACCGGCAAGACGCCGATCCCCACGATCGCAACGTCGGCCACGACTCGATTGACCGTCGCGAGGCCGTCACCGAACAGCAAGATCAGTACGGCCGAGACGACGCAGATCGCGCTGCCCGTAGCCAACCACTTGAGCTGCGCCCGCTGCACCCCGGACGCCGAGCGCCACGCGGCGACCTGATGCCAGACGAAGGCGACCCAGGCGGCGAGAAACAACGGCGCGAACAGGAAACCGGCGGTGGCCGGCCAACCGCCGGCGCCGTTGGGCAGGTTGCCCCGGAGGTCGACGTTGCCGAAGCCGGAGACGGGAAACAGCGCCTGCCCGGTGATCTGCAGCGCCATGAAGATGCAGGCCGCAACTACATAGGCCCGCAGGATTCTTCGCCAGCGCCGCGACAGACGGCCATCCGGGAAGAGCAAGATCGCCGGCAGCGCAAGCAGGAACGGGAAGATCGACCAGCTGCTCCGCCAGTAGACCGCGACCGAACCGAGTGGCAGGCTCCCGCCATGCTGTCGGTAGTCGATGACGATGTACAGCCGGGCCACGTAGTCGACACAGGCGCTCAGCGCGAGCGCGAGGAAGATCCAGCCGATCGGGTTTCGCGGCTCGGTTCTCGCGATCACGTAGCCGACGACGGCGTACGCGACGATCAGGACGAGGACGAGCCCGTCATCCGTCGGCCACGGATCGCGGGCGAAGATGCTCAACGCGATGTCGACAGCGAGCAGCCCGAGGAAGACCGCTCCGACGGTCCTGCGCATGCGCTCGTGCCTGACGACCACGAGAGCGATCTTCGCGCTTCGCCGCTACGGGATCGTTACGCGCCGTAACGATCCCGGGACGGGAGAGGTCTAGATTCCCCGCATGGCAGCTCGCTTTACGGGAGCGGGGCTGGCGACACCGCGCACGGCCCTCCTGCTCGCCCTGCTCACGGCAGCGCTGTCCGTGGCATCGGCGGTGTTCAGCACGCTGAACCACAGCTGGGAAAGCGGAGACAACGCCGTCGCGCTCCTCATCCCTGGCTTCGGGCTGATCGGCCTCATAGTCGCGCGCCGCCAGCCTCAGAACCCGATCGGCTGGTGCATGCTCGGCGCGTCTGTCTTCCTCGCGCTCGACGGCGCAGTGTCCAGCTACTCCGTGCTCGACTATCGACACCAGCACGGCCACTTGCCGCTCGGACCTGTAGCCGTTCTCCTGCAGCCTTCCTGGTCGCCGGCGATCGTGCTCTTCGCCCTCTCGCTCCTTCTCTTTCCGGACGGAGATCTGCCGCCCGGCTGGTGGCGCATTCCGATCGGCGCGTTCGTCGTCGCCGCCGTGGTCTGGCTCGTCGGCTCGTACGGCATTGCAATCGACGCGATCACATCGCATCGGATCCATATCGATGCGACGGGGAACCTCCTACTCGAGGATCACCCCGCCGGGGCATGGGCCTGGGATGCGAGTGTCCAGAACGTCTTCTTTCTCTTGCTTGCGGCGATCTGCCTCGCCTGGCTCGTGAGTCAGATCCCGGCGTATCGGCGCTCGAGCGGAGTGCGGCGGGCGCAGCTCAAATGGGTGCTCAGCGGCGCGGCGATCGCGTTGGCGGGAGGCGTGCTGACAGTTGCGCAGACGTCCGGCGTTCTCGGCTTCGTCGGCTTCGTCGGCTTGCTCGCGCTGCCGCTGTCGCTCGGTGTCGGAATCCTGCGCTACCGGCTCTACGACATCGACCGTCTGATCTCGAGAACGCTGTCGTACGCACTCTTGACGGGGCTGCTCGTCGGCGTCTTCGCCGGCCTCGTGTTGCTCACGACGCGCGTGCTGCCCTTCTCCTCGCCGATCGGCGTCGCCGCCTCGACGCTCGCGGCGCTCGCGCTCATCAATCCGCTGCGTGGGCGGATCCAGCACGCCGTCGACCGCCGCTTCAACCGTGCGCGCTACGACGCCGAAGCGACTGTCGCCGCGTTTGGCGCCCGCCTCCGCGACGCGGTCGACCCGGAGACCGTGCTCGGCGAGCTCGCGGCGGCGGCCGGCGGCTCGCTCCAGCCCGCCCACGTGAGCGTCTGGGTGAAATCGTGAAGATCCGCCGCAGGATCGCCATGCCATGGCCGGCGGTCGTGCTCGCGACCCTCACGGTCGCGCTGCTCATCGCCAGCGGGCCGATCTCCAAGCTCGCGAAACTCTCGTCGGGCATCGGCATCGGGTTCGTCATCGTGCTCGTCGGCTTCCTTCCCGTCGGTCTGATCCTCGTACGGAACAGGCCGCGGAACCCGATCGGCTGGGCGATGCTGCTCGGGGCGTTCTTCGGCTCCGTCACCTCGATCGCCGGCGCGTACGCCGTCGCCTCCTACCGGCTGCACCACCACCTCCCGCTGCCGCAGATCGCGGTGTTCTTCCAGCCGTCGTGGGCGCCGTCGATCGTGCTCTTCGCCATCGCGATCATGCTTTTCCCCGACGGAGTCCTTCCCTCCGGACGCTGGCGCTGGGGCATGGGAGCTGTCCTCTCGGTCGGGATGGTCTGGATGCTCGGAGCGTTCGCGATAGCGGCTGACGCAATCGCCCTGAACCAGGTGGTGATCGAGCCGACCGGCGACCTCAAGCAGATCGACTATCCGACGGGCGGCTGGGCGTGGTGGGGCGTTCTCCAGATCGTGTGGTTCTTCCTGATCCTCGTTGTCGGCGTCGTCTGGCTCGTGAGCCGTGTGCCCGCGTATCGCGCCGCGACCGGCGAACGGCGCCAGCAGCTGAAGTGGCTCATCTTCGGCGGCTCGACTGCCACGGTCGGCGTCGTCCTCAGCGTCGTGCTCTCGAACTTCTCCGGTGTGCTCGGGTTCATCGGCAGCGTCGCGATCATCGGGTTGCTCGGCATCCCGCTCTCGATCGCCGTGGGGATGACGAAGTACCGGCTCTACGACATCGACCGGATCGTCAGCCGGACGCTCGCATACGCGCTGCTGACCGGGCTGCTCGTCGGCGTCTTCGCCGGGCTCGTCATCCTGACGACCCGCGTGCTGCCTTTCTCGTCGCCGATCGGTGTCGCGGCGTCGACGCTTGCGGCGCTCGCGCTCATCAACCCGCTGCGCGGCCGGATCCAACGCGTCGTCGACCGCCGGTTCAACCGCGCGCGCTACGACGCCGAGGCGACGATCGCCGCCTTCGGCGCCCAGCTCCGTGACGCGATCGACCCGGAGACGGTCCTCCGCGAGCTCGCGGCGGCGGCCAGCCGTTCTCTCCAGCCCGCGCATGTGAGCGTCTGGGTCAGATCGTGAGCGCGCTCGCGCAGCGCGCGGCGCGGCTTGCGTCGCCGAGAACTGCGCTGGTTCTCGGCGTTGCGATCGTGCTGTTGGCGGCAGCGGCGCTGCCGTTGAGCATCGTGGGGCACGACCCCTCGCAAGGGATCATCGTCCTCCCCTTCGGGGTCGTCGGCTACGTCGTCGCGCGGCGCCAGCCCCGCAATCCCATCGGCTGGATCCTGCTCGCGGTGACGCTCGTGTTCCTGCTCTCGGCCGACGGTTCCAGCTACGCGGTCATGCACTACCACAAGGGTTTCCACGGCTTGCCGCTGGCCCGGGTCGGCGTCTTTCTCGCGGCATGGTGGATCTGGCTGCTCCTCCTCTTGCCGCTGCCGATCGGGCTCTTCCCCGACGGGCGCCTGTCGGGACGCTGGAGCCTGGTCGTCAGAGCGTACCTCGCGGTCGTCGCGCTCTTCCTGCTCGGCGCTACGTGGCAGGACGTGACCGGGATCGTGGCCCGGCACATCCGCGTCGACTCCGGGGGGGAGCTCGTGTCCTCCAGCGGCGGCTCGGCAGGTGGGGTCGCCATGGGCGTGGTGGCCGTCTGCTTCGTCGCGTTCACTCTGGTCTGTGTCGGCCGCCAGATTCTCCGCTACCGGCGCTCGACCGGCGTTGCCCGTCAACAGCTGAAGTGGCTGCTGACCGGTGGCGCGATGTCGATCGGCGGTCTCGTTCTCGCGATGGCGATCAGCACCAGCACGAACCCTGTCGTGCGTGCGGTCGGATTCGCCAGCTTCCTCAGCGTCGTCGCGCTCCCGGTCGGGATCGGGATCGGGATCCTCAGATACCGCCTCTACGAGATCGACAAGCTGATCTCGCGCACGCTGTCCTACGCCTTGCTCACCGGCTTGCTCGTCGGACTCTTCGCCGGACTCGTGCTGCTCACGACGCGCGTGCTGCCGTTCTCGTCGCCGGTCGGCGTCGCCGCCTCGACCCTCGCCGCAGCTGCCCTGTTCAGTCCGCTGCGCGGCCGCCTGCAACGACTCGTCGACCACCGCTTCAACCGAGCGCGCTACGACGCGGAAGCGACCGTCGCCGCCTTCGGCTCGCGCTTGCGGGACGCGATCGACCCGGAGACGGTGCTCGGGGATCTCGCCGCGGCAACCCGCAACTCTCTCCAGCCCGCGCACGTCAGCGTCTGGATCAAGGAATGACCAACTCCCGGCTTGCGCTCCTCGGCGGCGCCGTCGCAGCGGTGCTGGTCGTGGCGAGCCTCCCGCTATCGGCTCTCGCGCACCAGCTCACGTTCGGCGGGCTCGGACAGGGGCTGCTGATGATCCCGTTCGCTGTCGTTGGCACGCTCATCGCAAGCCGGCAGCCGCGGAACCCGATCGGCTGGCTCCTGCTCACGATCGCCATCACCAGCACCGGCGGCGCCGACTCCGGCTTCTACGCCGTTCGCGCGTACCGGATCGACCATCATCACGGATTGCCGCTCTCGCGGCTCGCCGTCTTCCTCACGCAGGGTTGGGCGTCGATGCTCGTGCTGCTGCCGCTGCCGATCCTCTTCTTCCCCGACGCAAAACTCTCCCGTTTCTGGCGCTGGACGCTCGCGGTCTACGCGGCGCTCATGGCGGTGCTCATCGGTCACCTGGCGATCACGGACTGGGGTGCGTTCACCGACCAACCGCTCCGGATCGACTCCTCCGGAGAGCTCAGGGTGCTCGGCACGAGCAGCGGCGGCGGCCTGGCGTTCGCGATCGTCGTGTTCGGCTTCGTGGCGATCTCCGCCTCTTGGGTCGTCCGCCAGGTGGTCGTCTATCGCCGCTCGACCGGCGATCTGCGGCAGCAGTTGAAGTGGCTCCTCGCCGGAGGCTCGTTGGCGGTGTTCGGGTTCTTCCTCGCGATCACGATCGGTAACGGAAACAACGGCGCCTTCTCGGTAGTCGGCAAGATCGGTTTCCTCGGCCTGGTGGCACTGCCGATCTCGATCGGGATCGGGATCCTCCGTTACCGGCTGTACGAGATCGACAAGCTGATCTCGCGGACGCTCTCCTACGCCTTGCTGACCGGTTTGCTGGTCGGGGTCTTCGCCGGGCTCGTGCTGCTCACGACGCATGTGCTGCCGTTCTCCTCGCCGGTCGGCGTCGCCGCCTCGACTCTCGCGGCCGCGGGTTTGTTCTCGCCACTGCGTTCTCGGCTCCAGCGGCTCGTCGACCGGCGCTTCAACCGCTCTCGCTACGACGCCGAAGCGACCGTTGCGGCGTTCGGCGCGCGCCTCCGCGACGCCGTCGATCCGGAGACCGTCCTCAGCGAGCTCGCGGCTGTCGCGGGCGGCTCCCTCCAGCCCGCGCACGTGAGCGTGTGGGTCAAGTCGTGAGACGGATCTCGCCGGTCACACTCGCGATCCTGGCGCTGTTCATCGGCCTTGTCGTGCTTAACCTCGTGCTGTCGCACGACATCCCGTCCGGCACGGGGCTCAAGGGAGTGGGGATCCTCACTCTGCCGTTCTTCGTGGTCGGCCTGCTCGTCGCGCGCCGCCGCCCGGGAAATCCGATCGGCTGGATCTTCCTCGTGTTCGCGTTCGCCTTCCTCTTCAGCACCGCCGCGGCGGACTACGCGGTGCTCGTCTTCCGTGTCCACCACACGTTGCCGCTCGGCAGGCTCGCCGTCTTCCTCGCGGCGGCCTGGGTGCCGGTGCTCGTCCTCGCTCCGCTCCCGATCGTGCTCTTCCCCGACGGGAAGATTCCGCCGGGGCGGTGGCGGTGGACGTTCTGGGCGTACATCGCCCTCGCCGTCACCTTCCTCGCCGCAATCGGCGCGCGGAACTTCGGCGCGTTCACCGAGCACCGCGTCGTGATTGACACGTCCGGCTCGCTCTCGGCGTTGAGCGCGCCTGCGCACGGAGGCGTAGCCGTCTTCAACACTGCGGCGATCGTCGCCTACGGGGCGTGCTTCGCTTCCATGGTGGCCTACCAGATCGTCCACTTCCGCCGCGCGACCGGAGACGAGCGCCAGCAGTTGAAGTGGTTCCTCGCGAGCGGCGCCCTCGCAGTGGGCGGCCTGATCATCGCCACCCAGTCGAACACCCTCGGGTTCATGTTCGCCTTCATCGTCGCGCTCCCGCTCGGGATCGGCTTCGGGATCCTCAAATACCGGCTGTACGACATCGACCGGCTGATCAGCCGCACGATCTCGTATGCCGTCCTCACGGGACTGCTTGTCGGCGTCTTCGCGGGGCTCGTGCTGCTCACGACGCGCGTGCTGCCGTTCTCGTCGCCGGTCGGTGTCGCGGCGGCGACGCTCGCGGCGGCGGCGTTGTTCTCTCCGCTGAGGAGCCGGCTGCAGCGGCTCGTCGACCGGCGCTTCAACCGCGCTCGCTACGACGCCGAGGCGGTCGTCGCCGCATTCGGTGCGCGGCTGCGAGACGCGATCGACGTCGAGGCCGTGGTGGGCGAGCTCGCCGCGGTGGCCACCCGCTCGCTCGAGCCCTCCACCGTCACCACCTGGGTCCGTAACGATCCCGAGACGGCACCGCTGTAGGGTCTCCCGAGTCCAACAGAGGAGGCGGAATGACGGCTGTGCAGAACGGTGCGTGGGTCGTGTTGAAGTGGGTAACGGCGTTGTTCTTCGTAGGCGTGATCGTCCAGTTCTTCCTCGTCGGCTACGGCCTGTTCGACATGAAGAACAGCGCGACGAGCGACCACTCGAAGACCGTGACGATCGACAACGCGAAGAGTCTTGACCCCCACCGTGCCATTGGATTTCTCCTCTCGGACATCGGTGCTGTCCTGATCATCCTGCTCGTCCTGCTCGCCTGGCCGCAGGGGAAGCTCCTCTTGCGCTGGATCGTCCTCGCGGTGCTCGCCTTCGTACAGGGGCTCCTGGCGGGATTCGGCTTCAACCACTGGGTGATCGGAATGTTCCATCCGGTCAACGCGCTGATCCTGCTCGGCCTCTCGGGCTACCTCGCCCACTCCCAATGGCGTAAGCCGCGTCGCCCCGCGCCGTCCGGCTAGGCGTGGCCCTCGGCCCTCTGGCTAAGGTCGGTACATGACCGACCGGAACCAGCAGATCATCGAGGAGTTCCGCGCCAACGAGGGACGCGTCGGCGGCAACTTCGAGGGACGCACCCTCCTACTGCTCCACCACACCGGCGCGAAGACCGGCACGGAGCGCATCAACCCGCTCGCGTACCAGCGGCTCTCCGACGACTCCGTGGCGATCTTCGCGTCGAAAGGCGGCGCGCCGACGACTCCGGACTGGTTCTACAACGTCGTCGCGCATCCCGACGTGAGGGTCGAGATCGGCACCGAGACGTTCTCCGCGCACGCGCGGGTGGCGGAGGGCGCCGAGCGCGAGACGATCTGGGAGAAGCAGAAGGCCGACTGGTCCGGCTTCGCCGAGTACGAGAAGAAGACGACCGGGATTCGCGAGATCCCGGTCGTCATCCTCGACTTGCAGCGCTAGAAGCCGGAGACGCCGTCCGGCGTACCAAGCCCGGTCGGCCCGTCGTAGCCGGGGCCGGCCTGACAGAGGTAGCCGCACGTCGTGGTCGGCGTCATGTTCGAACCGGTCGTGACGTCGAACAGGCCGCTCGTGTGGCTGTACGGATACGAGCCGTAGTCGACCGTCTTCGCGTTCCCCGCGAGCGCATAGACGGACGCGATGATCGGCGTGGCGATGCTCGTGCCCGCAACGACGCCCCAGCCGCCGATCTCCGGCGAGCTGTCGTAGATCGCGACGTTGTCGGCGACCGCCGAGACGTCGGCGACCGTGCGGTTTGCGCACCCGGCGTCGTGCTGCCAGGCCGGCTTCGGCTCCCACAGCGAGCAGCCGCTGCCGGTGCCCTGCGCAACGTTCGGGAGGACGCCGGGGTAGGCGCTGCCCCAGACCGACTCGCTCCAGCCACGCGCGGTGGACGGATCCTGCGTGAGCTCCGTCCCGCCGACGGCGGTCACGTACGGCGAGGTGCCAGGCCAGGCCGTGCCGTAGTCGAAGTCACCGGTGCCCGCCGTGATCGCAACGCCGGGATGGTCGTAGTAGTGGTCGTACGAGGTCTGGTCGGGCTCCGGACCGGCGGTGCCGTAACTGTTCGACACCTCCGTCGCGCCGAGGTTGACCGCCGTGTCGACCGCTGCGCCGAGATCCGAGTGCTGCGCCGGGTTGGCGGTCGCGATCGTCTCGTCGGCCGAGTTCGCCTCGACGAGGAGGATGTGGCACTTCGGGCAGATCGCCGAGACCATCTCCGTGTCGAGCGCGATCTCCGGCTCCCAGTCCGGGTTGGCGACAGGCGGGTAGTTGCCCTGCTCCCCGTCCTGGTTGACCTTCTTGAAGCAGCCGTTCGCGGTCGTGCACGGGCCGAGCCCGTAGTAGGAGCGGTAGACGTTGAGGTCCGACTCGATCGTCGGGTCGTCGTACGCGTCCACCAGGGCGACCGTCTGCGTGCCGCCGTTGTGCGCCGATGCGTAGGCGAGCTTGTACGCGGCCTGAAGGTCAGCCGGGCCGTAGCCGGAGTGCGCCGCGGTCGCCTGCGGGACGATCGGAATGTCGACGCGGAGCGCCGAGAGGCAACGGATCGGGCCGGTGGTGCAGAACGGTCGCAGCACCGGGCCGGAAGGGGCCGCCCCCGCCGCAGAGGCGAGGGTAGCCGCGATGATGGCGACGACGGCGAGACCGGCGGCGCTGAGGATGAGCTTTCTCACTTTGAGCACGCTCCCAGGAGGTCGTCGTAGGTCGGGCCGGCCGAGTCGACCGGCTCGAGCGGGCCCTGGTTGACTCCCTCGCGCACATAGGTCGCGGCCGAGGGGCGCAGGATGGTGTCGCCGGCGGCGAGGCCCGGGAAGTCGGAGATCGGTGCATCGACTTCGGCGGTGCCGTTCGGGCCGAGCGTGATCGTGCCGGTGTCCACATGCTCCTGCAGGTACTTGCTCTCGAGCGATACGTGGTAGAGCTGGCCGTCGAAGGCGTTCACGACGCCGCCGGGCTCAACCGCGAGCTGCGTGAAGTACTGCGTCCCGTCGAAGTTGAAGACCATCTGGTAGTCGTTCTCGCCGCCACCGGTCGGGATCGTGGTGGAGAGATTCCTGACCGTGATGATCGTCTTGAGCGTCTGTCCGTCCGCCGAGAGGAAGGCGCGGCCGCTCAGGATGTCGGACTGCGGCGTCGTTCCCTGCGCGGCGAGGGACTGGCCCTCAACGGAGTACGAGTCGTCGCCGGCGGGATCCGTGAAGAGTGTCCCGCAAGTCGTCTTCGGCGACACGACGATCGGAGCCGGCTTGACGTTCTGCACCGGCGTGAGGCGACCGGTGAGGTCGATCATCAGCTGCGACACCTCGGGCGTACCCCAGCCGGACGTATTGTCGTAGCCGGGCTTCGCCGGATACGGCTGGTTGTCGCCGACCGTGATGTCGTAGAAGTCGCGGCCCGGAGCTTCCTGCGCGACCTTGTAGATCGAGTAGTTCGCGAAGCCGAGGCCCTTACCCGGTGCGGCGGCCTGAATGTCAGTCCACATGCCGAGCCAGAGCGGCGAGCTGAGGCTCGTGCCCGCACCCTGCTGGTCCGAGCCGCTGTCGTTGGTGATCAGCATTCCGTTGCCGGTCGCGGAGTCCCCCGAGATCGCGGCGACGTCCGGGGTCGAGCGGCAGATCGGACCGGCGGCGCCGGCGACCGGGACGTACGGGTTGCCGTTCGGGTCGAACGTGCAGTTCGTCGACGCGACGCCGGTCTGGTAGCTCCCGGCCGGCTCGCTCGTCGAGTTGCCGCCGCCGGTGAACTCCCACGCAGTCTCGGTCTGCCGCTTCGCGGGGGTGTTGCCGTCGGAGGTCAGATCCGTTCCACCGACCGCGACCGCGTACGGGCTGACGGACGGCCACTCGAGGCCCGGATAGCCCTGCGTCGCAAGGCCGTTCGTGTCGACCGGAGCGACCGGGCACGAGGAGCCGGTGTCGCCGGTCGAGGCGAAGAGCGTGCGCCCCTCGACGACGGCCTGCTCGAGGATCGGGTCACCGGGAACCTCAACGCCGTCGGCGAGCACGGCGCCGGCGTTGCCGACGTTCTCGCACTCACCGAAGCTCGCGCTTGCCTGCGACGGACCGTGACGGTCGGTCACCCACCCGGCGATCGCGGCGAGGATGTCGGCGTCGGTCGAGTGGTGCGCGAAGTAGAGGCTCTCGGACGTGACGTTCGGGGCCATGCCCGTCGACGCCTGCGTGTCGAGCTCCCACTCACCGGTGGCGCCGTCGCCGCTCGTGTCGGGCGTCGACGTGTCGCCGTAGTGCTTCACCGTGACGGGAACGCCCGGCAGGCCCCACTCCGCCTCGAAGCTGCGGAGGTCGGGGATGACCGGATCGGTCACGCCCCAGCCGATGATCGCCATCGACTGGCCGTTGCCGCGGTTCGTCGAGGGAATGTCGTAGATCGACGCGATGTCCTTCGGGCTGAGGAGACCGGTGTTCGGGCCGGGGAGCCCGTTCGGGCCGGCCGTGACGGCCTCGCCCTTGATCGGGCTCGAGACACGCGGCGTGAACCACTGGTTGTAGTTGTTGAGGCCGAGCACGTCGCCAATCCCGAGCGAGGCCGGGACGGTCGGGGCGACGGTGTTCGAGAAGAACGCACGGCCGGCGTACGTGAAGTTGTTCAGCGGGGTGCTGAACGCCGCCTCGACCTGCGCGGCTGTGCCGCTCGCGAGGAAGTAGTTCGTCGAGGTCTCGATCGGCGTGACCGTCAGGCCCTTGCCCTGCGCCCACGACTCCGCGGCCTGGAAGCTCGCGGCGGGGACGCCGAACTCGGAGTTGAACGTGTCGGGATCGAGGAAGTTCTCGTAGTTGGCGCTCGACGGGTTGTAGAGCTGCTTCACGTACGCGTCCTCGGCGGCCTGGTTCGGATTCGAGAGGTAGATGCCGACCGTCACCGTCTGCGACGAGGGCACCGCTCCGTTGATCGTGGCGAGACCGAGGTTCTGGACGACGTCGTTGCTCAGCGGTGTCGCGGGGCCGAGGGAAGCGCTTCCCGGCGCCGCCGCGCCCGAGCCGAGTACAACGAGTGTGGTGAGCGCTGCCGCGATGGCGAGCGCGAGACGAGCGGTCATGGACATCCTCCTGGGTTTTGGCAGAACGCACGTCTATACCCAGGTATTTGCCGAGAACTAACGTAAAATAGTCGTAACGGAATTGACGGATGATTCAGTCGATAATTGACTGACTATTCAGTCGGGAGGAGCGCGAGCACGTCTTCCCCGTAGCGGTCGAGCTTTGCGGGGCCGACGCCTGCGATCTGTGAGAGCTCGCCGAGCGAGCGCGGCTGCGTTGCCGCGATCTCGTGAAGCACCTTGTCGTGGAAGACGACATACGGCGGCACGCCGTCCTCTCGCGCGCGCTCGAGCCGCCACGCGCGGAGGCGCTCGGCGACCGGTGTCCACTCGACCTTCTCCCGCACGACGGCGCTGCGCGCGACCGGCGACGGCGACGGCTGAGACACGCCGAGCTCCGAAAGGAACCGCGACCGCTTGCCGGACCAGCTGAGCCAGAGGATGCGCTCGGCGCGCGTCATGCCGACGTAGAGGAGGCGCCGCTCCTCGTCGATCTCCGCCGGAGTGCGCGCCTGGCGCGACGGGAGCTCCTTCTCTTCCAACCTCGGGAGGAACACCGTGTCGAACTCGAGGCCTTTCGCCCGGTGGAGCGTGAGAAGGTTGACGCCACTCGCCTCGTCTCCTCCTGAGTCGAACCGCTGCCGTAGATCGGCGACGAACGCTGCAGCGTCGCCGTCGAACGCGGCCGCGAGCGTGACGAGACGGGCGAGGTCGGTCTGGCGGACGAGCTCACGCTCGCCGACCTTCTCAGGCAGCTCTTCGAGCCAACCCGCCTCGAGCGCCGCGGCGCGGACGGTGTCGGCCGCGTCCTCCCCGCTCCGCTCGAGTCGCCGCATCAGCCGGCGCGCCGCGTCACGATCGAGAAGCGACGAGCCCTGGAACGGGATTCCCGCTTCGTGCAGCGCCTCCTCGAAGTCGGTCAGCCGGGCGTTCGTCCGGCAGAGGATCGCGATGCGCTCGAGCGGCACGTCGGCTGCGCGGACCCGCTCGGCGATCGCGCGCGCCTCGTCCTCGGGCGAGGGGAATGGACTCACGGTGGGCTCCGGACCGTCGGCCCGTGTCGGGCGGAGCGTCTTCTCGGCGCCACCGAGGTTCGGGACGAGCCGGTTCGCAAGCGCGAGCACCTGTGGTGTCGAGCGGTAGTTCTCCTCGAGCCGCACGACGGTCGCGTGCGGGAAGCGGCGCGGGACGGCAAGGAGGTGCTCGGGGCCGGCGCCGGTGAAGGCGTAGATCGACTGGTAGTCGTCGCCGACGACGCAGAGGTCGTCGCGGTCGCCGAGCCAGAGGTCGAGGAGCGTCTGCTGGAGGAGATTGACGTCCTGGTACTCGTCGACGGTGAACGCGCGGTACTGCGCGCGGAACGTCGCGGCGGCGCGCTCGTCCTGCTCGAACAGCCGGATGGCGGACTCGAGCAAGTCCTCGAAGTCCATGAGCCCTTGCTCGGCCTTGCCGCGCTCGTAGTCGCGGTAGATGCGCACCATCAAGTCGTGCGGAATCGGCGGCTCGCGGTCGGCTGCGGCTTTGAGGTAGGCGTCCGGCCCGATCCGCCGGTTCTTCGCCCACTCGATCTCGGTCGCGAGGTCGCCCGCGGGCCGGAACTTGTACGCACCGGGGAGCCGGTTGCCAAGCTGGCGGAGCGGGAGCGCCTTGGACGGGAGGATCCCGCCAACCGCGTCCGGCGCAAAGTGGCGGAGCTGGCGGAGCGCCGCGGAGTGGAACGTCCCTGCGCGCACGCGCTGCACGCCGAGCGCGGCGAGGCGCGAGCGTAGCTCGCCGCCCGCCTTGTCGGTGAACGTCACCGCCATGATCTCGTCGGGGCGGAACGCACCGGTCGCGATCTGCTGCGCGATGCGGCGCGTGATCGTCGTCGTCTTCCCCGTCCCCGCGCCCGCGAGGATGCAGACCGGCCCGCGCACTGCCTCGGCGGCGCGCCGCTGCTCAGGATTCAGGCCGTCGAGCGGATCCACCCTCCAACGGTAACCCGGCCTCCGGTCGGAAACCGTCACAAGATTCCGGCGGTTGCCGGATGCGACCGGCTGGCAGAATCCGCTGCCGTGAAGAGCCGGATTATGTACATCGAGGACAAGAGCGACGGGCTCTCAGGGCCGGCGCGAATCGGTCGCGTCTCCTTCTCGAAGCGCGGACGTACCGTCTACTACGGTGGCCGTAGCTTCCAGAGCTTGAAGGGACGCGGGTTCAAGGCGAACTACGTCGATATCGAAACCGGCGACGAATTCTGGATCTCCGGCTGCCGGCGCGACGGTGGAGACCGCCTGTACGGCGAGCGAGTCCCCATCGAAATCGACGAGGACGTGCGCAAGGAGTACTGGGCCGAGATCCGCGGCCGGCCCGAGGGCGTCGACAAGACCGTCGCGAACTAACTTCGTCCGAACAGCGGCTTACCAGCGAGAACGGCCGCCGCGGCGGCTCGTGTACACGAGACGCGGGCGGGCGCTCTTCATGCCGGCTTCCTCGAAGCGCTCCTTGTGGCCGAGGAGGTTCGCGACGCGGCTGACGTCGGCCTGCTGATCCGGGAGGACGAGCGTCGTGCCCTGGCCGGTGTTGCCCGCGCGGCCGGTGCGGCCTACGCGGTGGATGTAGCCCTTCGTGTCCTCCGGCGGGTCGTAGTTGATGACGTGCGCGATAGCCTCGAGGTCGAGGCCGCGCGCGGCGACGTCCGTCGCGACGAGCGTCGTGACCTTCCCCGAGCGGAACCGCTCGAGCGCGCGCTCGCGGGCGCCTTGGGTCATGTCACCGTGCATCGCGGCGGTCTCGACGCCGTGGCCGCGCAGCTTCGTGGCGAGCCGGTCGGCGCCGCGCTTCGTCCGGACGAAGACGAGCGAAAGGCCCGGCTCGGCGTGCAGCAACTCGACTAGACGGTCGACCTTGTCGGATGCGGTGACGGAAACAAAACGATGGTCGACCGCGCCGTCGGAGTGCTGGGACGGCAGCTCGGCGGAGAAGCGTGACGCGTTTAGCGTGTACGCGCTCGCGAGGCTACCGACCTCGCCGTCGAGCGTCGCGGAGAAGAGCATCGTCTGGCGCTTCGCCGGGAGGAGCCGGACGATCTTCTCGACCTGCGGCTTGAAGCCCATGTCGAGCATCCGGTCGGCCTCGTCGAGGACGAGGATCCGGATCGCGCTGAGCGAGACGAGCCGCCGGTTCGCGAGGTCGGTCAGCCGGCCCGGCGTGGCGACGACAACGTGCGCGCCCTTGAGCTTCTTCGCCTGGGCCGGAATCGGGGCGCCGCCGTAGGCGGGCGCGGTGCGGATGCCGAGCGGCGCCCCGAGCAGCGTCAGCTCCTCGGTGACCTGCAGCGCGAGCTCGCGGGTCGGGACGAGGACGAGCGCGGCGGGCGCCGGTTCATCCGCTGAGAGCAGCTCGACGATCGGTAGCCCGAAGGCGAGCGTCTTGCCCGATCCGGTCGGCGCCTGGCCGAGGATGTCGCGGCCGGCGATGGCGTCGGGGATGACGAGGGTCTGGATACGGAACGGCGCGGTGATGCCGCGGTCGGCGAGCGACTGCTCGACTTCCGCGCTCACGCCAAGCGTGGCAAAGCTTTGGGACATGTGTTGTTCGACTCCTTTACTGCTGGATTCGAGAACCAAGAGCTCGAATCCTTTGGAGGAACGAGAACCTGAATCTCACGGGACGGCCCGGTGCCGTCCGTGAAACCAGGGTAGCAGCGGGTGGGACGGTCGCCCGTGCGGCCGCCCCACCCGAGAGGTTCTACGCCTCTAGCCCACCACCGTGAGCGCGTTGAGCGACGGCATGGCCAGGTATCTGTCGTACGTCCAGTTCCTCACGCGTGAGGAGGTGACGATCTGTGCGTCAAAGACCGCGTACGGGAACACCGGTGCGTAACTGCCCATGATGAACTGATCGAGGGACTCATAGGCATTCGTACCCGCCATCCCGGCGAGGCTCGCGGCATTCGCGAGCTTGGTGTTCACGATCGGGATGTTGAAGTACGAGAGGTTGGTGTTTCCGTCCTGCGGCGTCCCGACCGCTCCCTGGATACGCGATCCGTCCAGCAGGAAGTTGAAATCGGCGAACGGGTCGACGTAGTCGGGACACCAGTCGGCGAATGCGATGTTGAACGCGTCGTGACCGAAGGCCGCGTTAGACAGTCCGTCCTGCGTCGCAGTCGGGTAGGTCTCGAGGTCATCACCACCGCTCTGGACGTTCTCGATGGTCATGTTGGCGCTCGTCGCGGTGCTGAACGCCTGCAGGTCCTGGGCGATGAGTGACGCCTGCTGCTGCTGGATTGCGCCCTGGGAGTGCCAGATGACGAGCGTTGTGTTCTGCAAGGCCGAGCCCGCCGTCAGCGCCGCCGTGGCGAGGTCGGGAGTGTTCGGGTAGGTCAGGAACGGGCTGTACCCGGGGAAACCAGGCGGCAGGATCTGGTCAGTCAGCTCGCCCGCGTACGGGCCCAGCTTGCTGAGGAGGCCCTTGCGATCGATGATGTACTCGAGAGCCCGCCGCACTTGGATGCTGTCCGTCGGCGGCTTCTGCGTGTCGAACACGAGATAGTCCATGCAGTCCGTGCGTTCGACGTGGAACCGACCGCCCGAGCCCGCGGTCGAACCCGAAGTGCCGGTGACGCTGTGGACCCCGTAGGCGCTTGCGGCCTGGGCGGCGGTGCCACTCGGGAGCCCGCACATGTCGACGTCGATCGCGTTCCCCTTCACTGCGGTGTAACACGCCGACGCGGTGCTGAAAGGCACGACGGCGATCTTGTCGGTGCCCTGTGCGCGATTACCGGTGTAGTTCGGATTCTTCTCCAGGGTCACAGAGGGACTCGCGTTCGGATTCGCGGCCGTGACGTAGTACGGACCGGCCGACGGGTAGAAGTTCGTTGCGCCGTTATCTTGCGCGTCCGAGTCGTACGGCGTGCCCTGCGGAATCGCGGCGAACCAGATCATCGCCATCGCCGACGTGAAGTACGGCGTGGCTTGGGTGAGGGTGATCGTCAACGTATCGCCTGTCGCGGTGATTCCCGAGATATGCGGCGTGCTGCCGTTGTGGAACGCGACGCCGCCGACGATGGTCTTGTCGAAGAGGTCGAAAACGCCGTCGGTGCCACCCCCATACATGTGCGGGCTGAGGAGCCGTTCAAAGGCCCGCTCGTACGACTTCGCGGTGACGGCGGTTCCGCCGCCCACTTGGCTCCCCACGTTCGGGCTGAACCGGAAACCCGGCTTGATCTGCCACGTGTAGGTCAATCCGTTCGCCGAGATCGCCGGCCAGCCGGCCGCGCCTTCGAGCTGGAGTGGCCCGCCCGACGCGTTGTTGTCCGCGTAGCCGACGAGCGTGACCTCGGTGGCTTTGAGCACGGCCCACGCGCCCACGTCGTACGCGATTCCCGGGTCGAGGTAGTCGATTCCGTTGACCGTGCCGACCGTGAGCTTCGTCGGGGCCTTCGTCGCCGACACGGCGCCGTTCGCGAGCGCCGCAGCGACAAGCAGGGTGACTCCCGTGCTGAGCATGAGCAGGGAGAACAGGGGCTTCCGGAGCATTTCACTCCCTTCCTCTATGAGGCGCACGCCCCCCGCGTAGGCCGCGTGGATGATCGAGAGAAGCAGTATCTAATAGTTCCGTGCGCCCGGCTTCACGTAGCGATAGCCGAAGCGGCCCTTGATGCAGAGATTGCCGCGCGTGACGTCGTGATCGTCGGGCGACGAGACCTTGACGATCTCGCCGTCCTGCGTATGGAGCGTGAGGTTGCAGCCGACGCCGCAGTACGGGCAGATCGTGTCGGTCTGCTCCTGCTCCTCCTCGCGCCACTCGCCGGCGGCACGCAGCTCGTACTCGCTCGTCGGCATGAGCGCGCCGGTCGGGCAGACGGCGATGCAGTTGCCGCAGTAGACGCACGCCGAGTCGGGGAGTGGCACGTCGAGCTCGGTGGAGATGTGCGCCTCGAAGCCGCGTCCGGCGACCGCGATCGCGAACGTGTTCTGGTGGTCGACCCCGCACGCCTCGACGCACTTGTAACAGAGGATGCACTTCGAGTAGTCGCGCATGTAGAGGTCGTTGTCGAGCTTCGGCGCGGGCGCCGGCGGGGTGCCGAGACGCTCGGGGTGCGCGTCGTACTCGGCGATATAGCGCTGCGCGTCGGGCGCTGTCGAGAGGTCCGTCGCCGAGCCGAGGAGCTCGAGGACGAGACGGCGGCTCGTGCGGACGCGCTCGGAGTCCGTGTGTACGACCATCCCGTCCGTCGCCTTCCGCGAGCAGGCGGGGACGAGCGTGCGCGCGCCTTCGAGCTCGACGACGCAGACGCGGCAGACATTGACCGGCGTCAGCGTGTCGCCGTAGCACAGGGTCGGCGTCTCGATGCCGGCCGCGCGGGCGGCGTCGAGGATTGTCGCGCCCTCGGCGACCTCGATCTCGCGGCCGTCGATCGTGATCTTCACAGCAGCGCCAACCCTGACTGGACGGCGTTCGCGGCGGTCTGTCCGAGCCCGCAGATCGACGCGTCGCGCATGACCTGGGCAAGCTCGCCGAGCGTGGCACGGTCGTCGCGGTGGAGCGCCTCGACCTGGCGGACGGTGCCAATCCGGCACGGCACGCATTGCCCGCATGACTCCTCGCGGAAGAAGTCGGCGATCGAGTGGATCGCGCCGCGCAGATCGGCGTCCGCCCCAAAGACCATGACGACGCCCGAGCCGAGCGTGACGTTGAAGTCGAGGGCGATGTCGACCTCGTCCGGCCCGAGGAACGTGCCGGCCGCACCACCGAGCAGGACGGCTTGCGGCGGCTCGGCGCCGGCGTCGTCGAGCAGCTCGCGCAGCGGCGTCCCGAGCTCGCGCTCGTAGAGCCCCGGCCGCGCGACGTTTCCCGAGAGGCAGAACAGTCGCGTCGGTCGCGTGTCCCCGAGCAGGATGTGCGGGACGTTGACGAGCGTCTCGACGTTGTTGACCACGGTCGGCTTCCCGAAGAGACCGACCTCAACCGGGAATGGCGGCTTGTTGCGCGGCTCGCCGCGGTAGCCCTCGATCGACTGGAAGAGCGCCGTTTCCTCGCCGCAGACATACGCGCCCGCGCCGATGCGCAGCTCGATGTCGTGGCCGCTCGCGGCGATCGCCTCCGCCATCCGTGTTTGGGCCAGGGGGTACTCGGCGCGGATGTAGACGTAGCCCTTCTCGCAACCGGCGGCGAGCATCGCGATCGCGCATGCCTCGACGATCGCGCCGGGCTGCTCCTCCATGAGGACGCGGTCCTTGAACGTCCCCGGCTCCGACTCGTCGGCATTGCAGACGAGGTAGTGCGGGCGCGCGGGCTGGCCCGCGACAGCGCGCCACTTCGAGGCGGTCGGGAAGGCGGCGCCGCCGCGGCCGAGCAGGCCGGCTTGGTCGATCGCGTCCATCACACCTTCTGGGCCGAGCTCGCACGCCCGGGCGAGCGCCTCGCCGGCGGGGAAGCCTTTGAGAAGCCGGTCACCATCGACCGGGAGACGCCTCTCGGGGAGCTGGATCTCGCGCGGCTCCTCGCCCGCGACCGTGCGGAGCGAGGCGGGCGCGAGCTCGCACAGGCCGAGGCACGGGGAAGGGACGGCGCCCTCCGGCACCTCGACACCCGCGAGCTGGCAGGCGAGGTCGGTGCAAACGTGCAGCACCTCTCCCGGACGCTCCTCGAGCGAGAGCAACGCGTAGAAGGTCGCGACGCCGTACGCCTCCGCCGGAGGGACGTCGAGGCGGCGCGACGCGTAGCCGAGCGCGCCCGGCGTCACCCAGCCGACACGCCGCTGAGCCGCGCGTAGCGCCGGAAGCAGGAGCTGTCGGCGATGGCGGTCCCTGCGCGTGACGCGCCCGTCCTCCGCCGCCTCGACGCCCACGACTGCGTCGATCGCATCGCGCTCGACATCGGACGGCGGCGCCTCGATGAGCTTGATGTCAGGCAACGGGTTCCAGTCTGATTGCTGTGGCCTTGAACTCCGCCGTCCCCGACTTCGGATCGGTCGCGTCGATCGTGAGGACGTTCGTCGCGACGATGTCGGGAAAGTGGAGGTTCATAAACGCGAGGCCCGGCCGCAACGTCGTGTCGTACCGCGCCGGCGCCTCGACCGAGCCGCGCCGGGAGACGACTCGCACCCGCGCGCCGTCGGCGACGCCGTACCGCTCGCCGTCCTCCGGCGCGAGGAGGATCGCCTCGCCGCCGACGTGGAGCGGGGAGTCGTAGCGGTTCGACTGGACGCCGGTGTTGAACGACTCGAGCCGGCGCCCGGTCGTGAGCCGTAGCGGGAAGTCGTCGTCGAGCTCGTCCACCGGCGGGTCGTGCTCGACGGGCATGAACGGGGCGCGCTCCTCCACCACGTCGTCCCACAACCGGCCGTGGAGGAACAGCGCGCCGGGATCGTCCTCGTCGGTGCACGGCCACTGCAATCCGCCGAGCTCCTCGAGCCGCGCGTAGCTCATCCCGCCGTGCATCGGCGAGAGCGAGCGCAGCTCCTCCCAGACGTCCTCGGCGCGCGGCGAGCCGAGGTCATGTCCCAGGCGCCGCGCGAGGCCGTAGACGATCTCGACGTCGTCACGTGCGCCCGTGGGCGGCTCGACCGCCTTGCGCACGCGCTGCACGCGGCGCTCGCTCGAGGTGACCGTTCCCTCCGTCTCGCCGAGCGTCGCGGCCGCGGGCAGGACAACATCCGCGAGCTCGGCCGTGCGCGTGAGGAAGAGGTCCTGCACGACGAGGTGATCCAACCCGGAGAGGAGCCGTTCCGCGCGCTGCTGGTCCGCCTCGCCCTGCGCGGGGTTCTCGCCGACGACGTAGACGGCGCGCAGGTCGCCGTGCTCCATCGCCTCGAACATCCCGGTCAGGTGGAGGCCCGGCTCGGGAGAGATCGCCGTCCCCCACTTCGCCTCGAACCTCGCGCGCGTCGCGTCGTCTCCGAGATCCTGGAAGCCCGGCAGCTTGTTCGGGATCGCTCCCATGTCGCCGCCGCCCTGAACGTTGTTCTGGCCGCGCAACGGCTGGAGGCCCGAGCCCCACTTCCCGACCTTCCCCGTCAGCAGCGCGAGGTTGATCAGCGCGAAGACGTTGTCGACCGCGTTGTGATGCTCCGTGATCCCGAGTGTCCAGCAGAGCTGCGCGTTCGTCGCGCTCCCGTAGGAGTGCGCGAGCTCGCGGATCGCATCTGCAGGCACGCCGCTGACGCTCTCTGTCAATTCGAGCGTCCACGGCTCGACCGACTCGCGGTACGCGTCGAAGCCGGTCGTCGCCCGGGCGATGAACTCCTCGTCGTGGAGACCCGCCGCGATGATCTCGCGCGCGACCGCGTTCGCAAGCGGAATGTCCGTCCCGACGTCGAGGCCGAGCCAGAGATCGGCCCACTGCGCCGACGGCGTGCGCCGCGGGTCGACGACGATGAGCTCCGCGCCGTCGTTCACGGCCTTGAGGACGTGGTGGAAGAAGATCGGGTGCGCGTCGCGCGCGTTCGAGCCCCAGAGGATGATCAGGTCCGCGGCTCGAGTCTCCTCGTAGGAGCTCGTCCCTCCGCCCGCTCCGAACACCGTCGCCAGACCGACGACGCTAGGGGCGTGTCAGGTTCGATTGCAGCTGTCGACGTTGTTCGTGCTCAAGACGACGCGCGCGAACTTCTGCGTGGCGAAGTTCAGCTCGTTCGTCGCCTTCGAGCAGGAGAAGACGCCGGTCAGGGCGCCTGCGTCGAGGGCGCTGCGGAAGCCGGCGGCGGCGCGATCGAGCGCCTCGTCCCAGCTTGCGTCGCGCAGCTCCCCGTTCTCCCGTACGAGCGGTGTCGTCAGCCTTGCGTGTCTCGCGGCCATGCCGGGAATCTACTCTGGCGGTGTGTCGGCGAAGCCCGAACTGCGTCGGACGCTCGAGGCGCGCCGCGCCGCGCTGGCTCCGAGCGAGGTCGCGGCTGCGAGCGCCGCAGTGCTCGAAGCGTTGCGCGCGAGCGTCGACTGGGCGTCGATCCGTTCCGTCCACGTCTACCGCTCGGTCGCTGAATGGGGCGAGCTCGACACGAGCGCGCTCGTCAGCTGGCTCGAGGCGACGTGGCCGGAGGTCGAGGTCGTCCAGCCGACCCTCAGCAAGACGCAACCGTTCCCCGAGCGGAAGTTCGACCTGATCCTCGTCCCGGCGCTCGGCTTCGACCGGGAGAACAACCGCCTCGGCCTCGGCGGCGGCTGGTACGACCGCTTCGTCGCGGAGCAGCCGCAGGCGCGGAAGATCGGCGTCGCCTACGCCTGGGCTTGCGTGGGCAGCGGCATCCCCGTCGAGCCGTGGGACATGAAGCTCGACGCCGTCGTCACCGGCTGAGCACTTCGCCGAAGCGGGCCGACCTTCAAGCGCGGCCCTAATCCGGCAACGTCGGAAAGTCAGTGGGATAGACACCGACCGCGAAGCCGTACATGGCGTCGCCCGAGCGCGGGAGACGATCGAACTCGTCGACGAGCTCCGACATCCGCTGCCAGAACTCCGACGCCTGCGTCTCAGAGATTCGCGCGTGCCGGATGAAGCCCCAGAGCTTCCCGTCGTGAAACGCCGCCGCCGACTCGTGAGCCGCTACCTCGAAGTCGTTGAAATCGCGGGGCATCTCCTCCCCGCTCGGCCCTCGCTCGACGCCGACGAAGAACATCCGCGCGGTACGGCCGTAGAACCGTTCCTCGATCGCGCGGACCCGCCGCGTGCGGACGACGCGGATGAGGCCCGCCTCGACGAGCACCTTGACATGGTGCGCGACCGTGCTCTTCGGCCGATCGAGCGCCGCGGCAAGCTCGGTGACCGTCGCCGCGCGCTCGTGGAGGAGACCGAGGATGACGTTCCGCGCCGGGTGACTGATCGCCCTAACCTGGGCAGGTTCCGTCAGCGCGATTCGGTCGGCGAGCTCGTAGTCGGGCGGTTGAGGGTTGTCGGCCACGGGTTAATGAACTAGTATCGCGGAACGTTCCAATGATACGGATCAATTCTACGAGGAGAACCGGATGGCCGAAGTCGTGCTCTACCACCACGTTCAGGGTCTGACCGACGGAGTTCGCGCATTCGCGGACGAGTTGCGCGAACAGGGTCACACCGTCCACACGCCGGACATGTTCGAGGGGCAGACGTTCCCGACGATCGAGGACGGGATCGCGTTCGCGCGGGAGCAGGGCTTCGGCGAGCTGGTCGCGCGCGGCGTCGCGGCCGCCGACAATCTGCCCGCGGACGCCGTATACGCCGGCTTCTCGTTCGGCGCGATGCCGGCGCAGCAGCTCGCGCAGACGAAGCCCGGCGCGCGCGGCGCGCTGCTCATGTACGGCGTCGTGCCGTTCACGGAGTTCGGTGACGCGTGGCCCGAGGACGTTCCGGTGCAGATCCACGCGATGGACAACGACGCGTGGTTCCTCGAGGATCTGCCTTCCGCACAGGAGCTCGCCGACTCGACCGACGCCGCCGAGCTGTTCCTGTACCCGGGCGACAAGCACCTGTTCGCCGACGCCTCGACGGCCGACTACGACGCCGATGCCGCGGCGCTGTTGATGGAGCGCGTGCGCGCATTCCTCGCCGCGCTCTAGTGCCCGCGGCCGGAGATCGTCCCGGCCACGCGGGCGAACAGCGACGCCTTGCCGGTGCGAAGCTCGCGGCCGTCGGCCGCGCCGAGAAGCTTGTGCACCGCATGGATACCGGCATACCGGAAAGGCTCGGGCTCCCACCTGCGCGCGAACGGCCCGACCCACGGGAGTCGCGTGAGCTCGGTCTCGTCTCCGAGGATGAGGTCGCGGAGCGTACGCGCCGCCAGGTTTGAGGCAGCCACGCCGTCGCCTGCGTACCCACCGGCCCACGCGAAGCCGCGTGCCGCGTCGACGCCGACCGCAGGCCGCCACGTGCGGCTCACGCCGAGAACTCCTTGCCAGGCGGCCGCGACTTCCGCGTCGATACCGAACAGGTCGCGCACACGCCGACGCAAGTGCTCGACGACCGCCGGCGGCGGCGGAGACTCGCGCGCGGTTCCCGAGCCGAAGACGTACGGAACGCCGCGGCCGCCGAGCGCGATCCGCCCGTCGGCCGTCCGCTGGAGGTACGTGTAGAGGTTACGACCGTCGAGCATCGTCTCGCAGCCCTCCCAGCCGAGCTCCGCCCACACGTCCGCGGGAAGCGGCACGGTCGCGATCATGGCGCTCGTCACCGGCGCGAGCTCGCGGCGAAGGCCGGGCAAGTCGGCCGTGTACGCCTCGGTAGCGCGGACGATCCAGCGGGCGCGCACTTCTCCGGCCGGAATGCGTACGCGACCCGGCGCGAGCTCGAGCGCTGGCGTCCGCTCGTGGATCGTGACGCCGGCCCGTTCGGCGGCATCGGCGAGGCCGCGAACGAGCTTCGCCGGCTGCACCCGCGCGCAGTGCGGGCTGAACAGCGCGCCGACGGCACCCCGCACGCGAACCCGCGACGCGAGCTCGTCAGCGCCGAGCAGCTCGTCGTCTCCCTGCTCGGCGCAGAGCCGTTCGAGCTGTACGGCAGTCTGCGCGACGGTCAGCGTGCCGCCCTTTACGTAGTCGCACTCGATTCCCTCCTCCGCGACGCGGCGCCCGATCTCGTCCACGGTCGCGCGGATCGCGGCCTCGAGAGCCGCGTCTCGCGGGCCGGCAACTGCACCGAGCACCCAGCCGCCGTTCCGGCCCGACGCGCCGAAGCCGACCATCTCCTTCTCGACAACGACGATGCGGAGGGACGGATCGGCGCGTCGTAGCTCGAGCGCCGTCCAGAGTCCGGTGTAGCCCGCGCCGACGACGCAGACGTCAGCCTCGACACTCCCCTCAAGCGGCGGCCGCTCGGGCGCCGGTCCGAGCTGCTCCATCCAGAAAGAGACCGCCACTTAAGGCACGCTATCCGGCATGCGCCTCGCACTCGCGGCTCTCGTTGCCCTCGTCCTCGCCGGCGGCTCGCAGGCGTCGACCCCGCTCGCCGTCCTCGGCTTCCAGTCGGACTACTCGCCCGCGCAGCTCATCGACGAGAGCGCGAAGGCGATGACGCTCGTCGGAATCGACGGCGTCGATCTCACCGGCGCGGGCATGGTCTCGCAGCCGACCGCCGCCGACCGGAGTCAGCTCGCGCGCGCACACGCGCACGGCTTGCCCGGAGTGCTGCTTGTCGGGAACTGGTCGGACAAGGTCAACGACTTCTCGGAGTCGCTCGCGTACGAGACGCTTGGCACTAGCCAGACCACGAGCAAGGCAACAGGGGCACTCGCCGCGGCGGTCATCGCCGATGGCTGGGACGGTGTCTCGGTCGACCTCGAGTCGCTCAAGCCACGCGACGAAGCCGGGCTCTCGCGGTTCGTCTCCGACCTGCGCGCCGACCTGCCGAGCAGCGACTCGCTCACCGTGTGCATCTCGGCCACGACTTCGCACAGCGCCTACGCCGCGATGGGCTACGACCTGCCTGCGCTCGCCGTGAGCGCGAACCAGATCGTCCTCATGACGTATGACGACCACGGCCCGTGGGAGAACACTCCCGGCCCGATCGGCCCGCTCGGCTGGCAGCGTGCGTCGGTCGCGGCACTCGAGCACGACGTTCCCGCGAACAGGATCTTCCTCGGCGTCGCGAACTACGGCTACGGATGGCGGCCACACTCGCGGCCGAACCTCACGGTCGCCCAGGCGCGAGCGCTCGCGGCCCGCTTCCACGCCACTCCGCGCTGGGTCGCGAGTGCGGGCGAATGGACTGCGAAACTGAGCGACGGATCGACGCTCTGGTGGTCCGACAAGCGCTCGATGAGCGTCCGCCTCGCGCTCGCCCGCACGCTCGGCGTGCACGGGATCGCGGTGTGGTCGCTCGGCACGGGCGACCTGCTGCCTTAGCTACTTCACCGCCTGCTTCACGAGCCTCGTGATCTTCGCCTCGTCCGCCTTCGTGAGCTTCGTGACCGCGTAGACGATCGGCCACATCACGCCGGCGTCGAGCTTGGCCGGCTCGTTGAAGCCGAACTCGGAGTAGCGCATCTTGAACTTCCCGGAATTCTTGAAGTAGCAGACCACCTTGCCGTCGGAGTTGGCGTAGGCCGGCATGCCGTACCACGTCTTCGGCATCAGCTCGGGCGCAGCCTTGCGGACAAGACCATCGATCTTCTTGGCGAGTGCCCGGTCGGCGGGCGCCATCTTCTTGAACGCCGCCTGAATCGCTTTCTCGCCGTCCTCCGTCTCCTTGAGTTCCTTGGCGCGGGCGCGCATCGCGGCCTTTTCCTCGGCCGAGAACTTCTCGCTCATGCGGTCCCTTTCACTCGTTGACACCTGACCCCAAGTATGAAAGACTCGTCGAGTCGAAGCCCGTGGACTGCGCAAGCGGTTTGCGGGCTTCGGCATTTCTGCGGACCCTTTCGGTGTGGCGCCGGTGCGGAAGACCCCACCGTCCGCTGAGCCTCAGTTCTGCTGCGGCGCCGGCTCACCCACCGTCGCCAGAGTCGCAGCACCGACGTTGAGCGGGTGGTGGCATGCGGCGAAGTGGCTGTTCCCGTAGCCGACGAGCGGCGGCTCGGTCGTCTTGCAGATCTCCGTCGCATACCGGCAGCGTGGATGGAAGCGGCAACCGGTCGGCGGGTTGATCGGGCTCGGGACGTCTCCCTCGAGCACGATCCGCTCGCGACGCTCCGCGAGATCCGGATCGGGAATCGGCACCGCCGAGAGCAGCGCCTCGGTGTACGGCATGATCGGCCGCGAGTAGAGCTCATCGGCCGGTGCGAGCTCGACGATCTTGCCGAGGTACATCACCGCGATCCGGTCGCTCACGTGCCGAACGACGCCGAGGTCGTGCGCGACGAACACGTACGTGAGCTGGAACTCGTCCTGCAGATCCTCGAGCAGGTTGAGCATCTGCGACTGGATCGAGACGTCGAGGGCCGATACCGGCTCGTCCGCGATGATCAGCTTCGGCCGCAGCGCAAGGGCGCGAGCGAGCCCGATTCGCTGCCGCTGGCCGCCGGAGAATTCGTGCGGGAAGCGGTTGTAGTGCTCGGGCGAGAGGCCAACCGTCTCGAGCAGCTCCTCGACCTGCTTCTTGCGCGAGGCGCGGTCGCCGAGCCCGTGGATCCGCATCGGGTCGGAGACGATCGTGCCGACTCGCTTGCGCGGGTTGAGCGACGCGTACGGATCCTGGAAGACCATCTGCATCTCCCGCCGGAGCGGGCGCATTCGCCGGCGGCCGAGCTTTTCGATGTGCTCTCCCTGAAAGAGGATCTCGCCGGCGGTCGGCTCATACAGTCGGATGATCGTCCGGCCGAGCGTCGACTTGCCGCAACCCGACTCACCGACGAGGCCGAGCGTCTCGCCTTCGTGAACGGCGAACGAGACGTCATCGACCGCGTGCACGCGAGCGACCTCGCGCTGGAGGATGCCCGCACGGATCGGGAAGTACTTCTTGACGCGCCGGACCTCGATGAGCGGCGTGTCGCTCACGCGGCCTCCGTCGTGGGGGAAATCGTCGCGTCGCGGCGCGCGCGCTTTTCGTCCACGGTGAGCCAGCAACGGTCGAGATGACCAGGCGCGTCTACACGACTCTCCAGCACCGGCTCCTCGGCGCACTTCTCGAAGGCGTGCGGGCAGCGCGGCCGGAACCTGCAACCCTCCGGCGGGTTGATCAACGACGGCGGCATCCCCTTGATCGTGTGCAACCGCTTGACCCGCGGCCGGTCGAGGCGCGGGATCGATCCGAGCAGACCCCACGTGTACGGCATCTGCGGGTCGTAGAAGATGTCGCGCTTCGTCCCCTGCTCGACGACGCGGCCGGCGTACATGACGAGGATCTCGTCGGCGATCTCCGCAATCACGCCGAGATCGTGAGTGATGAAGATGACCGACGACTGGAACTCGTCCTTGAGCGTCGAGATCAGGTCGACGATCTGCGCCTGGATCGTCACGTCGAGTGCCGTCGTCGGCTCGTCGGCGATGAGAATCGACGGGTTGCACGAGAGCGCTATCGCGATCATCGCGCGCTGCCTCATGCCGCCCGAGAACTCGTGCGGGAAGTTGTCGACCCGCGACTCCGGATTCGGGATCCCGACCTGGTGGAGAAGCTCGATCGCGCGCCTCCGCGCTGCTGCCTTGCCGATCTTCTCATGGGCCCGGATCGCCTCGACGATCTGCTCGCCGATCCGGTAGACCGGGTTCAGCGAGGTCATCGGGTCCTGGAAGATCATCCCGAGCTCGCTGCCGCGGTAGGTCTGCATGGCGCGGTCGGACACCTCGAGGAGGTTCGTCCCGTTGTAGAGCACTTCGCCGCCGAAGCGTGCGTTGACGCCGCGGGTGAGTCCCATGAGGGTCATCGCGGTGACGCTCTTGCCGGAGCCCGATTCGCCGACGATCCCGAGCACCTTGCCGCGCTCGAGCCCGAACGACACACCGTCGACGGCGCGGACGGTCCCATCCTCGGTCGCAAAGCTGACGCTGAGGTCCTTGACCTCGAGGAGAGGCTCGCTCATGTCAGCCGAATCCGCGGGTCGAGGTAGGCGTACGCGATGTCGACGAGCACCGAGAAGACGACGATGAACGCGGCGCCGTAGAGCGTGACGCCCATGAGCGCGGGCAGGTCCTGCGCCTGGATCGACTGGTACGCGTAGTAGCCCACGCCTTGCAGCGAATAGACCGTCTCGGTGATGATCGCGCCGCCGCCGAGCACCGCCGCGAAATCGAGCCCGAACAGCGTCACGATCGGGATGAGCGAGGCGCGCAAGACATGCTTCGTCATGATGCGGCGGGGCGAGAGACCCTTCGCCTTCGCCGTGCGCACGAAGTCCTCGTTGATCGTGTCGAGGATGTTCGAGCGCAGAACGCGGCCGTAGAAGCCGATGAACAGCACCGCGAGCGTGATCCACGGCAGGATCAGGTGGGTGGCCCATTCCCAGGGGTTCTGCGTGAACGGGTAATAGCCACCGTCGGGGAACGACGAAATCCACCCTCCCTCCGCGAAGAGGTAGCGGAGGACTAGACCGAGCCACACGACCGGCAGCGAGATCCCGATGAGCGCGAGCGCCGTGATCGCGCGATCGGAGAACCGGCCGGCCGACGCCGCCGAGATCACCCCGACGAGGATCCCGAAGAAGAGCCAGATGATGCCGGCACCGAGGCAGAGCGAGAACGTCGCCGGCAGCCCCTGCTTGATCTGATCGACGACGTTCGTGCCGCCGTTGAAGTACGAGACGAGCGTCCCCGAGAGCAGGGACTTCACCATGTCGAACCACTGCACGATGAACGGGTGGTTCAGGCCAAGCTTGATCCGAATCGACTCGATGTTTGCGTGCGTCGCCGTCCTCCCGGCGAGTCGCTGCGCGGGGTCCCCACCGGGAATCTTGATGAAGATGAGGTACGTGATGAAGCTCACGGCGATGAGGACGAGCACCATCCCGACCACCCTGCGGATGAGGAAGGCGACCACTAGTGCTCGATCCTCACCTTCGCCCGCGGGTCGAGCGCGTCACGCAGACCGTCGCCGAAAATGTTGAGCGACAGCACCGTGACGGCGATGAAGATGCCGGGAAGGATGCTGAACCACGGATCCGTCGAGAGCCACGCCTGGCCGTCGGAGATCAGCGTCCCCCACGAGGCGTTCGGCGGCTGAACGCCGGCGCCGAGGAACGAGAGCCCGACCTCGGTCAGGATCGCGTTCGCCACGATCAGCGTGAAGAGAACGAGCACCGTCGAGGCGACGTTCGGCAAGAGCTCCGTGAGCATGATGCGGATCGGGCCGGCGCCCTGGGCGGTCGCCGCCTCGACGAACTCCTTCTCGCGCAACGCGAGCACCTGGCCGCGCAGGGGCCGCGCGATGTACGGGATGAAGACGAAGGCGATCACCGCGGTGGGGATCCAAAGGTCGCCGGCGGCGAGGTTGATCCCGGCGTGGTGGAAGCCGTTGATGGAGAGCGCCGTGCCGAGGGCGATTCCGAGCAAGATGACGGGGAACGCCCAGATCAGGTCGAAAACCCGGCTGAGGATCCAGTCGACTGCGCCGCCGAAGTAGGCGGCGAGGAGCGCGAGCAGAACCGAGATGATCGTCGAGATCGCGGCCGCCGTGAGCCCGATACGGAGCGAGTTCCTACCGCCGTAGAGGAGGCGGACGGCGAGATCGCGGCCGAGCTGGTCGGCGCCGAGGACGTACTGGCCGCCGGCCGCGCCCCACTGCGGCCCGATCGGCTGCCCCGCCGGAACGACGACCACCGTCCCGTCCGGGAGAACCGTCGCGCCACCGTTCGAAATGACCGGAACCGACTTCCCATTCACCTCGATGCTGCCGGTGAGGTTCGTGTCGTTCGGGCCCCGGTGCGCGACGTGGTTCGCGTAGACCGGCGCCAGGAGACAGCAGACGACGACGAGCAGGAAGACGCCGAGAGATGCAAGCGCGACGTAGTTACGCCGCAGCCGGCGCCATGCGAGCGCCCACGGGCTGCGACCGCGAACCTCGTTCCCGTCACGCTCCCGCCCGGCCAGGTCGGCCGCGGTGTCGAGCGTGAAGTCCTCTTGGCCGGCTACCACAGGCTGCCCGTGCCTCCCTCCAGAGACGTGGCGCGGCGGTGCGCAAGGCGCCGCCGCGCCACACCTGAACCGATTACTTCAGGCACATCTGTGCGAGATCGTCCTGCGAGTCCGTGTAGATGTCGCAGCTCATGTCCATCTTCGATGAGAGGAACGACGTGAGCAGACTGTTCAGATACGGCACGGTCGCGGCGTACTTCGTCTGCAACTCGTTGTCGACCGCCGCCCACTCGGCATTCGTCTGGGCCGTGAAGGCCTGAGACGGCGGCAGAGCGTCGAGCTGGGCGATCTTCGCGTTCACGTCCTTGAAGTCGACAAGCCCGTAGTTGTTGTTGTGCGTCTTCGTGATCGTGTCACCGTCGAGCAGGATGTGGAACCAGTCCGACGGGTACGGGTAGTCCTCGAACCAGTCGGCATAGCCGATGTTGGGCGTCGGGGTCGTTGCCTGGTTGCCGACGATCGTGAAGTAGTTGGCGGAGCCGATCTCGTGGATCGTCACGTTGTAACCGAGCTTCTGGAGCACGCCCTGCTCGTACTCACCCGCCGACTTGGCGGTGTCGACGTCGCCCTCCGTGTACAGGTCGACGTGATCGCCTTTCGTGCCTGACTCCTGGACGAGCTGCTTCGCCTTCTGCAGGTTGTACGGGTACGGGTTGATCTTCTTGTACTGCGGATAGCTCGGGGGTAGGAAGTTCTGCGTCGGGATGGCGAGGCCGCCACGCAGCTTGACGAGTGCGCTCGCGTCGGTCGCGTAGTTCACAGCCTGTCTCGCCTTCAGGTTGTTGAAGGGAGGCTTGCTCTCGTTCAGGAACCAGTAGTACGTCGAGGGAGTCGACCAGAACCTGATCTGGCTCCCGTAGTTCTGCTTCAGCGCCGCGAGGCGCGTTGTCGGAAGCAGGTTCTCGTCATACATGTACTGGCCGGACTGGACGAGTTGCGCCGACCGGTCCTGGTCGGGCGTCATCAGCCCGACGATCGTGTCCGGGTTGCCGTTCGGAACGCTCATCCCGAGCTCGTCCTTCTTCCAGTACGGATTCCGCTTGAGGAGGAAGGAGCGGCTCGGCGTGTAGGACGCGATGTAGTACGGGCCGCTCGCCGCCGGCGGCGGATTCTCGGTGTCCGTCAACGGCGTCGACGACGGCACGAGCGCCGAGAACGGAATCGAGAGCTCGTAGAGGAAGTCCGACTCCGGGTTCTTCAGCTTGATCTCGATCGTCCCCGCCTGGTCGTTCGACGTGATGCCGGTGATGCTCGCCGGGGTGCACGACGTGGGAGTCTTCTCGCAGCCGTCGATCCCGACGATGTTCGCGAAGAAGCCAAGGCCCGGCGAGTTCAGCTTGAAGTCGCGGGCGACCGTGTACGCGAAGTCACTCGCCTTGACCGGCTCGCCGTTCGAGTACTTGAGGCCCTTCCGCAGTGTGAACTTGTAGTCGGTGCCGGCCTGGTTGGACGTCGGCAGGCTGGCGGCGAGCCCCGGCAGGATCTTCGTGCAGTCGCCGGTCTGGCAGCTCACGTGCGCCTTGACCACGAGCCCCATGTAGACGTCCTGGAAAATCTGCCACGACGCGAGCCGGTACGACAGGCCAGGGTCCATGTAATCCGTGGGGCCCCAGACAACCTTGAGCTGGGCGAACGTCTTCCCAGCCGTTGAGCCGCCACCGGTGGTCGTGCCTTTGCCGCTGCCGCCGCCGCCGCAAGCGCTCGCCAGCAGTGCGAGTCCCGTCGCCGCAACGGCCACCAGGACAACGGTTCTACCTTGCTTGATCCTCACTCTGTCCACCTACCTTTTGACACAGTCACGTCGCTTTCCGTAGGAACGGTTGCTGACCCCGCAGGCCAAAGCCCGACACGCGGACTGAAGAGATCGGACTGTTTGCTGCGGCGCGCACTGGTGACGCGTCTTCCCCAATCGGGGGAAAAATCACCTCAAAGTGACGGAATCTCCAGCTGTTGCTCGTCCATCATGCGACGCACGCCCGGCAGCTCGAGCGTCGCGAGGAAGTGGCGGCGCAGGTTCGGCCTGTCCCACGCGGCCGGATCGAGCCGGCGTCCCCAGCGCGTGAGCATGAAGAGGAACAGGTCGGCGCCGGTGCGGTGATCGGCGGCGAGCCACGTCCGGGCCTCGAGGGCGCGGTCGAGGATGTCAAACGCCTCGCCGGCGTCCCGCCCAGCGGCTTCCATCGCCTTGTCGCCGGTGCCGTAGCGCTCGGGGTAGAACCAGCGGAGCATCGCGGTCTGAACGGTGTTCGTCTGGAAGACGAGCCAGCGGTAGTACTCGGCGCGCTCGGTCGGAGCGAGCTGCGACTCGGGGAAGCGGTCGCCGAGGTACAGGAGGATCGCGGCGGACTCCGTGAGCACGAGATCCTGCTCCTCGTCGAGGAGCGTCGGGACGACACCGAGCGGGTTGAGCGCGCGGTAGGCCTCGTCGCTCTGCGCCTCGTCGCGCCCGATCTCAATGAGGCGGTAGTCGGCGCCGATCTCGGCGAGCGCCGCGTGCGGCGCCATCGAGGCCGTGCCCGGCCGCCAGTAGAGGACAAATCCCACGCGCCGACCCTACCCCGTGAGCCAGCGCACCGCGACGGGCTTCGTCAGGCCTGGCAGCGGCAACGACGCAGCCTCCACCTCGACCGCGGCGCGTTCGGCCTTCGTGAACGAGCGCCAGGGCTCGACCGAGAGGTCAGCTTGCACGCGTCGCCACGTCCCTGCCAGCTCGCCTGCGATGAGGACAGCCCCCGGCCAGACGCGGGGAGTCCAGAGCGCCGCGCGCTCCTTTGCCTTGGGGACGAGCAACTCGCGGTGCGCCGCGTCGTGGTGCAGCCAGTACGAGTCGCCGCTCGGCAGCAGCCGCACGGCGCTCGAGAGCGTGGCCGGCTCCCGCGTGAGCACCTCGTCCGAGGCGAGGATCGACGCCTCCCCGAGCGGTGTCACGACCGGAGTCAGCTCGAGCCCGCCCCATCCACGGCGCGCCTCCTTCAACCTGAGCCCCGCCCATGTCGCGAACGAGGCGGGCGTGCCCGGCCCGAAAACGTGGAGGTAGCGACGGGCCAGCTCCCGGCGCGCCTCGAGCGGCTCGATTTCCATGCGACGGCGGAAGCTGAGGATCTGTCCGCGTGTCAGGTCGAGTCTCGCCGCCATGAACCGGAGACCTAGGCGAGGAGGCTCAGAGCGCCGCGAATCGCGTGCAGCAGAGTCTCGAACAACTCGGGAAGCCGGCGTCCGGTCTCGACCGGATATTCCACGGTGACGGTCCCCGGCCGTCGACCGCTCTGACGCGGTAGCTCGAAGGACGCGGCTGCGAGCAGCCGAGACGCGCCTACGCCGGCCTCCGCTGGGCGCTCGAGAGCCCGCTCGAGCCGCACCTTCCCGATCCGCTCCGCCGCCGGCTTGAGCGTGGCCGCGTCGGGGGGCGGGTCGAGTGTGCTGACGAAGGAGAGAAACACGTCGACCGCCGGATCGTCCTCGCCGTGGCTCACCGCCACTCCTGCGAGCCGTTCGAGCTCCGAGCTCATGATCCGGGTCGGGGCGGTGTCCTCGACCGTGTGCGGGACGGCGGCGGGTGGAGCGGATGGTTCCGCAGGCGCGAGATGCTCCGACTCAGGCACGGCCGTGTGCCGGCGTGCCAGCCGGCGCCCCCAGAGGAAGCCGACGACGAGCAGCGCGCCGCCCGCAGCGGCGAGAGAGATGTCCGCAACCGACGCAGCGCCTGAAGACCGTTCTGCCACGGCTACGGATACCCGACTGCCGTCGCCTCTCCTGCCTTGTCCGACTCGATAACGCCGGCGAAACGAGAGAGGCGGCCCCGTGCGGAGCCGCCTCTCTAGTGGTCGTGCGCTTGAGCGGGGTTACTTAGGAACGGTGAAGGAGGACGTGGCCGTCCCCGACTTGCCGGTACTCGTAACGGTGGCGGTACCAGCCTTGGCCTTCGCCGGCACCTTCGTCGTGAGGCTGAAGCGACCGGAGCCGTTGGCGGTCGCCGAGCCGAGCGCGGTAGTCACGCCGGCGTCCTTGAACGTGCTCGATGCGGTGTCGCCGGCCGCGAAGAACTGGCCCACGACCTTGAATGGCGCCGTCCCGTACCCGATGTCCGGCGTGAGGAGAAGCGCCGGCGTGTCGTAGTTCGGCTTGCCGGTCGGATTACCCGAGGCGTCCGAGCCGGGGCAGCCCTTAGTCGAGTTGTCCCACTCGAGCTGCATGAGGTAGTGGTGACCGTTGATCGTCTGGTCCCACTCCGCGTTCGCCGGGCCGGTGGTCTTCCCGAAGTCGTACGCGCACATGTCGCCGTTCTCGTCGCCGGCGGCGCTGTCGTTCGAGTTGCTGTCCCACCAGCCGGTGCCGAACGGGTCGGTCATGGACTCGTTCTGCTCATGGCTCGTCGTGCTGATCTCGGGATCCGACGGGTTGTTGTTCGGATAGTCCCCGATGTCGCAGGTGACGGGATTGCCGGCGGTCTGCGCGTCGTACGGCATGTTCGCGTAGATGATCTGCGAGTTCGCGTTGATCGTCGAGTCGAAGTACCAGCTGTGGTACGCGCAGAAGTACGAGAACGAGCAAAGCGGCGCGGTGACAGTCGTTCCGACTCCACCGGCTCCCTCACCGACCTGCGCCGGGAAGCACGTGCCGATGTTCGGGGCGGTGTACATGAAGAACTCGGTGTTGTTGTTCACAGGCCAGCCCTTGGCCTTGACGACCGCCGAGATCTCCTGCTGCACCTGAGCATCCGTGACACAGCCGGCGGCCCCTGAGCTCTGGCTGCCGTTGACGCCACCGGCGGCGGCGACGGGCGTGTCCGGGCAGTTGACCGGATCGAGCGGCGGGAGCGGGTTGGTGTCGATCGTCGTGCCCGCGAGGGTCACCTTGTTCTGGACGTACGTCAGAGTGCCGTTGCTGTTCTTCTGGTAGTACTGCGTGGCGTTGTCGTAGGTGTTCGTGTTCGAACCCTGCGTCGCCTGCAGATCCTTGAAGAACTGGTTCATGTTGTTGACGTAGCCAGCGGGGAACGCGTAGCCGGACGGCTGCCAGAAGATCGTGTACGAGTTGTTCTGCGACATGATCGGGCCGCCGTTGTAGTACAGCGAGCCGCTGGCGGGGGCCTGGTTCGAGAGCTGCCCGTTGGACGGGCGGACGAGCCCGAAGATGTGTCCGACCCGTGAGTGGAAGGCAGTCGTCGTATCGGGCGGTGTCGACGCGCCCGCTGTGGCGAGCGGAACGACGGCGAAGATCCCGATGACGGCGGCTGCAACAAGGAGGCGCTTCATGGTCTTGTAGCTCCTTTGTGCGGTTGAGTGTCCCTTGGTGTGGACGCCGCGCACGGAATCTTCTGAAGAGAAGGCCGCCCGCGACCGGTTCGTGGTTCCCGGTCGGACAACTGCCGAACAGGCGAGCCGCGCTATTTACCAACGTCTTACGCGCCGCCGTTAGATCGCGGTCCTTGGCAAATGCCGACAGATTGCGTATTGTCCGGCTGCCTGTTCCAACTACATCCCTGAGGAGGGAATACGTGATGAGAAGGCGCTCGTTATTCGGAGTGATCGTGGGGGCTCTCGTCGCGTTCGGGGTGCTCGCGACGGTTCATTCGTCGTCTGCATCCGCCAGCGGCCGTTACGCGAAGACCAACGCGCACGCAGGAATCAGCATCATGGGAATCCGTCCGACGGGGCGTGGCCAGGCGGGGCATGGCGGCCCTGGCGGGCCTGGTGCGGGTGGACATCATGGTGGCGGAGGCTCGAACAACCTCTCCTACCACGGCGGCGTGGGCGGAATAGGCGTCGAGACGGCGCCAAAGCTCTACCTCGTGCTCTGGGGCTCGCAGTGGAATGGCAACGACCCTTCCGGGGAAGCCTCTCTGCTCGAGAGCTTCTACGGCGCAGCCGGTGGCAGCAAGTGGCTGAACAGCGTCACGCAGTACTGCCAGGGCGTCGCCAGCGGGACGGTCTTCTGCAACGGAGCCGGCCAGGCGGCAGGTAACCCGAGCGGGCTCTACGCGGGCGTCTGGTCCGACAACGGGGCGGCAGCGCCGTCGCGGCCAAGCCAGAATCAGCTCGCAGCCGAGGCCGTCAACGCGGCCGCACACTTCGGCAACACGTCGAGCGCCTCGAACGCCTCGGTGCAGTACGTGATCGCAACCTCAACGGGCAACAGCTCGTCCGGCTTCGGCACGCAGTACTGCGCATGGCACAGCTCAACGTCGTCGTCGTACGGAAACGTCGCGTACACGAACCTCCCGTACATCACGGATGCGGGCGCATCGTGCGGCGCGAACTTCAACGGCCTCGGCGCGAAGGCCGGGATCACGATCGTCAGCGGCCACGAGATGGCGGAGACGATCACGGATCAGTTCCCGAACGGCGGCTGGCTCGACGGGAGCGGAGCGGAGAACGGCGACAAGTGCGCGTGGATCACGAGCGGCCAGGGCGCGTCGGCCAACGTCTCCATGGGCGGCGGAACGTATCCCGTGCAGTCCCTCTGGAGCAACGCCTTCAACAGCAACGCAGGCGGTTGCGTCCTCTCGTACTAGCGGAACGACTGATCGGGCGCCGGTTTTTTGCCGGCGCCCGATCCTCATAGAATTGTCCGCATGGACACCGTCGTCCGCGACACGAACATCAGCCGCCTCGTTCACGAGATCGACGTTCTGATCGAGGCGGACGAGACCTCCGACCGCGAGATCACCGGCGGCTGGCAGACATTCGACGACATCGTCGCGGCCGCGCACGTCCACACGTGGGACGCCTACAGCCTCGACCTCACAGCGGACGCCGCGAGCTTCCGCGCGCTCGACACGCGCCGGCAGGAAGCGGTGCGGCGCGTCTTCGGGACGATCTACCGCGCCGAGTCGGTCGTCGACGACTGGATGGCCAAGGTCGTCGCAGCCGTCCCGCGCGAGCCCGGGTACGAGTCGATGCGCGCCGCGCTCATGACGCAGGAGCACGACGAGCGCATGCACCGCGGCAGCCTGCTCCGCGTCGCCGACGAGGTGCTCGGCATCCCCCCCGACGACGCCGACCGGTTCGCGCGGCGCTACAACAACTTCGTCGCCGAGATCCTCTTCGACGACTTCGAGCGGCTCATGCGCCACTTCCTGCGTCCGAACCGGACGCTCGCCGATCTCCACACGGCGATCTTCATCTACGGCGTGATCAGCGAGGACGTCGTGGCGAACAGCGACGTCGTGATCCGGCGCGCGAAGGGCACGGGCCTCTACGACACCTTCCATCTGCCGGGCATGAAGGAAGGCCAGACGAAAGTGCGCCGCGACGAGGGCCGTCACGTCCGCATCGCCGTGCTCGCGACGAAGCGGTTCCTCGCGGAGGAGGGTGACGCCGCGACGGAGCGGCTTCTCGACCTCGCCGTCTATTACATGGACATGGCCGACCGGCTCGTGCGCCGCGCGAAGGCGTCGCGCGGCCTGATCGACCTTCACCTTTCCGAGTCGTACGGCCCCGACGTCGACTCCCTCTACTACTACGTCATGAACATGAAGCGCCTCGCCGTGCGCCTCGACGAGCTCGGCCTGCGCGCGGGCGTGCTCGAGGTGCGGAAGCGCGTCGACGCGGCAATCGAGGAGTTGAGCGGAGAGGACGGCGAGCCGCTCGTCGAGACGCCGAGCCGCTGGCTGCGAATCGTCGGGCCGCGGATGATGCGCCTCGCCGGAACCACCTGGCTCGCCGGCTAGGGATCCTTCCGACCCGGCCACTACCGTCAGACGGTGGCCGAGCCTGTCAAGTTCGATCTGCTCGCCGTGTCCCCAGGCGCCGGTTCCGGGAGGCTGATCACCGGGTGATGCGGCGTCGCTCGAAACCGGCGGACGATGCCGCGCCGGCCGCGGCGGCGAGCTTGGCAGCAATCGAAGGAGGCGGATTGCCCTTGCCTGCGCAGGCGCGGATGCGTGGCTTGCGCGAGAACGGCGGGCGCCTCTTCACCAGCACGCTGAGCACGAACGAGTTCTTGCTGGCCCGCGAGACGGGGTTTCGGCCGCTGACCCAGGTGATGGGGAGCTGTTTCTATCACGTCGGCTTTCAGGGGCTCCCGGGCACGGGCGGTGTCAATTGGAGTGGCGGGCGCATGGCGCAGCTCGGTGAGTCCTGGGAGCTGGAAACGGAGACGGAAGCGTGGAACGAGGCGCGCCGTCTCGCGCTGGGGCGGCTGTCTCAGGAGGCGACGCTCGCCGGCGCCGGCGCCGACGCCGTGGTCGGAGTTCGTCTGCAACGCGAAGCGTACGACTGGAGCCGCGACGTGCTCGAGTTCACCGCCACCGGCACCGCGATCCGTTCGGAGCGGTTCGACCTCGGCGAGACGCCAATGCTCTCCAACCTGTCTGGACAGGAATTCGCCGCTCTGTTCCGGCACGGCTGGTGGCCGGCAGGCCTCGTGGCAGGCACCACCGTCGTATACGTGCTCTCCGGTCCTCAGCAGCAACAAGCCCGCTACGGGCTGGGCGGCACCCGCTTCCAGAACCAGGAGTTCAAGGACTACACGCGAGGCATGTACGACGCCCGAAGCCAGGCGATGCTCCGCGCCGGCCGGCAGGCCCACGAAGCCGGCTCGCACGGACTTCTCGGCGTCGAGATCGAGCACTCCCAACGAGAACACGAGGTGGACATGGGCCGCGGCAGCGGCGGCGGCGGCAGCGGCAAGCGCACCGACCTGATTCTCACGTTCCACGTACTCGCGACCGCAGTCGTCGAACTGGCCCGCAACGAGGACGAGCCACCCGTCTACATCGCCGTTTCGCTGAGCTGACCGAGCAGAGGAGCCGACCCGATGAGCGAGCAGGAACAGCCACAAGACCAGCAGGAGCAGTACGACGCCGACTCGACCGCCGGCATCCCAGAGCACGGCCGGCGCCGGCTCGAGCAGATGCGCGCCCGCAGCTTTTTCACGAGCGACTTCACGGTGAACGAGTTCATGCTCGTGAAAGCCGCCGGCTTCGAGCCGCTCGGCCTCGTCGTCGGCTCCTCGATCTACCACATCGGCCTCCAGATGAGGCAATGGACGCGGAACCAAGAGCTCGAGGTTCTGACGCAGGCGATGTATGACGCGCGCGAGCTCGCGATGACCCGAATGGAAGAGGAAGCGGACCAGCTCGGAGCCGACGGCGTCGTCGGTGTCCGCCTCGACGTCTCCCGCTACGAGTGGGGAGGCGACCTGGCCGAGTTCATCGCGATCGGCACAGCCGTCCGACACGCCGAGGGCGTGCTCCACCGCGCCCCGAACGGCCGCCCCTTCACCAGCGACCTCTCGGGCCAGGATTTCTACACCCTCCTCTCAGCCGGATACCGGCCGCTCGGCCTCGTCATGGGCACGTGCGTCTACCACGTCGCACACCAGGGTCTCGGCGGCTGGTTCAACCGCATCGGCCGCAACACCGAGATGCCGAACTTCACCCAGGCTTTGTACGACGCCCGCGAACTCGCGATGGAACGAATGCAGGCGGAAGGAGAGGCGATCGAGGCCGAGGGAGTCGTCGGCGTACAGCTCAACGAGCGCAGCCACGGCTGGGGGTCTCACGTGATCGAGTACTTCGCCGTCGGGACGGCGGTCACCCCGACGAGCAGCGATCACACCATCCCCGCCCCGAGCTTCGTGCTTTCCCTGAACGACCCGCCACAGCCCGAATCCCCCGGTTTCTGACGCGGGTCCCGCGCGGCTAGCCGCCCAGCACGCGCTCGTAGCAGGCCTCGAGCCGGCGGGCGAGGAGCGGCCAGGCGAACTCGGTCTCGGCGCGGCGACGCGCCGCGCGTCCGCGCTCCACGCGTGCAGGCTCGTCGGCGAGCACGCTCTCGATCGTCTCCGCGAGCGCGTCGGCGTCGTCGGGCGGCGTGAGCGCGCCCGTCTCCGGCGTGACGACCTCCGCGTAGCCGGGGATGTCGGACGCGACGACCGGCGTGCTGCATGCGAAGGCGCGCGTAAGGATCATCCCGAAGCTCTCGTTGCCGAGCGACGGCGCGACGAGGAGCTTCGCGGCAGACAGCTCCTCCGTCAGGTGCTCGTCGTCGACGTAGCCCAGGACTTCGATCGAGTCGTCGTGGATGCGCGCCCGCGCCATGAGCAGCCGGACCGCAAGCGGATCCGCGCCGATAACGCGCAGCCGGACCCCGGTGCGGCTGAGGCGCGGCCACGCGCGGAGCAGGACCGGCAGGCCCTTGCGCGGGTCGTGGCGGCCGAGGAAGACGATCCGGTTCTCGCGGCCGGCAGGGTCGCGCTCTGGCGGCAACTCGACGCCGTTCGGGATCAGCTCGTAGTCCCCCGGCGTGTGCGCGACGGCGGCTCGCAGAGCCTGCTTCGACACGGCGATACGAAGGTCGAGCCGATCCGCGACGAAGCCGAAGATCGCATCCGCCAGCGGCCGCCACGACGAGTCTCCCGCAGCGTGGAACGTCCCGACGACCGGCCCGTTCCACATCGCGAGCGCCGCCGGGCTGACGATCGGCGCGAGCGGCTCGTGCACGTGGAGGAGGTCGAAGCCTTCGGTTGCGAGCACGCGCCGCAGCCGAGGTAGCGTCGCAGGGCTGAGAACGAGATTCGAGAGCGCGCCGTTCCCCGGCACGACGACCGAGCGGCCGAGCGGGATCACGCCCTCCGGCAGCGGCCCCGATCGGCCCGTGCGCGGGTGGAGGATGCGGCTGAACGAACCCGGCGGGTCGTTACCGATCAGGAGGCGTGTCTCGATCCCGATCGCCTCGAGGGCACGACGCTGCGCCTCCGCGTGATCGACGACGCCGCCGCCGAAGGACCACGAGTACGGGACGACGATTCCGACCTTCATCGGCGCCGCCCGAGCAGGAAGCCGACGATCGCGCCGGCGGCGACGAGCTGCACTCCCGTCGAGATACCGCTATCGATCGTGCCCTCGCGGTGGAAGAGCTTCCTGCCGCCCGGCCGGAGCCACGGCAGGACATGTTCGAGGTCCGGCGCCGCAGCCGTCGCGCCGCAGAGCACGGCCGGGTCGAGCGGGCCGCGACGCGCCGCGAGCAGCGCCAGCGCGGCGAGACCGCTGCCGATCTCGAATCCGAGGTCGGGGATGTCGTCGTGAGGGACGCGGTCGCCCGCAAGGTGGACGAGCGGCCCGAGCAGCAGCGCGATCGGACGCGAGCTCGTGAGCGCGCCAGCCGCTGCACCGGTCGCGACGTGGAGCGAGACGATCACGGTCCGGATCATCGCTTATGCTCCCGCCTATGAGCACCGGACAGTGGTTCAAGAACCTGTTCTCAGGGCGGGCGCGGACCGACGCCCCGCCCGAGGTAGCGAACGAGACCAACGAGGAGATCGACATCAACGAGGCACGGATCGACGCGGGCGGCGGCGGAGCGTTCGGGAGCGGCTCACACGACAGCCCTGGCGAAGAAGCCGGCCAGGCGGAAGCGGAGTGAGCTTCCGCACTTGGTTCAAGGGCATCGAAGACGATGGCGTTCGAGGGTACGAAGGCCGAGGCGTTCGAGGGTACGAAGGCCGAGGCGTCCGAGAAGGACGCAGAGGCCGAGAAGCCGGCAAGCTGAGCTAGCGTTCCACGCGGTGTGCCGGGAAGTCTGGTCGGCGTCGACCCATGACGCCCGCAGCCGCCATCCCCGTCTTCCTCGCCTCGGTCGCGCTCATGCTCGGCGCCTCGGCGGTCTTCGCCCGCCGGCTCGACGAGGCGGGCCTTCGGCTCGGGATGCCGGAAGCACTGCTCGGGCTCCTGACGGCGCTCGCTGCCGACGCACCGGAGATCGCCTCGGCGATCACCGCCCTCGTCCAGCACCAAAGGGCCGTCGCGGTCGGGGTCGTCGTCGGCTCGAACGCGTTCAACCTCGCCGCAATGCTCGGCCTGAGCGCGATCGTCGCCTCGCGGGTGCGCGCCCGCCACGAGACACTCGAGCTCGAGGCGTTCGTGGGGATCTGGTTGCTCGGCGTGTGCCTCGCCGTCGTTGCCGGCGAGATCGGGGCGACGGTCGGGCTCGTCCTCGTCGCCGTCGTCGTCGTCCCGTATGTCGCCGTCCTCGCGATCGGGCCGGGTCGCATCCACTCGCGCTTCCTCGCGGAGAGCTTCGGCGAACAGCACGTCCGGGAAGAGGCCGTCGACGCACCCCGGGAGGTCGGCCGACTCGTCGCCTCGCTCCTCGTGGCGATCGTCCTGATCGTGGCCGGGAGCATCGGCGCGGTTCGCTCCGTGACAGACCTCGCCCACGCCTGGTCGATTCCCGAGGCGCTCGTCGGCGTCGTCATCCTCGCGATCCTCACGAGCCTGCCGAACGCGTGGACGGGCGTCCGCTTCGGCCTTCAGGACCGCGGCTCGGCGCTGATGAGCGAGACGCTCAACTCGAACTCGATCAACCTCGTCGCGGGAATCGCCGTGCCTGCGGCGCTCGGGGCGATCGGCTCACTCTCCGGGCTCGACACGTTCGACGTCGCCTGGCTCGTGCTGATGACCGTGACCGCGCTCGTGCTGTTCGGCCGCCGCGGCGGCGCCGAGACGCCCGCGGGTGTCCTGATGATCGGGCTCTACGCGGTCTTCCTGGCGGTGCAGCTCGTAAAGCTCAGCTGAGGAGACCGCTCTCGCGGCCGACCTCGATGAACGCCGCGAGCGCGCGCTCGAGATGCTCCCGCTCGAGCGCGGCGGACATCTGGACGCGGATTCGAGCGGTTCCCTCCGGCACGACCGGGAAGCCGAAGCCGGTCACGAAGACGCCACGGTCGAGGAGCTTGGCGGAGAGCTCGATCGCGCGGGCCGTCTCGCCGACGATGATCGGGATGATCGCGGCCTCGCCGTCGAGCGGAGAGAAGCCCTCGTCCTTGAGCGCGGCGCGGAACCAGCGCGTGTTCTCGTGGAGCTTCGTCACGAGCTCCGGGTGCGCGCGCATGACGCGCACCGCCGCGCGCGCCGAGGCGGCGACGGTCGGCGGCAGCGCGTTCGAGAAGAGCTGCGGCCGCGAGCGCTGCGCGAGCAGGTCGCAGACCTCCTCCGACGACGCGACGTAGCCGCCTGCCGCGCCGCCGAGCGCCTTGCCGAGCGTCCCCGTCATCACGTCCACCTCGCCGAGTACACCGAAGTGCTCGGCGACGCCGCGTCCCGTGTCGCCCACGACGCCGACGCCATGCGAGTCGTCGACGATCACGACCGCGTCGTGCTCGCGCGCGAGCTCGAGGATGTCGGGCAGCTTAGCGAGGTCGCCCTCCATCGAGAACACGCCGTCGGTGAGGACGAGCTTTCGCTGTCCCTTCCCGCACGACTCGAGCGCCGCGCGCAGCTCGCTCATGTCCGAATGCTTGTAGACCGTCTTCCGTTCGGGCTTCGAGAGGCGCACGGCGTCGATGATCGAGGCGTGGTTGAGCTCGTCCGAGATGATCACCGTGTTCGGGTCGGCGAGAGACGGGATGACCGCCTCGTTCGCGTTCCAGCAGGAGACATACGTCAACGCCGCCGCGGTCGCGGAGAGCTCCGCGAGCTCGTGTTCGAGCTCGAGGTGCGGCGCGAACGTTCCGCAGATGAAGCGCACGGAGGCAGTCCCGGCGCCGTAGCGGTGGAGCGCCTCGACGCCCGCCTCGATCACGTCGGCGTGGTCGGCGAGACCGAGATAGTTGTTCGAGGAGAGGACGATGACGTCGCCGCGCCCCGCCATCTCGACGAGCGGCCCCTGCGGCGACTCGAGGACGTTGAAGCGCTTGTACGTCCCCGCCTCGCGCAGGCCGTCGAGCTCGCCGCGCAGGTCGTTGTCGAGCGTCGTCATGCGGCCGCCTCGGCAGCAGCCGTCTCGGGGCGGATGATGATCTTGCAGGCGTCGCCGCTCGCGAGCAGATCGAACGCGCCGGCGAACCCGTCAAGGCCGACCTCCGCGGTGATGAGCGGGCGCAGGTCGACGACACCGCTCTCGAGCAGCCACTGCGTCCGGTACCACGTCTCCCAGACCTGCCGGCCGCTCACGGCCGAGACGTCGAGGTTCTTGAAGATGAGCGCCTCGGCGACGTCGATCTCGACGGGGTGCGCCGGGATTCCGAAGAGGATCACGCGGCCGCCGTTGCGGGCGATCCGGAACGAATCGGCGATCGCCTCGACCGCGCCCGACATCTCGAACACGACGTCGGGATGCCGGCCGTCGTTCTCCGCCGCGAAGGCTTCCACGATGTCGTCCGCCGTGGTGACGTCGATGGTCGCGTCCGCTCCCATCGTGCGTGCGAGATCGAGCCGGAACGAGCGCGCGTCCGACGCGATGACACGGCCGGCACCGGAGACCGAGGCGATGCCGACACTGAACAGCCCTACCGGGCCACAGCCGAGGACGGCGACGGTCTTGCCCGCGAGATCGGCGTGGCTCAGCGCGAAGACGGCGTTCCCGAATGGCTCCTGCAGCGTCGCGATCTCGGGCGGCAGTTTCGCGCGGTCGTTCTGCCAGATCACCGACTCGGGAATCGCGACGTACTCGGCGAACGCGCCGTCACGCTCGACACCGAGGATCTCCGTGAACTCGCACATGTGCGCGCGGCCGGTGCGGCAGTTGACACAGACCCCACACGTGACGTGGCTCTCGGCCGAGATGTAGTCGCCGACCTTTGCCTCGCGCACGAACGCGCCGACCTCGACGATCGTCCCTGCGAACTCGTGGCCGAGCGTGAGCGGCGGATGGATCCGCTGTTGGGCCCATTTGTCCCACTTGTGGATGTGGAGGTCGGTGCCGCAGATGCTCGCGGCCTCGACGCGGACAAGGACCTCGTCGTCGGCTATAGAAGGAACCGGTACCTCGACGAGATCGAGCCCCGGCTCAGCACGTAGTTTCCGCACCGCCCACATGGTCGATTCCACGACACCAGCCTACGTCGTCCGTGCAAGACTCGACGCGTGAGCCAGACGTCGGATAGCCAGCTGTCGAGTCTCGAGATTGCGCAGGCCGCCGTGCTGCGGCCGATCACCGAAGTGGCTGAGGCCGCCGGGATCGAGGAGGACGAGCTCGAACCGTACGGCCGCTACAAGGCCAAGGTCTCCCACGCTGTTCTCGACCGGCTCGCCGACGTGCCCGACGGCAGGCTCATCATCGTCACGGCAGTCACGCCGACTCCGGCCGGCGAAGGGAAGACGACCACTGCCGTGTCGCTCGCTCAGGGATTCGGTGCGATCGGCGAGCGCGCGTTCCTCTGTCTCCGCGAGGCGTCGCTCGGCCCGGTCTTCGGTGTGAAGGGAGGCGCCGCCGGCGGCGGCCACGCACAGGTCGTGCCGATGGAGGATCTCAACCTCCACTTCACCGGCGACCTCCACGCGATCACCGCCGCAAACAATCTCCTCGCCGCGATGCTCGACGCGCACATCCTGCAGGGGAACGCGCTCGGCATCGACCCGCTCACGGTCACATGGCGGCGCTGCCTCGACATGAACGACCGCTCGCTGCGCCAGATCGTCACGGGGCTCGGCGGGAAGGTCAACGGCATCCCGCGCGAGACGGGCTTCGACATCACCGCGGCCTCCGAGGTCATGGCGATCCTTGCGATGTCACGCGACCTCGCAGATCTCCGCGCGCGGCTCGGCGCGATCACCGTCGCCGCGACGTGTGGCGGCGAGCCGGTCACAGCAGAGCAACTGCACGCCGCGGGCTCGATGACGGTGCTCCTGAAGGAGGCGATCAAGCCGAACCTCGTCCAGACGCTCGAGGGCGGCCCCGCGTTCGTGCACTGCGGGCCGTTCGCGAACATCGCGCACGGCAACAGCTCACTCGTCGCGACGCGGATGGGACTCAAGCTCGCCGACTTCGTCGTGACCGAGGGCGGCTTCGCATCGGACCTCGGGATGGAGAAGTTCCTCGACATCGTCGCGCGCACGGGCAAGCTCGTCCCGAGCGCGATCGTCCTCGTCGCCACAATCCGCGCGCTCGAGCATCACGGCGACGGAGACCTCGAGAAGGGCATGGACAACCTCGAGCGCCATCTCGGCATCGCGAAGACGTTTGGTCTCAACGCCGTCGTCTCGATCAACGCCTTTCCGACCGACACGCCGGAGCAGCACGAGACCGTGAAGAAGGCGGCGCTCGAGCGTGGTGCGTGGGCGGCCGAGGTCAACCATGGCTTCGCGCGCGGCGGTGAGGGCGCGGCAGCGCTCGCTGAGACGGTCGCCGAAGCAGCGCGCCAGCCGTCCGCCTTCGAGCCGATCTACCCGCTCGACCTGCCGATCGCGGACAAGATCAACGCGATCGCGACGAAGGTCTACGGCGCCGACGGGATCCAGCTGCTGCCGGCGGCGAAAAAGGCGGCGGAGCGCTACGAGAGGCAGGGACTCGGCGGCCTGCCGATCTGTATGGCGAAGACCCACCTCTCCCTCTCGCATGATCCGAAGCTCAAGAACGCGCCGACCGGATTCACCGTGCCGGTGCGCGACATCCGCGCGTACACCGGTGCGGGCTGGCTCGTCGCCCTCTGCGGCGACATGCAGACGATGCCCGGCCTCGGAAAGCACCCCGCGGCGTTCGACATCGACCTCGGCCCGGACGGCCGGACGGTCGGGCTCTTCTAGCGCGCGGGCGGCTGCCCCTCGACTCCTCTGCGTGAACCGAAGGGGCGCCATGGGCGCCCCTTCGGTTCGTTCCTTACTTCGAGTCAGTGGCTAGCTGAGCTTGATCGCGTTCCAGAAGCCCTGACCCCACCACGTGCTGTACACCCAGTTGCTAACACGCTTGGAGCTGAACTCGCGCGTGTTCGTGATCTGCTTCGGGATGATCGGCGCGTAGTTCTGCATGAACTCCTTGTCGAGGTTCCCGTACGCCGTCGCCCGGGCCGAGCCCGTCAGCGAAGCAGCGTGGTCCATGTCGCCGTTGAACGTGGCGTTGTTGAAGTACATGTAGTCGGTGTTGCCGGTGTCGCCGATGGTCCGACCGTCGAAGTTGACGTTGAAGTAGTCATAGCCATCTTCGTAGTCAGCGCACCATCCGCCGGAGGCGGTGATGTTGTACCCACCAGCGCCCTCAGCGATCGACTTCGTCATGAGCGGGTGGTAGTAACCCGACGAGTCGGACGCCTGCAGGGTCGCATGCATGTTGAGCTTGTCAGCCTGCGACTGCATGTACTCGGCGATGTTCGTCTGGCTGTTGCTCGCCACGTTGTAGTAGATGACGAGCGGTGCGCCGTTGAGGGCCGAGCCTCCCGTGGACTGCGCCGCGGAGAGGTTGCCCTTACCGCCGTAGTACGTGATCTTCTTGTAACCCGGGATCGCCGGCACGAGCACCTGCTCGGAAGCGTCACCCGCGAGCGGGCCGTTGAAGTTGTTCTCCGCAGTGCGGCTCATCGCGAAGTTGAGGGCCTTGCGGATCTTGAACTGCGACGTCGTGCCGTTGGCCGACGCGTTGTTCATCGCGTTCCACAGGATGCACGTCGTCGGGCCGACGTGGAACTGCCCGTGCCTCCTGTTCACGCCGTACTTGTTCTTCACCGAAACGACGTCCTGCGAAGCGACGCCAGCGATGTCGACCTGGTTCTTCTCCGCCTGAAGGAGCTGCGGAGTGCCGTTCGAGTTCGGATAGCTCTTGACGACGATGGACGTCGGGTTCGACGGCCAGTTCGACTTGAAATAGCTCGAGGTCGGCCAGTGCGGGTTCCGCTTCAACACGGTCAACGACTGGTTGTCGTTCGAAGCGATGTAGTACGGACCGCCCGACGCGTACTTGAGGATGCCGCCGGCCGTCTTGTTGTACGCCATCTTCGACGGGATCGCCATGAACCACGGCATGGCCATGATCGACGTGAACTGGGGCACGACCTTGGTCAACCGAATCTTCAGCGTGCGCCCCTTTGCGACGAGGCCGGAGATGTGCTGAGGCGGGCTCATCGTGCACTTCGACCCGGCGCCCGAGCCGCAGGATCCGTTCGAGGCATGACTGTACGCGCCGGTCTCCGCGAACGCCTGGCCGCCCTGGAGGAACACGTCCAGGCCGTCGAAGACGCCGTACGCGGCGAACATCTTCGGGCTGAGGTTCCGCTCGAAGGACCGCACGAAGTTCGCTGCGGTCACGGCCGAGCCATTGCTCAACCTCAGGCCCGAGCGGATGTGGAAGACGTACGTCTTCCCATGGTTAGAGATGGTCGGGAACGCTGACGCGGCCTCCGGAATGAGTTTCGTGCCCGCAGTCCCGGCCTTCGTCGGGAAGTTGAGCAGCGTGAGCTCGGTGTTGTAGAGGAGACCCCAGTCGTTCGAGACGTAGGAGAGCTGCGGGTCGAGCGTGTCGAACCCGGTGCCCGCCTGCGTGACGATGAGGCTTCCGCTGCTAGCGCTCTGCTGACTCGACGCCGAGGCCGCACCAACAACCATCGCGGCGACGAGCAGCCCGACTCCAATGCTCAACATCAAGAGGGAGAGCAGAGATTTTCTGTGCATGTCTTACCCCTTTACCTCGCCGCAGAAAGTCAAACGCGAGGCAGGTCGAATTATGTAACTCGCAATACATTCGATAACGAAGCCTCCGCACGAAAGGTCCTCCTGGCCCGCGGAATCTGACGTTCGTTTTACAAACCCATTCCCTAACGGTCGCTTTACAAACCCGTTCCGTGAGCTAGTTCATCGGCACCTGGCGGAGGAGGCTCGGCTCGATGCGGTCGAGGATCTCCGTCAGGCTCTCGCCCGTGGCGGTGATCCCGTGGTTGCGGAGCCCGACGATGGCGTGAGCCGGGTCCGGCGCCGCAGCCACGAGCGCGGCGACACTCGAGGCCAGCTCTTCCGTCCCGCACGGGAAGTTGATCTCGGTCGCGTCGATCCCTTCCACCCACGCGTGCACGTGAAGGATCGCACCCACCTCGGGGTTCTCGCGGTAGATCATCCAGTGCTCGATCGCGTCGACCGAGACGCGCCGCGGCTCGAGGTCGGGCCGCACGCTGAGGACGATCCGACCCGCCGCGGCGTCGTACCCCGAGACCAGGAGGATGTCGCGCGCAGGTTCGCGGAGGTTCGCTTTGTCGACGCCGCTGGCGCTCATCCAGAAGCGGCCGGCGTCCATACGCTGCGAGAGGTTCCCGTACGAAAGCCCGCCGATGGCGTAGAGGCGCTTGATCCGGCGGAGGTCGTCCGCGCTGACGAGCTCTTCGATGGGGAACGGCGCCGGAAGCAGTCCGAGCCGGTCGAGGCGCTTGCCGACCTCGGCGATCTCGCGCGTGTGCTCGTCGCCGTCCCACAGCTCCTGCTCGAGATCGGTCCGGAACTCGTTGTCGATGACGAGCGTGGAAGTGGCTAGCGGCTCGAGCTGCTCGACGACCTGCTCCGCGAGCTTCGGCCCCTCGCGCACGAGGTAGTTGCCGCGCTCCATCGTCGTGAAGAGGACACCATGGCCAGGGACGTGGCAGAGGCTGATGTTCGCGAGCGCCCGCACAAGCATCGGGTACGTCGCCGCGAGCGGATCCTCGGGCATGTCCGGCAGGCTCCACAGCGCGGCGACGAACGTGCCGCGCGCCCTACGGCGGAAGGGCCGCGGGTCCGCCCGATCGACGAGGTTGAGGACGATCGCCGCGTCGTTCGCGGACGCGGCTACCGAGAACCCACGCGCTCCGAGCGCGGCGACGACGGCCTCGGCGAGCCCGTCCGGCTCCGGGTGCGCGCCGAACAGGGCAAACGTCCGAGTTGCGCTCGACGCGGAGACGGCCATGTTCCGTTAGATATCGAACTCGTCAGCGCCTGGAATCCGGAATTTCCCGCAGCCGCGACGATCGAGGTCACCGACTCGTCATATCCCCCGATCGGGGGACGACTGAAATCCCGTCCCCGAGGGAAGATCATCTTGACTTTCGCTCGGGGCTGACGGCAATCACTCTGCGGCGGAGAGTCTCGAGCGGCGGCCCATGGGTCGCCGCTTTCGTTTACGGGTACAGCCGGAGCGCCGAGTGGAAGAAGGGCACCAAGTGCCCGACCTACGGCTGGCCGCTGCCCTGGGGCTCGACGAGGGGGTTCGCTACGTGGGTGCGAACCGGCGCAGTTGCGACTCGGACGCGTGGCGACCGAGTGCGCCACGCAAACGCGAGAGTCTGCTTCTTCATGCAGGACGCGCACAGCGCCTTCGAATCAGACCGCGCGCTGCCGGATGCGAAGAGCGAGAGCCCGCTGCCCGGCTGGCCGAGCACAAAGGCGGCGGCCGCAGCGACCGAGGCGGCCGCGGCGCCCACCGAAGTGGCGCGCACGAACCGTGATCGGAGTGACCGCCCCAACCCGTCGGACGCCCACGTGGGCGGAACCGACGTCGACTCGTGAAGCAATCTCGCCAACGTGCCGGCATCACGCGTCCAGGTTGTGCATAGGTCGCAGACGTCGAGATGATGCTGAAGGCGCGCGGATTCGAGCTCGTCGAGCTCCCCGTCCAGCTCGCTCGAAGCAAGCGCACGAAACTCGGCGCAGTCGTCTGTGTGATCACCCATCACACAGTTCGAGACGCCGGGGAGGCGCAGAAGTTAGCTTAGGCCGGGTGTGAAGGCGTGCGGCTCAGTTGCCGTTCGAGCCGTTATTCATGCTGGCCAGAATCGGAATCCTGTAGTCGGCCATGAAGTAGTTCACGAGCCACTTGCCGCCCATGCGCTTGACTTCCATCGTGAAAGCGAGCGACTTGAGCCCCCCGCTATCCGCTGCCTTCGCGGTAACAAGCGGCCCGACCTCGAGCCAAAGGTCGCCCTTGGTAGAAGTCTGCACCTTGAGGGGCGCCGTCTTCAAGTTGGTGGCGGGGACGGGCTGGACGGGGTTGTTGCCCTTGATCCACTCCGCGCGGGGAACTCCCTTGAGCGCCGGGCCAACGAGGCCGTAGCCGACCTTGAGGTTCTTCCGGGCGACAGCGGTCAAGAGGAACATGCGCGCGACGTGGAGCGCGCTCACAGAAGGCTTCACGTGCGGCAGCTGCTTCATCCCGTTCTGGTACGGATTCGTGTCGGTCGCCTTCCCAGACCGAATGTCCCCAAGATTTGTCACAGGCTGAGCAGACCCGCGGGTGAAGTAGATCGCGGAGAAGAGACCAATCCCGAGCACGAGTACGGCACAGCTGATCCACATCAGCATCCGCTGCTTGCGAGGAGACGAGAAGAAGGTGCTAGAAGAGGTCGCCGTCGAGGACATGCGACTACGGTACCAGAGGTTTCCGGCCCGTAGATAAGAATTTTTCGTGAAGACGACGGCCCTCACAACGCGCGTCGCGACGGGTCGAACGCAGCAGCGAGCAGGACGAGGAGCAGGCCGAAGACGAACAAGCCGATTGAGGCCAGCCGGGCCTCCCGCCGTTCCTCTGGCGTCGCCTTGCGGCGGTTGCGGCGCCCGAGGCGGCCGCCGCGCGAAACACCGAAGACCCCTACGGGACGGTACTCCTCCGGGTCGTCGGACATGTCGACGCGCGTCGGCCCTCTGCTCCCGAACGCAAAGCTCATGATGAGAACCCCGCAGGCGGCGAGGTAATAGCCGATCGCGAGGGCGTGCGGGACGCTTTTCCCGGCGAGCGCAGCGAGCGTCGCCGAGATCGCCGCGACTCCCCCCAAGACGACGAGGAGAAACACGAGCACGCGGCGCAGTCCTGCGCGAATCACCGGTGACTAGTCGAACGAAGCGGCGGGCGCCGGCTCCTGAGCGACAGCCCCGGCGCGCCGGAGCTCGCCCTCGCCCATCGGCCAGTGCTCGAGCGGGAAGTGACAGGCGTACTCGTGATCGCTCGCACCGGGAGCCCGAGTCATCACAGGCTCGTCGACGTTGCACTTGCCGTCGACGAAGCGCGGGCAGCGCGGATGGAAGCGGCACGCCGCAGGCGGGTTGATCGGGCTCGGGACGTCACCCTCGAGCACGATCTGCTCGCGCGCCCGTCCGAGCTTCGGGTCGGCGATCGGCACGGCAGACAGGAGGGCGCCGCTGTAGGGATGCTTCGGCGCGGCATAGAGCTCCTTGCTCGATCCGGTCTCTACCGGCCTGCCGAGGTACATGACCATGACGCGGTCCGAAACGTGGCGGACGACGTTGAGGTCGTGCGCGATGAAGACGTACGTGAGGTCGAAGTCGCGCTGCAGATCCTTCAGGAGGTTGAGGATCTGCGCCTGCACTGAGACGTCGAGCGCGGACACCGGCTCGTCGCAGATGATCAGCTTCGGGTTGATCGACAGAGCGCGCGCAATGCCGATGCGCTGCCGCTGACCGCCTGAGAACTCGTGTGGGAAGCGGTTGTAATGCTCGGGGTTGAGACCCACGATCTCGAGCAGCTCTTGCACGCGTCGCTTCCGGTCGGCGGCCGAGCCGATGTCATGGACCTCGAGCGGCTCCGCGATGATCGCGCCGACGCGTTTGCGAGCGTTGAGGGAGGCGTAGGGGTCCTGGAAGACCATCATCATCTCGCGCCGAATCATCCGCATGTCCTGGTTACCCAGGTGCGTGATGTCGCGACCGTCGAAGATGATCTTGCCCCCGGTTGGCTCGAGCAGGCGCGCGATGCAGCGCGCCATCGTCGACTTGCCGCAACCGGACTCACCGACGACTCCGAGCGTCTGGCCGGCCTCGACGGTGAAGCTGACGCCGTCGACCGCCTTGACCTGGGCGATCGCCTTCTGGAAGACGAGCCCACGCGTGACCGGGAAGTACTTCTGGAGATCCTCGACTACGAGCAGCTCGCTCACGCGGCACTCTCCCCGCGTGCGATCGCAGCCGCCTTTTGTGTCCAAATCCGCGCCCGGTCTGCCCCATCGAGGTGGCAACGGAAGTGGTGGTCGTCCTTACCCTCCGCGGCCCTCAACTCCGGCAGCTCCGTGCGGCAGCGGTCGAACACATAGGCACAGCGTGGATTGAACGCGCAGCCTGGCGGCGGCCGCAGCAGCGAAGGCGGCTGACCGGGGATCTGTTCTAGCCGCTCTACGTCCACATCGACGCGTGGCAGCGAGCCAAGGAGACCCCACGTGTACGGCATCTCCGGCTTCTCGAAGAGGTCGTCGACCTTGGCGTCTTCGACGATCCGCCCGCCGTACATCACGATCACGTCGTTGGCGAGCTCCGCGACCACTCCGAGGTCGTGCGTGATCATCACGACCGCCATGCCGTGGTCCTTCTGCAGCTTCCCGATCAGCCGCAGGATCTGAGCCTGGGTCGTCACGTCGAGCGCGGTCGTCGGCTCGTCGGCGATGAGGAGCTCGGGCTGATTGATGAGAGCCATCGCGATCATCACGCGCTGGCGCATGCCGCCCGAGAACTGGTGTGCGTAGTCGTCCATGCGCGTGTCGGCTTTCGGGATCTCGACCTCCTCGAGAACCTCCAGCGCGCGTCGACGCGCCTCCTTGCGCGGCACGTCGTTGTGGATCAGCACAGCCTCCTCGAGCTGCCATCCGATCCTCTTCACCGGGTTGAGCGACGTCATGGGATCCTGGAAAATCATCCCGATGCGCTTGCCGCGGATGCCCTTCAGCCCATGGGTGGTCAGGCCGAGGATCTCCTTGTCGTCGAAGCGCACCGAGCCGGCCATCTCGGCCTGCCGTGGATCGACCAAGCCCATCACGGTGAGGAACGTGACGCTCTTGCCGGAGCCCGACTCGCCCACGACGCCGAGCGTCTCGCCACGATCGAGCTCGAAGGACACGCCGCTGACCGCCTTGACCATTCCGTCCTCGGTCCGGAAGCGCGTGTGGAGGTCCTGAACTTCTAGAAGCGCCATTCGCTACGACCTACGACAGCCGGATCCGTGGATCGAGCCAGGCATAGAGCACGTCCACGAGGAAGTTGAAGACGATGACCGCAAGGCACGCAAACATCGTGATCCCGACGATCACGGGCAGATCGAACCGCCCATACGCGAGCAGGATCTGCTGGCCCAGCCCCGGGAGCGAGAACACGATCTCGATGAACACCACACCGCCAAGCAGAAGACCGAGGTCCATCCCGAGGATCGTCACGACCTGCAGCATGCTGTTCCGCAGCACATGCTGCACCAGCACACGCTGCGGCGAGGCGCCCTTCGCACGCGCCGTACGCACATAGTCCTCCGACATCGTCTCCATCACGTTCGCGCGAATGAGCCGCGTATACAGCGCCGCGCTGCCGACAGCAAGCGTGATCCACGGCAAAATCAGATGCGACATCCACGGCCAGAAACCGCCGCACGTTCCCAGCTGGTGGCTTGACTGGAGACTGCAATACCCGTTGATCGGCGTCCACCCAAGCCTGAAGCCGACGAGGTACAGAAGCATGATTCCCACCCACACCGACGGCGCCGAGATACCAATGAGCACGAACACCATGCCGAGCCGGTCCATGATCGAACGCGGCCGCAACGCAGAAATGATCCCCGTCGGGATCGCAATCGCGAGATACACGATCACACCGCCGAACACAATCGACGCCGTGACCGGGATCTCATGCTCGAGGAACGTGCGCACCGGCGTCCCGTTCACGAACGAACGACCGAAGTTGCCGTGCCGCACGATGTTCCACACGAAGTCCCAGTACTGCTGGTAGATCGGCAAGTTGAGGCCCAACTCCATCCGAATGTGATTCACGATCGCGGGCGTGGACGCCTTGCCCGCCGAGAGCGCCGCCGGGTCCGACGGGATGATGAAGAACAGGATGTACGTGACCATCGACGCCGCGATGAAGAGGAACAACGCCCAGAACGTGCGGCGAATGAGGAATTGGGTCACTGGATGCTCTTGATTCTCGTTAGGGGACGTCTTGGATTGTACGGGAGATCTCCGGAGGGGCGCCCGCGGGCGCCCCTCCGGTTTCGTTCCTTACTTCGAGTCAGTGGCTAGCTGAGCTTGATCGCGTTCCAGAAGCCCTGACCCCACCACGTGCTGTAGATCCAGTTGCCAACGCGCTTGGAGCTGAACTCGCGCGTGTTCGGGATCTGCTTCGGGATGATCGGCGCGTAGTTCTGCATGAACTCCTTGTCGAGGTTCCCGTACGCCGTCGCCCGGGCCGAGCCCGTCAGCGAAGCAGCGTGATCCATGTCGCTGTTGAACGTGGCGTTGTTGAAGTACATGTAGTCGGTGTTGCCGGTGTCGCCGATGGTCCGACCGTCGAAGTTGACGTTGAAGTAGTCATAGCCATCTTCGTAGTCAGCGCACCATCCGCCGGAGGCGGTGATGTTGTACCCACCAGCGCCCTCAGCGATCGACTTCGTCATGAGCGGGTGGTAGTAACCCGACGAGTCGGACGCCTGCAGGGTCGCATGCATGTTGAGCTTGTCAGCCTGCGACTGCATGTACTCGGCGATGTTCGTCTGGCTGTTGCTCGCCACGTTGTAGTAGATGACGAGCGGTGCGCCGTTGAGGGCCGAGCCTCCCGTGGACTGCGCCGCGGAGAGGTTGCCCTTACCGCCGTAGTACGTGATCTTCTTGTAACCCGGGATCGCCGGCACGAGCACCTGCTCGGAAGCGTCACCCGCGAGCGGGCCGTTGAAGTTGTTCTCCGCAGTGCGGCTCATCGCGAAGTTGAGGGCCTTGCGGATCTTGAACTGCGACGTCGTGCCGTTGGCCGACGCGTTGTTCATCGCGTTCCACAGGATGCACGTCGTCGGGCCGACGTGGAACTGCCCGTGCCTCCTGTTCACGCCGTACTTGTTCTTCACCGAAACGACGTCCTGCGAAGCGACGCCAGCGATGTCGACCTGGTTCTTCTCCGCCTGAAGGAGCTGCGGAGTGCCGTTCGAGTTCGGATAGCTCTTGACGACGATGGACGTCGGGTTCGACGGCCAGTTCGACTTGAAATAGCTCGAGGTCGGCCAGTGCGGGTTCCGCTTCAACACGGTCAACGACTGGTTGTCGTTCGAAGCGATGTAGTACGGACCGCCCGACGCGTACTTGAGGATGCCGCCGGCCGTCTTGTTGTACGCCATCTTCGACGGGATCGCCATGAACCACGGCATGGCCATGATCGACGTGAACTGGGGCACGACCTTGGTCAACCGAATCTTCAGCGTGCGCCCCTTTGCGACGAGGCCGGAGATGTGCTGAGGCGGGCTCATCGTGCACTTCGACCCGGCGCCCGAGCCGCAGGATCCGTTCGAGGCATGACTGTACGCGCCGGTCTCCGCGAACGCCTGGCCGCCCTGGAGGAACACGTCCAGGCCGTCGAAGACGCCGTACGCGGCGAACATCTTCGGGCTGAGGTTCCGCTCGAAGGACCGCACGAAGTTCGCTGCGGTCACGGCCGAGCCATTGCTCAACCTCAGGCCCGAGCGGATGTGGAAGACGTACGTCTTCCCATGGTTAGAGATGGTCGGGAACGCTGACGCGGCCTCCGGAATGAGTTTCGTGCCCGCAGTCCCGGCCTTCGTCGGGAAGTTGAGCAGCGTGAGCTCGGTGTTGTAGAGGAGACCCCAGTCGTTCGAGACGTAGGAGAGCTGCGGGTCGAGCGTGTCGAACCCGGTGCCCGCCTGCGTGACGATGAGGCTTCCGCTGCTAGCGCTCTGCTGACTCGACGCCGAGGCCGCACCAACAACCATCGCGGCGACGAGCAGCCCGACTCCAATGCTCAACATCAAGAGGGAGAGCAGAGATTTTCTGTGCATGTCTTACCCCTTTACCTCGCCGCAGAAAGTCAAACGCGAGGCAGGTCGAATTATGTAACTCGCAATACATTCGATAACGAAGCCTCCGCACGAAAGGTCCTCCTGGCCCGCGGAATCTGACGTTCGTTTTACAAACCCATTCCCTAACGGTCGCTTTACAAACCCGTTCCGTGAGCTAGTTCATCGGCACCTGGCGGAGGAGGCTCGGCTCGATGCGGTCGAGGATCTCCGTCAGGCTCTCGCCCGTGGCGGTGATCCCGTGGTTGCGGAGCCCGACGATGGCGTGAGCCGGGTCCGGCGCCGCAGCCACGAGCGCGGCGACACTCGAGGCCAGCTCTTCCGTCCCGCACGGGAAGTTGATCTCGGTCGCGTCGATCCCTTCCACCCACGCGTGCACGTGAAGGATCGCACCCACCTCGGGGTTCTCGCGGTAGATCATCCAGTGCTCGATCGCGTCGACCGAGACGCGCCGCGGCTCGAGGTCGGGCCGCACGCTGAGGACGATCCGACCCGCCGCGGCGTCGTACCCCGAGACCAGGAGGATGTCGCGCGCAGGTTCGCGGAGGTTCGCTTTGTCGACGCCGCTGGCGCTCATCCAGAAGCGGCCGGCGTCCATACGCTGCGAGAGGTTCCCGTACGAAAGCCCGCCGATGGCGTAGAGGCGCTTGATCCGGCGGAGGTCGTCCGCGCTGACGAGCTCTTCGATGGGGAACGGCGCCGGAAGCAGTCCGAGCCGGTCGAGGCGCTTGCCGACCTCGGCGATCTCGCGCGTGTGCTCGTCGCCGTCCCACAGCTCCTGCTCGAGATCGGTCCGGAACTCGTTGTCGATGACGAGCGTGGAAGTGGCTAGCGGCTCGAGCTGCTCGACGACCTGCTCCGCGAGCTTCGGCCCCTCGCGCACGAGGTAGTTGCCGCGCTCCATCGTCGTGAAGAGGACACCATGGCCAGGGACGTGGCAGAGGCTGATGTTCGCGAGCGCCCGCACAAGCATCGGGTACGTCGCCGCGAGCGGATCCTCGGGCATGTCCGGCAGGCTCCACAGCGCGGCGACGAACGTGCCGCGCGCCCTACGGCGGAAGGGCCGCGGGTCCGCCCGATCGACGAGGTTGAGGACGATCGCCGCGTCGTTCGCGGACGCGGCTACCGAGAACCCACGCGCTCCGAGCGCGGCGACGACGGCCTCGGCGAGCCCGTCCGGCTCCGGGTGCGCGCCGAACAGGGCAAACGTCCGAGTTGCGCTCGACGCGGAGACGGCCATGTTCCGTTAGATATCGAACTCGTCAGCGCCTGGAATCCGGAATTTCCCGCAGCCGCGACGATCGAGGTCACCGACTCGTCATATCCCCCGATCGGGGGACGACTGAAATCCCGTCCCCGAGGGAAGATCATCTTGACTTTCGCTCGGGGCTGACGGCAATCACTCTGCGGCGGAGAGTCTCGAGCGGCGGCCCATGGGTCGCCGCTTTCGTTTACGGGTACAGCCGGAGCGCCGAGTGGAAGAAGGGCACCAAGTGCCCGACCTACGGCTGGCCGCTGCCCTGGGGCTCGACGAGGGGGTTCGCTACGTGGGTGCGAACCGGCGCAGTTGCGACTCGGACGCGTGGCGACCGAGTGCGCCACGCAAACGCGAGAGTCTGCTTCTTCATGCAGGACGCGCACAGCGCCTTCGAATCAGACCGCGCGCTGCCGGATGCGAAGAGCGAGAGCCCGCTGCCCGGCTGGCCGAGCACAAAGGCGGCGGCCGCAGCGACCGAGGCGGCCGCGGCGCCCACCGAAGTGGCGCGCACGAACCGTGATCGGAGTGACCGCCCCAACCCGTCGGACGCCCACGTGGGCGGAACCGACGTCGACTCGTGAAGCAATCTCGCCAACGTGCCGGCATCACGCGTCCAGGTTGTGCATAGGTCGCAGACGTCGAGATGATGCTGAAGGCGCGCGGATTCGAGCTCGTCGAGCTCCCCGTCCAGCTCGCTCGAAGCAAGCGCACGAAACTCGGCGCAGTCGTCTGTGTGATCACCCATCACACAGTTCGAGACGCCGGGGAGGCGCAGAAGTTAGCTTAGGCCGGGTGTGAAGGCGTGCGGCTCAGTTGCCGTTCGAGCCGTTATTCATGCTGGCCAGAATCGGAATCCTGTAGTCGGCCATGAAGTAGTTCACGAGCCACTTGCCGCCCATGCGCTTGACTTCCATCGTGAAAGCGAGCGACTTGAGCCCCCCGCTATCCGCTGCCTTCGCGGTAACAAGCGGCCCGACCTCGAGCCAAAGGTCGCCCTTGGTAGAAGTCTGCACCTTGAGGGGCGCCGTCTTCAAGTTGGTGGCGGGGACGGGCTGGACGGGGTTGTTGCCCTTGATCCACTCCGCGCGGGGAACTCCCTTGAGCGCCGGGCCAACGAGGCCGTAGCCGACCTTGAGGTTCTTCCGGGCGACAGCGGTCAAGAGGAACATGCGCGCGACGTGGAGCGCGCTCACAGAAGGCTTCACGTGCGGCAGCTGCTTCATCCCGTTCTGGTACGGATTCGTGTCGGTCGCCTTCCCAGACCGAATGTCCCCAAGATTTGTCACAGGCTGAGCAGACCCGCGGGTGAAGTAGATCGCGGAGAAGAGACCAATCCCGAGCACGAGTACGGCACAGCTGATCCACATCAGCATCCGCTGCTTGCGAGGAGACGAGAAGAAGGTGCTAGAAGAGGTCGCCGTCGAGGACATGCGACTACGGTACCAGAGGTTTCCGGCCCGTAGATAAGAATTTTTCGTGAAGACGACGGCCCTCACAACGCGCGTCGCGACGGGTCGAACGCAGCAGCGAGCAGGACGAGGAGCAGGCCGAAGACGAACAAGCCGATTGAGGCCAGCCGGGCCTCCCGCCGTTCCTCTGGCGTCGCCTTGCGGCGGTTGCGGCGCCCGAGGCGGCCGCCGCGCGAAACACCGAAGACCCCTACGGGACGGTACTCCTCCGGGTCGTCGGACATGTCGACGCGCGTCGGCCCTCTGCTCCCGAACGCAAAGCTCATGATGAGAACCCCGCAGGCGGCGAGGTAATAGCCGATCGCGAGGGCGTGCGGGACGCTTTTCCCGGCGAGCGCAGCGAGCGTCGCCGAGATCGCCGCGACTCCCCCCAAGACGACGAGGAGAAACACGAGCACGCGGCGCAGTCCTGCGCGAATCACCGGTGACTAGTCGAACGAAGCGGCGGGCGCCGGCTCCTGAGCGACAGCCCCGGCGCGCCGGAGCTCGCCCTCGCCCATCGGCCAGTGCTCGAGCGGGAAGTGACAGGCGTACTCGTGATCGCTCGCACCGGGAGCCCGAGTCATCACAGGCTCGTCGACGTTGCACTTGCCGTCGACGAAGCGCGGGCAGCGCGGATGGAAGCGGCACGCCGCAGGCGGGTTGATCGGGCTCGGGACGTCACCCTCGAGCACGATCTGCTCGCGCGCCCGTCCGAGCTTCGGGTCGGCGATCGGCACGGCAGACAGGAGGGCGCCGCTGTAGGGATGCTTCGGCGCGGCATAGAGCTCCTTGCTCGATCCGGTCTCTACCGGCCTGCCGAGGTACATGACCATGACGCGGTCCGAAACGTGGCGGACGACGTTGAGGTCGTGCGCGATGAAGACGTACGTGAGGTCGAAGTCGCGCTGCAGATCCTTCAGGAGGTTGAGGATCTGCGCCTGCACTGAGACGTCGAGCGCGGACACCGGCTCGTCGCAGATGATCAGCTTCGGGTTGATCGACAGAGCGCGCGCAATGCCGATGCGCTGCCGCTGACCGCCTGAGAACTCGTGTGGGAAGCGGTTGTAATGCTCGGGGTTGAGACCCACGATCTCGAGCAGCTCTTGCACGCGTCGCTTCCGGTCGGCGGCCGAGCCGATGTCATGGACCTCGAGCGGCTCCGCGATGATCGCGCCGACGCGTTTGCGAGCGTTGAGGGAGGCGTAGGGGTCCTGGAAGACCATCATCATCTCGCGCCGAATCATCCGCATGTCCTGGTTACCCAGGTGCGTGATGTCGCGACCGTCGAAGATGATCTTGCCCCCGGTTGGCTCGAGCAGGCGCGCGATGCAGCGCGCCATCGTCGACTTGCCGCAACCGGACTCACCGACGACTCCGAGCGTCTGGCCGGCCTCGACGGTGAAGCTGACGCCGTCGACCGCCTTGACCTGGGCGATCGCCTTCTGGAAGACGAGCCCACGCGTGACCGGGAAGTACTTCTGGAGATCCTCGACTACGAGCAGCTCGCTCACGCGGCACTCTCCCCGCGTGCGATCGCAGCCGCCTTTTGTGTCCAAATCCGCGCCCGGTCTGCCCCATCGAGGTGGCAACGGAAGTGGTGGTCGTCCTTACCCTCCGCGGCCCTCAACTCCGGCAGCTCCGTGCGGCAGCGGTCGAACACATAGGCACAGCGTGGATTGAACGCGCAGCCTGGCGGCGGCCGCAGCAGCGAAGGCGGCTGACCGGGGATCTGTTCTAGCCGCTCTACGTCCACATCGACGCGTGGCAGCGAGCCAAGGAGACCCCACGTGTACGGCATCTCCGGCTTCTCGAAGAGGTCGTCGACCTTGGCGTCTTCGACGATCCGCCCGCCGTACATCACGATCACGTCGTTGGCGAGCTCCGCGACCACTCCGAGGTCGTGCGTGATCATCACGACCGCCATGCCGTGGTCCTTCTGCAGCTTCCCGATCAGCCGCAGGATCTGAGCCTGGGTCGTCACGTCGAGCGCGGTCGTCGGCTCGTCGGCGATGAGGAGCTCGGGCTGATTGATGAGAGCCATCGCGATCATCACGCGCTGGCGCATGCCGCCCGAGAACTGGTGTGCGTAGTCGTCCATGCGCGTGTCGGCTTTCGGGATCTCGACCTCCTCGAGAACCTCCAGCGCGCGTCGACGCGCCTCCTTGCGCGGCACGTCGTTGTGGATCAGCACAGCCTCCTCGAGCTGCCATCCGATCCTCTTCACCGGGTTGAGCGACGTCATGGGATCCTGGAAAATCATCCCGATGCGCTTGCCGCGGATGCCCTTCAGCCCATGGGTGGTCAGGCCGAGGATCTCCTTGTCGTCGAAGCGCACCGAGCCGGCCATCTCGGCCTGCCGTGGATCGACCAAGCCCATCACGGTGAGGAACGTGACGCTCTTGCCGGAGCCCGACTCGCCCACGACGCCGAGCGTCTCGCCACGATCGAGCTCGAAGGACACGCCGCTGACCGCCTTGACCATTCCGTCCTCGGTCCGGAAGCGCGTGTGGAGGTCCTGAACTTCTAGAAGCGCCATTCGCTACGACCTACGACAGCCGGATCCGTGGATCGAGCCAGGCATAGAGCACGTCCACGAGGAAGTTGAAGACGATGACCGCAAGGCACGCAAACATCGTGATCCCGACGATCACGGGCAGATCGAACCGCCCATACGCGAGCAGGATCTGCTGGCCCAGCCCCGGGAGCGAGAACACGATCTCGATGAACACCACACCGCCAAGCAGAAGACCGAGGTCCATCCCGAGGATCGTCACGACCTGCAGCATGCTGTTCCGCAGCACATGCTGCACCAGCACACGCTGCGGCGAGGCGCCCTTCGCACGCGCCGTACGCACATAGTCCTCCGACATCGTCTCCATCACGTTCGCGCGAATGAGCCGCGTATACAGCGCCGCGCTGCCGACAGCAAGCGTGATCCACGGCAAAATCAGATGCGACATCCACGGCCAGAAACCGCCGCACGTTCCCAGCTGGTGGCTTGACTGGAGACTGCAATACCCGTTGATCGGCGTCCACCCAAGCCTGAAGCCGACGAGGTACAGAAGCATGATTCCCACCCACACCGACGGCGCCGAGATACCAATGAGCACGAACACCATGCCGAGCCGGTCCATGATCGAACGCGGCCGCAACGCAGAAATGATCCCCGTCGGGATCGCAATCGCGAGATACACGATCACACCGCCGAACACAATCGACGCCGTGACCGGGATCTCATGCTGGAGAAACGTACGCACCGGCGTCCCGTTCACGAACGAACGACCGAAGTTGCCGTGCCGCACGATGTTCCACACGAAGTCCCAATACTGCTGGTAGACCGGCAGATCGAGGCCCAACTCCATCCGAATGTGATTCACGATCGGCGGGGTGCAGGCGTGGCCGCAAGAGAGCGCCGCCGGGTCCGACGGGATGATGAAGAACAGGATGTACGTCACCATCGACGCAGCTACGAAAAGGAACAGAGCCCAAAACGTTCGGCGAACGAGGAATGCGGCCACTGGATGCTCCTTTTCGGATCAGGTGGAGCGGATCCTACGCCTACATGGGCCCGCAGACCACTTTCCTGTTGGTTCCTTTACTTCTAGTCAGTCCTAGCCCGGCGAGAGCGGCTCCTACGATAAGCCCGTGCAAGCAACTGAACGGCATCTGCGGCTGCTGACCGAGACGAGCGCAGCCGTCAACTCGACACTCGACCTCGAGGAGGTCCTCCACCTCGTCGCGGACAAGGTCGCCGCCGCGCTCGAGGCCGACGCGTGCTTCGTCTACCTCTACGACGAGGCGGCCGGTGAGCTCGTCCTCCGCACCACGCGCGGCACGCCGCTCGACGAGATGACGCGCCGCCCACGGCTCCGCGTGGGCGAGGGGATCACGGGCACCGCCGCTGCCGAGCGGAGGCCGGTCGCGATCGCCGCCGAGGCGCATCTCGATCCGCGCTGGAAGGAGTTCCCGAACCTGCCCGAGTCGGAGTACGAATCGATCCTCGCGGTGCCAATCCTGGCCCGCGACCAGCTTGCGGGAGCGCTCAATGTCCGCACGCGCGCGCCGCGCGCGTTCCGCTCCGACGAGGTCGAGCTCCTCGAAGCGATCGCGAGTCAGGTCGCGCAGTCGATCGTCCACGCGAAGCTCTACGCCGACGCGCAGCGCCGCGTCGCCGAGCTCGAGGCGCTCGCGAAGATCTCGGAAGCGGTCTCCGAGTCGCTCTACCTCGAGGAGTCGCTCGAGGCGATCGTCAAGACGACGATGGACGCAGTGCAGGCGACCGGCGCGGCGCTCGTCCTCGAAGACGGGCGCATCGCTTGGCCCGAAGGCCGCGCCGGGAAGCACGCCGTTCGCACGCCGCTCCGGTGGAAGCGCCGCGAGATCGGCGAGCTCGTCGCGGACAAGGACGTCCCGTTCACCGACGAGGAACGCGCGCTGCTCGAGGCGATCGCCCACCACGCGGCCGTCGCGCTCGAGCACGGGCGCGCCGTCATGCGCGGCGTGCTCGCTCAAGAGATTCACCACCGCGTCAAGAACAACCTCCAGACGGTCGCCTCGCTCCTCCGCCTGCAGGCGAGCGCCGAGGGTGTCGACCCGCGCGAGGCGCTCGAACACTCCGTCAACCGCATCCTCGCGATCGCCGCGGTGCACGAGGCGCTCACCGAGCAGCGCGAGGAGGACGTCGAGCTCGCGGAGCTCATCGATCGCCTCCGCGCGATGCTCGTGCAGGGGATCGGCGGTGGGCGTGAAGTGGAGGCCTCGCTCGAGCGGGTCTCGCTCGCAGGCAGTCGCGCCACCGCGCTCGCGCTCGTCTTCAGCGAGCTGCTCCAGAACGCGCTCGAGCACGGCGCGGGCCGCGTCGAGATCGAGCTCGCGCAGCGAAACGGCGACGTCGTCCTCGCAATCGCCGACGAGGGCGGCGGAGCCGACGGCGCGCGCGACGGGACAGGGCTTTCAATCGTCCGCGCGCTCGTCGCCGACGAGCTCCAGGGCAGCTTCGCTCTGAGCGGACCGCGCGCCGAGGTCGTGTTCCCCGCGTGAGCCAGGAGGTGCTCATCCACGTGCGCCGCGGCGACACGTTCCTCTGCGCGCACCGCGCACCCGACGGCGGCGGCTACTGGCACGTGATCGCCGGCGGAGTCGACGAGGGCGAGGAGTGGCACGCCGCGGCGGTGCGCGAGCTACGCGAGGAAACCGGCCTCGAGATCGAGCGGCTGGAGCCGATCGGCGAGTTCACCTATCTGCGCGAGGCGTGGGAGTCGGAGCCCGGGCTCGACGTCGAGGTGCATGCGTTTCTCTGCGACGTGCCCGCGGGCTGGGAGCCGACGCTCAACGAGGAGCACGACGAGTACCGCTGGCTGCGGCGCGACGAGGCCGCCGAGCTCCTCTTCTGGCCCGAGCCCGCGCAGCTCCTGCGAGCGCTGCCGTGACGGAGCTCTGGCACTTCAGCGAGGACTCCACGATCGAGGTGTTCATACCCCACCGCGCCGCAACGGCAGCGCTCGACGACGAGCTCGTGTGGGCGGTCGATTCCGACCACCGGTGGCTGTACTGGTTCCCGCGCGACTGCCCGCGCGCGACGTGGTGCGCAGGCGACGAGACGAGCGACGAGGACGTCGAGCACTGGCTCGACGGCGACCGCTCGCGCCGCATCGCGGTCATCGAGACTGGCTGGCTCGAGCGGATGCACTCGGTCGCGCTCTACGCCTACCGGTTGCCGCCCGAGAAGTTCGAGCCGTGGGACAAGTTCTTCATCTCGCGCGAGACCGTTGTGCCGACTGGGCTCGTCGCACTCGGCGATCTCGTCGAGCAGCACGCCGCGGGCGGCACGGAGCTGCGCGTAGCCGACGCTCTCTATCCGCTCTGGGACGATGTCGTAGCGACGACGCTCGATTACAGCGGCATCCGACTGCGGAACACGGCGAATTGGCACAACGATGCGACGCGCGCGGCACATCCGCCGCCGTACCGTTAGCAACCCCGTGGGTGGGCGGGGGTTTGGGACGGGAGCTAAGAGGTGTCTGCCCAAGCCCCCGGCGCATCCAGCCCCAGTAGCCTGCCGCGCATGCGCATCCTCATCGCCGAGGACGAGACGATCATCCGGCTCGACCTGAAGCAGCTGCTCGAGCGCGCGGGCTACGACGTCGTCGCCGAGGCGAAGGACGGCGAGGAGGCGGTCGCCCTTGCTCGGTCGGAGGAGCCGGAGCTCGCGATTCTCGACGTCAAGATGCCAAAGCTCGACGGGATCGAGGCGGCGCGCCGGATCCTCGAAGAGCGTCCCGTCCCGATCGTGATGCTCACCGCCTACGGCCAGCAGGAGCTCGTGTCCCGCGCGGTCGAAGCGGGCGTGTTCGGCTACCTCGTCAAGCCGTTCCGGGAGCAGGATCTTCTCCCCGCGATCGCGGCGGCGCGGGCGCGCCACGAGGAGCTGCAGGCGCTGCGCGCGGAGGCGGATTCGCTCGCCGACGCGCTCGCCGCGCGCAAGGTGATCGAGCAGGCGAAGGGACTGCTGATGGAAAAGGAGCAGCTGAGCGAGCAGGACGCGTTCGCGCGGCTGCGGAAGGCGAGCCAGGCGTCGGGCCGCCCGCTCAAGGCGATTGCAGAGGCGGTCGTCGTCACGCTCACCGGCGGCGACGCGGAGTGAGCAGCGGCGTAGACTCGACAGAGCCGCACAGGGGCGAAGGCGGCGGCTCTGCCGGCGCCGGAACGGAAGCGGAGCATTCCGAACGCCGCGCTCGTGCGGCGGGTCTTCGCCGCGTTCGGCCGCAACCCGCAGGCGATCGCAGCCGCATTCGACCGCGAGATCACGTGGCGCGTGCCGGGCGACACGGTCATGTCCGGCGAGTACCGCGGCCGCGTCGAGGTGATGGAGTTCCTCCGCCGCACCGGCCTCGAGACCGGCGGCACGTACCGCAGCTCACTGCACACGGTCTTCGCGGACGACGAGTGGGCGGTCGCGATCTACCGCGCGCAGGGCGAGCGAAACCGGATCGAGCTCGATGTCGAGCAGGCGCTCGTGATCCGGCTCCACGACGGGATGTGGACCGACGTCACCGCCGTCCCGCTCCATCCGAGCTTCGCGAAGTTCTGGTCCTAGTCCCGACGATTCAGAACTTGCTCAGGACTGTCGTGATCGGCACGGCGTTCGCCGGCGCCGAGACCTGCACAGGCTCGTTCCACTTGCTCATCGTGACCACACCGGTGCCTCCCTTGCCGGAGGACTTCGCGGTCTGCTTGACGGGTAGCGGCTCTCCGTGCGCCGGAGCGAAGAGGGTCGTCATCGCGCTAGGGCCTGCCTGCCCATGCACCGTGCCATGGACTCCGATCAGTCTCCCGGCGGTGACGATGGAGGGCGTCGTCATCGGCTGGAAGAGCTGGGAGAGGAACGACGCGAACGTCACGCCGGCGGATACGGTCGCGTAGGCGGCGTTTGAGTCCGGCACGGAGATCCACTTCCCCGCGTACCTCGTCGACTGCCCCGAGCTGAAACCGTAGTACAGGTGGAGCGTGAGCGCGTCGCCGCGCACGTACGCGGTGCCGGCGGTGACGATCACCATGAGCGAGCCGGTCTTGCCGTGGTCGGTGACGATGATCCGCTGGGACCCTTCATTTGTGCCGGCGTCGCACACGATGCTGATCGTGTGACCGGGAGCCGTGCTGATGGAGACGGTGTGGACCGAATGCTTGCTACGCGCGGCGCTACGCATCGCGGCGAGCTGCGCCCTCGGCGACACCGACGGCGGCGACGAGGTCGAAGTCGACGATGGCGGCGACGACGACGTCGAAGTCGACGACGACGGCGGCGACGACGAACCGCAGGCGCTCAGCGTCGCGCCGAGGGCCAGGACGATCATGAGCGTCACGATCCGCCGCATGACCCGATCCTACGCCTGTGCCTGGTCGAAGAGCTGTTCCCACCGCTCGAGCAGCGCCGTCAGTGCGTCGCGTGAGCGCTTGTGCGCGGCAAGGACTTCGACGTTCGTCCAGTCCGTCGCGAGCTTTGCCTCGAGTTCCGCGACTTCGGCTTCGCGGGCGGCGATCTTTGCCTCGAGCTTCTCGAGCTCGGACGGCCGCGTCTTCTTCGGTGCCGGCGCCGGAGCGGGCTTCTGCTTCGCGGCGTTGGGCTTCGGCTTCGCGTTCACAACCTTCGCTTGTGACAAGTTGTCACTTGCCGGCTTCCGCGCTGCGAGCTCCTCACGCCGGCGCACGAGATCGGCCCAGCCGCCGTCGTAGGCCTTCAGCTCGCCGTCCTCGATCGCCAGCGTGCGTTCGGCGATCGCGTCGAGCAGGGCGCGGTCGTGGGAGACGAGCAGCACCGTCCCGGGGAACGCGTCGAGCGCCGCCTCGAGCGCCTCGCGGCTCTCGAGGTCCAGGTGGTTCGTCGGCTCGTCGAGGACGAGGAAGTTCGCGCCGCTCGCGACGGTCACCGCGAGCGCAAGCCGCCGTCGCTCGCCTCCCGACAGCACGGAAACGGCTTTGTCATGCGCATCCCAGCCGGAGAAAAGGAACCGGCCAAGGAGGTTCTGCGCGTCGGGACGCTGCAGGCCCGTCATCGACTGGACGCACTGGAGCACCGAGCCGCGCGTATCGAGCTCCATCTCCTGCTGCGAGAAGTAGCCGACCTCGACGCCGTAGCCGAGCGAGCCGGCCTCGCCCGCGACAAGCTTCGCGAGGAGCGTCGTCTTGCCCGAACCGTTCGGCCCGACGAGCGCAACGTGCTCCCCGCGCTCGATCGCGAACGTCGCGTCCCGCAACAGAAAACGCGCTTGTGACAAGTTGTCACTTGGGACTGTGACGTCGAGATTGCTCGCCTCGACGACAGTGCGGCCGCTCCGCGCCGGCTTGAGGAACTCGAAGCCGAGTCCGCGCGTGCGCCGCGACAGGAGCGCGATCTGCTCCGCATGGCCCGCCTTCTCCTCTTGCAGCCGCCCGATCTGCGTGAGCTTCGCCTGCGCCTGCACCGCTTTGTTCTTCTTCGCGCGGAACCGCTCGACGAAGCGCTCGAGCCGCACGATGTCGTTCTGGACGCGCGCGACTTCCTTCTGCGCGTGCAGCATCCGCGCCGCCTTCTCGCGCCGCCAGGTGTGCCACGGGCCGGGGAAGAACGTCGAGCGGCCGGCCTCGATCTCCATCGTCGCCGTCGTCACCGCCTCGAGGAACCAGCGGTCGTGCGCGACGAGGATCACAGCTGCGTCGATCGAGTTGAGCTCGCGCTCGAGCCACTCGAGGTTCGCGACGTCTAGGTGGTTCGTCGGCTCGTCGAGGAGGAGCAGATCCGGGTCGCCGCCGAGCGCGCGCGCGAGCGAGGCGCGCGTCAGCTCTCCGCCGGAGAACGTCCGCAGCGGGCGGTCGAGATCTTCCTCTGCGAAGCCGAGCCCGCGCAGGACGGAAGCGGCGTGGTCGCGCCAGCCGTAACCGCCGGCGTGCTCGAGCCGCGCCTGCGCCTCGGCGTAGCGGTTGAGTGTCGCCTGGTCGTGCGCGCCGCCGGCCATCGCCTGCTCGAGCCGCTGGAGCTCCTCCTCGGTCGCGACGAGATCGCGCGCGCCGGAGAGGACGTACTCGCGCAGCGACAGCTCCTGCTCGAGCGGCGGCCGCTGGTCGTGCAGCGCGACGCGCGTCCCTTTCTGGAACGCAAGCTCGCCGCCGTGCTTCTCCGTCTCGCCGGCGAGGATCCGCAGCAGCGTCGTCTTGCCGGCGCCGTTCGGCCCCGAGAGCGCAACGCGGTCGCGCCGCTCGACGGAGAACGAGACGCCGTCGAAAAGGACGTTGCCCGCGAGCTCCTTGCGGAGGTTGGATGCGATGACGACTGCCATGGCCGGGCCACTGTAGATCCGGCCCGGCCGGAATGGCAGGCGATTTCGCGCTAGTCGAGCAGCGACCGCAGGTAGTCCTCGAGCTTGTTCCAGCTGTCGGCCTGGCCGTCGGTCTTGGTCATGCGCGCGCGGCCCGCGGCGGTGCGGAACGCCATCGACGACGTCATCGTCGTGACCCCGTCCTCCTCCGCCAGCTCGGTGGTCTCGACCGCGTCCGTGTCCGGCCCCCAACCCTCGAACCACCACGTCGCGACGGTTCGTGTCGGCGGCTCGATCTCGAGGTACGTGCCGCGGAACGAGCACTCCCGTCCTTCCGGAGTGACGGCGACTATGTGGTACTCCCCGCCCACGCGGAAGTCGACGTCACACACCGTCATGCGGTCGTCGAACGCCGCGAACCAGTGACGCAGGTGCTCCGGCTTCGTCATGACCTCGAAGACGAGCGCGGCCGGAGCGTCGAACTTGCGTGTGGTGACGATCTCGAGCTCGTTCGGGTAGTCGAGGACGGACGAGTCATGGCGATTCGGGCTCACTGCGCGTCTCCTTTGCTTGTAGCTCCTTGAGGTATTCGTCCATGCGGTCGAGCCGCTCGTTCAGCGCCTGCTCGTACTGCGCGAGCCACTCGTGGAACGGCCGCAGGCTCGCCGGCTCGACGGCGTACAGCCGGCGGCGGCCGTCGGCGCGACACCGGACGAGACCAGCCTCGCTGAGCACGCGGAGGTGCTTCGAGACCTGCGGCTGCGACAGCGAGAGGTCGGCGACGATCGCCCCGACCGGCTTCTCGCCGCCGATCAAGACGTCGAGAATCGCGCGGCGCGGAGGTTCGGCAATCGCGGTGAAGATGTCCGCCGCGGCGGCAGAGCGAGCCATGCGCTCAATATATTCCTATCTAGGAATATATTGACGGCCGACGAGCGTGCGCGCGGCGGCGGCGATGCCGGCGGCGTCGATGCCGGCCTCGGCGAGCAGCTCCGCCGGCTTGCCCGAGTGCGGCATCTCGTGCACCGCGAGCTGGACGACCGGCGGCCGCGCGGCGGAGTCCGAGATCGCGGTCAGCACGGCCTCGCCGATGCCGCCCTCGATCCAGTGGTCCTCAACCGTGACGATCGGGGATGTGATCGACCGAAGCGTGTCGGCATCGATCGGCTTGATCGAATAGAGGTCGATGACGCGCGCCTCGATCCCGTCCTCGGCGAGCGCAGCGGCGGCCTTGAGCGCCTCGGGCACCGTGATGCCGGCGCCGACGAGCGCGACATCGGCACCGTCGCGCAACGTCCGCGAGCCGCCGACCTCGAACTCCTCGTCCGGCCCGTAGATCACGGTGGTCGCCGGACGGAGCGTCCGCAGATACGAGATCCCCTCGAGATCCGCCATCGCCACGACAAGCTTCGCGGTCTGGTTCGCGTCGCACGGATGGAGGACGGTCGAGCCATGGATAGCGCGAATCGAAGCGATGTCCTCGAGCGCCATCTGCGACGGCCCGTCCTCCCCGATCGAGATGCCCGCGTGCGAGCCGCAGAGGCAGTAGCTCGCGCGGCTGATCGCCGACATGCGCACGAAGTCGTACGCGCGTGAGAGGAAGGCCGCGAACGTCGAGGCGAACGGCCGCCATCCGAGCGCCTGCATCCCAACGGCGGTCGCGACCATCTGCTGCTCGGCGATGTACATCTCGAAGTAGCGGTCGGGAATTGCGTTTCGGAACTCGTCGGCGAAGGTCGAGTTGGAGACTTCGCCATCGAGGGCGACGACGTCGGCGCGCGCCTTGCCGAGCGCCGCGAGCGCGTCGCCGTACGCCTTGCGCGTCGCGACCTCCTCGCCGAGCTCGTAGCGCGGCAGCTCGAGCGCCTCGACCGGGAACTCGTGCTTCGTCGCTCCCGTCTGGGGCTTCGCGACGTCGATCTTCAGGTTGCGGATGCCGCCGAGCGTGGCGATCACCTCGTCGGAGTGCTCGAGCGGCTTGCCGTGGAAGCCGTTCTTGTCCTCCACTTCCAGGTCGCCCTTGCCCTTGATCGTCCTCGCGACGATCACGACGGGCTGGCCGGTGATGTCGGTGGCCTCGGCGTAGGCGCCGTCGATCGCCTCGACGTCGTGGCCGTCGATCTCGATCGCGTGGCAGCCGAAGGCGCGCGCGCGGTTGGCGTACGAGTCGAGATCCCAGCCGTGCATCGTCTCGCCGCGCTGGCCGAGCCGGTTGACGTCGATTATCGCGACGAGGTTGTCGAGCTCGAAATGCGCCGCGTGCTCGAGCGCCTCCCATTGCGAGCCCTCGGCGATCTCGCTGTCGCCGCAGAGCGTCCAGACCCGGAACGGCAGCCTGTCGAGCCGCTTGCCAGCGAGCGCCATCCCGACCGCATAGGGAAGTCCCTGTCCGAGCGAGCCGGTGGCGACGTCGACCCACGGGATCCGCGGCGTCGGGTGCCCCTCGAAGATCGAGTCGAACTGCCGGTACGTGAGGAGCTGCTCCTCCGTGATCGCGCCGGCTGCGCGGAACATCGCGTAGAGGAGGGTCGACGCGTGGCCCTTCGAGAAGACGAGCCGATCGTTGTGCGGGTCCTTCGGGTTGTCGAAGTCGTAGCGCAGGTACTTCGCGAGCAGCACTGCCATCAAGTCGGCGGCGGACATCCCCGAGGTCGGATGGCCGGAGCCGGCCTTCGCCGCCGGACGGATCGCATCGACCCGCAGCTGCTGCCCCAGCTCGCGCCAGAGCTCGACGTCGTTCTCGCCCACGAGGCGATTCTAGGGTCGTCGGGCCGAACGACGCGACACCTCCCGAGCGGGTACGGTCCAAACCGTGAACGCCGCTGTCGAAAACGTCACGAGTCTGCGACGAAAGTGCGACGCACCGGCGTTTTGCAGGGAGTCCGGTGGCAGCCACCGTGACTGAAGCGTCGAGAGAGTGTCACGCCGGGTGAACGTCGCCGTAGCTTTCGACCATCGCGGCGTCCACCTCCGCGACCGGATCCTCCAGACGCTCCAGCAGCTCGGCCACATGGTCATAGACCTCGGCACGGACACCGACGCGATCCGCATCGACTATCCCGACAAGGCCGCGGAGCTCGGTGCTGCGATCACCGACGGACGCGCCGAGCGCGGTGTCCTCGTCTGCGGCTCCGGCGTCGGCGCCTCGATCGCGGCCTGCAAGGTCGCCGGCATCCGCGCGGCGATCTGCCACGACGTCTACTCCGCGCACCAGGGGGTAGAGCACGACAACATGAACGTTCTCTGCCTCGGCTCCGAGGTGATCGGCCCGAGCCTCGCGTCCGACCTCGTGACCGCCTTCCTCGCCGCGGAGTTCGACGGAGGAGACCGTTACGTCGCCAGACTGGAGAAGGTCAAAGAGATGGAGAAAGGGATGCTCAATGCCTGAATCGAGACTCCACGAGGTGACAGAGCACGGACAGTCGGTCTGGTTCGACACGCTCTCACGCGACCTCGTCCACAGCGGCGAGCTGGCGCGGATGATGAAGGAGGACGCCGTCACCGGCGTGACGTCCAATCCGACGATCTTCCAGAAGGCGCTCTCGGAGGGGAACGCGTACGACACGCAGCTGAAGGAGCTCCTCACCGAGACGGACGATGCGACGGAGATCTTCTTCCAGCTCGCGCTCGCCGACATTCGCGACGCGTGCGATGTCCTGCGCCCCGTCCACGACGCGGCGCCGTGGGACGGGTACGTCTCGATGGAGGTGCTGCCCGGCCTCGCCTACGACACGGAGAAGACCTTCGAGCAGGCGCGGTGGATCGCGAAGGAGGTCGACCGGCCGAACCTCTTCGTGAAGATCCCGGCGACGGAGCCGGGCTTGCAGGCGATCGAGGACTGCATCGCGCTCGGCACGTCGATCAATATCACGCTGATCTTCTCGCTCGACCACTACAAGGCCGTCGTCGAGGCGTACCTCCGCGGGCTCGAGCGCCTCATCGAGAGCGGCGGCGATCCGTCGAAGGTGAGCTCGGTCGCGTCGTTTTTCGTCTCGCGTGTCGACACCGAAGCCGACAAGCGCCTCGCGGCGGTGGGCAACGAGAAGCTCCAGGGCAAGCTCGCGATCGCGAACGCGAAGCTCGCGTACCAGCACTTCCTCCAGACGTTCACGGGCGAGCGCTGGGAGTTCCTGCGCAGCAAGGGCGCGCGGCCGCAGGGGCCGCTCTGGGCGTCCACCTCGACCAAGAATCCCGCGTACCGGGACGTGATGTACGTCGAGGAGCTGATCGGCCCCGACACCGTGAACACGATGCCGCTCGAGACGATCGAGGCGTTCCAGGATCACGGCGAGGTGCGCGGCGACACGGTCACCGACGACGTCGACGCGGCGCACCAGGTCTTCGCCGACCTCGCTGCCGCGGGGGTCGACTACGACGACGTCGTGCTCACGCTCGAGAAAGAGGGCGTGCAGAAGTTCTCGGACTCCTTCGACGAGATCCTCGAAGGCGTCACGGCCAAGCGCAACGCGATCGCCGCCTAGCTCGTGGCGAAGGACGGACTCACCGAGCGGATCTGGGAGCGCGACGCCACCGTCTGGACCGGCAAGGACGAAGGACAGTGGCTCGGCTGGCTCGACGAGCCGCTCCAGATGCAAGAGCAGCTCGACGCGATCCGGCGCTTCGCCGACTCGCTCCACGAAGCCGTCGACGACGTCGTCCTGTTCGGCATGGGAGGCTCGTCGCTCGCGCCCGAGGTGTTGCGGCAGACGTTCGGGGTCGACTGGTTCCACGTCCTCGATACGACGCATCCGCACGCGATCCGGCGCCTCGAGGAGCAGCTCGACCTGCGGCGGACGTGCTTCGTCGCTTCGTCGAAGTCCGGCACGACGCTCGAGACGCGCTCCCACCTCGAGTACTTCTGGGAGAAGAGCGGCGAGAACGCGCCCCTGTTCGCGGCCGTGACGGATCCCGGCTCCGAGCTCGAGCACCTCGCGCGCGAGCGCAGGTTCGGCGCGGTCTTCGCGGGCGAGCCGTCGATCGGCGGGCGCTACTCCGCACTGTCACCGTTCGGGATCGTCCCCGCCGTCCTGATGGGCATCGATGCGAAGGCGCTGCTCGAGCGCGCGCAGCAGATGCGCGAGGCGTGCCGCTCGGGCGATGGGAACCCCGGCTACGAGCTCGGCCGGGCGTTCGGCGAGGGCTGGAAGGAGGGCCGCGACAAGATCTGCATTGCGGAAACTCCCGGCGATTTCGGCCTGTGGGCGGAGCAGCTCATCGCGGAATCGACCGGGAAGCTCGGCAAGGGCCTCGTCCCCGCGCCCGGCGAGTCGCCCGACGGCAAGGACCGTCAGGCCGCGACGCCCGAGCTCCCCGACCCGCTGGCGCTCGGCGCGGAGTTCTTCCGCTGGGAGTTCGCCGTCGCCGTCGCGGGCGCCTATCTCGAGATCAATCCGTTCGACCAGCCCGATGTGCAGGCCGCGAAGGACAAGACGAACGAGGTGCTCGCGACCGGCAAGGATCCCGCGCTCGAGCCGGAGGGCTCGATCGAGGAGCTGCTCGCGCACGTGCAGGAGGGCGACTACGTCTGCGTGCAGGCGTTCGTCGACCCGACGACCGACCTCGCGCCGCTCGTCGACCGCCTCCGCCGCGAGAGCGGCTGCGTCGTCACGCACGGCTACGGCCCGCGCTACCTCCACTCGACGGGCCAGCTCCATAAGGGCGGCCCGAACACCGGATTGTTCCTTCAGGTCGTCGACGACGAAGGCGACGAGCTACCGATCCCCGGCAAGCCGTTCGGCTTCCGGCGGCTGATCCGCGCGCAGGCGGAAGGCGACTTCGAATCGCTCAAGGCACGCGGCCGACGCGTTGCGCGCATCCACGCAGAGGAGATCTGATGCAACTAGGAATGGTCGGGTTGGGACGGATGGGCGCGAACATGACGGAGCGCCTCACTGCCGCGGGTCACGACCTGAAGACGTTCGACCCGAACGTCGAGTCGACGGCATCCTCGCTCGAGGAGCTCGTGCAGCAGCTCGACGCGCCGCGCGCGGTCTGGCTGATGGTTCCAGCCGGGATTGTCGACTCGATCCTCTCCGAGCTCGTCCCGCACCTCGCCGAAGGCGACACGATCGTCGACGGCGGCAACTCGTACTACGTCGACGACCTCCGCCGCCAGGCGGATTTGCGCGACAAGAAGATCCACTACGTCGACGCGGGCGTGAGCGGAGGCGTCTGGGGACGCGAGCGCGGCTACTGCCTGATGGTCGGCGGCGACGACGCCGCGGTCGAACGGCTCATCCCCGTGTTCGAAGCGCTCGCGCCCGGCGTCGAGAACGCGCCCCGGACCCCCGGGCGCAAGGGCCCGCCGGCACCGGAGGAGAAGGGCTGGCTCCACTGCGGTCCATCGGGTGCCGGGCACTTCGTGAAGATGGTCCACAACGGGATCGAGTACGGCCTCATGCAGGCATACGCCGAGGGCTTGAACGTCCTCAAGCACGCAAACGTCGGTCTTCACGAGCAAGCGTCGGACGCCGAGACGACGCCACTCCGCGAGCCCGACCGCTACAAGTACGAGCTCGACATCGCCGCGGTCGCCGAGCTCTGGCGGCGCGGCTCGGTCATCTCCTCGTGGCTCCTCGACCTTGGCGCGGAGGCGTTGCACACGTCGCCGAACCTCGACGAATACGCCGGCCACGTGAGCGACTCCGGCGAGGGTCGCTGGACGGTCATGGCCGCGGTCGAGGAAGGCGTTCCCGTGCCCGTCCTCTCGGCCTCCCTCTTCAACCGCTTCGCCTCGCGCGGCGAGGCGGACTGGGGCGACCGCGTCCTCTCCGCGATGCGCAAGGCGTTCGGCGGGCATCTCGAGAAGAGCCCGGAAGAGTGAGCAAGGGGCTCGGCAGTGGCGCCTGACAACGCTAGTGACAAGTTGTCACTAAGTCATTCGCACGCGGAAAACCCGCTCGCGGACGGACTGTCCCTGCGGAAGACGCCCGATCCCTGCGCCCTCGTCATCTTCGGCGCGTCGGGCGACCTCGCGCACAAGAAGATCATGCCCGCGCTGTACGCGCTCGCCGTCCGCAGGCTCCTGCCCGAGCGCTACGCGATCGTCGGCGTCGCGCGCACCGGCGAGGCCGGCGACGACTCCTACCGCAAGGACATGCAGGCCGCCGTGCAGCAGCACGCGCGCGACCCGTTCAACCAGGAGATCTGGGACGAGCTCGCCGCGAAGCTGCACTGGGTGACGACCGACTTCGCCGACGAGGGCGGCGAGGACAAGCTCCTCGCGCTCGTCGACAAGCTCGACTCCGAGCAGGACCTCGGCGGCAACTGCATGTACTACCTCGCCGTCCCGCCGCCTGCGTTCCCGACGATCGTCGACGCGCTCGGCAAGCGCAAGGACGACCGCGGCTGGACGCGCCTCGTCGTCGAGAAGCCGTTCGGCCACGACCTCGCCTCGGCGCAGGAGCTGACCGCGAAGCTACGCGAGTACTTCACCGAGAGCGAGATCTTCCGGATCGACCACTACCTCGGCAAGGAGACCGTCCAGAACATGCTCGCGCTGCGGTTCGCGAACGGCATCTTCGAGCCGATCTGGAACCGCCAGTTCGTCGACCACGTCCAGATCACGGTCGCGGAGTCGATCGGAATCGAGGGACGCGCCGGGTACTACGAGAACGCCGGCGCGATCCGCGACATCTTCCAGAACCACCTCCTGCAGCTCCTCGCGCTGACGGCAATGGAGCCGCCGATCGACTTCACGTCCAACAACGTCCACAACGAGAAGGTCAAGGTGCTGCAGGCGCTGCACACGCCCAGCCCGAAGTCGGTCGTGCGCGGCCAGTACGGGCGCGGCTTCATCGAGGGGGAGGAAGTCGTCGCGTACCGCGAGGAGGAGGGCGTCGCGCCCGACTCGATGACCGAGACGTTCGTCGCCGCGAAGCTCTACGTCGACAACTGGCGCTGGGCCGACACGCCGTTCTACGTCCGCATGGGCAAGCGGCTTGCGCGCCGCGAGACGACGATCGCGATCCAGTTCAAGCGCGCGCCGCACCCACCCTTCGAGGAGACGTCGTCGGAGGGGCTGCGCCCGAACGTCCTGCTCGTCCACGTCCAGCCGGACGAGGGCGTCTCGCTCGCGATCGGCGCGAAGGTGCCGGGTCAGGGGATGACGATCCAGACCGTGCACATGGACTTCCTCTACGGCGGCACGTTCCGGACGGGGATGCCCGAGGCGTACGAGCGGCTCATCCTCGACGCGATGCTCGGCGACTCGACGCTGTTCACGCGCACCGACGAGGTGGACGAGCAATGGATGCTCGTCGACGCGATCGTCGCCGGCTGGGAGCGGGACAAGCCCGCGTTCCCGAACTACGCCGCCGGCTCGTGGGGGCCGCCGGGCTCGGACGACTTGCTCCACCGCGACGGACGCTCATGGCGACGGCACTAGAGCCCTGGCACGCCGAAGGCGTCCAGCTCGCAGCCGTCGATGCCGCGCTCGCGCGACTGCGTGCGGAAGCTGCCGTGGAAGCGCCGTCGATGCGCACGTCGGTAATGACACACATCGCGTGGGTGCCCCACGGCTGGCGCGAGCAGGCACGCGCGGCGCTCGAGGGGATGGCCGAGCGCCACCCGTCCCGGACGATCCTCCTCTTCCCCGAGCCGAACGCCGGCGACAGCCGGATCGACGCGCAGGCGTCGGTCGAGCGCTGGGAAGTCCCGGACACGGGGCGTGGAATCGTGACTGAGACCATCGAGCTGACGCTGCGCGGCGACCGGGCGAAGGCGCCCGCGAGCGTCGTCCAAGAGCTGCTGATCTCCGACCTGCCCGTCTTCCTCCGCTGGCGCGGCGAGCCGCCGTGGCGCCATCCCGAGCTCGAGCAACTCGTGGACGTCATCGACCGCCTCATCGTCGACTCGACGGAGTGGGACGACCTCCCGCACGCCTACACGCAGCTCGCGCAGCTCTTCCCGCGCTGCGCCGTGTCCGACATCGCCTGGGCGCGCACGTCACGCTGGCGCGCGCACCTCGCGACCCTCTGGCCCGGGATCGCGGACGTCGGGACCGTGCGAGTGACGGGAACCGCGGCGCAGGCGTGGCTCCTCTGCGGCTGGCTCCGCTCGCGGCTCGACCGTCCGGACATCGACCTCGAGCACGAGGACGCAGAGACGCTCGAAGGCGTCGCGCTCGACGGCTCGCCCGTGCCGCTTCCGCCAGGCGACCCACCCCTACCGAGCGACGTCCTCTCGGAGGAGCTCGAACGCTTCACGCGCGACCCCGTCTACGAGGCCGCCGTCTCGGCGACGTCTGGCTAGCGACCCCAGGCGCCGACGACGCGGAACTTCGGTGCTGCGACGACGATCTTCACCGGCTGCGACCACGCCATCTCCTGCGCGCCGGTCGGCAGGTTGTAGTCGTAGCCGCGGACGCGGTAGAACCATGTTCCCGGCTTCAGAGGCAGCACGTAGGAGGTGTCCCACGTGAGCCGCTTACCGCGCGGACTGAATGGATACGCCGTCTTCGCCCACTGAATTTCGTACGCCCAGGCCTGGGGCGCAGGCGTCCAGGCGACGAGCGGCTGGCCGTAGAACGTGCTCGTCTTGGTGGCGGAGACGAGCTTCCCGTTCGCCGAGAGGCCGGTCGCGTACGGCAGGTGGTTCGCGGTGACCGACGGCTGGCTCGAAATCCCGAAGCGAGCGACCTGGCCGGCAGCGCAAGCGTCCTGCGCCAGCTCGAGGTCCTCCCAGTGCATCGTCTGGTCGGCCCACTCCACGAGCCCGATCGGAATCACCGTCCAGTAGTAACCGCTCGACGGCCAGTTGACGTCCCACAGGTCGACCGGCGGGCCGGGTGAGCCCGACAGGATCGTGAGATTGGGGCCGCTGCCGATCGAGGTCGTCGACGTGGCAGCTTTCATGTCCTCGTTCGGCGTGATCGAATCGCCGTCGGCCGTCACGTCGCTCCCGTCCGTGCCGTCCGCCAGATACTCGGTCTCGGCCGTCGCGATGTCCGCCGCCGACTGCGGCATTGCGAGCCCTCCACTTAGCCGCGGCGCATAGGCGGGCGAGGCGACGGGGGGACTCGCGTAGACGCGGTTGATGCAACTACTGTCGGTGAAGACTTCCACTCGGAAGAACTGCTCCGGGGTGCCGTCGAGGGTCTCGTCGCCACTCCAGACGAAGGCGGGCGTGAGCGAGTGAGCCGGCGATGACATGCTCCCGTTCGAGACGGTGTCCGAAACCGTTGCCTTGAGATCGATCGGGCCGTCCGCCGGAGTCGGGTTCGATGACGTGTAGATCGGGCTCCACGGCCCGTAATGCGCGACAGGCAGACCGTTTTTCACGTCGACCTCGTCGTTCCGAAGGGCGCGCACGCGCCAGTGCACGTTGGCGATCCACTGGGACGAGTCGTGGAAGGCGTAGTACTCGCGCTCGTCGACGACGTTCGTGTTCACGGTCTCGATCTTCCCGGCGTCGACGAGCCAGACCTGGTAGGCGTCGGCTCCCTCGACGGGCGTCCAGCGGAGCAGGCCCGCGTAGCTCGACATCGGCGTGGGCACGGACGGCGGAACCACGTCGAAGCCGTAGTCCGCGCTCCACGGCGAGACGTGCCCGTCGGCGAGAAACGCCCGAACGCGCGCGTAGACCGAGTGCGGCGACCCGGTGATCCAGGGAAGAGTGAGGGTGGGCGCGGCGACCGGGGTCTGAAGGTTTGAGGCGTCGTAGAGAATGCCGTTCTCCTGGAACGTCGGGCTCGTCGAAAGCTGGATTTCATAGTGCAGCGCTCCGTCCATCGGCTTCCAGGCGAACGACGGAGTCCGGTGGAACGTCGACGTCTGCGAATCGCTCGCCGTAAGGAGAAAACCGTGGAGGCCGGTCGGCGTCGCAACAGCGGCCGTCGACGCGCCGGCGAGAGAGCTGGCTACAGCCGCGGCGAGGATGCCGAGGAAGATCGTCAGGCGCGCGATCCGCTTCATCCCCTTGCTTGTCGGCAACGAGGGGGTCGGTGCCCTCCCTCAAACGAGGGATGCCAAGAGCTTGCCCGCCGCGAGGACAAGGCCGTCCCGGCCCGGTCGCGCGGCGAGTTGCACGTACGGCGGCAGCGCGAGCGCCGGCCAGCCGAGCGCGCTGAACGGATACGTGAACGCGGTGCCGGGGCCGCGGATCGTGAGCTCGTCGACGTCCGCCGGCGGTGCGACGAACGGGACTGTGGGTGTGACGAGGAGATCGACTCCGATGAGCGCCTCCTCGACGCGCTCGCGGTACTCCTCGCGCTCGCGCGCGGCGGCGTCGGCCTCCGCGTCCGTGACCTCGAGACAGCGCTCGATCTTGCCGCGGACGTTCTCGCCGTACAGCTCCTCGTTCCCGGGGAAGAGCGCCCGGTGGACGTCGGCCGCCTCGCGCATGAAGTCGGCGCGGTTCGCCGGCGCGAACGGAAGCTCGACGGCGCGCTGTCGAGGGAAGTGCTCCGCCGCCGCCGCCGCAACGCCCGCGCGCACGTCCGGCTCCGCCTCGTCGAGCCACGCGACTCCGACCTCGAGCTCTGACAACGCTTGTGACAAGTTGTCACTTGGGAAGTTCGGGACGAGCGCGCGCATGAGTTCTTCGCAGCCTTCGACCGTCGAGGCGATCGGGCCGACGACGTCGAAGCTCGGCGCGAGCGGGAAGCAGCCGTCCGTGGGGACGAGACCGTAGGTCGGCTTGAACCCGACGACGCCGCACCACGCGGCCGGGATGCGGATCGAACCGGCAGAGTCCGTGCCGAGCGCGAGCTCGACGTCGCCCGCCGCGACGGCAGCAGCAGACCCGCCGCTCGAGCCGCCGGCGAGCCGTCCGGGGAACGCCGGGTTCGGCACCGTCCCGAAGTGGGGGTTCTGGGACGAGATCCCGTACGCGAACTCGTGGAGGTTCGTCTTCCCGGCGACGGCGTAGCCGCGCGCCTCGAGCCGCCGCACCGCCTCGGCGCTCTCGTCGGGGACGTGGTCGACGAAGAGGGCCGACCCGTACGTCGTGGTCAGCCCGGCGGTGTCGAGGAGATCCTTGACCGCCACCGGCGTGCCCACGCCGACCACGTCCGGCCGCGCGAGCCAGATCCCGTCCACTACTGGAAGTGGAGGTACAGGAACGCGATCCCGATACAGCCGGCGAAGAGCAGCAGGAAGAGAGCGAAGAGTGCCCAGCCGAAGGCTGCGTTCTTGCGTGCGAGTTCCGGATCCATCAGAAGGCCGCGTCCAGGGCGAGCGCCGCGAAGATCAGCGCGAGGTAGAGGAGCGAGTAGTGGAAGAGAAGCATCGCGCGGCGCGGCGTCGTGTCGCGGCGGAGCCTCTCCGCCATCCCGACGAAGACGGCGCCGAGCGCGAGCGCACAGACGACGTAGACCGGGCCGGCATCGCCCCAGCCCCACGGCAGCAACGTCACGCCGACGAGGACGAGCGAGTAGAGCACGATCTGCCGGGCCGTCTCACGCTCGCCGCGCACGACCGGCAGCATCGGCACCTTGGCCGCAGCGTAGTTGTCCTTGATGAGGAGCGCGAGCGCCCAGAAGTGCGGCGGCGTCCAGACGAAGACGATGGCGAAGAGAATCCACGCGGCGATCCCGACGTGCCCGGTCGCGGCGGCCCAGCCGACGAGCGGGGGCACCGCGCCGGCGGCTCCACCGATCACGATGTTCTGGGACGTGGAGCGCTTGAGCCAGCGCGTGTAGACGATGACGTAGAACGCGCCGCCCGCGAGCGCGAGGAGCGCGGTCAGAACGTTGACCGCGCTCGCGAGGAGCACGAACGAGAACGCCAAGAGGGCCAGCCCGAACTCGAGCGCCCGGGTTGCGGGGACGCGTCCCGAGGCGACCGGCCGCGCTTTCGTCCGCTCGCCCATGAGCGGATCGATGTCGCGGTCGAGTACGTGATTGAGGGCCGACGCGCCGCCGCACGCGAGCGCGAGACCCACCATCGCGGCAACAGCCGTGGCGGTACCGGGCCAGCCGTGAGCGCCGGCGATCATCCCGCAAAAGCCCGTGATGAGCAGGAGCATCATGATCCTCGGCTTCGTCAGCGCGACGTAGTCGCGCCATGCGCCCCACGGGATCCGCTCGCCGCGGAAGCTCTCGACGCCGACAACGGCAATCGCGGCGAGCGCGACCGCCGCGAGCGTCGCGTGCGCATACCGTCCGGGAACGGCTGCGGCCGCCGCAAAGAGCGCCGCGGCAGCGAGCGACGGCGCAACAAGGCGCCGGTGCGCGTACCAGGCCGACACGACAAGCGCCGCGAGCGGCGGCACGACGAGCGCTGCGAGGAGTCGATGAGCAGTTCCGAGGTTCTCCACGCCGGAGACGACCGCGAGCACGGTCCCGGCGGCCGCAGCCAAGGCCGAAAGACGCAGCCACGGTCCGGGACGCGTCTCACTTAGTAACAGACTGTTACTCGCGATCTCGGTCATGTCGCGTCCTCCGCCAGGCGCCGGCGCAAGTCGCGCAACGGCCGCGCGCTCGTCACGTACGGGACGGAGTCGAAGTTGTGCGGCGGCGGTGGCGAGGTCGTGTACCACTCGAGCGTATCGGCGATCCACGGGTCGTTCCCGACGCGGGCGCCTTTTCGCAGGCCGTGCGTGATCCAGATGTTCGCGACGAATACCGCGACCGAGATGGCCGTCAAGACGCCGCCGGCAGTCGAGATCGAGTTGTAGATCTCCCAGAGGCCGCCGTGGTGGTACGTGTAGACGCGCCGCGGCATCCCCAGCAGGCCGAGCATGTGCATCGGGAAGAACGTCAAGTTGAAGCCGATGAACATGAGCCAGAAGTTCCACTTCGCGAGCCGCTCGTCGAGCATCCGCCCGAACATCTTCGGCCACCAGTAGTACAGCCCGGCGAAGAGCGCGAACACGATCCCGCCGAACGCGACGTAGTGGAAGTGCGCGACGACGTAGTACGAGTCGTTCAACTGCCAGTCAACGGGGAACGCCGCGAGGAAGATCCCCGTCAGACCGCCGAACGTGAACAGCGCGAGGAAGCCGAGCGAGAACAGCATCGGCGAGTCGAACTGGAGGTTCCCACGCCAGGTCGTCGCGAGCCAGTTGAAGATCTTGATCCCCGTCGGCACCGCGATGACGAGCGACGAGATCATGAAGAAGCTGTCGAGTCCGATCCCGAGCCCCGCCGTGAACATGTGGTGCGCCCACACGAGCATCGAGAAGAACGCGATCGCGAGCGTCGAGAACGCGACGGCCTTGTAGCCGAAGATCGGCTTGCGGGAGAAGACCGGCAGGATCTCGGAGATCATCCCGAAGGCGGGCAGCACCATTATGTACACCTCGGGGTGCCCGAAGAACCAGAACATGTGCTGGTACAGCAGGATGCTCCCGCCGTGCCCGGGGATGAAGAAATGGGTGCCGAAGTTGCGGTCGAGCAGCAGGAGCGTCACCGCGGCCGCCATCGCCGGCATCGCGACGATGAGGAGGATCGAGTACGTCTCCATCGCCCAGACGAAGAGCGGCATGCGCATCCACGTCATCCCCGCCGTGCGCATGTTGTGGATCGTCACGATGAAGTTGATCGCGCCGAAGACCGACGACAGCGTGAGGATGTGGATCGCGAGGATCCAGTAGTCCTGGCCGTGACCCGGGCTCGCCCACGGCGCGTTCTCCGACAGCGTCGGATACGACCACCAGCCGGCGTGCGCCGCGCCGCCCTTCGCGAAGAAGCTGAGCCACAGCACGATCCCGCCGAGCAGGAAGAGCCAGTACGACAACGCGTTGAGGCGCGGGAACGCCATGTCCCGCGCGCCGATCATGAGCGGCACGAGGAAGTTGCCGAAGCCGGCCATGATCGGGACGACGACGAGGAAGACCATCGTCGTGCCGTGCATGGTCATGACCTCGTTGTACGAGTTCTTCGTCAGGAGGTGCTCGCCGGGCGTCGTCAGCTGGGCGCGCATGAGGATGGCGAGGATCCCACCGAGCCCGAAGAAGAAGATCGACGTCCCGATGTAGAGAATCCCGATCCGCTTGTGATCGACGGTGACGAGCCAGCTCGCGACACGGCCGTTCTTCCAGCCCACGGGATACGCGGCTTCGGACCGGACGGCCATTACGACGTTGCTCCGGTGTAGACGTGCTGTTTGAGGTACGCCTCGAGAGCCTTGATCTGCGCGGGGTTCCATGTATCGCCGACGGGAGGCATGGCTCCCGTCGAACCGGAAACGCCGTACCGGAGGACGGTCTCGAGCGCGGCGGGCTGGATGAGCGTCGGGTTGCCCGCGATGTTCGGCCCGTAGCCGCCCTGCGCGAGGTTGCCGTGGCACGTGGCGCAGACACCGGTGAACTCCTGCTTCCCGATCGTCGCCGCTGCTTGCGTTCCGATGTAGGCCTCGTACTTCGCCTGCGACTCGGCGACGACGTTCGCGAGCATCGAGGAGTGGTAGACCCCGCAGAGCTCCGCGCATTGCCCCGCGTACGTGCCGGCCCTCTCGGCCTGGAACCACGTGTGGTTGACGCGTCCGGGGATCGCCTGGATCTTGCCGCCGAGCGCCGGGATCCACCAGCTGTGGATGACGTCCGTCGCAATGACCTTGAGGTCGACGACGGCTCCGACCGGGACATACAGCGTGTTGATCGAGCGCGCCCTGTTCGGATAGTCGAACTGCCAGTAAAACTGGTGTCCTTCGACCGTGATGTGAATCGGGTTCGTCGAGGCCGGCGCGTCGGCGATCTTTGGCAACGAAACGAATACGACGACGGCGATCACCGCGAGGATGACGACCGGGATCACCGTCCAAACGATCTCCAGGCGGGTCTGCCCGTGCACCTGCGGCCCCTCGACCGTGCGCGCGCGACCGCGACTCCGGTACTTCCAGATGAAGACGACGAGCAGTCCCTCGACGAGGAAGAAGATGAACCCGGTGAAACCGACGATGATCCAGTACGTCGTCACGGTGTGGCTCGCGTTCGGCGATGCCGGTTGAACCGGCGTCAGACCGCCGTTCGTAGCTGCAGCGACAGATGCCGTTAGGAGGGCCGTCGCGAGCGCGACCAGCGTGGCAAAAACGAAGGTCAGCAGCTTCCGGCGCACCCGCAGGGCATTCTATGAACGTGTCCCAGCAGACGCGGGTTGAACTGCCAGCCCACATCCCTCAGGAGTTCGAGGTCTACGTCAACGGCGTCCGCCAGGAGCCCGGACGCGACTTCCGACTGGAGGGCCGAGCGCTCGTCTTCCCCCGCCCGCTCGCCGAAGAGGGGAAGCTCGGCTTCTGGCGCTGGGCCTCGATGTGGCTCGGGATCGCGGGGACGTACCGCAAGCACGAGACCGTCGACGTCGTCTACGCGAGCGGCGGCCGACGCATGGTCGAGACCGGTCTCCAGCCGCAGCCGTACGAATGACGGGGCTCGTCGCCCTCCTGGCCGAAGCCGAGTCGCATCCGGTCGAGGGCTGGGACTTTTCATGGCTTGGGCAGCGGGCCGTCACCGAGCTTCTCCCTTGGGACTTCGCGGCGATCGTCGAACGAGAAGCGCAGGACGCCGACGAACTCCTCGACCTCGGGACGGGCGGCGGCGAGTGGCTCGCGTCGCTGGCCATCCGCCCGTCGCGTACTGTCGCGACCGAGGCGTGGCCGCCAAACGTCAACGTCGCCCGACGGCGCCTCGAGCCGCTCGGCGTCGAGGTCGTCGCGGTGGACGCAGCGCCGGACAACATCGATCAGCCTCCGGGGCTGACCTCTCCGGCCCTTCCCTTCCAGAGCGAGTCGTTCTCGCTCGTCGTGTCGCGCCACGAGAGCTACCTCGCGGCGGAGGTGGCCCGCGTCCTGCGACCGGGGGGAATTTTCCTGACGCAGCAGATGGGAGGCGATCCGAACGGTTTCCGTGCGGCGCTAGGCCTCGAGCCGGTCGAATACACCGAATTCAACGCACCGCTCGCGAGGACACAGCTCGAGGAGGCAGGCCTGCAGGTGTTCGGGACGGAAAGCGGCGCGGCGGCGACGACCTTCGCCGACGCCGGAGCATTCGCCTACTGGCTGCGCGCAATCCCGTGGCTGATCGAGGACTTCTCAATCTCGGCCTTCGGTAGCGAGCTCGCGAGCCTCGAGCAGCGGCTGGCGACCGAGGCGCCGCTGAGGATCGAACAGGCGGTGTTCCTCGTCGAAGCCGCGAAGCCGGGGAGTCGCGACGGCCGCTAACTACGTCGATGGGACGACGTCTGCCCCGTCCTTCGTCACCGGCTCGAGCCGGTATCCGACGCCATACCGCGTCTGGATGAAGGTGTGGCGGGACGAGCGGCGGTCGACCTTCTCCCGCAGACGACGGACGAAGACGTCGACGGTGCGGTCGCGATGCGACTCGCGGCGGCCCCACAGCTTCTGCAGCAGCTCGTCGCGGGTGACGACGCGGCCGCGGTCGAGGGCGAGCTGGTAGAGGAGCCGGAACTCGGTTGGCGTCAGCTCGGCGCTGACGCCGTCGACGAAGGCCTGCACCTCTAGCGGGTCGATGCGGAGCCCCTCGATCTCGATCGGCTCGCCGCGCGGCGTCTCCTCGCGGCGAATCGAACGGCGCGACGCGGCGCGCACGCGCGCTACGAGCTCCTTCATCGAGAACGGCTTGACGAGGTAGTCGTCTGCGCCGATCTCGAGCGCGTGGACGCGGTCGTGCTCTGTGCCGCGGGCCGAGACAACGACGATCGGCGTGCCGATCCCCTCGTTGCGCGCCGTCTCGATGAGCTTCCAACCGTCCATGCCGGGCAGCATCAGGTCGAGCACGCAGACGTCCGGCTTTTCGTAGCGGAGCCGGGCGAGGCCTTGCGTCCCGTTCCCGACGGAGACCGGATCGAAGCCGGCGGCGCCGAGATGGCGAGACATCCCCTCTGCGATGACCTCGTCATCCTCGACGATCAAAACCTTCGGCATGCTTGTTCCATTATCGAGTTCCCCGCGGTTGGAAGAGGGTAGCCGGATGGTGAAGGAGTGGTGAACGAGCCGAGGAGAGAGCGGGCGCTCTCGGTGGCCGCGACGAGCAAGGAGGCGGTCGTCGTGCTCGACAACGAGCGTCGCGTCGTCGCCCTCAGCCCCGAGGCCGAGCGGCGGCTACCGGGCGTATCGATCGACGACCGGCTCGCCGAGGACGCGCTCGTCGCTCAGTCCGAGATCCTCGTCCTCTTCCTCGCCGCGCTGCCGGAGCTCTCGGCGTATCAGGAGCTCCGCATGGGCTTCACGGCGGCCGTCTCGCACGAGCTGCGCACACCGCTTGCGCGCGTCCTCGCGCTGCTCGAGAACGCGACGCTGCCCGGCTCGGACGTCGAGGCGCTGATGGAGCAGGCGATGCAGGAGGTGCACCAGACGCGGGAGCTGATCGACGACGTTCTCTTCCTCGGCGAGCTCGAGACAGGGCGGGAGGTCGTCGCGCTCGGTCACACGGCAGCGAAGCCCGTCGTCGACGAGATCGTCGACTCACTCGCCGATCGCGCCGACCATGCGGGGATGACGCTCGTCGTGGAGGGCGACGAGGATGTCGAGCTGCCGCTCCGCCCGCGAATGCTTCGCGTCGTCGTCGAGAACCTCCTCGCGAACTCGATCCGCTACGCGGGCCAGGGGACGACCTGCACGATCGAGCTCACGGACGCCGACAGCGGCCTCGTGCTGACAGTCTCGGACGACGGCGGCGGCGTTCCGGCGACCGACCTGCCGCGCCTGTTCGAGCGGTTCTACCGCGGCGACCACGCCCGCACGAGCCGCGGCACGGGGCTCGGGCTCGCGATCGTCAAGCACATCGTCACGTCGGCGGGCGGCGAAGTCGTCGCGGCGAGCGAGCCCGGCGAGGGACTGACCGTTCGGGTGAGCTTCCCGCGGGCCTAGGCTGTACGTGTGCGCGCGACCGTCGAACACGAGCGCAAGCTCGACGCGCCGATCGGCTTCACGCTGCCCGACCTCGGCGGCAGCCCGCTCACGCCGCGACTCTTCGCGTCCGTCTACTACGACACGCCGAGCGGCTCGCTCACGGACTCGGGGATCACGCTGCGCCGGCGGACGGAGCACGGGCGCGCGCTCTGGCAACTGAAGCTCCCCGGAGACGACGGGCGTCTCGAGCTCGAGGGCGGCCCGGCTCTCGTCCCCGAAAAGTTCGTGGATCTCCTCTTCGCGCACCTCCGGCACGGTGACCTCGAGCGGGTGGCCGAGCTACAGACACGGCGGCGCGGCGAGCTCGTCACGCGAAACGGAACGACCGCGGAGATCACCGTCGACGAGGTCGCCGTGATGGATGCGCACCGGGTGCGAGATCGGTTCGTCGAGGTCGAGGTCCACCTCCAGGCCGGGCGACCCAGCTCTCTCGCCGGGCTCGTGGAGGAGCTGTCGCGCGCAGGCGCCGAGCCTGGGTCGGGAGTTCCGAAACTCTTCCGCGCGCTCGGGCGCGAGCCCGTTGAGGGACGCGGCGAAACGCCGTTCGAAAAGCTCCGCGTCCGCCTGCGCGAGCAGCTCCGAGAAGTCGAGCGTCAGGACCCCGGCACACGGCTCGGCCGGGACCCGGAGAGTCTGCACGACATGCGCGTCGCCGTCCGCCGCTTGCGCGCCCTCCTCCATACCGGCGACTCGCTGCTCCTCACCGATACCGACGAGCTCGACGGACGGTTGCGCGAGCTTGGCGCCGCGCTCGGCGAAGTTCGCGACCTCGACGTTCTCCTTCAGCGGCTGCGCGACGAGACCGCCAGGCTCGGCGAGCCAGACGCGACACACGCGAAGCCGCTCGTGACCGCGCTCTCTCGCGAGAGGACGGGCAAGCGACGTCGCCTGCTGGCACTGCTCCGCTCCGACTCCTACCTCGCCCTGCTCGACGACACCGCCGCGGCGATCGACTCGCTCGAGGCGAGCGAAGCCGACCTATCGCTCGACGACCTGACGGCCAAGGCGTCGAGAAAGCTCCGTCAAGCCGTCCGCGCCCTGCCGCACGAGCCGAGCGACGTCGAGCTCCACGCCGTGCGGAAGAAGGTCAAGCGAGCGCGCTACGCCGCCGAGCTTGCGGGGACGAGGAGGATCGCCCGGCGCGCGAAGGCGCTCCAAGACGTGCTCGGGGAGCACCAGGACTATGTTGTCGCGGCGCAACGGTTGCGCAAGCTCGCTACGGACGCGCCGGGGGACCAGGCGCTCGCCGCAGGTCGGCTCGTCGAGCGGCAGACGGTACGCCGCGCCGCCGCACGCTTGCGGTGGCCAGACGCCTGGAAGCGATTGCGAAAGGCGCTGTGAGCGTCCTCCTCCGCCATGCGTCCGCGGGCGATCGCTTCCACTGGGACGGTGAGGATCATCTCCGGCCGCTCGACGAACGCGGTCATCGCCAGGCCGCTGAGCTCGTGGACAAGCTCGTCCCGCTCGGCGTGTTGCGGATCGTGTCGAGCCCCTACACGCGCTGCGTCGAGACGGTCGAGCCGCTGGCGTCCGCGCTGAGGCTCGAGGTTGAACCGGACGATCGCCTCGCCGAGGGCGCCGGTGCAGCGGCCGCCGAGCTGCTCCGCGAGGAGGGCGTCGTCGCGTGCACCCACGGTGACGTGATCCACGCTCTCCTCGGCCGCCACATGAAGAAGGGCAAGTTCGCCCTTCTCTAGGCAGCGAGAGCTTCGAGCGACGCGAGCACGGCACCCTCGCGGATCCCGCCGTCGCATACATGGAGCGGCACGCCGAGCTTGCGCTGCACCTCGGCGAGTAGGACGACTCCAGCCGGCAAGATCGCAGCCCGCGCGCGGTCTACGCCGTAGCGCCGCGCGATCTGGCGAGGCGTCTTGCTCTCAACCAGAGCGAGGGCCTCGGCGAGCTCCTCCTCGCCCAGCTCCGCGCCGACCAGCCGACGGGCGGCGCGAGCGCTGCCACCAACCGCGAGTGCGGCAGCCACGGGCGGTGGCGTCAGGTCCGCGAAAGCCTCCGCGGCCTTCATGCGCGTGTCACCGTTGCGCGCCGTCAGCCGGACCGAACCGAGATCGACGGACTCGATCCAATCGGGATCGGCGCCGGGACTTCCCACCGCGACCTCGGTCGAGGCGCCGCCGATATCGCAGACCGCGATCCGCCCGGGCAGCTCGACATCGACTGTGAGGACGGCGCCGCGGTACGCAAGCGTCCCTTCCTCCTCCTTCGAGAGCACACGCGCCTGCACGCCCGCGGCCCGCGTCAACGCGGCCACGAGCTCGTCGGAGTTCTCGGCCTGGCGACCCGGGGCGGTGAGAAAGACGTCGAGCGATGCCGCCCTATCGCGCCGCGCAATCTCGGCCATCTTGCGCACGGCCTTCGCGGCCGCTGCCACATGGACGTCGGAGACAGTCCCGAAGCGCTCGATCTCCTCGCCGAGCGAGAGACGTACCTTCTCCGTGTCGAGCGGGATGACGCCGTTAGGCCCGGAGCTCGCGACGAGCAGGCGGGTCGTGTTGGAACCGACGTCGATGACCCCGACGCGCATCTCCATCCATCGTAGGTCCGCAATCGGCCGACGTCGCAAACCTCTGGTGACAAAGCGGAATCGGACCGGTAACACGTGGGTCTAGTGGACGCGCGCGAGCGAGAGGCGCCGTCTCGCCCGCCGCATGAGCGTCTGCTGACCCGAGCGCGGACGCTCGTCCTTCTTCAGCCGCACGCGCGACCAGCGTCCCTTCGAATCGAGCTCGAACGACGTCGCGTTGTCGGCCCACATGGCGTCAAGCGAGGACGCGATCTCCGCCTGGAGTGCGGAGTCCTCCACGGGCGCGACGAGTTCGACTCTGTGATCGAGGTTCCGCGGCATGAGATCCGCGCTCCCGATGTAGTAGGTCGTGCGCTCGTGCGTCTCGAACACGAAGAGGCGGCTGTGCTCGAGGAACCGGCCGAGGACGCTCCGTACGCGGATGTTCGCGCTCAGCTTTCCGACCCCGGGACGAAGCGAGCAGACACCACGCACGAGCAGGTCGACCTTCGCGCCGGCGTTCGACGCCGCGTAGAGCTCATCGATGATCTCGGGATGGGTCAGGCCGTTGACCTTGACCCGGATCCGCGCCTTCTTGCCTTCTCGCGCCGCGTCGGCGACGCGCCGAATCTCGTCGATCAGCCTCTGTCGCAACGTGAACGGGGCGACGAGCAGCTTCCGGAACTCGGCCGGCCGGCCGAAGCCCGTGAGGTGGTTGAAGAGGTCGGCCACGTCGTCTGCAATCTCCTCGTCGGCCGTAAACAGCCCGAAGTCCTCGTACAGCCGCGCCGTGACCGAGTTGTAGTTACCCGTCCCGAGATGGACGTAGCGCCGCAATCTCCCGCCCTCGCGGCGCACGACGAGCGTTGTCTTCGCGTGGATCTTCAGACCGGGGAAGCCGTAGACGACGTGGACGCCCGCCTTCTCGAGCGCGCGCGACCACTCGATGTTCCGGCGCTCGTCGCCGCGCGCCTTGATCTCGACGAGGCAGACGGTCTGCTTGCCGCGCTCCTGGGCCTCGATCAGCGCCGGCACGATCGGCGACTCGTCGCTCGTCCGGTACACGGTCGACTTGATGGCGATGACCGTCGGGTCGCAAGCAGCCCGGTCGACGTACGACTCGAAGCTGCTGGCGAATGAGTCGTACGGGTGGTGGACAAGAAGGTCGCCGGCCCGGATCGCCGCGAATTGCTCCGACGCAGTCTCGATCGCATTCCACGGCGGGCGGGCAACCGGAATCCATCGGTCGGTCTTCAGGTCGGAGCGATCAACGAGCCAGAGCTGGCCGAGATCGGCGAGATCGAGCATCCCCTCGAGCGGATACACGAGGTCGTCGGCCACGCCGAGGCCGGTCTGAATCTGCTCCCGCATCGCGCGCGACATCGACTCCGCGACCTCGAGCCGCGTCACTTCGCCGAAGCGCACGCGACGGAGCTCGATCTCGACCGCCTCGAGCAGATCGTCCGCTTCGTCCGAGACCTCGAGATCGGCGTCGCGCGTGACTCGGAAGAGCGAGCGCTCGAGTACCTCCATGCCCGGAAAGAGACGGGGCAGGTAGTGGGACAGCACCCGCTCGAGTGGCAAGAAGCGCCCGCGGCGGCCGACCGGCAGGAATCGCGGCAGACCCTCCGGCACCTTGACACGCGCGAACCGGACCTCGCCGCTGTCCGGATCCTCGACAAACAGGGCGAGACTGACGGACAGCGGGGATATGTACGGGAACGGCTGCCCCGGCCCGACGGCGAGCGGCGTAAGGACGGGATAGATCTCGCGCTCGAACCGGTCGTCGAGCTGAGCCCGCTCCTCGTCGTTCAACTCGTCCACGCCGCCGACGACGATTCCTTCTGCAGCGAGCGCTGGACGAAGGACGTCTGCCCAGAGCTTCGACTGGCGCTTGTAGAGCTCGGTCACCTGCGTTCGCGCTTCGGCGAGCGCCTGTCTTGGCGTCCGGCCGTCGGGCGAGCGCGTGTTCACACCCGCCGCCGCCTGCCCCGTAAGGCCCGCGACGCGAACCATGAAAAACTCGTCGAGCATCTCCGAAAAGACCTTCAGGAAGAAGACCCGGTCGAGGAGAGGGAGTCCGTCGTCGTGCGCGAGCTCGAGCAGGCGCGCGTCATAGTCGAGGAACGAGAGCTCGCGGTTGATCAACCGCTCGAGGGGCGCTGAGCCCCGCTTCCGGCCAACCGTCGTAGCCATCGAATGAGCCTAGCTAGCCGAAGCGACCGGTGACGTAATCCTCAGTCCGCTTGTCGGAGGGGGCAGTGAAGATCTTCTCGGTCGCGTCATACTCGATGAGCTCTCCCCACCGCGCCCCTTCCTCACCGCGGGAGATGGAGAAGAACGCCGTCATGTCCGCCACGCGCGCAGCCTGCTGCATGTTGTGCGTAACGATCACGAAGGTGTACTCGCTCTTGAGGTTGTGCATGAGCTCCTCGATCTTCTGCGTCGCGATCGGGTCGAGGGCCGAGGCAGGCTCGTCCATGAGCACGACGTCTGGCTCGACGGCGATGGCCCGCGCGATGCAGAGTCGCTGCTGCTGGCCGCCCGAGAGGCCCAGCGCATTCGTCTTGAGCCGGTCCTTCGCCTCGTCCCACAGCGCGGCCTGCGTGAGCGCCTTCTCGACGCGCTCGTTGAGGCCATCCTTCATCCCGAGCACCTTCAACCCCCACGCGACGTTGTCGAAGATCGACTTCGGGAACGGGTTCGGGCGCTGAAACACCATCCCGATCGTCCTCCGCACCGCGACGGGGTCGACGTCGCGAGTGGAGATGTCGTACCCGTGGTAGCGGATCGTCCCCGTCTGGCTGAAGCTCGGAACGAGGTCGTTCATCCGGTTCATGCAGCGGATGAAGGTGCTCTTACCGCAGCCGGACGGGCCGATGATCGCCGTGACGAGGTTCTTGTAGATCTCCATCGAGACGCCCTTGAGAGCGGCCTTTGAGCCGTACAGCGCATCGAGATTCTCGATCTCGAACACGGTCTCGAGCCGTTCGCGCGGAGGCAGCGGCTGACGCTTCGTCTCGACGCGCACGGCAGGCTCGATGCTACTGGACTCGCTCAAGATTTCCGTCATCTTGCCCTCCCGAGCTTGCGTTTGCTGCGAGTCGCGAGCCACCGCGCTGCGAGGCTCGCAAACAGGATGAACATCAGCAGGACAAACGCGGCAGCCCACGCCCGCTGCTGGCTCGGCAGATCGGGCTGGTCTGAAAGTTCGAAGATCGCCAGGGGAACGGTCATGAGTGCGTGCGTCGGATTCCAGCTGGTGCCGTTCGCGACGAGCGATGAGGTGAACAAGATCGGCGCCGTCTCACCCGCGACGCGCGCCACCGCGAGTGTCACACCCGTCAACGTGCCACCGACCGATTGCGGCAGGACGACGCCCACCACCGTCCGCCAACGTGGCACGCCGAGTCCCAATGACGCCTCCCGAAGCGAGCTCGGCACGAGTTTCAGCACCTCGATCGTCGTCCGCGCAACGAGCGGCAACATCATTACCGCGAGCGCGAACGATGCGGCTAGCGCGCTCTGCTGGTGCAGAGGCAGGACGATGAGGCCAAACACGAAGAACCCGATCACAATCGCCGGCACTCCCTGCAGGAGGTCGAGCACGAGGCCGATCGCATTGCGGATCCAACGGGTCGCAAATTCGTTCACGTAGATCGCCACGAGGATCCCGAAGGGCAGGGCCATCGCCGTAGCGATCGCGACGATCACAAAGGTGCCGACGAATGCGTTCGCGAGTCCCTGCGGTTGCGTCGGGTCGTACGCGATCTGCGGCTTGGTGAGGAAATCGAAGCTCAGCTGGCTTGCTCCGCGCCGCGCCACCGACCACACGACGACGACGAGGATCGCGACGGCGGTGAAGGCAGCGAGCCACGCGACCCCCTCCATCGCGCGGCTCACCGCTTGCTGCCGTTTCAGGATCTTGGTCCGGGTGAGGGCGCCGTGTCCAGCCGTACTCATTGCGCTCCGTGTTGCCGGGCGGCGTGCCGCACGATTAGCTGGGCGAGGACGCTGGTGATGAGCGAGAACACGAGCAGGATCGTGGCGAGGTAAAGAAGCGCAGGAGTTTCGAGAAGTCCCGATGTGCCCTGATAGTTCGCGGCGATCTTGCTGGCGAGCGTATCGCCTGGAGTGAAGAGGTTCCAGAGGATTTCCGTCCCGCCACCGATCACCTGCGTCACGGCGATCGCCTCGCCGAGCGCGCGTCCGAGTCCGAGAATCATCGCCGCCGCGATGCCGCTCCGTGAATAGGACAGGGAGACGCCTCGCACCATCTGCCAGCGAGTCGCGCCGAGGCCGAGCGCCCCCTCCTTCAGCTCCGACGGCACGGCCAGGAACAGCTCACGCGAGATGCTCGCGATGATCGGCAAGATCATGATCGTCAGCACGATGATCGCGGTAAAGAGGCTCGGGCCTACCGCCGCCTGGCCGAAGAGCGGGATGAAGCCAAGCACGGAGTGGAGCGCCGGGTCGACGTGGTCGCGGAGAAACGGGGCGAGCACGATCAGCCCCCAAAGGCCGATCACGACGCTCGGAATCGCGGCGAGCGTCTCGACGAGGGCCGTGACCGGCGCGAGAATCCCTTTCGGCGCGAGCTCGCTGAGGAAGAGCCCGATGCCGATCGCGAGCGGCGCCGCGAGCAGCAGCGCCCCGAAGGACGTGATCACAGTGCCGAACAGGTAACTGCCGGCGCCGTAGACGTCGTGTACCGGGTCCCAGATGACCCGGTAGACGAAGCTAAACCCGAACGCCGAATACGCGGGGCGGGCTCGGTGGACGATCTCGATCACGATCAGAGCGACGAGGCCCAGGGACGCGAAGGCCGCAGCGCCCGCTACGCCTTGCAGCACGAAGTCGCCAAGACGCACTCGCCGCCCTGCGAAGGGGCGGCGAGTGGTCTCAGCATTTGTCGCGTCGGACGCAGTAGTCACTCTGCGGCAGAGCCTATGTTCTTAGGAACCGATATGTGGAATGGCGTTGTTCGTGTCCCAGGTGACGACGCCCGGATCCAGCGGCTGGAATAGCAGCGCAGGGCCGTAGCTCTGGCCAGTGTGGATCGCCCAGTTCAGGAACTTCCTGATCACCGGTGCCTGGCTGCCGTTTCCGGTCTTCTGTACGTCGACGTACGTGTATGTGCAGATCGGATAGGCAGTGGGGAAGCTCGCCGACGGGTAAACGATCGAGATCACGCCATTGCTATTGGGGGTCGTGTCGGAGCTCCCAGCGGCCTTGAACGATGCGAGCGTCGGCTGGATGTACTTGCCCGCGGCGTTCTTGACATCCATGTACTGGAGGCTGTTCGACTTGGCGTAGTAGACGTCGACGTACCCGATCGAGCCGACCTGACCCTTGACGACCCCCGACACCCCGGAGCTATGGGATCCACCGAGAGCGTTACCGCCGCAGCTCGGCCACGAGACCGACGTGCCGGTGCCGGGACCGTTCCTCCAGGCGCTGCTGACCTTCGACAGGAAGTCAGTGAAGTTGTACGTCGTGCCCGAGCCGTCCGTGCGGTGCACGGGGAAGATCGTCGTGTTCGGGAGGGTCCTGCCAGGGTTCAGGGCCTTAATGGCCGGGGCGTTCCACTTCGTGATGGTGCAGTTGAACATCTGGGCGAGAACCGGTCCGCTGATATGGAGGTACGGAAGGCTCGGAAGGTTGTAGACCACCGCTGTTCCGGCGAGGGCCCACGGCATCTGGACGCAGTTGGTGCACTTGCCAGGGAACTGGCTGAGCGGCGCATCGCTCATGCCCATATCGACCCCTCTGCTGTCGATCGCGGTGACCCCGCCGGTGGAGCCGACGCCGTTATAGGTCAGCGCGGTGCCGAGCTGGCTCTTGACCGGGCTGATCCACTTGTTGACGAGCGGCTGGACGAACGTGCTGCCAGCACCGCTGAGATGGGTGCCGGTCAGGCGTGACGCTCCCGCGACGGTGGCAGTCAGGGCGACGAGCGCGCCGGCGAGTGCGGCTACGAGAACGATGCGAATCTTTAGGCGTGTCCTTGGCATTTGCCGTTTCCTCCTCGATGGATCGGGTGTCACGGCGAACCTAGGGCGCAGTCTCCGGAACGTGGGCAACGGCTTGGTTCCGAAGTGGAGACAAACTGATAACGCGGGAAAACAGGCGCGCAACCCAAGCCGGTGAGTGCCCGGTGAACTCAAGAAGGCAAGGTGGTGACACCGCTTGATCTCCGACTGACGAACAGGGAATGTCCGCCTTGCGCCGGGCGAAGGCAGGCCCGATAGCGGTTGTCGTCAAGGAAACACAGAGAGGACGGTGGGAAATGCATAGCCCGGTAATCAAGCTCGCGGCGATCATGAGCGTGGTCGGCGCGGCGTTCTTTGCAGCAGGGCCGGCGTTCGGAGGGAACGTCGTCACGAATCCGAGCTCGTCGCAGGTGATCTCGTACGGTAACGCGACCGTTCAGACGATCATCCAAATGGCTTCGGGAGCTACGCAGAACCCGTTCGTGATCAAAGCGTCGAACGGCGCGACCGTCTTCGCCGTCGCCCCGAGCGGACGGGTCACAGCCGCTGGGAACCTTTCGGTCGGAGGGAACGCCACGATCGGGGGGAACGCATCGGTCGCGGGGGGCCTCAAAGCGGCAGGCAACGTGATCGTCGGCTCCGGCAAGTTCAAGGTCTCAGCCTCTAACGGCTCGTTCAGCGCCGACGCCGGGCAGATCAGCTCCGACGGAGCCGGCGACCTGAGCATCGGTCCCGCCGGCTTGCCCGACTTCATCGTCACGGGGGCCGACGGCTCGTTCTTCGCCAGCGGCGGGAACTTCATCGTGAACGGCGACGGCTCGTTCTCGTCCGACAACGGCCAGATCAGCTCTGACGGCGGCGGCGATCTGATCGTCGGCGGCTCCTTCTCGAGCGACAACGGCTTCATCAACACGGACGGTGCCGGCGACTTCGACGCCGCAACCGTCACCTCGAACGGGCTGCTCACCGCCGCGTCGATTGCGTCCGATGCGGGCGCGATCTCCTCGGACGGCATCGGGGATCTCACGGTCGCCGGCCTGACGACAACGGGCCCCGTCACCTGGACGACCGCGAGCGATCCCGTCCAGTACGACCTGAGTGGTGGGGGCCAAGCGCTCACGACCGACGACGTCCTCATCAACCGGCTCGCGATCGTGAGCAACACCGGCAACACGCTCTCCACGCCGGACGCAGCCGACCTCGTCGCGGCAATTCCGAATGCGGCGATCGGAAACGCGTTCTCGTTCACGGTCGACAACTACGCCGGTAGCGCCGCATCGGTCGGCGGAGGGACGGGCGTGACGCTCAACGGGGGAGCGAGCGTTCCGGCGGGAGGCCAGTACACGTACTCCTGCGTCCTCGAGAACGTCACGGCAGGCTCAGAGGCAGTCAACTGCTTCTAGGCGTCTGACCGCACCGAGGTACTCACGCGCTTGGGGGCCGCAATCGGCGGCCCCCAAGCCTTTCGCCCAGCTTCAGCACCGAAGGGTTTCCGCTACCGTCGCAACCACGTGGAGGGCGAGTCCATGCAGGACCAGCAACCGGTTCCGGTAGCTCCGAGCGGAATCACGATCTCCTGGAGGACGCTGGCTCTCTCAGCCGGTGCATTCGTCCTCGCGGTGGCAGTCGCCGTCGTCCTGTGGCAGTTCGTATTCGTCGGCTCCAAGCGAAGCACGACCGCGCGCACGCCGAAGATCTCGTTTCGCTACCCACCGGGCTGGAAGTTCGCGCCGCACGCGACCTGGGCGGCTCTCGGGGCGCCGGCAGACGCGTCGGCGGTTCTTGAGCGGACCGGGGATTCGGCGGTCGCCGTAGTTCTCCGCGGCAACGCAACCGACCTCAGCACGAAAGCGGCAGCAACAGCCGCGGCCAATCGGCTGAACGGTCAGCTGGCCAAGGAGTACTCCGACTACGCCTTTTTGAAGGCGCAAACGCTCAGACTCCCGCACGCCGGGAAGGCCCTCATCTTCAGCTACGTGCGCACGAAGCAGCAACTCCTCCACACCATCACCTTCATCCCCGCCGGGCGGATCAGCTACATCGTCGAGACGGCGTCACCGCCGAAGAACAAGGAGATCGGCACCGAGATCAGCGCGATTCTCCGCTCAGCGACCTTGCGTTAGCCGGGCAGGGGTTACGCGCGACCGAAACTGCCGAGCCGTGCCACACCGACGAGAAGCCAGCGAGTACTGTGGAGCCATGGGCATGGAGGACGCACTTGGGCAGGTCGAAGCGCAGCTGCAGGAGATGGGCCAGCGGGTTTTGAGCGCAGTCCACGGCGCGATCCGCGCGCTACAGGATCGGGACCGGGAGCTTGCCGACGAGGTGATCGCGTTCGACGATGAGGTCGACAGCCACTTCCTCGGGATCGAGCAGCAGATTCAGTCCCTCCTCGCCCTCCAGACACCGGTGGCCCGCGATCTCCGGCTGTTGCTGGCGATCATCCACATCAATCTTCTGCTCGAACGCACGGGCGACGGGTGCGTGACGATCGCGAAGCTCTCGAAGCTCGTCGCCGACGTCCAGCCGGATCCGGCACTCACCGATGTTCTGACGGAGATGGGCGAGCGCGCCGAGGAGATGGTGCGCGTGGCGCTGAACTCGTTCAACGAGCGCGACCTCGCCGGCGCCGAGAGCCTCGTCGAGCTCGACGAGCTCATCGACCGCGCCAACCGACGGTTCGTCGAGCGCCTCGTCGACGTCATGGCCGAACCGGACATGCGTGAGTGGGGGCTGCGGATGGTCGTCGTCGCGCGGACGATCGAGCGGATCGGCGACCGCGCCGTCGACATCGGCGAGCAGACCGCCTATCTCCTCACGGCAGAGTTCCGCGAGTTCACCGACGCCTCACATCCGAACGGCTAGGTAGAAAACCGGTCGTGGCCGCCCATCGGAAGTGGCTCGTACCACTCGCCGTGACCCTTGGGATCATCCTGATCGTCATCGGCATCGTCTACTTCGTGGAGCCTGCGAAGTCGCTGCCGTCGTTCTTCCCCGGCCATCAGGCCGGCGAGACGCACCACCATGTAAAGCACGGGATCGCCGCCATCCTCGTCGGGCTGGCGTGCTTCGCCTTCGCCTGGTTCAACACCGGGCCGAAGAAGAGCACCGCGTAACCTCCGCGGCGTGGCGCCGATCAGCTACTTCCAGGGTGCGATCCTCGGGCTGCTGCAGGGCGTCACGGAGCTCTTTCCCATCTCGAGCCTCGGGCACAGCGTCATCCTCCCGAGCCTCTTCGGCTGGAACATCCACCAGAACAAGCCGTACTTCCTGAGCTTCCTCGTCGCGACGCATCTCGCGACCGCGCTCGTGCTCCTCGGATTCTTCTGGCGCGACTGGGTGCGGATCGTCAAGGGGATCGGGCGCTCGCTCCGCGACCGCGAGATCGGCGCCGACCCCGATGCCAAGCTGGGCTGGCTGCTCGTCCTCGGCACGATCCCCGCCGGGATTCTCGGCCTGTTGCTGCAGGACTCTCTCCGGAAGCTCTTCGCCTCGCCGCTGTACGCGAGCATCTTCCTCGCCCTCAACGGCTTGCTCCTCTTCGGCGCCGAGCTGCTGCGGCGGCGCGCGCCCGAGACCGCGGACGACGACGACACGCGGATCGCGCGGAAGGTCGGCTGGTGGCAGACCTTCACCGTCGGCGCGGCGCAATCGATCGCGCTCATCCCGGGCTTCTCGCGCTCCGGTGCCTCGATGGGCGGCGGCCTGCTCGTCGGGCTCTCGCACCGGGATGCGGCGCGCTTTGCGTTCCTCCTCGCGACACCGATCATCCTCGCGGCGGCGGTCCTGAAGCTGCCGGAGCTCGCCGGCCCGCAGGGAAACGGCGTGCGCGGCCCGGCTTTCGTCGGCGCCATCTGCTCAGGGATCACGGCGTACCTCGCCGTGAAGTTCCTGATGCGCTACTTCGAGACACGGACGCTGACGCCGTTCGCGATCTACTGCGTCTGCGCGGGCACGGCCTGCGCGATTTACTTTGCTCTGTAGAGCGGCTGTAACCGCACTGTTACCCGATTCCGGGTGCGGAGTGCGGCGGAGTGGGAACCCTGACCGCATGCAGACGAAAACCACACGGATCGCGGCAGGACTCGCCGCCGCTCTTCTCCTTGCGATCTCGAGCGCCTGCGGCTCCGCCGCGAAGAGCGGCGGCGGCCAAACGACAACGTCGCCGTCGACACTGGTTGGGGCCGGCAGCACGCTCGTCGCTCCGCTCATGACGAAGTGGCAAGGCGAGTATTCCTCGGCCCACGGGGTGACGGTCACGTACGGCGCGATCGGCAGCGGCGGCGGGATCCAGGCGATCACCGACGGCATGGTCGACTTCGGGGCGAGCGACGCGCCGCTCAGCCCAAGCCAGGCGTCCGCCTGCAAGGGCTGTGTCCAGATCCCGTGGGCGCTCGCGGCGACGACGCTCTCCTACAACGTCCCCGGCGTCACGAAGCCGCTGCGCCTCAGCGGCCCCGTGATCGCCGCGATGTTCACAGGAAAGATCACGACGTGGAACGACCCGCAAATCGCGACGCTCAACCCGGGCGTTCGGCTACCGGCGAAGCGTGTGAGTCCGGTCTCTCGTAGCGACCCGAGCGGCGATACGTATGCGTTCAGCTCTTACCTCACGACGGTCGACCCGGCGTTCAAGTCGAAGTACGGAGCGTCGACGGCGATCAGCTGGCCGGCCGGTTTCAGCGCGAAGGGAAACTCCGGCGTCGCTCAGGCGATCCTCACGACGCCGGGCGCGATCGGCTACGTGGCGATCGGGCAGGCGATCGGGTCCAACCTCCACTACGCCTCCGTCGAGAACGCCGCGGGACAGTTCGTCAAGCCGTCGACTGGGTCGATCGCCGCGGCCGGTGCGACAGCGCAGTTCGCGTCGGACAACTCCGCGTCGATCGTCAACCCGCCCGCCTCGGCGGCGGGCGCGTACCCGATCTCGACGTTTACGTACGTGATAGTCCCGCGCTCGTCGTCCAAGCTCGCCGGCTTGCAGAAGTTCATCGACTACGCCGTGACGAAGGGACAGATGGACGCGACGACCTTCGAGTTCGCTCCGCTTCCGCAGAGCGTTGTGGCGAAGGACAAGGAGATCGTGCACGGGCTCTAGATGGTTGATTCCAAAGTGGCGTGCCGGTCGGGGACGTCACTGACCAAGCGGGGCTGCGCGATCGGCCGTCGTTCGTAGCAGCGCTACGGACGGCGGACGAGCGTGGAGATCCCGCGCTGCGTCAGGGGCGTCATCCGGCGCCGCGACAGTTTGGAATCAATCGTCTAGCGCCGGTGCTTCTCGGCCAGCTCACCGAGGCGTTGCGCGAGCGCCGGCGTGAGCTCGCCGGGGCGGAGTCGCCACTGCCAGTTGCCTATCGCGGTGCCAGGCCGGTTCATCCGCGCCTCGCTGCCGAGCCCGAGCACGTCTTGCGCAGGGACGATCGCGAGCGATGCGCGCGATGCGTATGCGAGCTCGATCAGATCCCAGCTAGAGCGCTTGCCCTGGAAGAAGCCGGCAACCGTGTCGGTGTCGTGGATGCTCGTGTAGGCGACCGCGTTGCGGACGTGGTTCTCGAGGCGGTGCGGGTTCCGCGGCGAGCGGCGAGACGCCCAGAGGAGCACCGCCATCCCCGGCAGGCCGAGCTCGTCGCGGAGCCGGTAGACCGGCGGCGTGATGCGGCCGAGATCCTCGGCTATCAGCGGCAAGCTCCCGAGGTCCTTCTGCACGGCGTCGAACACCTCGCGTCCCGGCCCGCGCCGCCAGTGCCCGTGTTTTGCGGTCTTGTGACCCGCGGGAACCGACCAGTACGAGACGAAGCCGCGGAAGTGGTCGACGCGACACATGTCGACGAGCTCGAACGTCCGGCGGAACCGCTCGCGCCACCACCGGAAGCCCGTCGCGCGGTGGACAGGCCAGTCGTAGAGCGGGTTCCCCCACAACTGGCCGGTTGCGCTCAAAGCGTCGGGCGGCGCGCCGGCGACCTCGCCGTGCTCGAACAGCTCAGGCCAGCCCGCGACGTCGGCGCCGGTGCCGGACACGTAGATCGGCAGGTCGCCGATGAGCCGCACACCGCGCTCGGCGGCGTACGCGCGCAGCGCCCCCCACTCCCGCTCGAAGCGCACCTGGTCGGCGATCGCGTCTTTGCCCGCGAATCGCGCCCAGAGGCCGACCCAGTACGCGTGGCGCGCGACGAAGTCCTCGATTTCGGCCGCGGTGACGCGCGCGGAGGGCTTCGCAAGGAGCGCCGGAGAAGCGGCGAAGGCCGACGGCGAGGCGTACGGGGAGCCGAACTCGTCGGGCGGGCCGAGGGGCAGCATCTGCCACCACGACTGTCCCGCGGCGGCGAGCCAGTCGACGAAGCGGTACGCCTCGCTGTCGATCCGGCCCGAGGAAAGCGAGGTCGGATGGAGCAGGATTCCGGCGCTGCGGCGGACGTGCACGCTTCGATCCTTCCGCATCGGTGAGGATTGCCGCGTGACTCTCGCGAAGACACCTCCCTCGCGGATCCAAATTCAGGGCGTCGCGCCGCAGGTCGACTGCGGCCGCTGGGCCGTCAAGCGCTCTGTCGGTGAGTCCGTTGCCGTGTCGGCGCGGATCTTCCGCGACGGGCACGAGACGCTCGGCGCGGCGGTCCGCCACCGCCGACCCGGTGCGACACGCTGGACCGACGCCCCGCTCGTTCCGCAGGGGAACGACCTGTGGACGGGCGCGTTCGAGGTCGACGCGCCCGGAACCTGGAGCTTCCGCGTCGAGGCGTGGGTCGACCGCGTCGCCTCCTTCCAGACCGAGCTCGAACGCAAGCTGGCCGCGGGCCAGGCTGACCTCGCGGGCGAACTCTCGGAGGGCGCGGCTCTCCTCAAGCGCGAGGAGCTGACGGTCGACGAGGCGCTCGCCGCGCCCGCGGGCGACCGATCGGAGAAGGCGTGGTCGGCGACGTACGTGATCGACGTCGACCGGCCGCTCGCCCGCTTCGGCGCGTGGTACGAGCTCTTCCCCCGCTCGTGGGGCGGCTTCGAAGGCGTGCGCAAGCAGCTGCCGCGCTTCGCGGACCTCGGCTTCGACGTCCTCTACCTCCCGCCGATCCACCCAATCGGCGTCACGAACCGCAAGGGCCGGAACAACGCCGAGCGCGCAGAGCCCGGCGACGTCGGCAGCCCGTGGGCGATCGGCGGGAAGGAAGGCGGGCACGACGCGATCCACTCCGAGCTCGGCACGGCGAAGGAGTTCCGCGCGCTCGTTTCCGACGCGAAGAAGCTCGGGATCGAGATCGCGCTCGACTTCGCGATCCAATGCTCGCCGGATCACCCGTGGCTCACCGAGCATCCCGAGTGGTTCTTCCGCCGCCCCGACGGGACGCTGAAGTTCGCCGAGAACCCACCGAAGCGCTACCAGGACATCTACAACGTCGACTTCGACTGCGAAGACTGGCGCGGGTTGTGGCAGGCGCTGCTCGACATCGTCCTCCACTGGGTCCGCGAGGGCGTCACGACGTTCCGCGTCGACAACCCGCACACGAAGCCCGTCGCGTTCTGGGAGTGGCTGATCGCCGAGGTGCGCACCAAGCATCCCGAGGTCGTCTTCCTCGCCGAGGCCTTCACGCGGCCGGCGCCGATGACGACGCTCGCGAAGGCGGGCTTCTCCCAGAGCTACACGTACTTCACGTGGAAGAACACGCGGTGGGAGCTGCTCGAGTTCCTCGGCCAGCTGCTCGAATGGCGCGAGTTCTACCGGCCAAACTGCTTCGCGAACACACCGGACATCCTCCACGAGTACCTCGTCACCGGAGGCCGGCCGGCGTTCGAGGCACGACTCGTGCTCGCTACGACGCTGTCGCCGTCGTACGGGATCTACTCCGGCTTCGAGTCGTGCGAGAACGTGCCGGTGCGGCCGGGCTCGGAGGAGTACCTCAACTCTGAGAAGTACGAGGCGCGGCCGCGGACGCTCGATGGGCCGCTCCTTCCTCTGATCGGGCGGCTGAACGCAATCCGGCGCGAGAACGAGGCGCTGCAGTGGCTCGACCCGCTCACGATCCTCGAGACGGCGAACGAGCAGCTGTTCGCGTTCCTCAAGAAGCGCGGCGACAACGCAGTCGTCACGGTCGTCAACCTCGACCCGGGGGCGACGCAGGAGGGTGTGTGCGTGCTGCCGGTGTCGACCGGCCTGCCGCCGGCGTACTCCGTCCACGAGCTTCTCACCGACGAGACGTGGACGTGGCGAATCGGCCGCAACTACGTGCAGCTCGGCCCCGGAGAGAGCCATGTTCTTAGGATCGGTGCATGACGTCCGAGCATTGGTTCGAGCGCGATCCGCTCTGGTTCAAGCGAGCGGTCTTCTACGAGATCCACATCCGCGGCTTCTTCGACGGGAACGACGACGGGCTCGGCGACTTCCGCGGCTTGATCGAGAAGCTCGACTACCTCGACTGGCTCGGTGTCGACTGCATCTGGCTCCTGCCGATGTACGAATCGCCGCTCAAAGACGGCGGCTACGACATTGCGAACTTCTTCGCGATCCACCCAGACCTCGGAACCGTCGAAGACTTTCGGGAGTTCGTCGCGCAGGCACACCAGCGCGGGATTCGCGTGATCGCCGACCTCGTCATGAACCACACGTCGGCCGACCATCCGTGGTTCCAGGAGTCGCGCTCGGACCCGACCGGCCCGAAAGGCGAGTGGTACGTCTGGTCGGATACGGACACGGGCTATCCCGACGTCCGGATCATCTTCGTCGACTCGGAGACGTCGAACTGGACGCTCGATCCGGTGCGCGGCCAGTACTACTGGCACCGCTTCTTCTATCACCAGCCCGACCTCAACTTCGACAATCCCGAAGTGCAAGAGGCGATGCTCGACGTCCTCCGCTTCTGGCTCGACCTCGGGATCGACGGCTTCCGCCTCGACGCTGTTCCGTACCTCTACGAGCGGGAGGGAACGAACGGGGAGAACCTCCCCGAGACGCACGAGTACCTCAAACGCGTGCGCGCGGAGGTCGAGGCGCGCTACCCCGACCGCGTGCTCCTCGCGGAGGCGAATCAGTGGCCCGAGGACGTCGTCGAATACTTCGGTGACGGGGACGAGTGCCATATGGCGTTCCACTTCCCGGTCATGCCGCGGATGTTCATGGCAGTTCGCCGGGAGGACGCAACCCCGATCTACGAGATCCTCGACCGGACGCCCGCGATCCCCGACAACTGCCAGTGGGGCCTCTTCCTCCGCAACCACGACGAGTTGACCCTCGAGATGGTGACCGACGACGAGCGCGACTACATGTACGCGGAGTACGCGAAGGACCCTCGGATGAAGCTCAACCTCGGCATTCGCCGGCGCCTCGCGCCGCTCCTCGACGCCGGCTTCGACGAGATGCAACTCCTCCACGCGATCCTCTTCTCCCTTCCGGGTTCACCGGTCCTCTATTACGGGGACGAGATCGGCATGGGCGACAACGTCTACCTCGGCGACCGTGACGGAGTGCGTACGCCGATGCACTGGTCGGGGGACCGCAACGCCGGGTTCTCCCGCGCCGACTGGGCGCAGCTGTACTTGCAACCGCTGATGGATCCGGTCTACGGCTATCAGGCCGTGAACGTCGAGGCGCAGCTGCGGACGCCGAACTCGCTGCTTCGCTGGCTGCAGCGGTTCATCGCCCTGCGGAAGGAGCATCCCGTCTTCGGCCTCGGCGACTACCGGCCGCTCCGCGGCGACAACTCACGCGTCTTCGCGCACCTCCGCACGTGGGAGGAGGACATCCTCGTCTGCGTGCACAACCTGGCGCGCTCGGCGCAGGCGGTGCAGCTCGACCTATCCGCGTACGCCGGGATGGTGCCGGTCGAGATGCTCGGCAATACGGCGTTCCCCGCGGTCGGCGACCTGCCGTACCTCCTGACGCTCGCACCGCACGGGTTCTACTGGTTCCGACTTCGGCCAGCCGAAGAAGAGGAATGAATGGACTCGAACGCTCTCATCGAACACGTGACGCGGCAGCGCTGGTTTGGCGCAAAGACGCGGACGGTATCGCACGCCGAGGTCCTCGACTCCGTCGTCGTTCGGAGCGTAGAGCCCGAGCTGACACTCGACCTCGTCGGACTCCGGTACGACACCGGCGCGCACGACATCTACCAGCTCTTCTCCGGTGCAGAGGCGGAGGTCGCGCGCGAGCTCCTGAGCGCGATGCGATCGACGCTCAAGCTGCAAGGGACGGAGGGCGTCATCGACTTCCAGCCCGCCGCCGGCTTCGCGCAGCTCAGTCAGGACATCGGCGTCGGACGGCTCGTCTCCTCCGAGCAATCGAATAGCTCGGTCGTCTTCGGCGAGGAGCTGATCCTCAAAGTCTTCCGCCGGCTGGAGCCGGGGGTCAACCCGGAGCTCGAGGTCTTGCGCTTCCTCGGCGAGCACGGCTTCGAGAACGCGCCCGCGCTCGTGGGGTGGTACGAGTACTCCGGCGGCCCGCTGACCGCGACGCTCGGGCTGTTGCAGGAGTTCGTCGCCGGCACCGTCGACGGCTGGGAGCTCGCGCTCGACGAGATCGCGGACACGCCGGAGCGGTTCCTCGACCGGCTCCCCCGGCTCGGCGAGGTGACAGCCCAGCTGCACAACGCGCTCGGCTCCGACGCCGGCGATGCCGCGTTCTGCCCTGAGGAGCCGAGCGTCGAGGCGCTCGGGCTACTCACCGCGACAGTGGACGAAGAGATCGGGCGCGTCTTCCTCTCGCTGGCCGAAGACGACGAGCGCCTGGCGCCGATCGCCGGGCGCGGCGAGGAGGTACGCGAGCAGCTCCGCTTCCTCACGCACGCCGGCTCGACGGGGCGGGTGATTCGCACGCATGGCGATTTCCACCTCGCCCAGACGTTGGTGAGCGGCGACGACTGGGTAATCATCGACTTCGAGGGCGAGCCCGCACGGACGATCGCCGAACGCCGCCGCAAGCGCTCGTGTCTCCGCGACGTCGCCGGGATGCTGCGCTCTTTCACGTACGCCGCGAGCTCGACCGAGCTGCTGCGCGGCGCAAGCGTGCCGGGGGACTGGGAGGAGCGTGCCCGCAGGCGCTTCCTCGACAGCTACCTGGCGACCATCGATCCGACGCTCCTGCCCGCGGGCGACGCGGCGATCGAGCGGCTGCTCGCGGTGTTCGAGCTCGAGAAGGCGGTCTACGAGCTGCGCTACGAGCTCGACCACCGGCCCGACTGGGTCGGGATCCCCGTCGCCGGGATAGAGCGTCTGATGCACGCCGCCACCGAGGCGCTGTGAGCATTGAGCTCGGCCCGAACCCGCACGGCGTCCTCGGCGCGCACGAGGCGGAGGACGGCGTCGTCGTCCGCGCCTTCCGCCCCGAGGCACAGGCGGTCCGAATTCGCACAAGTGACAAGTTGTCACAAGCGCAATTGACGGACCCGGCCGGGCTGTGGGAGGCGCTGCTCCCGGACGTGAGCCTTCCCCTCGACTACGAGCTCGAGGTCGAGTACGCCGACGGCGCGACGTTCACCGTCCGCGACCCGTATTCGTTCCTGCCGACGCTCGGCGAGCTCGACCTCCACCTCGCGATGGAGGGGCGCCACGAGAACCTCTACGAGCGGCTCGGCGCGCACGTCCGCGAGATCGACGGCGTCGTCGGCACGGCGTTCGCGGTCTGGGCGCCGAACGCACGCTCGGTCGCCGTCGTCGGCGACTTTAACTCGTGGGACGGGCGCCTTCACCCGATGCGCTCACTTGGGGAGTCCGGGATCTGGGAGCTGTTCGTCCCCGGCGTCGAGGAGGGCTCGAAATACAAGTTCGAGCTGCGTACGCAGGACGGCCGCCTCCGCCTCAAGAGCGATCCGGTCGCCTTCCGCATGGAGGTGCCGCCTGCGAACGCGTCCGTCGTGTGGGAGGCGAAGCACATCTGGAAGGACGATCCCTGGCTCGAGCGGCGGCGCGCGTCCGATCCTCTCCGCGAGCCCGTCTCGATCTACGAGGTGCATCTCGGCTCGTGGCGCCGCAAGGAGGGACGCCACCTGACGTACCGCGAGCTCGCCGACGAGCTCGGGGACTACGTGGCCGACCTCGGCTTCACGCATGTCGAGCTGCTGCCGGTGATGGAGCATCCGTTCAGCGGCTCGTGGGGCTACCAGGTGACCGGCTACTACGCGCCGACGTCGCGCTTCGGCACTCCGGACGACTTCCGCTACTTCGTCGACCGCCTCCACGAGCGCGGGATCGGCGTGATCCTCGACTGGGTGCCCGCGCACTTCCCGCGCGACGACTGGGCGCTCGCGCTCTTCGACGGCACCGCTCTGTACGAGCACGCCGACCCGCGGCGCGGCGCGCATCCCGACTGGGGGACGCTCATCTTCAACCTTGCGCGTACCGAGGTGCGGAACTTCCTGCTCGCGAACGCGCTGTACTGGGTGCGCGAGCACCACGCCGACGGGCTGCGCGTCGACGCCGTCGCCTCGATGCTCTACCTCGACTACTCGCGCAAGGCAGGCCAGTGGGTGCCGAACGAGTTCGGCGGGCGAGAGGATCTCGATTCCGTCGCGTTCCTCAAGGAGCTGAACGAGGTGCTCCACGCACGTGAGCCGGGCGTCATCTCGGCGGCGGAGGAGTCGACCGCGTGGCCCGGCGTCTCAGCGCCGACGTACGCCGGCGGCCTTGGCTTCGGCTTCAAGTGGAACATGGGCTGGATGCACGACACGCTCGCGTATTTCCAGCAGGATCCGGTCTACCGCCGCTTCCACCACCACACGCTGACGTTCTCGTTCATGTACGCCTTCAGCGAGAACTTCGTCCTGCCGCTCTCGCACGACGAGGTCGTGCACGGGAAGCGGTCGCTGCTCGACAAGATGCCCGGCGATCGCTGGCAGAAATTCGCGAACCTCCGCGCGCTCTACGCGTTCATGTGGGCGCATCCCGGCAAGAAGCTCCTGTTCATGGGCGGGGAGCTCGGCGAGTGGGAGGAGTGGAACGAGAGCGGCTCGCTCCACTGGAACCTCCTCGAGTACGCGGAGCACGAGGGCGTCCAGCACCTGATCCGCGATCTAAACCGCGTCTATCGCGAGATGCCGGCGCTGTGGCAGCGCGACTTCGAGCCCGACGGCTTCGCGTGGCTCGAAGCAAACGACGCCGCGAACAACGTCCTCGCGTTCGCGCGGCGCGGCGAGGGAGACACGCCGCCGCTTGTCTGCGTCCTCAACCTTTCGCCGGTGCCGCGCTACGACTACCGCGTCGGTGTCCCGGCGGGCTGCCGTTGGCGCGAGGCGCTCAACACCGACTCCGCGTTCTACGGCGGCAGCGGCGTCGGGAACCTCGGCGCGGTCGAGGCCGAGCCGGCGCCGTGGAACGACCAGCCGTTCTCCGCGCTCGTGACGCTCCCGCCGCTCGGCGCCGTCTGGTTCGTGCCAGAGTAGGTCCGTGAACACGAGGCCGGAGCTCCGCGGGTCCTTCGGGATGGTCGCGTCGACGCACTGGCTCGCGTCGGCGGCGGGGATGGCGGTGCTCGAGCTCGGCGGGAATGCGTTCGACGCTGCGGTCGCAGCGGGGCTGACGCTGCAGGTCGTCGAGCCGCACTTGAACGGGCCGGGCGGAGACCTTCCCGCCCTGGTCTGGCCCGCGGGCCGCGACCGGCCGCTCGTCCTCTGCGCTCAGGGACCGGCGCCGGCGGCTGCGACGATCGAGCGCTACCGCGACGAGCTCGGGCTCTCCCTGATCCCCGGCACCGGCCCGCTCGCTGCGGTCGTACCCGGCGCGTTCGGCGGCTGGCTCGCGCTGCTGCGGGAGTACGGGACGATGCCGTTTGCCGAGGTCGTGCACTACGCGATCCATTACGCGGAGACCGGCTATCCCGTTCTGCCGGCGATCACAGGCGCGATCCGCAACGTCGAGGGCCTGTTCCGCGACGACTGGACGACCTCCGCCGAGCTCTACCTCCCTGTCGCCGAGCCGAGGACAATGGCGACGAACCCGCAGCTCGTCGAGACGTACCGACGGCTCGCCGACTCGAAGGATCCGGTCGAGGACTGGTACCGCGGCTGGGTCGCGGAGGAATTCGTCGCATTCCAGGAGCGCGAGTGGATGGACAGCTCCGGCGAGCGGCATGCGGGCTTGCTCTCCGCCGAGGACCTCGCGACGTGGACGCCGACGTGGGAGGAGCCGGTCTCGGTCGACTACCACGGCTACGAGGTCTTCAAGGCCGGCCCGTGGAGCCAGGCGCCCGTCTTCCTCCAACAGCTGCGCCTGCTCGAAGGCTTCGACCTCGCGGGGATGGGCCAGAACTCGGCGGAGTACGTCCACACGATCACCGAATGCGCGAAGCTCGCGTTCGCCGATCGCGAGGCGTGGTACGGCGACCCGGACTTCACCGATGTGCCGCTCGACATGCTTCTCTCGCGCGAGTACGCGGACGAGCGTCGCGGGCTGGTGACCGAGGCGTCGTCTGCCGAGCTCAGGCCCGGCGGCGACGACCCGCGCCTCGCAACGCCCGTCGGTGACGCGCCCGTCGCACCCGGCGTCGGCGAGCCGACTCGAGGCGACACCGTCCATCTCGATGTCGTCGACCGCTGGGGGAACATGGTCGCCGCGACGCCGAGCGGCGGCTGGCTCTGGGGCGCGCCGGTCATCCCGTCGCTCGGCTTCTGCCTCGGCACACGCGCGCAGATGTTCTGGCTCGAGGACGGCCTGCCGAACTCGCTCGCGCCCGGAAAACGCCCGCGCACGACGCTCTCGCCGACGATCGCCGCACGCGGCGGCGAGCCGTACCTCGCGACGGGCACGCCCGGCGGCGACCAGCAGGATCAGTGGACGCTCCACACGTTCCTCGGCCACGTCCACTTCGGGCTCGACCTGCAGGCCGCGATCGACGCGCCGAACCACCACACGGAGGCGTTCCCGTCGAGCTTCTACCCGCGCGAGACGCTGCCGCGGCACGTTGCGGTCGAGGAGCGCGTCGGCGAGGAGACGATCGCGGGTTTGCGCGAGCGGGGCCACGACGTCGAGGTCTCGCCGGCGTGGAGCCTTGGCCGCGTCAGCTCGGTCGCGCGCGAGCCGGGCGGCGTGCTCAAGGCGGGCGCGAACCCGCGCGGCGAGCAGGGGTACGCGGTCGGCCGCTAGGCGTTACCCGGAAGCTGAGCGCGTCGCCCCTCGCGAAAGGGTCACATTGCACAGCTTCCTGACGAGGTGGATCGTGGCGACGTATCGGGCGTCGCGAGCCACCTTGACGTCCTTCGCGCAGCCCGTGAGCGTGTAGGGATCGTTCCGCGGCGTGACGACGACCCCGATGCGATACCGGCCACTCCCTCGAAGACGGAACACGGACGAGCCTGCTCCCCGTGCCGCTGACACCTTCCGTGTTCCCCCCGCGACGACCTCATCCGAGTGGCCCACCTCTTTGCCGTACTGCACCGATACCCGCCAGTTCCCGGGAAACGAGCTGCGGGTCGCGTCGACTCGTACGTCCAGTCGCGATCGGTCGCCTGACCCGCCGCATCCCGCAACGAGAAGCACCGTCGTTCCAACGCAGATGGCAAGTGCGCGGCGTCCCACCTTGCGAGTTGTACTCCCTACGGGCACCACGTCCAAGCCTCGGGTGATTGCAGTTCGCCGGCGCGGGAACACACGCCAACGACGTGTGTGGGCGCCGGCCGTTGAAGGGAAACGTCGCTTCGCCCCGCGGTAGCGTGACGCTCGTGGCCGACTTCGCCAACAGGACGCTCGGGCTGCACAGATGAACGTCTGGCCTGGACGCCCGTTCCCGCTCGGCCCGACGTGGGACGGGAACGGCACGAACTTCGCGGTCTTCACCGAGAACGCCGAGCGCGTCGAGCTCTGCCTCTTCGACGCCGACGGCGAGGAGACGCGCGTCGAGATGCGCGACTACACGTCGCACAACTGGCATTGCTACCTCCCCGGCGTCGGGCCGGGCCAGCGGTACGGCTACCGCGTCCACGGGCCGTACGACCCCGCGAGCGGCCACCGCTTCAACCCGACCAAGCTCCTCATCGACCCGTACGCGAAGTCAATCGAAGGCCCCATCCTCTGGGACGCCGCGAACGTGCTCCCCTACGTCCCCACGGGCGCGGACGACGCCGACCTCGAGATGGACGACGAAGACGACGCCGAGGCGATTCCGAAGTGCGTCGTCGTCGATCCGCACTTCGACTGGGAGGACGACGCGCCGCCGGACAGGCCGTGGAACGAGACGGTCATCTACGAGGCGCACGTCAAAGGCTTCACGAAGCTCGACCCAGACGTGCGCGAGGACCTGCGCGGCACGTACGCCGGCCTCGCGTCGGAGCCGGCGGTCGCGTACCTCAAGGAGCTCGGCGTGACCGCGCTCGAGCTCCTGCCGATCCACCACATCGCCGACGAGAGCTTCCTCCACGACCGCGGCCTGACGAACTACTGGGGCTATTCGTCGATCGGCTACCTCGCGCCGCACGCGCTCTACGCCGCGACGGGCACGCACGGCCAGCAGGTGCTCGAGTTCAAGGGCATGGTAAAAGCCCTGCACAAGGAAGGAATCGAGGTAATCCTCGACGTCGTCTACAACCACACGGCGGAGGGCAACCACCTCGGGCCGATGCTCGCGTTCAAGGGCGTCGACAACGCGAGCTACTACCGGCTCATGCCCGACGACCCGCGGCACTACATGGACTTCACCGGGACGGGCAACTCGCTCAACCCTGTCCATCCGTCGGTGCTGCGACTGATCATGGACTCGCTGCGGTACTTCGTCCTCGACTGCCACGTCGACGGCTTCCGCTTCGACCTCGCCTCGGCGCTCGCGCGCGAGTTCCACGACGTCGACCGCCTCTCGGCGTTCTTCGACATCATCTACCAGGACCCCGTCCTCTCTCAGGTGAAGCTCATCGCCGAGCCGTGGGACGTCGGGCCGGGCGGCTATCAGGTCGGCAACTTCCCGGTGCTGTGGGCGGAGTGGAACGGGAAGTACCGCGACGCCGTGCGCGACTTCTGGCGCGGGCAGGCGAACGTCGGCGAGTTCGCGCAGCGTTTCACCGGCTCGTCCGACCTGTACCAGGACGACGGCCGCGACCCGTTCGCGTCGATCAACTTCGTCACCGCGCACGACGGGCTCACGCTCCGCGACCTCGTCTCCTACAACGACAAGCACAACGAGGCGAACGGCGAGGACAACCACGACGGCACCGACGACAACCGCTCGTGGAACCTCGGCGCCGAAGGTGAGACGGAAGAAGCTGCCGTGAACGAGCTGCGCGCGCGCCAGCAGCGGAACTTCCTCGCGACGCTGTTTTTCTCGCAGGGCGTCCCGATGCTGCTCGGCGGCGACGAGCTCGGGCGCACGCAGGGCGGCAACAACAACGCCTGGTGCCAGGACAACGAGATCTCGTGGCTCGATTGGGACGCCGCCGACAGCGGTCTCGGTGAGTTCGCGCGGACCGTGATCTCGCTCAGGCGGGAGCATCCGATCTTCAGGCGGAGCCATTTCCTCAGCGGCGTCGCCGGCGATTCGGGGCTACCGGACGTCTGGTGGTTCAGGCCGGACGGACGGCGGATGACGCAGCGCGACTGGACTGCGCCCGAGACGCGAACGCTCGGTGTTTTCCTCAACGGGAACGAGATCCGCGCGCGGACTCAAGACGGCGAGGCGATCACGGACGACTCGTTCCTGCTCCTCTTCAACGCGCACTCGGAGCCGGTCGACTTCACGCTGCCGACACGGCGCTTCGGCGCGCACTGGCACGTTGAGCTCGCCACCGGCGACTCGCTCGAAGGCGTGCTCGCCGCGCGGGCTCCAGTCCCGGTGCAGGACCACTCGCTGCTCCTGCTTCGTCGAGTCTGAAACGGGAACTGCGCCTCGTGGCTTGACAGGCTGTCGGACGGACGCGAGAGTCGTCGCGTGGTGAGTCCCCGCTGGGTTCTCGTCCTCGGAGTCGTAGCCGCGATCGCGGCCGGTGTCGTCGCGACGTCCGCGTTCTCGAGGTCGACCGAACCCGCGGCAAAGCGGTCACCGGCGCGTCCTACGTCGCGTTCATCGACTTCCCCGGCTGCCAGCTCCCCTGCTCGGCCGGATTCGCGTTCGTGACGCGCACACGCCGCGGCTGGGTCCTCTGGAAGTCCTATCCGTGATGACTGACTAGCATCGAGGCATGTGCAGAAACATCAGAACGCTCTACAACTTCGATCCGCCCACGAGCTCCGAGGAGGTCGACGCAGCCGCGCTCCAGTTCGTGCGCAAGGTCAGCGGGATGACCAAGCCGTCTCAGGCGAACGAGGCGGCGTTCAACCGCGCCGTGCACGAGATCGCACACATCACGCAGCATCTCCTCGCGGATCTCGTCACGACCGCAGCGCCGAAGGACCGCGAGGTCGAAGCAGAACGCCGCCGCGCCCGCGCTGTCGCTCGCTTCGGCTGACCGATCGAACCGCCAGCAACGCGATCCGGCGCCTTCACCGCAGGGGATCCGGGAAGGCGCCGGACCGGGCTGGCCACGACCCGCATAGGCGGAGCGGGCCGGGAGGGGTTCGATGCACCCGCAATCGAACCACTGCCGCATGAAGAAAGCCTAAGAGCGTCTTACGCGAATGAGCCGGGCCGGGCCGCGCCGTTGAGGCTGAGCCGGAACATGGCCCCGCCGCCCGCCGCGTTCTCGGCGACAACGGTGCCGCCGTGCGCTTCCGCGACCTCGCGGACGATCGACAAGCCGAGCCCCGCGCCCGGCATCGAGCGCGCCGCAGCCGAGCGGTAGAAGCGTTCGAAGACGAGCGGTCTGTCCTCCTCATCGATCCCCGGCCCGTGGTCGCGCACCCGGAGCTCGCCCGCGGTGAGCGACACCTCGACCGAGCCGCCGTCGCCGCTCCATTTACCGGCGTTCTCGAAGAGGTTCCACACCGCGCGTTCCATCCGGTCGCGATACCCGTCGACAACGGTCGGCTCGATCCGGTACGCCTGCCAGGTCACGGCAGGGAAGCGACTCTGCGCCCGCTCGAGGACATCCTCGACGAGCTCGTCGAGCTGGAACTTCGCCTTCTCCTGCTGTGCGCTTCCGGCCCGCGCAAGCTCGAGCAGGCTCGCGATGAGCCCGCGCATCTCGTGCGACTCGCGGTGGAGATCGTCGAGAAGCTGCCGGCGCTGCTTCGGTCCGAGTTCGATATCTCCGCGAAGGACGTCGATGTTCGTCTGAATGCTCGTGAGCGGCGTCCGCAGCTCGTGCGACGCGTCGGCGACGAAGCGGCGCTGCGTGTCGAGGGACTCCTCGAGCGAGCCGAGCATCGTGTTGAACGACGATGCCAGCCGCCCGAGCTCGTCTCGTCCGCCTTCCGGCACGCGCTCGCTCGGCTCGCCCGTCTCCGCGATCCGTTCCGCCGCGGCCGTTAGACGTCGCACCGGAGCGAGAGTCGCGTTCGACACGATCCGGCCGGCGACGGCTGCGACAAGGACACCCCCGAGCGCAACGAGGATGAGAATCAGGCGCAGGCGGTCGAGCGCGCGATCCGTCTCGTCGAGATAGCGGACGACGACCGCGACGCCGACGACATGGCCGAACTGGTCGTAGATCGGCGTGACGAACTCGCGACCGACAGTCGTACTCCCGCTCCGCGGAACCGTTGCGTTTTGGAAGAACCCGCGCGTTCGACCCGCGGCAACGTCGCGTATTGCAGCATTGAAGGGGACTGAGATCGTGTGGTTCCCGACAGGGTCACCGTCGGATTTGAAGATCTCGACGAGATTGGCGGGAAAGCCCCCAGGCGCCGCGAGGTTGTTCGGGTTGACGGCACGGGCGTCGTTTCGCAGCGAGGTGTCGACCTGCGAATAGAGCTCGTGGCGCATGACGAAGTACGTCGTCGCGGCGGCAATCGCTACGACGACCGCGACAACGCCCGCCGCCACGAGCGTGAGCCGCGTCCTGAGGCTCATGGCTCCCGGAGGACGTAACCGGTGCCGCGCACGGTGTGGATGAGGCGCGGCTCCTCGTCCGCCTCCGTCTTCCGGCGGAGGTAGCCGACGTAGACGTCGAGCGCGTTCGACGAGTGACTGAAGTCGTAACCCCAGACGCGCTCGTAGATGAGCGAGCGCGGAAGTACTTGCCGCGGGTTGCGAAGGAAGAGCTCGAGGAGGTGCGCCTCGGTCGTCGTCAGCTCGAAGCGGCGACCCGACCGGCGCGCGTCCATCGAGCCGAGATCGAGCGTAAGGTCGGCGAAGCGGAGAACATCGCCCGGCGCCTCGGGCTTCGACCGGCGGAGAAGGGCGCGCACCCGTGCGAGCAGCTCCTCGAGGTCGTATGGCTTCGGGAGGTAGTCGTCGGCGCCGGCGTCGAGGCCCTCCACGCGGTCGCCGACCGCGTCGCGCGCCGTGAGGAGAAGGACCGGGACGCGGTTCCCCTGCCGGCGCAGGCGCCGCGTGACGTCGAGACCGTCGAGCCCCGGCATCATCACGTCGAGCACGAGCGCATCGGGCGTACGCGACTCGACGGCCGCAAGCGCGCTGTCCCCGTCGGACGCCAGCGCGACTTCGTAGCCGTGCAGCTGCAGCGCGCGCTCGAGCGCCTCGCGGACTGCACGGTCGTCATCGACAACGAGTACGAGCATGTCGATACGAAGTTTGCCTCCAGACGTGAGACACCGCTAAGGACACCGTCCCCAACAGGCACGTCCGGTACCTGGTACCGGACGTGTCCGCTTTCGCCTTTGGGCCGGGAAGGAGCGACGGAGAGAAAGGTGCGAAGCGGGATCGGGCCGTTAGCACCTGTCCACTCGAGCCACGTCCGGTACCTGGTACCGGACGTGGCTACTCGGGACGTGTCTGCGAGCTAAGCGGCGGGCAACTCGACGGTGAACGCGGCGCCCTCGCCGGGGCGCGAGCGCACCGACATCCGGCCGCCCATGCGCGAGACGAGCTCGCGCGAGATGTACAGACCGAGCCCACTGCCGCCGACGCCGCGGGTGAGCGCGGGGTCGAGGCGGTAGAACTTCTCGAAGATCCGATCCTGCTCGCCGGGCGGAATCCCGAGCCCGTCGTCCCGCACGGTGAGCGTCACGAGGCCCGGCGCACTGCCTAGCTCGACCCTCACCTCACCGCCGTCGGGCGAGTACTTGACGGCGTTGTCCAGGAGATTGACGAGCACCTGGCGGAGCTTGTCCTCGTCGGCGAGCGCGACCGTCGAGTCGTCGCCCGGATCGAGGCTCAGCTCGACCTCGGCCGGAGCACGGACGCGCGTCGAGTCGAGCACGCTCTCCGCGAGCCCGCGTAGATCCGTGGCGGCGGTGGCTAGGTCGACGCGACCTTCCTCGAGCTGCCCGGCAAGGAGGATCTGGGAGACGATCGCCGTCAGGCGCTCCGTCTCGCTCTCGATGATCTCGAGGAAGCGGTCGCGCTGCTCGGGCGGCAGCTCGATGTCGGCACGCCGAAGCGTGCGCGCCGAGCCGTAGACCGCGGCGAGCGGCGTGCGGAGCTCGTGCGAGGCGGTCGCGACGAAGTCGCTGCGCGCCCGCTCCAGGGCCTGCTCGTCGGTGACGTCACGGAGTGCGTAGACGACACCGTCCCCGAACCTGACCGCGGTGACGGAGATCCAGCGGTCACCGGCGGGGGTCTCGACCGGCACCGTGATGGGACGGGCACGCGCCGGCACCACCTCGGAGCTCGCGAACTCGATGCGCCGCGTCACCTCCACCCAGACCGGAAGCACCTCCGAGAGGCGATGGCCGACAGCGTCAGCCGAGCGCAGACCGGTGATCTCGGCGGCGGCGGGATTCCAGAAGCGCACGCGGCCGTCGTCGTCGACGAGGACGACACCGTCGCCGACGTACGCGAGCGCGAGCGAGGCCTCGGCGCGCCGCTCCGCCTCTGCGTATAGCCGCGCGTTGTCGAGCGCGATCGCGGCCCGAGCGCCGAGCTGCTGCGCGAGCTCGAAGTCGTCGTCGTCGAACTCGCGTTGCTCGGCGACGAGCGTCAGCACGCCGAGGTTCCGCGCGCCGGAGCTCAGCGGCACGGTGATCGCGCTGCGGATGGAGATCTCCTCGAGCGCGCGCGCCGCCTCCGGGTCTCGCTCAGACGCCTCGTCGAGCAGCTGTTGCGGCACCTCGCGGAGGAAGACCGGCTCGCCCGTCCGGATCACACGCGCGGTCAGGTCGAACTCGTCGTCGATGCGGATCGGGCGCGTGCGGGTCTGCATCTCCTCGGCCCAGCGCCTGCGCTTCGGATCGTGATGCGCGACGGCGAGCGGTTCGATCAGCCCGGAATCCTCGGACACGACCGAGATCGAGCACCAGTCGGCGAGCTCCGGGACGGCGAGGGAGGTGAGCCAGCCGAGCATCTCGCGGAGGTCGAGCGACGAGGTGAGCAGCGCGGTGGCCGCGTCGAGAAACGCGAGTCGTTCGCGCAGCGCTTCCTCCTTCTCGGCGATGAGCGAGCGCTCGAGCGCGAGCGCCGCCTGGCGCGCGAGTGCAAGCTTGAGCGCACGTCGCTCCGCAGTGAACTCCTGGTCGCTCGCGAAGGAGAAGACGAGCCCGCCGATCGGCCCAGCGTGGCCGATCAGCGGCAGGCAGACGAGCGCGTGGCGCGGCTGCGTGCCGCCCACGAGTTCGGGATACCGCGTGTCCTGCTCCTCTCCCGAGCCGATGAAGACCCCTTCGCCGGTCCGCAGCGCCTCCGAGAGCGGGAAGTTCCCCGCGACTGCAAAGCGCTGATACGGCGCAATCGACTCGACGTCGTAACCCTGTGACGCGGTCACGTCGAGCCACTCGCCGTCGCTGCTAAGCGTCGCGATCAGGCCGCGCCGCGCCTCGGCGGCGCGTACGCCTTCGCTCAGCACGGCGTCGAGCACCTCCTGCGGCGTGCGCGCCGTCGCGAGCGCGTCGGCCGCGGCCTGGAGCCGCGACGCCGCGTCGAGCGCAATGGCGCTCGCCCGTACCGCCTCCTCCGCCTGCTCGCGCGCGACGCTCTCGCGGCGCAGCACCTCACTCGCGAACAGCGCCGTCAGGACGAATACGACGGTGGCGGTGATGCCCTCGGCGTTCGCGCTGCTGCGGTCGTAGCGGTGCGCGAAGAAGTGGAAGAACGGATACACCGACGCTACGACCGCGACGAGACCGGCGGTCCGCCCGCCGACGACGGTGGCGAGGATGATCGCCGCCGCGTACAGCAGGGCGGGCACGACGGCACGGAGAGTCGTGAAGTGAAGAAGCGTGACGAGAGCAGGCCCGCCAAGCGCCACGACGGCCGCGACGAAGAACCGCTCGCTCCCGCGCGACCTCATTCGGAGTCGGACAGCTCGCGGTTGAGCTGCTCGCGCTCGCCGCGACGAATGCGCGCGAGGACATCTCTGACCACGGCACCGAGCGCGACCGGATCGAACGGCTTGACGATGTAGCCCACCGCGCCGAGCCCCTGCGCACGCGCCTTGTCCTCGTGCGCCGCCCTCGCCGAGAGGAAGATGACCGGGATGTCCTGCGTCGCCGGGTCGGCTGCGAGCTGCGCCGCGACCTCCCAGCCGTCGATGTCGGGCATCATCACGTCGAGGAGGACGAGCTCCGGCAGCTCCTGCCGGATGCCCGCCAGCGCCTCGCGCCCGTCCGCCGCTTCGACGACGGCCATGCCGTCGCTCTCGAGATTGACACGGCAGATCGTCCGGATCGCGTACTCGTCTTCGACAAGAAGGATCCGCAGCGCCGGCTCGGTCGGCTTGCGTCCACCGGCTCCCCCGCCGGGATCGGGGCGGTGGTGGATCCGCCTGCGCCAGTCGCCGCGCACGACGCGCTGCGTCGGCCGGCGCGCAGGCAGGGGCGAAGACCCCTGAGACCTGCCCGACCTGCTTCGTTGAACCTTTGGCACCGCTATCCCCCCGGAGGCCCGCGAATGTGCGGTCTGGATTCTGCCGTAAGAAGAGGCTCAGTGCGATGTTTCGGAGTGCGTCCGGTTCCAGTCCTCCGCGAGCTCGCGCAGGCCGGGCCCGGTGACGCGAATCGCGTCGTGTGCGTGAAGCCGCATTCGCGCCCCGAAGTCGCTGTCGCCGGCTCGGATCAGCCCTCGCAGCGCGTACTGCGCTCCGGTGAGCAGCGCCGCCGCGCGGGCGCCCACGGCGGAGTGGTGCTTCCGCCAGTAGCGGTGCCGTCCGTGCCACATCTCGTTGATCCGCCGCTCGGGGATTCCGGCGCTGAACTGCGACTCGTGGTGGACGACCGTGACCGAAGGGAAGAACTGCGTCCGCCACCCGGCCGTGCGCAGGCGGCGGCAGAGGTCGGTCTCCTCGGAGTAGATGAAGAAGCCCTCGTCGAAGACACCCACGTCGTCGAGCGCCTCGCGACGCACGAGTAGCGCCGACGCCATTGCCCAGTCGACGTCACGCGTCTCGGCGCCGCCCGACTGGAGGACCCCGGCGCGGCCGAGTGTCACGAGCCCGAGGGCCGCGGTCGCCGGGCTCGGGAAGCGCCACGCCGACGACTGCACGCGGCCGTCCGGATAGACGAGGCGCGGGCCGAGCGCCGCGACGCGCGGGTTCGCGTCGAGGTGCGTGACCATCCGTTCGAAGCCCCAGTCGTCCGATGTCGTGTCCTCGTTGAGGATGAAGACGTAGCGGCCGGTCGTCGCGCGGATGACGGTGTTGTGGTTCGCGCCGAACCCGGCGCGGTAGCTCTGCGCGATCAACCTGACGTCGGGGTGTTGAGCCCGCACCGCCTCCGCCGAGCCGTCCTCGGACGCGTTGTCGAGCACGACGATCTCCGCGTCGACGCCCGCCAAGGACTCGAGACAGGCGAGCAGGAGCTCCCGCGAATTCGTGTTGACGAGCGAGATCGAGACGTCGGGCAACGAGCTAGACGGACTGCGCCATCCCCGGCGCCCACGACGGGGGCAGGTTCCGCAGGATCTCGACGCTGTCGAAGCGGACCGGCGGGCGCACGCCGACCTCCTCCACCCACTCGGCCATGCGGCGCAGGCCGTCCTCGAGCGTCACCGCAGGCTGCTCGCCGAAGACGCGGTGAAGCTTCGAGTGGTCGGAGAACGCGTGGACGACCTCCTGCCGCGCCGGGAGGAAGTCGATCTCCGGATCCGCGACGTCGAGCACGCGAGCCACCGTGTGCGCGAGGTCGAGGACGGAGTACGGCGTGTCGGCGCCGACGTTGAAGGTCTCGTTCGCCGCCGCGGGCACGTCGATCGACCGCGCGATCACCGGAGCGACGTCGTCGATGTGCGAGAACGCGCGCGTTTGCAGGCCGTCTCCGAAAATCGTCATCGGCCGGCCGCTCTGCAGCTGGTTCATGAAGATCCCGATCACGTTGCGGTAGGTGTCGGCGATGTTCTGGAGCTCGCCGTAGACGTTGTGCGGGCGGAAGATCGTGTAGTCGAGGCCGAACATCCGCTGTGCGGCCGCGAGGTCGAGCTCGACGGCGTACTTCGCGATGCCGTAGGGATCCTCCGGCTCAGGCGTGGTCGCCTCGGTCATCGGCGTCTGCCCCGGCCCGTAGACGGCGATCGAGCTCGTGAAGACGAAGCGCTCGACCGTCTCTGAGCGGATCGCCGAGTTGATGACGTTGATCGAGCCGACGAGGTTGTGCGTGTAGTTGAAGCGGCGGATGAAATGGGAGAGCCCTTCCGCCGCGTACGCCGCGATGTGGAAGACGTGGGTGAAGCCGTGCTCGCGGAACAGGTCGTCGACGAGCTCGGGGTTCGTGACGGATCCTTCGACGAACGTCGCGCCGGACGGGACGTTCGCCAGGTAGCCGCCGCTGAGATCGTCGAGCACGACGACTTCGCGATCGGCCTCGAGGAGATGCCGGGCGACGTGGGCGCCGATGAAACCGGCGCCGCCGGTAACGAGGACCGTCATCGGAATGTAAGGCTAGCGGGAAGGCCGTTTTGGCCCGGTAACGCCGCGGGAATCGCCGGATGTCCTAATCCAAGGAGGATGTCCGTGAAAGCTCGTCTGATTCTCTCAATCGCGCTCGCCGGAGCCGTCTTCGGAGTCGTCGGCGCCACAGCGGGCGCCGGCACGTCGCCTCTTACGAACCCGAAGACCTTCTTCTGGGCGAAGGGCACGGCGAACGCCGCAACGACGCAGGACCAGCTCCAGAACGACCTCATCTACCACGGCGGGAACGTCGGCGACGGCGCGATCGGCGTCGAGCAGAAGCCGGCGGTCTATCTCGTCTGGTGGGGCACGCCGTGGAAGAACGGCTTCACGACGCCCGACACCAACGGGACGCTCTACTCGAGCAAGACGCTCCAGACGTACCTCGCGTCGTTCTTCCAGAACGTCGGCGGCAGCCGCTGGGCGAACATCCAGACCCAGTACTGCGCCTACGCGCTCGCCGGCGCAACCGACTGTTCCGGCGGCGGAGGGTTCGTCCAGAACCCCAAGGGCCAACTGAAGGGTGTGTGGACGGATGGCAGCGCAGTGCCGAGCGACATCACCGCGTACGGCCTCGCGGAGAACCTCGTCGACGACCCGATCGCGACCGAGGCCGTGAAGGCAGTGCAGCACTTCGGCTACAACCCGAACGCCACGTACATCGTCCTCACGCCTCCCGGCACGATCGGGACAGGGGAGCCGTACTACTGCGGCTACCACACGCAGACCACCTCGGTGGACGGGCTCGGCAACACCGAGCGCATCCAGTACGCCTTCATCCCGTGGCTCAACACCAACTATCCGGGCCTCGGTGAGACGGGCTGCGGCATGCACAACGTCAACGCGAAGAGTGACGCGTTCGGCAACGGCATCTTCGACGGCTGGTCGATCGTCACCGGCCACGAGTACGCCGAGGCCGTCACCGACCCGGACAACGTCGCGTCGGTGCAGGACGGATGGAACGACGACCAGACGTCCGAGAACGGCGATAAGTGCGCGTGGATGAACACGCAGAACATCGCGCTCGGCGGCAAGCAGTTCGCCGTCCAGCCGCTGTGGAGCAACAAGGCCTACGACGCGACCGGCAACGGCTGCGTCGTCTCCGGCCCGTAGAGCGCCCGCGTCAGGTGGGGGACTTCGCGTCTCCCACCTGGCGGGCGTTACCCGAGCGTCGCGACGAAGTCGCCCCCGTTTGAGCGGCCGCCCGCGAAGCACGCCACCGGTGCGCAAGCCGAGGTGTTCAGGCCCGCGGTCATGAACGACGGGGCATCCTGGGTGGGGCGCGACAACAGCCGGCCTCTCCAATTTGCCGGATTCCCGGTGAGGTAAAGGGGAGCCCCAGAGGCGTCCGCTGCGACGACCACGCAGTACGCCGTGCTCTTACAGCTGATCGAGGTGAGGGACTCTCCTGAGGGCGGGTGGACGACGAACCCTTGGACGGTCGATGCCGTCGCCGGGGACGCACGGAGGCCAAAGGCCGAGTTGGCGCTCCACGCGAGGGGATTCCCGGCCAGCACCAACGGCCGGCCCTTTGGTCCCGACACTCCGACAGCGACGCAATACGTGGCTGACGGGCACGCAACGGACCGGAGCTTCCCGGACGCACCGAGGTTGTTCCCGAGCGTGATCACCCTTGCCTGAGCGGAGTGCCAGGTAGCCGGATTGCCCGTCAGCACGAGTGGCTGGCGGCCCTGGACGCCGACGGCGACGCATCGCGTTTGCGACGCGCAGGCGACGGAATAAAGGACGCCGCCCGAGCTCGTGACTTCCCTCGAGTCGGCCGCTGTCACCGTGGAGGGGTTCCCGGCGATTACAAGAGCTTGATCGTTTTCGGACGTGCCGACAGCAACGCAGAACGTAGGCGAAGTGCACGTGCCCGAATAGATGAACGCGTCGGCGCCCAATCCGGGGTGGCCCGGAAGGGGAACCCTTCGCCCCCTTGCGGTGCTCCACGTGGACGGGTTGCCTTTCAGGAAGAACACGCCGGGCCCGTACCCGTCGCGCCCCTGGAAGGTCCCGTTGGGACCGCGCCTCCGGGAGGGCAACCCCAACGACCACCCTGAGGGACCGATAGCGACGCAAGACGTCGACGACCAGCACGTGATGGCGCTCAACGGACCGGGCAGCTGCGGCATGACCGTCACGTTGGCCTGGTCCCAGGTGGACGGGTTGCCATGCATGAGATACGGGCCTTGCTCCTCGCTCAAGGAGGGGTGGTCGTAGTCCCAGCCCACATCGAAGCAGGAAGTCGCCGAGACGCAGCTCAGGGCCGAAGGGATGACGATCGCCCCGAACGCGGCTCCGGCAAGCGGGATCTCGCGCGCCTGGGCGTCGCTCCACGTGGATGGATCGCCCACCAGCTCGAGCGGTTGAAGGTTCGGGTCGTAGCCGACGGCGACACACGACGTGGACGAAGAACATGCGAGCGAGAGAAGGGTGTTCGCATACCACCCCCTAAAGCCGAAGGAGTCTCTGAGCACAATCTCCTGCGCTTGCGCAGCGCTCCAGGTGGACGGATTGCCGGTCAGTTCGAGCGGCTGGCGGTGCCCGTCGAAGCCCATGGCGATGCACGACGTGGACGAGGAACACATGACCGATTCGAGGACGTCGTGACCCTCTCCCGCGTAAGGGCCGACCCCGCCGAACGAGGTGGGATAAAGCGCGATCTCCTTCGCTTGCGCCACGCCCCAGGTCGAGGGATTGCCGGCCAGCACGAGCGGCTGAATGTTCGCGTCCTCGCCGACGGCGACACACGACGTGGATGACGAGCACGCGACCGAGAGAAGGCTGTTTGCGGCGGGATACTGGGGAACGCCTAAAGAGTCTCCGAGCGCGATCTCCTTCGCTTGCGCGACGCCCCACGTGGAGGGGTCGCCCGCCAGTACCAGCGGTTCGCTGTTGCTGTCCTCGCCGACGGCGACGCACGCTGTGGGCGAGCTGCAGCTGACCGACGAGAGGTAGTTCCCGTATCCGCGGCCGAACGCGGATCCGAGCATGATCCTCTTCGCTTGCCCAGCGCCCCACGTGGAGGGATCACCGGTCAGGACGAACAGGCCATTGCCGGCTGCGCCGACGGCGACGCACGACGTCGACGACGTACACGCGACTGACCGTAGGTCAGCAGTTCCAATCGCGATCTCATGCACCTGCGCGGCACCCCACGTAGCGGGATCGCCGGCCAGAACGATCGGCCTGTCATTCATGTCGCCGCCGACGGCGACGCACCACGTGGTCGAAGAACAGGTGACCGAGCTGAGGGTGTTCGCGGTGTAAGGCAGGGCGCCGAAGGAGGCGCCTAGCGTGATCTCCTTCGCCTCGGCGATGCTCCACGTGGAAGGATCGCCGGCGAGAACGACCGGCGCGTCGTTCGCGTCCCAGCCGACGGCGACGCAGTAGCTCGCCGACGGGCATGTCGTCGCGCGCAGACCACCCCCGGCGGGCACCTGGTTGAGTGCGTTGACGACAGCGGTGAAGGAGGGTTGTGCCGCATCTGCCGTGAGAACGCCGAACGCCGTGAAGGTGAGAACGACAAGTCCGGCGACCAGCGTGGCGAAGAGTTTCCGTTGCATCCAGGCGCCGCCTTCCGTCGGGATCTCCGACCGAGCCTAGGGTACGTCACGAACGATGCAAGCCGACGTACGCTGTCGGCGTCCGCACGATCGTCCTCATCGCGCTCGCGTCTCTCCTCCTCGCCGGGTCAGCGGCAGCGCTCCCCCCGCGGCTCGCTGCCGTCCACACGTGGGCGTTCGCGATCGGGAACGGGACGCTCTCCGGCGACATCGCGCAGCGGTACGCGGGCTACGACCTCGTCGTCGTCGACGGCCAAGAGGTGACAAAGCAGCAGGTGGCGACGCTCCACGCCGGCGGAGCCGTCGTCCTCGGCTACCTCGACACCGGGACGATCGAGCCGTACCGGCCGTGGTTCCGCCAGGCGAAGCCGTACCGCCTCGACTACTGGAAGCAGTGGGGCGAGTGGTACGCGAACGTCGACGCGCTCGGCTACCGGACGCTCCTCCTCGGCGTCGCGACATCGTTCGAGCAGAAGGGGCTCGACGGCCTCTTCCTCGACAACACGGACATGATCGAGACGCACCCGAAACAGGCGCCGGGGATGCAGCTCCTCGTCGCGGCGCTCGCGAAGCTCGTGCACGGCCGCGGCGGCTTCCTCTTCGCCCAGAACGGAGCCGACGTCGATGCGCCGATCCTCCGCTACCTCGACGGCTGGAACCGCGAGGACATCGGCACCGACCCGAGCGCCGTGCGCGACCTGCGCACGATGCACACGCACGGCCTCCTGACGCTCGCGACCGGCTACGTCAAGGACCCGAGCTCGCCGGCCGTCCAGCGCGACATCCGACTCGCCTGCGGTGCCGGCGCACTGCCGTTCGTCTCGAACCTCGAGCTGACGCGGATCCCATCGCCGCCACCGCACTGCTGATGCGGCTGCGCACCGTCCTCAAGCTCGGCCTCGGGGTCGGCATCGTCGCCGCGCTCTATCTCTTCGTTCTCCCGCGGATCGCGGACTACAGCGCGGTCGGGCACCAGCTCGGCACGATCTCCTCGCCGTGGATGGTCGCCCTTGCCGCCGGCGCGCTGCTGGACATCGTGACGACGGCGCCGCCGTGGCGCGTGCTTCTGCCGCAGCTGTCGTGGCTCGGCGCTCTCACCTTCACGCAGGCTTCGACGGCACTCACCTCCGTGCTGCCGGGCGGCGCCCCGGTCGGGATGGCGCTCTCGTTCGGCTTCCTCAAGCGCCTCCGCGTCAGCTCCGGTGAAGCCGGCTTCGCCGTGGCGCTGACGGGGATCTGGAGCCAGGGCCTCATCCTCCTGTATCCGCTCGTCGGCGCCGTGCTCGTACTCGGTACCGGGCGACTCTCGGGAACGACGCTCGCGATCGTCGGAGCCAGTGGCGGAGCGGCGGGAGTGATCGCGCTACTCGTCGTGCTGGCGTTCCGAAGCCCGCGGCTCGCGCGCCGCCTCGGCGACCGCTTCACGCAACTCCGCTCCGAGCAGTTGGGCGCGTTGCGGAAGCGCTGGCCCGCTCTGACGCTCGCGACTGTCGCGAACCACCTCAGCGCTTACCTCGTCTTCGAGCTGTCGCTGCGCGCCGTCGGGATCACCGTCTCGGAGATTCCGCCGTCGGAGTCATTCCTCGCGTGGTCGATCGGCCGTGCCATCAGCACGCTTCCTCTCACCCCCGCGGGCGCCGGCTTCGTCGAGCTCGGCCTCATCGGGACCCTCGTCGGCTTCGGGGCCGTCAACCATGCGGACGTCGTCGCGGCTGTGCTCCTCTACCGCGGAGTGATCGTCCTACCGACCCTTCTCGCCGGCTTCACCTCGCTCGTCCTTCTGCGCTACAGAACGGCCTCGACGGGTTCGTCCCGGGGCTCGTCGTAGCAGAGGCGCTCGCGCACCGCCGCGACGATCGACTCGATCCGGCGGTAGAGCAGTGAGTCGCGGCGGTCGGCCTCGAGACGCTTGCGGTGGCGGATGAAGCGGCGGTCGATGTAGCGCGCGTCGGGGAGAGACGCTTCGGGATAGAGACGCCGCAGCGCCCTCTCGAGAGGGTCCGGGTCGATGATCGCGTCCTCGTAGGCGACCGACTCGCCCGGCAGTGCTTCGATGACGGCATCCGCACGGACGAGTCCCTCGACAAGTGTCCACGGCCGGACTTCGTACACGCTCGCCGCCCGCGTCGGATACCACCAGTGCCGCTTGAGCATCGCGTACGCGACCTCAGCGACGCTGCGTCTCACCTTGAGGACGCGGAACTCGCTCAGCCCTTCCCAGCCGGCGACCACGAACGGCTGGACGACGTCCTTGTACGCGTGGCCGCGCCGCTCGGTGTTCTCGTCGAGGTGCGCCGTGATGGCGGCGAAAACTCGGGGGGAGGAGCCCAGGAGCGTGAACCGCTCGTCCACGGGTGCGTGGCTCTGTTGCCGTCGCGGGACGCGATCACGGTTGAGGATCTCCCCGTCGCTCGTCCAGACCGGCTCGACGAGGCCGATCGACTGTGCGGCGGCTACGTACAGACGGCTCGAGAGCGACCGCGGTAGCGAGACGACGAAGAGCGAGCGGAACTCGTCCGACGCCGGTTGTCGGGAACGACGACGCCAGGCTCGAAGCCGCTGCACCGGCGCACCCTACGGGTCCAGATCAAGAGAAAGGTGTGAACGCGTTTTACGGCAATGTGTCACCTGGCGAACCCAACGGTCGCTGGGCGTGGCGCGATTCCGCATGGCTAGGCGCTAGGCGACCTCTCGGAAGCCTAGACTCGCGGCGATGGAGAAGTCGTCGCCGTTCCACCCTCGGAACCTCGTCGCGGGCGCTGTGGCTGCGGGACTATGGAGTCTCTTGGCTCCTGGTCTTGGCATCGTCGCGGCTGCGCTACTCCGGGCGGCAAGCGTGAACTGGCCGTTTGATCTCTTGCTCGGAATCGGCGTAACGCTTATCGCGCTTCCGTTCGTAGCTGATTGGCGTCGCCGCCGACGGGTCTGGAGTCTTGCCGAGATCGAAGCGCTACGCCCCCAAGGAAAGCCGACACAGCAGCCGAGCACCATCAAATCGGCCATTGCAGCGTCCTTCGTCGCCTCGCGGGAGGAACTTAGTGAGCGGATCCTCCATACGCCCGAGCTTGAAAGGGTCTCGCGGCTACTTGGCTCTGAGCTTCGACGGATGCGCGTCTTGATCGAGCAAGTGAAGGCCACAAAGCCGATGGCCTATCCGCTCGACTTCCGCCTTCCTGTTGCCCGGTGGGACGAGTCCGAGGACATCCTCGCGCACTACCGGGACCAGTACGGCCCGGTGGAGCGCACCTACGACGCTGCCAAAGGACTGAACCACGTCCTCCACCTGCGCGAGCAGAGGCAGCGAGCCGCCGGTGGTGAGCTATACGTCCTCGCACGTGAACCGCTGGCCGTGAACGCTGAGGACGGACTAGACCGCGTTCACGGGCTGGCAGGTGAGGCGCTCGACGCGTTGGGTCAGCGTCACAACGATTCATTCCAGCCCGATCCGCCGCACGAAGACGACCGCTCGCCTCACGACGCGCGAGAGGCCGCAGGCCAGAAACGTCAGCGAGCTAAGGAGCGGCGCAAGGAGACGCTATTGAGATTCGCTGACCAGGGAGAGGGCTATCGGGAGCAGATGCCGTCTATCCATCGTCTCCGTCGATGGTCGTCAACAACGCATGGTTGGTCCCGCGAATCCGCGTCATCAGGTGGTTGAGCGATCTTGCCGACTACGCACGCGGCGAACTCTCGGAGGACTTCGCGAAGCGCATCCCAACCGTTGGCGCTGCGACCCCGAGGGACACTCTGGCGGCGATTGACGCGGCTATCGCGTTGATCGAGGAGACCGTGGAGGCTATGCCGTGAGGGGTTGCTCGTCGGTGTCTGACGATTCGTCTACGGCGGGGTCGCTGGATTCTCCGGGTTCCCCGCCGAGTAGGAGCCGTAGCGTGTCCTCGGGTTCCATATCGACGTTGACCGGCTCGTCGAGATCCATCTTCTTCTCGTCGCCCACGGCTACATCGTACGCCTCTCCAGGGCTACTGCCCGGTGAGGGGCCGGTAGCTGAGCCGTTTCCCGCCAGAGCGCCCCATAAGGCGTTGCATCCGCTCCGTATCGGTCAGGTCGCGAGTGGAGTACCGGAAGTCGAACTCTGCGAGGTACCGGGGCAGGTGCTTGACGGAGACGTGGTGGTGAGTGCCGTCGAGCGAACGCTTCAACTGCGAGAAGTAGTTCTCGGCCTGGTTCGTCGTCACATCGCCCCGGACGTACTCGCGGGCGGAGTGGTTGACGGTGTGGTGGCCTCCGGCGAACCGGCGCGAGAACTTGTTGTACGTCCGCTCTATGTCGGTGTGCAGGGCCGAGTTGGCGAAGTCAATGTTGTCCTCCAACACGCTCCGCAGGTTCTCGCCGTTCACGGTCGGGACGACGCGCGAGCGAACCTGGCCGGACTCCTTCTCGATGAGCGAGACGACAGCCACTTTGTCCGACCGCATCTGGCCCTGACCGCCCTTCACCGGCTTGTGGCCGTGCTGGAAGCGTGGCGTCGGCCCGATGAACGTCTCGTCTGCGACCACGACACCGCTTATAAGCCGCTCGGGCGCGAGGTTCCGCATGGCCTCGCGGAGCCGGTTCGTCATGAACCATGCGGTTTTGGGAGCCACACCGTACTTCCGAGCGATCTCGCGAGCCGCGACCCCGTTCTTGTTCGCGCACATCTCGAAGACGACCATGAGCCACGTGTGGAGCGGAACCTTGGTGCCGTGGAAGACGGTGCCGGTGGTGACGGAGAACTGCTTACGGCAGGTCTTGCACTTCCAGACGCGCCGCTGACTCATCGTGCCCCGGCTCGTCTTGCGGGCCGCGACGTTGTCGGCGTCCTTGGTCTTCGGCGTCAGGAAGTAGTGCCGCTCGCGGCTGGCGCAGTGCGGGCACACCGGGCCGTCCGGCCAGCGCAGCCTCTCCATGTACTCGTAGGCGTCGGCCTCGGACTTGATCTGCCGGGCGAGAGTCATCACCGTCGTCTTGCTCATATCTCAACTATGACAAACCCATCGGACGGCATTGCCGCCCGGAAGGAGCGGCAATGAACGAACCTGCCTATCCCGCGAGAGACGGACGGGTCTTCTTTGAGCTTGCTCGCGACCGTCTCACGTGTCAGCTAGAGACACTCGACGCGGTGGACAACAAGATCGGGATGCTCTTCTCCGTCTCGACCGCAATGCTCGGAATCCTCGGGGCGGTTCTCGCCCTGAATGGGGGAAAGCTGAACGGCCTGGAGTGGGCCATGACCGCCCTCTCAGTCATCGGATACATCATGGTGACGTTCCACGCTCGTCGCGCCTATGCGGCGAAAGAGTGGAAGGTCGGCGGCGATCTGCGGAAGCTATGGAAGCTGTATTCGGAGTCCGACGAGGATGATCGGACTCTCGAATGGAGAGTTGCGAACAGTCTTCGTATCGCCTACGAAGCGAACCAGCCCGACATGACTCTCAAGCTAGGTGACCTAAACGTGATCCTTGCGAGCCTGGTCACTCAGAGTCTGAGTCTCTTGGTGGCTCTTCTCTTGGTTGCGGGGTAGGCGTGGGCGGCTGCTCAGCCGGGACCGGCGCGTCCTCATGGCCCCACTTGCGAAGCGTGGTGTCCTGGGGGATGTTCGGCTCTTCCTCGGGCGGGTCGGGCATTGGTGTGGACGCTACGCCTCTTTGCGTGTGCGAGTCAAGCCCCCGCTTGGGTTCGCCAGGTTACACATTGCCGTTTTACGGCCGACTTACACAAACCGGAGCTTCGGCTTACACGTGCTGCCGACATTCATCCCGGTAACCGGGCAAAGGAAGGCAGACGACTCATGAAGAAGGCACTCATCCTCATTCTTGCGGCGCTCACGATCCCGAGTGTCGCGCTTGCAGCGCCGGGGCACGGCCCCGCGCATGCGCCGAAGGTGCTGTACATCCTCAAGGGGACACTCTCGAACTACATGCCGTACGACTCGATATACGTCGAGAGCGGCTCGATCACGATCCTCGTCAAGCACGCGAACTACCACGGCAGGGCGCCCAAGACTCAGAGCCTGACGTTCCCCGTCGACGCGAAGACGAGAATCTCGCTCGAGGACGGCGTGACCGCGATCGCCAACGGGGACACCGGGATCGTCAAGATCCGTGCGGCCAGGAACATCGCACCTGCCTCTCTCGCGGCGACCCTGCAGGCGTCGTCCGCACGGCAGATCGTCGACCAGGGCGTCAAGAAGCCCAAGCACTAACGCGCTTCCCCTCGGGGGGACGGCAGACGGGGCGGTCGCACTCGATGTGGCCGCCCTGTCTTTTACACCGCGTTTACACGCAACTGCCGTTTCGGCTTACACACGGGACGGAGACTGAGTCCAAACCCCGGCTTCGGGCAACGAAAGGGAAAGACCACTCATGAAGAAGGCACTGATCCTCGTTTTTGCGGCGCTCATGATCCCGAGTGTTGCGCTCGCGGCGAAGCCGTTGCACGGCCCAAAGACTCCGCCGCAGGTGACGTACAGCATCCAGGGGACGCTCTCGAACTACACCCCCTACAACTCCGTCACGCCGGCCAACGGCTCGATCACGATCCTCGTCAGCCACCTCGACAAGCACGGCAAGGCTCTCAAGGGTCAGAGCCTCACGTTCCCCGTCGACGCGAACACCAAGATCTGGTTCGCGAAAGGCGTGACGGCGATCACCAACGGCGACCTTGGGAACATCAAGGTCCGCGCGGCGAAGAAGATTGCACCTGCCGCCCTCGCCACCACGCTGCAGGCGTCGCCTGCGACGCAGATTCACGACAGGGGCGCACCCAAGCCCAAGCCCTAACGCTCTTCCCTCGGGGGGACGGTAAGACGGGGCGGTCGCACTCAGTGCGGCCGCCCTTCTTATATGTGCGGCCAGTACACGTTCTTCGAGCGCCTAGCTCGGCACCGGGACGCCGCCCGAGACCGGTGCGCGGCGGCGCAGGCGGAGCAGACCGCCGCGACGGCAGTCGCTCGAACGGACGGCGCGGCGGTTGCGCCGCAGCGCCTCGAACGCCGCCGGCAGAAGCTCGACCCGCCTGCCGCAATCCTCGCCGCACTCGCAAAGGAACTCGCCCGGCAGATCGGGATCAGTGGAGGCAAGCAGCTCGTAGATCCGGTCGTTCACCTCGCGGAAGAGCTCGGTCCGGCGTCTCGCCTCCATGCCGTCAACCCTGCACAGCCGAGACCCGACAGGGAAGGACCTGACGTATCGCCTTACCGAGCTTTTACCCGTCGCGTACGCCGGCATGAATCGCACCCCGAGGTTCTAACTAGAAGCCCCTGTGCGGCGTCGAAATACGCAGAACCGCAGACCGCGACGCAACGGCCGGCCCACACGGTTCGCGTCGCGCACGGAGCCCCTGGCAAACAGAGGATCCCCAGGGGCTTCGGACCCTCCTCCTAAGAGGATGCCTCAGTGGCTGGTAGACACGATCGCGTGCTCTGCGGTTAGGCCTCCGCCGGGAGGCACCGGCGCGATGTCCCATTCGCGTTGGACGCCGTCAACGCGGCCTCGCATGAACCCGGCGAAGCCGCTGTCGGGCGCGTGGATGACGATCCAGCGTGCCGGCTGGTCGCCGGCGGTCCCGTACGAATGGGCGATGCCCGGCGGCACAGCCGCGAAGCCCCCGGCGCGAAGCGTGACCGTCTCGCATTCGGCGCCGAGCGTGAAAGCAAGTTCACCCTCGAGAACGTAGAAGGCCTCGGTGTGCTGGTGGACGTGTGAGCCCGTCACACGCTCGCCCCCTCGCAGGCTGCCATGGGTGAGGCTGAGTCGTTCGCTCTCCACAAGGATGCGGATCTCGGGCCTGTCGCCGTCAGTCGCCATAGAGATCGTTCCACCGAGTGGGCTCCCAGCTCGTGCCCGTAGGGCAACTGTCACACGCGAAGCTGAGCGCCTCAGCAAGGGTGTCCCCAACGCCGACCGCCCACCACGTGCGCCCCTCAGGAGAGACGAGATCGACCATGAGCACGACCTGCGGCGGGAGAGCCGGCGTCGGTTCGCGGTGCTCGGGCGCGGCGAGGATCATGGGGCGACAGGCGTGAGTCCGTGGCGGCGCATCACGTCGGCGATCGCAGCCAGATCAGGCGGGCCGGCGGTTGCCGCGTCGAGGATCGCGGCGACCTCGCGAAAGTAATCGGGGCCGAGGATTCCGGGAGTGACGATCGCGAGCGCCCTGGCGTCGGCGCTGCCCGTGTTCGCGAAGTGATGGACGGCTCCGCGGGGGATGCAAATGACTTCCCCGGTGCCGACCTCATGAGGCTCGCCTTCGATCGTCCAGACGAGCGTGCCCTCGAGCCCGTAGATCGTCTCCTCGTAGCCATCGTGGCTGTGCGGCGCTGCGATCCTCGCGCCGGCGGGGACGTCGAACTCGAACATCGCCACCGATCCGTCCGACCGCTCGCCCTCGAGCAGGAAGCGGATGGCCATCTCTCCGACCTTGATCTCCTCGCGCGTGCTCGCTGTGATCACCTTGCACCTCCCGGTCGTCGTCAGTAAAGTGGCTTGACCATATATGGCGACGGTGGATAAGTCAAGTCACTTTACAAACTCTCGGACCGGCGGAGCAGGGCCATTCGGACCGCCGCTGATCGGAGCACTGCTTCGCCTGCCGTGGGAAGCCGTGCAGGAGCGGATGCTCGAGCGGCTGCACTCCGAAGGGTTCGCCGACTTCGACGCTTCGTACCTGATCGTCGTCCAGTACCCCGGCCCGCAGGGGGAACGACCCGCAGATCTCGCCGGCCGGCTGCGCATGAGCAAGCAGGCACTCAACCACCTACTGGGGCAGCTCGAACGGCTCGGCTACCTCACGCGCGAGGCCGACCCCGCCGACGGACGCTCCAAGCGCATCCGCCTAACCGCGCGCGGAACGAAAGCCGGTCTCGTCATCCGTGAGGCCGTGACCGAAATGGAAGATGCGTGGGCACAGCAACTCGGCCCGGAGCGGTTCGCCGAGCTCCGCACCGCCCTCCAGGAGCTCAATGAGCGCCTGAGCTCGCGGCTTGTAGCACGCGCCTCTATCCCGTAGGCTCGCCGCGGCGTTCGCGCTCACTCGACGGCACGACCCCGGGAGGCACGAAGTGACGAGAAGGTTTCCTTGCATCGGAGCGTTCGCGCTGCTCGGGCTTGTCGGGGTTTTGGGAGTGGTGTCCGGCAGCTCGGCCTCGCCGCGGCCGGTGGCGGTGTGGGAAAACGCGATCGAGGTACCCGGGATCGCGAGCCTCAACCGCGGCGGCGACGCCCAGGTGGTCTCGGTTTCGTGTGCCACGGCCGGCGACTGCGCCGCCGGCGGCTCCTACAAGCGCTCCGGCAACTCGCAGGCGTTCGTCGTGAGCGAGGCGAACGGCAGCTGGGGCAACGCGATCGAAGTACCCGGCGCCGCGACTCTCAACAGCGGGGGCGACGCCCGGGTGAATTCGGTCTCGTGCGCCACGGCCGGCAACTGCGCCGCCGGCGGCTACTACACCGAACACTCCGACCCTGCCCAGGCGTTCGTCGTAAGGGAGACGAACGGCAGGTGGGGCAGGGCGATCGAAGTACCCGGCACCTCGACCCTCAACAGCGGCGGCAACGCCCGTGTGAACTCGGTCTCGTGTGCCACGGCCGGCAACTGCGCTGCCGTCGGCTCCTACCTCGACGGCTCCGGCAATCCGCAGGCGTTCGTGGCGAGCGAGACGAACGGCAGCTGGGGCAGCGCGATTGAAGTACCCGGCACCGCAACTCTCAACACCGGCGGCGACGCCCGGGTGAACTCGGTTTCGTGCACCACGGCCGGCAACTGCACCGCCGGCGGCTCCTACGCCGACGGCGTGGAAGTGGCCCGCCACTACCAGGCGTTCGTGGTGAGCGAGACGGACGGCATCTGGGGTAGTGCGATCGAAGTACCCGGCACCGCAACCCTGAACAGCGACGGCTACGCCTCCGTGCTGTCGGTCTCGTGTGCCAAACCCGGCAACTGCACCGCCGGCGGCTCCTACCTCGACGGCTCCGACCACTACCAGGCGTTCGTGGCGAGCGAGACGAACGGCATCTGGGGCAACGCGATTGAAGTACCCGGCAGTGCGACCCTCAACAGCGGCGGCTTAGCCGGGGTGAACTCGGTCGCGTGTGCCACAGCCGGCAACTGCGCCGCCGTCGGCCTCTACACCGACGGCTCGGGCAACGGCCAGGCGTTCGTCGTAAGTGAGACGAACGGCGTCTGGGGCAGTGCGATTGAAGTACCCGGCACAGCGACGCTCAACCGTGGCGGCTTCGCCGAGGCGAACTCGGTCTCGTGTGCCACGGCCGGGAACTGCGCCGCCGGCGGCCTCTACCGAGACCGTTCCACCCGCTGGCAGGGGTTCGTGGTGAGCGAGACAAACGGCAGCTGGGGCGGCGCGATCGAAAGACCCGGCACCGCGACCCTCAACCGCGGCGGCGACGCCAGTGTGAACTCGGTCTCGTGTACCACGGCCGGCAACTGCACCGCCGGCGGTTCCTACGTAAACCCCTCCGACCGCCGGGAGGGGTTCGTAGTCAGCTCCAGCAGTTCCACCTCGCCCTGCATCGTCCCGAAGCTCATCGGGGAGACGCTCGGGGAAGCCAAGAAGATGCTCACCGCGGCCGGCTGCACCCTCGGCAGGAGAACGACCGTCTACGCGAGCGCGAAGAAGGGACGCGTCGTGGCCCAGCACCCGAAGCACGGCACGCACCTCCAACCCGGAGGCAAGGTCGCGCTCACCCTCAGCAAGGGCCCGAAATAGAGCCCCACCCAAGCGACACCAAGCGTCCTCGTGACCAGACGGAGACCCCGGCTGTCCTCCACGGACGGCGACCGAAGGGCGTGGCGGCACGCGGTGAGGCGGGGCCGCCTCACCGCGTGCGACGTCGTATCTAGTTGACGACGATGCCGGAGGGAGTCGCCCCCGCGGAGCCAGCAATGGAACTGAGCGGCGTGAGGGTGCCGCCGCGGACGGTGAAGCCGGTGACGGCGTTCGTGCCGGATTCGACGACCCAGAGGGTGCGGCCGTCGGGGGACAGGCGTGCGTCTTCAGCTCCGGCTCCGATCTCGCCGGTGCCGGTGCTTTGGAGGAACTTGAGTGCGCCGCCTCTGCCGATCGAGTAGCTCGAGATCGACGCCGAGGCGGTGTTGACGACGAAGACGAAGCGGCCGTCGTGGCTGATCTCGATCCAACAGGACGCCCCTCCGTCGTTGGCGACCGGGGCTCCAACCGGGGTCAGCACACCGTTGTTCGCGTCGGAGAAGCTCGAGAGAAGACCCGGGAACGCGGCGCCTCCTGCGGCGGTGTGTGCGTCGGAGACGAACAGCTGACTCGGGTTGGCGGGGCTGAATTCGGCGCCGAGCTGTCCCCAGCCCTGCGTCGGGGAGAACGACTGCGCGAAGTAGGGCGAGCCCGCGGCTGGAGTCAGCCGACCGTCATGGCCGACGGTGAAGCTGTCGATCGCGGACGTGGCGATGCGGGTGCCGACGAGCTTCCTGCCGTCACGATCGAAGAGCACTTCACCCGGCTTCGAGTTGTTCGGGAGCACGTAGGTCGAGTTCGGAATAGGCCTCAGATGGCCGCCCGGATCCAATCGGAAGCCCGTGTAGTTCGTATCGCCGGTCTGGCTGCCGGGGCCTGCGTTCGCGACGTACACGAGGTCATGCTCGACTCCGATGCTCACGGGGTCGACGCCGTTCGAGGCGACGGGGGAGCCGGGGACAGCCTGCAACAAGCCATCGTGTTGCACGCGCAACACCGAGATCTGGTTGCTGCCGGCGTCAACCGCGAGGAGATAGCGGCCGTCGGCGCTCAGCTGCAGCGATCCCTGCGATGCGTCCGGATGACCGGTGCCCGATCCGCCCACTGCAAACGGAGAGCCGGGGATCGCGGTCAGGCTTCCGTCGGCGTGACGGTCGAAACCCGCGACAGTGTTGACGGGTGCGCTGTTGTCGTTGACGTAGACGTGCCCGACGACCTGAGATCCGTGCGGGCCTGGCGGTGGCGCGGCTGCCGCGCCGCTAGTTGCGACAACCGCGGCCAGGGCCGCGAGCGCGAGCAGACCACCGAGACGAGAACTTCTCATCCTTTCGACCTCCTGAGGAAGCACGGGGCCGATTCCCCGCACGCCCGCCACGATCGCACCCGTCGCTTTCGCGAGGCTTGCGCGCGGATGAACAATCGCTTAAGCCGCTCGCCGTCGATGCCCCCGGCCGGAATTGAACCAGCGCACGCGGTTTAGGAAACCGCTGCTCTATCCACTGAGCTACGGGGGCTAAATGCCGCCATTTGCAGGTAAAACGAAGCGACGGGGGTGAACTCTAGCGTTCCTTGTGGATGAAGGCGAGCCAGGCGTACGTTCTATCCACGGCTTAGCTCAACCACGAACGAGAGGGCGTTTCCGAAACCGCGTGCGCATGTTCGCATGCGCCTTTGGCAGCGCTACCGCGCCACGCACGCGGCGGTAACGTGGACGGACCGAGCATGGCGCTGTGGCCCGAGCCGCTGGCAGCTCCCTGCACTGCGTGATCTGTTCATCAACCACGGTCTTCTACCGCGCGTACACCCGTGACTCCTCAGCAGCGGTTTCCTAAACCGCGTGCGCATGTTCAATTCATGCCGGGGGCATAAGAGAAACGCCTGCAAAACGGTGCATTTCGAATACTTGCCAAACGCCATGCCAACAGCTCAATGAGGCTGCCGGAAAGGGTGTCGGAGTCGGATCGTACGATCGAAATCGCATGGAGTGAAGCCGCCCGGCGGCTGTGTGCAAGCGGTTTTCCGCACCGCTTGCATAAGCGTGCTGAGCGAAATCGTCCCAGTGGCCGAGCATGGGCGGGGTCTCGTAGTCGATATCTGAGCGGCCGAGTTCCTCGCGGCGGCTGAGCATTTGGTAACCGTGTCCCGGAACGACAGCGAAGCGCCCTGTCCAGGCCACTGGACGAGGAGTGCTGACAGGCGGATGATTGCGTCATGCGAGCGGAGCTCCGGGCGGGCACGGTCACGTTTCTGTTCACCGATGTTGAGGGGTCGACGAAGCTCCTGCACGAGCTGGGGGCGGAGGCGTACGCGGCGGCGCTCGCCGAACACCGACGAATCGTCCGTGGGGCGTGTGTGGCCGGGGGCGGTGTGGAGGTCGATACACAGGGCGACGCGTTCTTCTTGGCCTTCTCCTCGCCCGGGGAGGCGGTAGGCGCGGCTCAGGCGATCACCGACGGTCTCTCGTCAGGGCCGATCACGCTGCGCATCGGTCTGCATACCGGAGCTCCGCTGGTCACCGACGAGGGCTACGTGGGAGAGGATGTGCACCTCGCCGCTCGGGTCGCAGCGTCTGGCCATGGTGGACAAATTCTGCTCTCGAAGGCGACGCGCGAGCTTGTCGGTGGACTCTCGATCATCGATCTGGGCGAGCACCGCTTGAAGGACATCGAGGAAGCGGTCTCGATCTACCAGCTGGGGTCGCGGCCGTTCCCGCCGCTCAAGACCATCTCCAACACTAACCTGCCGAGCCAAGTCTCTTCGTTCATTGGCCGCCAACGGGAGCGCGATGAGATCGTCTCGATGCTTTCCAATGGCGCGCGCCTGTTGACGCTTACGGGTCCAGGGGGTTCGGGCAAGACAAGACTCGCGATTGAGGCTGCAGCCGAACTCGTACCGGAGTTCAAGGCGGGCGTCTTCTGGGTCGGCTTGTCGGCGCTGCGTGAGCCGGCGCTCGTGAGCGAGGAGATTGCCCAAGCGCTCGGCGCGAAGAGAAACCTCGCCGAACATATCGGCGAACGCGAGATGCTGCTCTTGCTCGACAACTTTGAACAGGTTGTCGAGGCGGCACCCGGTCTTTCGCAGCTGCTCGAGCGATGCCCACGTCTGAAGATCTTGGTGACCAGCCGAGCTTCGCTGCGCGTCGTCGGCGAAGTGGAGTACCCAGTCCCTCCCTTGGCAGAGTCGGAGGCGGTGCAACTCTTCTGTACCCGTTCGCAGCTGGAGCCGGACGGGACGATCGGCACGCTCTGCCGGCGGCTCGATGATCTCCCTCTTGCACTCGAGCTGGCAGCTGCTCGGACGCGGGCGCTCTCGCCCGCCCAGATCCTGGAGCGACTCTCACAACGCCTCGATCTGCTTCAGGGAGGGCGCGACGCCGACCCCCGCCAGCAGACGCTGCGCGCAACGATTGCCTGGAGCCACGAGCTACTCGACGATTCAGAGCGAGAGCTGTTCGCGCGACTCGCCGTGTTCCGTGGTGGCTGCACGCTCGATGCAGCCGAAGAGGTCGCCGCCGCCGACCTGGACACGCTGCAGTCACTTGTCGAGAAGAGTCTTGTTCGCCGCACTGACGAGCGGTTCTGGCTGCTTGAAACCATCCGCGAGTACGCAGCGGAACGACTCACCGCAGACCCAGAGGTGGCGGAGTTACGACGCAGGCACGCGCTCTATTTCCTCGCCTTCGCCGAGGCGGCAGATGCGTCCATGGTGGGTGGCGAGCAAGCGATGGCGCTGGCGCGAGTCGACGCCGAGCACGACAACCTGCGAGCGGCGCTCGAATGGGCCCGCGACTCGCGCGAATCCGAACTGTTGCTTCGTCTGGTCGCAGCGCTCGGGCACTACTGGGAGAACGGTGGCTTCTCCCACGACATCGACGTCTGGCTTCCGCTCGCTTTGGAATGCGGATCATCACCAGCCCCAGCGCGGATGTCCCTCCTGTGGGAGGCCTGGACTCAGGCCTTCTTTTATAAGCGCGATCGGGCGCGATCTGCCGCGCTGATCTCAGAATGGCGCGGTCTCGCGGAACGCGAGGGAGATGAGCGCCACGTGCTGCTGGCGATGAACGCAGAAGCCTCGGAGATGATGGAGATCGGCGAACTCGAGCAGGCTCGCCAGACGTGGAAGGCGACCGCGGATCGGGCGCGCGAAGTCGGCGACCGCTTCATGGTTGCGGTTGCTGTGGGCAACCAGGGAGGAATTGCCTTCGAGACGGGCGACTATCACGCGAGCCTCGAGCACTGGGCCGAGGGCGCCGAACTCCACCGCGAGCAGTCGAATTACGGCAACCTTGCCGGCGTACTCACGAACTGCGGCTGGGCGAGCCTGCGCCTATCCGATCCAGACCGGGCCGGTGACTACTTCCGCGAATCGCTCACCATCGTCGGTCGACTCGGCGCGATTCGGTCCTTTAGAAGCGTGATTGCCCTCAACGGCCTCGGCGCAGCGCTCATTGCCAAGCAGGAGGCAGAGCGCGGTGTGGCGCTGCTCGGCGCTGCCGCCCCGCTAGAGCATGAGCTCGGCGGCCACTTCTTTGGGAAGGCTGAACACGAGATCCTCGACGAGGCCGCCGTAGCCTCGAAAGCAGCCCTCGGCGAAACAGGATTTGCCGCCGCCTGGGCACGCGGCCAGGCGATGGCTCAAGACGAGATCCTGACTTTCGCACTCGCCGGATAGCTGATCTGTCGCTGTCCCGTAGAGACAGCGACGCCTTGTCGTCGTTAACGGCGTGTTGAAACACGACCCGGCACTCAACCCACCGAAGCCGCTCAAGTACCGCATGCGGGGATACGGCGGCGGGCCGAATCACACCTCGCTACACCCGCGGCACTGGCGCATGGCAAAGTCGGTCACCTATCTCATCGCCGTGGCAACGCTTGGTCGGGCGCGAACCCGCCGCTGGATCTAGGCCGCGGTGTGGTGCTAGCTCGACCTGCTGCCCGACGCGGCTTTTCTCGTAGAGCGTCTTATTGTCGTTCGTGCTGTTGATCTCGAAGAACAGCGCGGCCTGACCATCCTGTGTGAGTCCTTCGTTCCGGAGGGACCCCGTGGCGAACCGTGCGCCGGCTGCGGGAGCTGAGAGCATGTCGAGTGAGTAGGCGTTGACGATTCCGGTCGACGAGCCGTATGTGAGTACGTAGAGGGAGCCGTTAACCGCCAGCGGCTTCGTGACATCGAAGCCGCTCGTCACGCCTGGGGGTCGGGCGCGGCGATACTCGAACGGCACGCTCAGGCTGAGATCGTCAGCTACAGCGAAGACGGTCAAGATCCACTTTGATCCGGGTGACAGATGTTGTTGTAACAGATTGACATTGGTGGTCTCAGCGGTGTAGAAAGCGCCAACAGATACTTGAACTGTCTTCCGCTTGCGGCGCGGTAGATCGAGGGGAGCCACTCATGGCGAAGCGGATGGGCAAGGCTTGGCGGAGTTCGTGGGAGTGGACGGTGGTTGGTCTTGCCGTCCTATCCGTTGTTGCTCTCGCGGTGGCCGGATCCGCGGCAATCCCCTCTGCGGCTGCTTCGACATTGCCGGTGGGTTCGGAGATTGATTCGTTACGGACGGCAGACTCAAACACTTTCGTCGGCGCAGGCGGAACGTACGTCGAGCACGTCTACCAGTCACCGGTGAATTACAAGGACTCGGGTACGTGGCAGCCGATCAACAACTCCTTCGCGGGCGGTCCCCTTGGGTATGAAAACAAGGCGAACAGCTTGCAGGTTGAGTTGCCCGGGGATCTCAGTTCGGAGCCTGTGCGGGTATCAGATGGTTCGCAGTGGCTGACGTTCGCGCTCGCCGGGGCGTCGGGTTTCAGTTCGTCTCCTTCTGGATCGAGCGAGACGTATGTGAACGCGCTTCCGGGTGTGAACGTGACGTATACGGCGACGGGGGAGACGTTGAAGGAAAACGCTGTGTTGTTGGGGCCATCTTCGCAGCGGTCGTTGAGCTATTCCGTGTCAACGAGTTCGGGGCTGACTGCGGTGCGGCGGCCCGACGGCTCGATCGATTTCGTCGATGGGAGTGGCCGAGCGATGTTTTCGTTTTCGATGGCGCGGTTGAGTGACGCCGGGGGTGCGGACGGCCTGGCGTCATATCAGTTGCGCTCAACGGCGACGGGGTACGAGGTCACGTTGGACCCGAAGTCGGCGTGGTTGTCCGCACCGGATCGTGTGTGGCCGGTGACGATCGATCCCTCGATCACCGACGATAGTGCGTTCTACCAGGACAAGACGCCGGCGCCGACCCAGGACGGCTATGTCTATTCCGGGAACGGGAGCAGCAACTGGTTCGGGCTTGGGTACGAGAAGGTCGGCTGGAACTCGAGCGGTGTGCGGCGCGTGCTCCAGCAGTACAGCCCGGTGCTGCCCAAGGGAGCCCGAATCCTCAATGCGACGCTGAACGAGTACATGCAGTCGGAGTCCGATTACACGGGTGCGTCGGTCGGTGTGTACAACCTGACCCGCTCGTGGACGACCCGTGCGACGTGGAACACCTACGACGGGACCGATGCTTGGTCGTCCGCTGGTGGCGACTTCGCGTCGGAGCCATCGCAGAACGGAAATCCGTGGGCGAAGACCACAGTCGGCGGTGGCTCCGCCTCGCAATGGTACTACTGGGATATCACCCAGCTCGTTGCGTCGTGGCGGAACGCGGACGTGTCCAATTTCGGTCTGCTGCTGAAGTACGTCAACGAGTCGACGAACTCGAACATCTTCACGCTTGCGTCCGGCACGGCCTCCGGTCAGAAGCCGTCGATCTCGATCATCTACACCCTCGGCACCGGCGACACCGGGACGTACTCGTTCGAGCACTTCCCGCTTGATGACCAAACAAGCATTGACGTCAACCACGGAAACGGGAACCTGCTCCTATGTCACACCGATCTGAGCTTGCCGGGCGTCAATGGGTTCGATCTCAACTTGAAGCAATGCTGGAACAGCCTGGAAGGAGACCCGAACCAGACGATCACCGGCAACTGGCTGCTCTCACCCGGGCAGACGACCTATCTCGACAAGGTCGGCACCAGCTTCGTCTACCACGACGACACCGGCGACACCCAGCCATTCACCGAAGTAGGCAGCAGCAGCACGTACATCGGCCCACTCGATTTCAACGCGACCCTCACCGGCACAAGCGGCACGCTCAGCGCGTGCTCGAGCCAGACCGGCGGCGGAGCGTACAACCGCGTTATGACCTTCAACACGGACGGCTCAAAGCAGTACTTCAACGCCGGCGAGCTGATCGCAAAAGCAGACCATCTAGGCGACACGATCTGCTTTTCCTACCTGACAAACGGCAACCTCAACTCGATCACCGACACCCACGGCACAACCGTCAACTTCTGTTACAGCTCGGGCCGCTTAGCTTCGTTCGTTGTGGCCGGGAGTTGCACCGGAGGCGGATCCGAATACACGTTCGGCTACGACTCGGCGAGCCCCAACGAACTCACCTCGTTCACCGATCCCACCGCAGGCACGACGCACTACGGCTACAACAACGGCCTCGGCACGCTCACGAGCGTTACCGACGCCGCTGGCAATCAGGCCAACCTCGCGGGCTACACGAGCTATGGCGACGGCGAAGTAGTCGGAAGCGTGAAACAGCTCGCCCTTTCCGGGCAGCCAACCACCACGTTCGGGTACGGGGACACGACCGATTCCTTCTGCTCGTCCGCCACGACCGCAGTCACCTACCCCGACGGAGACACGGCACGATATTGCTTCGATAGTGGGCTTAACGTGACCGGGGTACACGGCGTCGCCCCGACCGCCGGAACGGCAACGATCACCGGCACCAACCAGGTCGGCCAAACCCTGACTGCGACCCCTTCCGGCTTCGACCTTGGAGCCCCGACAGCGACGTACTCCTACCAGTGGGAGTATTTGGACCCTTCGGGCGGTAGCTACCACAACGTCGAGAGCGGCGGGACCGGCTCGACCTATGTCGTCGACCCCCTCTACGATGGTGACTGGCTCGAGGTCGTCATCACCGCAAGCAACTCCTGCTCCCTCGGCTGTGGGTCGACGACGGCCACGCAGACGATGCCGCCAGCGCCGACCGGGGGCAGCGTCGATATCTCAGGCCCGGCGTGGGTCAGCTACACGCTAATGGCCACTGCTTGTTCGGCCCAGGGCTGGTCGCCGTCGAGTCCGGCTCCGACCTGCGCCTACCAGTGGCAAGTCTCGCCGGACGGCGTCAGCAGCTGGACGAACGCCACTGGCTCGGGGGCCACCACCATGTTCTACACCGTCGCGTCCGCCGACGCCGGCCAGTATCTCCGCGTCTCCGTTACTGCCACGAACGCCGGCGGATCCGGAACGGCCTCAGCTACGACTGAAGTTCCGGTGAGCCAAGGCCCGACCGGCTCGCAGGGCCCGACCGGCTCGTCCGGCCCGAGCGGCGCTCAAGGCCCGAACGGCGGATTCGGATTCAATAGCGCCGACGGTTGGAACACGGCCTCAACGGGGATCACGCCGCCGCCGCAAGCGCCAATAGCGATAGCTTCGAACGTCCCGATCGCATCCGGCGAGGACGACGGAGTATTCCCCGGCGAGACGATCAATGGCCTCACGGACGGTGGCGTGGTCATCGTCGTCACGCTGTATCCCCTAGGGGCCGACGACGGAATCCCGGTGGGGTCGCTCCCGCTTCAGCTCAGCGATGCGACTCTCACCAGCGGCTTTGAGGGCGTTTCACCGAACATTGCAGATGAGACGGTGGAAGCCGAGATAGGGGACTGGGACGTCGACGTCCAGGCGTTCTTCGGGACAAACCCACCGACGCAAGGTCAGCTCGCCGCCGCTCAAGAGGAACTCAACCAGCTGGTCATCCCAACAAGCTGACGTGGCCGCGCTGGGACTACATATTGGGGCGTTCTCGTGACAGTGATCGAGGGTCTGTCCGCCTCGGTCTACGGCGCGGCCGCGCTGTTTCTGATCGCCAGCGGAATATCCAAGGTTCGTCGACCGTTAAGCACGGCTCGTGCGCTTTACGCCGCGGGCCTCCCGTCAAGGCTCGTCGCCGTTCAGTCCCTCGGCGCGATAGAGTTCATCGTTGGTATCGCGGCACTCGGAGCGCCCGCGGTCCTCGTAGCGCGAGTGGACGCGGGCGTAGTGGCGGCTCTGTACTGCGGGTTCGCGGCCTTCCTCGCGTACGGACTTGTCCGCGCAAAGGGACTGCCTAGCTGTGGTTGTCTGGGAACCAAGGATCTCCCGCCATCTTGGTTCCATGTCGGAGCCGATCTTCTGGCGGTCGGCGCGGCGCTCTTGTGCGCCGTTGGGGCTTCGAATACGCCCGCTCACTTTCTGAGCCAGTCGGCCGAGCTCGGAGTGACTTGGCTTCTCCTCGAGGTCGTCGCTTCAGTTGCGGTGTACCACGCCGTCTTGCGCATCTCCGGACCGCTGAACCTCTCCCGACCAAGCACATAAGCGAAAGGAGTTGCGATGCTTCCCGAAAAACCATCGGTCACACCTACCACCGTGGTGGACGGGGTTGCTCGTGCGCTTAGCGCCCGTGCGAGTCGCCGCAGCTTCCTCGCGAAGACGATCGTCGCCACCTCAGCCTTCGCGGCGGGTCCGCTTCGGTACTTGATCTATGCGACTCCCGCCTGGGCCAACGCGCCAGGCGACTGCCCGCCCGACAGCATGTGCGGCGTCGACAGCGTCTTCACGGAATTCTGCTGCACGCTATACGGCGGATCCAACAACTGCCCAACAAACACGCATCTTGGTGGTTGGTGGTACGCGAACGTTGGGTCTGGATACTGCAACAACACCACCTATCGCTACTACCTGGACTGCCTCAACCTTAATTGCACCTGCCATTGTGCAAGGGGCAAATGCAGCAACCGGCACGTCTGCTGCAACACCGGCTATACAAACTGCAGCCCTGGTGGGTCCAAAGGCGGCAACGTCTACTGCCGCATCGTCCGGTGCGTGGAACCCGACAAGATTCATTGGGGACATGGCATCACCTGCAAGCCTGGCGGGGCGCTCGATCAGCGGACGTGCTGCCATCACGCCAACGGCCCGAACAACTGCAACTTCAAGTCACCGACATGCGCGCAGTGCAACGGCAATCAATACAGCTAGTGACTAGCTCATGACGTATGCGTTGTGCGCGCTGGCGGTCGTGGTGGGTGTTCTCGTGTTCCTCGTCGTGGGGTTGCTGCGAAGCCATGCGGAGATCCTCATGCGGCTTGACCAGCTGGGCCAAGGAATCGCGAGCGGCACCGGAAGCCTTAACAATCACGGCAGTTCGGCAGACGAACGGTTGACAACGACCATCCGTCCGGTCTCGCCATCGAGCGAGATCCTCGAGCACCTCGTCATGCCGACCGTCCGCGGCATGTCGTTAGAGCTTGAACTCGCTGAATTCGAGCTGTCTGCTGAGCGGCCAACCCTCCTCGCGTTCCTGAGCACCGGTTGCCTTACGTGCGTGCACTTCTTCGAGTCTCTCGATCGCTCCCGCGCGAGTTCGAGTCCTGACGGGGTGGACGTCGTCATCGTTACCAAGGGCCGCGAGGAAGAGAACCTCGTCAAACTCGGCACGTTGGCGCCCACAGGAGTGCCGCTCGTAATGTCAACCGAGACGTGGGAACGCTTCGATGTCCCGGGCTCACCGTTCTTCGCACTGTTGGATGAGCGACATCGCTTCCTCGGCGCCGGTAGCGCAAATTCGTGGCCACAAGTCGGCTCGCTCGTTGCCGACTCCCTGGAGGAACGCCGCATCGTCGACGGCCGTGGTTCGCGGGAGGGTTCACCGCGCATGGCACGCGAGGATCGCGACCTGCTGTCAGCTGGTATCGGGCCTGACCATCCGTCGCTCTATGGCGGGATGTGGAGCGAAGCTGAAGGCGAAGTCGATGGCGGGGTAGTTCAGGCGTGATGGTGCTTGTTCTAGGCGTAGCACTCGCAGGACTAGCCGCTGTCGAGAGCCTCTGGTCGCCCTGAGGCATGTCGGTGCTAGGCACCATTACTCCGCTCGGCGAGCGGGGCCGAGGCAATACCAGGTGGTTTCGGGTCGCGCTCACCTACATCGCCTCCGCGTCCGTCAGTGGTGCGCTTGTTGGAACGGTGCTTGCGGTCTCGGGCCTCGCTCTCACCGCGCTCACTCATTGGTCCGGGCGCGCAATGCTTTGGCCGGCGTTGGCGTTCGCCGCGCTTGCAGTTCTTCTTGACGTGCGCGGGCAGGCAGCTCGAGTACCGCACTTCCGACGTCAGGTCAACAGCTACTGGCCGGGGGAAATGCGACCTTGGGCGTATGCGGTCGGCTTCGGGTCGCAGTTGGGGCTCGGATTCACAACGCACGTGGTCTCGGCGGTGACATATGCAGCGTTCCTATGTGCCTTTTTCAGTCACGACGTCCTGATCGGATTGACCATCGGCGCAAGCTTCGGGTTCGTTCGAGGCATGCTGGTCATGCTCACCCGCGGGGTGACCTCGCCCTCCGCGCTGATCGCGATGCACACGCGCGTTTCGAGCGCCGAACGTCATAGCCGGCGCGTCCTGCATCTTGCTTCGGCAGCTGTGATTGCCCTTGTTGCCCTATCAGCGGCGCTGACGTGAAAGGAGCTAGCGAATGATTCACGACTACGGAGTGGCGATTGAAGAACCCGCAGGATGGCACACCCGGATCGTCAAGATCGTGGCTCCGATTGAGAGCCCCGTCATGCTGCACATTGCCACGGTGCCCGTCGCCACAAGTGACTACAGCTTCTATCAATACGAACTTTGCAACAGCCTGGGGCCAAACGATGCCGCCATCATCGCCATCATCCACGCCCCCGACGAAGTCCGATCGTCGACCGTCGTCCGAGACTTCAGCAAGTTCGCGTTCGCTGTCGCGGACTATGTGACCATCCAGGGTCTCCCCCGCGGCCAGGTCCAAGCTCGGCGAGTGTTGACCGTTCACAACCGAGAATGCGAGCTCGTAGGCTGCTTCGGCACGACGAACCCTTCGGCGACGCTTCTACATGCGATGACGACGTCACTTAGGACGTTGGAGGTGTCACCCAGCTCCGCAAAGAAGTCCGATGGGCATGGGCAGGAGGTCTCGCTCGCCTGAGCGGCGCCTAGGCCTAACCCGCCCTTGTGCGGGCGTGGAGCTGGCCCACTTCAGCTTGATGGGATGACAAGCCGATTGAGTTCCTCCTGAGCGGCGGCTAGCTGAGCTTGTGTCGGTGGGTTCGTTCCGAAGAACGTCATGACGTCTAAGTCCCAGTTCCCTACGCCAGCTTCCAGCCTCTCGTCTGCAATGCTCGGCGAAACTCCCTCAAAGCCGTTTTGGAGAGTCGCATCGCTCAGCTGAAGCGGGAGCGATCGGGGCGGAAAACCGCTGTCGTTGCCCCCTCGGTTGTACAACGTGACGACGATGACCACCCCATCGCCCGAGAGTCCGTTGATTGTGTCGCCAGGAAATGTGCCGACACCCTCGCCCGGCTGCGAGTCGAGAGGGACGTTCGAAGCTATTGCTGTTGGGGCTTGCGGCAGCGCTGGAATCCCGGTAGAGACCGTGTTCCAACCCTCGGCGGGACTGAATCCAGGTGCGTACTCAGCGGCGGATGCTTGCCCGGCCGGTACGCCAAACCACCGGCCAACCCCGAAGCCGAGCGCTACCAGTGCGATTGCGATCCCAGCCGCGAGGTAGAAGGCCCGCGGCGGGATTGACCTACGCCGGAGCAAGCCTTCGCGGCCGCCTGGTAGTGCGGCACGAAACCGTGCTTCGGCGACTGAGGTCGCGTCGGGACTAGGCCCGGGTAGAGCGTTGCGTGCGGCGCGTACCTGCGCTTCAAGTGGTGTTGACATGTTCTTCCTCCAGTTGAGATCGAATCTGGGCGAGCCCCCTACCGAGGCGTGACGCCACGGTTCCCACCGGTATGTCGAGGATCTCCGCGATCTCTTCTCGGGAGCAATCAAGCCAGTAGTGGAGAACGATGATCGTTCGCTGTTCGAGCGTGAGACGAGCAACTGCGCTCCCAACCTCGCCGGCTGCTTCGAGCTCCGGAGCTTCGGTGACCTGAGCAATCGCCTCAAACTCGAGCTCCCCCGCCCCGCCTGCCGGGATGTCATGTCTACGGCGAACCTCATCGATAGCTCGGTTGAAAGCGATGCGCTTCAACCACGGCGCGAGCCGTTGGCGCGTATCGAAACTATCTAAGTTGGTGAAGGCCCGGATCATGGCCTCCTGGGCGATGTCGTCCGCGCTCGCCCGGTCGCCAAGAACCGTGTACGCGACTCGCCATACGTCAGGCCAATGGCGCCGAAATAATGCAGCCGCGGCGTCGCCGGATCCAGCAAGCGACCGTCGTACCAGCCGGGATTCGTTACTCGTCATGCACTAGTAATACGTAACGCGACATCTGAAGTGTTCCCACAATCTCGGAACCCCCGGCCGCCGAAGTCTTCAGGTTCTGGGGGCAAACGCTTGCCGGCGCGAACTGCCGCCGCGGGGCTGCGCCGCATCGGGCTCACGCTCTCAAGGTCCACTGTGACGAGCGGTACGATTCGGCAAGTCGTACTCGCCGTGCTCGAACAACCACTTGATACGTCTGCGGTTGTCCTCGCTCAACCCCGCCGGGCTGTCATAGACGTCGTCGCTTCGCTGCCTTTCAAGGTCGCGGATCGCCCATCTCACCGAGCGGACGTGACTACACCGCCCCATCAAGCGCTCAAGGAAGCCGGGATCGGCTTCTTCCTGGCGGACAGCGAGTAGCACGTGGCGACGTCGCCGCTGTGGAACTCCTACGAGATGCGCGTCTAAGACGCGCTCGACGCAGCGATAGCCAGCGTCCTCGAGAGTCGACCTTGTCGCCGCGACCACTCGTGCTCGGTCGTGCCGCACGTTCGGCACGTTCTCGATAAGGACAGCTGATGGCAGCAGAACCTTGGCTGCGCGCGCCATACGCGCATACAGACGGTTTCGCGGATCTCGGCGGCGCGTCCTATTGTTGAGGTCTGAGTTGCCTTGACAGGGCGGCCCGCCGACGAGCAGGTCAACATCGGTGACCGTCTTTACGAGCCGTCGCTCCGAAAGTGTGAGCTTCGCGCCAAGTTCCCCGTCGAACAGCGCCTCGACGCGAACTTGGCGTGAATCGACAGTCGGGATGTTCTGCGCAAAAACACGCAAGGCGTGCTCGTCCTGTTCCACCGCCAGAGCCACCTCTGCTCGCACCCCCTGGCGGCGAGCAGACTCGACAAGTCCGAACGAAAGGCCACCACAGCCGGCGAAGAGATCGACCAGTCGCAGCGCCCGATCGCTTGTCGTAGCAACCGGCGTCGGTGATCCCGCCAGACGCAGCCAGGCCTGGTCTCCAGAACAGATCCGACAACGCCCCACGTGACGAGTCTAAAGCCGCTTCCGGCGAGAAGCCCCTTTCTACCGCCCACGCCGTGACTTTTTAACTTCGCCGGCCGGCGAACTCGCTACATCTCCGCCACTGTTCAGAGTCGACGAGGACGCCGGTCACGCCGTCCGGGTAGCTGACTCGGTAGTTCGACGGTCAAACCACCTCGATGATCGACAACCACTGAGGCTCCCCGTCCGGCGCCATCCGCCGAGGCACGCGATCGCCGGCTGCGAGCGGCGTAAGGAGTTCTAGGCCCTCTGCCGCGACGATTTCGAGGTCAGAACACATCGTGCGCCGACCGATCGATGAGCTACAGCGAGCACCGTCGAAGCCAGATGGGCAGAGCTGGAACAAGGGTGTGAGCGGGCGGAAGAAGACAAGGCGCGCTCGCCGGCGGCGTTGCCGCAGATGCGCAAAGGTTCTCCGCGTCGGAGGGACTTCCGCAGACGCCGCAGACGCCAGATCCCTGACAGGCCTGCCTGCCGACGGCTCATCTGAACCAGCTGCTCCTGGGTCGCTGATCGCGACCTGCAGCGAACGTACGTGGTAACCACAACCGACTTCGAGTTCTGGGGCGAAGTCGGATTGCTCAAGGCCGACTGGGATCCTGAGCCGCCACTCAGCTGACCTCAGTTCGGCTCTCGAGTGCGGGACCGACCAGAGGATCTGCAAGCACAACTCTTCGATCGCCGCAGCCGCTGGACGAGCAGCGGTTACCGCAACCGCTGGCACGCCCACTGCCCGGTGCTCCACTTGCAACCGGTTGCCTTCTCGCTGCGGGCCGAACGTGTGTGTGACCCTCGCGTGTGAGGCGGGGCCGACAGTTTGGAGCGTTTCCGCGGGGATGGCTGTGGCCTTGGCAGCGTGAGCTGGCATCCCGCCGTCTTTGGGTTTGCTCTGGTGTCGCAGGCTCGAGCAGGATTTAGGGTAGGCAGATGGCTGTTGTGGAGGTCCGCGAGCTTGTTCGGACGTACGAGACGTCTTCGGGGTTTCTTCGACGGGGTCGTTCGTTGGTTCATGCGGTGCGGGGTGTGAGTTTTGAGATTGGGGCGGGTGAGCTTTTCGGTTTGCTTGGCCCGAATGGTGCTGGCAAGACCACGACGATCAAGATGTTGACGACGTTGTTGTTGCCGACGTCGGGCGAGGCGCGGGTTCTTGGGTATGACGTGGCGCGCGAGTCGGGCGATGTGCGGCGTCGGATTGGGTATGTGTTTGGTGGGGATCGGGGGTTGTATGACCGGTTGACGGGGCTGGAGAACCTGCGTTATTTCGCGGATCTGTACCGGGTCTCGCCTGGTTCTCGCGAGCGGCGGATTGAGGCGTTGCTGGAATTAGTTGGGTTATCGGGGCGCGAGCGGGAGCGGGTTGAGCGGTATTCGCGGGGGATGAAGCAGCGGCTTCACATTGCGCGAGGGTTGCTGCACGATCCGCCGGTCGTGTTTCTGGACGAGCCGACGATCGGCCTCGATCCGGTCGGCGCGCGAGAGTTGCGGGCGGTGATCGCGGATCTTGCTGCGAGCGGCAAGACGGTGCTTTTGACGACGCATTACATGTTCGAGGCGGACGACCTTTGCGACCGGATCGCGGTCATTGACAAAGGCGCGATCGTGGCCGAGGGAACCCCGGCAGAGTTGAAGCGCCTGGTCGGAGAACACACGGTCGTCGAGCTGGAAGTGTTCGGTGTCGGCGACGAGGTCGTTGAGAGCCTGCGCGGTGTTCCCGGGGTCAGCGCCGTCGTGGTCGAGGAGCGCGGGCAAGCGCAAGTTCTTGTCGTGCAAGCTCACGCGAGCGGCGAGCTCGTGCAGCCGCTTCTTCGCCAGCTCGACGGCGTCCAGGTCGGCCGGGTCTCGACGCGGGAGCCGACGCTGGAGGACGCGTATGTGCAGCTGGTGAATGAGGCATGATCCGAGCGCTCGTCACCGGCTTCGTCATGCACTTCAAGATGCTCGCTCGCGGCGGGTTCGAACTCTCGATTGTTACCTTCTGGCCGGCCGTTTACGCGACGCTCGGGTACTACATTTACCGGGCCGGCCAGGAACCGGCGTCCCTGTTTTACGTTTCCCTCGGGTCGACGATGATGGCGATGTGGAGCACGACCGCGTTCGCTTGCGGCGGCGCCATTCAACGGCAGCGCTGGCTGGGAACGCTGGAGCTGATGGTCGCTGCGCCCATCCCCTTCATCGCCGTGCTGATCCCGATAACGGTCGCCTCGACCGCGATCGGCATCTACGCATTCGCCACCACCGTCGTCTTCGGACGCGTGGTGTACGGGGTCCCCATCACCGTCGCCCATCCCCTCATGTTTGCCATCTCGATCCCGGTCGCGATCCTCGCAATCGGTGCGCTCGGCTTGCTGATGGCGTCCGTGCTTGTCCTGTACCGGTATGCAGGCTCACTGGCCAGCGCGACCGAGTACCCCGTCTGGCTGATCTGCGGCCTATTGGTTCCGCTTAGCCTCCTGCCGTCGTGGTCGCGACCGATCTCGTGGGTGCTCGCGCCAACGTGGGGGATCAACGCGCTTCGATCCGCGGCCTTCGACGGCCCCACGCTGCGCTATATCGGGCTCTGCCTGCTCGCGACGGCCGCCTATTCCGCGGTAGCGATCGGCTTCATCGCGTACTTCGAACGGCTCGCGCGTGAACGGGCGACCCTGTCGCTCACATGACCACGCTGCTCGATACGGGAACCGGTCAACCGCCGCAGAGCGCGCAACTGAACTTCGTTCGAGTCTTCGTCGTCGGCGGCGCGTACGCCTACCGGGCGCTCTTCGCGTGGGCAAATCCCTACGTGTACGTCCCGATCATGCTCGTCCAGCCAATCTTTCAGATCCTCTTCTTCGCCTACCTCGGTCGCGCTGCGCACATCGAAAACGACAGCTTCTTCGTAATCGGAAACGCGATCCAGGCGATCTCCACCGCCACCCTCTTCGGAATGCTGTTCACTCTCGATGGCGAGCGGTACGCCCAAACCCTCTCCTCCATCCTCGCCACTCCGGCTAACCGGGTCGCGTTGTTCCTGGGCCGAAGCCTTCCGGTCATGCTCAACGGAATGATCGTCGGCACCTGGAGCTTGGTCATCGGCTCGCTCATCCTTGGCACCACGATCCCTGCGAGCGCGATCGCACCGCTCGTGCTTACCGTCGTTGTCGCCGTCTTCTCGTCGGCTGGCTGTGGTTTCGTGATCGGCTCGCTCAGCCTCCGCTACCGAAACGGCTTGGTTCTCGCAAACACCCTCAGCGCCTTCCTCCTCCTCTGCACGGGCGCGAACATCCCCCGCGACTCGCTGCCTGAGGTGCTTCGGGTGATAGGCGACTGCCTCCCACTCACCCACGCCATCCACGCCGCACGCGACCTCGTCGCCGGATCCTCGCTCCGCGACGTCTCCGCGCTCCTCACAACCGAGTTGGCGATCGGCCTCGCCTACGCACTAGCGGGCTTCATCCTCCTCCGGTACTTCGAACAACTCGGACGCCGCAAAGCAGCATTCGACACGGCATAGAAAACCACGCCTATTGCAGTGCGCCGGTTCGAGCAGCTACCGAACGGGTCGAATGAAGGGCACCCGCTCGCGTGCGCCAATGCTCGAGAATGTCACTTGACCGGGGTGCATGGCGGCGTGATCGCCCGGGTTAGGATCGTCGGCAGCCCGTGAAGACGATTGTCCTCTTCGGAGACTCAAACACCTGGGGCAACGTACCTGGGTCGATGGGCGAGCGTTTCCCTCGTGACGTGCGTTGGCCGGCACGGCTGGCGAGCGCTCTCGGAGAGAGTGCCGAAGTCATCGTCGAGGGGTTGAGCGGGCGCATGGCGACGATCGACCATCCGGCCTCCGAAGGCCGCAACGGATTGCCGTACCTCCTTCCCCATTCACACGCCCCCGTGGATCTGCTGGTGATCTACCTCGGGACGAACGATGTCGCCCTCCTTCCCGACCCGCTCATGGTCGCGTGGTCGGTCGGCCGCCTGGTCAGGGTCGCTTGGGCGTCGGGGGCGGGACCGAACCGCCGCGCGCCTCAGGTTCTGGTTCTGTGTCCGCCTCCCATCGGGGAACACCAGCTCGGGCCTTCCTTCAGAGAGGTCAGTACCGCGCTCGACTGCGAACTGCTCGAACTCGAGCAGGTGACCGCATACGGCCCTCTCGACGGCGAGCATCTTGATGAGGCCGGCCACATCGCGGTCGCGGCGGCTGTCGAAGAGCGCATTCGACAGATGTTGCAATAGACCCGAGCCCACCGCCCCTCCCAGGTGCCCGTGCGCGCCGCCCAACCGCTTGCCTGCCCCAGTGCTCAGGAATGCCCCCTGATCGAGTCCCATAGGCTTGGGCCGTGCTGCCGCTTATCTTCGTGGTCTTCCAGATGGTGGTCATTGGCTGGACACTTGCCCACGTCCAAGACCACTCCCGGGTCTTTCGGGGTCTGCTTGTTGGGGCTTTTCAGTGGCGTGGTAGGACTTGACGTGTTGTACCTCGCGAGCTTCGCGTACCCCACGGGCTTCGGCATCGGCTTCTGACAGCTAACTCTCGGTTGCCCCAGGACTCGGGAATGTCCCCCGAGGCGTAGGCTGACGACATATGGGGCGACTGGCCTTCTTGGTGCTCGCGGTGGTCACCGTGCTGTCACTCACCGGTTGCGGCTCAAGCCATCGCCGGGGCAGTTCGACGTACTCGGCCAATCGGGTCGCGTCGGCCTTCACCAAACATGGCCTTGCGCTTCACAGTGCGCCAGGCGCGTGCGGAGACGGGTACGTCTGTCTCGATAACGCTGACGCGAGCGTCTGGGTCTATGTCTTTGTCGGACACACATCGGGCGAGCTTGGCTATGTCGTGGGTAGCAACGAGCGGCAGACAACCACGGCCAACGTGACGGTGGTGTGGGACCGGCAGCGCAGGAGACAGGTGGGGGCGGCACTCCAGAGCCTGCGCTAAGCAGAGCCTTGCTCGGCTGCCCCAGTACTCGGTAGTGTCACTTGACGAGCGAACTTGACGGCTCGACGTGGTGCTAGCCATACTGACTTTATGGAGCTCAACCCTCCGCATCTGCCTGTCTCACTCGACCCGTTGGTCGCCGAAGCGAAGCGGCGTATTCGGAGACGCCGTCTGCTGCTGGCAGCCGGAACAGTCGCACTTGCAGGCGCGATAGCTAGTCCTCTTGCATTGCGGAGCGCCGGACATCCTCTCCCACTCGTTGTTGTCCCGTCACCGACCTGCCGCGGCGCCCAGCTGGCTCTCTCGGGCGCGAGAGGGGGCGTAGCTGCGGGGACCGTGATGCGAGCGTTCGTTTTGACGAATGTCTCCAGTACGGCTTGCGCGGTCCAGGGCTGGCCGGCCGTAAAGCTCGTACTCCAGAGCGGCCAGGTGATCAGTCCATCTGTACGGCTGTTCCACTACGACAGCTCGGGTGCCCCGAACCATGTCCTCCAACCCCGCGCAATCACGCTGCAACCTCGCAGCGTCGCGACGTTTCTCCTCTTCGATCAGGACTGGAACTACAAGGCAAACAAGGCGTGCGCCCGGATCAGAGCAATGCTCGTCACGCCGCCGGGCGCAGATACGCGACTCGTAGTTCCGAAAGGCTTAGGCCAGTACTGCGCTCCGCTCAATGTGGGGCCTCTCGTGCCGGGGCTAAGCCCCCGGTACCCGTAGAGGCGCTCGGCTGCCCCGGTGTTCGGGAATGTCACCCGACCTCAAGCGGTTCGCGGCTACGAGACGAACCACAGCATGATCCAGGCGACCTTGCCGTGCCGCATCCACAGCATCGTCCCGGGACCGCCTGGGCCGTGGCCCACGTTGCAGGCTTCATTCGGGCCTCCGCACTCAGCATGGAGGAGGTGCCGTACCTCTTTCAGGGTGGACCCGACGTGGATGCCGGAGCGCGTGTGGAAGCCACTCCAGTTGGTTCTGATCGCTTGCACGCGCTTCTTGGGTGGACCGACCTTGAACACGTAGTCGACCCAAAGCCGGCCCCGGAAGTAGCCCCGATACGGCTCGGGACCGAGCGCCCGTCGCACCGATGCTTGCTGCTCCCCGAGACGGATGCCGCCGATGGAATGGTCGACGACGATCAGGCGATTTCGTGGCCTTGCCTTCGGGGTGGCGCTGTACGGCCGCCAGCGGATCGCGTCTCCGAGCGAGTTGTGGCAGGCGATCAGCTTCGCGCGCGTGCGGCAGGCAAAGCTGTAGACCATGTCAAAGGGCGGATAGCCGCCGTACTCCCCGTCCAATGCGCCGGCCGTGCAGGTGTGCTGATGCTTCTGACGGCACTCGTAGTCGACGCCGAGAAGTAGCCACCGCCAGTCAAAGGATCCGTAGGCGTTGACCGAGATGAGCCCTGGGGAGATGTGCTGGGGCGGCCGCATGTACCTCGACCACCTGCGAGTCCACGATCCTGTCGAGACATGCTTGAACGAGATTGTCGCCCCACGCTCGGCGGTCGCCCAGACCTCGATGTAGTGGAGCCCCTGGTGAATCTCCGCGAGACAGAGGATCCCGCCGCCCATCTGGGGCGCGCTGCGACGTGACGGGCAGACGCTCGGCCCCCTGAAGCCCGGGTGGTGCCGGCCGAGCCAGTGCACGAACGCCCGCTCAGGCGTTGCACGCGGCGAGTCACCGCGCGGACCGGACGAGCCCGACGCCGCAACGGTGAGTACAGCCGCAAGTACCGCGACGACGCTGAGCGGGTACCCGAACCTTGTCACGAGAGTAACGCTATGCCCGCCGGAAGCCAGTAGCAACCCATGTTTCGCCGGGCATACCTGGGTTGGCCGAGTACTCGGGAATGTCACTCGGGCCAGACTTCGCTACGCTCGCTGGCGGGGCTGCGGGGGTCGAAGCCACCCGGCTGAAGAAGCCAGACTCGATCTTCGGCAGCAGTAGTCCCAGGGGCTGCGGACCAGGAGACACCCGGCGACGGACTTCTGGGCCAGCAGCCCATGCGCGGCTGGGCCAGTACCCGGGAATGTCCTTTGAACTAATGCCTTCGCATTTCGCGTAGCCAGGCAGCCAGCAAGCTGGCATGGCTCTTGGTGAGCGAGACCTCGCACGAGCCGAAGATCACGGGAGCTATCGACCCACCGACATACTGGGATTCTTGGGCCTCGCAGTACGACCGCCTGAACACGAGCCAAGACGCCTCGGCTCTGGCGAACGCCGACCGGCCCGACGAACTGAGGCCTGCGAAGATCGCTCGCTCCGACCCCGCGACATCGCGATCCGCGCGGAGGGTCGCGTGCTCTTCGCATCCCTCGATTCCGAGAGTTGATCCGCGACGCCCAGGGTTGCGAGGGCACGGAAGCAGGGTGAATCGCTCACGGATCGTCGGAAGCCGAGGCTGCGAGTGTGTGCTCGCTGCCCGGTTCTGGCTTTCACCGCACCCGGCCACGGCGAGGACGAGGCCTACGAGCACAGCGAGTGCCACGATGCGCATGTCCTAAGTAGTTATACGCCCGCGGGAGACGGACAGCTAGCTTGCCCCAGTGCCCACGAATGTCTCCTGAGCGGACCGACCGCTCATCGAGAGTGGACTTGATCTACTACCGATCGACGTTCGGCACCTAGAGCCGAGAGTGCTTTACGAAAGGAGTGACAGTGGCCTACACCGTCGTGCACCTGGAAGTACCCGACTTCGACGAGTGGAAGAAGCTGTTCGACGCTGATCCAGGCGGCCGGAGGCAGATCGCCAAGGGGCACATCCTCTCTCGGGGCATCGACAATCCGAATGAGGTTTTCGTGCGCTCTGAGTTCGCGTCGGTGGAAGACGCGAGGACGTTCCGCCAGCAACTGCTCGACTCGGGCGCGCTCAGCGCCTTCACGGTCAAGACTGAGCCGACCGTCGTCGAAGTGGTGGAGCAAGAGACGTACTAGATGAAACCGGTAGGAGGTGAGCCCGGCCGTGGCCGCTGCGCGACCGCGATGCAGGGCTCACCCAACCGGCGTGAGTGTTCATAGGTTGCAGAGGCGTTGTGGGTTGCGCCAGTGCGCGGGGTGTGTCACTCGTCGCCGAGTAACGGGGCGGGACGGGTCATCGTCCAGATAGTCGGGGCCCCCGCGACTGGGTGAAGCTCAGCGGTGTCGTGGAACCCTAGGCGCCGATAGAAGACCCGGGTTTTGGGAAACGGCGTCTCGAGGTAGCACTCCACGCCGGCGTCGTCGGCTCGGTCGATGACCGGTGAAAGCAGCGTCCGTCCCAACCCGCGCCCTTGCTGCCTTGGGTCTATGCCCACGAACGCGAGGTACCAGTGCGGCTCGTCCGGGTGGCTTTCTCCGAGTACCGCGAACCCGGCGACCAGCCGCGGCGCCGCGCGAGGAAACAACGCGCGCACCTCAAGCGAAGCGAATCCGGCTAGGAGGCGCGAACGGCGAGCAACCGCCGCGAACTCGGGTGGCGCCCAAGCCGCTACTCCCGCGAGGGCCCCCTCCGCCTCGACTCCGAAGACGGTGCCGGCGTCGACTAGCGCGTGGAGCGCGGCGCGGAAGAATCGTGGGAACGCCATCTCGCGACGTCGCCGGTCGCCAAGGAAGTGTCCAATGAATGGATCTTCCGCAAAAGCTCGCGCGAGCAACCGCGACCCATCCGACAACTCGTGCCTGCGTAACGCTCTAACCATCGCCTCCATCGCGGCTCTGTCCTATCACCACAGTCCTTCGCTGCCAAGACCCCCGGTGTGAACTTCCGTCGCATGCCCCAGCGCTCGGGAAGGTCCCTTGAGGCGACTCAAGACAGCGGCGGGGCTGTAAACACGGTGGGACGCTTCGCGAGCGGGTAGTAGGCGCGGATAGTGAGTTCGCGGCGGGCGTTGATTTGTCTGGGAGAGATCGCGATGACCACCGGCTCATAGATGAGATTGTCGAGGCAGATGCCGTTGGCTGGCATCTGTTCCTTGAACCGAAGGCGAATCGAATCGGAGTTAGATACGGCGATGGTGCTCGGGACGCCCCGACAATTGCTGCTTCCGGCAGTCATAACGGCCAGGCGTGTCGGCGAAACAAAGCCCGCGCCGTGCCCGGCGAGCCGGAGATTGTGCATCTGAGCGCGCGACAACTGCACTATGCGGACAGAACGAGGGGGAATCGGGTAAATCGGTTTCACCGTTGTCTCTGAGGTCTGACTTCGGCTCGCCCCAGCGCACCCCGCCAGCGCGAATCCGATCAGCGCAAGCAGTATCGGCAGCCCGAACTTCCGCATCTCTCCGCTCTTTATACGGCACTGCCGCGAGCGATGTCACGCCCTGGCGTGGGGATTCTGGACTGCCCCAGTGCTCGGGAATGTCCCCTGAGCTAGCTGCGTCCGGCTACGAGCCGGAGTTCGTGCACGGCGGCGGCGACGGCCGGTAGGCGCGGCCGGTACGCGATGACGATCACGTTGGCGATGCGGAATGTCCGACAGATCACGATGCCGAATGCCCCACAGACTCCGAGAGAGGGAAGGCGAACCGGAGCTTCAACCGACTCCCGCCAGTACGAGTCCGAGTCGGCGATCATTGCAGTGACGTAGCCGGGCGTCCAGGTGGCAGCAGGGGGGTCCGTGTCGCGCGCTCCAGCCAACCGACCGGTGTCCGCACTCCTCGGACTGGGGGTATCCAGCTCAACAAGGATGTGCTTGTCCGAGGCGGTCGCGCCGTTGATGGTGGAGGTTTGCTTCGCTCCCGCTCGGTACGTGATCTGAACTGGGACGCCGTGCTGACCCAGGGCCTTCAATACCTCCGCCGCCGAGAACGTTCGGTGCGAGCTTCCACCACATCCCGACGCGGCCAGGAGTACGCTCGCCACGACCAGCAAGGACGGCGTCACGCATGTCTTCACAGGCCGAAGCTTACGCCGGGTGTCGATGGAGTCTCGGTGTCTCCTGGCGTGCCCCAGTGCTCGGGAATGTCACTTGAGCTAGGCGGGAGTACATTGGGTGAGATGCGGCCGCTCGGTTACGCGATGTTGCTTGCGGTCGTCCTTGGTCTGGTCGCTGTGGGGCTCAGCACCGGTTCCGCGAAGCCGTTCTACGTGCTCCTCTTGGTCGCCGTCTTCCTCGTCCTCTGGTTTCGGTGGAAACTGGCTGCCCTCATAGCATGGGCCGTAGACAGGCTTGTGTATGGCGTCTTCCTGCTTCTTGCGTGGCCGATCAGAGCTTGTAGGCGCAGCCAGCGAGGAGAACGCTGACATGGGCCAGCACTCGGGAATGTCCTCTGACCGGTTTCACTTGACGTCCTGTCTGGTGCTAACAATAATAGCGTTATGAATGCGCACGCTCCGCGTCGGCCTTTCTCGCTCAATCCGCTGATCGCGGAGGCGAAGCGCCGGATGAGGAGGAGGAGGCGTCTTCTCGTCTTGGCGCTGACGCTTGCGCTGGTCGGGGGTGTTGCGGGCGCTGTTCTCGCGGTGCAGACGCCGGGTGCAGCCGCTGCGCCACGCCTCAGGGCCTTCTTCTATGTCCGGGGGCAAGCGCCTCGAGGCGTCATCGTCTCCTACGCCGACAGCCGAAGCCCCCTGCGCGTCGTGGAGGACGGGAGCGTTCCTCTCCACGCCAACGTGTTCAGGCACGGGACGTCCTTCTACGAGTTTCGGGCCAGGATTCTCCCGCCGGGCGGTCATATCACCTGCAAGATCGGTCTGGGCTCGACAGTCGTGGTCAGTCATGCCTCCGGTGCTGGTTCCCTGTGCGTCGTCAAGGCTCGCGTGCCGCGTGGCGCCGGCACGGGTGGGGGGCCTGATCGCGCTTCCTTCGGCCTCAAGCTGCGCGGGCCAGGGCCACAGGTTACGGCGGCCATGGTCACGGCGGCCCATCGAGACGAGGCACGGTTGCTCCGCATGTTCGTTCCGCCGTCAGGCGCGCAGCGACTCTCCCGGGAGCCGGCGTTGTTCAAACGTTTGCGGCCGATATTGGGCGTCGGGCCGATCTCCTCGAACCCGTTCGCTCGGTTCTCCTACTGGAGGGTTCGCTCGTCGGTCTCGGCGGTGGCACATTTCGTGCTCGCGCATCAACCACCTGGGCGACTGGACGAAGGGTGCCGCAATGCTCCGTCGACTCCGCTGGACAGACTCTGCGGTGTCGGCAGGGCCACCGGGAAAGGCGTTCCCGCGAATGCGTCTCTGTCGTTCGGGTTCCCCCGCATCCACGGCCTCGTCGGAGAACGCGAGCTCAGGGTGTTGATCTTGAGGCTGTCCGGAGGCTGGACCGGAATCCGGGTGGCCGCCACGAACCACACCTGGATCCCGCAGCGGTTCCGGAACCGCGCAGCGCCGCCCCTTTTCCTCTTCGTTCGGTTCCTCCGCGTGCCCGGTCACCCCGTCGCAGGGCAGGCGTTCACGGGGGTCAAGCTCGTCGTTGCCGACCCGAAGATTCGAATCCGGTCGCTCCGCTGCACGGCGGCAGTCGGGCACGAGGTGTTGCGGGCACGCAAGCGGGTCACCTTCGCCGCGTCACCTCCGCGGGGAATGGGGATTCGTTCGTCGCACGGCCCGGTCGAAGAGGTCGCGTGCAGCTGGCGCATCCCGGCCGACGCTGCCGGGAAGCAGCTCCGGCTGCGCAACTACAGCGAACACATCGGGTACAAGAGCAGCCACCTCAACCCGATCGCCATCGCGTCGATCGCGGCAACGAAGACGCAGCCTTCCGCGGGAATCGGGAGCCCGGAATACTCCTGGATCGTCCGGCCACGTAGCTAGCGAACGGGCCTGCCTTCCCGAGCGCGATGACTCTACACCGTGAGATGGTTGCTGAAGTCGCGCCGAACATCCTCACCCGAGTGCCTCCCGAGCCAGTTCCACACTTGCCCGCGTGGTGTGCGGCTGTGGTCCCTGCGGCCGACCTCTTCATGGTTCTTCTCTTGTCGCGGCCGGCCACGGGTTCGCTACGCAACACCTGGGTCACACCCGCCACGCTCGTACTCAGCGTGGCTACGGGATTGGCATCGATCTACTGCCTGACTCTGGCCATCGCTGGTCTCAGCGGCGGCTGGCGAGTCGTGGCCGCGGTCGTGTTGGCGTTATTCGCCGCCGGCAGTCTCTGTGTCGCCGCCGTCGGTCTCGCGCAGCGGTTCGCTAGACGCACCGTCTGATCAGTTGGCCGTTAGCGTCTGGGGCCGGCACGCGAGCCGGGCAGCGTTAGTACTCTGGGCCGAGGCCAGCGACTGAGATTGACCGCTCACACTCGCCTGCCCCAGTACTCGGGAGTGTCCCCTGAGGGGTTAGCGAGTCGGGCGGATTGAGCGGAGTGCCCGCAGGACGGCAGCGCGATCGTTTGCAGGGGCGGATGGCCCGCTCCAGTACATGACTTCGTAGCTCGCGGTGCCGAGCAAGAATCCCTGATAGCGGGGCGCTACGGACCCGTTCGCAAGGTGTAGCTGTACCCAGGGCTGCTTGAGGCTCAGCGGAAGGTGGAGGCTGTGTGGACCGGGGCCGCCGATGCCCCACCACTCTTCGAGCTCAAGCGCGACAAGCTTCGACGGCGGCCCGTTCCCGCGCGGCGCCGTCCATCGGTCAAGCAGCTGGCTGACGGTCGTATGCGCGGGCAGGCGAAAATCGGTGAGCACGTCGCCGATCACCGGGGGTCGAGTTCCGCTGCGGTAGATGCCACCGCGGAGGGTGTAGACGTGGAAGCCGCGCGGGATCGAGACGCTGAGCCTCCCGACGTGCACGGACGACGTGAGCGGACGCGGCGCGCCCGGGCCGAGCGACGAACGCAGAGCGAATGCGACGATGACCGCTCCCCCAGCGAGCACAAGGAGCGCCAGCCCGAGCAGCGAGCGACGCAGGAGCGTGCGGCGCTTCGCCTCCGCGATCAAAGGAGCGAGCGCGATCGGGAGCCGCGGAAGGCCGAGCGTCATGGGACCAGTATGGATAGCACCACTCCACTCGTCAAGGACCACCGGTCGACTGCCCCAGTGCTCACGAATGTCCTCCGAGGAGCCAGGCTGTGTGGGGCGACTCAGCGTGTAGGACGCAACCACACGACGACGAGGGCTACCCCGACACCAATCCCCACGAGAAGAGCGGCACGCGTCGGACTATCCCCGCCAACGCGCCAGAAAAGAAGCCACCCCCGAGGCCGACAACGGCGGTCAGGCTCGCCTTCTTCAGTAGCCGCACATCGGCATTGTGCCCAAGGAGAGGCAGATTGACCTGCCCCAGTACTCGGGGATGTCACTTGAGCCGATCCGGACCTAGAATCGTGTGGTGGCCCTGCTGCGGACGATGATGGCCAGGGTTGCCGTGCGAGGCATGGTCGTCGGTGTCGGCGTTCTTCTC
>Ga0209579_10000054_pt1 | contig 232805 bp, 203 predicted proteins | sample Coa_R1_2_FD_187152 | JGI IMG/M metagenome (GOLD analysis project Ga0209579, IMG submission 187152) | Surface soil microbial communities from Centralia Pennsylvania, which are recovering from an underground coalmine fire - Coalmine... | ecosystem: Environmental > Terrestrial > Soil >... | reverse complement strand
CGATCATTGCGCCGAATGAAGCCGATCACCTCGACTGCGAAGAATGCGGAATGTGCATCGACATTTGCCCCGTCGGGGCGCTGACTTCTGGCGCGTATCGCTACAAGACACGTCCGTGGGAGATGAACCACGTCAGCACGGTCTGCACGCACTGCGGCGACGGCTGCAAGACGACGCTCGGGGTGCGCCGCTGCGACACCGGTGCGGAGATCGTCCGTGGAGATAACCGCGATAAGGGCGGGATCAACGGCGACTTCCTCTGCGTGAAGGGGCGCTACGCTTTTGACTTTGCGCATCACGAGGAACGGCTCACACAGCCGCTCGTTCGGAAGAATGGCAAGCTGACTCCGGCGACATGGGAAGAGGCGTTTGAAACGATTGGGAAGAAATTCCGTGAGGTTCGGGATCAGAATGGCGGCGCTGCAATCGGCGTCATTGGATCGAATCGTACGACCAACGAAGAAAATTATCTGCTCTCGAAGTTTGCACGCGCGGTATTGAAGACAAACAACATCGATCATCACAGGACGGCCGATTACCCTGCGCTTGCCGCCGCCTTGCACGGCAAGCCCGGAAAGACTGCTTCGATGCGCGACGTTTTGAGCGCGCCGGCAATTCTGCTAATTGGTAATGATCCTACGAATCAGCATCCGCTGCTGGCTTGGCAAATCCGGACGAACGTACGGTTGCGGCGCGCCAAGCTCTACGTGATTAATTCTGAGCCGATTAAGCTGGAGCGACAGGCCGCTGCGGTTGGCATGGGTGCTGCCGGCGCCGAGGCGAAGGCGGTCGCGTTCCTTGCGGGCGACGATTCCCTCCTGGATTCGCTTGTCGGCTCGGGTACGACGTCGCGCGAAGCCTGGCTCGGGCTACGCGACAAAGTTCGCGCAGAACAGAACATGGTTATCGCCTTCGGCTCTGAGCTGCGTGGGCGCGACGTCGAGAAGCTGGTGAGTTTTGCTTCGTCCCTGGCGGGTGCGAAGTTGATTTGTCTCGGTGATTACGCGAACTCACGCGGGGCGAGCGAGATGGGGCTTTATCCTGACCTGCTTCCTGGGTATGAACCGCTGGCCGACAACGGGCGATTCCAGCAGGAATGGGGAAATCTGCCGGGGGAAAAAGGACTAGCGCTGACCGAGATGATGGACGCAGCTGCGGCCGGGAAACTGAAGGCGCTCTACGTTATCGGATCGAATCCCGTCGGGCGGTTGGGTGTCGATCCCGCTTCTCTCTCGAAAACTTTCATTGTCGCGCAAGATATGTTCCTGACCGAAACCGCCAGCATCGCCGATGTGGTGTTGCCAGCGGCGAATGCGTACGAAAAAACGGGCACATACACGAACACATGCGGCGATCTACAGCTCGTCAAAAAGGCCGGTGAAGTCACGAACACGAAGCCCGACTTTGAGATGATCGTGCGCATAGCGGACGCGATGGGGTTCGATGTGCGCCATCTGGTGCCCTTCGGAAGCGGGACGCACTCCGACATGGGACAAACTCGCGGCGCCCAGTCAGGCGAGGCAGACCGTCATGCCGTGTGGCTCGAGGCGCATAACCTCGAACCGAAGATGACCCCGTTTGATCCGATGGCGATTCTCGACGAAGTGCAGCGCGTGGTTGCGGGTTACGATGTTTCGCGAGCGAATTTGCTCGCGGGCAACGATCAGCATCTTGAGATTGCGGAAAGCGGCCCGAGTTTGATGCAAGCGCCAGAACTCATTGTGCCAGCAAATAATGATCTGTTCAGTTCAGGGACGCTCGGACGATATTCCAAAACGCTGAATTCAGTTTTCGAAAACAAGTCTGCCGACGCAGGCGTGGCGGCGGACTAGGTTCTGGTAATAGCACTAGATTTACGCGGAATAGCAACGGCAACACCAAGATCAAGGGCAGCGGGCGAGGGCGCCCGCTCTACACGTGAATTCATAGGAAGATTTTGAACATAACTACTTTCATCATTATTTCGCTGATCAAGTCAGCGGCCGTCGTCGGAGTCTTGCTGACGGCGGTAGCCTACAGCGTTTGGCTGGAGCGCAAGGTTTCGGCGCACATCCAGAACCGTTGGGGACCCACGCGGGTCGGCCCATTCGGACTGCTGCAACCGCTGGCCGACGGCGTGAAATTCATTTTCAAAGAAGACTTGACGCAGCCGCATGTTTATAAGCCGCTGTATATTGCGGCTCCGATTATTGCGGTAGTCTTTGCGATTTCGTCGATCGCTGTAATCCCGTTCGGAACGTGGATCCAGGTTGGCCCGCTCCCGGTCGTCGGGTCGCTTGGCACGTATTCCCAGATCACCGATGTCAATATTGGATTGCTGTTGGTGCTTGGAATTACGTCGATGGGCGTCTATGGCATCGCTCTGGCGGGTTGGTCTTCGAACAACAAATACGCATTGCTCGGCGGACTGCGCGCCAGCGCCCAGATGATCGGCTACGAAGTTTCGCTCGGGCTGTCGCTCGTGGGAGTCGTGATCATGGCGGGTAGCCTCAGCCTGCGCGAGATCGTGGATGCGCAGGGTGGTGTGTTCTGGGGTTTTATTCCGCGTTGGAATGTATTTCACGGACAGACGCTGGCGTTTTTTGTCTTCATGATTGCCGCGTATGCGGAGACGAACCGCATGCCCTTCGATCTGCCGGAAGCCGAGTCGGAACTGATTGCCGGGTATCACACCGAATACAGCGCGATGAAATTCGCCATGTTTTTCATGGCCGAGTACGCCAACATGATCACGGCGTCTTGCATGGCCACGATGCTGTTTCTGGGTGGATGGCATGGACCGATCTTTGGTCCGTATTTTCTGCGCGTGCTGCTGCCGGTCGCGTGGTTTTGTCTGAAAGTTTTCGTTTTCATGTTTGTGTACGTCTGGGTGCGCTGGACGTTGCCGCGGTTTCGCTATGACCAGCTCATGGCGTTTGGATGGAAGGTGCTTTTGCCCCTGGCGGTCGCCAATATCGTGGTGACGGCGCTGATTGTGGCTTGGAGGGCATAAAGGCAGTTCTCAGTTCCCGGTTCTCAGTTCCCAATTACGACCTTGGGTTTTCTGAGCACTGAGAACTGAGAACTGGGAACTGAGAACAATGTTTCACCTGATTCTATTTCTATTTTTCGGAGCGATTTGCGTGGCGGGGGCGGTCAACTTGCTGATGCAGAGTCATCCCATTAACAGCGCCTTGTCGCTGGTGGTGGTGATGGGGTCGCTGGCGGTCGAGTATCTGCTGCTGGGCGCCGAGTTCGTGGCAGCGGTGCAGGTTATTGTTTATGCCGGCGCGATCATGGTGATGTTTTTGATCACCATTATGCTGCTCAATGCAGGCAAAGAAGAACGTAGCCACGGCAGCCGCGTGGCCATGCTTCTCGGCGTCCCAGGAGTCGTGATTGGCGGCGCACTGATCGCCTGGACAATTCTTGCCCGGTCAACCACGGATTCGGTTTCTATCGGAGCGCTCCAGGGTGATCCTAGAGGAATAGCGAAGCTGCTGTTCCATGCTTTCCTGCTGCCCTTTGAAGTCACTTCGGTACTGATTCTGATCGCGATCATGGGCGCAGTAGTGCTCGTCAGCAGGCCGGAAGCGGTGGTTCGATCGGCTGACAGCAGCCCGGTGCGACAGCCAGAGCCAATGATTAAAGACCGTGAACTGGTTGCGGCGGGGAAGGATCACTGATGGCTGCTGTTCCTCTTTCCTATTATCTCGTGCTAAGTGGAATCCTTTTTTTCTGCGGAGTGCTTGGGTTCCTGATCAAGCGGAACATCATCACGATTTTCATGTCGATCGAGTTGATGCTCAATGGCGTGAACCTGTCGTTCGTGGCTTTCGCAGCCCAGTGGCACTCGTTGAATGGGCAGGTCTTCGTATTTTTCGTGATGGTGGTTGCAGCGGCCGAGGCGGCTGTGGGACTCGCGATCATCATCGCTGTGTATCGCACCCGTGAAACTTTGAATGTGGACCAGGTAAACCTGCTCAAGCTATGACGCTGACCTCCTATCTCTGGCTGGTCCCGCTGTTCCCGCTCGCTGGCGCGGCGATCAATGGCTTCTTCGGACGAAGGTTGCCGAAGCAAGCCATCTCCGCCATCGCGCTCTTATTCTGTGGGCTTGCGTTTGGCATGGCGTTGTTGCTCGCGGCTGGGTTCTCGTCTGCGTCGGCTCCGTACTCCTGCGACCTCGCCCACTGGATCCGATCCGGAACCTTCCAGGTCGATTTCAGTTTTTATCTCGACCAGTTGTCGCTGGTGATGCTGCTGGTGGTTACGGGCGTTGGGTTCCTGATCCACATTTACTCGATCGGATACATGTGGGACGACGAAAGCTATTACCGTTTCATGGCCTATCTGAACCTGTTTATGTTCTTCATGCTGACGCTGGTGTTGGCGAAGAACTACCTGGTCATGTTTATTGGCTGGGAAGGTGTGGGCCTGGCTTCGTACCTGCTGATTGGATTCTGGTTTACGAAAGACTCGGCTGCATCAGCGGGCAAGAAGGCATTCATCGTCAACCGGATTGGCGACTTCGGATTTTTGATCGCGCTGTTTCTGATCATCCAGCATTTTGGTTCGCTGGACTTTACAACGGTGTTCAACGCGGTTACGCCTCTGGCCAAAGAAACCAGCGGTGCCGGGTTCCTCACCGCAATCGGACTCTTGCTGATGGTGGGCGCGGCGGGCAAGTCGGCGCAGATTCCGCTTTATGTCTGGCTGCCTGACGCCATGGAAGGTCCGACGCCGGTGTCGGCGTTGATCCACGCGGCGACCATGGTCACAGCGGGCGTTTATATGGTGGCGCGGTCGCACGTGATTTTTGAACGCGCGCCCGAGGCGTTGACGGTCGTTGCGGTGATTGGAACGCTCACGGCCTTCTTCGCAGCGACGATCGGCATCGCTCAGACCGATATTAAAAAGGTGTTGGCCTACTCGACTGTGTCGCAGTTGGGCTACATGTTCATGGCCTGTGGCGTGGGAGCGTTTTCAGCGGGCATCTTTCACTTGATGACGCATGCGTTTTTCAAAGGCCTGCTCTTCCTCGCGGCTGGTTCAGTGATTCACGGCGTCGGCGGCGAGCAGGACATGCGGAAAATGGGGGGCCTGCGAGTCTATATGCCGTGGACCTGCGCGACGATGGGCATTGCGACGCTGGCAATTGCTGGTATTCCGCCGCTTGCGGGTTTCTGGTCCAAGGACGAAATTCTTTGGCAAGCATTCAACGTCAGTTGGGTGTACTGGATCATTGGTGTGATCACCGCGTTTATCACATCCTTCTATATGTTCCGGCTGATGTATATGACCTTTGGCGGTGACGTCTATCGTGGCGCAACGAGCCCATCAGGGCATGGTATCGACGACCACGGCCACAGCACAGGCCACGGAGATGGCCACGGACATGATCCACATGAGAGCCCGTGGGTAATGCTGGGACCGCTCGTGATTCTGGCCGTGCTCTCGATCGTGGGAGGGCTTGTCGGGATCGGCAATCACTTCGAACATTTCCTGGCGCCGGTATTCCAAGGCCCCGCTGTCGAAGCGGCAACGGAAGGTGCGAGCGAAGCTGGGAAAAGCGGGCTTGAGTATCTGCTGATGGCCGTTTCGGTTAGCGTGGCTGGCCTTGGATGGTTCCTGGCCTACTTATTGTATAGCCGCAGCCCCCAGCTTCCGGCACGCATCGCGACCAGCCTTGGCGGACTCTATCGCGCGGTCGTCCACAAGTACTACATCGACGAGATCTACGCGGCCTTGTTCGTCAAGCCGCTGATCGAAGGTTCGACCGCAATTTTGTGGCATGGTGTTGACCAGGGGGTGATCGATGCCTCAGTCAATGAATCGGCGCACGCGGCGCGTGAATTGTCGGACAACGTTCGCCACATGCAATCGGGCAACTTGCGTTCGTATGCCGGATGGGTCGCTGCCGGCGGCGCGGTTGTGATTGCTTACATGGTTTGGATGGGAGTGACGCACTAACGAATATGGAAAGCCTCAGCCCCATCATTCTGACCCTGGTGACTTTCATCCCCGCTCTGGGCGGAGTCTTGATTCTGTTCATACCGCGGCGCGACCGCGACATCAAGCTCTTTGCGCTGGTCGTTTCTTTGTTGGCGTTTGTGGCTTCGCTGCATTTGCCGGTCCACCTGCATCGCGAACCTCTTCCTTTTGGGTTTGAAATCAATAAGGTTTGGATCACGTCGCCCGCCATCCACTACCACATGGGCATCGACGGAATTTCCGTGTGGCTGGTGGTATTGACTACTTTCCTAACGCCGCTGTGTGTGTTGATTTCCTGGACGTCGATTCACGAGCGGGTGAAGGAATTTTTCATCCTGTTGCTGATTCTTGAGACGGCGCTGATCGGCGTCTTCACATCGCTCGACTTGTTCCTGTTCTATTTCTTCTGGGAAGCGACGCTGATTCCGATGGCGCTCCTAATCGGGATGTACGGCCACGGGAGGAAAGTCTATGCCGCGGTGAAATATTTTCTTTTCACCATGATCGGCTCGATGTTTATGCTGGCGGCGATTTTGTGGCTGTATGCGAAGACGGGCAGCTTCCAATTTGCCGAAATCCAGGATGCGATTCGCGGCGGCCATGTCCCGGGATTCGAAACCGCATCGCTCTGGCTCTTCCTTGGCTTCTTTATTGCGTTTGCCGTGAAGGTGCCGCTCTTCCCTCTTCATACATGGTTGCCCGATGCTCACGTCGAAGCCCCTACGGCAGGGTCGGTATTGCTAGCCGGCGTCCTCCTGAAGATGGGAACCTACGGGTTGTTACGGTTTAACGTTGGGCTCTTCCCTGACCAAGCACGCCGCAATGCCCCCTGGATTATCGTGCTCGCGATCATCGGCATTATTTACGGCGCGCTGGTTGCGCTGGTGCAGCCGAACATGAAGAAGCTGATCGCGTACTCCTCGGTCAGCCATCTTGGATTTGTCGTGCTCGGAATTTTCAGTTTCACCACGGCGGGCGTGAACGGCGCGGTCTTTGTCATGCTGGCACACGGAGTGGCAACGGGCGGCCTTTTCATGCTGGCCGGAATACTCTACGAGCGGCGGCATACCTACGAGATGTCCGAATTCGGCGGGCTCGCCACGCCTATGCCGAAGTACGCAACGTTCTTTCTCGTCACGGTTCTTGCATCGGTCGGGCTACCGTTAATGAACGGTTTCATCGGCGAGTTCCTGGTGCTGACTGGAGCTTTTCAGTCGCGGCCGATCTACGGCATTCTCGCCGCGACTGGCGTGATCTGGAGCGCAGGATACCTGCTCTGGATGTATCAGCGTGTTTTCTACGGCACGGTGACCCACGACATTAATAAGACTCTACCCGACCTCAATTTGCGCGAAAGGGTTGCTCTGGCCCCGATTGCCATCATGGCGCTCGTCATGGGCGTGGCGCCTCTGATTTGGCTTAACGCCATCGATCCTTCGGTGCAGGCAGCGCTGGCGAACGTTCCGCAAATGCTCAACAAGGTGGTGAGCCAGTGACGATCGCGCTGCTTCATTCGTTGCCGGGCCTGTTGGCACAAGCGGAAATGGCCATCTCGCAGTCTGTTCCTCCGCCAAGCGCCGATTACATCCGTATCCTGCCGGAATTGGTGCTGACGGTTTTCGGTATGTTGGTGATGGTGATCGATCCCCTGCTCGACGAGAAAAACAGTCATCAGGCGCTCGGCACAATCTCGTTCGTCGGCACTCTTGTCGCATTGGCTTCCACGTTTTGGATCGCGCACTCCCCGGACTATCACGGAACCGCGTTCTGGAATATGGTTCGCGTGGACGACTTCAGCATTTTCTTCCACATCGTTCTTATTGCGATCGCCGCCATTGCCATCCTGAGTTCGTTTGAGTATTTGCAAGTGCAACGCATACGCGCCGGTGAATATTACGGGCTGATTCTGTTCGGCACGGTGGGCATGTGCCTGATGTCGTCGGCAATCGAGCTGGTGCTGATTTTCATCGCACTGGAAATTTCGTCGATCGCGACTTACGTGCTGGCCGGGTTCCGGCGACGTGACGCAGCCAGCAGCGAATCATCACTGAAATACTTCCTGCTGGGATCGTTTGCCACCGCGTTCTTTCTCTACGGCGTCGCGATGATCTTTGGTGCCACTGGATCCACCAACGTGGATGCGATAAGCGCGGCCTTACGTTCCGGGAACGTTCCTGTGCTGGCATATGTCGCCACTGCATTGATGTTTGTTGGGTTGGGCTTCAAGGTCGCGTCCGCACCGTTTCACATCTGGACGCCCGACGTTTACGAAGGTGCACCGGCGCCGGTGGTCGGATTGATGTCCACAGGGCCGAAAGCGGCCGCCTTCGCCGTGCTGCTGCGAATCATGTTTGAAGCGAACGTACCCGGACGCTTCTGGCTGATTTGGGTTTCAGCGGTGCTCACCATGACCCTTGGGAACATCGGGGCACTCGTGCAAGGCAACGTTAAGCGACTGCTCGCGTATTCCTCAATCGCGCACGCGGGGTATCTGCTCGCCGCGTTTGCGGCGCATCCGGAGCTAGGCACTTCGGCAGCCATGTTTTATAGCGCTGCATACGCGGCGATGAATGTCGGTGCGTTTGTGATTGTCGGCCATTTTGCAAACGCTGGAGAGAAGTACGTAGCCCTCGACGACTATGCGGGCCTCGGTCGCAGATCCCCTGTTCTGGCGGCAACGTTGACGTTTTTCCTGATGTCTCTGATCGGTATTCCCATTACAGGTGGCTTCTTCGCCAAGTTTTACGTATTAACTGCAACGCTGAAATCGGACCTGGTTGGTTTGTCCATCATTCTCGTTCTCAATAGCGCGATCGGTGCGTATTACTATCTCCGCATCATCGTCGTGATGTATATGCGGGAGCCGCGAGGCGACGTTCCCGTGACTCGCCTGCCGGTCGCCGCGGCGCTAGCCATTGCGGTGTGCGTGCTGCTTACGCTCTACCTCGGAGTGTTCCCCGGACGCGTTCTTGACTATGCCACCGAGTCCGCCCGCGCCCTCGTGCAAGATAACGCGATTCGCGCAGCGTCTTCGCCTTCGGTCGAGCCAACTGCACAGTAGGTTTTGTACGGAAGCGTACGCAGAGTTTGCGGCGCTTTGTATGGCTTGCCAGTGGCTCGATTTGCTGGTTTCTGGCCAGGCTTCGGAATGCACAACAATCGTGCCTGCCGTCATTGACAATCGACGCCCGAGTGGGTATTTTTACGTACACTAGTTTTCCCAGAAATATATTTTCTGGGGCCGGAGGAATCACATGATGGAGTTCATTCAAACGCTTTGGAAAGACGAACAGGGACAAGATATCGCCGAATACGCAGTCATGCTCGCCGTCATCCTGGTATTGGTGATTGGCACCGTACGTCTCATCGGAGGCAACGCCAATAACGTATTCTCGGGTGTCGCCAGTAATATGCAGTAAGGTATCTTCTGCCTTTAGCGAAGATACAGCTGTTCTTGTGGATCAATCTCTATGACGCGATTTAGCAACTTCCGTTTATTTAGCCGCTATTGGTTTAGAGGCGCGGCGGAGGTGCAGAATCGGAGCCGGTCAGCAGAGAAATAAGATCAGCTCAGAGATTCCACCGAAGCCGCGAATAAATCGCGGCTGTTTTTTTTGGGCCAAATTTATCGAGAAACACGGAAGGTCATCCACATGATTGTCAACATGTCCGACAACGCCACCGAACAGCAGATCGAACACATCATTCAACGTATCCGCGAAGCCGGATTTCAGCCACACGTTACTCGCGGCACCGAGCGCACCATCGTTGCCGCCGTTGGCAGTGGGGGGCGCCGTCATGAGATCGAGGCGCTGTCGGTCGCGCCGGGAGTGGACAACGTGGTGGCCATCGCCCAACCCTTCAAGCTGGTCAGCCGCCAGACGCGGCCGCACCCGTCAGTAGTGGATGTCGCGGGAGTGAAGATTGGCGGTCCTGACGTAGTGGTGATGGCGGGCCCGTGCTCGGTCGAGTCACGCGATCAGTTGCTGGAGACGGCGCGAGGAGTCAAACGGGCTGGCGCGAACATGCTGCGCGGCGGCGCCTACAAGCCGCGGACGTCTCCTTATGAGTTCCAGGGACTGGGAATCGAGGCGCTCAAGATTTTGCGCGAAGCGCGCGAACTGACGGGGCTGCCGGTGGTGACCGAGGTGATGAGCACCGAAGATGTGGATCTGATTTGCGAGTACGCCGATATGCTGCAGGTTGGCGCCCGGAACATGCAGAATTTCGCCCTGCTGCGGCGACTCGCGACGGTCAAGAAACCGATTCTTCTTAAGCGCGGCCCCTCGGCGTCTGTGAAAGAGTGGTTGCTGGCGGCGGAATATCTGCTTTCGGGCGGGAACGAGCAGGTCGCGCTTTGTGAGCGAGGAATCAAGACGTTTGAAACCGGCATGCGCAACACATTCGATCTGGCGGCGGTTGCGCTGGCCAAGGAGCTATCCCATCTGCCCGTGGTGGCCGACCCGTCGCACGGCACAGGGAAGCAAAGCTTGATCGGAGCGGTTTCGCGGGCAGCGATCGCGGTGGGAGCAGATGCGATTATCGTCGAGGTACATCCCTGCCCCGAACGGGCGCTTTCGGACGGGCCGCAGTCCCTGGATCTGGCACAGTTTGAAAGTGTAATGAAGGGATTGAGCGCGCCTTTGCGACCTGTGCTGGGCTCAGTTCCCGCGCACGCTTAGCTGCGCATTCAGGATAAAGCTGCCACGCTATGTGCCCTTGCCCGACATCGGCAGTTGCTGCGGTGCGCTGGCATCGTTATCGCTGATGATGAGCGTGCCAGTCGTTGTTCCGGCTTCATCGGGCGCGAACTCGATTTGAACGGTACAGCTCTTCCCCACTCCGAGTGTCGCTGGACAGTCGTTGGTCGCGATAACGAAGTCGTCAGTTGCGGTGATGGTGCCCATCGCAATCGCGACTGGGTTCTGGTTCGTGATCGTGAGTGTCGTTGGAGCACTTGTGGTGCCGACCGGTACCGAACCAAACGCCAGATTCGCCGGGCTCAGAACCATCCCGAGACCCTTGCCTACGAGATCTACGCGCTCTGGACTGGCCGGATCGCTCGTGACAACGCTCAGCGCACCAGGGCGCTGACTGGAAGCAGACGGCGCGAAAGTGACAGAGATCGTGCAGCTGCCACCGGCCGCAACGGATGACCCGCAGTTGTTGGTTGCCGTGTAGTCAGTATTAGCATGAATCGACGTTACACTAACCGCCGTGACGCCGGCGTTGGTGAGTGTGAGCGGCAGCACCGCTGTCGATCCGAGCGCGACACCGCTGAAATCCAGTTCTGTGGGCGACAACTCAACGGAAGTACCGAGGCCAGACAACGCGGTTGTCTGCGGACTGCTGCTGTCGCTGTCTTTGACGGTTATTTTGCCCGTTCTCGAGCCGGTGCCATTCGGAGCAAACGTGACACAGATGCTGCAAGCGGCGGTGCAACTCCCGTCGGAGCTCTGTGGGTTCAGGACGGTGCCGGCGGTGCAATAGGTCGTGTTCCCGGTGGAGCAGTCTGTAACTGGTGTGCAACTTTGTCCGGAGACCGCAAACTGGGGGTTGCTGCTAGTAATCGAGTCGAGCGTGAGCGCCTTAAGCCTGGAGTTGTAGACGTCGAGACGGCGCGTGACCGCAGTGCTGGCGACGCCTTTGACCGCAGTGCCCATGCGCAATGTGGTTGCCGATACCAAGGGGCACTGCCGCGGCGTGAGAACAAACGGCGGTAGAGGAGTCTGGTTGAAATTAAAGCTGTCGCTCATGTCGTTCGCGTTCGCGTCGCGTGTGCTGAGAGCGGGAAGGCCGAAGCGCTCTTCGATAAATTTCAAAACGGAAGAGAATTCATACTGCGTCGTCGAGATGTGCCCCTTTCTGGCATAGGGAGAGATAATCACGAGCGGAACGCGCGGCCCCAGGCCGAAGTCGTCTGTCTGCACGGGCGCGACGTGATCGTAGTCCCCGCCAAAGTCGTCCCACACCAAAAAGACCGCCGTCGAGGCCCACAGCGACGGGTTATTCATAAGAGCATTCAATTCCGTGACGGTGGCGTTCTCACCCTCGCAGGTGCTGGCGTCGGGATGCTCGCTTTGCCAGAACGGCGTGATGATCCAGCTCACGGAGGGCAGCTGATTCGATTGCACGTCGGAGATGAAGTTCGAAGTATCGACGACTTTGCTCCAATCAGGACCATTCCGGACGTTGCTGATCGCATTGAATGTCGACCAGATGTAGCCGGGATCGGTGCTGGGCGGAGCGTAGTATTTCCAGCTTACCGCGGCGTTGTCGAGGGTCTCGGCCATGGTTGTGACGCCGGTAAAGCAGGGGAACTGAGCCGTGATGATGCCATTGGGCTGCATGACGTGCACGAGTTCCTGGTCTTCCTCGGTGTTGGGCCCGTCGCAGCCCCAGCTATGCGTCTGAAGAAGGTGAAACGGGTTGTCGATTACGCCAAAGGAGTCTGCGGCGATCGTGTAAAGGTGATTTGGAAAGCTCGGGCCGTGCAGCGAGGAAAACATCCGCGCACCAAGCGCGAAGTTGTGGGCGTAGGCAAAATAATTTGGAATATCCGCCGAAGTGAACTGCCGGCAGGCAAGAAGATCGCCGGTGTCATCGCCGCTCGCGCCGCTACCAAGGCCTACGAGATCGAATTGATCCATCTTGCCATTGTTCATCCCTAAGAGCGCACCTGCCCAACCATGGTCAATGTCGTGGGGATAGCGATCAGGCGCGCGTCCCTCTGGTACCACTTGACCGGTAGAGAGGGTGCAGGTCTTCGTCCCATATTTTGTGTTGAAGGCACCGAAGATATTGTCGTAAGTCCGGTTCTCCTTAATAAGGAAGACAATGTGGTTGATTTTCTGGATCCCCGCGGGAGGAGCTGCTGGCTGCGCGCTGGCAAACAAGGAGAAGATCTGGGCAAAGGCAAGACCTACAAAAAGGGATGAACGACCATGGCGGGGGAGCAGCATTTGGAGGCCTCCTAGGGCGAACTTGGCACAAATCGGGACCTGCGCAATAGTGGCTGCGATGCGGGTACGAGTCAAATGGAACTGCACTTTTGCGTTTGCAACCCTGAAAATTGAGGATTCCAGGATGGGGACAAGCATGGGACGGGGCCACTTTGTCCCAAAACCAAACCTCTGACCGACCGGAGGTTTGTTTCCAGTGAGTTACGGACTGATGGAGCACTATCATTGCTCGCGGTTGGGACAAATTGTCCCGTTTCTCGACGACTCTCCCGGCGTGCAATCCATTGACAACAATGGGCTTAGTCGCGTCGTATTTGGCCCAGTGATTGCCAACTAAGGGCTAGGCGCGATAGGCATGCTCCACGTCTATCGATTGCCGCGGTGAACAACTACCTATGAATATCAACGGTAATTCGCAGATCAAACCCGGACGCGAGGGTCGTCCGTCTAGCCCCCCGATGCTCGGTGCGGGTTGGGGCCGGGCGCTGGGACTCGCGCTCCTTCTGGTATCGGCCGTTCCGTCATTTGCGGGACCACGGCAGGTTACAGAAGACGGCGGCAACATCGTAAAGGGGAAGTTCTCCGGAGACCTCAATCGGCAAGCAGCGGGTGGGATGGTCACAGTGATCGTCCAACATCGCCAGATGCCCACGATCGCTCATCTGAAGGGCATGCAGACCCGTGGTGCGGCAATCAGGGGGCAGTTCCACACGATCCGTGCGGTGACAATGCGGGTGCCCGTGAGCATGTTGGCGGAACTGGAGAGCGATCCCAACGTGTCCTATATCACGCCAGATCGCGCTCTAAACTTGACCTCCACTCCGCAAACTGAAGAATTTGCGACAGCCGTTCAGGCAGACATCGCGGCATCACAGTATGCGTTGGATGGCACTGGCATCGGCGTGGCGATCATCGACAGCGGTATCGCCGCTCATCCGGACCTCAACAATAGCAATGGCAACAGCCGCGTCGTCTATAGCCAGAGCTTTGTTGCTGGTGACGGGACGACCTCAGACAAGTACGGACATGGAACGCACGTAGCCGGACTGGTTGGCAGCTCCGGTGCTAGTTCCGGCACTTCCAACGGCTATGCGGCGACATATGCCGGCATGGCTCCGAACGTCAATCTGATCAACCTGCGGGTATTGGACCAGAATGGCTCAGGCACAGACAGCCAGGTGATCGCTGCGATAGAGCAGGCGATCGCTCTTAAGAGCACCTATAACATTCGCGTTATCAGCATGTCGCTGGGACGCCCCGTTTTTGAAAGCTATACGCTCGACCCAGTCGATCAGGCCGTGGAAGCAGCCTGGAAGGCCGGCATCGTGGTGGTCGCAGCAGCCGGTAACAGCGGCCGCTTCGGACCCACGAACGGATTCGCCACCATCGGCGTTCCGGCAAACGATCCCGCCGTGATCACGGTGGGCGCGAGCATGACCTTGCAAACGGCAACGCGGGTTGACGACAAGATCGCCAGCTACAGCTCGAAGGGTCCATCCCTGCTCGATCACATCGTGAAACCCGATCTCGTTGCTCCCGGAAACAGGATGGTTTCGTTGCGAGTCGCAGGAAGCACACTCGACTCCAGCTATCCTCAATATCAGGTGGGCCCGAGCAGCGGTACGCCCATGTACTACGTTCTGAGCGGGACCAGCATGGCGACACCGATCGTCAGCGGTGCCGTAGCCCTGATGTTGCAGCAGAACCCGTCCTTAACACCGGATCAAGTGAAAGCACGCTTGATGAAGACTGCATGGAAGGGGCTGGGAACGTACTCTTCATCGTGGGACAACTGGGGAAATTCCTACAACAACGAGTACGACATCTTCACTTATGGAGCGGGGTATCTGGACATTGACGCCGCGCTCGGCAGTACGGATCTCGCAACGGGCGTTGCTCTGTCCCCGACCGCGATCCTTAACTCGAATGGCACTGTCACCATCGCCACTACCACTCCGGACGCACTGTTCTCAGGAACAAGCGTTGTCTGGGGTGGAAGTTCAGCGATATTCGGCCAATCGGTAGTGTGGGGTTCTGGCAAGGTTTCCAGCACCTCGGTAGTGTGGGGCGCGCAAAGTGTGGTTTGGGGCGCGCAATCCGTTTCCGGCACCAGTGTGGTCTGGGGCATAACTTCAGGCGCCGCGGCTGCGACATCAGCTCTCAGCAATGGCGATCCGGGGGACAACTAGACAACCGACTGAGACCATATTCGGAGACTGCCATGACAAAAACATTACCAATCAAAGCGAAAGTCATGATCGGGATGGTGGCCGTTGCGAGTCTGTGCGCCCTGTCTTTCGGCGTAGTCAGATGGCAAACGCAAGCCTGGCCACAGTTGACGCTCCTGATGGCGGCAGCCGCGCTGAGTTCTCGTCTCAAGGTGAAGCTACCTGGGATGACGAGCTCGATGTCGGGAAATTTGCCGGTCATAATGTTGGGAGTGACACAACTGGGGTTGTTCGCGAGCCTGCTGGTAGCGGTAACGGCGGCGATCGCGCAATCTTACGGTTCCGGCACGAACAAGACTAAACCGGTGCAATTCGTATTCAACGCGTGCACGCTTATGAACGCAGCTGGACTCGCCTACCTGGTGTATCACAGCCAGATTTTCGCGACCTTCTCTGCGGCACACACGATGTCTCTGGTACTGGCCGCGGGGACCTATTTCCTGGCGAACACGGCGCCGGTAGCGAGCATCATCGGATTAACCGAAGGCGGCAATCCTTTTGCCCTGTGGCATAAGGTGTTCCTGTGGTCATTCCCGAACTATCTGATCGGTGCGGGATTGACGGCTATCGTGTCTGCCTTCACCACCGTTAGCGGACTGGCGACGGTAGCAACTCTGTTGGCTGTGCTGTACGGGGTCTACCAGAGCTACAAGGTCTACGTGGGCCGAGCGGAACAGACGCAGCCGCAAGTGATGGCCATGGCTGCCGGTCGATGAGGTAACCTTTTCAAGTATCCTTTCTGCGCGCAGCCTAACCGCTGCGCGCTTTTCTTTGTGCCGAATCCTGCATACCAATCCAAATTGATGCCGAGAGCGTACCTAATCCGAAGACGAAATTTCACATTGAAAGGATTTTCGGATATGAAGCAGAAGATGCTAGTCGTAGTGGCGTTAACGTTGATGGTCGCAGCTGTTTCGGCCGGGGCATGGATGGACAATCCGGTGGTTGGTGGGAAAGAAATGTATCCCACAAAGAACATCATCGAGAACGCGGTCAATTCGGCGGATCATACGACGCTGGTAGCGGCAGTAAAGGCGGCCGGCCTGGTGGAAACGCTTGAGGGCGCGGGCCCGTTCACGGTATTCGCTCCAACCAACGAAGCATTCAACAAATTGCCGCCAGGTACGGTCGACTCGCTCCTGAAACCCGAGAACAAAGCAACCTTAACGAAGGTACTGACCTATCACGTCGTGGCTGGACGGCTGTCTTCGCAAGATCTGATGAAGAGGATCAAAGAAGGCAAAGGGACTGCGGAACTAACGACCGTAGAGGGCGGCAAGTTGTCGGTCATGTTGCACGATGGCAAGCACATCGAATTGAAAGATGAAAAAGGCGGCATGGCGCTGGTTACAATCGCGAACGTGTTTCAGTCGAATGGGGTCATCCACGTAATAGACACAGTTGTGATGCCGAACTGAGGTTCCTGCCAGCTCTCGCTCTTGGCAAAGGCCTTAACTTCGCTCTCGCGGGGTTTTTTTCTTGTCATTTGACATCGCCGCAGGCAGGACCGAGATACTTCGAATTGATTGTGAAATCCATGGTCATGTTATGGCCGCTCGAGTTGGTGATCGAATGCATCGTGCCCTTTACGCTATCGGATCCGAGTGCTTCTACTACCAGATTTCCGTCGGACGACGTTTGCTTGTCTTCACAATGAAACTTCACTTCCAGCCTGCTTCCCGTTGAGGTGACAACGGTGCGGGTACACTCGCCACGGTTGTTGCTGAAGGCTGAGTGGTTATCCAACTTGTCTTTGGTGACGCATTCTTTGCGTACGTCGGTCGTAGGTGTGCCCTTCATCATCGCTTCCATACGGGCTCGCTGCTCGGGAGGCATCTTGGCCAGCATGTCAGGAGAAATGTTGGGCATGGCGGGCATTCCGGTCATGGAGTGGGTCACGGTGACTTCCCAAAGCCCTTCCTTCACGTTTAGGCGCGTGATCGCGTCGCCGGCCCAAAGGGCGAGCGAAACAAAGACGATCAGAACTAGAAGAACTTTACTCCGCATCAGCACTCCCCCTTCTGTCTTCTGTGAGTGCACTTCTGTCAGTGCACATGCGTTCAACAGCATTACACACGGTAAGTAGTGGATCAAATCATTTGTGTGGCGAGAGTTGTTTACAGTGGTGCTGGCAATATGCTGATACGCGCTTAGATGCATGCTGAACGGCTGTACAATTCGGCAGGATTGCTATACAAATAGCGAACATCTTGAACCCTAACGGGACAAGAACCTCAGCCTGGGGAATCAAGCGTTGTCCAACGCACCATATCCATACGCCAGACCCAGAACGCTCGACGAAGCCGTAACTCTGCTAGCCTCCGGTGATGTCCGGATTCTGTCGGGTGGAACGGACTTCTATCCTTCGCTTGGCGATCGCGTCGTGCGGGACCCGGTCGTCGACATCTCGGGTCTGGGCGAATTGCGCGGCGTCTCGCGCGAATCCGGCCACTTCCGCATTGGCGGCCTCACAAACTGGACCGACATAATTCGGACTTCTCTTCCCCGGTGTTTCGACGCCCTGAAGAGCGCTGCTCGCGAGGTGGGATCGGTACAGATACAGAATCGTGGCACGGTCGCTGGAAATTTGTGCAATGCGTCGCCAGCCGCCGACGGTGTGCCCCCACTGCTGGCGCTCGACGCCGAAGTAGAACTGGCATCGCAAAAGGGGCGGCGGACAATTCCCCTGGCTGATTTCCTGGTGGGCAACCGGAAAACGCAACGCGCCGCGGATGAGTTGCTGACGGCAGTGCTCGTCCCACGAGAATTGGAAGACGCGAGGTCGGCGTTCGTAAAATTGGGGGCACGGCGTTATCTGGTGATTTCGATTTCCATGGTTGCGGTGGTGATAAAAAGCGACGACCACGGCAAAGTGCTCGACGCGCGCGTCGCTGTGGGTTCCTGTTCGGCCGTGGCGCGCCGGCTGCGTACGCTGGAGAACGACTTGGTCGGCGCGTCGACACGTGAAGGACTGGCGAAGTTGACAAGACGCGAGCATCTCGCTCCTTTATCGCCAATCGACGACGTGCGCGCGACCGCGGAATACCGCATGGACGCTTCGCTGCACTTAGTGCAAAGAGCGTTGGACGCGTGCACGGGGAACCAGTAATGGCCGCGACGACCGAGCCCCGTGTAGTAGCTACCGAACGCGCCCTCGAGTTCACACTGAATGGCCAGCCAGTTTCCAGTTCGAGCGCACCAATCAAACGGCTGTCTCGAGTGTTGCGCGAGGAATTTGGACTCACTGGAACCAAGGTAGGTTGCGACGCTGGAGATTGCGGGGCCTGCACGGTCTTGTTGGACGAAGAGCCAGTTTGTTCGTGTCTCGTTGCCGTCGGCCAGGCGGGGGGGTGTCAAGTGACGACCATCGAAGGGCTGGCGGGTCGCGGGTCGTCGGTTGGTTCTTCATCCAGCATTGGCGAAAGACTGAAAGAGTCTTTTCTTCTGCACGGCGCGGCGCAGTGCGGGGCCTGCACTCCTGGGATGTTAATGGCCGCCGCTGCCTTATTGGAGAGGAACTCGACTCCGACCTTAGACGCCGTTACGGACGCGATCGGTGGCGTGCTGTGCCGATGCACTGGCTACCGAAAGATTATCGCCGCCATTATGGACGCGGGCGCGACGACACCGGGCCTTCAGCCGGACACTCCGCTCGCCGCGGGTGCCGCTATTGGACGTGGAGCTGTCGGACGTGGTGCTGTTGGACAACGACTGGTTCGGATCGACGGAAAACGCAAGGTCGATGGCAGCGAGATTTTCGGTGCTGACGAGATTCCCGCAGGAACGCTCGCAGTACGTGCGATCCGCAGCCCGTATCACCGGGCACGATTCCGCTTCGCCGACCTCGCAAAGTTCATCCGCGATCACCCAGGGATTGAAGCGGTCCTTACTGCGAAAGACGTTCCTGGTCGAAATTGCTATGGTGTAATCCCTGCTTACGCCGATCAGCCCGTGTTTGCCGAAACCGAAACGCGACACCGGGGAGAAGCGGTCGCAGCCGTGGTTGGCGATTCGGATGTTGTGGAAGCACTCGAGCTATCGGATCTCCCTGTGACATGGGAAGAGCTGCCGCCGCTCCGTGAGATCGACGAGGCCCTTGCGGCCGAAGCGAACCGGATTCACGAGCATCGGGCCGACAATGTCCTGGTGCGAGGACGCGTGGTGCGCGGCGACGTTGACAAAGGATTGGCAGCCGCCGATATCGTGGCGGATTGTGAATACGAAACCGGTTTCATAGAGCACGCATACATCGAGCCTGAGGCAGGATTCGCCCGGCGTGTCGGCGATGGCGTCGAGATTCAGGCCTGCACGCAGTCTCCCTACATGGATCGGAACGATGTTGCTGCGATTCTCGGAATAGCGCCGGAAAAGGTACGAATTATTCCGACCGCAGTGGGCGGGGGGTTCGGCTCGAAGCTCGATCTCTCCGTGCAGCCATTCCTGGCTGTGGCGGCCTGGCATCTATCAAAACCCGTGCGGATGGTTTACTCACGGACGGAGTCGATCATCTCAACCACGAAGCGACATCCGGCGCGCATGCGATTGCGGGGAGGCTGCTCTAAAGATGGCAAGCTTGTCGCGCTCGACTTCGCGGCGGACTTCAATACTGGGGCCTATTCCTCGTGGGGACCGACGGTATCTGCTCGGGTGCCGGTGCACGGGTCAGGTCCGTATTACGTCCCGCATTATCGGGCGCTCACGCGCGCGATACACACGAACCTGGTGCCTGCGGGTGCATTTCGCGGTTTTGGAGTTCCACAAGCGGCAATTGCCCAAGAGCAACTCTACGACGAACTGGCCGATCGCGTTGGGATGGACCGGTTGGAATTCCGAATCCTGAATGCACTCGACGGTCAGACGCCGACCGTGACCGCACAGGTTCTTGGCGAGGGAGTCGGTATTCGGGCATGCCTGGAGGCACTCCGTCCGCGATGGAAAGCTGCGCGAAGCGAGTTTCAGGAGTTTAACGCGAGTACCTCTGGTCGGTTGCGTCGCGGTGTTGGTGTTGCAGGAATGTGGTACGGCTGCGGAAACACTTCTCTCCCCAATCCATCAACGGTCCGCATCGGTTTAAAGCGTAGCGGACGGATCGCGCTGCACCAGGGCGCGGTGGATATTGGCCAGGGATCCAATACAGTCGTCACGCAGATTTGCGCGGACGCACTGGGCGCGCCGATCGATCATTTCGATCTCGTTTCAGGAGACACTGCGATCACTCCGGATTGCGGCAAGACGTCTGCCTCGCGGCAGACGTTCGTTACAGGCAAGGCGGCACAGATGGCGGGAGCAAAGTTGCGGGGCGAGATTTTGAAAATCGCCGGCGCCTGCGATTGTGCGACTCTGGACTTCTCGGATAGCGGCATCGTCGTGCGCGACGGTGCTCAGGCGAAACAGCTCGCGCTTGGAGATCTGCCGCTCGACAAGTACGGGTACGTGATTACAAGCGAAGAAACGTTCGATCCCCCAACCAGCAAGCTGGACGAAAACGGACAGGGTGTTCCCTACGCGGTCTATGGCTTTGGCGCGCACATGGCCGAAATCGAAGTTGATATCGACCTCGGCACGGTGCGCGTCCTAAAAGTAACGGCCGCGCACGATGTTGGTCGTGCAATCAATCCAACATTGATCGAGGGACAAATTGAAGGCGGCGTCGCACAGGGGCTTGGCATGGCTCTGATGGAGGAGTTCTTCCCGGGGCGCGGCGAGAACCTTCACGATTACTTGATTCCGTCTGCGGGAGATATTCCTCCGGTAGATTCGATTTTGATCGAGGACCCTTCTCCGGTTGGGCCCTTTGGAGCGAAAGGCATTGGCGAGCAGGCCGTGATCCCAACTGCGCCGGCAATTTTGAATGCGCTCCACGACGCGATCGGAATCCGGTTGCGCAAAATCCCCGCAACACCCGACCGAGTACGAGCAGCCATTCTGGCGGCGGAAAGAGGGCAACTTCGTGGATGACGACGCCATCCGTTGCGATGCTTGCCCCGTTTTGTGCTACATCAAGCCGGGGAGAACGGGTTCGTGCGACCGCTATGCGAATCACAGCGGACGACTGGTGCGCCTGGATCCGCACGTGGTGCTCGACCGCGCGATGTCCCGCGGCGAAACGGTTGTGCCCTTCCTCGAAAAGTCTCTCGAGTGGGACGGCTCGCTCGTGAGCGGCGAACACACATTCGTGACCGCGATTGGCGCGGGCACGACTTATCCAGACTATAAGCCTGCACCTTTTATCATTTCGTCGGAAGTCGCCGGCGTGGACATGGTCACGGTGGTGACCGAGGGAATTTTCAGTTACTGCGGTGTCAAACTCAAGATCGACACCGATCGCCACCTGGGAGCCGAATGCAGCACTGTTCGCGCACAGGGTGAGGCCGTCGGACACGTCACGACAAACGAATACGGGTCGCAAATGCTGTCGCTTGGCGGCGTCCGGCATCTGACCGGCGGCAGCCGTCAGGAAGGGACTGCGACCTGCGACGCATTGTTGAACCTCTGTAACGGCAAAGCGGTCGAACTCGCGATTGAGGGTGGCGCGAGCGTCGTAGTGCAAGCCGACAAACCTCCGATTGTCGACGGCGTGCAGGAAGAGCGGATGCGAGTCGGGTGCGGATCGGCAACTATCGGCATGTTTGCCAAACAATGGTTCGGCAAAGTGGATGAGGTCGTCGTCGTTGACGATCACATTACGGGCGTGTTGTCAGAGCATCAGGCGGGAAAACTGCTGGGCGTTCCTGGAACCGGCATCAAAATGAAGGGGCGGCGTTCTACGCCGGGACGATATTTTCGCGTCGCGGATCCGGGAACTTCCTGGGGTGGAACCAATATCGAAGATCCGCTATCTATTCTCGCGCCGTTTGACGGTAAGATCGCAAAGGCCGGACTGCGGCTGCTGATGGTCAGTACAACAGGCGAGCATTCCGCCTATTTTGAATTAGACGACGAGCTTCGCCCGATGGAGAAGGAGTTGCCTTCGGCGTTGCGGCAATCGGTGGAGCGCATCCGCGAGAACTGCGAACCGGCGCTTTGCTCGGTATTGTTCATGGGCGGTGCGGGCGGTTCACTGCGTGCCGGCGTCACCGAGAATCCAGTTAAGCTGACACGTTCGGTGCGCGACACGCTCACGCGCGTGACCTGCGGTGGGGCTCCGGTTTACGTTTGGCCGGGAGGCGGAATCACGATCATGGTGGATGTGAGTCGCATGCCGGAGAACGCCTTCGGATATGTTCCAACTCCCGCACTGGTTGCGCCCATTGAGTTCACGATGCGACTTTCGGATTACGCCACTCTCGGCGGATATATGGATCATGTGCGTCCATTAAGTGCCATGAGCGCGAGTCGAAGTGACAACGAGAGCCCTCGACGAGTCGCGGCACGAACAGACAATCCATGGCCTCTCGGTCCTGGGACAGCAGTCCGGGAGACAACGCTTCGAAAGACAAACGAGAAATGAATCATCGGGCGCAAATTCGCTTCCTCCCCGACGGGAATCGATTGCACATGCAGGATGGCCCGATCGATTTGATCGTGGAGGCCTTTGGCGCGGTGAGTGAGGTCAAGGCTGCGTTTCGTGCGGCGGCAATGCGATTCGTAGAAGTTTTGGATGAGCTGTGCGGCGAGCTTGCGTTTCTGCGACGGTCTGCGAGCAACGGCAGTCGCTTGCCATCGGGCGTCGTCGCGCGGCGAATGTTTGCGGCGGTCCAACCCTATGCCCCTATGACGTTCATTACCCCGATGGCAGCTGTGGCGGGTGCGGTTGCGGAAGAAATCCTTGCTGTGATGACATCAAATGCCAACCTGTCGCGGGCCTATGTGAATGACGGCGGAGACATTGCGTTGCACTTGTCGGCCGGTGAGAGATTCGTGGTAGGGATGGTGGAGCGCCCGGATCGAACTTCATTATCTGGCACGACATTGTTTGGGACGACGACCATAGATTTCTCAGACTCAATCCGCGGCATCGCAACGAGTGGCTGGCGAGGGCGGAGTTTTTCTTTCGGCATTGCCGATGCAGTTACCGTCTTGGCCGACACGGCGGCCATGGCAGACGCCGCGGCGACAGTCATTGCCAACGCGGTGGATTTGCAAGGGCATCCGAACATTCTGCGCACTCCGGCCTGTGAACTGGAGACAGATAGCGATCTTGGCACACGCCTTGTGACCTGTTCTGTCGGCGAACTCACCGCGGACGATGTTAGTCGCGCACTAGGGAACGGAGTCGAGGTTGCTAAATCTCTTCGCGATTTGAAACTCATTCGTGCGGCCGCGCTTGACTTGCAAGGGACGATTCAGGTGGTTGGCGGCGACTGCTTTAGCAGACTCGCTGACAACCCTGTGGCCGACAGGAGCGCGGTACATGCCTGAGGTTCAGATTCGCAAGAAAATTCTTGTGGTCGAAGAAATCTTTCACGAAGGTGGACCTTCCTCGCCTGAGTCACTGCGCCGAGCGGCCGCACTGGTGGTGATCAAAAATCCTTTTGCCGGAGCCTATGTTGAGGAGATCGAAGGCTTCATGAAGGACTTAACTCCTCTTGGACTCGAGATGGCGAGATCGTTGGTGGCCGCTCTGGGTGGCGATCCCAAGGCCGTGGAGAGCTACGGCAAGGGCGCAATCGTCGGATCGGCAGGAGAACTCGAACATGGCGCGCTCTGGCATGTACCTGGAGGCTACGCAATGCGCGAGGTACTCGGCGGCGCGAAAGCGATTGTCGCGTCAACCAAGAAAGTTGGAGGCCCTGGAACGCGGCTCGATGTCCCAATCACTCACATCAACGCTTCTTACGTACGTAGCCATTTTGATGCGATGGAAGTCAGCGTTGCGGATGCGCCACGCGCGGACGAGATCGTCCTCGCGCTAGTCATGACCACCGGGCCGCGTGTTCACGCTCGCGTCGGCGGATTAAAAGCATCGGAGATCAAGGGGGAGAACGGACTGCGATGACCGCATTGAACGCCGGATTGAAGGCAGGATTGAAGGCAAAAATAAGAAAGATCGTGACTTTTGTAGAAGAGACGTCGACGGAGATGGGACAGAAAGTTGATCCGCCGGCGCGGCGAGCAGCAGCTGTCGCCGTTATTGAGAACCCCTTCGCCGGTAAGTATGTGGATGATCTTTCCGAGCTGATGGCGATCGGGGAAGAGCTGGGCGAGTTATTGACCGAGCGGGCGGTAGCGGCTCTAGGGATCGCGGGGCCATCCGCCGAGAGCTATGGCAAGGCCGCAGCGGTTGGCGAGAATGGAGAACTGGAACACGCGGCCGCGGTCTTGCATCCGAAACTGGGAACACCGGTCCGCCGCGTTCTCGGAAAGGGAGCGGCGCTGATTCCATCCTCGAAGAAGCGCGGCGGTCTCGGGGTGGCACTCGATATTCCGCTGGGGCACAAAGATGCTGCGTATGTTCGTAGCCACTTTGACGGCATGGAAGTGCGCATCAGCGACGCCCCAAGAGCCAACGAGATCATGGTCGCGATCGCAATCACGGAGAGCGGGCGTCCGCTTCCGCGTGTCGGCGGGCTAACCAAAGACCAAATCAAAGGCGAGGACGGGCTACGCTAACGCTAGAGCTAAAGCTAAAGACGAGCATGAACTACACAATGCACAGAGTTACACCGAGGACAAACCGGCGTTCGATGGGTCGTAGACGTCTAATCTATTTCTCGTCTGCGATCTGTGTGTTCTTCGCGCTCCCCCTAGATGCGCAACTCACTAAAGAACACGCCGACACGATCATCATTGGCGGTACGGTCGTCAGTATGGATGGCCAGCGCCACATCTACAACGACGGCGCGGTAGCGGTGACTGGGGATACGATCATCGCTGTCGGTCCGCGAGTGGAAATTGAATCGAAATACGACGGCAAGCAGACGATTGACGCCAAGAACTCACTCGTTCTTCCAGGATTCATTAACGGCCATACGCATGTCCCTATGACTTTGTTTCGGGGACTGCACGACGATGTGACGCTTAATGATTGGCTCTACAAATACATTTTCCCCGCCGAAGCAAGGAACGTGACCGAACCGTTCGTGCGCTGGGGGACACGATTGGCAGCGGCCGAACAGATTCGTTCCGGCGTGACCACGTTCGCGGACATGTACTACTTCGAAGACGCGGTCGCGGAAGAAACGAAGGCGGCGGGACTGCGGGGCGTGCTTGGCGAAACGTTTATCGATTTTCCCGCTCCCGACAATAAGAGTAGTGCTGCCATGCTCGACTACACGGAGAAGTTTCTGAAAAAGTGGCACGGAGATCCGCTGATCCATGCCGCCGTGGCTCCGCATTCGATCTATACATGCTCCCAGAAAACGCTGCAGGAGTCTTCTGCGTTGGCACGCAAATATCATGCTCCGATCCTGATTCACGTGTCGGAGATGAAAAAGGAATGGGACGACAGCGAGAAGCAGCACGGCATGTCACCCGTGCAATATCTCGACAAGATCGGAGTGCTCGGGCCTGACGTTGTCGCCGCGCACTGCATTTTTGTGGATGAAGCCGATCGGAAGATTCTGGCGACCAAGAACGTGGGCTGCGTGCACAATCCGTCGAGCAACATGATGATTGCGAGCGGAGTTTCGCCTGTTCCTGAGATGCGCGGCGCGGGCATTGCGGTCGGTCTTGGAACCGACGGACCGGCGGGCAGCAATAACGATCTCGATCTGATGGAAGAAATCGATCTTGCAGCCAAGCTTGCGAAGATCACCAAGATGAGTCCCCTCGCACTCAATGCTCAGGCGGTCGTGGACATGGCAACGATCGATGGCGCACGAGCCTTGCACATGGAAAAGGAAATCGGTTCGATCGAAAAAGGAAAGAAGGCTGACGTGATCCTGATCAATCTCGATGCTCCAAACGCCGTACCGATCTATGACATCTATGCTCAGATCGCGTATTCGTTGAAGGCCAGCGACGTGAAGACAGTTATGGTCGGCGGGAAGACATTGATGCGCGATCACAAACTCCTCACCGTGGATGAGCAGGCTGCTGTAAGCAAGGCCCGCGAGTACGGAAAATCTGTGGCCGCCTCGCTGGGCATGCGGTGATGCGCTGTCGGCATCACGCGCGTCAAATTGAGATGCGCAGCGTCATCAAACTCAGCGTCTACTTCAGTGTTTCACTATTTCTGGAACGGTTGTTGCCGGCGGAGTATTGCGACTTCGCTGCACGCTGACTACACCGTCGGTGATTACCATGCCGATTCCGGGCAGGTCTCCCTTTTGAATACTGTCCAGCAGGTTCTTCCCCGCTGAATGCTGCGCTTTATCCATCAATACGAACGATGCTTCTCGTCCGGCAGCGATCAGACCGCATTCGAGGTTCCGAATCTTCGCTGTATTTCCAGTGGCGAGACAGATCGCGACTTCGGCGGAGATGCCGCCAAGAGACGACAGCATGGATATCATGCGAATAATGCCGAGCGGTTGGACGCCCGACCCCGCGGGCGAATCGGTGCCAAGAATCACACGATAGAGTTGATTCAGTTCCCTCGCCGTACGTAGCGCGAGTAATCCGGCGCGCTCGTTCCCGTTGTGCACGATCTCGAGTGCGCGGATTGAGCGCTCGCACAGCGCTGTGATCTGGTCATCGGGAAGCGCGGTATGGCCGCCATTGACGTGCCCAATGACATCCGCATCGGTCTCGAGCACCATATCTTTGTCGATCAAGCTCGAGCCGGGGATAGACGGCCCTCCTGTGTGAATCGTGCTCTGGATGCCGTATTTGCGGGCCCAGCCCACCATCTGTCGCGCCGTGGTGCCATCTTTGACGCTTCCCAGCCCTACCTCGCCCAAAATCTTTACACCGGCTGCGGCGAGGTCTTTGAAGTCCTCTTCGACCATGCCGTGCTCAATCACGGGAGCTCCGGCGTAGATCTTCACGCCTCCCCGACGGAAATTGTGAAACGCCCGCTGGGCAAAAATCGCCATCGCCTTCAACCCCACGACGTCTTTAGGACGGCCCGGCGTGTGCACTTCGCCGGCTGACACCATCGCGGTCACGCCGCCGTGCAGGTAGCTATCGATCCACCCCAGTTGATTCTGGCGCGGCGTCCAATCGCCGCATACGGGATGGACATGGCTATCGATGAATCCGGGCGCGAGCGCGGTTCCTTTGGCGTCGATTGTCATCGTGGCGTCGGAAGTATCCACGTCTTTCTCTTTCCCCACTCCAACGATACGATCACCCATCGAAACGACCGTATCAGCGTCGAGAATGGGGTTGGCCAAATCCCCGCTGAGCAGGAGGCCGATGTTGCGGATAACCAGCTTTGCTGGTGATGCGGATTTCGAACTCTCGTCGTGCGCCATGGGTCCCTCGAGGGTAAATTTGCGGGAATTCAGTGGCCGCTAGTATACAAATGAAAGAGGAGAATTGAATGCGATCTCGCGACTACATTCTTTGGGAAGTGGATGTGCAGGCGGATTTCATGTTGCCCGGGGGTAAGCTTTATGTCCCGGGAGCCGAGAAGCTGTTGCCTAACATCCGCAAATTGACAGATGCAGCGCGCCGCGATGAGGTGTTTCTGGTCTCGCACGGATGCTTTCATCCGGAAAACGACCCGGAGTTCTCGCAGTTTCCGCCGCACTGCCTGAAAGGCACCGCTGGCGCGGCGTTAGTGCCCGAGGCGCTCGCCGATAAAATGGCGCGGGTCGAAAACGTGCCCGGTGCAAAGTTGCCGACGGATCTTGCGCCCTACCAGCAGATCCTGCTGGAAAAGCAGACGCTCGATATTTTTAAGACACTTCACGCCGATGAGCTTGTCGATCGACTGGGAAATACCGCCGAATTCATTGTGTTTGGAGTAGTAACCGAATATTGCGTCAACTTCGCGGTTAAAGGTCTGTTGGAGCGCAAGCGAAAGGTGACATGCGTGCGTGACGCGATCGAGACACTCGCGCCAGAGGTCGGCAGCCAAACCGTGCTGGAATTTCAGCGTATGGGAGCGAGGCTGGCGACAACCGACGAAGTCCTGCAGCGAGTTGCTGCGGCGCGAACTTGATTCCTAATTGGGAAGTAAAATCCCGGCGATCGAAGCTGACATCAGATTGGCCATCGTCCCCGCCAACATCGCTCGCAGTCCCAGCTTTGCCAACTCTCCGCGTTTGTTGGGAGCGAGCGCTCCAATTCCGCCCATTTGAATCCCGATCGAACTGAAGTTTGCGAAGCCGCAGAGCGCGAACGTGGCAATAGTAAACGAGCGTGGGTCAAGCATGGCTTTTTGCGGTCCGAGCATGGAGAAAGCCACCAGCTCGTTGAGCACCATCCGTGTGCCCAGCAGGTTGCCGATGAGGCCGCAGTCGCGCCATGGGACTCCAATGACCCACGCGATGGGCGCAAACAAGACGCCGAAAATCTGTTGCAGACTAGAAGGTACCCACGAAAAATGCCGGTAGTTGTGAATTCCCCCGAGAATTCCGTTCAGCAAAGCGATCAGTGCGAGAAACGCGATCAACATCGCGGCGATATTTAGCGCCATATGCAAGCCGTCCGTCGTGCCGCGGGCAATCGCTCCGAGAAGGTTCTCCTTCTTCTCCGTTTCTTCTTGTTCAGCACTCATGACCACGCGTCCCGCTGTCCGCGACTGCTCGGTTTCAGGGACCAACATTTTTGCCATTAAAAGCGTTCCCGGGGCGGTCATGATCACTGCGCTCAGCAGGTGCTTGGGCTCAATGCCGAATGCAATATACGCGGCCATGATTCCGCCCGATACGTGCGCCATCCCGCTCGTCATCACCGTCATCAATTCGGAGTGCGTTAAGTCGGCAAGGAACGGGCGGATTGTCTGTGGCGCTTCCGTCTGTCCCATGAAAATGCTGGCCGCGACGTTCAGCGACTCGGCACCGCTCACTCCCATCGTCCGGGTCATGATCCAGGCCGCGATCTTGATGATGACTTGCATGACTCCGAGGTAATAGAGGACTGCGAAAAGAGCGCAGATGAAGATAATCGTGGGCAGAACTTGAAACGCGAAGAAGAATCCCATTGGCGAATGTTGCGCGCCGAGATCGCCGAAAACAAATGTGGATCCCGCGAAGGCGTAACTCAGAAGGCGGTTGACAGCGGCTCCAGCTTTCTGGAAGAGAGCCTGACCGACCGATATCTTCAATACAAACACGGCAAAAACGATCTGCAGGCCCAGGCCCCACGCAACCGTTTTCTTGCTGATCGCGCGGCGGTTGGTGGAGAACGTATAGGCGAGAGCTAGCATTGTAAACAGACCGAGAATGCCTGTGTATCGTCCCATCTAGTGTTCTCCTTTTTTAGAAACTCCGCGAATCACGCGATGAATTAGCGTTGGCACTTGTGGCGGGGGAGCAGCAGCAATCTGATAGCTCTCTTCGAGCATGGACTTCGCGCGCGCAGCCTGCGCGTCGGAGTGGCAATGGATCGTGCACAGCGATTCACCGGCAGAGACTTCGTCTCCAATCTTTTTATGCACCACGATGCCGACCGACGGGTCAACGGAGTCTTCTTTGCGCTCGCGCCCTCCTCCCAGAATGACGCATGCCGTGCCAACCTGTTCGCACATGATGGACGCGACGTAGCCAGTTTGACGACTGGGAACCTCAACTCGGTGCTTTGCCTCTGGCAGCCTGCTTGGATCGTCGATCGAGGTGATGTCGCCACCCTGCAACTCGACCATCTGCCGAAACCGGTCGAACGCTTTGCCGGAAGTAATGATCTGCTCAGAAAGCTCTTTGCCTTGTGCAACGGTATTACAAGCGCCTCCGAGATAAAACATCCATGCTGCCGACTCGATGCACAGGTCGCGCAAATCCTGCGGGCCGCGACCATGGAGTATTTCGATACATTCTTTTACCTCTAACGCGTTGCCCACCATATGGCCAAGTGGCTGATTCATGTCGGTGATGAGCGCAACCATCTCCTTGCCAATACGTTCGCCCGTTTCGACCATCAGTTCGGCGAGGAAGACAGCGTCTTCCTCACGTTTCATGAAAGCCCCGGAGCCGGTCTTCACATCAAGAACGAGCGCGTCGGTGCCTTCGGCGAGTTTCTTGCTCATGATGGACGCGCAGATCAGGTATGGGCTCTCGACAGTGCCGGTCACGTCGCGCAGGGCGTACAACTTTCGATCTGCTGGAGCGATCTTTTCCGTCTGCCCGATCATGCAACAACCGCAGGCTTCCAGTATGCTGCGGAACTCCGGCACAGACAGGCCAACGCGAAAGCCTGGAATCGATTCGAGCTTGTCGAGGGTGCCTCCAGTGTGGCCAAGGCCTCGGCCGCTGATCATCGGAACGTAGAGACCTCCGGCGGCGACGAGGGGAGCCAGTACAAGCGAAGTCTTGTCGCCGACGCCGCCTGTCGAATGCTTATCAACCTTCTTCGCCGGCAGGAAACTGAGGTCGAGCACTTCGCCGGAGTGCAGCATCGCGTTCGTCAGCGAAGCCGTCTCTTCGCGACTTATCCCACGCAGGACAACCGCCATGAGCCAGGCGGCCATCTGGTAATCGGGAATGCTGCCGTCGGTTGAACCCGCGACAAGATATTTGATTTCGGCGGCGGACAGGGTGCCGCCATCGCGCTTTTTACGGATCAGGTCGATTGCTCGGAATTGCGATTGCGCAGAGGTTGGTTGGTTCACTTGAGGCGAAACCCCTCTGGCAAGAGTTCCGTGATCCGGCTTTGCTTTGGGCCTTTCTCACCCTCGTAGAAGATGACGGCCTCGGGTCCGAATTCGTAAATAACCTGACGGCAGGCACCGCAAGGCGAGCACGGGACTCCGTGATCATTCACGACCGCGACGGCGGAAATTTCTAGATCGGGGCCATGCTTGGCGATCGCGGAAAAGATCGCGGTACGCTCGGCGCAGTTCGTCATCCCGTAAGAAGAATTCTCGACGTTGCATCCTACGAACACTTCACCCTTCGAAGTGAGGATGGCTGCGCCCACTCTGAAGTTCGAAAAAGGGGCGTAGGCATTTTTCATGACTTTGCGTGCCGCACGCAGAAGGCGCTCACGCACGGCCGACGAGATTGCTTTGGATCGCATTTTGATTATTGGGTGGTGGACATTGTAACTCGTCGTCGGCCCCGGCAATCGACTATTCTTGACGCTCGTTGATGCTGGTGATAATTTCAGCCACACGTGGGTATCCGGGAGACATCGTTCTGAGTCGTATCGTTCTGAGTAGTTCGGAGGAGATGCGAAACTCGGTCGTCCCGGAAGGTGCCGACCGTGGGCGGCGCGAATTTTTGATTCAGTGTTGCCAGGGAGTTTCGGCTGCATTCCTTCCGGCGCGATTGTATCGTCTCGGTCTTCCTACGCTGTACGCCCCCGATTCCAGCGACGCTGCGTTTGCGCAGCACCAATTTCACTTACATCCGCGTTATCGTCAGCCTCGGCCCCTGGACGCATTATTGCTAAAAGCGCAGGCAGCGAACGACGATTTTGTGGTCGAACGGTTTGCGGAAAACATTGCGGACATTCTCGCGCGATGGAGTGCCGGCCTGATCGAAACGCCACTAGGTGTGCAAGCGATTGAGGAGGTTCTCTCGCCGAATTTCCAGGGCGCGTCTCTCGCCCCGACGGAATCTCGCGTCGTGCGCTCTCACCCAGTCGAAGCGCGCCACAACTCTTTCCAGTCAACCACTACTCTCGGGCGCGACGCCTTTCTACGCGACTTCAAACTGACGCTCACGAGTTTTTCAGCCATTCTGACTGCCGAGTTCCAGGTAACCAGCATCAACGTTCAGCCTACAGCGGCTGCGCCGTCTCTCGCGCAGCTAGGCACTCTCACTCGATATGAAATCGTCGCGACGGGCCAGGGTTTCCACCGCGAACAACGAATCGGATATTGGCAGATCGATTGGGAGCAATCGGCATCTGGCGATTTGAGGATACAACGTTGGCGCACAACCGAAGAGACTCAGAGCCGTTCCACCTCTCCCGTCTATGCCGACATCGCAGCCGCAGCACTCGGAAGCAATTCTTCCTATTCCGCACAACTCGTGCACGGATCCGATTACTGGAGAACCGTATTAGACGGTGCGTGCGGCATCGACATCTATGGACACAATGGGGTCTCCGTCGGCGACATCGATAATGATGGCTTTGACGATCTTTATATCTGTCAGCCCGGTGGCTTGCCCAACCGGCTTTACCGCAATCGAGGTGACGGCACATTTGAAGACATTACGGAAACGTCGGGCGTTGGCGTCATCGAGAATACGGCGTGCGCCTTGTTTGTGGACATCGATAACGACGGGAGGCAGGACTTAATCGTGGTGCGAGCGAACGGTCCGATGCTGTTCCTTAATGTAGGCAACGGTAAATTTCGGCAGAAAGCGAATGCATTTCAGTTTGCCAATCCGCCGCAAGGGACTTTCACCGGCGCTGCGGCCAGCGACTATGACCGCGACGGCTGGCTCGACATATATTTTTGCCTTTACGTCTATTATCAGGGCACCGATCAATACAAATATCCTTCTCCCTATTTCGACGCGGAGAACGGCCCCCCGAATTTCATGATGCGCAACAACCGTGACGGCACTTTTCGTGACGTGACCGCCGAGACTGGGCTCAGCAAGAACAATACTCGCTATAGTTTTTGTTGCGGATGGAACGATTTCAATGGTGATGGATGGCCCGATCTCTACGTGGTGAACGATTTCGGCCGCAAGAATCTTTACCGCAACAACGGAAACGGGACCTTCACCGACGTCGCCGCTGCGCTGGGTGTTGAAGACGTAGGCGCCGGGATGAGTGTGTGCTGGTTCGACTACAACAACGATGGAGTCGAAGACCTCTACGTCGCCGACATGTGGACGGCGGTCGGTGAGCGCATTTCGATGCAGGATGTCTTCAAGACAAATAGTTCGAGAGACACGCGTGCGCTCTACCGCAAGCATGCGATGGGCAATTCTTTGTTTCGCAATAAGGATCGAGGTGGCTCCGCTGTATTCGAAGATGTAACGCGCGCTGCCGGCGTCGGCATCGGGCGTTGGGCTTGGTCGAGCGATGCGTGGGACTTCGATAATGATGGCCGCTTGGACCTTTACGTTGTGAACGGTATGGTGAGCGGCCCATCGAGCAACCCGGCGCGCGACGATTTGAACAGTTTCTTCTGGCGTCAGGTGGTCGATCGCTCGCCGGACCAAGCCCAGCCTTCGCACGATTATGAACAAGGGTGGACGGCGATCAACGAGTTGATACGAGCGGATGGAACGTGGAGCGGATACGAGCGCAACATCTTCTATAGCAACAATGGCGACGGAACATTCTGCGACATCTCGGGGGCCGTTGGATTGGATTTTCTCGAAGATGGGCGCGCCTTTGCGTTGGCGGATTTCGACCACGACGGCCGCCAGGAAGTATTTCTGAAAAATCGCAACGGACCACAATTGCGGCTCTTGCACAATGTGATGGAGACCCTCCCTCCTTCGATCGCATTCCGGCTGCGAGGCACGAAAAGCAATCGCGACGCCGTCGGCGCAGTGATCACGCTGATAACCGAGAAACGGACGCAAGTTCGTTCCTTACAGGCAGGCTCCGGATTTCTTTCACAACACAGCAAGGATGTTTTCTTTGGACTCGGCCAGGCGAACGGCCCGGTAAGAGCGTCCATTCGCTGGCCGAGCGGACTGGTGCAGGAGGTCCCCAATCTGCCGGCCAACCATCGGGTGTGGATCGAAGAAGGGTCGGAGCCTTCTCGAATCGAACAATTCAAAACCCCAACTCCCAGTCATCGCGAGGTCTCATCATCCGGCATTCGCGTTCAGCAAGTCGAACCGTTGCCCGACGTGTCCGAGACGTGGCTTCTGGCCCCTATCGAAGCGCCCGATTTTTCTTTGCCCGATTTAACTGGGCGAACTGGCACATTATCCGCACTGCGCGGAAAACCGGTACTGCTCAATTGCTGGGCGAGTGGCTCGGATCTTCTTGAAAAAGAGTGGGCCGCTTTGAAGGCGAAGCATTCCGAATGGAACGCGCAAGGTCTACAGATACTTTCGTTGAACTTCGATTCTCCTGCCGAAGCCGACAAGGCTGTCGCCCTGGCGAGGAAGCAGAATCTTCCATTTCCCGTTCTACTCGCCTCCGAAGACATAGCCGGCATTTACAACATTCTTTATCGTTACATTTTTGATCGTCATCGCGATCTCTCGCTGCCTACTTCATTTCTTATCGACGCGAAGGGACGGATCGTCAAGGTTTATCAGGGTCCAGTCGATCCTGCACACGTTGAACAGGACTTCCGCAACATTCCACGGTCCCCGGAAGAGCGCGTGACGCGAGCGCTTCCCTTTCCGGGTGTGACTGACACGATCGAGTTTGCGCGTAACTATCTTTCCTACGGTTCGATATTTTTCCAGCGGGGATATATGGATCAGGCAGCCGCTTCGTTCCAGATTGCGTTGCGTGACGATCCCACCAGCGCCGAGGCACTCTACGGCCTCGGCAGCGTTTATCTCGATCAGCAGAGGACTGCTGAAGCTCGGGACAGTTTCGAGCGGGCACTCAAGTTTCGTGCGAGCTATCCGGACACTTTGGCAAATTCCTGGAACAACCTCGGCCTGTTAGCGGCCCGCGAGGGGCACACCGGCGATGCGATCCCATACTTTGAGCGCGCGCTCGAACTCAGTCCCGACCACATGATCGCCCTGGTCAATCTCGGAAGCGCCTATCGCCAGCAAAAACAATGGGACGAGGCGCGCAAAACCTACGAACGAGCGTTGCGAGTTAATCCCAATGACGCCGAGGCAAACTACGGACTTGGGATGGTGTTCGCACAAAATGAGGATACGGCGAGCGCTTTCGATTCTCTCCAGAAAGCTCTCAAGCTGCGGCCGGCGTATCCCGAGGCGCTTAACAATTTGGGGATCCTCTACCTACGAACGCAGCGGCGTGACGACGCTGTTGCGAGCTTTGAGGAATGCATTCGCGTCTCACCGACGTTTGAGCAAGCTTATCTGAACCTCGCACGCGTGTATGCCGTGGAGGGCACGCCGGACAAGTCGCGAACGGTGCTGCTTGAGTTGCTCAAGCAACATCCGGGAAGCGAACAGGCGCGGAAATTGATAGAGCAGTTGGGGCGGTAGCACCCTGTTGTAGCCGTCGAGATGCCCGCTCGGCGTCCTATGGTCGCGGTGTTGGTGCGCTTAGAAGGTCCACGAACATCTTGTAGAACCTTTCCGTATCCAGATCGACTTGCACTTCGACCGGCTGCACTTCACGACCAGGCTTGTCGCGCTCAGACCAGGTCAGCGTGTCCCCATACCCCGCGCCGCGGTCGAGATTTACATCCATGTAGCGAGTCTCTTTTTTCGTAATCAGGCTTGGATCGAGCCACGCCGCGGACGTGAGTTCGTCCCAAAGATAGTTATATGAGCCACGCAACTGCGCATATTTGCCGATGTATTGCGCGGTGGGAGAACTCCCGGCTTTGATCCTCGCGATCAGATCGTTCGACATTCTTGTCTTCAGCGAAATGTCTACCGGTGTGCAGACGATCTTTTTCCATGGAGCTCGCAGAACAATGTGAGCGGCTTCGGGATCGAACCACAGATTGAATTCGTGCCGCGGCATGTTGATAAATTCGGGGTCGTCAGTCTGGGGATTCAGACTCGCCCCCATAAATACCAATTCTTTAGCGAGGCTCGCAAATTCAGGATCGATTGTGATGGCAAGCGCCAGATTCGTCATCGGGCCGCCTTCGTAGATCGTGACTTCGTGCGGATACTTCCGCACCATGCGCACCAGAAAATGCGCGGCATCTTCGTCAGCGGCTTTCGTGGTTGGCAGACCTTCCGGCATCGCCCCCAGTTCGCGCGGCGGATGATAATACTTGGGTGTCCACGCACCCAGCCATTGAATGGTACCGAAGCGCTGCTCCCACCACTCCGTCTCTTGCTTAGTTCTCACGAGCGGATTCTCTGCTCCGCGGAGGACGGGAATATCGGTACGTCCGATGATTTCAAGCGTGCGCAGAGTGTGAGCGACTTCTTCGGTGAGCCACGCGTCGCCGGTCACTACCGTGATTCCCAGGACTTCCGTTTGCGGCGATTGGATGAGCAGCAGGATCGCTTGCTGGTCGGTACCGGCTGGACCTGCGGCGTCTTGATCGATGATGACTTTGCGCCGTGCCTGGCCTTGCGATGCAGCAGACACTGTGAGGACTGAAAGTACAACAGCAATAAAAAGGCAGACTCGACCACGATTCATTTAGCACTCCAGAAATAGAAAGCGTGCCATTGTAGAACCAATGCAACAAGTCTGCCAATTCCTGCGCGAATTGCATGCCCAATAGCCCGCGCCTAGAATAAGCAAGTTGCTCAGCTGCTTTCGAAGATTCAAGGAGCCAACCGCGTGCGTATCGGCCGCCGATTCATACAAGTCAGGCGTTATCTCATTATCTCCGGCCTGGCAATGGCGGCAGCTATGGTTCCGGTCGCTGTCTCTGGGCAGACCAAAGATTCCAAAGTTGATCCGAAGCCGGGCTCCAAGGCTGCTGACGCCGCCGGGAGCGTGGCCGCTCAAGGAAGCGTACCCGCAGCCGGCGTGTCTTCCCCCGACAAGTCCGCTCCTGAGGTTCCCGCCTTTTTTGACGAGCCTCATTTCAGCGTGGCTGGTGTGACCGAGGCGGCGAGTGCGGGAGGACACGGTTCTGACAGCGTACTTAGGACAAGCGAAGCGCTGGCGAAATCCACGTTGTCGCTAAGCGAAGAATCGTCTCGGGCGCCGAGTTTGCCGGCATCGCTCGAATCGAAAGCTAGTTTGCAGGAGGGTTTGGCGCGTGATCCCAAAGATGCGAGGCTCCGCCACTCGCTTGCCGAGGTCGAGGAAAAGCTGGGCGATCCGCTGGCCGCGGTTCGCGACTACCAGCGCGTGGCGGAGCTTGATCCGAGTGAACCAAACCTCTTCGATTGGGGAACCGAGCTGCTCAACCATCGCGCGCTCGAACCGGCTCAGGAAGTATTCGCAGAGGGCAATCGCCTTTTTCCCAAGTCGGTCCGCATGCTGATCGCTCTCGGCGTTACCTCGAACGCTCGTGGAGCCTATGAACAGGCTGAGCGGGACCTCGTAAGTGCATGCGATCTCGCTCCGGATGATCCAACTCCGTATTTGTTCCTGGGAGAGATGCTGGTGGTGGAGAAAACTGTAGCGAATTCTGCCGTGGAAAGACTGGCGCGATTCGCGCAGCGGCAACCGCAGAACGCGCTGGCGAATTACTACTACGCCGTCGCCCTACAGAGGCAGGAGTTGGAATCGCCTTCGGAATCGCCTGAAGGCGAGAATGAACGCTCTCGGCGCGTTGAGTCACTGTTGCACAAGGCGCTCGACCGGGATCCGAAACTGGCAGCTGCCAACCTGCAACTAGGAATCATTTATGCGCAGCGCAAGGATTTTCCGCACGCCATTTCCGCGTATCAGAAAGCGATCGCCGCGAGCACTCAGCCGGATGAAATACTGGCGGAGACGCACTATCGACTTGCACAGGTTTATGTGCAGTTAGGCGACAAGACAAACGCTCAAGAACAACTTGAACTACATTCCGCGATCGCCAAGATACTTAAGGACAATACTGAACGCAGCCGCCGGGACACTCAAGAGTTCGTGATTTCACTACGAAGAGAAAGCACCTCATCCCCACAAGAGCCGTGAGCGCGGCCCGCTCGCACGGCTGCCGGTATGCTGTTACGGCGCATCGACAACACATCGGAATCCGACTGTTCCTGAGCGGTCGTGTCCGGGAGACATAAGAAGATACTTTTCATGTTCATCCAAACGGTAGGTTTGCGGAAAGTACCAAATCGCACCGCTCGGCTGATAGGCGGCGCCTCCGCGAAGAATCGCTGCGCGCGTGTATGGGTCGTGATACTCGTCGGTCCACTGAGACACACTACCGATCAGATCGAGGACGCCAAACGGGCTCGCACCTTGCGGAAAGCTTGCGACGTTTGCGAGAGGATGCATGGCAGGCCCGGAATCGACAGGCGGCAAGGCCTGCTGGTTCCAATCGGTTCCCCACGGGTAAGGACGACCGTCGGTGGATTGCGCTACGTATTGCCATTCCCATTCGCGGGGAAGGCGTTTGTGGCTCCAGGCAGCATATGCGCGAGCGTCTTCGATTGAGACCCAGGTGACTGGTTTGTCGCCCCAGCCTTCGGGATAGTTGCCGTTTTTCCAGTCGCGCAGGAAGTTGTGGTCATCTTTCGGATGATAATGCATCGCGTTCAAGAACTTCGCGAACTCGGCATTCGTGACCGGCGTGCGATCGATATAAAAACTGTGGATGTGCACGCGATGGCGATGGAAACGGCGCGGCGTTTCTTCCCACGGATATTGCACGTCAGCGCCAGGATCGTTGCCTCCCTCGATCTCGATCCCGCTGACCTTGAAATCATAGTCAGCTTCGGGGATGAGGATCATTCTGTCCGGCGGTGACGACGGTTTCGCGGTTGCTGGTATTTCAACCGGGGTTTGAGGCACGGATTTCCATTCGCGCGAGAAGCTGCTCAACGGGCGCTTGGAACGCTCAGCCATATAGGAGAGGAGGCTGGCGAGCGCCCCGTTGCGTTTGCCTTCATCCTGTGTCGCCAGAACGGCGCCAAAGCCGAGGCCTTCGAGATCGAAGCTGAGAGTGGCTTTGCCGTTCGCGACTGTGGACGTCAACTCCGTTCCATGCCACAAATCGTAGTAGTGCATACCAGACGGGCTGGCGATCTCGATCTGGCGGCCGGAGACGTCATACTCGTTACGATTGACGATTGTCCAGAGTGTGCCTTTCGCGAGGACGAATCGGCTAGCGAATACGCCAGCTTGGAGCATGGCAGAGTGCGGCTCCCAATCCAGACTCACCAGGTAATCCGACATCGCGCGCTCGATGCGAGTGAAGCGCAGCAAGGCTTCGGCATCGCGCGCGTCATTTTCGTACCAGAAGCCCCACAGATTCTCTAACGTGGCATAGCCTTGGCCGTTGAAGAAAGCGTGCTGCAGGCTGTCGGTTTTGTCGCGGGTAAAGCGGTCAGTGATGTTGACGGTATGGCGCGGTTCCATCCATTTATTCTTGCTAACCATTGGAATGAATGGGTACTGCTTCCCTTCCCACGTGACCCAGTCGTTCCAGCTCAGGTTGGTCCATGAGATGGAAGCATCGCGTGGCTGGAATTGCGGCTCGAGAGCCAGAGGATGGCCGATCGCATCAGAGGCCTCGCGAAAACCGGGAGGAACGCTCTCCAGCGTATCGAAGTTGATGCCGTCAGCGTCGACATCTTTTAGAAGTTGTGCCATTGCTGTCGCCGCAGGAGCGCCTTCGTCGCGTGTTCCTGCATCCCACGCCAGAAGTGGGAAGAAGACCTTCACGCCGCGGCGGTGGAATTGTTCGACCATGCCGCGCACGCCTGGAATTCCTCCGGGAAGATCGCGCAACATATCGAATTGATTGCGATCGTCGATGCCGAGGTTTGGATACACATGCCAGATGAGAACGGCGTCGATCGGGCCGATATGGCTCTCGGTATCAGACAGGAAGCGGTCAACTGTGTATTCGCCTTTCTCGGGATCGTAGAGTCGGCGATCCCAAATCAATAGCTGAACCTGAGAGAAGATGCGCTGTGTCCATTGCAGTTCGGGACGCTCGTATTGCGACGGGTTGAAACGAAGCAGAGTTCGGCGGTCTTTACTCCATGTCTTCAGGCCATCAAGCCACTGAGGCTGATCAGACGCGGAAGCGGGACCAGAAAAGAATACTTCACTCGGCGGAGGAGGCTCAGTCAGGTTCATGACTCCAGTGTGCGACACCAAGTCGTGCCGCGGCTTCCACTCGTCGGCAGAAGCTGGGATCGACACCAGAATAATCGATAGCAACATTACGAGCGCTGCAAGCCAGCGGAAGAGGAGGAGGATTGAACTAGCGAACGGACGCACCGGGTAAGGTTGGGACGAGAACTCGATGTTCATAGGGCCCGAGAATTGTGAGAAATGCGTATCCACAGTAGAACGACGACGAGCCAAATGTCTACCTGGAGCATAGTCGCGGCAGTCCAGAGCGATTCTGGAGCTGGTGAAAACCTAGGTCTTTTAGTAATAAGTCCGAAAAGGAAAAGCCGAGAGCGACCTCATTTGAGGATCGCCTCGGCTTGATTGTTTTAATCGCCTCGCTCGTGCAAGCTCTAGAATTCGAAACGCAAAGCAAACTGCACCACGCGCGGATTGTTGACGGTTTCGTTAACCTTTCCGAAGTCAGTGCTGTTGATGTCCTGCATGAAGACGCCGTTCCCTATCAACCCCAGCTGAGCATGGTTGAACAGGTTGAAGATTTCTGAGCGGAACTGGATGTTGTAGCGTTCGCCGAATCGGAAGTTCTTGAGTGCCGAAAAATCCGTGTTGACGAAGCCGGGGCCCGATACAGGAGCGCGAGACGCATCTCCGAGTTCTCCTGCCGGCGCCGGTGAAAAACAAGCGGTGTTAAACCACTCCCCCTTCGTGTGATGGCTGAGGGTCGGGTTGCAGGTCTGGTTCGGCCGGTTCAAAGGCGTCCCGTTCCACTCGAAATTGACGCCTGATGTGTTGTTACTGTTAACGACGAAGAGCGGGAACCCAGAGCTGATTTTCTGAATCACGTTCACTTGCCAGCCGCCCAGGACGCCGTTCTCGACGGCGTTCCAGTCAGCGCCGTAGCGCTTACCCTTGCCGAAGGGCAAATCGTATAGAACGCTGGCGGTGAACTGATCGTTGAGGTTAAGTTGCGAAAGTCCCCAATCCAGCTTCTGCGAACCCGGCAATGGCCAGTATTGAGCGCCGGGCGTGGTTCCGTCTCCATCCGCCATGCCGGAGTCAAAGGTGCGGGACCAAGTGTAGCTGATGAGCGCATAGAGACCGTGGCGGGCGCTCTTGGTTTCAGCCCTGATCAGCAATCCATCATAACGCGCTCGCGCACCGTCGGTGATGTTCGATATGTTGACGAACTGGTTGCCCAGGTATGGAGCATTAAACCATTGCCCTCCCGGTCCGCAACCGAGCGTGTAACCCGCGACCGGAGCAGGGCCTCCGGCGCAGGCCGATGGCGCATTCACGTTCATGTTCAACCCGTAGAACAGAATATGCGTAGAGCGAGTTCCCGCATAGCCGGCCGTGAGAACGATGTTGCCGGGAAGCTGGCGCTCGATATTTAGGTTGAATTGCTGCACCATTCCCTGCTTGAAATTCAAATCTTGAGAGAGAGATGTTCCCGTGAAGGTGTCCGGATTCGGGGGCGCGAGGAACGGCTGCAGTGTTGTGGCTCCCGGTGTCCCGACCTGTTGCAAGAATCCGTACTTCAGTCCGCAGTTAACGGCGTTCGGACTGCTTGTAGGCTGCTGCCAGTTACCAAATGGACAGGTCGAGGAAATAAACCCGCCCGGACCGTAGCCGAACTGATCCGCTTCAGCATAGTAAGGTGGATTCTGCCACAATCCTTGCGCACCCTGACTCCAGCCGGAGTCGTGGTAGATCGCATAGCCGGCGCGAACCACCGTGTTCTGCAAACCGAAGGGCTTCCAGGACAACCCAATGCGTGGCTCAAAAGCGGTTTTGTCCATCTTAATCCCGACGTTTCCGTCGGTTCGGACGCAGTTCGTACAGCCGGTAAAGGGAACACTTCCCGCAATCAGATATTGCTGCGTGTTCCAGTCAAAATTCGCCTGGCGATTCTGCGCCTCTGTGATCGGGGTAACCAATGCCCAGGCCAGCCCCAGATTTACAGTCAGGTTGTTCGAAATTCGCCAGTCATCCTGAACGAAGGGGCGATACATCTTCCAGCGCCGCCCCGTGGTGGCACCGTCAAATGTTTGGTCGTGAATTGCACCGAAAGGCTGCCCGATGAGCAAGTCCGCAGCGTTGTCATGCGTGGCAGCGCCATCAAAGAGAAAATAGCCGTCCTGGAAGCCGTTGGTCATGACATTCATTTGATTGAAGCGCATTCCGATGCCAACACGGATGTTGTGGTGGCCACGAATCATGTCGAAGGTATCGCTGAACGAAAAAATGTTGGTTCCGCCGACGAAAGGAGCGAACCCGCGATCACCCAAAGACCAATAGGTGCTGAGCTGCGTCGAACTCAGACCGCAACTGAGGCAAGCCTTGTTGTACTGGGTAAGTCCCGGAGGCGCGTTCGGACACTTGCTGTTGAGGTCTGCGCCCACAATGCCGAGCATGTCCGCTTCGCACAGCGAACCTCCAAACTCCCCAAACGAGGTGATGGTGTTGAAGATCCTGTTGTAGCCGAAGTATGCCTGGTTAATGTTGGTCGGAGAGAAGATGTGAGTTTCCGAAATCACGGCGTTGCGCCCGTGATTTGAGATCAGCTGGTTACTGCCAAACGGGTTCTGCTCCGCCCATGTCGGCGAACCGCCCGGCACATATGAATTTGCTTGATCGTAGCTGAACCGGGCAAAGGCAGAATCTTTGCTCGAGAAGTTATGGTCTAGCTTAATGGTGGCGGTACCTTCATCCAGTCTTCTGACCGGAACGTTCGCGTAATTCGTCCCCGCTTGTATGTTCGGCGTCGTGCTGGCGGGATAGAGAGAAATCAATTGCAAGCCGATCGGGTCCGCCAGACCGAGGGTGGTGGGGCCGCCCGTTATAGGAATCATGTTGCAGTTGGTACCTGCGACTTGACTTCCTCCAGCTAGGGTTAAAGTGGGCTGTCCGGCGGCGCACTGGAATGGTGTACCGGTGTAGGGATTGACAAGGTCGACGAAGCCATCCGAGTTCGGCGTACCGTCAAAAGTCATTGGACGGGGGACGCCCAGAGGATCGTTGGTGAAATCCCCGCCCATCATCGCAGACGTTGGCACCAACCCCGTGTAGGGAATGCCATGCCGCTGCCGCTTCGCCTCATAATTGGCGAAGAAGAATGTCTTGTCTTTCTGGATTGGACCGCCAACCGCTCCGCCGAACTGGTTGAGATTGAACTGCTCCTTGAAGGCAGCGAAATAGCTCTTGGCGTTGAGATCAGTGTTGCGGAAATATTCGTAAAGCGCACCGTGGTATGCATTCGTACCCGACTTGGTCGTGATCAGTACTGTAGGGCCCGCACGCGTTCCATATTCGGCAGAGTAGTTGTAAGTGAGTACCTTGAATTCCTCAATGGAATCGATCGTCGGGAAAACCGCGAGGCCGCCGGAAGTAAGCTCAGCGTTGGTGTTGTTGTCGATCAGCCAGTCGGTGCTCTGCTCGCGCGAGCCGCCTACCGAGAGCGAGAACGTGCCGCGCGCCGCGACTTCGCTACTCGCCGCCTGAGTAAAGAAACTGTTCGGGCTGGTTTGGGCGGTTGTTCCTGGAGTCAGAGTAGCCAGCTGCACAAAATTGCGGCCGTTCAACGGAAGGTCTGCGACCTCCTGGGCCGTGATGACCTGGCCGAGAGTTGGGTTGGTGGTCTCGACGGCAACTTCGGTCGCCGTGACTTCAACCGTCGAGCTCACTGATGCGGGGTTCAGGGTGAAATCGATTTCGCGCTGTTCGTCGACTTGGAGACGGATGTCTTTCTGCTCGGTGGTCTGGAAGCCTTGGGATTCCACGCGGATGGTGTAAACGGATACCGGCAACAGCGGGACGAGGTAGTGTCCTGTGTCGTCAGTTTTCGCTTCACGCGTCGAACCGGTGGCCTGCGAGGTGACTCGAACGGTCGCTCCAGAGATGACCGAGCCGGTTTTGTCGACAACGTTCCCGGTGAAAACGCCGTTGGTCTGGCTATAGACAAGTGAAGAGAGGGAAAACACGGAGCAGATAACCGCTACGAGCAGCGCTTTTCTTTTCGACATTAGTTTTTCACCTGTGGTGTCCAATCCAGTTTCCTCTTTGCGCGAATCCAAAAGGGAGTGGCGATTTGGGGTCGACTCTCGCGGCTCGAACATGGAGCATCCCTTTTTTCAGCGATGGATCATATAAATAGAGTGCAAAAGCAAAGTCAAGGGTTTTGTGACGCTGCGGTGAATGCGCGATCACTGGAATGGGAATTCAATTTTTCATAACGACTATGCTTTCCCGGATTCGCACAATTGTGATTGCCATTGACATGTTCGAGGTGTTGTAGGAAATCGCTTGGCCGACGCTTATCGATTGCTCCCGGCTTCCTGGCTCTGCCTGGTGACCTTTGCGCCGAAGGCGTCGCGGTGGAATTTTAAGCCTTCCAATTTCAATAGAATCCAATTGTCGTGATCACCGAACTTTTTCTTGCCGCGATCACGCTAGCCGTTGGCTCGGGCCACGAGCAGAATTCCGAGGCAGTAGAAGACGAACATCAGAGCGAGGTACATGTTGGCCTTGCGAGGAGCGCCGGCGAATTCTTTCCAGGCGAGAATCCCCCAGAGAGCGGCGACCATGGGCGCGGATTGACCGATGGCGTAGGAAATGGCCTGACCGGTCAGCTTTCCGGCGGCGAGGTTGAAAACGGTGCCGATGCCCCAGATGAATCCGCCGAAGAGGCCGAGTAGATGGCCGGAGAGGGGGCCGCTAAAGTATCCGCGAAAGCTAACCGGCTCACCAACCAGCGGATGCTTCATGAAGTAGAGATTCCAGATGAAGCAAGAGAGCAGAGCGCCGAGCGTCAGGAATATGGCGGCGCTGTAGGGTCCGAGGGAGTTGCCGCGAGTCATCGAGTAGGTCATGAAGGGGCTCCACAGGCCCATCAGGACTCCCGACACTACGCATACGATGAGACTTTTTTTCGAAATGGAGCGTCCCGCCCTGGCCAGACTGCCGTAGGCTTTGCCGTCGAGGATTACAGCTGCGAGAGCGCAGGCAACGCCAAGAGCCAGAAACACGGCGTTGCCCTTGGGTTGGATGGCGTAGTTCAGCAATACTCCGACGACCAGCGCGATGCCGATTGAGATTGGAAAGGCGACGGCCAGGCCTGCCATGTCAATCGCGGCTACGAGCAAGAGGTTGGCTAGATTGAAGAGTGCTCCGCCGAGGAGCGCAGACACGACGTTGCTGACGTCCGCGGCGTGAATGTTGTTGACGAGGCTGGTGGGACCATGGTCGGTCGTGCCCATAGTGTGGCCGAGGATGAGCGAGATGAGAAAAATGCCGAGGGCGTAGTCCCAGTAGAAAAGTTCGAAGCGGTAGTTCTTGACGCCCTTGTAGGTATTAGCCCAGGAGCCCCAGCAGATGGCGCTCGTGATCATCATGAAGAGTGCTATGCCCAGTGTGTGGGGTGTGTACATCGAGGCTCCTTAGAAAAAGACTTCGGAAAACCACTTCGGAAGACTACTTCCGAAATTACTTGCCGCGAATTCTGGAAACAAACATCTGGAGGAAACGGTCGGAGTCTACCTCAACGCAGACTTTGGCGTTGGGCTCGACTTTGTCGACTCCCTCAATAATGTAGCGGTCACCGTGGAGTACATTGCGTTCGACCGAGCCGTGACGGTTGGCGACGGTCTCGCCTCTGGTGAATTCGCCTCGGGTCTCGACATCCACATGCATCGCCGGCGCTTTGACAAGAGTCGCGTCGATGGCGACGCCGACAGCCAACGGATCATACATCGGCGTTCCGTCGGATCCGAATTGCGCTGACAGGTCGATCAGGTAACTTGCGACCTGAAAGATGAAATCATTTACGGGGCCGTGGGACTGGCGCAGCGGTTCGATATAGTTTTTCGTAAGTAAGGTCTTGTCGCCGACATCCAGGCCTACCATGGTGAGCGGCCATCCAGCTTGAAAAACGATTTGAGCGGCCTCGGGATCGTTGTAGATGTTGGCTTCGGCCGCGGCATTCACGTTGCCTCCGGTGATCGATCCGCCCATGATGATGACTTCTTTGACCAGGGGAACGATCGACGGGTCTTTTTCAACGGCTAGCGCGATGTTGGTCAGCGGCCCGACCGGAACGAGCGTGATCTCATGCGGAGCGGCGTGCACCATCTCGATGATGAGGTCTGGTCCGTAGCGGGTATCGACCTTGCATTTGCTCGGCGGCAACTCGATGTTGGCGAGGCCGTTTTTTCCGTGCCAGAACTCGGCTGTAATCAATTTCTGAAAGAGCGGATGTTGCGCGCCCGCTGCGATGGGGATATCACAACGATTGGCGAGCGACATCATGCGCAGGGCGCTTTCCAGTCCCTGCCTGGCCGTGACGTTGCCGGGGACAACGGTGATGGCACGGATATCGAGTTCCGGCGAGTTGAGCGCCAACATCAGGGCCATGGCGTCGTCGGTGCCAGGATCGGTGTCGAAGATAATTTTCTTGGGGGAGCTGGAGGCTGGAATGGCCAGCGCGATTACGAGGAAGAGGACGATGGGCAGCTTTTGACAGATTTCCTTTTGACAGACGTGAAAACGATGTCCCGCAGTGCTCAGAACTGACCTCCGGAATCGACCTTGCTCGATCTTTGCTCGACCTTCGAATCGCGCCGTAGCGTAGCTGTGCAGCATCTAAGAGTCAAGGCGAAAGCGAATCATCTTTCGTCACAACTTTCACGACAACTCCGGATCAGTCTGCCGTACAATTACTCGGCAACGCAAAAGAACGAGCCGTTTCTGCGGCTTCTTCTCCGAGAATTTTCGATGTCAATCGAGCCCAACGAACTCCGAAGTATAGCGGCACGCGCGGCGCATGGGGACAGTGCCATTGCGACTCTGTCGGGGCGTTCACTTCTGAGCAACACCGGCATTCCGCTCCATCTCGATTGGGTGCGCGAGGTGCGGGTTAATACAAGCGCGGTTGAGCGACGCATGCAATCGCATGTAGCACGACGCACGGTGAAAAAAGATTGGCAGGCGGCGTGGCTGCTGCGGGCGATTACCTGCATGGACTTGACCACGCTCTCGGGCGATGACACGGATGAACGCGTCCGCCGGTTGTGCGCGAAGGGGATGCATCCGATCCAGACGGAATTGGAAAAAAAGTTGGGCATCGAAGAGTTGCAGATCAAAGTTGCCGCGATTTGCGTTTACCACACGTTTGTCGAGACGGCGGCGCGCGCGCTCGAAGGGAGCGGGATTCATGTTGCGGCAGTCTCCACCGGATTCCCTGCGGGTCTATCGCCCCTTGCTGAGCGGGTCGCAGAGATTCGCCGATCGGTCGAGGCGGGAGCCCACGAGATCGATGTCGTGATCACACGCGCGCATGTTTTTGGCGGCCGGTGGCAAGCGCTTTACGACGAAGTCGCGGCGTTCAAACAGGCCTGTGGATCGGCACACATGAAGGTGATCCTCGGGACCGGCGACTTGCTGACGCTTCGCAACGTGGCTCGCGCCAGCGTGGTGGCGATGATGGCGGGTGCCGACTTCATCAAAACCTCGACGGGGAAAGAGCCTACGAATGCGACGTTGCCGGTAGGGTTGGTAATGACGCGCGCGATTCGCGAGTATGCGCAACAGACGGGAATGGCGGTGGGCTTCAAACCAGCGGGCGGAATTCGTACCGCCAAGCAGTCGATCGAATGGCTGGCGATGATTAAAGAGGAACTGGGCCCGTCGTGGCTGCGAGCGGAGATGTTCCGCTTTGGCGCCAGCGGGTTGCTGGGTGACATCGAGCGGCAACTGGAGCACCACGTGACGGGACGATATTCGGCGGAGTACCGGCATCCGATCGCGTGAGCGGGAAGCGGCGCGCAAAAGAGCATTTCGAGATAGGAGATATGAATGGCTCGACTGGTCGTAATCTACAAGACTCCAAAAGACCCTGCCGTTTTTGATAAACATTACTTCGGCACGCACGTTCCAATCGCAAAGAAAATTCCCGGCCTTAGGAAGTACGAGGTGAGCCAAGGTCCCGTTGTGACCCCGGCCGGGCCTTCCGACTTTCATCTAGTCGCGACCCTGCACTTCGACGACACGGCCGCAATCCAAAGGGCCTTTGCGAGTGCGGAGGGACAAGCCGCGGCGGCAGATGTGCAAACCTTCACAACTGATCCTCCGCACTTGCTCTTGTTCGACAGCCGCGAAGTTTGACGTTGGATAACACAGCTGTGGTTTTCCACTGATTTATAAAGAGGAGTCGAGCAAACGCCAAATCGAGCTAAGCCAATGAGCATTGCCGAAAAATTCGTTAGCATGGAATACGGACCGGCTCCCGAAGATTCGAAAGACGCCGTCGCTTGGCTGGAGCGTCACGACCGCCGCTTCCAACATTTCATAGGCGGCGTGTGGCAGCCGCCCGCAGCGGGAGAATACTTCGACACCGTCGATCCTTCGAACGGAGAGAAACTAGCATCGGTCGCGCAAGGCTCGACGGCTGATGTTGACGCTGCCGTTAAAGCGGCGCGGGCTGCGTCTCCCGGATGGCGCGCACTCACTCCTCATGCTCGCGCCCGCTACTTGTACGCTCTGGCGCGGCTGGTTCAGAAGCATTCGCGGCTGCTGGCTGTTCTTGAAACGATGGACAATGGCAAACCCATCCGCGAGAGCCGCGACATTGATATTCCGCTGGTCGCGCGGCATTTTTATTATCACGCTGGCTGGGCCCAGCTTCTCGAACAGGAATTCCCCGAGCACGTCCCTTGCGGAGTTGTCGGGCAGATCATTCCGTGGAATTTTCCGCTTCTGATGCTGGCGTGGAAAATTGCTCCAGCGCTGGCAACCGGAAATACCGTAGTGCTGAAGCCGGCGGAATTCACGTCGCTGACCGCGCTGGTGTTTGCCGAACTCTGCCAGGAAGCTGGGCTGCCGGCGGGCGTCGTCAACATCGTTACGGGCGATGGATCGACCGGCGAAGCGTTGGTGAAACATCCGGATGTGGACAAGATCGCATTCACCGGGTCAACCGAGGTGGGACGCGCGATCCGCGCGGCGACTGCCACAAGTCATAAGAAACTGTCGCTTGAACTCGGGGGAAAATCTCCATTCATTGTCTTCGAGGACGCCGACCTCGACAGCACGGTCGAAGGGTTGGTCGACGGAATCTGGTTCAATCAGGGTCAGGTGTGTTGCGCGGGTTCGCGTCTGCTCATGCAGGAGAGCATCGCCGAAGTTCTGATCGCGAAAATTCAAGATCGCATGAGCACGCTGCGGATTGGCCCTCCGCTCGACAAGGCGATCGACATTGGCGCGATCGTGGCCCAGGTGCAACTCGATCGCATCCGCAAGCTGGTAGACCAGGGTGTGGCTGACGGGGCGACTTGCTGGCAGCCGCAGTTCACGGCACCCGCGCGCGGTTTCTATTATCCGCCAACGCTTTTGAGCAATGTGCATCCGACATCGATTGTTGCGCAGCAGGAAATCTTTGGGCCGGTGCTGGCGGCGATGACCTTCCGCACTCCGTCGGAAGCGGTTGAGCTGGCGAACAATACGGTGTATGGGCTGGCGGCGTGTGTTTGGAGCGAGAGCATAAATGTTGCTCTGCATGTTGCAGCGCAGATTAAGGCTGGAGTGGTCTGGGTCAATTGTACGAACCTGTTCGACGCTTCCTGCGGGTTCGGCGGGTATCGCGAGAGTGGTTATGGGCGCGAGGGCGGGCGCGAGGGACTGCTCGAATATATGGAACCGGCTTGGTTTAGGAGCGCTCCGGCGCTTCCTGCTCAGAAAAAAACTGACGAGGCAAATGATTCGGAATCGGACGACGACTCTACCGCTTCTGGACTCAACGTGCCCGAGATCGATCGGACGGTCAAGCTTTATATCGGAGGCAAACAGGCGCGGCCGGATTCTGGCTACAGCATGGAAGTGCGGGCCGGGGATGGACGGTTGCTCGGCGAGGCTCCGCTGGGCAATCGCAAAGACATTCGCAACGCGGTGGAAGCGGCGCGAAAGGCTGGAGCGTGGGCGAAGGCAACCGCGCACAATCGCGCTCAGGTCCTTTATTACTGTGCGGAAAATCTTTCACAGCGGCGGTCTGAAATTGCCGGACGCCTGGCTCAGGCGGTTGGTGAGAAGCAGGCCGTCGCGGAAGTCGACCTCAGCATCGAGCGCATTTTTTCTTACGCGGCATGGGCCGATAAGTTTGATGGCGCGGTGCACAATCCTCCGTTTCGGAATATTGCCATCGCGATGAATGAAGCGATCGGTACGGTCGGCATCATCTGTCCTCGCGAGGCTCCGCTGCTGGGATTTATTTCCGTCGTCATGCCGGCGCTCGCGGTTGGGAACACAGTGATTGCCGTGCCATCTGAGGCTTATCCTCTGATTACGGGAGATCTCTATCAGTTATTCGACACCAGCGACCTACCGGGCGGAGCAATCAACATCGTCACCGGGTACTCGTCACAACTTTTGAAAACGCTCGCTGAACATGATGACGTCGACGCGATCTGGTGCTTTAGCGACGAGGCGAATGCAGCGGCGGCAAAGGCGATGTCTGTGGGAAATCTTAAACAGGTATTTACCAACGAAGGCCGCGCCATCGACTGGTTTGATCCGAAGGTGGCCGAGGGGCGGTGGTTTCTGGAGCACGCCACGCAGGTTAAGAATATCTGGGTTCCCTACGGCGAATAGGGTTCGCACCTTTCGAGGTCGGTGTTGCAGTGAGTGTGGATCAGCTTCAAAGCCACAACCAAGATCGAGATCACGACCAAGAGCAGCGGGCGGGGGCGCCCGCTCCACACGAGCAAAGCATTTCTTCATGAGGCCGACGCGCACGCCGCGAATCAAAATTTGCTGCATCAGCAGCATCGACGAGGCTTCGCTAGCCGTCGATTGTGGAGCATCCGCGCTGGGACTGGTTTCGCATATGCCGAGTGGGCCCGGCGTGATTAGCGATGAACTCATCGCGGAGATTGCCAACCGCGTCCCTCCGGGCATAGGTACGTTCCTGCTGACTTCGCGGCAGAATGTCGACGCCATCGTCGAGCAGCAGCACTTCTGCCGGACCAATACGATTCAAATCTGCGACCACCTGAAGGAAGGAGCTCATCGCGAGCTCAAGACTGCGTTGCCCGGCATTTCCGTGGTGCAGGTCGTCCACGTCACTGGGCCTGAATCGGTTGAGGAGGCCGAACGGGTGTCGCAGCATGTCGATGCCTTGCTGCTCGATTCCGGCAACCAGAAACTTGCAGTGAAAGAACTGGGCGGGACGGGAAGAACCCATGATTGGGCGCTGAGTCGCGCGATTCGGGAGCGCGTTTCGGTTCCGCTGTTTCTTGCTGGGGGGCTTACGCCGGAGAATGTTCAACAGGCGATCGAAGAGGTTGGTCCTTATGGACTCGACGTTTGCTCGGGCGTGCGCACGGATGGAAAACTGGACGCCGCCAGGTTGAAGCGATTCTTCTCGGCAGTGATGAGTGTGACGATGGGGTGCGCGTAGCGCGTCGCTGAATGCCCAAGGTTACGAGAACGATCATTCCGCGAATCAGGAAGTCCTTCCGAGAACGCGGAGTGGTTACAACCCTTTGCCGAAGCTTCCTCCTCCCGATTCATCTTGTCCGAGAGCACCTCGCGGCCAAAGCATTGCGCAACGAAAACGAGAACGTGGTCAGCGAGTTCGACCGCGCGCACGGGGTTGACACTGATGGCAAATTCGATGGCTGGACTTACCTTAGCGACCTGAACATCCAGAGCGCGAATTGGATTGACGGGAACGACTACGCCGCGATTGAACCGCTGCGCTTTCAGCAACTGATGACGTCTTTCGATTTCAGGTTCGAGGACTACACGTTTATCGATTTTGGTTCCGGGAAAGGACGAGCCCTGCTGCTGGCGTCTGAGTCTCCTTTCAAAAGGATATTAGGCCTTGAGTTCGCGCCTGAGTTGCACAAGGCCGCGGAAGCAAATATCGGGCTGTATAAATCCGACACGCAGAAATGCCGGGATATTGCGTCTTTGAACGTTGACTTTGCGGACTTTTCACTGCCAGCGGAGAAGGCTGTTCTTTTCTTTTTCCATCCATGCAGCGTGCGAGTACTGTCACTGGTTGTGGAAGCAATTGCGCGCTCGCTGCGGTCGCATCCTCGCTCGCTTTACCTCGCATATGTCGCACCGACTTCGGAACAGGAACGGCTTTTCGCAGCGGCAGGTTTTCTGGAGAAAATCGTCGAGAATAACGAGTTTCGGTTTTCTGTTTATCGCGCTCTGACGAAGCCGTGACTCCCTGGTTTCACGAGCTTCGTTTGACAATCTTCGTTTGACAATCTTCGTTGCATCCACGTAACTTCAATTTTTTGGTGTTACCTCTCGGAGGCTGGATGAAGTCGCGCCTAATTTCTCAACAAATAGTCGTTGGTTGTTTCGTCTGCTTTGCCTTGTGCGTGTCGGCTCGTGGGCAGGATTTGGCTTCTTTCGAGAAGCACACGACGGTGAAGAAACTTGCGAACGGGATGACGGTGATCATTTGCGAGCGCCCGGAAGCGCCAGTTTTTTCATTCTTCACGCACGTGGATGCCGGTTCGGTACAGGATCCCATGGGCAAGACGGGACTGGCACACATGTTCGAGCACATGGCGTTTAAGGGCACGGACACGATCGGCACCCGCGATTATGCCGACGAAAAAGTGGCGCTGGCGAAAGTTGAAACCGCTTATGCAGCTTTCATCGCTGAGCGAGACAAGCCGGTCGATCGTGACGAAAAGAAACTCGCGCAGCTTGAACAGGCGTGGAAAGATGCGGTTGCCGCGGCTGACAAGTTTTCGGCGGGGTTCACCAACGAGTTTGGCAAGATTGTCGAAAGCCAGGGCGGTGAAGGGCTGAATGCGTTTACCAACCTCGATGAGACCGGATATCACTACTCGTTTCCGACCAACCGGCTGGAATTGTGGGCGTATCTTGAGTCGGAGCGATTTCTGCATCCGGTGATGCGGCAGTTTTACAAGGAGCGAAACGTCGTCATCGAAGAGCGGCGGATGCGGACCGACTCGAATCCCGTCGGGCGACTGCTGGAACAATTTACGGAAGAGGCATTTGCGGCGCATCCGTATCACCGGCCGACGATCGGCTGGATCGCGGACTTGAATTCGTTTTCAGCGACCGACGCGCAGAATTTCTTCGATACATATTATGTGCCTTCGAACATGGTCGTCACCGTGGTTGGCGATGTGAAAGCTTCGGAGGCCATGCCGATTGTGGAAAAATATTTCTCGCGAATACCTGCGCGTCCGAAACCGGATACGGCAACGACGACCGAACCACCGCAGGATTCGGAACGCACGGTTGTGCTACACGAACAATCGCAGCCACTTTATCTCGAAGGCTATCACCGTCCGGATTATCGCGATGCGGATGATCAGGTGTATGACGCGATTGCCGATTTGATGTCGGACGGGCGCACCTCGCGGCTCTACCGGGCGCTGGTTCGTGATAAGCAGATTGCTTCCGACTCGGCTGGATTTACAGGACTGCCGGGAAACAAGTATCCACACCTGTTTGCGTTCTATGCGTTTCCGATCCCCGGCCATAAACCGCAGGAAATGGCGGGCGCGATTCACGCGGAAATTGACCGGTTGAAGAATGAAGACATCTCGGACGAAGAGTTGAAAATGATCAAGACACGGGCGAAGGCAAACCTGATCCGGTCTCTTGGATCGAACGAGGGGCTGGCGTTCGCGCTCGGTTTGAATCAAGCACGCTATGACGACTGGCGGGAGTTGTTCCGATCGGTCGATCGAATCGATAAGGTTAGCAAGGCGGATATACGGCGGGTCGCCAACAAGACGTTCACTCCCGATAACCGGACGGTGGGGATTATCGAGTTCGCGGGCGGGCCTCCGCCGAGTGGCGCGGCGGCGCAGGGAGGTGGACAGTGAACCACGGACTGAACCGGCAGCGCTCACTTCCCTTCTACACTTTGGCAATCGTTTTGTTGCTTAGCCTTTTCGGCGGCGGCACGCTCCTGAGGGCGCAGACGCAGACCGCGCAACCATGGAAAGAGATTCCGATACCAAAACTGCCGGAGTTTCACCCACCGCAGCCTAAACGCATCGAGCTGCCGAATGGGATGGTGGTGTTTCTGCAAGAGGATCACGAACTGCCTCTCATTGACGGCACTGCGCGGATTCGCGGCGGCGAGCGCGCGGTCCCTGCGAATAAAACGGGGCTGACCGACGTCTATGGCGAAGTGTGGCGCACGGGCGGGACCAAAACGCAGACTGGAGATCAACTCGACGACTTCCTCGAACAGCGCGCCGCGAAAGTGGAAACGAGTAGCGGTGGCGACTCGACGAGTGTCAGTTGGTCTTGTCTGAAGGACGATCTCGATGACGTGTTTCGGGTTTTCGAGGATGTGCTGAGGAATCCGGAGTTCCGGGCGGACAAAATTGAGATCGCTCAGAAAGGTATGTACGACGGTATTTCGCGGCGGAACGACGATCCTCAACAGATTGCTGGACGAGAAGCGGCGAAGCTTGTGTATGGAGCCGACAGTGCGTATGCGCGAGTGGCTGAGTATCGAACGGTGGCGGCGGTGACGCGCCAGGATCTGATCGACTGGCACGCGAAATATGTGCACCCGAACAACATCATCCTCGGAATTGTGGGCGACTTCGATTCCGCGAAGATGGAAGCGAAGCTGCGGGCGGCGTTCGCTTCCTGGCCGAAGGGTGCGGCGGCTAAGGATACGGAAATCAAAGTTGATCCCGCAAAGCCGGGCTACTACCAGATTGAAAAAACCGACGTGAATCAGAGCCAGATTCAGATGGTTGCACCGGGCATTACGCGCAAGAATCCCGACTACTTTGCGGTGTCAGTATTCAATCAAGCATTTGGTGGAGGATTTTCATCGCGTCTGTTCGGCGACATACGAACCACGAAGGGTCTCGCCTATGGAGTCGGCGGGGGTGTGGGAGCGAGTTGGGACCATCCCGGAGTGTTGCGACTGGCGATGAGCACCAAGAGTTCGACGACGATCGAATCGATTCAGGCGCTCGACGAGGAGATCGACGGCCTGCCGCAGCGTCCGTTTAGCGAGGAAGAAATTAAGCAGGCCAAGGACGAAATACTGAATTCTTTTGTCTTCCGTTTCGACTCGCCCGACAAAGTCTTGCAGGAAAAGATGTCGTATGAGTTTTATGGCTATCCGCTGGATTTTCTGGAGAAATTTCAAAAAGAGATCGAGAAAGTCACCAAGGCAGATGTAGAGCGAGTGGCGGCGAAATATATGCACCGAGAGCAATTGGCGGTGCTTGTGGTCGGCAAGGTGAGTGACTTCGACAAGCCACTGTCGTCCCTCGGGGCGGTAACGAAGGTGGACATCTCGATTCCGGCGGCTCCGCCTGGGTTGTTGCCGGACCAGGGCGATCATCCGTAACAGGTTGCTCGAAGACTCGCTCGGCCGACGGCTACTTATTGACGCCTATTTATTGACGACCTGCGTCAGCGGCAGCGATTTGCTCGGGGCATAGATCGCATCCCCGGCATAAGTTGCATAGATCTTATGCGAAGCGACGCTGAGAGTGGAGGTGGTGACTGTGGCCACACCGTTCACCAGCGGACTGGTGCCGAGTACAACCGTTCCCATCTTGAAGGTCACCATTTCTCCGTTCGGCGGAGGGCCGGCGATTGAACTCACGGTCGCGGAGAACGTGACCGCCTGCCCTTCTGTCGATGGGTTCAACGAAGAGGTCAGCGTGGTTTTCATGATCGGTGTGAGAAGCAAAGCGTAGTTGCCGGTCCCAGTCACAGAGGTCGCGTCAGCCACGATCTGGCCCGCGTCGTTGATGGCGTTGGCCGCAACCAGTGTCCTCTTGACTCCCGGTGCAATCAGAGTATTCAAATCGTGGATTTTGCCGTCCGCAGTCCACAGCAGGGCAACAATCGCTGAAGCGGACGTATCTCCCTCACCGACAATTTGTCCTGTGGAATTGACGCCATAGGCAAAGCTGTATTGCGCTCCTGACAACACCCCCAAATCGACCAGACCGCCGCTCTTGGTCCATGAGAATCCGTGCGAGGTAAAACCGCAGCTCGGCGAGTTGTTGAACCAACCGACAACCTCATCCGAGTCGTTGAGGCCTAAAGCTGTCGAGCCGCAATTGGCCACGATGCCGAGATCGGCAAGACCACCACTTCCAGTCCATGTTATGGCGTGGTCGACGTTGCCGACATTCGCCCAGCCGGCAATTTCTCCCGCACTGTTGATCGCGTTGGCGCCGCTTTGCTGCCCGCCGGCTAGCACACCCAAGTCTTGCAGCCCGCCGCCCGCGCTCCAAAAGAAAGCATGGGTAAAATTAGTCGACAGTTGCGCCGTTCCAGCGACTTGCCCGGAGCCGTTGATGGCATTGGCAGCGCTGCTCGCGCCACCGAGCGTGCCTAGATTTTTCATGCCGCCGCTCGCGCTCCACAGGAACGCGAGGTCGGGCCCGCCCGCCGTCGCATTCGCCTGACCTACGACCTGACCCGACGAATTGATTCCGAAGGCGGCACTGTCATCTCCGCCAAGCGTTCCGAGATCTTTGTTACCGCCGCCTTTGGTCCAAGAGAAGGCGTGCGACTGGGGTGGCCTTGTAGGGGCGGCGAACACTCCTGCGACGTGGCCTTTGTTTTCGACCGCGCGCGGAGAAGGATGTCCCGTCGAAACATTCGCGACGGAGTAGGACTGGGCCGCGGCAGGATGAGCAAGCGTCAGGACGATCACGATCGAAACTGCAAGCGAAATGGCTGGCTTCATGGTCACGCTCCAATGACGGGGGAGAGTTGCGGGAGGCCGGAGGTACAAGGGGGCATCCCGTCGAGTGGGGCCATGGTAGCGCAGTTTAGCTGCGCCAATATTAATTTTTTCGCATATTTGACAGGGGATGGGAGAAGGTCTATTGTCGGAGGTCATAGGCGAACATATGGCGAATATAGAACACGCAGCGGTACCAACCGCCCTTCCGCTCTTCCAGGCATTATCGGCTGCGCCCAAACTGGTTGGGATCGCCCGGATCGCGGCCGAAGCGGAGTCGCTTCGTGCCGGTTACAACGTCGAGTACTTCACCTTGGCCGCTCGCTCCCTTCTCACGCGTGTGGTCAGCGAGCGGAAGCTGCCATTTACCTGGGCGATCAATCCTTACCGAGGGTGCGAGTTTGCCTGCAAATACTGTTATGCCCGTTATACGCACGAATTCATGGAATTGCGGAATGGCATCGACTTTGAGCGCAAGATTTTCGTTAAGCAGCAGGCAGCGGCGGTTCTGCGTTCGGAATTGAAGAAGGTGAAACGGGGAGAAGCGATTGCGATTGGCACGGCTACGGATCCCTACCAGCCCGCGGAGCGGCGATTCGAACTGACACGGGGAATTCTCGAGGAATTGGCGCGTCACTCGGGACTGTCGATTGGAATTGTTACCAAGTCGAACATGGTCACGCGCGACGCGGAAATTCTGCGCCGCGTGGCGGAGCACAACCAGGTCTTCGTGAGTGTGACGGTGACCACGATCAATGTGGAACTGGCGCGCAAGTTGGAACCGCGAGCGCCGCGTCCCGACCTGCGCCTCGAAGCGGTCCGCCAACTGAATCTCGCCGGAGTCGACGCGGGCGTGAACTGCGCGCCGGTGCTGCCAGAAATCACCGATCATCCGCGCGATCTGGAAGCGCTGATGAAAGCAGCGAGTGAAGCCGGCGCAAAGAACGTCTATGCAAGTCCGCTGTTTCTCAAGCCCTGTTCGGCAGCCGTTTTCATGCCCTTCCTCGAAGAGAACTTCCCCGATCTGGTGAAGATGTATCGCGCGCGTTACGCCGACCGGGCTTTCCTGCCGAAGGGATACTCGCAACGCCTTTCGCAATTGATAGAGGCTTTGCGGCAGAAGTATGGGATTGGTCGAGACCACAGGGGACGATATCAACCAATGCATAGCAGCGAGAGTGCTGAGGAGCAGCTGCGTCTCTTCTAGCTCGGCTGCCCTATAATCATGGTTCCGACATGGCCTTCCGCGACGGCACCCCACATCGATCGCTCCACTCCAAGGCACAGGATTTCTGGCAGCGCGTGAGCGATGGGCTGGCGGTGAACCAGCTCTGGTCGCAGTTTGAAAAAGACGCGCGCTCAAGCTATCGACTCTATTCGGCAGGACTCGACAACTTAGAGGTAGAACCGTCGCGGGGCCGGCGATTCCTGCGAACGGCAAAGGCCCTATTCTGGGCGATCCTCGAGAAGTTGACGCCTGCGCGCCGTGTACTGATTTTACTGGCGCTGGCGCTGATGATCTTCCCTGCCGGCGGGTTTACCTACTCCGATCGGGCTGGACATGTCGAAAGCTTTCAGCTGGACCTTCATGTCTGGGGCTTTCTTCTTCTTCTGCTGGTGCTGCTGCTGGAACTGGCGGATCGGGTCGTGATGAAACGCGATCTTGAGATCGCCAAGGATATACAGGCCTGGTTGCTACCGGGAGCACCGTTGCAGATTCCCGGATATCAGATCGCGTACGCGACACGGCCGGCAAACACGGTCGCAGGCGATTACTACGACGTCATTCTGCGTCCAGCCCGGGCACCTCTATTGACCCCGAGCGAAGATCGACTTCTATTCGTCGTCGCGGATGTTGCGGGGAAAAGCATCCCTGCGGCGATGCTGATGGCGACGTTCCAGGCCAGCCTGCGAACTTTGTCGACGACTGGCGTGTCCTTGGCGGAGCTGGTGGCGGGCGTGAATCGCTATGCTTCTTCGGCCAGCCAGGGTGGCGTTCGCTTCACGACCGCTTTTTTGGCCGAACTGGATCCCACGAACGGCGACCTGGTGTATGTGAACGCCGGGCATAACATCCCGATTCTCCGCAGGGCGTCTGGCGCGATCGAACGCCTGGAGGCCGGCGGCATACCGATTGGGATCCTTCCGGAATCACCCTACGAAATGCAGAAGACTCGCCTGGAGAGCGGAGACTGGCTGGTGATCTTTACGGATGGGGTGGTCGAGGCCTTCGATAATCGCGAGGAAGAATACGGTGAGCCGAGGATGTTAGGGGTGATCGACCGAGTGGCGAAGTTAACCCCTCCGGAAATGCTGCGCGAATTACTCACGGAACTGGATCGCTATGTGGGGAACACGCCGCAGCACGACGACATGACTTGCCTGCTGCTGAAGCGAGTGTGACTCCTGGCGGGCTACGCCATGTCCTTCCTACACCATGCCCTTGCGCAGTTCTTCGAGCGGATATTTCGTTCCGCGCCACTCGATGCCGCCGTTGATCAACGTCAGAATCATGGAGCGGAGGACGGTATACATGATCAGCGTGGCGCTGACTGGGTGCAGAAAAAAATAATAGGCTGGGACGGCCGACATCTTCGACATGCCGTAATAAATCCCAAAGAGTGAGACAAGCGCGATCGCGTAGGGGATGCGCGCCCATCCGTGGGCCAGCACGACACCGAAAAACGGGCCAAGGTTCAGAAAGCCCAGGCCAATGATGCTGGCTACGGTTCGCGGCCATTGGAAGGAAAGCACGGCAAAGAAATTCTTTGTGAGATTGTTGACGATACCGAACGCTCCCTTGGCCCAATGAAGGGAGATCAGGTCTTCGCCGAAAACGTTGCGCTGCGCGAAACCGGCGTTCTTGACGACCTTCCCGAGTTTCATGTCGTCGACGACCTCCATCCGCAATGCCAGGTAGGTGCCGACCGCATCGTAGGCTGGGCGGCGCACCATGTTGAATGCTCCGACGCCCATGTGGTCGCGGGCTTTGGGATCAGCGACTTTCCAGGGACGATGTCCGAAAACGAAGAGCGCCTGGAAGAAAGCGATCATCATTCTCTCGCCAACGCGTTTCATGATCATGCGCGGGAAAAGAACGACGTGATCGGCGCGCTCGGCTTCGGCATAGGCGACGGCACGGCGCAGAGTATCCGATTTGAATAACACGTCGGCGTCGGTGAACAAGAGCCAGTCGCCAGTCGCGAGTTTGCCGGCAGTCCACATGGCGTGAGTTTTGCCGAGCCAACCGGGGGGCAGTTCGGAGATATGTATTACCTTCAGCAACCGCTGTGGCTCTGGACTCGTGCTTGGGCTCGCGATTAGGTTCGCGACAACCTCGTCCATTTTCTTGCCGGTTTCATCGGTCGAGCGGTCGTTGACTGCGATGACTTCGTAGTTTGAATAGTCGAGGGCGAGCAACTGGGTTAACGTCGCGCGAATGTTATCGGCCTCGTTCCGGGCCGGAACAATGATGCTTACGCGCGGCTCGCCATTTGGAGTCGCTGGCTTGCGGTCCCACTCAGGTTGAGAGATGTCGGCGATGGTCCGCATGCCGATGGCTGCTTCCGCGATGCGTGAAAACCAAGCCAGGGCGAGGATGCTGCCTGCAATCCAGTGAATGGTCTGCAAATGCATTTTGCTAGGAAGATGCTCCCGGAGGATGTGGCGATGCTGGCGACGGTTCGCCGATTTTGAGCGGAGGAGCAAATCGCATGCCGTAGAAAAGTATGGCCGCCGAGATACCCATGGCGATCACTGGGAGAATGAAAGCAGTCTGTAGTGAGCGGCGGTCGGCCACCCATCCCATCATGGTCGGGGACGGAACGTCGCCGAGAAGGTGAATGATGAAAATGTTCACGGCGATGGCGGTGGCGCGTATGTGGGCTCCGACGGAATTGATCACCGCCGCATTCAACGGCGAAGTATTGAGCAGCAGGAAGAAAGCCGCGGCCGCGATCGCGGGAATCATTATGCGTCCCTTGGCAAACAGGGCGACAATCATGACCGGAATTCCGAGAGCCATGCTCACGGCCGAGACGATGTAGTAGGAACTCTTCATCCGCGGCAGGAGATAGTCGCCGAGCCAGCCGCCCGCCAGTGAGGCCACGATGCCGTCCGCGACAATGATCATGCCGAAAAGGAGATTGGCTTGGGCCAGCGTGTAGTGGCGTTCGCTGTAGAGAAACTGGGGCATCCAGACTTGAATTCCGCCGAGAGAAAATGTCATCGCGGCCATGCCGAGGGTTGCAGTCAGGAATGAGGGATTGCGAGCCAGTCCGAAAATTGTCGCGCGTTCGGGAGTTTCCGTGAGCGAATCGAATTGGCCCCGCTCTGGCTCTTTCAGAAATAGCACTGCAATGGCCAGCAGGAAACCCGGCCCTGCCGCGATGTAAAACGGAAAGCGCCATCCGTAGTGCGGGGCGAGATTGCCGCCGAGCAGGTAGCCCGCAGCGGAACCTACCGGAATTGCGAGATAAAAGACGCCGAGAATCCGTCCACGAATTTCTTCGGAGAACAGATCGGCGACGAAGGTGGGCGCGATGGTTACGAAAGTTGCTTCGCCAATTCCGACGAGAGTATGCCGGATGAGCAGTTCCGTGTAGTTGTGAGTGAAAGCCGTGAGCAGGGTGAGGCCGCTCCAAAAGATTGCGCCGAGGAAAATGATCAGCTTGCGCGAGTAGCGATCGGCCAAAGGTCCAACAAACGGAGCGGCGATCATGTAGAAGCCGAGGAATGCACTGGTGAGGTATCCGATCTGAACCTTGCTCAAATGGAATTCGTCCTGCACCAACGGTTGGACGGCGAACAAGACGTTGCGATCCGCGTAATTGAGCAGATTGAGCGTCGTGAGGACAATCAACGCGGTGCGGGGTTGGAGGTTCGGTTGGGCCACTGGTCGAGCGAATATAGCATGATGCTGACTGCGGTCGCCTCGAAGTCGTTTCGAAGAGCATTCATTGCGTTAACCGGTGTGGGTGAGACCACGCTACCTAACGGCTGCGGTTATTTCTTTGGACGGGGCCACTTGGCGATCACTACGGTTGAAATTCCTCCGCGCGGACGGAATTCGCCTTTCACTTCGGCCCATACTGGTTTGGCCCAGCGCACTACATCTTCGAGCACCTGGTTCACAATGTTTTCCTGGAAGATGCCGAGGTTGCGATACGACTGCAGATATTCCTTGAGCGATTTCAATTCCAGGCACTGGCGATCGGGCACGTAACGGATCACGATCTGGCCGAAATCGGGCAGTCCAGTCTTGGGGCAGACCGAAGTGAATTCGGGATCGTCGACGAGGATTTCGTATCCTGGGAATTGGTTGGGCCAAGTTTCAATTTCCGGGAAGTCGTGATCGAGGCCGGCGCTGGCGTGGTCGGCGGTGTAGCGAGGCGAGCGTGAGGGCTTTGGCATTTCAATATTGTACCTAGAGGGTCGTTGCTCGATAGTCGTTAGTCGTTGGCAAATCCTCCGAGCGACTTATAGCTGAATTCACAGCCGAACTTGGTGACGCCGAGGCCCAGGGTGCTGCATCTAAACAGACACGTTGCAGAGGCTCATTTGCGCTGCTCCGAGCGCGGGTTGGGTGATACATTGAAACTTGTGTTTTTCTCCGTATGCCATTGAATGGAAACAGTTCGGGACAGCGGCCGCGGCGCTGGTGGGTGACGGCACTTGCAGTTGTCGCGGGTGTTATCGTGCTTGCCGCGTTCGTCACTCGCCGTGATGACGCCGTGCCTGTGCGGAGCTACGTTGTCGAGTTGGGATCGATTCGAAGTGTGGTTTCGACCAACGGGAAAATCGAGCCGGTAAACAATTTCGAAGCGCACGCTCCGATTGCAACCAGCGTGCAGCGCGTGCTGGTCAAAGAAGGCACGCCGGTAAAGAAAGGCCAGTTGTTGGTTCAGCTTGATGATGCGGATGCACGCGCCCAATCTGCCCGTGCCGAGACGCAATTGCGGGCAGCGCAGTCGGACCTGGGCGCAGCGAAACTCGGCGGCAATCGCGAAGAAGTGCTCAACCTCGAAGCGCAACTGGTGAAGGCGAACACGGACCGCGACTCGGCCCAGCGAAATCTGGACGCACTGAAGAAGCTCGCCGAGCAAGGCGCGGCTTCGGCGGGAGAAGTACGCGAGGCGGAGGGCGCGCTGACGCGTGCCGACTCTCAACTTACTTTTCTAAGGCAAAAGCAGAAACAGCGCTATTCAAATGCCGAGTTAGCGAGAGTCGAGGCCCAGCGCGCAGAAGCGCAAGCCACCTTCGACGCGGCGCAAGATGTTCTGGCGAAATCGAACGTACGCGCTCCGTTCGATGGCATTGTGTATTCGCTGCCAGCGAAACAAGGGGCTTTTGTCGCAGCCGGTGACATGCTTTTGCAAATGGCTGATCTGCGGACAGTAACCGTGAGGGCATTTGTCGACGAACCGGATGTAGGCCGCCTTGCACCCGGAGATCCGATCGAGATTACGTGGGATGCTGTCCCCGGACGCGTGTGGCACGCAGTCCTGACGGCCATTCCGTCAACCGTGAAACTGCGTGGATCGCGCAACGTCGGCGAAACCACGAGCATCGTAGATAACAAGGACTTAAGATTGTTGCCGAACATCAACGTCGGAGTAACGATCGTCTCCGCGCGGCACGATAACGTCCTCGTGCTGCCACGAGAAGCGGTGCGGATGGACGACTCCAAGCACTACGTGTTGCAGATCGTCGGTCACGAACTCAAACGCAGGGAAGTCGAGACGTCGCTTTCCAACCTCACCCAGGTCGAGGTTACGCGGGGCCTCTCCGCCAAAGACGTGGTCGCCATCAATTCGGAAAACGGCAAGCCGATCGGCGACCGGACGCAGGTCAAGTTCTAAAAAATGATTACTGGCATTTTCAAAGTTTTATTTTGTCTAGCGATGTTCGTTGCGTCGCCCTTCGTTCTTCTGGCGGACGCAAGAATGACGGACTCCGCGAAAGACATGCTGGCCGCCGGTCGGATCGATGACGCCATCAGCGAGTTGAATGGCCGCCTGGCAGCGGCGCCATCCGACGCGGAATCGTCCAATCTGCTGTGCCGCGCGTATTTTACCCTCGAAGAGTGGGACCGTGCGGAATCGTCCTGCAAGAAAGCCGTTTCGCTCGACCCTGAGAACAGTCGTTTTCATCTGTGGCTTGGGCGGGTTTATGGCGAAAAGGCGGATCGCGCCAATTTCATGAGCGCGGCGGGATTGGCGGGAAAAGTTCGCGGAGAGTTTGAACGCGCGGTGCAATTAAACCCGAAGGATGTGGAAGCGCGACTCGATTTGACTGAATTTTATATTTCCGCTCCGGGCATTGTGGGGGGCGGCGATGATAAGGCGCGCGAACAGGCGAAGTCCATCTCGACCTGGAATCCCGCCCGAGAACACTGGATCTACGCACGCATAGCCGAAAAGAAAAAGGATTATGCCACGGCCGAGCACGAATATCACCAGTACATCGATCTCAGCAAAGGCGATGCCGAAGCCTGGCTCAATCTGGCTCTGTTTCTGAGACGGCAGAAGCGCATCGACGAAATGGAGCAGGCCATCGTTGAGCTTAACCGGTCTCCAAAACCCAAACCTGATGTGCTCGACGAGGCTGCCGGGATGCTTTATCGCTCGGGCCGGCAATATCCTCTGGCAATCGCGATGCTGCAACATTACCTGGCTTCCGGTCCGGTGGAAGAAGCACCCGCGTTCAAGGCTCATTACCTACTGGGAATGCTGCTGGAGAAACAGGGCGACAAGGCGGGAGCAGCGCGCGAATATCGTGCGTCGTTGTCGTTGGCTCGCAATTTCGGCGTGGCGCAGCAGGCACTCGATCGAGTGGCTCACTGAGGATGGCCCGACTCCTGCTGGAAGAATCGCCGTCCCACATTACTCCCAAAGCTACTGCCCTCGGTGCATTGAACGCACTACAATTTGTGCGTGAAGCCATCCACGGAAGTGACGGACTAAGGTGGACGAGATGAGAGTTACGTTGCCGCGGCGCGCGCGCCTTATCGGTCTGCCGGCTCTGCTAACGACTGTACTGCTGATCGCGGCTCGCGGCGAGGCTGAGACTCTGACGCTTGAGCGCGCTGTCCGCTTAGCTCTTGCACACAGTACGACGTCAGCAATTGCGGCAGCCGATGTGCAGCGGTCGCTCGCTTCCTACCATGAACTGCGCAACAATTTCTATCCCCAGATCATGGCTGGTTCTGGGCTCGGCTGGACCTACGGATACCCACTGACCATTGAGGGGTCGCCCCCTTCATTGTTCGATGTCGTCGCTCAGAGTTCGATCTACAATCCGGCACAGAAGCAGTTTCTTGGCGCTGCCAAGACGGAATGGCGGGCCGCGCAATATCAGGACAAAGATCAGCGCAATACGATCATTCAGGACACGGCGTTGACCTACGCGGAATTGGCCAAGTGGGAGGCCAGGCTGGTGCGCCTCGAGCAGGACCAGACTTCCGCGAAACAGATGGAGCGGGCGGTTACCGATCGCCTACACGAAGGTGTAGACAGCGCTGTCGATTTGAACAAGGCGAAGCTGGTCACAGCTCGCGTGCGATTGCACTGGGCTGAGGCTCGCGGTTCCGCCGACGTTTTGCGGCGCCATCTTTCTACGTTGACTGGCCTGCCGGTTTCGTCGATCGAAATTGCACCGGGAACCATCCCAGCTTTGCCGCCTGTTCCGTCGGAAGATGACCTTTCCGACAAAGCGGTTGCAGTGAGCCCGGCCGTTAAGCTCGCCCAAGAGCATTCGCTTGCGGAGGCGATGCGGGCGGCTGGAGAGCACCGCGCATGGCTGCCGTCGATCGATTTTTCGGCTCAATACGCGCGCTTTTCCACCTTCAATAACTACACCGAGTACTTCCCCAATCATTTCCAGCAGGACAACGCCACCATCGGACTGGCGCTTCGGATTCCAATATTCAATGCCAGCCAGCGTTCTCGAGCCGAAGAGGCGGACGCTGGGGCCTTCAAAGCAAAAAAACAGGTTGAGGCCACCCGCAATCAGATCGCGGAGGAGACGCTGAAACTTCAACGCGCCGCAGAGCAGCTTGACGCGGCGCGCGACGTGGCGCGTTTGGAGTACGAACTCGCGGAGTCAGGACTGGCTGCTGCCCAGACCCGCATCGACGCTAGGACCGGAACCTTGCATGAACTGGCCGATGCCCGGGTACAGGCCGCCGAGCGCTACTTACTTTTTCAGGACGCCGATTTTGAATACCAAAAAGTCCGCGTCAGCCTGATGCGGGCGACTGGCGATTTGGAGAACTGGGCGCTCCCGGTTGCCGTGACAGCGCCAACGACCAAATGACGTCAGATCCCGCCTATCCTCCATCCAGTATCCGGCGAGCACGCGATTCTCGCGGCTTAATGCGGAATAGCGACGTTCGGCAAGGTTGTTTTGCCGTTTCAGTCGCGCTAAGGCAAACTTAGATAAAGGCTTCCACGCTTTTGACAGTGCGGGAGATGTACCAGATTGGTAGCGTCTGGCAGGGCCAATCGCGTCTTTCGCTGCATCTAACAGTGTTAAAATAGAGATTCCCAATATGCCATTGAAAACGTTGTTCCTGAATCCCCCGTCGTTTGAGAATTTTGATGGCGGCGCCGGCTCGCGCTGGCCTGCCACCCGTGAGATCGAATCGTACTGGTATCCGGTATGGCTCGCCTACCCGACAGGCATGCTGGAGGGCGCGCGACTCCTGGACGCCCCTCCTCACCACATCACGGCGGAAGAGACGATCCGCACCTGCAAAGACTATGAACTGCTGGTGCTGTTTACCAGCACCCCGGGATTCCCCGGCGACGTGCGCATTGCGGAAGCCATTAAAGACGCCAATCCGCATATCAAGATTGCGTTCGTTGGTCCACATGTCAGCGTGTTGCCTGAGAAGTCGCTGATGGAAGCGACCGTGATCGACGTGGTTTGCCGCAAGGAGTTCGACTATTCCATCGTCGAATACGCGCAGGGCAAGCCGATCGAAGATATTCTTGGAATTTCGTATCGCAAGAATGGCAAGGTGGTGCACAATCCCGACCGGCCGACGATTGAGAACCTGGACGCGCTGCCACACGTTACTGACATTTACAAGCGCGACCTCGACGTTACGCGATATACCGTGCCTTTCCTGTTGCACCCGTTTGTTTCGCTCTATACGACGCGTGGATGCCCGGCGCAGTGCACCTTCTGCCTCTGGCCGCAGACGCTCAGCGGACATCCGTGGCGCAAGCGCTCGACGGATGACGTGGCGCGTGAAATGGCACAGGCCAAAGAGTATTGGCCGAATGTGAAGGAATTCTTCTTCGATGACGACACCTTCAACCTGCAGAAGGCGCGGACGATTGAATTGTGCGCAAAATTGAAGCCGCTCGGGCTGACATGGTCGTCGACCTCTCGCGTCACGACCGATTTCGAGACGCTCAAGGCGATGAAAGAAGCGGGAGCGCGCCTGCTGATCGTTGGTTATGAATCGGGCGATCCGCAGATTCTGAAGAACATCAAGAAAGGCGCGACGGTCGAGCGCGCGCGGCAGTTCACGAAAGATTGCCACAAGCTCGGACTCGTCATTCACGGCGACTTTATTCTCGGATTGCCGGGAGAAACGCGCGACACCATTAAGAACACGATCGCCTTCGCGAAAGAACTCGATGTGGAGACGATTCAGGTTTCGGTGGCGCACGCTTATCCTGGCACTGAACTGCACGAGTACGCGATGAAGAACGGCTTCATCACCGCCGACACGAAGATGGTCGACGATGGTGGACACCAGATGGTGCAGATCGCGTATCCGGAATTGCCGGGGACCGAGATTCTGGAAGCGGTCCATGACTTTTACGACCAGTATTATTTCCGCCCGAAAGCGGCGTATCGCATCCTGCGGAAAGCGGTGTTCAACAATTCTGAGCGCAAACGTCTCTACAAGGAAGCGCGCACGTTTTTGAAACTCCGCGCGCAGCGCAACAAGTGGGTCAAGGACACGCGCAAGGACGAAGCGGCCACTCCAGCGCCGGCCAAAGCCTAGAAGCATTGAGTCATTGAACGTTGACCTTCCGAAAATACCTAGTTCTGGCGGGAATCACCGTATTCAGCACGGTCGGTGATTCCCTGCTGGCTCGTGGGATGAAGGAACTTGGCAACGTTTCGTTGCACAATCTCTCCGGGTTGCTGCTTGCCGTCACAAATCCCTGGGTGACACTCGGAATCCTCCTGCTGCTGGCATTTTTCACGTGCTACATGTCGGCGCTGTCGTGGGCCGACCTCACTTACGTTTTGCCTGCCTCTTCGCTTGGATACGTGCTCGTTGCCCTGGTTGCACGCTTCGCTTTCCACGAAGAAATCTCCGTTTCGCGATGGCTCGGAATCGCAATGATCGCGGCCGGGGTGGGGTTTGTGGCAGCAGGTCCATCGGTGACGCACGGCCATGAGCATGACAATGCGGCGGCGGAAACCGTTTCCCATGGGGTTAAGTCATGAAGGTTAAGTCATGAAAGACCTCTACGCCTGGGCCGCCATCGGAGCCGTCATCCTGGCCTCTACCGCCGGCGACGTACTGCTCTCCTATTCCATGAAACGAGTTGGCGACGTGAGCGAACTCTGGAAACGACGCGGGATGCTGGCGGTGCTCGGACGTGTGCTTGGAACTCCTACGTTCGCACTTGGCGTAGCGGCGATGGGAGTGGCTTTCTATAGCCTTTTGTTTGGGCTGTCGTGGGGGAATCTTAGTCTGGTCGTGCCGGCTTCGGCGTCGCTTACCTTCGTCGCCAACGCGGTGGCTGCCAGCATTTTCTTGCATGAGCGCGTCGGGCGACGGCGGTGGATTGCTGCTTTGCTGGTAGCGGGCGGCGTGATTCTGATGGCCGTCTGAACGGCACTAGCCGAAGAGGTCGACGGCGATCACCAGTCGCGGACCTTCTTCGGGCCTTCCTTCCGGTTCTCTCTTCGCAGCTTCTTCCAACCCTTTTTCCTAGCGCTCCGAAGCAGTCATCGAATGAGTGATCAGCGGAGTGATGGGCTCAAGTTTTGAGCGCGAGCCGACCATCGAAGCGATGCGTCTCCCCTGTTCCAATCGTCTGTGGAAATCCGCTTCTGTTTCTTGACGGTCGAGTCTGAAACCATTCGTGATCGCCTGCAATCTTGCCAAATCCGTGAGCAAGTCCTGAAGCAATTTTCTTCCCGACAGCGCTCAATTGGATGAATTCAAATCCGGCCCCAGCGCTGCCCCGAATTACTCTGACTTCGCCGAGCGCACGGAAGGAAGCCGAGTTGGCGCAGACCACAATCTCGGTCCGCACACCATAATCGACGGGCAGCGCGGTATCGACGGCGCAACCGTGCAAGCTCAAATCCCGAAGCCTCGCCGGAATTAAGACTCCGTCGGACGGGAGGCAGCTGATTTTGACCAGGCCTCCGCAATTGAATCGCGGGCTGCGGCGACGATCGCTGTCAGCGTCGGAACGTGTGGGCATACTGATGAGATCGGGCATTTGGCAAGGATTCTTGAGGATGGAAAGTAACCAGTCTGCGGATACCGAAGTAATTTTCGGGAAAGAAGCCTCAGCCAAATAGTTTCATCTAAATAGCTTCATCAATCCGCTCGGCGGCAAATCGGGGACGATAAAGCTCTGCTCTCTTTTTGCGGATTTTGCCAGCGCTTCAGCAGCGAGATAGCCGCTGCGGACGGCGCCTTCCATGGTAGCGGGCCAACCGGTGGCCGTGTAGTCGCCCGCGAGAAAGACTCGCGGCCATGCGGTCACGGGCTGGGGGCGGAAGTGGTCGATCCCCGGACGTGGCGAATAGGTGGCGTGAACTTCTTTGATCACGGTGGATTTAAGGAGCTTCGCTTGGCGAGCGTCGGGGAAAAATTCCTGAACTTCTTTCAGCGCCATCTCTACGATCTCAGGCTTCGATTTTTCTACGAGGCTGCGAGAGCAGCTCACGACCAGCTCGATGTAGCTGCCGCCGTTTTCACGCGTTTCGCCGCTCCTCGCGCCGATCAAACGTGATTTATGAAACATCCACTGAATGGTGCGGTCAAGCAGGACAGCATGATCGAGATCGCTGATCTGACGGTCGAACCAGAGATGGATGCCGGTGATCGGCGAGGTCGCGAACTTATCCAGTGACGTTGCCAAAGGCGCTGCTGCTGGATCATTCGGTAGTAACCGTCCCAGCACATCAAAAGGGAGGGCGGAGACCAGGTAATCGAAATTCTGCTCCTGTCCATTCGCCTTTACGGTCACGCCGGACAGCGACGGCTGGAACGACTCGACGCCCGCGCGAAAGTGAATCTCGCCTCCCCGGGCACGAATATAGTCTCCCGCAGTCGTGTACAACTCGGTGAGAGGAACGGTTGGAATTCCCATTCGTCCAGCAGCCGCCGATTTGAGAAACGACTCGCGCACAACTTGCGCCGCGTAGGGCACGGAGACCTGGTCCAGATCTTCGTTCAGCGCGCTGACTAGAATCGTCTTCCAAAAGCGTTCGATGGCTTGCGCAGTTTGTCCGTGGCGCTTGAGCCAATCAAGAAACGACTCTCCTCTATCCGCCGGCATTGCAGGAGCGAGGGCTGCCATGGCGCGGCTGATCGCCAGCTTATCGCCAAGCCTCAAACAATCGGCGCGAAGAAATGCCGGCGCGGTATGCAGAGGGGCCGGCAAGCTGGACGGTTTAATCTCCGATGCCCGTCCTCCCGGCTCGAGAAACGTCAGTTTGTCATACCAGCGAATCTTGTTCTCGACTCCGGCGCGCCGGTAAAAATCGAGCAGGTTGGTGCAGCAACCGAGCAACACGTGCTGGCAGTTGTCGACAATCTCTCCGGTGCCGGGGTGCTGATAGGAAGATGCGCGGCCACCAAGATAGGGGCGGCGTTCAAACAGCGAGACGCGAAACCCGGCATCGGCCAGAGCGCATCCGGCGGCGAGGCCCGCGAGTCCGCCTCCGGCGATGGCGACGGTAGAAGGTTGTGTCGGACCAATATTGGACGGTGCGGGCATCAAACCAGGCGCTTCACGATTCCTTTTGCCATCACGGTGAGTTTTTCGCGGGTCGTCAAGCTGACGCGCTCAGTAAAGACGTCGTATTGGCTCGCTGCAATTTTTTCGAGCAGGCGTCGATAGATGGTCACGAGTACCCACAAGGCAGGCTGGCTGTCTTCATTGATTAGTGGGATCAATTCTTCGCCGGCGTGGTAGTACTCTCGAGCGCGATCAGCCTCCATGGCAAGCAGTGGACGAATCCGAGCCATGTCAATCGGCGTCGCCGTGAGATCAGAGGCGGAGAGTCCATGCTGCTCCAAATCTTCCTGGGGGAAATAGATCCGTCCCATGGCAGCATCTTCTTTAACGTCGCGAATAATGTTCGTGAGCTGGAAGGCTAAACCAAGGCGCTCGGCGAGCGGTTCGGCCGCAGGGTCGCGATATCCGAAGATCTTGATGCACACGAGCCCAACCACCGACGCGACGCCGTAACAATACTGTTGCAGCTCATCGAACGTCTGGTAACGCGCGGCGAGGCCAGAGCCGGGTTGGGATTGCAGATGTGCGTGATCGAGATCCGCGGCGGTGCCATAGCCGAGCTGATCGAGTAGCCCAATCGGGACCTGGTATTTTCGTTGAGCATCGGTCAAGGCGAGCAAGACAGGATCGTCGGTCGGAAATGAGGCCAGTGCGCGATGAACCTTGTCGAGCCAGTCGGCGAGCTTGTTATGGCGGTCTTCGATGCTAAGCGATTCGTCGTCGGCGATGTCGTCACAGCGGCGCATGAAGGCATACACCGCACTGAGCGCGTTGCGCTTGCGCCGTGGAAGCGCCATAAAACCGTAGTAGAAATTCTTGGCCGCCGAGCGGGCAATGTGCCGGCATACGGAGTAGGCCATGTCCAGCTGCGAAGCCGTGGGCGCGAATTGCGGGGGCGCACTCCCGACGACAGTGCTCATCGCAGCTTCCCGAGTGCTGCACGGGCGACAAGAGCCAGCTTGCGGCCCTTCGAAATTGCGGGACGCCGGCCGAGCACCGCATAATCCTGACGTTCGATGGCGTTCAGAATTTCCTGGCCGCCGCGGCTAAAGAGTTCGATATCGAGTGCCAAAGCCCGATCGACCTTGGAGATCAGCGGCATTCCCTGCTCAAACCACTCCCGCGCACGCTCGACCTCGAACTTGAGCAACTCGCGGAATGCCGGCGTATTTTCACTGTCAAGAATCACAGCCTCGCCGACACGAAACCGGCGCAGGTCTTCGAGTGGGAGGTAGATTCGTCCCTTGGCGAAGTCGGCACTCACGTCTTGCCAGAAATTCGCCAGTTGCAGGGCGGTACAAGTGTAGTCAGAAAGGCGCTGGCGATCGTCGTCGCGATAGCCGCAGAGGTAGAGCACGAGATGGCCGACGGGATTTGCGGAATAGTGACAGTAGCCGAGCAGATCCTGAAACGTGTCGTATCGAGTGACTCGTTGGTCCTGACGAAAGGCGGTCAGGAGATCGGCGAATTCATATTTCGGGATCTCGAACTGGCGGACCGTCTCGGCGAGGGCCACAAACACTGGATGCCGGGGCTCGCCGTCGTAGCAGGCGTCAAGCTCCGCTTCCCACAGATCGAGTAGCTGTAAAGATGCAGCGGTGTCGCCGACCTCATCTCCCAGATCGTCGGAGATGCGGCAGTAGGCATAGACGTTAAAGAAATGCTGGCGTAATTTCGCAGGAAGGAACCACGACGCCACCGAAAAGTTTTCGTAATGCGATCGCGCGAGGCGGCGGCAATATTCCCGCGCTTCAGCGAGAGTAGGAGGAGAATCGGGAATGGCGTACTCCGGCGGCAGAGCACTCCAGAGTGAGGAGAGCGGCGCGGTCGGGGGATGGCCGGTTGCAGTTGTCATCGAATAATAATTGTAGCGCCATTGCGCTGCGGTCCGGAGGGCATTCGGCCACCGGCAGAGCCCATCGTGATCGAAGCCGCGAAGTCGAAGGAACGCCAGCGCTACTTAGTGACCAGGGATAATCGCGGTCTTTATGTCACCACCGCGGTTGAGCATATGGCGGAGCACTTCATGCAAGCGGGAGAGCGGCGCTTCGCCGGTAATGTAGTCGGTGCCCAGAACTTTCTTCTCCGCAATCAAACTAAACGCGCGCCGCACGGTCGCCGGTGTGTGATGGAAGGTTGCCTTCAACGTGATCTCTGAGTAGTGAAGGCGGTTTGTATCCAACTGCACCTTGGTTCCGGAGGCGCAGCCGCCGAAGAAATTCACGGTGCCGCCCTTGCGGACCATCTGCACGGCCCACTCCCAGGCTTCGGGACGGCCGACGGCTTCAATAGCCACATCGGCTCCGCGGCGCTCAGGACTCAACTCGCGGACCGCTTCGACCGCGTCTTTTACCTTGGTGATCTGCACCACTTCATGCGCGCCTTTTTTGCGCGCCAAGGCAACCTGCGAGTCGCGTTTTACCACGGCGATCACATTGCAGCCGATGGCCTTTGCGACCTGCACAAACATCAACCCGATGGGCCCGCCGCCGATCACGGCGACGGTATCGCCAATTTCGACGCCTGTTTCATGCAAGCCGCGGAGAACGCAGGCCAGCGGCTCGGTCATCGCGGCATCTTCGAAACTGACGTTCGCGGGCACGGTCAGCATGTTGGCTTCGACGATGCGCCGCGGAATCCGTATGTATTCGGCATAGGCGCCGTTGTTGAAGAGCAGATCTTCGCAGAGGTTCAGTTGATGCTTCGAGCAATAGAAGCACATGCCGCAGGGAGCGGAGTTGAGCGCCACCACGCGCATGCCCTTCTTGAAACCACGCACTCCTTCGCCGACCTCTTCGATGGTGCCAGCCAGTTCATGCCCGAACAAAGCGGGCGGAACAATCATGCGAGCGTGGTAGCCGCGCTGATAGACCTTTAAATCAGTGCCGCAGGTCAGCGCCACGTGGACTTTGACCAACACTTCGCCGTCGCCTACGCGCGGAATCGGCACTTTTTCGATTTTTATATCTTCTTTGCCGTAAAGGACGGCAGCCGTCATCTTGCCATTCACGATCAGTTTCCTTCCCACGCGTCACCCGGTTGGATGACAATCTTCATCGAATCCGGTTGCGGATGGGCAGCCAGATTCAGGGCCTCCACACTTCTCTCCAGCGAAAACCGGTGGCTGATCAGGCGTTCCAAATCCATCTCCCGATCCATCACAAACCGTACAGACTCCTCCTGCAACTCGACCGACGCACTGTAGGATCCCAACAGAGATTTCTCATCCACGCACACCGCCGACGGATCGATGGTGGCTTCGCTTCGCACAGTTTGCGCGAACAGCAACACCCGCCCTCCGGGACGGGCCGCATCCATGGCCGGCCTGATCAAACCGCTGCCAGCAACCGCCAGGATCACAGCATCGGCCCCGCGACCTTCCGTCAATCCACGCACGGCTTGCCCGGCATCAACCTTGGAGGCATCAATCGTAACTTTATGGCCGAAGCTATGAGCTATTGTAAGCCTCGCTGGATACAAATCGGAAGTAATCACCCGAGCGCCCGCTCGTTGGGCCAAAGTCGCCAAAATCAGTCCAATCGGACCCTGCCCGATGACCAGTACCGTCTCTTCCGGTTCGAGGTGAAGGGTCTCTATTCCTTTGATGCAAGTGTTGACTGGCTCGACGAAACACGCCTGCTCAAAACTGACGCCGTCCGCAATGCGGACTGTGCCCTTTTCGACGATCCAGTCCATCACACGGACGTATTCCGCGAATCCACCGCCAGAAGGTTCGAAGCCAGCCGTGCAGCCCACTTTCTTGTAAGTCGTGCACTGGGCAAACGTCTTGTGCCTGCAGTAGTAGCATTCACCGCACGGGATGTGATGGAAGACCACGACACGGTCGCCGGGTGTAAACTTGCGAACACCTTCGCCAACCGCAGCGACAACTCCCGAAGTCTCGTGACCAAAAATACGCGGTGCCGAATGCGAACCGGTGGCGATTTTCTTGAGATCGGTGCCGCAGATGCCGCAGGTGTGGACCCGGACGAGAATCTCGCCTTGTCCGATTTCGGGCACAGGCACTTCCTCTAAGCGAACGTCGTTGATTCCGTGGTACACGGCGGCACGCATCGTCGTCGGGATCACGGTGGGATTCACGCGCTTTGCGCTTTCGACTGAAAGTGTTCGAGCCATTGCCATAACTGCTGTCTAATTCTCCCTATTGTTTCCGCTGCATCATTGTTTCGGTTGCATTCGAGTATGAGCTTCGGCGGCGAAGTCCGTATGTACGGCAGCGAACGGTTCGCTTCGACCTTGGCGATTGAGGTAGCTCGCGAGAGCACTGCAAAGCGCCGCCGTCGCCTTCGAACTGTTCCGGGCCAACGCGATGGTCGTTCGCCACACCCACGGGCGTACTGCCACGTAGTAAGCGAACTTTGCCGTGCGAAAGCTGCCGTCGGCGGCCACGAAGCCATCCATCGCTGGCATGTCGAAATCGACGGCGTCCGAGATAACTTTCAAGGCGGCGAATTCGACTCCCCTTGCCCGCGCCCCCTGCGCAACGGCTGCGGCTTCCATGTCGACCGCAGACGCACCGTAAGCCCTGCCCATGCTCGTTTTTTGTTCCTTGCTCGCCACTGTCGTGGATGTCACTAGGGTTCCTTCGCCCGACGCCACTTCAGTTCTGACGCCGTCGGCGGCGTTCACGACTGTTCGCGGCTCAATCACGTCTCCTACTTTCAGCGACGAGTCCAGCGCGCCGGCAAAGCCCACCGATACAACACGAACCGGCTGCGTCTGCTGGATGATGGCCTCGGTGGCGCGTCGCGCGGCTTCCGCGCCAATTCCACCGCAGATCAGAGCGGCCTCGGCAGTCTCAAAAAGGCGATACCGACGGCCGCCGTGCTCGATCATTCGCACCTTCCAGCTCCGGATCAGTGGGGCTACCTCACGCTCCATAGCCACAACGACGGCGACAACGCTGGCGATCCCGGTTCGAGACGCGTTAGGCATAGCCGTTGCCACGGAACCATTCCACCGACCGCCGCAAAGCGCCATCGACTGGAACCGTCCGCCAGCCCAGTTCGCGCTCCGCTTTTGCCGAACTTACAAACATCATCTTGCGCCCCATGCGGACCGCATCGATGGTGGCGCGCGGTTCGCGGCCTAAAAGCCGACCAGTCACCATCTCGTCGACAACTCCGGTGGCGAAGGCAAACACGTAAGGCAACTTCACCGTTGGAGACTTCAATCCTGTTATCGCAGCCAGCCGGTCTAAAATTTGTTTGAGCGTCAGATTCTCGCCCCCGAGGATGTAACGCTCACCCGATCGGCCCTTTTCCAGCGCCTGCACATGGCCGCGTGCGCATACGGTCGCATCCACCAGGTTCAAGCCCGTTTCCACATACGCCGGAAATTTCCGCTTCAGAAAATCAACCACGATTCTTCCCGTCGGCGTTGGTTTGATATCGCGCTCGCCAATCGGAGTAGAAGGATTCACGATGACGACATCGACTCCCGATTTGGCCGCATCGACTGCGACCTGCTCGGCCATGAATTTCGAACGCTTGTAGTGTCCAATCATGTCCTCGATGCTTACAGGGCTCTCTTCATCAGCAACATCGTCGGCAACATGGCCGTGATTCAAATTTGCCGTGAATCCCATGGTTGCGACACTCGACGTGTAAACGATCCGGCGAACGCCTTGTTTCCGAGCCGCCTCAAGTAACGACCGCGTACCCTCCGCGTTCGAGCGATACATTTCATCGGGATCGCGCACCCATAGCCGATAATCGGCCGCGACGTGAAACACGACGTCGCAGCCTGCCAACGCTTTTTCAATCGAAGCCGGATCACGGAGATCGCCGACAACCTGGTCAGCCTTCAGATCCTGAATGTTGCGCCGGTCGCTCGAAGTCCGTACCAGAAGCCGTAAGTCGGCCCCCTGTTCAGCAAGGACACGCGCAACATGACTACCTAGAAATCCCGTGGCGCCGGTGACGAAAGCCAGCATTTAGCATTTAGCACTTAGCAAGAACCAACTGTTTAACTAAGTGCTAAATGCTAATGGCTGCTCTTCTCCGCCATCACTTTCGAATACGTTGTCAGCGCAATTAGCGGAAAATACTGGCGGTACAGGTGATACATCAAATAGAACACGCGCGGGAAACCCGTACCGGTAAAGAAGGGCTCATCCCATGAGCCGTCTTTCTTTTGCGTACGCAGCAGATATGCCATGCCGCGCGCCACGCATTCGCTGCGCGTGTCGCCGACGGCGAGCAGTCCCATGATGGCCCATGCGGTTTGCGATGCGGTGCTGTCGCCGATTCCGCGCAGATTTGGATCGTCATACGATCCGACGGTTTCGCCCCAACCGCCGTCCGCGTTCTGGACCGAACGCATCCATTCGGCCGCTTGCTGCACCATGGGATCGTTGCGATCGACATTCATCGCTTCGAGTCCACGGAGCACCTGCATGGTTCCGTAGATGTAGTTCACACCCCAGCGTCCGAACCAGCTGCCGTCAGGCTCCTGCTCGGCGCGAATAAACTTGAGCGCTCGCTTCACTGCGGGGTGACTCTGATCGTATCCGTAGGTTGCCAGACATTCGAGAATGCGGCCGGTGATGTCGACGGTCGCCGGATCAAGCATGGCGTTGTGATCCGCAAAAGGCACATATTGAAACACCATGCGGTCGTTATCTTTGTCGAATGATGCCCAGCCGCCGTTCTTACACTGCATGGACAGGACCCAGTCGATCGCACGCTGCACGGACTCGCGCTGATAGCGTCCGTTCGGATGCTCGACGCGACTCAGGCCGAGGCAGACCATGGCGGTATCGTCGACGTCGGGGTAAAACTCGTTGTTAAACTCGAAGTACCAGCCACCCGGCTCGCCTTTGGGATTCTTGACCTTCCAGTCTCCCGGCTTGCGCACCTGTTTCTGTAATACCCAGTCGGCACATTTGACCATCCGCGGATCGGTCGCCGGAACCCCGGCTTCGCCGAGCGCAAACAGCGCATACGCCGTGTCCCACACAGGAGACATGCAGGGCTGCATGCGGAAAGTGTCGGCCTCTTCTATGCCCAATTTCTCGAATTCATCCATGGCGCGAATGAATTGCGGGTCGTCCACCGAATAGCCGAGGCAACGCAGGGCGATGATCGCGTTCATCATCGAGGGATAGATCGCTCCGAGGCCATCGCTCATCTCGAAGCGCTCGAGCATCCACTTCTCGGCCTGCCGCAATGCCAGCGAACGTAGCGGACGAATATGCACGCGTTCGAACCAGTGCGTCATGCGATCCAGACACAAGAAGAAATTTCGCCATGAAACCAGCTTCTTCGACCAATGCAGGTGCATGCGCGACTTGTCGCGTCCGCCGACGAATAGTTCTTCAACTCCCATTTCGTCGGAAATCTTTTTGAACGGCTTCTTCGAGTAGCAGATCGAAAGCGGCACCAGAATCGCGCGCGACCACGAAGAAATTTCGTAAATGTTGAACCAGAACCAGTTCGGAAACAACACGATCTCAGGAGGAATCGCGGGCACCGCATCGTAGTCGTATTGCCCGAAGAAACAGAGATAGATCTTGGTGAAGGTATTGACTTCGGTCACGCCACCCATCTCGAGTATTTTCTTGCGGGCGCGCGCCAGGGCTGGGTGATCGGCAGTGAAGCCGGCCAGTTTCAATCCGAAGTAGGCTTTCACCGACGCGCTGATATTCGAAGGGCCACCCGCGAAAATGCTCCAGCCACCGTCTTCATTCTGATGGTTCAGAATATGGCGCGCGGCTTTATCGAAGCGCTGTTGGTTGCCAGTGCCAAGGAGCGTGTGCAGCAGGATGTAATCGGATTCGAGGGTCGTGTCGGCTTCAAGTTCGCCGCACCAGTACCCGTCTTCGTGCTGCTGCGAAAAAAGATAATTGCGTGCCGCGTCGATGCCGACGGCGACCCGGCTTCCGAGGTCGTCGATCTTTCCGAATCGCATCTGCGGCGCAGAGGCCGGATTCAAGGGGGAGGTTGGCTCCATTATCTCTCCACTCAATTCTGCACTTCAGTTCTGCACTTAGTTCTGCACCGCAGCAATGGCCGGAGCCGCAGCGATCGTGGCTACGATCTCGGGCGGCAAGCCAAAGCGGACGTTCTCCGGCATGATTTCGAGTTCTTGTACGTTGCCGAAGCCCAGTCCAGCCAAATATTCGACCACGTCCTGCACCAAATGCTCAGGAGCCGATGCTCCCGCAGTCAGGGCCACGGTCTTTACATTGTTCAACCATTGGGGCTGAATATTGCGGCAGTCATCGATTAGATGCGCCTCGGTGCCTAAACTGCGCGCAACTTCCACCAGACGCTTCGAGTTGGAACTGTTGTCGGAGCCAACCACTAAAAGCAAATCTGCGTCGGAAGCGACGTGCTTCACCGCAACCTGCCGATTCTCCGTGGCATAACAAATATCCTGGGCCGCCGGACCCTTGATGTTCGGGAAGCGCTTGCGCAGGGCGCTGATAATGTCGCGTGTTTCGTCGAGACTGAGCGTGGTTTGGGTGAGATAGGCCACGCGATTGGGATTGGGCAGAGTCACCGAATCAACCTCGGCAGGCGATCCAACAACTTGCGTCACCGTGGGAGCCTCTCCCAGCGTCCCAATCACTTCGTCGTGGTCGCGATGGCCAATGAGAATCAGCGAATAACCTTCTTTCGCGAACTTTACGGCCTCGACGTGGACCTTCGTGACCAGCGGACAGGTGGCGTCAATCACCCGCAATTTGCGCAGCTTGCTAGCTTCACGCACTTCGGGAGAAACGCCGTGGGCGCTGTAGATCACCCGCTCGCCCTCGGGCACTTCGTCGACGCTGTCGACAAAAATCGCACCCTTCTGCTGGAGCTCTTCGACCACAAACCGATTGTGGACGATTTCTTTGCGAACATAAATCGGGCGGCCGAAGGCTTCGAGCGCAATCCTGACGATATCGATCGCGCGCACCACTCCGGCGCAGAATCCCCGAGGCTTCAACAGCAATAGAGTCTTCGTAGACGAATTACGGTTCTCAGACAAATCGCATCCCCCACCCACTAGGGTACACTTTTTAACTAGAAAAGATGCTTCAAGGGTACCGAAAGATGCACCCCACGGTCAATGTAAGCCTTTGAGGGTGTGGGGATTAGCAGCGGGCGGGGAAATGGCGAGGGTGAACGGCGAAGGTAGGGGCGGAAGCTACCACATCCGGCGCACTCCATACTGGTCGAAGACTTTCTCGTTACTGACTATGAACAGATTCTCGACCAGGGCTTGAGCGATCAACATCCGGTCAAAAGGATCTCTGAGCGGACCGGGAAACGATCCTGCCCGAACTCCGTGTTCCGCAGAAACGGGCAGACTCACGAAGCGTTCACCTGTCAGGTAGCCTTCAAAATCCTGCACCAGTTCCGCAGCGGTCGCCAACTTCCCCGATCGAAACTTGGTGGCAATCTCCCAAGCAGACGCCGCGCTGACAAAAACGTTGCTGTCCGATTGGGCAATCAGCTTCCTGGAGGAGGCGGGTAGCTCAGGGTCGGCGCTGTACCACCAGAGCAGCGAGTGCGTGTCGAGCAAAAGACGCACGCTACTGCCCCCACGCATCAAGCTCTTCCTGCGGCAACGGCTCAAAGAACTCCGGCCCGACCTTGAGCTTCCCACGTAAAACGCCGGGTTTCCGTTGGCCGGACTTATCTGCAATCGCCACCAGGCGGACCACTGGCGTCTTGCCGCGTGCAATGACAATTTCTTCGCCCCGGCAAGCCTTCTCAATCAGCCGTGAAAGCTCGGTTTTGGCCTTGTGGATGGTGATAGTTTCCATGAACTCTATGTTAGCTAATTTACATTAGCTAAGTCAAGGAAAGAGCTTCATCACCCGTTCGCCTTAATCATCTGCTCTGCATGTTTCCGCGAGGTCTCGGTCAGCTTGGCTCCTGACAACATGCGAGCGACCTCTTCTGTCCGTTCCTCGCCAGTAATCTCGCGAACGGTGGTTTTCGCCCGTCCGGCGGATTCCCGTTTCTCGATCAGATAGTGATGGTCGGCAAAAGTGGCGATTTGCGGGAGGTGGGTGACGCAGAGCACTTGATTTCCCTTCGAGAGAGTCTTGAGTTTCTTGCCAACGGCCTCGGCGGCCCGGCCTCCGATTCCGGTATCGATCTCGTCGAAAACGAGCGTGCGTTGTGCGGCGGACGACTTCGTCTTGTTGCCGGCGGGATTCGTTCCTTGTTCCACGCTTGCCTTCAGCGCCAGCATCACTCGCGAAAGCTCGCCACCCGAGGCAATTTGCTCCAAGGGACGCGCCGTCTCTCCGGCGTTCGTGGATATCTGGAAGATAACTTGGTTAAACCCAGAGTCTGTCCAGTGAGCTTCGGCGACGTCTTCTGCAACAGCGATGCGAAAACTGGCGCGCATCGCCAGATCGTTGATCTCGGCCTCGACCAGTTTCTCCAGTTTCTTTGCCGCCTCCGAACGCTTACGTGAGATAGCGCCCGCAGTCTTTCGGTACTCGATGGCGGCGTCCTTCAAAGCCTCCCTGAGGTCAAGTATTGCTTGATCTTTATTCTCCATCTCCGACAATTTGCGGCAGATGTCGTCGCCCAATGCAATCACGGCTTCGAGCGATGGCCCATACTTGCGCTTCAGCCGATCCAAGGCCGCCAGACGTTCCTCGATCTCAGACAGACGTTCAGGAGAAGCCTGGATACCTCCGGCGTAATCTCGCAGAGTCGCTCCTACGTCTTCGACGCTGATGCGAGCGGAGTCGAGTGCTGCGAGCGCGTCCTGAAATTTTGGCTCATAGCGGACCAATTCTTCGACGTGCTTTTGCGCCGCGCGCAGACTGGAAGATGTCGAGGTGTTGCCCTCATAGAGCAGGTCAAAGGCGTTGATGGCTGCTCCATAGATCTTCTCGGCATTGGCCAGAACGCGCTTCTCGGCCTCCAGTTGCTCGTCCTCTCCGGCGCGAAGGTTTGCCTGCTCAATCTCACGGGATTGAAAATTCCAGAGATCGAGGAGCCGGACTCGATTCTGCTCGTCCTGTTCGAGCTCTGCGATGCGCCCGCTGATCTGCTTCCAATTCGCAAAAGCGGCGGACACTTCTTTCAGTTCGACTGCGGCGTAGGCGTCGAGCAGATCGAGGCGGGCCGCGGCATCAAAATTTGCGATGGATTCGTTCTGCGCGTGGATAACCGCCAAGTGTGGCGCAATCTGCTTAAGCACAGCAACCGTCGCCGGCTGATTGTTGACGAAAACCCGGCCCTTGCCTCCGGAGGCAATCTCCCGCCGCAGAATGAGCGAGCCGTTCTCCCCGTCCAAGCCATTGGCCTCGAGGATGGCTTCGATGGCGCGCGCCGCGGATCCGTCGCTCTCGAATACGGCGGCCACGACTGCCCGCTCCGTGCCGGTCCGGATCACATCCGATGATGCTTTTTCACCCAGCAGCAGCCCGAGGGCGTCAATCAGAATGGATTTTCCCGCGCCGGTTTCGCCGCTCAACAGGTTCAGACCCGAGGCGAATTCGATGACGACGTTGTCGACGACTGCGTAATTTTCGAGTCGAAGTTCGGCCAGCACAAAGGTCCTCGGATTTCGAGCGATTTTGGGGACTTCTGTAAATTACGCGCAGCATAGCACAGACTCCCTTCGAAAGCGTTGGCTGAGCCTCATTCCCTAATTGGGTACCAATGAGTGCAGAAATGCACTTCCGAGTTTGCCTGCCGAGCAAGCGCTTCGCGAAGATAGCAGCCATGCGATCCTTCCCCGTAGTTGTAGTCGCATGGATCTTGCTGTGTCTCGCGCCGATTGCGGCTCAGGGGCAGCAGATCCATTGCTACCCTTGCCGGAACGGCTTCGGCCAGGTCCAGATCGGCAGCTCGGTTTCGTTCAACTTCCAGCTTACGAACGTCGGCACAAAGATCCTGCGCATCGCGTCCGTCGGGATGCAGGGATCGGCTTTCACCTTCGGGACCTTCGCCACGCCGGTGAAAATCTCGCCGGGGAAGAGTGTTGAACTCCCGGTGATCTTCACGCCAACAGCCAAGGGATATACCAGAGCCGTCATCAGTGTTTCCAGTAACAGCCCATTTTCCCCGCTCTACCTGCACGTCGCCGGGATCGGCGTTTCAGCGGTTGGCCCGGAACTCACAGTAACGCCCTCGACGCTTAATTTCGGCAATGTCAATGTTGGATCGAGCGCAACACTGCAGGGCACGCTGAGCGCTTCTAACAGCGCCGTCACCATTTCGTCGGACGGATCGACAAGCTCGGAATTCGCTATTTCGGGTATCTCGCTTCCCGTGACGATTCAGGCGGGGCAAAGCCTGGGATTCAAGGTAAAGTTCACACCCAATGCCTCGGGAGGAGCCACCGGCCAGGCGGGTTTCACCAGTAACGCGCTGAACTCGCCGAGCGTAGAGCAATTGACAGGTACGGGCGTGGCACAGGGATCGCATACCGTGACGCTTACCTGGGAGCCAGGCGACGGGAATGCCGTGGGCTACAACGTCTATCGAAGCACGGTGTCAGGCGGGCCTTACCAGGAAATCAACGTGGCTCTCGACGCTTCGACAAATTACACCGACAGCGCCGTTGTTTCCGGCACAACTTACTACTACGTTGTCACAGAGGTAAATGCTGCCGGCCAGGAAAGCGCATATTCGAATCAGACGACCGCCGTGGTTCCGAGTCCCTAGCCGGCCGCGTTCATCGTTGACCGACGCGGTACCCCGGCGGGGACCGCGTCTGGACTGGTCTATAATTCTCGTTAGAGCGCTCCCAAAAGCCAATGCACTTTTCTTCCGTCCTGCTGTTGTTTGTCGGCGGCGAAATCGTTGATCTCGTCCTTCAGACCGGTCCGGTTGCCAAGGTAGTTCTCCTTTTGCTCGCAGCGTTCAGCGTGCTTTCCTGGGCAGTGATTCTTTCGAAGTGGCGACTGATCAGCCGCGCACGCACGCAAAGCGCACGCTTCATCCGCGTCTTCCGCAAGGCGCAGCGCATGCAAGATGTCGCCTCCGTCGTCGAGCAATTTCGCCCGAGTCCATTGGTCGGAGTGTTTGAAGGAGCGGTCGAGGAATTCCGTCGGCAGATGGGGACGACGGGGGGAATTCACAATCCTGTCTCGATCCAGCGAGCCATGCAGATTGCGTCGTCAGAGGAAATCACGCGTTTCGAACGCAGTGTCCCATGGCTGGCAATTACGGGAGCGGTCACTCCGTTCATCGGATTGTTTGGCACGGTTTGGGGAATCATCGACGCTTTTCATGGATTAGGCACAGCGGGAGCAGCGACTCTGCGGGCAGTTGCACCTGGAATTTCAGAAGCTCTGGTAACCACGGCGGCGGGTCTTGCGGCCGCGATTCCCGCGGTGATTGCGTACAACCTCATTATCGGATCGATTCGCGAAATGGCATCGCGCAACGACGACTTCGCCTTGGAGATGCTGAATCTGGTCGAGCGCCAACCAGCGCCCCAGGCGGCCGAGGTACGGCGCTGATGGCGTTTACTTCGTCGAACGGACGGACGCAGACCGCGCTCTCCGAAATCAACGTGACACCGCTAGTGGATGTCGTCCTGGTTTTGCTGATCATTTTCATGGTGACCGCTCCCGTGCTGCAGTCAGGCATCGAAGTCAACGTGCCGCACACGCGCACGGTCAAGGAAATCACCGAAGAGCGGCTGGTCATCAGCATCGACAAATCGCAGCGCGTTTTTCTGGGAAACGATCCCATCAACATCAACCAGATCGGGTCGACACTCAGGAAGAGAGTGCGGGATCCGCAGCATCAGGCAATTTATTTGCGTTCGGATGAGGCGGTTCCGTTCGGCGCCTTCGCGACGGTGATGGACGCCATCAAACAGTCGGGCATCAGCAACGTCAGCATCGTTACGCAGCCAATGGATACAAATGGCGGCCGTCACTAATTACGACGTTTACTCGCAGACCGGCCAGTTGCGTCGTCCTCTGGTGTGGTCGCTCGGTCTGCATCTGGGATTCGCGGGATTCGTCATACTTTATGCAGTGTTTGTTAACGGAGTTCGTGGCACTGGCTGGGGCGGCGGAGGCACTGGAGATGCCATGGGAGCAACGCTGGTGAGTGCGGTTCCCTTGCCTGCCAGTCCAACGGATGCAACGAATGTGGTCGCCACGGAATCCAAAGGCCTCGCGAAGTCAGAGCCTGCGGTTCCGCCGAAGGAACCGGACGCGATTCCGATTCCTGACAAGGACGTGAAAACAAAATTAAAACCTGCACCTGTAAAGACCGCGACCCTGCGGAATAAGCCGCAACCGGAGCAGCCTGAAACGAATCAGATTCCCTACGGCGAAGGCGGGCCGGTGAGCGGGCCCTACACCATGAACGCGGGCGGCGCTCACGGCGGATTTGGCTTCACAGGAAATGGCGGCGATTTCGGGGAACGGTTTGCGTGGTATGTCCAAGCCGTGCAGCGGAAAGTGTCAGAGAATTGGTTGAAGTATCAAGTGGACCCGCGCGTCAGCGACGCGAAACGCGTTTACATCACGTTCGATATCGCGCGTGACGGACATCCGTCGAATGTTGAAATTGAGCAATCGAGCGGAGTGCCGTCGCTGGATATTTCTGCGACGCGCGCGCTGCAGGGTATCGATACTTTCGGACCGTTGCCGGCGGAATATTCAGGCAGCAAAGTATCGGTAGAGTTTTGGTTTGATTACAAGAGATAGAGGCGGTCGTTAATCGTCGGTCGCCAGTCGCTTGCAACAACAGGAGCAGACATTGAATAATTCGGCACGCCGGGTCCTGCAACGCATTTCATTCGTCGCCCTGTTGTGTTTATTGACCGCGACGGCGTCCGCACAGGACTGGATTCGCACCGGCACTGGACTCGGCGTCGAGCGCGTCCGCCTTGCCGCGGCTGATTTCAAGCCGTCGAACGCGGACCCCGGAAACACGGCGCTCCTGAAGACCTTCAACGACGTGCTTTGGAACGATCTCGACAACGCCGGGATCTTCGACATTGTGTCGAAGAGTTTTTATCCCCTGCAAGAGCCGGGCCAGCCTTCCGAGATCATTTTCTCGGCGTGGAATTCTCCTCCACCGAACACTTCGATGCTCGCGTTCGGCAATCTCGCCGTTGCAGCCGGCAAAGTCACGGTCCAGGGATGGCTCTACGACGTCAAGAACGAGAAGTCGCCGCAAGTGCTCGGCAAGCAATATACCGATAACGCGACGGACAACGCCGTGCGCGTGATCGCGCACAGGTTTGCCGACGAGATCATCTTCCGCCTCGGCGGCGGTGTGGCTGGCATCGCGGAGAGCAAAATCTATTTTGTCAGCGACCGCGGCGGTCACAAAGAAATCTGGATGATGGACTATGACGGCGCGAACCAGCAGCAACTGACTCACCTGGGAAGCATTTCGCTGTCGCCGCGTATTTCACCCGACGGTTCTCGACTGGCGTTCAGTTCACTGGTGAAGAATAGTTGGGAAATCCTGATGTATTCGTTCGATCTGAACCGTTTGGTGAGCTTCCCCCGTTTCGGGGGCACCAATCTTTCACCCTCCTGGTCTCCCGACGGCAAGATCGCGTTGTCCTCCGCGCGAAACGGCTACCCGAACATCTTCGTCTTGGAAGGCTCGGGAGGAAATTGGCGGCGTCTGACGAACGATCAGGGACCAGATATTGCTCCGACCTGGAATCGCAAGACCGGCTCGCAGATCGCCTACGTCAGCGGACGCACCGGGTTGCCGCAGATTTACACCATGGAATCGGACGGAACCAACGTGCAGCGGGTTACGGATCAGGGTTACGCGGTATCGCCGAACTGGTCGCCGAATGGGCAGTTTCTGACGTTCTCATGGATGCGTAAGTACGGTCCAGGCGAGCCGGGCTCAAACGACTTGTATTTGATGGACATCGCCAGCAAGCAGTGGGTGCAACTTACGCACGATGCGGGACGCAACGACTTTCCCTGCTGGTCTCCGGATGGGCGGCACATCGTGTTTCAGTCGCACCGCTCCGGAACGGACCAGATATGGAGCATGCTGGCTGACGGATCGAATGTGAAGCAGTTGACGTTTAAGGGTGGCAACAGCCAGCCCAACTGGAGCTGGAAATAGCATCACGACGGTTTTGCGGCCGGCCCACAGTGCGCCCTGCCGTGAATCTCGGAATCGCACGCCGCAATGCGGGCGCACAGAAAAGGGGAGGAATCAGGTGAAGCACGCGACAGCAGGAATGAAGAGATGGAGCAGTTTGACGGTGGCACTGGGCGCGATTCTGTTTTTTGGAGCATGCGCGAAGAAAGTGGCTCCCCCAGCACCGACGCCGCCACCCTCACCAACCGCGCCCACGGCGTCACTGTCGGCAAATCCTAATACCGTTGATGCAGGCCAACCGACGACATTGACCTGGCAGACGACCAACGCCACCGACGTCAGCATCGATGGCATTGGGCCAGTCGATGCAAGCGGAACCCGTCAGGTGACTCCAACGGATTCCACCACCTATCATCTGATCGCGAAAGGTGCGGGAGGAACGCAGGATGCCACGGCGCGGGTGACCGTCAACGCCGCAGCGACGCCTCCGCCAGTCACGACCTCAAATGCCACGGAAGAAGAACTCTTCTCACAAAATGTGAAGGACATCTTCTTCGACTACGACAAGTACGATGTGCGGGCGGCCGATCAGGGCTCCTTGCGCGCAGATGCCGCTTTCCTCCAGCAACATGCGAACATCCACATCACGATTGAAGGACATTGCGACGAACGCGGGTCGACTGAATACAACCTTGCGCTCGGCACCAGTCGCGCTGACGCGGTCAAGAATGCGCTGATTCAGGCCGGAATCTCCGGGGATCGCATTAAGACCGTGACGATGGGCAAGGAAAAACCATTCTGCACAGAGTCGAACGAGAGTTGCTGGCAGCAGAATCGCCGCGGCCATTTTGTGTACGAGAGGTAAGAAGGGTCATCGGGGGGTACACAGAGCGGGTCTTTGTGTACCCCGTGATTTTCACACTGCTGTGGCGGTTAATCGGAGTTTTTCTAAATGTTAATAAGGTTGATTATGAAAGCTAATCGCGATTGGTTCGTCCCTGCTTTGTTATTGGCACTCTGGTTCAGCACGCCCGTCGTTCCCGCCTATGGAGCCAGCAAAGAGATCATCGAACTGCAAACCCAGGTCGGTCAACTGCAGACGCAGATGACCCAAATGAAACAGTCTTTTGACGAGCGCATGGGAGTGATGAAGAACCTGCTCGAACAAAATACTGACGCGGCAAACAAAGTAACCACGGCCATCAACGGCCTGCAGGCTTCCGTCAGCAAGCAACAGCAGGATCGTGCCGGACAGGTCGATCAGATATCGGGCCAGATCCAGGCGTTGAATGACACAATGGACGAACTGAAAGTGCGCCTGGCGAAGCTGAGCAAACAATTCGAAGATATGCAGGCGGCGCAGCAATCTCTGGCCGCGCAACAGGCACAGTCGCAGCAGGCGGCGCAGGCGATGGCTCAGGCTCCGCCGCCGGACGTGCTCTACAACAATGCTCTGCGTGACTACAACGGCGGCAACAATGATCTGGCTACGCAGGAATTTAGCGACTACATCAAGTTCTATCCGAACACCGATCTCGCGGGGAATTCATATTTCTATCTGGCGGAGATTCAGTTCAAGGCGGGCAGCTACGAAAAAGCGGTCACCAATTACGATCTCGTGCTGCAGAATTTTCCGAGCGGAAACAAAGCAGCGACGGCGCAGCTGAAGAAGGGCTATGCCCTGCTCGAACTGGGAAAAGCAGAGGAAGGTACGCAGGAATTGAAGCACGTCATCCAACGGTATCCGCGGGCTCCCGAAGCGGCGCAAGCTCGGGAGAGACTGCGGAAGCTGGCACCGGCCCCTAAAACGCGCTAGCGGGTATTTGGCACTACCACGCCACCTTCAATCCTTGGAATTCCGAAATGGCCGCCGAGGTGCGAGAGATCCATCGGACTGATCGATCCCGAAACGACGACAAAAGTGATTTCGTTGGCGCGGGCCTGAAGAACGGCTATGTTGCTGATCGCGTTGTTCTCGAGTCGCACCCAGAGATCGGTCACTGCCACGCCTCCATCCTTGTCATGCCGGTTCATCACTTGTTTCCAGCCCGCCGACTGATACTCCTCTTTGACCGCATTCAATGCTTCGGGATCATAGGCTCCGTTTCGAGCAAACCGCAGGTTGTGAAGCGAGACGGCACTCACGCCGGCAATCACACGCTGCAAATCGGAATTGTCGGGATCGATCTTCGAGGCAAACACCAACATCGAGTGATCAAGCGTGAACTCTGTTTTCGACGATGCGGCTTGGCGGAGAGCCTCAATCCCCTGGGGGACGAATTCATGTTGCGGCTGCGCCTGAATCAATTGAACGGTCGATATAAGAATCAGAATCGCTATCGGAAGCGATAGAGAAATGCGGCTCGCCTTCATAAAATTACCTCGATGTTTTGCTTGGGATGCCGGGCCAGACCTTAAGGCCGAACTGCCCCAGCCAATAAGAACCCATACCGAAGAAATTAGTTGCACATGGCTAATTTGCGTATGGAGTCAGGGAGTGGCTCAGCTGGCGCGAATCGCGTCCAATATCTGTTGTGCCGAATTGACTGCCGTGGGTTGGCCCAGGGCCTCTATGATCTCCGCCGGAAGTCCGGTCGCAAACGTCTCACCTGACACAAGCGGACCGCCCCCCGGCCAATACAACATCACGGGACCGATTCTGAGAAGTGTCAGGATCGAATCCCAAAAACGCACATCACCGCAGGGCCGGTTGACAGCAATCGACGTGACGAGTGCATCGTCAGATTTCGAGGGGGTCACATTGATGCTGCAGGAATTCGAGCGATCGTAGAAAACGTTCCAGTAATCCGGCTCTGACCTTTCGTCAACGACAGGAAAAAGCGAGCGCAGCTGGGCGCGCGCTATTCCCAGCGGTTCGCCCGCGAAACACTGAAGGTAAATATCGAAGCTCATTCACGGACAAGCAAGAAAGCAAGACAAGCTGATCACCGCACTTCGGCAGCTTCGGCTTTTGCAAGCTGCACGCCGCTCGGACGCAGCGTGACCCAGTCGGTCTGAACGCGGTCCCAGCCTTGAATGAGGAAGCCGTAGGACTCGAACAGCGCGCGAATTTGAGGCCGTTTCCATCCGGCGATGTCCTCGAGGATGGGCACGAGCGTCGCCAGAGCGTTGTCGCCGAGCACAGTGCGCTTTGCGATCTGCGCGACCAGTTTCGATTCCGAGACCGCAATCGTGAAGCCGTCACGTCGGTTCACTTGCAGCATAACGTGAATATCAGAGCTGCCGTCGCCGACGTAAACAACGTGGTCCGCCGGGATGCCGAGCTGTTCCTCGAGTTGGTCGAGGCGCGTGACTTTTCCGTAGCCGGCGGTCGCGCGCACCAGACTTTCAATCTCTCCATTAGCCTTGTACTTAAACTCGGTACCAAAAATGTGGTCTTCGGGTACGATGCCTTCAAGAGCAGACTGGATTACCTCCACCGGCGACGCCGAGATCACATAAAAGTCGAAGTGGAATCCATCGATTCGCTGGTCGAGAATCTCGTAGATTTGCTTGATGTTATCTTTGAGGCGGATACGCTTGCCAGCCTCGATCAGGTCGTTGCGCCGCACGCGAGTGCGATATTCGGGATCGTGCAAAAGAAGATAAGAGAGCTCCGCGCCCTGCTGAACCAGGTTCAGCTTTGCCATTCCTTTGGCTTTGCGCTCGAATTCCTCAACAGAAATGCCCAGCACCTCACTCAAGACATAACCCGTATCGTTAAAAGTTAGCGTCTGATCGAAATCGCTGGCAAAGAGATAGTGTTTTCGGTATTTACTCACCATGCTCTATTGTAGATTCAAGACCACGTTAAACGACCATTAAATTTAACTATGGTAACCATTACAACCACTTGCGGATTCCAATCTGCGTTTCCGAGCATAAGAAAAACGGCATCGGAAAAACAGCATTGCCCGCGCGCCTTTTTAGAGGTAGGCTGACTCCAGTTCGATCGGTGCCAGTGCGCGCGCGGTTGATGCATCTGGACCGATCTCCATCTCTCCCATCTCATCTATGAGGGGCGTGTGATGACGAAAAGTACGAGCGATCATCTTCTGAATGACGCCGACCGCGGCAAAGGCTCCGAAGAACCCGACGAGCGCAATCAGAGCGGCAACAACTCCATGAGCGGGCAGCTCGGTCACCGCGATCAGCATCCGCTGGTGGAAGGTGCCGACAGCGACTTCCCCGAACCCGGCCAGAGCCCCGCACACTCCTTTCAACGGCGCCAGCCTCTTAAAGACACCGCGTAGCGAAAGAGACTGCGCAGCGAAACAACGTAGGTAAACTAACTATTGGACGCGGAGGGTCCGACCGGGCCCGCTCGCGCTCCGGCGACACTGCAATTCTGCGTCACTTTTCCCGGTTGCCTCATCTCATACTCTGAACGTATTGCGCTGCAAATTCCCGATTTATATTGCAGGAGAAGCCATGGCCAAAATGAGAGCCGTTCAAGTCAGCAAAGCCGGTGGGAACTTTGAAATCGTCGAGCGTCCCATCCCCGAACCCGGTCGCAACCAGGTGCGGATTAAAGTCGAAGCCTGCGGTATCTGCCACAGCGATTCAGTTGTAAAGGAAGGCTTGTTTCCCGGTCTTCGATATCCTCGCATTCCTGGACACGAAGTTGCGGGCCGCATCGACGCGGTCGGCGCTGACGTCACCAATTGGAAACCCGGCCAGCGTGTAGGAGTAGGATGGCATGGTGGCCACGACTTCACCTGCGATGATTGCCGCCGTGGCGACTTCATCAATTGCCAAAATAAGAAAATCACCAGCGTCACGCACGACGGGGGATACGTGGACTACATGGTCGCCCCCGCCGAATCGGTAGCAGCGATTCCGGAGGACCTTCCCGCGGCGGATGCCGGACCGCTGATGTGCGCCGGCATCACCGTTTTCAACGCGCTGCGCAATACGGGAGCGACCGCCGGACAGACGGTCGCCATTCAGGGCATCGGCGGACTGGGCCATCTGGGAGTGCAGTATGCAAAGCAAATGGGTTTCCGCACCGTCGCCATCGGTAAGGGAAAAGACAAAGAACCGCTGGCCCAGAAGTTGGGTGCACATCACTACATCGACACCGCGACCGAAGATCCCGTCGCGGAACTCAAAAAGGTCGGCGGGGCAAGTGTAATTCTCGCTACGGCACCCGACTCTAAAGCTATCTCTAAATTGGTGGACGGCTTGGCCAGCAACGGCAAGCTCGTCGTAGTAGGTGTAGGCCCCGATCCGCTGGCGGTCGCTCCGATTCAATTGATCTTTGGCAACAAATCGATCAAAGGCTGGGCTTCAGGAACTGCGAAAGATTCGGAGGACACTCTCAATTTCAGCGCGCTCACGGGAGTACGCCCGATGATCGAAAAGTATCCGCTTGAAAAAGTGGCCGAGGCGTATGACCAGATGATCAGCGGACGTGTCCGGTTTCGCGTGGTGCTGACGATGGTTTAGTCGCCAGTGGTTGGTGGCTAGTGGTTAGTGGTTAGTGGTTAGTGGTTAGTTGAACCAGACCTGTCACACATCCGACTAGCCACCAGCCACTAGTCACCAACCACTGCTTTATCGCAGTTCGTCCATGCACTTGGCCAGCACTTCCCTGCTCGGGCGCGTCACCGACTGCGGCAAACTCGCCAAAGGTTGGTCCGTGACGTTGAGCATGTCGATAAAGTTCGGCGCCTTTTCATCGATATAAAACACGCCAGTCAGCACGTCGCCTTTGGCGTGCGACTGCATCAATCGCTGCACCGCCTGAACTTTATCCGTGGGATCGTAATTCTCCTCCAGCTTGCGGAGCCGGAGACTTGATCCATCGTGCATTTTGACTTCGAGCGTCGTCCCGGGATCGTAATCCACGTTAATTTCCTCAAACGACGGCACGAAGCTGACTTCATTCACCGGTTCGTCATGTGCCTGCATGTATTTATAGGACTTCGTTGATCCCTCGTGATCGTTGAAGGTAACGCAAGGCGAGATCACATCGAGCATCACGGTGCCGCGATGCGCGATCGCGGCCTTGAGCATGGTGTGCAACTGGCGTTTGTCGCCGGAGAACGAGCGCCCCACGAACGTCGCTCCGAGTTGAATCGCCATGGCACAGGTATCGACCGGAGGCAGATCGTTGACCACGCCATTCTTCAATCTCGATCCCACGTCGGCCGTCGCCGAAAATTGTCCTTTTGTCAGCCCGTAGCAGCCGTTATCTTCGATGATGTAAATGATCGGCAGATTGCGGCGCATCAGGTGAATGAATTGTCCGGCACCGATGGAGACAGTGTCGCCATCACCGCTGATGCCGAGCGCGAGCAGGCTCTTATTCGCCAGCATCGCTCCCGTAGCCACCGAAGGCATACGGCCGTGGACGGAATTGAAGCTGTGAGCGCGGCTCATGAAGTAGGCCGGAGTCTTCGATGAACAGCCGATTCCGCTCATCTTTGCTAAGCGCTCTGGCTGCACTCCCATTTCGTACATCGCATCCAGGATGCGTTCTGAAATTGCGTTGTGCCCGCAACCGGCGCAGAGTGTGGTCTTGCCGCCGCGATAATCGAGCACCTGCAATCCAATACGATTGACTTTCGGAGCCGGAGTGGGTGTAGGAGCCGTGGGTGTGGTCGCCATTTTACTTGCCCTCCATCATCATGAGTTCATCGGTGACGGAGCGCGCGTCAATCGGCAATCCGTGAATGTGACAGATCGAACGCAAGCGCGGGGTTAATTCCGGCCTGATGTCGAGCTTGAGCAGGCTAGCCAGTTGTCCGTCGCGGTTTTGTTCGACAACATAGACTCGGTCGTGCTTTTCGATAAATTCGTGGACTTCGCGCGAAAATGGATACGCCCGCACGCGAAGATAGTCTGTCTCCAGTTTGTGCTCCGCCAGCAACTGATCGCGCGACTCAGTGATCGCCCAGTGCGTGGTGCCGTAGCCGAGAATGCCGATTTTCGATTTTCCGTTGGCCACGACTTCCGGCCGTGGCACGGCTGAGCGAGCGGTCTCAAACTTTTTGTTGAGACGCTCCATGCCGCGTTCGAAATCGTCTGGACGCTCGCTGTATTGCGCTTTTTCGTTGTGCCCGCTGCCGCGAGTGAAATAGGCGGCCATCGGATGGTCCGTCCCGGGCAGCGTGCGATAGCCGATGCCGTCGCCGTCGACGTCTTTGTAGCGACTAAATCCGCCACCTAGCTTTTCGAGATCCTGCTTGCTAAGGACTTTGCCACGATCGAAGGGCTTGTCCGGATATTCGAAGGGATCCGACATCCAGTTATTCATGCCGAGATCAAGGTCGGACATGACAAAGACCGGAGTCTGAAAACGCTCGGCCAAATCGAAGGCGTCCGCCGCCATCGTGAAGCACTCCGTGACCGAGGACGGGAACAGCATGATGTGTTTGGTATCGCCATGCCCGAGAAAGGCTGCAAAAAGCAGATCGCCCTGCGAAGTGCGCGTGGGCAGACCGGTGGATGGCCCCACGCGCTGGATGTCCCAAATTACCGCGGGAATTTCGGCGTAGTAGGCATAGCCGGCGAATTCGGCCATCAACGAGATCCCCGGGCCCGCCGTGGCCGTCATGGCGCGCGCGCCAGCCCATGAAGCTCCAAGAACCATGCCGATGGCTGCCAGTTCGTCTTCGGCCTGCACGATGGCAAACGTCGCCTTGCCCTCGGCGTCGAGACGGTATTCCTTCATGTAATCGATCAGAGTCTCGACCAGCGACGACGAAGGCGTGATCGGATACCACGTCACGACAGTGCACCCGGCAAACATACAGCCCAACGCGGCGGCGGAGTTGCCGTCGACAATGATCTTGCCCGCGGTCTTATTCATGCGCTGGATGTAGTAGGGATCGCGCTTCTGCAAATTAGTGGCGGCGTAGTCATAGCCAGCCTTGGCCGCGCCCAGATTCAAGGTCGCCGCTTTCACTTTGGAAGCAAACTGCCTGCGAATCGCCTTCTCGACCTCGGCAAAATCGATCTGCAGCAACTGCGCGGCGACGCCGACGTAAATCATGTTCTTGATCAGCTTGCGCAGTTTGGCTTCCGAGCAAACTTCGGCGACGAGCTTGTCGTAGGGGACCGCGTAATAAGTCAGATCATCGCGAACCTTGTCGAGCGCCAAAGGTGCGTCGTAGAGGACGGCCGCTCCGGGAGCCAGCGTCTTAACATCGTCCTGCGCGGTCTCCGCGTTCATCGCGATGAGCAGGTCGATTTCTTTCTTGCGGGCGATGTAGCCATCTTTATTCGCACGGATCGTGTACCAGGTCGGCAACCCGGCGATATTCGACGGGAACAAGTTCTTGCCCGAAATCGGCACGCCCATCTGGAAAATGCTGCGCAGCAAAACCGTATTGGAACTCTGCGATCCCGAGCCATTGACCGTCGCGACCTGAATGCTCATGTCGTTGACGACGCGACGCTGCCCCAATTCGCCCGAAGACTCCCGGGGCACTATATCTGTAGTGGCCATCCCTTACCTTTCCCGCAACCACGCAAAGCTTAACCCGGGCAAACGCACCCGCCAGCCCACGAAGTGAAGAGTGAAAACCCTTCATTATACGCGACCACAGGCGTGAGGGATAAATTGACCAAGTCTTGACCGCAGCGTGACAAGCCACTTCTCGGAACCACTTATTTTCGTTTTGCGGTGGGCACATTTCCAGCTCGCGGGACCACCGACAATCAATCCTTAAAAACGGAGTTTAGAACATGACACGAGAAAATCTCCCAGCTGCGTCGACTGAAACGTCAGACTCTCCATCCGCCTCAACGTCGAAAAGCGGCGTCCAACGACGATCTTTTCTCAAGGGTATAGGTGTCGCCGGGGCTGCCCTCTCCGCCGGATCGTTGCTGGCAACTGTGGGCGAAGCAGAGGCTCACGCCCAATCGCCAAAAAGTCTTACTTCCGGAGATGCTGCCATCCTTCGATTTTTGGCGGCCGCGGAACTTCTGGAAACCGACCTGTGGCAGCAATACGCCGAGTTGGGAGGAGTCACTGCCGGAAAGCAGAATCCTTACCAGAAGGCTCTCCAGAAGCTCGATGGCGACGGGTCGCAGTACATAACCAGCAACACTCTTGACGAACTCAGCCACGCCCAATTCTTAAACGCGTATCTTCTCTCGAAGGGGGCGGAGCCTGTCGACCTGGATGCCTTCCGAACTCTACCAAGCAGCGAGGCCGCGGGCGCGCAGAACATCGGCCGTCTGACGAATCTGATGAATCTGACCGTGGACACGAGTTGGTATACGCGCTATCGCAGCACTGACAATCCAGATCTCGGCGGCACCTTTCCCCAAGCCATCGACTTGGTGAACGTGCCGGGGATTCCGCGAACGAACGACGATTTCGCTCCTGCCGACCACGTTCAGGCGATCGCCAACACAGCAGCCTTCCACTTCGCGATGATCGAGCAAGGAGGCAGCACGCTCTATTCAGCGATGGCGCAGAAGGCGAGCAACCTGGAAGTTCTGCGAGTCGTCGTTAGCATCGGCGGCGACGAAGTGGCCCACTTCCTGGAATGGGTAGATTTCGCGGGCAACGGCGTGCAGGCGCCAATCGCTCCCTTCACGGATCCCACCAACGGGCTCACCTTTCCGGATTTCAATGCGACCGGGAATCCCTTGCTGCAAACCAACCTCATCTTCCCTGTACCGTGCGAATTCATCAGCGCGAATCTGCCACGGTGCGCCGTGATTCGGCCGACGAATCCAAAAGGGATCGCCATGGGTGTAGTTAACTTCCTCACCGGAACTGGGCTCTTTACTGGTCAAACCCCGGAGTTCTTTAAGGCTCTGACCGCGCTGGCCAAACAAGCCGACGCGGCGCAACGCGGCTTCTGATCGGCTGAAACTCTCTTCCTTGGGCGCTGTGCCAGCAGCCGCGAGGCACAGCGCTTTTTCGATTTTGCATTGAATTTCGTATAGCGCTATTCACCAATCTATCTCTAGTCAGGAGCAGGTATGTTCGAGGGACTGTTTCAGCCGATGCATCTGTTGGTAATTTTCGGAATTGCGTTGTTCGTCTTCGGTCCTAAAAAGCTGCCGGAACTGGGCAAAGGAATCGGCGACGGCATCCGTGGCTTTAAGACTGCGATGAAAGGTTCGGAGGCTGCGTCAGCCGATGGCGTGAAAACGAACGCAAAGGAGCCCCCAGCCGAACTTTTGTAACTTCGTTTCCCTCGCGCCCGTCTTTGCTTCGGTCATAATAGACAGATGACTGGCAGTTCCACGTCCACAGGTGAGGGAGAGCAAAACTGCAAGGTGGCGTTGCTCGGCTTCGGTACCGTCGGTAGTTCGGTGGCCAAGATTCTTTGTGAGCGGTCGAATACTCACCTGCGCCTAACCCACGTCCTTAATCGCAATGTGGCGCGGAAAAAAGTCGATTGGCTTCCTACCTACGTCAAATGGACTGAAAATATCGACGATATTCTCAGTTCTGACGTCGACATCGTGGTCGAAGTGATGGGAGGCCTGCAGCCCTCCGAAGACTGGATGCGGCGCACGCTGGCGGCTGGCAAATCGGTGGTGACGGCCAACAAACAAGTGATCGCGCGATCAGGACCAGAGTTAATCGCCCTGGCGCGCAAGATGAAGCAGCAGATCGAGTTTGGCGCTTCGGTGGCCGGCGGCGTCCCCGTGATTTCCGGAGTTCATGAAGGGCTGGCCGGGGACGAGCTTTTTAAAATCTGTGGCATCTTGAATGGCACCTGCAATTATATTCTTAGCCAAATCGAGAGCAACGGCGTTTCTTTTGCGGCGGCACTGAAGGAAGCACAAAAACTTGGCTTCGCTGAGGCCGATCCGACTGAGGATGTTGAAGGCCTCGACGCGCGCGCCAAACTCGCCATTCTGGCGCGCGTCGGACTGCACTGCAACGTCAAGCCCCAAAGCATCGAAACCCGCTCCATTTCGGCGATTGACGCCATCGACTTCGAATACGCAAAGCAGCTCGGCTGCACGATTCGCCAGATTTCGCTGGCTGAGTTAAGGGGCGGTCCGAGCGGCGAAAATACGAGCGGTGAAGAACTGTTCGCCAGTGTGCGTCCGGCGCTGGTCGAGATCTCATCGCCGCTGGCACGAGTGGAAGGCAGCCGGAATCTGGTAATGTCTACCGGAAAGTATGGCGGCGAAACGTTGTTTGGCGGCCACGGAGCCGGAGGAAATCCGACAGCCGTTGCCATCGTGTCGGATATTCTCGCCATCGCACGCGCCAAGCATGGCGAACTCAACCACGCAGGGCAGCCGGCTGCAAAATCCCCCATCGTGTCGTCGGACTTTACGGCCAAGCATTATCTGCGTTTTTTCGTGCGCGATCAGCCCGGGATCATCGCAAGTCTGGCGACAATTCTTTCCGAGAGCGGAATCAACATCGACTCAGTGCTACAGAAGCCCGGCTGCGAAAAATCTCACCTGCCGTTTCTGATTACGCTCGATGAATGCAAGGCGTCACTGGTGGAGCGGGCGCTCGGCAAGATCGACGAACTGGATTTCATGGCGCAGCCATGCTTGCATCTGCCGATTCTGTGAAGCGCTAGACATCCTCACGGAGACCAGGGATTGACGAGGGGAATCGCTGTATCTTCGAAGTGAAGGGTGTTGCGGGTGGCAAGCGTAGCGTGCTGGGCGAGCGCAATCCCAGCGATCATCGTGTCCCGCATGTCTACAGGACGCCCTTTCGTTTTTCGAATGGCCATCAGTTCCCCGGCATGAAGCGCGGCGCTGGCATCAAACGAGACTATCCGTTGGCCTATTCGATCAAATACTAGCTCGAACGCATCGAGCAAAGCAGAGCGCCGTCTTCCATCGGCGAGTATCTGCAACCCGTAGCGAACTTCGAATAAGGTCACTGAAGTTGTCCAAACCGATGTTCGCGGCTGCCGATCCAGCCACGCTATAACAGTTTTGTCAGGTGATTGATGCATCAGTGCCGAAAGCACGTTCGTGTCGAGAATGATCATTTCTCGAACGTCAAGGGCTCGATCTCGTGTCCACGCAGTTCAGCAATATCGGATTCAAGCCCCACTTTCGAAAACAGGCTGGCGATTTCCGTGCCCAAGCCGCCTGCAGAGGAAGACTCCTCGTTGACCGCGCTACGCAGAATGTCGCGTACCTCCTCTTCCATGCTGTGGCCATTACGGCGAGCACGGCGCTGCAGTCGCACTTTGACAGAATTATCGATATTACGAACTATGAGTTGGGCCATGGCCATCCGCCATACGATGATATCACGATATCATGAATAGCAATCGGGTACAATATACTCCGGGGCCCGGTAAACCTATGAAATAGCGGGGGATACTCCGTAGCGTCTACGCTTCCACCTGGAAGAACTGGGCCATATCGCGGAATTTCTTGTAGCGCGTTTCGAGCAGTTCAGCCACCGGCACGGACCGCAACGCTCCCAGGTGCTGCTGCAACGAGGCGTCGAGCAACTCGGCCGCTTGCGCGTGGTCGGAGTGAGCGCCTCCGGGAGGCTCGGGGATGATGCCATCGATGCAGCCGAGTTCGTTCAAATCTTTTGCGGTGATCTTCATGGCTTCGGCGGCCAGATCTTTTTTGCTGGCGTCGCGCCACATGATCGAAGCGCAACCCTCGGGAGAGATAACCGAGTAGACCGAATTCTCCATCATCAAGACGCGGTCGGCCACGGCAATCGCAAGCGCGCCGCCGCTACCGCCGACGCCGATGACGGTTGCTACAATCGGCACTTCCAGGCGCGCCATCTCGAGCAGGTTGCGCGCAATCGCTTCTCCCTGGCCCCGTTCTTCGGCGTGCAATCCAGGATATGCGCCGTCGGTATCGACAAAGGTGAAAATCGGACGCTTGAATTTTTCAGCAATCTTCATCACGCGCAATGCTTTGCGATATCCCTCGGGATGGGGCATGCCAAAGTTGCGATAGACGCGTTGCTTGGCGTCGCGTGCCTTCTGTTGCCCTACAATGACGACTTCTTCGCCGTGAAAACGCGCCATCCCGCACACAATCGCCGGATCGTCGCGGAAACCGCGATCTCCGTGAATTTCGCTCCAGTCGGTAAAAATGCGCTCGATGTAGTCGAGCGTGTACGGACGCTGCGGATGCCGGGCCAGTTCTGTTCGCTCCCAGGCATTGAGGTGCGAAGAAATCTCACGGCGAAGATCGTTGACGCGCGCGTTCAGCGCCTCGATCTGGCGCAGCGCCTCCGCATTCTGACCTTCCACGGCCTGGAGACGAGTGATCTGCTCTTCGATTTTTCCCAGCTCTTGTTGCGCCTTCAGTGCAGAATCCATCTTGATGACGTTCCCATTTTTCCTGGTACGGTGCGTTTCCACCATCGACAGCATGAAGTCGGTGCCCGTAACAGAGTCGCTCTCAGCGCCGTTTGCGTTGTTCGCAACCGGCTTATCGGTTTTGTCTTTACGCGGTTTTATTTTCACGCGCCTCATGGGCTGCCGACTTGGTTAATTATTTTCTTCTTTTGCAGATCAGCCAATTACCCGTACGCTGCCGCGTCCGCAGAGTTCTTCGACGCGGCCCAGAAAACTGCGGTCCGGCATCACATTATAGCCTTCGGCTTCCATCACCACCATGAAATCACCTTCGCGCTCAACGTCAAAGAGAACTTTGGCCTCGCCCTTGCGCTCGTTGCAGAGCGCATACAGCGCATCAACGGTGCCATCGTTTGCGCTACCGAGAGGGATTCGAATGCGCAGCGCCTTCGGCAACGGCACTCGCGCTTCGTCGAGCGGAATGATTTCGTTGGCAGTGACCTTGGGATTCGCCCCCTCTTCGATGCGCACTCCACCGCGAATGAGAACAGGAACCTCAAGCTTTACCTTCTCGGCTAACTTACGGTAGGCCTCGGGGAACACCAGCAACTCGACCTTGCCCGACATGTCTTCGAGCGCGGCCTGCGCCCAGAGTTCGCCGCGCCTCGACTTCGCAACCCGTAAACCCGAAATCAAGCCGGCGGTTGTAATGTTCTCGTCTTTGTTCGTTGACTTTTTCATCGAGGCAATCTCTTGCGTCGACAGCGCGTTCAAGTCGGCGAGTTTGTCTTTGTACTTCTCCATCGGATGTCCGGTAATAAAGAATCCGAGGATCTCTTTTTCCGCCGCGAGGCGCGTGTGTTCATCCCAGTCCGGGGTATTCGGGAGCGCGTCGTTGGCCTCCTGGGCGGTCTCATCGGCAAAGACGCCGAAGAGTCCATGCTGACCGGATTCGGCATCGCGCTGCGCTTTCTGCGCGTGCTCGATCGCCGAATCGAGCGCCTGCATGAGCTGTGCGCGGCGCCCGAAGCTATCCATGGCACCGCTCTTGATCAGCGATTCCAGCACTCGTTTATTCAACAAACGCAGATCGACTTCTTCGCAGAATTCGTAAAACGACTTGAAATTTCGTCCCAGCTTTTTCCGCGCCACGACAATCGACTCGATTGCATTTCCGCCGACGTTCTTCACCGCTGCCAGACCAAAACGAATCGCCTGCCCATGCGGAGTGAAATTCGCGTCACTGACGTTGATGTCGGGAGGCTCGACCGCAATTCCCATCTCGCGGCACTCATTGATGTACTTCACGACGCTGTCCGTGTCGCCCGTAATCGAGGTCAGCAGCGCCGCCATAAAGTCCACCGGATGGTGCGTCTTCAAATATGCGGTGTGATAAGCCAGTAGCGCGTACGCCGCTGAGTGCGACTTGTTGAATCCGTATCCCGCGAACTGCGCCATGAGATCGAAGATCTTCTCGATTTTCTTTGCGGGAAATCCTCGCTGCGTAGCTCCCTGTACAAAGCGTTCGCGCTGCGCCGCCATTTCTTCTGGCTTTTTCTTGCCCATCGCGCGCCGCAACAGGTCGGCTTCTCCGAGAGAGTAGCCGGCGATCTTGTTCGCCGCTTGCATCACCTGTTCCTGATAAACAAACACGCCGAGCGTCTCTTCCAAAATTTCTTTAAGCTCGGGCAGATCGTACTCGATCTTGCGGCGCCCATGCTTGCGCTCGATGAAGTCGTCGATCATCGCCATTGGCCCGGGTCGATAAAGCGCATTCAAGGCGGTAAGATGTTCGATCGAGTTGGGCTGATAGCGGCGCAAAACATCGCGCATGCCCGACGATTCGAACTGAAATACGCCCGACGTTAATCCTTTGTGGAAGACTTTCTCGTACGTTGTTTGATCTTCGAGCGGAATATCCTCAAGGGTTAAATTCGTCCCCTTCTGCGCAATCAACTTCACGGTGTCATCAAGAATAGTGAGTGTGGTCAGCCCTAGAAAATCCATCTTCAACAGGCCCATCTTTTCGATGGCGTTCATGTCGAAGGCGGTGACAATTTCGTCGTTCTTCGTTTTATGCAGCGGCACCAGCTCAATGAGAGGACGAGGTGAAATCACCACGCCCGCCGCATGCACGCCAGAATTCCGAACCAACCCCTCCAGCTTCAAAGCTGTGTCCATCAACTGCCGAACCTGCGGATCTTTCTGATAGGACTCCTGCAGCGCAGCGGACTCCGTGAGCGCATCCTTCAACTTGATATTCAGCGTAGTGGGGACCATTTTCGCGATGCGATCCACGTCGCTGTAAGGCATGTCCATGGCGCGTCCGACGTCTTTGATCGCAGCCTTGGCCGCCATGGTGCCGAACGTAATAATCTGCGCGACATTTTCACGCCCGTATTTACGGGTGACATATTCGATGACTTCGCCGCGGCGGTTCATGCAGAAGTCGATATCGATATCGGGCATGGAAATACGTTCGGGATTCAGAAAGCGCTCGAACAGAAGCTCATGCTGCAAGGGATCGATATCGGTGATGCCCAATGAATATGCGACCATGGAGCCAGCTGCCGATCCACGCCCCGGTCCCACCGGGATACTACATTCGCGCGCATAGCGGATGAAATCCCAGACAATAAGGAAGTAGCCCGAGAACTTCATCTGCTGAATGATTGCCAGTTCGCGCGTCAATCTCTGCTCATATTCCGACAATGAGTGCTTGAGCCGTCCGCCTGCGGCCAATGTCCGCAGCGTTTCCATGCGACGCGCGAATCCCTGCCGGGAGACGTGCTCGAAATAGCTGTCGAGGGTAAATCCGTCGGGCACATCAAAATGTGGAAATGGACTGGGAACTTTTTCCAACCGAAGACTGCAGCGCTCAGCAATGGCCATGGTGCGCGCGAGCACTTGCGGAGCGTCTTTGAAGACCCGCAGCATCTCGTCGCCATTTTTGACGAAGAACTGGTTGCCTTCGAACTTCATCCGGTTGGTCTCTTGAATCGACTTGCCGGTCTGAATGCACAGCATCACATCCTGGGCATGGGCATCATCTTCGCAGAGGTAATGGCTGTCGTTGGTGGCGATCATCGGCAGACCAATTTCTTTTTCCAACTGGAACAGACCCGCATGGATGCGGTGTTCCATTTCCAGTCCCTGGTCCTGAATTTCAAGAAAGAAATTGTCTTTGCCGAAAAGTTCGCGATAGAAACCAGCCGCCGAGCGCGCTGCCTCGTAATTCCCTTCCGTGAGGCGCTCGGCCACCTCGCCTTTCAAACAACCAGAAAGGCCGATCAGCCCTCTTGAATGCTCAGCGAGAAACTTCTTGCTCACGCGCGGCTTGTAATAGAAACCATGCAACGAGGCTTCCGACGTGATCTTCACCAGGTTGCGATAGCCTTCCTCGTTTTCGGCTAGAACGAGAAGGTGGTTATACGTATCGCCGTCGGGAGGAGTACGCGTGATGACGTGGTCGTCTTTCTTGCAGATGTAGAGTTCGCAGCCGACGATCGGTTGGACTCCGGCCTTGTGCGCGGCATTCACAAAATGGACCGCGCCAAAAATATTGCCGTGATCGGTCATGGCGACCGCCGGCATGCCGAGTTCGTGAACCCGCTCGACGAGTTTTTCGACGTCGCAAGCGCCGTCGAGCATGGAGTAGTCGCTATGGAGATGCAGGTGGACGAATTCGGTCATCTTTGTTGTCAAGGGATCAAAAATAATCTATGTTGCGGCCATTCTAATGGCCAATGAAGCCGTGGCGGCGGCTAATTTATCCACAGGAGTGAAGGCCAGACTGGCGTAAGAATTGAAGCATTGCTTACTGCCCTTCGTCCCTATTGGCCTTCGGCGGCTCGCGGCAAGCGGAAGTCGACTCCGCGGTCGTCGTTGGCCTTGGTGGTGGCTGGAATATCGAGTTGCGCGAGCGAAATCTTCTCCGACCGCTGCGGAGAAAACACCCACAGCGTCTTGCCGACAATCGCGTAGTTTTGAATTTCGCGCTGATGCTGGTCACGGAACACGAGCACCGTCGGCGGATCGGCCGGAGCTTGCTCCCGGCTCGTCTGCATCGCCGCCCTCGACGGCGGCCCATATGTGGGCTGCGCATAGGCGTCCTGCTCCTGCTGGCGCACGCGCTGCTCGTCGAGATTCTCGGCGTTCATCTCACTGGCTAAACTTCGTTCGCGCTCCGCGTCTCCGTCATAGGAAGACGAATCCCACCACCAATAGGGATCGTAGTAGCCGTAGAGAGGATAGCCGTAAAAAGGATAGCCATAGCCTCGGCAACCGTAGCAGCGATTGCCGTACCGATACGAGTAGATTCGCGGGCCGTGAACGTTGCGATTCCAGGAAGAAGATGAACGCGATCCTGAGGCAACATGAATGCTGCTGCCACGCGCAGCAAACGAACCGCCATGGAAGCCACCTGCCGCTGACATCCCGCCAGCGTGGCCGCTAAAGCCAGAGTGCCCGCTGAATCCACCATGGCTGCCGCCAGACGTGTGTCCGCCGCGCTGAGCGCGCAAAGGCAGCAACGAGATGACAACGAGGAACGCCGCGAGAGTAAGAAGGCGACGCATGGCTCTATTATAAGCCTTTGGCGGCGCGACAAACTGGTTAATTGCGTTCTATTTCTTCTTGTTTTTCTTCTGTTTAGACGAGTTCGTTTTAGCCGCAGGCTTGGCGGACGGTTTCGCAGCCGCTTTGGCCGGCACAGCTTTCGCAGACTTGCCGATCTTTTCGGCGACTACGGGTTTCGCTGGCGCCGCAGCCTTTGCTGGCGCGGATTTCGGGACCGGAGCTTTCGCCGGCACGGATTTTTCCGCAACGGACACGGCCGCGACTGCCGCAGCTTTTCCCTTCCCCTTGCCAGCCTTCCCAGCGGGCGCGGCTGGTGGCGCAGCCGCAGCTGCGGCGGCAGCGGCCTTCGCTCCTCTGCCTCTTTTCGCGGGAGGCGGTGGTGGCGGCGGTGGTGGTGGCGGGGCCAGCGGCTTCAGAAATTTGAGCGTCTCGGTTCGCGAACGCAGTTTGCCGTCCAACAGAAGCATGAAAACATCGTTCGCTATCTTCGGATAATTCGCCATCTGCGGCGTGATGTGCAACTCGGTCATCTCGAGCAGAGGAACTTTCTGTTGCACCTGGCGCCATTTGGTGAAGAAGTTTTTGATCTTCTGCTGCACCGCCTGCTGCCGCGCCGTGATTGCCAGAAACAGGATCATCTCCGGACGCGCTGACGACAACAATTGCCACGTCCGCGAAGGAGTCGCGGCTTCCTTACCCGACAACCGCTTGGCCAGCGAATGGGCGTTCGCATCGAGATCTTTCCACGCCTCGACCAAGTCCTTGCGCGGAATCGCTCGCCGCAACTCAGAAATGTCCTTATCGCCCAGGCGCTCGGTCAGGAAATGCAGCACTGCAGGCGCGACATCGGGTGTATAGCCCAGCTCGTTCATCTGCTGCCGGGTCTTCATCAGAGCGCCGAGGCCAGCCGTATCTGCTTTGGCTGAACTCCAGTGCGCATTAAGCACTTTCAGCCATCCCTCTTTCTCGTACGCCTTCAAGACGCCGAGCGCATCGTCCTCATAGGCTAGCTGCTCGATCTCGTACCCGATAGTCGAGTTGCGTATGTGTTCGATGTAGTTATTTTCTTTGCCCGACACATACCGCGCCTGCGTGCGCTCCTCAAGCGGCCAGTGGAAGCGCGTGGTGAAACGGGTAGCGCGGATCATGCGCGACGGGTCTTCGAGAAACGCGTAGTTATGCAGCACGCGGATCACCTTGGCCTCGATGTCCGCAACACCGTTGAAGGGATCCATCAACAACCCACGCGATCCCTCATTCAACGACAAGGCCATCGCATTGACGGTGAAGTCGCGGCGGCGCAGGTCTTCGATAATCGTGGCTGGAGCCATCTGCGGAGCCTTGCCGGGCTTGTCGTAGTGCTCCGAGCGCGCCATCGCAATCTCGGCGCGAACTCCTCCAGGCAATGTCAGCAGCAAGGCGCGCGTTTCGCTATCGGCGTCGCCAACGACGGCTCCGGCCTTCTCCAGATCTTTCTGCAGCTTGAGGGCGTTGCCCTGGACGGTAAAATCCAGATCGCGGATCGGAAAGCCGGTGATAATGTCGCGGACTGCGCCGCCGGTGAGGTATAGATTCATCCCCGCCGATTTGGCGGCGTCTGAAACCAGGGTGACGGCCTTCTGTTGGTCCGGGGAGAGCCGGGTTTCTAGCGTATATAAGTAATCGGCCATGCCTTCCTAGTCGCCTGACGGTGGGAGCCTTACGTAGACTCGACCGGGCGTTATCCACAAGATTTCCACAGGGAAACCGCTCGCCACCGGCGAGCCGTCGGCATGCTGGAATCTAACTGACTCTAGATAATAGACTTATACCCTAAACACACAATTCCAGCAAACTGTAGAAAATAACACAAGGTTTACAGTTTGGCTACTGTGAAGGCACTTACTGTCCGGATTCACGAGAAGAGTGCGAGAATCGGTCTGTGCACGGAGCGGACACTCTTGTCCGCAGCATTTGACGTAGACTTTAATGCTGATCTTGAATGCTGATCTTGCAGGTTGATCTTGCAGGACGGACGCTTCAACTCTAACCGATGATTTCTTAGCCCGATGCCCTCGACCCACAAGAAAGTTATCGTGCGGAAAAACGACCGCGACTCCATCAGCGGCTTCGTGTCTCCGGCGAATTATGTTGTCGAAGGCAAACTCGAACTGCTCAATACATCGGGCAACGTGGTCGCCATCGACCTGCGCGACATCAAGGCGGTTTATTTTGTCCGTGAATTTTCCGACACCGACCTCATGCTGCGTAAGACCTTCGCCACCCGTCCAAGAACCGAGGGCCTCTGGGTCCGCTTGAAGTTCAAAGACAGCGACGTGATCGAAGGCATCTTGCCGAACGATCTCACCCAGAACCCGGCCGAAGGATTTCTGCTCAACCCTCCCGATCTCCGGTCAAATACGCAGCGAGTCTTCGTGCCGCGCGACGCGCTAACATCGCTGACGGTTCTGGCGGTAATCGGCTCGGCCAACCGCCGGAGAAAAGGCGGTCAGCCAGATACGCGGCAGGTCACCCTGTTCGAGCAATGACTCGAGCAAGAACCGAGCCACCCCTCATGCTCTCAGTTGCAATTTAGGAAAAACGGCGCAAGCGTCATCAGCAGCATGAGGCGAGTCCACTCCCATGCGGTCATGTCCGACTTGTAGGCGACGTTTTTGCCGACTTTGGTCTTACGCTCCACTACATGAACCGGCACGTCGAATTGCAATTCCTGCTCAGATGAGACTCCCGACTTACTGACGGACTGGAATCTCAACTTTCCTTTGAGTACGTAATTTCCGGCCGCAACGCTCGGATGTGCCCACAACCTGAAATGGAACTCTGCCGTGCCTGGCCCCATCACGAAATCCGGCGCGCGCCCATCAAGTCTTTCCTTCTTGACCGGCCCATAAACAATCCTCTGCGCAACCAGCCCCTCTGGTGATTCGATCTCGAATTTCGTTGCCTCAACCCGTCCGTTGCGAGGCGAGGGCGCTCCCCAATAGAGGGCCTCATTTCCGGAGTCCGCCGAATCAACCTTCGCCCGTATGAAAAACCCTTCCTCCGTTCCGCGACGAAGTTCCGAGTATTGCGAGTCGACTAGCACTCGCTGCGCCCGCTCCGTTTCAATGTGCTCCCGAATTGGGCCCCCTTGGCGAACAGAGGTCCCGTCCTGCGCCTGAGCCATCGTCACGAGCAAAAGCACAACTACGATTGTGCGCTTCATGTGCACCTCCTCATGCGCGCTTTTTCGCACAAGGGCATGGGCAGTGACAATGCACGAGCGCTCAATTCCATCTCAACCGCTAAGCGCTTTCCAATCTGACGCTTGACCAGGCAAATCAAGGCCGTTGCGACGTGCGTCCCGACCTCCGTTACAATCTTCCTTCACCCAAGGTGCGTTCCTATGAAACTTTCCAAGATTTCTGAAGCGCTGGGCACCAAACTGGAAAATGCTTCACCCGAAACCGAAATCACCTCCGTTGCAGGCATAGAAAGTGCCGCCCCTGGCCAGTTGACCTTCGTCTCGAACCCGAAATACAACAATGCCGCGAAGACCACCCAAGCCTCGGCCGTGATCGTTTCTGAAAACTTCCCCGCCTTATCTACGGGAATGTTGCGCACCAAGAATCCTTATCTAGCATGGGCCAAGGCTGTCGAGCTGTTCTACCATCCGCCACACTATGCTCCCGGTGTTCACTCGACCGCAGTCATCCATCACACCGCGAAGGTCGGCAAGCATGCGCATATCGGCGCCTATGTGGTGATCGACGAAGACGCCGTTATCGGAGACAATGCCGTCCTGCTGGCACACGTCGTCATCTATCGTGGAGCCACGATCGGAAACAATTTCTTCGCCCACGCTCATGCTGTGGTCCGCGAATTCTGCCAGCTTGGAGACAACGTGCTCCTGCAAAATGGCGCGATCGTCGGCTCGGACGGTTTTGGCTTCGCCAAAGACGACGAAGCTCACTGGCACAAAATTGTGCAGTCCGGCAATGTGGTCGTAGATAGCGACGTAGAAATCCAGGCCAACGCCTGCATCGACCGCGCCAGCATCGGAGAGACGCACATTGGCCGCGGATCGAAACTCGACAACATGGTCCACGTCGGCCATAGCTGCGTTATCGGCCAAGACTCCCTTCTCTGTGCCCAAGTCGGGCTCGCCGGCACAACCGACGTTGGCAACCACGTCGTCCTGGCTGGCCAGGTAGGCTCCAGCGGCCACCTCAAGATCGGGGACGGCGCCATCGCGATCCCTCAAAGCGGGATAGCGCAAGATGTAGCGCCCGGAGCTATGGTCAGTGGCACCCCCTCCATCGATCACCGCTTGTGGTTGAGGTGCTGCGCGGCTTACAAGAGGCTCCCCGAACTGGTGGAGGTACTGCGCGCACGCAGTGGCGATTGATCGTCGTCAACGCTGGTGACCGTATCTCGTTCGGCGGTGCTGCCTCAGGCATAAAAAAGGCCCTCTCCCCATTGATCGGGAGAGGGCCTTTGCAATCTGGACGTGTTTTAGTCGTCCAGTTCTAATCGTCCAGGTCGACTTTGGCCGGGGCCGCGCGGTTGAAGTCAGTCGCCGGGCGAACCGTCTTCTCGCCGGGGTAGGGGCGAATGAATCCGGTGGCTTCGTACCAGTTCAGGTGGTTGACGGTGTCGGAGTCTTCGGAGTCTGGCGTGTGCTGTTTGCCAGCGAAAACCTCGGTCTTCTTCTGCATCCAGCCAGCCCGCAGAGCTTTTACGGCATTGCTCTCGGCTGGAGCGGACTGAGCCTTCACTAACTGTGCCTTCTTGACAGGGGCAGCAGGACACGCGGGGATAGCGGTTTGGGTAGGAGTTTGGCTCACACCGGTGCTCAGTGCCAGAGCGTTGGGTACGTGCGTCCATGGCAAGAAGTAGTTCGCCGGGGGGTTATTGACGAAGAGCGTAGTCATTGGCGAGGCAGTGAGGTCGAACTGGTTCATGGGCTTGAGGCCAAGAATCTGCTCGATCGTGCGGGTCATGTTGACCTGCGTGTAGAAATGGCTGTCTTCGGTGACGCCAGCTCCTGTTCCGTCCGGGTTCACTTCCTGGTAGACGTAGGGGCTGACGACATAGCCGGGACTGCGGTGACCGTCGACGTGGTCGACGCCAGTCTGCGCGTCATCTTCCTCGATGAAGATCGCGGAAGAGGACCAGATCGAACTGTGGCTGATGGCGTCGATGTAGCGGCCAAGGGCCAAGTCGTTATCGGCCTGCATGGCTTGTGCGGTCGGCGGCCCGCCGGTGTGGTCGGAGCTGATCCACATGAACTCCAACTGAGGTACGCTGCTGTTGTTTAGGTCATTCTGGAAAACCTGATTCCAGATATCGAAGCGGAACTGGTCAGGAATGCCCAGGTCAAACTGTGGGTAGTTCTGGACAGTATTGTTAATCAGGTTCGGCAGCGGGGAGTGCGAGGCGACGGTGTTGAAGTTGTAGAGCTGGCTCTCAGCGCCACACTCGTAAGCCTGCACGTCGTTGTAGAAGTCGATCCAGAGTGGCTCGGTGGTTGACCCGGTCGGCGTCAGGAACGAGTTGTACTCGATGTACTCGCCAAAGTTCTTGAACGAGACACCGGCCTTTACAGCCACGTCCCACAGGTGGCCGGCCTTCTGGTAGGCGATCGCGTCGCCGCCGTTGGAGGGGTAATCGCGGAGCCAGTCCGGCGACTGGATGTCATCGGAATAAGGAGCCATAGCCTGGACGATCCAGTTGTGACCGTCTGCCGACTGCCGGCTCGGGTCGTAGAAGTTGTCCAAAAGCGGGAAGCGCTCCACAAGCGCATGCGCGTTCGGCGAGACTGGAGTGCTGCCCGCGGCGGAACCGTCGCCGAAGACTGCGAGCGAGGGATCGCCGTTGCCGCCCGCCACATCGCCGATCATCTGATCGTAGGTACGGTTTTCACGGATGATCACGAAGACATGCTTGATCAGCGACGGATCGCCGATTTTGGCCGGGATCGCGACTGGCGCTTTCTTTGGGCTGCCACCGGAGGCGGATTTGATATTTTCCGTGAGATCCCAGTGGTTGTTCTCGGATACCTGCTGGGTCATCGCCAACAGGGTCGAGGTGTTTGGAATGGGAACGATGCTCACCGTGCCGAGATCCTGGTGGGTGTTCAGGTCAGTTACGCCAAACTCCGTGGCATATGAATTTTCAGCTGTGTTCGTCGGGGGAGGCGCCACACCGAAGCCCGTGGTGCCGATGCCTTTGTCGTTGGCCACGAGCAGCTCACCGTCTGCCGCATCCAACACGACCGAGCTGGCACCATAGCCTGCTGGGATCAGTCCGAGGAGTTGCTCAGAGTTGAGGTCGATTACGGCAACCGAGTTAGCAGTGTAGAGAGCAACATAGGCAAGATTGTTCACGGCATCGACGGCGATCGAGTTTGGTCCGGCACCAGCAACGGGTTCACCGGGCACCTTAATGGGCAGTCCAAGGTTGATCGTCTTCGCCACCTTGTTTGTGGTGGTGTCGATCACTGAGATGCTATCGCTATAAGCATTGGCGACGAGGAGGTACTGCCCGTAAAACGCCATGCCCGTAGGGTGAAGACCGACCGAGATGCTGCCGGTGACCGTAAACGTGGACAGGTTCACAACGGAAATGGTGCCGGTGGCCGTGGATCCAGTCGGATTTTCGGCAACGACCGGGGTGCCGTTCGAGTATCCCTGGAAATCTTTCTCTTTCGCGATTCGTCCGGCTTCGTTGGAGACGTAGGCGGTGGTGCCATCGGGCGAGACTACGACGCTATGCGGCACGTTGCCAACGCGGATTTCTGGTCCTTCTTTCGGCGACGATTGGGTGAGGTCGATCTTGGTCAGCGTGTCGTTGTTATCCAGCACCACGTAAGCAGTCTTGGCATCGGGAGAGATCGCGACGCCAGTCGGATAAGAGGTAAATGCTCCGTCTGACACAACCGAGACGGTCTGGCCGCAGGGGATTTCAATGCTGCCAGTGGTCCCCGGAGGGCTGTTTGGGAAGCAGGTGACGGTCGTGAGATAGCCGCCGGCGTTCACGTCGAGGGGAACGCTGACGTGGGCGAAGTCGGAGAGCAAACCCGTCGCGGGATCGACGTTGGCGATGGCTACGAAAGCTGGCCCGAAGCCGCCGTCCTGGCTAAACACCAGGTGCAAGCCATCCGGTGTGTAGGTGATGCCGGTAGAGCTTCCGCTCTTGGAGCCGAACGGTTTGTAGGTTTGCACGACAGCTCCGGTTTGGGTGTTGAAAACGGTAACGGCCTGCGGAGCACCCATTTGAAGAACGGCAGCGGTGTGCGTGCTGCTATTCGGGTTCAAGGCGATGGCCTTGGCGCGCGTCGTGGTGCCGAGGTAGACCGTGGTGCCAGCGGGGGTGATGATCTGGCCATTACTGACGACCCACGGGTTAGGCAAGGTCGAAGGGTAGTTCGGGCCCTGCGACCCGTTCTGGTTCGCGCCTACCTGATAGGTCGGGAACTCTTGAGACTGCCCGAACGCCGAAGCGCTCAGCCCCACTGCCATCGCCAGGACGATGAGTGGCTGCAGCCAACTGATACGAGCCGTTTTTCGTGACATATACATCGCTCTCCTCGTTGATTTTTTGTCGCGCGGCCGGATCGATCGCGCGACCTGAGGGCTATGAACCGAACCACAGCCCCTACTCATAACTAGTGGAGGACCTGTGACGGCACGATGACGGCGACATTACATTTTTGTTATGGATGGGAATTAAAGATCAGCCAAAGGGCCGGACTCTCTGCATGGCGTTATCGGCGAAAATTATCCACAGCTTTTGCCGCGCCCAGCGGGCCTTTTAGGCATATACTTCGCACGCGCAGAGATGCGTGTAAAAGGAGACCCTCCCCCAATGAATAGGAAAGTGGAAGTCCTGCTGACCATCCTTGCTCTGGCTGGTTTGTACAGCGCAATTCCTCAGATCCGCCCTAAACACGCGAACGCTGGTGTTCGAGCGGAACAGGCAGTGCTCGTTGCCGATGGCAGCGATCCGATGCCTTTGTGCCGTAAGAGACAGTGCGGACAATAAAGTAAGCGACGAACAGGTTTCGTTACTGTGAATTCCTGAAATCGTACCGGAATGGCCCAAATTAGCCATTGCGGAGCGGTTGAGGGATAGGTATGCTTCCGACCATTCACCAGCAAATAACGAAATGAACTGGTTAACATACGCAAGTTGGCTGGCCGGTCCCTTGTTGCAGATCACGCTTCTGATCTTCATGGTCCGGCGTGGATATCACACGGCGTTCCCCCGGTTTTTTTCTTACATACTGTTCCAGACGCTGAAATCGGCGTGTTTGTTCGTCGTGTACCACTACTTTCCGAACATTGACTACTTTGACGTCTACTGGACGGGCAACGCCTTAAGCGTGCTTTTCACTGTAGTCGTCATGGACGAAATCCTGCGCAGCCTCTTCAAGGAATATGGAGGTGTTCAGATTCTGGGCACGACCATTTTCCGCTGGTCTTGCGGGTTGCTGTTTCTACTCGCCATCATCGGAGCGTTGTCGAGTGGCGAAAACAACGGGGACCGTGTGGTATCGGTGGTCTTCTCTTTCGATCGCAGTCTGCGCCTAGTGGAAGTTGGTTTGTTCCTCCTCCTGATGCTTCTGTGCCGGATCTTCAAGAATTACTGGCGCCAACCGGTCTACGGCATCGCCGTGGGATTCGGAATCTTCGCCAGCGTCGAACTGATCCTGGTGAGTTTTGTGATGGCGTTTGGGGAGGGTCACGCGGCGACAATCAGCTTGATAAAGAGTGCTGCTTACAACCTGGTAACTGTCGTCTGGATTGGTTACCTGGCCCAGCAACCGCATCTTGTGCCAAGGGTAGAGCCCGTTCCGAGCACGAATCCCCTAGGGCTGACTTTGGCAACATCCGCCGGAGTGCCTGACCCGGATGTCAGCTTCATCTCGAGAGTCGAGCGAACCGTGGACCGCGTGCTTTCCTCGAGTGATTGGTCGAAACCAACTGCGGACGGAACCAGGGTCGTGACGCGGAAACCCGGACCAGAGAAGAGCAAGTAAGGCAGCCGCGACTCGTTAGCTTTCCGTGAAATCCAACTCCTGAGAATTACTCCCGGAAGATCGATTACTCCCGAAGATCGACCGGCAGCCCCCGATTGATCGCGGCCCGCACTTTGGCCATCAGGCAATCACGCTCTCCGAAATCGGCAGGCTCGATGGGATCGTGAAATTCCACCGTCACCGTTCCCGGCCTTATTGCGAAGCGCGCTTTCGGCATCACTTCTTCCGTTCCCGAAATTGTGATCGGCACCACCGGAACCTTGCACTCCTCCGCCAGATAGAACGGGCCTTTTTTGAAGGGCAGCAACTTGCCGTCGAACGAACGCTTCCCTTCCACGTAGATGGTCATGTTGAGTCCCTGCTCGATGGCTTTGACGGCGTCGCGCACCGCCGTGATGCCAGCATCGCGATTTCTGCGGTCGACTGGGACCAGGGAGCCGATCAGCATGATCCGGCCAAGAATCGGGATCTTGAATAATTCTTTTTTGACCATCACCGAGGTCCGCCGCGGAATCAGGGGCAACGTCACCGGTGGGTCGAGATTGGAAATGTGATTCGACATGAAAATGTAGGATCGCGCGGGATCGATTTTTTCGAGGCCGACCGTTCGTACCTTCACTCCGGCGATGCGCACGCCGGTGAAAGCGACCCACATGCAGGTGTTGTACAGAAAACTGATGTCTTTGGTCAGGTAGGTCCACGGGATTCCAAAGAGCGCGGCGAACGGCAGCGCGGCGGCCCAGAACGCCAGTATGGCTATGGTCCGAAACACTTATGTTGTTTCCCCGTGAACCTTCATCGCGCGAGCGTTTGGGCCGAGATCCTGACCGCGCGGATCGTTGAGTGGAAGCTCGCGCAAGCGTTGGGGAAGCTTCTCATAGATGCGGCCAAATCCGCCATTGGAGAGAATGGCAACCACGTCGTGGGCGCGCAGTTCGGGAGCGATCGTGTCTACGATCGCGTCGGCATCCTTGAGAATGCGCGCCTGTTTACCGCGTTGCTGAATTTCATGGACGACGCGATCGAGGTCGAGCCGCTCTGGCTCGGGAATCGCATCCGATCTGAAAATCGCGGCCACGACGATCTGGTCGGCAAAAGATAGGCTCCGTGCAAGCTCATCCTGGAGCACGTTGCGGCGGAGCGTATTCGAACGGGGCTCAAGCACCACCCACAGACGCGATTTCGGATACCGCGCCCGCAGCGCTCGAATTGTCTGTTCGATGGCCGTCGGATGATGTGCAAAGTCGTCGATGATGGTCACGCCGTTGACCTGCGCTTTTACTTCGAGCCGTCGCTTCACGCTGCGAAAAGTGCGTAGGGCCTCGGCAATCGCCTCTTTTGGAACTTCATAGCTTGCGGCCAATGCAGCGGCGGCCGTGGCATTCCAGACGTTATATTCGCCACCAAGTGCAAATTCGAAATCCGCCCAATGCTTTCCATAACGAAGCACTGACCAGGATGTTCGTTCTTCGCCTAATTTTAAGTTCGTAACTTTCCAGTTGGCACGATCGGAAGCTCCGTAACGTTCGACGGGACAAAAGGCCTTTTGGAGACAGCGGTTGATACTGGCGTTTTGTCCTTCTTTCGAACTGCCGTTCGAAGTCTCGTCCGCTTCAAAACCGATGATGCGTCCGCGTCGCGGAACCAGGTTTACCAATCGCTTGAACGCCGTCTCCACGGCATCGAGATCTTTGTAGATGTCGGCATGATCGAATTCAACTGCCGTCAGAATTACAGAATCTGGAAAGTAGTGAAGAAACTTCGGCCCTTTGTCGAAGAAGGCCGTGTCATATTCGTCGCCTTCGAGAATGAAGTACTTCCCGTTACCCAACCCGAAACTGCGGCCGAAGTTCTCGGCGATTCCACCAATCAGAAACGACGGCTCACGGCCCGCAGTCTCAAAGATCCAGGCGAGCATCGATGTGGTCGTGGTCTTGCCGTGCGTCCCGGCGACAACAAGAACGTCTTTGCCGACGAGAAACTCGTCGTGCAGAATCTGCGGCATCGAGCAGAACGGGATGCGCTGATCGAGAACCAACTCCAATTCAACGTTGCCGCGAGAAAGCGCGTTGCCCACAACCACAAGGTCAGGACGAGGATCAAGATTCTCCTCGGCAAACGGTTGCGCGACTGGAATGCCCAACGATTCGAGAAAAGTCGACATCGGCGGATAAGCCGCAGCGTCCGAGCCGGTGACGCGAAAGCCGCGCTCCCGCAACATGCCCGCGAGCGATGCCATCGCGGTGCCGCAAATACCGATCAGATGGATATGCTTTCGAGTGGTTGTAGAGAAATTGGTCATTTTACAAACTGGTTGCGGATTCCAGAATTTTCAATTTGACGCCATCGCCGATTTCGAGACGCGCTCTTACGCCGATTGGCAACGTAATGTTCGCACGCGAAACGTGCCCTGAACGCATGCCGAATGCCACAGGAATTCCCAGATCCCCGACCACTCGCAGGATGACATCCTGCAAGGAATAGTCTTGATTGGGGCTTTGCCGGCAATCAAGCATTTCGCCGAAGATTATTCCACGAACATCTTTCAGCTTGCCCGCGAGTTTCAACTGCATGAGCATGCGGTCAATCTGGAAGGGCTTTGCCGCAACGTCCTCGATGAAAAGAATCGCGCCCGCGGTTTGTATTTCATAAGGAGTACCCAGTGAGGCGACCAAAATTGATAGACATCCAGCGTAGAGCGTTCCTTCCGCCGAACCCGCGACGAGAGGAATCGCGCCCGAGCCTTCGCCGATCTCCCATTCGGACGCTCCGCTGAGCGCGTTCTGCCACGAGGCGAGGTCGACACCATCGGCGAGAGCAAAGTCTTTGGCGACCATGGGGCCGTGAAAAGTCACCAAGTTGGCGGCATCGGCAAACCACGTCAGCAGCGACGTTACATCACTGTAGCCGACAAAAATCTTCGGATGCGACGCGACCTTTTTGAGATCGAGCGCGGGTAAGAGATAGTTCGATCCATACCCGCCGCGGGCACAAACGATGCCGCGAATGTCATCGCGCGCCAACATCTCTTCCAGTTCACGAACTCGGCGTTCTAATGACCCGGCGAAATACAAATCGCGATCCAGGACCGACTCCTGATAAACGGGCTCGTATCCGAGACTACGAAGCGTGGCGCAACCCGCCTCAAGTTCTTCGCGCTTGACGTTTGAAGCCGGGGCGACGATTCCAACTTTGTCTCCCGAACGGAGCGCGCGCGGCTTGATTCGCGGTTTAATTCGCAGATTGATTCGCGGATTGTGCGGCGCAGAGGACATCAGAACGATCTTACTAGGGCGACCTAGAACGACGTTAAACGAAGAATTCTCCACGACAGACGAGTGTCGCCGGACCGCGAAGAAAGACGTGTTTCTCCCAGCGCACAACCTGCGGACCTCCGGGCGCAACGACCGTCACCGGCGATGTGACCCGTCCGCTGGCAACGGCAGCCACTGCTGATGCGCACGATCCTGTTCCCGAAGACAGCGTCTCTCCCACGCCGCGCTCAAACAACCGTATCTCGATCTCATGCGGTCCGCGGACAACTGCATACTCGACATTCGTGCCTTGCGGAAACTGCTGTTGCGTCCCGATCAGCGCTCCCTGTTTCTGCCAACTGTCCGGAAAACTTTCCACGAAGATCACGTAATGCGGATTCCCCATCGAAACCTTCATTCCAACCACGGCGACGGCCTCAATCGCCAACTCGCCGCCGACGTCCGGCACTCCCATGTCCGCTTCGAACTCGAACGTCGAGCCTCGCCGCGCTATCAGACGACAGGACTTTAATCCGGCACCGGTCATCACAACCACTTCTTTTTTATCTTTACCTTGTCGCGAGCAAATCTCGGCCGCTACGCAGCGCGTACCGTTGCCCGAAACCTCCGCCTCAGACCCATCGGCGTTGATCAGGCGAGCGGCCACGTCGGCCTTTGCGTCGGGAAACACCCATTCCACGCCGTCCGCTCCAACCCCGTAGTGGCGATCGCACATTCGGCGGCTGATTACAGACAGTTCACCGGAGGCGTGTTTGCCTTCGACGATCAGGAAATCGTTGCCGCAAGCCGACGCTTTCGTGAAGGGGACTATTGTTGACGAGGACTGGTACTCGGCCGCACTCATTCGTGTTCCACGGATCCGAGAGTGCTGACGGTGGCAAACGCGTTTGATTCGTGCAGCCTTATCGAAAACACTTTTTGCATGTCTTGCTCGCCGTCCACTGAGAACACCAGACGGAAATCAGGGTCCGCCTCGGCTACGTGCACGCTGTGCATAGTCAGTTGCTCGGCGTCGAGGACACGATTCACTTCGCGTAGCATGCCATCCACGCTCCGGCCGGTCACTTCATACGTTGTCGCAAACGCCTTGAGGGAGAAGATGGCTTCCATTCGCCCGAGTACAACCAGAGAAATCAGAATCATGATGGTGCCAAACAGCGCAATCAGATAAAGGCCGCCGCCAGCGGCCATCCCGATCGATGCTACGACAAACAGCGTTGCAGCGGTTGTCAGGCCGGTCACGGAGGTGCGCGCGTGCAGAATCGAGCCTGCACCAATGAAGCCGATTCCGGGGATGATCTGCGCTGCTATCCGTGCACTGTCCGATTCCACGCCCGCGAGTTGCCTGGACAGAATCGTGAACATGGCCGCGCCGAAACAGATGAACATGTTCGTGCGCAGGCCGGCCGGCTTGTGCCGGAACTGGCGTTCCAATCCGATCGCACCACCCAGCATGGCCGCGACAAACAGTCTGGCGACTGTCGAGGTCAGCACCACTCCCAAGTTGTTTTGCAATCCTTCGATCATGGAACGGACCGCGCTCACATCGCACAATACTTCGCGTATTCACTCGCGCTTACTTTGAGCGGATTCTATCACCGCTATCCTGCTTATTTTTGGCGGGTTTAGCGCAAGGGTTAACGCGATTGATTCGGGGCGATTGCCCGACCTGTGGCGTAGATACGAGCGCGCGGTTGACCGGTCGCGTGAATCTCCATCAACTCTCGGAGATTGGCGTGATTCGCGCTTTGATCGACGGGGTCACCGTCGAAAGCGATCACGTAGTCCACGTAATGCTGTGGGTCAGCCAGTGCACGCTCCCATAGGCCTTCGGGATCAGACGGTTTTTTCCAGGGTCGATGATTTTCGCCGTTGACCACGCGGCGCAACGGGATGCCGGCCTGCTGCATTACTCCGACATGCTCGCCAAGGTCCATCAGGAATATCGAATTTCCCGAGAGTCCATGAACCGCACGCTGGACTGCGTCATTCAAAGGCTGGCGGATGTCCGAGTTTCGCTGCGCTTCTTTCAAGCATTCTGGCGTTGCCTTCCATACGGAGAAGTAACTGACGGCGATGAGCGCGAACACGAGTGCGGCGACTTTCCCTCCGTGGCGTTTTCCAGCGGCGCCGTGAAAGACAAAGAGAAAGACAAAGGCGGTTAGCACTCCCGCCGAGACCGCGAACATCGGCAACAGCTGTATCCCGTATCGCTGGTTGAACGTCGCGAAGGGCCACCACGTAGAGACGTGAATGGGCACCGAACCGTAGGCGATCGATAGGGCGTAGAAGACCAGAGGGACCCAGAGAAGCAACAGCGGGATGGTTTGTGCGCGCAGTTTCCACAAAACGATGAGCAAAGCCACAAGGGCTGCTGCAAGCCAAAGGCGGCCCCAGTTTCCGATCGCCATGTTGAGTTGCCCCGATTTCATAAAATAGAGGGCCGCGACCGGCGCATTGTGCAGAGCCGGGTTCGGCGCCTGGAATCGCTGCTCAATCGCCTGTGCGGAATACGGTCCGTTCGCAAACTCGAGCGGGTTGCGATACACAATTGCGTTATATGCCAGCCACAGGACGGGAGCGACGGCGATCAGCAGGAGAAACTTTAACGCAAGGCGGCGCAGGCCGTGAGTCTGCCATCGGCTCAGTGTGATGACGACGATAGCCGCTCCGATAACACCGGCGAGAATCCATCCGTCGTAACGCGTGAGTTCATCTCCCGCCAGACAACCGGCACAGCGCAACAAAGAGGAGCGTGTGTCATGGCCTAGCGCGGAGTCTCGCGCAGAGTCTTCGCCCTCTCGCAGGCTGCGAATAAATTCCGAGAAATACACGACCGCCCAGACGAAGAACGCGAGATAGATTGTCTCGGTCATCGCGGTTGCCTGCATGTACATGAGGTTTGGATTCGCGCCAAAGGCGAAAGCCGCCGTCCAAGCGCCCAGGCCGGCTGCCGGTTTCGTGCGCTCGTCGGCTTCGAGAAGAGTTCGCGCGAGCCGAAAAATCCCCATCACGGCGAAGACGTAGGCGATCATCGAAGGGATCGAACCGCCGACTCCGTTTTGCCACAAGGCGTCCGGGAAAATAAACGGCATCATCAGCACATGAGGCAGAGGCAGCCAGACGGTCCCTAACTGCAATAGCCCCGGAGTGAGCGAATCGAACACTCGCCGCGCGATGTTGATGTGGGCAACGGCGTCGCCGTAGAGAAGAAGGTCGCCGTGCTGAAAGTAGTAGAGAAACGAAAAGAGGGAGACGAGCACTGCAACCCCAGCAACCTGAGAGCTATTTCGGTTACTCACGACGGCTGGCTGTACTTTCAAAGGTTGCGACCTCAGCGGCTGAATCTGCAATCAAAAAGCTACAACACAGCGCTAAAGCGCCGCTTTACCCAATCACTCGAGGTGCGTTAGTTCCCGGAAAATCTGAAAGCGCGCGTCGATCTCCTCGCGACTAAGATTTTGCAGACGCTCCGTCCCAAAGCGCTCCACGGCAAACGATCCCATTACTCCGCCGTAAAACAAGGCGCGCTTGAGCACTTCCCGATTGATTTCACCTTGCGATGCAATGTAACCCATGAAGCCACCGGCAAAGGAATCGCCGGCTCCCGTCGGATCTTTCACCTCTTCGATCGGCAACGCGGGGGCGCGAAAAGGATGTCCACCGATACCAAACGCTCCTTCGCGGAAGAAAATCGTTGCGCCGTATTCGCCGTGTTTCACCACCAGCGCCTTCGGCCCCATGGCGAGAACCTTCTTTGCCGCTCGCGGCAAGTTTGACTCTCCCGCCAACATTTTTGTTTCGGTGTCGTTGATCAACAGCACGTTCACCAGCTTCAAGGTTTCGGCCAGCTCTTTCGGAGTGCCCTTGATCCAGAAATTCATGGTGTCGCCACCAGTCAATTGCACGCCGTTCATTTCTGAACGAACCGCCGTCTGCAATGCCGGGTGGATGTTGGCGAGGAACAGAAACTGCGTGTCGGCGTACTCCTTGGGAATGCGCGGCTGGAATTTCTCAAATACGTTGAGTTCAGTGAACTCGGTCTTTGCCTCGTTGAGATTGTCGAGATACTGGCCGCCCCAGCGAAAAGTCTTGCCCTGTGTGCGCTCGATGCCGCGCGTATCGACGCCGCGCCGCGTAAAAACTGCTTCGTTGTCGGCCGTGAAGTCATCGCCCACCACCGCAACGACCCGCACATCGGTGAAATAACTCGCGGCCAGCGAAAAATAAGTCGCTGCCCCGCCAAGAATATTTTTCACGCTCCCCGAGGGCGTAGCGATATCGTCAAAAGCTACCGAACCTACCACCAGAATGCTCATGCGTCTCCGTTTTGTCGGGCGTTCGTCGTTAGTCGTTGGCCTTCGCGACCTACGCTTTATTTCAGATATTTTCCTACGATCAGCTGCAATTTTTCTCTTGTTGCCGCTGGAATCTTGGTGCGGTCGGTCAGAATGGCATGCGCCAAAGCCGATCCGCATTTGCAAGACCGGGTCGCGGGCATCGCCGATACAGTGGCTTTCACGACTTTGGCGGCGTTCTCGGCGTTCTTGCCGAGCACGGAAATGATCTGTTCCACCGTCACCGAGTCATGATGCGGATGCCAGCAGTCGTAGTCGGTCACCATGGCGATGGTTACGTAGCAAATCTCCGCTTCGCGCGCGAGCTTTGCCTCCTGCAGGTTGGTCATACCGATCACGTCGGCTCCCCAACCGCGGTATACATTCGATTCGGCCTTGGTAGAAAACTGCGGGCCTTCCATGCAAATGTAGGTGCCGCCGAGATTCGAGGACACACCAGTGGCCTGGCACGCATTGTGAACTACGGTTGCCATCTCGCCGCACACCGGATCTCCAAAGCCAACGTGCGCCACAATACCCTCGCCAAAAAATGTGTCGATGCGATGCCGAGTGCGGTCGAAGAACTGGTCTGGAATCACGAAGTCGAGTGGCTTGTGTTCTTCTTTGAGCGAACCGACGGCCGAAACCGAAATGATGCGTTCGGCTCCCAGCTGTTTAAAACCGTGAATGTTGGCGCGAAAATTCAGCTCGCTCGGCAGAAGTTTATGCCCGCGGGCGTGGCGCGCGAGGAAAGCCACTTTTCGGCCGCCGAGAGTTCCAAGAGTGTAGGCATCGGAGGGACCGCCAAACGGCGTCTGTAGCTGCACCTCGTGCGCGTCGCTGAAACCCGGCATGTGATACAGGCCACTGCCGCCAATGATGCCAATCTCTGCCTGCTGCAAGTGCGCTCCTGAAGGGGGGATAAAAAAGAACCGAGACGTACGGCTGCGGAACGTACGATTATACAAGATGAAAAATCACGGCTTACCGGGAGTGGTGTCCGCGACCGGCCAGAAGTCCGCCGCAACCCGCTTCGTCGTGTCGGCGTCGAGACTCTCGCTGATCAGGATTTCGTCACCGCGCACATCGATCACGACAACGCCTTCTTCGGTCAGCCACGAGTGGCGACCGCGCAAGGTTCGCCACGACTCGGGCGGAGGAGCGTCCGTGGCCACTTTGCCATCGGGAGCAAGCGCCTGGCGCTGCTTGTAGCGCTCGGTCAGCGACTTCGCGTAGATGGCGGCGAATTGAGCAGCTGCTGCCGGACTCGACCAGCGCGACACGTAGAGGACTCCGATCGGCGCGTCTTTATTGGTCTTTTTATTGGTCGTTTTGTCGGTCTTGGGCTTGCCGGCAAAGTAATAGCCACCGCGCCATTCGGGATAAACCTCGCGTGCCTCATCCGCGCCTGCATATTGTTCCACCAAAATGTTTACGTCCAGTTCGCCCATCGCCCCGATGTCGAAGGCGTCGTAATCTTTAAAGTCCTTGTCCATGTCGATCATCTTCATGGGTTCAAGCTTCTCGTGGGTCAGATACGTCTGAGGCTCCATGATTTCGCGCGTTGTTTTCGGAGGATCCTTGAACGCGCCCGCATAAGCCAGATCTTTACCGCCCGCCTGCAACAGAGCGCCAGTAAAATCGAGACCGTAGCGATACGGAAACGTGAGTTCTTCTTTCAGCAGGATGGGGGCTTCGCGAAATGCGGGCGAGTCCGCCGAGCCGGCGAGCATGCTCTGCTTGAGCGCCTCAACAATTTGCGGGGATTCCAGCATCGACTTTCCCGTCGGAGCGAGCGTGTAGTCGAGCAAGACCACCATGGCCTGGCCTTCGACGACGGCCTGGCGTGCCGAGCTTTCCTCATCGGTCGCGATGTCGGAGGGGCGCGGGTCGTCATTCTTATTCTTGTCGTCGGAGTCGGGCCTTGATCCCTTCATCCATTTCTCAATGCCAAAGGATTGGTCCTGCAAGGCGTGCGTCAGTTCGTGCGCCAGGACGGGTTTTTGCTGCTCGGCGTCAAGCCAGTTCAACAAATTCACGGTCTTGGTCTTGACGTCGTAGTACCCGGCAACCTGCTCGCGCAACATGGCCACGAGGAATTTTGGCAGATCGAAATCTCGCGGTAGCAATCCGAATTTCTTCAATACTTCGGTTGACCGCTCGAGGCGTTTCGCATCCTTGTCTTCGCGCATGTTCTTCTCGACATAGGACTGCACCTCATCGCGCTTGGTCAGCTTGCGCTTAACTTCGTGCTTGATCGGAAGACTTGTATCGTCACTGGCAAACTTCAGAATTTCGTCGACGGAGCGAAAGAGTTCTTTCGCTTCTTTCGAGGAGATGGTCGATTCTTTTTCTGTCGTTCGTTCCTTAGAACCGGGCTTCTCACCCGCGGCGGGCTGCGAGGGCTCAGGCTGAGCTTGATCCTGCTTGGAATCCTCTTTCGGATTCTCGACCTCGAGGCCGAGGTTATCCACTTTCTTGTCGTTTGTTGAAGGCTGTGGCGGGCTTTGCGACCACGCTCCGCAACTCAGCAACGCGAACCACAGAACCGCCGCCACAGACTTCCGCAAACTCATGTTTCCTCTGTCTTGAAATTCTCTTTTCTTAGCAGCCGGCAACTCGTTCAGCCACCCACCCGCCCGCTTCGCGCGTCCCCAGAGTTCCACCGATATCGACAGTCGTTTTCTTCTGTCGAACCGCTTCCAGCACCGCATCCTCGATCTTCTGCGCCTCAGCAGACATTCCCAGATGCGCCAGCATCATCGCCGCCGTGAGAATGGCACCGAAAGGATTTGCAATGTTCCTTCCGGCGATCGGCGGCGCAGATCCATGTACCGGTTCGAACATCGACGTGTTTCCCGGACGAAGATTGCCGCTCGCGGCCATTCCGAGGCCACCTTGTAGTCCCGCTGCGAGGTCGGTGATGATGTCGCCGAACATGTTGTTGGTGACGATGACGTCAAACCCGCGAGGGTCGCGCACCATCTGCATGCAGAGCGCGTCCACGTACATGTGCTGCGTCTCCATCTTCGGGTACTCAGCCGCGACTTCTTTGAATACTCGTTGCCACAGACCGCCGGCATGGGTCATGGCATTCGATTTGTCGCACATCAGTACGCGGCGGCGCTGGGAACCGTCATGTTTCTTGTTTTTCACGCAGTATTCAAACGCATAACGAATGATGCGCTCGACTCCCTTGCGCGTATTGATGTCCTCCTGGATTGCCACTTCGTCCGCTGTTCCCTGCTTGAAAACACCTCCGACGTCGCCATAGACACCTTCGGTATTCTCACGGATGACCACGAAATCGAGATCTTTCGGCTCGACACCTTTTAGTGGGCAGAGCGAAGCATCCAGCAAGCGGACTGGACGGACATTGGCGAAGAGGTCCATCTTCGTGCGCATGCCCAGTAGAATTTCTTTAGCGTGAAAATTAGAAGTCACACGCGGATCGCCGAAAGCGCCGACGAGAATCGCGTCGAAATCACGAGTCAGAGTGGCGAAGCCGTCAGGGGGAACCGTAACCTTGTCGGCTAGATAGCGGTCGGCTCCCCAGTCGAACGAGGTGAATTCGACGGCGGCTCGAGCGGCTTCAAGGGCCTTTAGAGCCTGCGGGATGACTTCTTTGCCGATCCCGTCTCCCGGAATCACCGCAATTCGTTTTTTGTTACTCACTTACGCAACGTTAGCACAGGCCTATGCCAGTCAGAAACCCGACGTTTTACGGTCGCTGAAAACGCGATCGACATTCACCCTTCGCTATAATCAAAGATAGTGACTATGACTTCGACGACGATTCATGGGGCGAACCCGGCCGAGCACGATAAGGCGACAACTGCGCCCGACTTCGGGGACGTTCGCGGCGAATTCCAAGGGTTGCTCTCTGGGTGCGGGATCTACGATTTGAGCTGGCGAGCCAAGATCGCAGTGACTGGCAGCGATCGCGTCCGCTGGATGAACGGGATGGTCACGAACAGCGTCCGCGATCTAGCGCCCGGACGCGGTGTCTATGCTTTTCTCTTGAATGCCCAGGGACGTATTCAGGCCGATTTATACGTGTTTCAGCGTGGCGAATCTCTGCTGGTGGACACGGAACGCGGACAGAAAGCGAAAGTGCTGGAGTTGTTCGATCGCTACATCATCGCCGACGACGTTGAGATCGCCGACATGAACGAGACACTGACGGCGGTTGGATTGACTGGACCTGATTCGCGGAATGTGCTCGAACGGGCGGGTATTCTGGCGGGCAATCTGACGACCGATCTCGCGCATTTGCAATTCGCCGATCTCGTTTGGGGGCAGCATCCGGTGACGATCGTGCGTTCAGGCGAAGAGGTGGCCGAATCCTGGCAGGTCTGGATCTCGCCCGATCACGTTGCCGAACTATGGGGCACGTTAGTCGAGTCTGGAGCGCGGCCCACGGGCACGACTGCGCTCAATCTGTTCCGCATTTCGCGAGGTATCCCTCAATTTGGCGTGGATATACGCGACCGCGATCTGCCGCAGGAAACTGGGCAGACGCGGGCTCTAAATTTCACGAAAGGTTGCTATCTCGGACAGGAGATAGTCGAACGCATCCGGTCGCGTGGCGCGGTTCACCGGCAATTTGGCGCTTTCGCGGTCGACGGCGAATTGCCAGCGGCGGGAACCAAGGTTTTTGCGAGCGACGGTGAAAAAGAAGTCGGCGAGATCACGAGCAGTGCGATTCTGCCCTTGCCCGTCGGAGACCGGGCCGTGGCTTTGGGCTATTTGCGGCGTGAGGCCGCGGAAAAAGAACTACGAGCGGGAACGGCGGCCTTGAAGCCGGCATCGCTTCCCATCATCTAATCTGAGACAGAATTTCCGGAAAACCAGGTACATCCTATGGCTCAAAAACGAAAAGAAGAAAGTGAATTCAAAGTAAGCGATCGACGCTTGTTCACGACCGAGGGGGAGCTGCGCGACTCTACCGAAGAACAACACACGACGGCCACAACGGTGGCATCGCCCGACGCCGCGCCGGCCGCTTCCGTTTCGTCCGCGGTTTCGTCGGAAGTTTCGTCAGCGCCAGTTCCAGAGACCGCGACCGCGCTCGCCGAATCGCCCGCCGGATCGGATATTCCCGAGCCGCCCACAGCCTCTGAGCAGCAGGTACAACACGACGCTTACAGACAGTCTTCGCGCGATCTCGACGCGCGCGTCGAACTTAGCGGGCACTCCGCAAAAGAACTCGAAGTGAGTTTTGAGCGCTTCATGGCCTCGCTCTATATGACGGCGATGATGCAGCTCGGCATGATGCACGAACCGGGCGGCCAGCCGGGCGTGGATATCATCGGCGCACGCCAAACCATTGATACGCTCGGCATGATCGCCGACAAAACCAAAGGCAATCTCACTCCGAAGGAACAGGCCTTTCTTCAGAACTGTCTCTACGAACTTCGAATGGCCTATGTGGAGGTAACCAACGCCTTGGCTCGTCCTCCGCAGGCGCCGGGGCCCATCACAGGCACGAATGGCTGATGCAGGCGACTCTGACGGTATTGGGAAGCGGCACATCGGTGGGCGTGCCCACGATCGGCTGCGATTGCGCCGTCTGCCGTTCCACCGACCCGCGCGACCGACGCACCCGGCCTTCGGTCATGATCAGCTACGACGGCAGGAATGTCCTCGTCGACACGACTCCCGATTTTCGCGAACAGGCTTTGCGCGAGAAGATCACGAAGCTCGACGCCGTTTTCTACACGCACACGCACGCCGATCACATTCTCGGGATCGACGATCTGCGTCCGCTGACTTATAAACACAAACCCGGCAGGCTACCGCTCTATGCGGCGCCGCGCGCCTGCGATTTCCTGCGCAACATGTTTCGCTACATTTTCGAACCGGCTTACAAATTCGGCGGACTGCCGCAAGTCGAACTGCATCCGATCGAGGGACCAGTCGAACTTTTCGGAGCGAAGTATGAGCCGCTAACGGTAATCCATGGTGAAACCCCGATTCTCGGCTACCGCTTCGGATCGGCAGCGTACCTCACCGATCACAGCGAGGTGCCGCCAGAGACGCTGGAGAAACTGCGAGGTCTCGACGTTCTTTTTCTGGACGCTCTGCGTTACACGCCGCATCCCACGCATTCAACGATCGAGAAATCGTTGCAGATCGTGGACGCGGTGAAACCCAGGCGCGCGCTATTCACGCACATCTGCCATGACCTGTCACATGAAGCGACGAATGCCGCGTTACCACCGGGCGTGCAGTTGGCTTTTGACGGGATGAAGTTGGACTTCGAAATCTAGGATGCTCACGTTCCGCCAACTCGAAGATATCCCCAGCGACTTTGGGCCGACGGTTGTGAGCGTCGGCAACTTCGACGGCGTACACCGCGCTCACCGCCGTGTGATCGAGGAGATTGTGCAGCGATCGAAGGCGACCGAGGCTCGTTCCGTAGTTGTTACGTTCGAGCCCCACCCGGTGCGCATCCTGAGGCCAGATCTCAGTTTTAAACTTCTCACTCCGCTATCGGAAAAACTACGGCTGCTCGAAACGACCGGCGTCGATGCTGTTTTCTTGCTTCCCTTTTCCCGCGATTTATCGCTCATGACGCCCCACGATTTTGCTTATGAAATCCTGAAAAAGCGTCTGCATGCCCGCGAGGTCCACGAGGGGTACAACTTCCATTTCGGACACAGAGCGGCTGGAACGGTTCGAATCCTGCGCGAACTCGGCCAGGAGATGGGATTTGAGGTGCACGACTATCCCGAGATGCGGTTGCGCGGCGAAGCAGTATCGAGCAGCCACATCCGCAGGCTGCTTTCCGAAGGAAGAGTGAGTCGCGCCCGCCATCTGCTGGGGCGTCCCTTCAGCATCTTGTCGACCCCCGGTCGCGGGCGCGGCTATGGCGCGAAATACACCGTACCAACCATTAACCTCGCACACTACGAAGAACTCGTGCCGAAAAACGGCGTCTATATTACGCGCATCCGGGTTGGTGTGGAATGCTTCGACTCGGTCACCAACGTCGGCAACCGCCCGACTTTTGGCGCCGATTCTTTTGCCGTGGAATCTCACTTGCTCAATTTCCATCCACTCGAACTGACGGCGGAGACCGAAGTAGAACTACATTTCCTCGATCGCCTACGCGACGAAATCAAGTTTCCGTCTGTCGAAGCGCTAAAAGAGCAAATTGGGCGCGATGCGCGAAAGGCGCAGACGTATTTGCGGAGATTGAGCGTCCGACAACAAACCACCTGAATTGTCCCCCACCCCGCTGCTACAATCGCTCCCCGCATGGCCATCGGCCCCATCCAACTCCTGAGGCAAGCGTCCCCGTCCCAACGAGGGACGCTATTCGCGGCCGCTCTTGGCTGGATGCTCGACGCTTTTGACGCCATGCTCTACTCCCTGGTGCTCGTCTACCTGATGCGTGATCTCGGGATGTCGAAGGGTACGGCCGGCTTTCTGAACATGCTCACGCTGTTGGCCTCGGGCCTTGGCGGCGTGTTTTTTGGCTTCATCGCTGACCGTATCGGACGCAAACGCGCTCTTATGCTCAGCATACTGACCTATTCGATTTGTTCCTTCGCTTCGGGACTCTCAACCACCGTCCTAATGCTGGCCGTGTTTCGCTTCATTCTCGGGCTGGGGATGGGAGGCGAATGGAATACGGGTGCGACTCTGGTCGCGGAAACCTGGCCCGATGAATGGCGGGCGAAGGCGATTTCTATTGTCCAGAGTTCATGGGCAATCGGCTACGCGCTCGCCGCGCTTGTGGCGGGAATTGTTCTGCGCTTTGCCAACTGGCGCGCGGTTTTCTTCGTCGGGATTCTGCCCGCTCTGGTGACGCTCTGGATGCGGCGTCGCGTGCCCGAGTCGCGGATGTGGGAGGCACAGAGGAGTCAAAAGCCGGAACTACAGCGGGCACCGGGGATACCGAGGGATGATTCTTTCTCTGTCCTATTTCGCGCGCCCTATCGCAGAAGCACGATCGTCCTTCTCTTTCTCAATTTTTTCGGAATGTTCGGCTGGTGGGGTTTGTTCACCTGGATTCCGCCTTATCTTTCGCTTCCCGTCGAACAAGGCGGACGCGGATTTGGCATCATGGGTACCACCACGCTGCTGATTGTTTTGAACCTGCTCGGCATGTTCCCCGGATACGCCAGCTTTGGCTGGATCGCCGATCATCTCGGACGACGCAGGTCCTACATCCTCTTCACCGCTGGCGCTGCGGTTCTGGTGCCGCTCTACGCGCTGGCGCATTCACCCGCAGCAGTATTGGTCATGGGGACAATCGTGGCGTATTTTGGCACGGGATTTTTTTCTGGCTCGGGCATCATCGCCAGCGAGATTTTCCCGACGCGCGTCCGTGCCCGAGCCCTGGGGGTTACCTACAACGGCGCACGCACTCTCAGTTCGATCGCTCCCTTTGTGATCGGGCGCGTCGGCCAGGCCAAAGGGCTGAGCTGGGCCTTTTATCTTTGTGGAGCGGCATTCTTTTTGGCGAGTCTGATGGCGACGCTCTTGCCGGAGACGAAGGGAAAGAGTCTGGAGTAGCAAGGACGTCGTTGGTCGTTGGTCGTTGGTCATTAGTCGTTCGAAGACCGATTACGCAAATGACGAACGGCAAACGACCAACGACAAACGACTATCGACGGTTCTTCACTCGATCGGCTCGACCACCAACTCTTCGTGGCCGCCAGTCTTCTCCGGCAACTGAATCAGCAAAATTGCTAGCAGCACCAGAACGATTCCTGCTGTCTGTACCGGACGCACCAGTTCCCCTAATGCCAACGCGGCAATCACGATACTGAAGACCGGCTCGAGGCAGCTGACGACAATCGCGCGTGTCGGCTCCAGATGTTGCAGACCGGCGAAGTAACAGGAGAAAGGTCCGAGCACGGACAGCAGTGAAAACAGCAACATAAATCCCCATTGCTGCCGGTCGTAGTGCGCGGCGATGATTTTCCACGGAGGGTTTACGAATATCCAGAAGGTCGATGTGCCAACCAGCACCCACAGCAGGACTTTCCAGCGGTCGTAACGCGCCAGCACCTTATGCCCGCCGACGTTATAGAACGCGAAAGAAAACGCCGCCAGCAGCGCGGCGATGACGCCAATCTTGTCCATGCGGAAGCCGCCCGATCCGACCAATCCTACCGCTAATCCGCAGCCGACTACGGCCAGTGCGACGGCCGAGCTTCTGCGAAACGATGGCCGTTGCGCTTCGCGGACTGCAGTATAGATCAGCACCCACACCGGAGCGGTATATTGCAGGATGATTGCGGTGGCTACGTTTGTCCGCTGAATGGCAACGTAGTAGAAGTAGTTCGAAACCGCGACGCCCAGAACGCCGAGCACGAAGAACTGCACCAGGTCACGCCCCGGAACACGCAAAGACGACGCGCCTCTGCGAACGAGCAGTACGCACAGCAGCACCGCTAGCGACAAAGTCGCGCGGCTCTGTGACAGGATCAGGGGATCGATGTTTCGGAGCGAGGCGCCACCCGGCAGCAGATGCCCCGTGAAGGCCGCTCGGCCAAGCGTCGCCGAGACGCCCCACAAGAAAGCCGCGCTCCCGATATAGAAATAGCCCTTAACTGGATTCGGTCCCGGCTTCACGGGAGGTGCTCAATCGTGTAGGTTATCTTGGCCGTCTTCTCGAGCATGGCGGAAACCGAACAGTATTTTTCTTTCGATAAGCGCACGGCGTCTTCCATTGATTTCTGCGCCACGTGCCCACTCACTTTGTAGGTGAGGTGAATCGATGTGAATACGGCGGGGTAGCCATCGGCTCTCTCGCCTTTTGCGTGCACTTCGAGTCCAGCGAAGGGCTCGCGCTTCTTGCGAAGGATGCCCACCACATCCGATGCCGTGCAGCCGCACAGCGCGAGCAACACCACTTCCATGGGACTGCTGGCCGTCTTCTCTTTGGCGGTGTCCATCACCATCGAGTGGCCCGAAGTTGCCGCGCCTACATATCGTTCGTTGTCTGTCCACCGCAGCGACGCTTCCATCATGGGCGACCTTCCGATCTTCTGATCTTCTGAATAAGAGTATTGGAACAGGCTAGCGCCGGTTATCCGTCACCGGTTCGGGATGAATCAGCACACGGAACAGCTCCGGGGCATCGTGTTTGAAGCGCGTCTCCAGCGACGTCTGAACATCATGCACACGCGATAACGGCATATCGTCTGGCAAGGTGCAGTGACAAGAAACGTAGAGCCGCGCTCGCACTTTCTTGAATTGGAACTCGTGCAGATCCATTACTTCTGGGAATTCTTTCACAATGTTCTTGAGCTTTTGTTCCAGCTCCGGTTCGCGAACAATCTCTTCTCCGGTTTCGATGGTCGCCGGTTCACTTTCGATATGCGTGAGGATCGTCGTAATTTCCGGTACTTCGGCACGCATTTCCGACTCCAGGCGCGTCACTTCGTCGTGCGCCTGTTTCATGCTGAGCCGCTCGTCGAGTTCGAGATGTTGCTCCACATGCAGCTGGCCGTTGAGATCCTGAACGCTCACGTCGTGGACGTTGAAATTGTGGCGGGTTGCGACCGCCCGGATTCGATCGAAGATGTTCTCCGTCCGACGGGCGCGCGGGACGGAGTGCACCATTACGTCGGCATCGGGCAAAATCTCGCGCACCCGCGAAGTCACCGCGTCCGATACCTGCTCGGAGCGCTGAAACGTGAAGTTTCGTTCGAGCGCCACCGATACGTCAGCAAAAAACCGGTTACCCGCCTTCCGAAATCGCACTCGTTCTACTTCGAGCACACCATCAACCGTTGCGATCCGGTCAAGGATGCGGCTGCGTACGCCGGACGGGGCGGCGTCCAAGAGTGCGTCGACCGTTCTCCGCGCCAATCGCCAACTCACCGAAATCACCACGCCCGCGACAAACAACGCGGCAATCGGATCGGCCCGCTGCAGCCACGCCAGATTGTAGGTACGCCCAATCCAGACCAGCGCTAATCCAACGACGACAACGGCGCTTGACCAGACGTCTGTCGAAAAATGCAGCGCGTCCGCTTCCAGCGCCTGGCTGTCGTATTTCAAAGCAATGCGCCCTAGCGATCGCGAGCGCCAGACATCAACCGCAATCGACAAGAACATGACGAGAAAGGCGCCGACAGTGGGCTCAATTTCCACGGAATGAAAAAACAGTCGTTTGACCCCTTCGTAGACGATCCAGACGCATGTCAAAAGGAGCAGGCCGGTCTCAATAAAAGCTGAGAAATTCTCGAACTTGCCATGGCCGTACTGGTGATCGGCATCGGCCGGCTTATCGGAGACTTGCACCGAGAAAAATGTGACGAGCGCAGCGATCAGATCGAGGGCAGAGTGCGCCGCCTCCGACAAAATCCCGAGCGAACCGGTTGCAAACCCCACCATCACCTTCAGGCAAGTGACAACGAATGCGGCCAGCACGGAATTGCCGGCGACATCGCGTTTTTCCCGTCGCATTGACCCGGAGCTGAACGCGGCTCGATCTTCTGTCATACCGCATTCATTATCGCTGTGGATTCGCCCGCCGCCAACCCCTCCCAACCCGTCAAAGTACCAGCCTGCGCTTGCTCACCGTCTTCCTTGCCATCTTGCTTACGATCGTGAGAGGCATGCTACGATGACATTCGTCGCAATTTTCTTCCCGGAGGACTCCGTTTCATGCGTTTCCAGTATCTCGCGTGCCTTCTGCTCGCCACCCTGGCTTACGGACAAGCCGCGCCCCAATCCGCAGCACCGGCCGCAACAACGCCGCAAAGCGCCTCGGTGCCGGCGGACAAAGCTCCCGAAGTGCAGGTTGGGCCCGATGATGTGGTGATGACTCTGAAGGGATACTGCACCGATACCGCTCTGCAGGGTGAAGCCTGCAAGACCACGATTACCCGCGCTGAGTTCGACAAGCTCGCCGAAGCGTTGCAGCCGGGGATGTCTCCCGCGATTCGCCGCCAACTCGCGACGACGTATTCGCGCGGATTAAAGATGTCGGCGGCTGCCGAAAAACGCGGCCTCGACAAGCAGCCGAAATTCGAAGAAAAGATGAAATTCGCGCGCATCCAGGTTCTTTCCGGAGAGATGAGTACCGCGCTGCAACAGGACTCGGCTAACGTCAGCGACGCCGATATTAAGGATTATTACGACAAGAACGTGCAGTCTTACGAACAAGCGACCTTCGCGCGGATTTTCGTTCCACACTCGAAGCAAATCACAAATACCCCGGCCAAGCCTAAGGCTGCTACCACGGGCGGTGCGAAGGGCGGGGCGAAGACTGCAGCTAAGCCGGCTGCTCCAGTGCCACCGACCGCGGAACAGATCAAGGCTGGCGAAGAAGCGATGAAGAAAGAAGCCGACCTGCTGCGCACGCGCGCAGTGAACGGCGAGGACCCCGACAAGTTGCAGAAGTTGGCCTATGTTGCGGCGGGGCTGCCTGCGAATCCTCCAAATACCAAGATGGAGCGAGTCCGCCGCACCACGTTGCCCGCGAACCATCACGCCGCGATGGACCTGAAGCCTGGCGAAGTCTCTGAGGTCCTCGTCGATGCCAACAGCGGTTATTACATTTATAAGATGATCAGCAAAGAAACTCTGACCCCGGAGACGGTGAAACCGGAGATCACCAAGACCATATCGGGGCAACGATATCGCGAAAGCATGCAGAGTTTTCAGGGAGACGTCGACCTGAACGAAGCCTACTTCGGACCGAGCCGGAATCCGGGCATGCCGATGCCCGCCCGGGGACCGAAGAAGCCTGCGCCAGAGGTCCAGGATCCGGACTAAGAAGATCCCGACTAAATGGATAGCGCAAAACCAACCATCCTGATCACTGGTGTTTCTGGAAACCTCGGGCAGCGGCTGATTCCGCAGCTCTCCGAATACAGCGTCGTGGGCGTCGATATCGTGCCGCCGGCGCATTCGCAGATCGATCGCTTCGTCCCGCTCGACCTTGGAACGGAGGAATCGACCCGCGAGTTACTGCTGCTGTTGCGCGAGTCGCAACCAGTATCGGTGGTACATCTAGCGTTCGTCATCGATCCGCAGCGCTCGGGAGTGCTCGACGTTGACCGCATGTGGAGGATCAACGTTGCGGGTACTGCGCGAGTTATGGAAGCGATCACGGAGGCGAATCGCAACGCGGGAACGAGCGTTCGACAGTTTGTTTTCCCGAGCAGCGTTTCCGCTTATGGCTCCGACATGCCAGGCGCAGTCACTGAAGACGCTCCACTGGCCGCGCACACGTTGCCGTATGCGCTCCACAAGAAGGAGAGCGATCTGGTCGTGCGTGAACGCGCACCATCTCTCCGCGGATGTGGCGTTTTTGTATTGCGTCCACACATTTTTGCCGGGTCTACCGTCGAAAACTATTTAATGGGCGCGTTCCGTGGAACTCCGAACGGCAAAGGATCTCGTGCCGCGCGCATGCGCAATGCGGCGAAGCGGCTGCCTTGCATGCTTCCCTACGGTCAGAAGTATCTGGACAACAAGATCCAGTTCATTCACGTCGACGACATGGCAAGGCTGATCGCGTGGATATTGAAGCGCGAGCCGGAGGCACAGCGGCTTACGGTTTTGAATGTGGCAGGCCGCGGCGAGCCGCTGACGTTCGCGCAGTGCATCGAAATGGCGCACGCGAAACTGCTACGCGTTCCCGGACAATGGGGCATGCGCCGCGTGTTGGAGTTATTGTGGAGCTTGAAAGTCTCAGCCATTCCGCCGGATGCCGTGCCTTATATGACGGGCCAGTACATCATGAATACCGATCGTCTGAAGAAATTTCTAGGCGACGATTATGAGCGCGTGATCGCGAAGACTAACGCGGAAGCATTCGCGGATTCCTTCCAGAACAACTAGGACCTGCACCGGTTACCCAGGCTATTTGTTCGCATAGTGCTCAGCCCCTAGAAAATGGAGCGAGACGTAGTTCTCGTCGCCCACCACCCAACTGTCATGACCGGGAGGACCGGGCGGAATGTAAAAGAGCACGCCCGCGCGAAGTTCGTGGATCGTACCATCTTCCATGGCGGCGGTCGCACAGCCCGACAACACCAGCCCAACATGCTCGATGTTGCAACGTGACGCGCCAACACCGGGTCCGACGTGTACCGACCATTTCCATCCGGGCTCGTAAGTGGCGCGACCTACGGTCATGCCTCCAATGCGAACGAGTTCGAATTTTCCTTTTTCGAATATCCGAATTTCGTCGGGTTCCTCGAAGCGCTTCAGAATTGTCTCAAGCGGCGCCATGCAGCCCTCGAATCAATCAGTTTTTACAGCTCGGTAAAGTCCCGCGATGCCGAACGAGTAAGGAGTCCAGCTAGCTTCTCGAAACCCGCTCTGTCGCATGCGCACGACCATTTCGTCAGGCGGCGGGAAGCGCTCGACCGACGCCGGCAAATAGGCATACGGACCCCGCACCCCTGAAATCATTGTCCCGATGGCGGGCAAGATTTTCTTGAAGTAAATCCGATATCCGTATCCGAGCAGACCGCTTGGTTCTCCGAAATCCAGGATGCCGCATTCTCCACCGGGAGCGAGCACGCGCGCGATTTCGCGCAATCCTGCGTCGTAGTCAGCAAGGTTGCGAAACCCGAAGGCGGAGGTGACGAGGTTGAAATGTCCGTCGGGGAACGGCAATCGCAACGCATCGGCTTCGATCCAGCGCAGCGACTTACCTGTTCCCTTCACCGCCGCGCGCTGCAACATTGCGTGTGAAAAGTCCGCGCCGAAAATCTGGGCTGCACGCGATGGAGCGCGCTTTCGCAGAGCCAACGTCATGTCCCCCGTACCACAACAAAGGTCCAGGACGCGGGCATCGGCCCGCTTCAGAATCGCGTCAAACCTTCGCGACGTCCGCCACCACCACAGGCGATCGATGTTGAACGAGAGAACGTGATTCAGCAGATCGTAACGCGGAGCAATCGAGGTAAACATTTCCTGCACCGCACGAGCGACGGACTCGCGATCTTGCGCTCCCGTAGGCGCCGCGCCGACGACCCGCTGATCGATTTCTTGACTCATCGCCATAAACTAATGGTTGCCACCAACGGTTGCCAACTCCCGGTTGCACCTACTCCGCGCCTAACTCCGCGCCAGTTTCCGAATCTCGTCAACCGCCGACCGGACAACCGACTCCGGCACGTCGCTCGTGATCTCGACCTTGCCGATCTCGCGCGGAAGGATGAAATGCACCACTCCGTGCCGCGTCTTTTTGTCGGAACGAAGCCGTTTGAGGATGTTCGCAGTTTTAACTTTCACAGCCGGCAGCCTGCCAAAACCGAGGATGGCGTTCGTAACGCGTCCGGCGGTGACGCTATCCAGCTTGCTCGTCGAGAGGGCCATGTGGGTGGCTGCGATCATCCCCCATGCCACTGCCTCTCCGTGGAGCAACTGCGCGTAACGAGTCTCTGCCTCGAGCGCGTGCCCGATCGTGTGACCGAGATTCAACACCTGCCGCAAACCGCCCTCGCGCTCGTCGGAACTCACGACGTTCGCCTTTAAGCGAACGGAATCGGCAATCACCTTTTCAAGCACCGTCGGCTCTCGATCGAGCAGCTCGCGTCGTTTTTCTTCGAACAGTTTGAATAAACCAGGATCGCCGATGATGCCGCATTTCAGCGACTCATAGAGCCCGGCATGATATTCGCGCGAGGGCAGCGTCGCCAGGACCTCCGGATCGATCAGCACGGCGCGTGGCTGATGAAACGTTCCTAACAGGTTTTTCCCGGAAACCAGATTGACGCCGGTTTTCCCACCGATTGCGGCATCGACCTGGGCCTGCACCGTCGTTGGGACCTGAATGACATCCACGCCTCGCATATAGATCGACGCCAGGAATCCAGTGACGTCGCCAACCACGCCGCCACCGAGCGCGATCAGCGTGACTCCGCGATCGGCACCGTGTTTCACGAGCTTCTCGGCCAACTTCTCCAGTGTCGCAAGACGTTTGGAACGCTCACCGTCGGGCATTTCGAGGACTTCGGCGTCGATTCCCGAGGATGCCAGCGATTTCAGCAGAACTTTCGCCCACCGCCGGCGCACCGGGAGGACGGTGACGATAAATGTGCGCCGATTTCCAATGAGCTTGGCTAGACTCTCGCCCGGCTGCGCAAGCAGGCCCCTGCCAATGAGCACTTCATAGGAGCGCGAAGGAGTCGAGACGGGGATGCTAATCATTGGAATTAATATTCATCATAGCGTAAGGGATCGCGTGATCGAGTTCATGGGCGCCGAATCGGGCGCTCGAATCACCCGCTTTAATCAACCATGTATCTTTCGAGGATTCATCAGCGACGCAACAATCGACACTCCCAGGACGAAAAGCACAATCCCCAGCGCCCATTCCGTTGGGAGGGTGACATAGTGCGATGCCAGCATTTTCAGGCCGATGAAAATGAGGACGACGGATAGCCCATAGTGGAGGTAGTGAAAGCGATCCATGACTCCCGCGAGCGCAAAATACATCGAGCGCAGGCCGAGAATGGCAAAAACATTCGACGTATAGACAATGAAGGCGTTCGTGGTGATGGCAAACACCGCCGGAACGGAATCGATTGCCAAAACGATGTCGGTCGTTTCAACGATCAGAAGCACGACAAAAAGAGGCGTCGCGTACATCACATCGCGTTTGGTAAAGAATCGACCACCGTCAAACTCCTCCGTCACAGGGAACATGCGGCGGAACGCACGCAGAACCCGGTTTTTCTCCGGTTCAGGTTTTTCATCCCCGCGGCGCAGCAATTTAGCTCCTGAGTAGATGAGCAACGCGCCGAAAACGTAGGTGATCCAGTCGAAGTGGTCGAGAAGGTCCGCGCCGGCAGCGATGAAGATTCCGCGCATCACAATCGCGCCAACGATACCCCAAATCAGCACTTTGTGTTGATATTGGTCGGGCACCTTGAAATAGCGGAAGATGACGAGAAACGCGAACAGATTGTCAGCGCTCAAAGTCAGCTCGATGATGTAACCGGTGGTGAATTGAAGCGATTCTGAGCGTCCGTGCCAGAACAGCAATATGATGGCGAAGGCAACCGCCAACCCCACCCAGATCCCCGACCAGGCGAGCGCTGCTCGAAAACTGACCTTCTCGCGGCGGCGATTAAGCACTCCGAGATCGAGTGCCAGCATCGCCGCTACAAAGATATTGAAGAGAATCCAAAAAAGAAGCACAAGGAATCTTACGACAGGAGAAGGACAGGTCTCAGGTGTTAGGTCTCAGGAAAAACCGGCGCTGTTTACAAGTCGCCTTGCTGACACCTGAGACCTAACACCTGAGACCTGTCCTACTACTGCTGCCTGCCTCGCTTTCCCGTGACCCATTCATCCCACATGCCCATGCCTTTCATCTCCTCGTCGAGATGGGTCTCGTGGAGCATCTTCTCGATTTCGGCATGACCGAGCCGGGGGCCGACTCGATCCTCCGCATTCGCGAGGGCAAACGTCAGCACCGTCGCTGCGGCGACGTTCTTCTTGAGCTGCGGAAAATCCACCTTATCGAAAGTGTCGGTGCTGGCGTGATAGTTCTCCATATAGTTCGCTTCTTCCTGATCGACAACGAACGTGGGCACGCCTTCCAGCATGAAGTCGAAGTGATCGGAGCCGGATTCAGCGGTCGAGACCGCCTTCGCGGCACTGAATTGCTGCACCGGCGAGAGCATCGATCCGGCGGCCGGGATGATGTCCTTTCGCCCCCCCGTCGAATAGGCAGTAATCTTGCCGGTACCGGAATCGAAAATGACCACGCCGGCCGCCTTGTCCAGTTCGGCGCGATGCGTATTTGCATAGATCCGCGAACCAATCAGACCTTGCTCTTCCCCAGAAAAGAGGATGAAGCGTATCGAGCGCCGGGGCTTTAATCCCGACGCTTTAATCGCCCGCAACGCATCGATGACCAACGCGGCATTGCAGCCATCGTCGAGCGCGCCCGTTCCCAGATCCCAGGAATCCAAATGCGCACCGAGGACAACAAACTCGTCTGGCTTTTCACGGCCGCGGATTTCCGCCACCACGTTCCATGTCTTAAGGGCAGGTCCGATTTTGTTCGGAATCGAAAGATCGGCCCATACGGGCTGAGCCGCAGCCAGCAGTCGTGCGATGCGTTCAGCGTCCTCGCGCGCGACGATCAACTGCGGCAGAGCGTCGATCTCGCCATTCACCGAATTCGTGTGCCGAAAAAGTATCCGGTGATCGCGCGTGGCCATAAATGCGACCGCCTTTGCCTTTCCCTTAACTGCTAGCGCTACAATCGCGGGAGCGCGCTCGTACTCCCCAAAAAGGTCTTGCCACGTCGCCAGTACCTTGGTGTGGACCAGCACCAGTCTTCCCGCAATATCGCCCACTTTGGCAAATTCGGCCACCGAACCCTCCCCAACATCAACAATGGGAACGTGTTTCGCAGAGGCCAGCGCCGGAGCCCACGCCACCGACACTGCGCCCACCCGAAATGTCATTCCCGAAGATAGAGACGCGGTCATTTCGGTCGCGCCCTCGGCCCAGGATTGCTGGATCTCGAATTCTTCGGTGTGCACACTGTCTGCGCCCGCATCTTTGAATGCTGCCACTCCCCAGTCAACGGCGCGCTGAAAGGCCGGGGTGCCCGGAACACGCCCACCAACCTCATCGCTTAAACGTCGAAGGTTCGTTTCCAGTGTGGAGGGCTTGAGCGCTTCGGCAATCAACCGGTCAGCGTCGTTATCTTTATTTTTGTCGGCCGCAAGCGCGCCTAGAGAAAACAGCAAGACTCCCAACAACCCCAGCGTTCGAATCATGTCGAGACATTAGAAACGAATTCGGCCAAAAGCGGAAGGTGGCAGAAGCGAGGACTCGGGTTCACGTAAGGAGACGCGGCAGGCCGCGTCTCTATTGAAAGATTCGGTTACGCAGGTGTTAGACCGTATTTTTCTTGCAGCCGCCGCTCCATGGTGCGGAAAATCAAACCGTCGACCATGAAGCCGAGGATAATGATCAGGATCATGACCGCCATCACCTGGCTCATATCACTCAGATCGCGGCCCATCATCAGCAATTGGCCGAGTCCGAGGCTCAGAAAGATCATTTCGGCTTGAATCAGCGAGCGCCAGGCGAATGCCCATCCTTGTTTCATCCCGTTCACGATAAACGGCAGGCTCGCTGGCAAAAGAACATACCAAAACAAACGGAAGCCGCTGGCGCCGAGGTTGCGCCCCGCCATACCGTAGATCTTCGGCATCTGCTTGCGGCCGTCTTCCATGGCGATCGTGACGGAAAGTAACGAGCCCATCAGCACGACGAACAGAATCGCCTTCTCCGTGAGGCCAAACCAGAGCACGGCCAGCGGGATCCAGCAGATGCTGGGCAATGATTGCAGGCTTACCAGCAAGCCGCCCAACGTTTCTTCTAAAAACTTGTTGCTCGATACGGCGAGACCGAGAATCATCCCGAGCACGATCGACAGCGTGTAGCCGATGAGCATGCGCTTCATGGTGACCGCGATGCCGATCCAGAAGCTGTGATCGGCAAAGCCGTCCCACAGTGCGTGACCAACTCCCCACGGCGGAGGAAAGAGATAAGGAGGCCAGACTCGGAGCTTAGCCAGAATTGCCCATATGGACAGAAGCGCGGTGTAGAAGATGATTTGCCTAGCTAATTTTTTCATCAGCATACTCCGCTTCCAGGGACTTGTTGATCTCCTCGCGCAGGCAGTCGAGAATATCGCGCGCCGAGCGAGCTACTTCGGTGTGCTCCATGTGACGCGGCCGAGCCAGATTCACAGAAAACTCCTGCTTCACTCGTCCTGGACGAAATGTCAGCAACGCCACGCGATCTCCAAGCCTTACCGCTTCGCGAACGTTGTGCGTGACAAAGATAATGGTACGGCCAGTTTCGGCCCACAGGCGTTCCAACTCGTCGTGGAGAAGGTCGCGAGTCTGGGCATCCAGAGCGGCGAAGGGCTCGTCCATTAGGAGGACGTCAGGCTCCGTGGCCAGCGCTCGCGCTAATGCGACCCGCTGCCTCATGCCGCCCGAGAGCTGGTGGATGTAGCTGTCGCGGAATTTCGAAAGATGGACGAGGCGCAAATAATATTGCACTTTCTCTTCGCGCTCGGCTTTCGAGACGTTCTTCATCTTCATTCCGAACTCGACATTTCCACCCACCGTCAGCCATGGAAACAGGCCGAGTTCCTGGAAGATGAGAATGCGATCCGTCCCCGGCCCGCTCACGGGCTTGCCGTCGACAAGAACTCTGCCTGACGTTTGGGGATTAAGTCCGGCGATCAAGTGCAGCAAAGTGGACTTGCCGCATCCCGACGGGCCCACGATGCAGAGGAATTCACCTGCCCTCACTTCAAGACTGATGTTGTCGAGCGCAAGCAGCCGTTCACCGGAAGTTGTTTTGTAGCTGAGAGAGATTCCATCGAGAGCAACTTTTGGAATTGCGATCTCAGTCACCGGACGGTTCGGGAAAATCGTCACCGATGAAGCCGGCCTGCCGTTCAGCACATTCGGGCGCACACCGGTGTGAGGAACAGCGGGTACGGCGGGCTGATACGCGTTCTGCGGACTCGTGCTCATTGGATTGCCTTCTTCCCTTTTTCGGCCAACACCTGGTTTAACAGCGAGAGATCGTAGAGGCTCGACAGATCAGGCATCTGGCGGCCCAGAAATCCCGCGTCAAATGCCGACTTGGCCGCGTTCATCAGCGACCCGCGCAGAGGGTCATACGTCACCGTCAAGCGGCCAAACGCATCCTCCAGCACCGCGTCCGGTAATGCCTTGCCGGTCTCTTTCGCAATCTGCTGGTTCAGGAGTTTCTTGGCCTCGGGCAGGTGTCCGTTGATCCAATCGGTCAATTCCACGTGAGCGCGGATCCAATTCTTTACCAGATCTGGATGCTCCTTCAAAAACTGTGTGCGGACGACCAGATGTGCGGCAATGAATTGACCATTCGGCCAGAGCGTCCTCTCATCCAGGAAAACCCGCCCGTTGCCTTCCTTCACCAGACGCGTTGCCCAGGGCTCAGGCGCCCACGCGCCGTCCAATTCTTTTTTGAGGAACAAAGTCAGCTGATCGGGATTTGCCAGCGGAATCACCTGCACGTCTCCACCCTTGTCGGTGGTTTTCATGCCATTCGCTTTTAACCAGGCGCGCAGTGCCACGTCCTGCGTGTTACCCATTTGCGGGGAGGCAACCTTTTTCCCGTGGAAGTCTTCCGCTTTCTGGATGCCAGAGTCGTTCCGCACCACGAGCGAAGCACCCCCACTGGTCGCACCGGCAACGATGCGCAGGGCTTCTCCATTCGAGCGAACGTAGCCAGAGATGGCTGGGTTTGGTCCGATATAGGTCATATCGATCGCGCCTGCGAACAGCGCCTCGATGGCGGAAGGCCCGGCGTTAAAACTTTTCCATTCCACTCTGACTTGCGGCCCCATCGCCTTGTCGAACCACCCATTGCTCTTACCGATCATTGCCTGCGGGTGAGTGATGTTGGGAAACGCGCCCACGCGAATACTTGTCTGCGCCGACGCCACGCTGACGAAGAAAAAAAGAAGAAACGAGACAGAAGCGACCGAGAGTCGCTTAGTCATGCCCTTCGCCTCCGGCAACCATCGGCAACACTCGCAGTTCCGTCTTTCTTCGATTACTCCGGCGATTCCCGTTTCTGGGACGGGACTTGTTCTCAGGGCCCCGACTGATCAAGTCGGCCAGTGTTGTATTTTCGAGAATTTTGGCGGCTGCGTCGCGCACTTCCAGAAACACTTTGTAGAGCGCGCTATGGTCGGCGTCGCGATCGATTAGAACGCGCAACTGGTCGGCGTCGCCGAAAGGCGCCAGCGGCCCGTCAATGAGTCGGATGATCTCGCTGAGCCGAATCTCCGACGGAGCCCGCCGCAACTGGTACCCACCCTTTGCGCCACGCACGCTCTCGACGATGCGCGCGTTTTTCAATTCCAGGAGAATGAGTTCTAGAAATTTTTCGGGCAGATTTTCTTCGTAAGCAATGTCGCGAATCCGGATCGCCCCCTGCGTGTAACGCCGGGTCAGCACCATCATCGCCTGCAGCGCGTAAAGGCCCTTCTGCGAAATCTTCATGTCGCCCCCCCACTATCCCTACCTGATTAATAGGCATTATAGAAAATGCACGCCGAGGACCAAAGCACCAAATTTGACGAGGAGTTCTGGTCGTGCGTTTTCTGTAAGTTACGGCGGAAAAATATCTTCCAAGGCGGGCTGCTGTGTAATAGTTTGCACTTCGAGGACACTCCGAGGACAAGGGCGTATGCCGTTTTTGAGGCCCGTCAACAGGTCGGGATCGCCTACCGCAAGCGCAGGATCTGCACTGTGATGTTGTCAGGCCCGCCGCGTTCGCGAGCCAACTCGATCAAGTCGCGGCCAGCCTGTTCGGCACTCTTGCCATCGACCGCGTCCAATATTTCGGCGTCGCGGACTTGTCCCCACAGGCCATCGGTGCAGATCAACAACACGTCTTCAGGACGCAGGGGATGCGGCTGTCCTGGCGTATCCATAATCAGGTCGGGATTCGTCCCTAGAGCTGCGGTCAGAATATTTCTTTGTGGATGCGTCTCGGCCTCCTCGGGGCTGATCATTCCCGCCTCGACCAGCCGACCGACATAGGAGTGGTCGCGCGTTACCCTCGTAATCTGGCCATCGCGGATCAGGTAGAGCCGAGTATCACCGACGTGGACAAAATAGAGTGCGTCGTATTTCAGGTCTCCATCGACACGCCCCACAATCGCCACCGCGGTGCAGGTTGTTCCCATTCCGCGCAGTTCCGGATGCGCGAAGCTATACTCCCGAATCTGTTCATGTGCCGATTGGAGGGCAGCGATCATCCCATCCTGGGGATCGTCGCCGGGAAAATCGCGATAGACGGAAACCATCGTTTCCACGGCCAGCCGACTCGCTTCCTGTCCGCCCTCGTAGCCACCCATGCCGTCGGCGACAACCGCAAGCCGCCCTTTATGGACGAACTCTTCCTCGCCCTCCGCCTCCCAATAGCCAAAGGAGTCTTCGTTATTCTGGCGCTGACACCCGATGTCAGACTGGCTCGACACTTCAATTCCGGTGCGAACTTTCATCCGGTCACGACTTCAGTACGGGGAATTGCGAGCATAGGCAAAATCGCGCTCACGCGCAAACCTAAAATTATAAGGGGTGATGGGCGGAAGGCTCAAATCGAACGTGGGAGCGTGGAAAAGGTCGCGAGGGCGTTTGCCTACAAAACAAAAAGGGACGACGTTAAAAACGCCGTCCCTCGACGATCAATATCTACGCAACCACTACGGAGTTGTCGCCGGACCGCATTCCCCGGTCGGATTGGTGGTATCGGTGATCCCCGCCGCGGAGGCCACAGCAACATAGGCTGGCGCAGTCGTTAGGCCCTTGTAGGTGGCTGTGAGTGTGTAGGATCCGGAGATCGCCCACGCGGGCGATGTCGCCGGTGGCGTGGCGCTATTCACCCAAGTGCAGGCAAATGGCGTCACAGCCGTGAGTAAGCCATTCGGGCTCAATTCAACAGTCTGCGGGGGTACGGCCGTCAGAGGGACGTAGCCGCCGCCACTCAATTCAGTGCTTCCTGGCGTGATCGAGATTTGGTACGCCACTCCGCCCACATTGTTTAAGAGCTTTGCCGAGCCGTTGCTGTAGTTTCCCCACAAATATACCTGAAGGGTCCCGCCGATACCCTGCAAGTCAAGGGTACTTCCCGGGGTTTCGGCCGTATTTGAGCTGGAAAGCTGGATGGACTGCAATTTGTTGGATGTTCCGCAGCCCAACATGCTGAACGTCAGCAGCGCGCAAACCACCGCGGTAAAGAGAGTTTTACGATTCACCGCCAAGTACCTCCAAAAGGAAATCTTCCGCATCGTCGCAGCATCCGTCACATCGGACAAGGTAACCAAAGTCATGGCACCGCACGGTGGGGATCGCCCCATGGTTTCGCACCCTTGGTTTGCGCGCACTTGGCCCATGCCTTGTTTCCACCCTGGGGCCGCGGCCGCCGCTTGTGGTCTACAATCTCCGCATGGCCGATCCCTCCCTGCCTCCGCTTCCGCCAGCGCCAACCGCCGGCCCCATCACCGAATTCCACATCGGCGACGAATTTGGAACCGCCAAGCGCAATCTTCCTCCCGTGCGGATTCTCCTGATCTGCATCGCTGCGGTCGCAATCATTGTGGGGATCTTCGCGTTCAAGGAACGGGCGAAACCGCAGGGCGCTGGCGCCGTCAATTTCGTATCGGCGGCTGAGGTTCCGGGACAAGGCCTCATTCTTGCCGCGATCACGCTTACGTTGCGCGACACTACCGAGAAGCCGCTGTGGGTTCGCACCATCAAGGCGCAACTCACAACCGCCGACGGCAAAACTTTCGAAGATGAAGCGGCTTCAATGGTCGATCTCGACCGCTATTTCCAGGCATTTCCGGTTTTAAAAGAAAGTTCGGAACCGCCGATCGCACCCGAAATGAAATTGTTACCGGGATCGGAGCAACGAGGAACCATCATCGTCAGCTTCAAGGTTACAAAACAGGAGTTCGACCAGCGCAAGTCGCTGGCGGTGTCGATCCAACCCTACGATCAGCCTTTGCCCGTGATTTTGAAGTAGCGCTCGGATCCCTTCGGCTTTCCGCGGGTACGTCAATTTCAGGTTCGAAACTTTCCTTACTCGTTCTCCAGAACCGACCGCGCTGCGGCCAGGGCCGCTTTCTCCGCCCCGTCGAGTTTGGGATATTTGAGCTTCATGGCTTTGAGCGCCTCGACTACCGCCTGCGACACCACCAGTCGCGTGAACCACTTGTTGTCTGCCGGGACCACGTACCATGGAGCGTCTTTGCTGGCGGTATGCCGGATCATGTCCTCATACGCCTCCTGATAAGAGTCCCAGAATTCCCGCTCCTTCACGTCTGCCGAGGAGAATTTCCAGTTCTTCTCGGGAGTATCAAGCCGCTCCATAAACCGCCGCTTCTGCTCCTTCTTTGAGAGGTGCAGGAAAAATTTCACCACCGCGATTCCATTTCGCGTCAGGTATTGTTCGAAACAGTTGATATCTTCGAACCGTTCCCGCCAGATGTGTTTTGTGACTAAGGACTTTGGCAGTTTCTGCCCTTCGAGTACTTGGGGGTGAATGCGTACCACGAGTACTTCTTCATAATATGAGCGGTTGAAGATGCCGATATGGCCCCGCTCCGGCAGACACTTCGTAGTTCGCCACATGTAGTCGTGATCCAACTCTTCAGGCGATGGCGCCTTGAACGACCACACGTCTACTCCCTGCGGATTGACGCCTGACATCACGTGCTTGATGGTCCCATCTTTCCCCGCCGCGTCCATGGCCTGGAAGATCAGCAACAGCCCCCATCGGTCTTGCGCGGCGAGAATATCCTGCAGACGGCTCAGTTCCTTGACTCCGTCGATCAGCATTTCCTTCGCCTGCGGTTTCAGTTCCGATCCGAGTCCGTGAGTGTCGGCAGGGTCATGATCCGCGAGTTGGAAATGTTTTCCATGTTCAACGCGATAGCGCTTGAGCAATTTGTCGATGTTCATGATTTCTTCCTTCGAGACGGCTTGCGGCGGTACCAAGAACTCATCGAATCAAGATCCGCGTTGGCACTGTTTCGCGAATGCTACGGGTGTTGCTCGTATACGGAATTATTAGGTGCAGGCTCATCGTAGTCGCGGCCATACTTGTTCTTGTGCGCCATGCTCTGCCCGCTGGCTTCGGGAACACGAATCACTCCGAGAGATGCGGAGTTCTCGGCGATCGTGATTTCGCGGGTGAGCGGCTGGGTGTTTTCGGGGCCCATCCCTTCACTCCACACGTGCAGCAGATACCGTCCGTAGGGGACGTCGGCCATCGAGACCTGACCATCCGCAGTGGCGATTGCGTACCACGGCGTCGCGATGGTAATGACGATCGCGCTCATCTGCGGATGAATGTTGCAGAAAATATAGCTGATCCCGGCGCGATCGAAACGCACGGTCCGCGACGTCCCGGCCTCGTACAACCCAAGGTCGAAGCGCTTCCCTTCAAACAACGAAAAGACATTGTGAAAAAAGGGATCGCGGTTGGGGAATTCGACCGACGATCCGGCGGGCACGACCAGAATGTGTGGAACGAAACTCTTGTTTTTTTGCACCAATCGCAGGCCGCCAACGGCAGCAGTCGGAGGACTGGGCATGGCGACAACCGGATCGCTTCCGGAGGCAATCGGTGTGAGCCACACAACGGTCCCGGGAACAGTCGCGTGCCGCGCTCTGACGACGCTCAGGGTCCCGCTCACTTCGACTCGACCGCGCACGATGGTGGTTGCGACCTGAGCGCGCAGTCCCGCCGCACCGGCCCACAACATCGCGACTCCGATCAGCACCCGCCCACACTTCATGGTTGATGACCCATCGTCAAATTGTCCTACCGCAGATTGTCCTACGGCGGATGTCCGCAAACCTGCCGCGCCAGACTTCTATCGTGACTCGCGCAGCTATCGATTTCTAGAAAAGAACCCCCATCATCAGATTCAGGTGATCCGCGTTATTGCCGCTACCGTCAATTGTATAAGTCGTGAGATGCCGGTACTCCGCGGAGAACAATAAATCCGATCGCGGACGATAGATGAAATTCACGAAGCTGCCCTGATTTCTGGCCAGATTCGGGTCACCGTAGGCGTGGACATATTGGAAATACCTCAGATCTGAGGCGTAGGAATTTTCCATTCCGAACGCAGCGTTGAATTCCCACTTATTCGCGGGCCGGTATTTTAGTTGTGCCCAACCGCCGACCGAGTTCAACCCGAGCACTTCGGACGTCGGTAAAGTAGGATCGCCGCTGAACAGGACACTGCGTCCAAGTCCTCCGTAGAGTCCTCCGATCGCCCGACCACGGTAAACCTTGCCACTCAGCGAGAACTGGCGGCTGAGTGGCAGATCAAGATCCGCCATCCCCGCCCAACCGTCGACCGTTCGAGAGAAGCCATAATCCTGACGGCTGTAGAAACCTCCCGCCCCGATCCGCAGAGGCTGTCCAAAGACATTGCGAGTCCACGCAACCCGAGTTCCGAACGCCGGTTGACGCGAGGACTCACCCGCTCCTGGCTGCCGATAAGGTGTGGCGGCGGGCGCTTCGCCACTGACGGGATCGAGAATCCCCCCCTGAAACAACAAACTGGATTCTTCGCCTAACGCGACTCGATGCTCCACCCGTATCTGCGGAACCCAACTCCACAGGTTTCCGGCATAAGACAGCGCGGGCTGCGCGAGGGTGGCAAATGACGTTGGGGAATTCGGCGAAAAGAAAATGGTGTCCTGCCCAACGACCACCGAAGTGTTCGCCCAGTCCATGCGCATCGTACCCGTTCGCAAACGCATGATTCCAGAGTTGACTCCATTCGGCGCTTCGGCGAACCCACCCGCCAAGTCGAGTTGCAAGTCCGCTCTGGTCTTCGCACCGGCCAGGGTCGGACCGAAAGCTTCGAACGCGAGCTCAGACTGTCGCACGGTCGCGCCGAAGCTGCCTCCCGAAGCGCCCGCCGGTCTCGCATACGCCAGTGTTGGCAGGTCGATGCTGTCCACCGTTCCTTGCGTGCTGGCCAGGTTCATCAAGACAATCCCCGACAGTCGTACTCGGTATTTGGATGCGCTTTCTACCTTTGTCTGGTACTGATCATCTACCTTCCCGCTGAGCAATTGATATTGTTCTTCGAGACTTGCGGCGTGCTCATTTTTCTTGGGCTCACCCTGATCGCCTGACGCTGGACTGTCGGACGCTGGATGGTCGGGCGTCTGACTGTACGAACCGGGTTGACGATCCTTTTGCGAAGCATCGTGCTGCGAAGGATCTTGCGAGATAGCGACCGCGTTCTTAAGTACAACGGGCTGCGATTCGGACCCCGCGCGGATCTCGTCGAGTTCGTGCCGAAGCTCTGAGGTTTCGGCCCGCGCACGTTGCCAATCGACGCGCATGGCCGCCACGGTGGCCTGCAACTCGCGCACCTGGTCGCGCAATTCGCCGATGGGGTCTTCAGATGGGCCTCGAGCTGAGTTTCGGCCGGCATCATGATGTGGTTGCGACAAATCTGAGGTTGTCTGCGCCTTCGACCCATCTTGCGTCGACGCATCTTGCTTCGAAGCATCCTGGGCGATTGCCGATGCGATCGATACCATAGCCATCGCCGTCGTCAGCGCTACCCATCGCAACCATGTGCACTTTCGCTCCGCGCTCATTTCACCCTCCGCTGGTCTCCGCACTCCGGTTAGGACTCTGATTCTGAACATCAGATGCTCGTCGCAGGTCTTTCATAGCAAGTCTTTCAACGCAGATCTTTTAACGCAGATCGGTTTCGCAAGGACACTCGATAGACTCGCCCACGAGTCTAGGTTGCATGCCGCGCTGCTAAAGCGTTTTCCACCGAAGGATTCAGCGGAATATTTATGCGGAAGGTCGTTCCGGAGGTCGAGGTCTGTTCGACCTCGACATCGCCCCCGTGATCCTGCAGAATCTTCTGCACGACGGTCAGACCCATCCCGGTGCCATTTTCCTTGCCATGGCTGACGAATGGCTCAAACAGTCGGCCGCGCACCGCATCGGCGATCCCCGGACCGTTGTCGGCGATACGAATCTCCAAATTTTCACCTTGCCGTCTCAGACCGACATCGATCTTCCCGGAATCAGCGGGCACCACCTCGCATGCGTTCAACAACAAGTTCAGCAAGGCGCGCTCGAGTTTCTTGAAATCGAACCATCCCTCGGTCGACCCCTCGGCGGTGATTCGAATCCGTATGCGCTGGAATTCGGGATGCGCCTTCACGCCTTGTACGGCGCGGTCAACAGCGGACCGAACATCACCAAATGAAGGACGCAATGACTCGCGCGTGCGGGAGAACTCGAGTAGCGATTCGATCAGATCGGTCATCTGATTGACTGCGATTCGGATTTCTGCGTACAGATCTTCCCGCTGACCGGGCGTTAGATTGCTCTCGCAAAGAAATTCGGCGTTCGCCATGACCGCGGCCAACGAATGGCGCAAATCATGCGAGATCGAACTCGCCATCCTGCCAATCGTCGCGAGGCGCTCGGCATCGAGCAACTCCCTCTGCGTCTTCTGCAGGTTCTTCCGCATGCGATCGAACGTGCCCGTGACCTCGGCAACCTCATCGCTGCCGCGCACCCTTAGAGGAAAGGCGTAGTCACCGTGTTCCAGGGCGCGCACGCCGGCGACCAGATTTTCCAGCGGACGAGTGAAAGTGTGCGAGATCAGAAACACCAACAGGCTACCCGCGAGAACCGCAGTCAGGCCGAGCGCCAGCAGCAATGCATTCAGGCTGTTCAGGAAGGCAGTGGCCCGATCGAACGATTTCAAGACCCAGAGATTCAATCCGGGCGTGCCAAGCTTTGGCAAACCACCTTTCGGCAAATCCGCGTTCGGCAAATCCGCGTTCGGCAAGTCCACCGAGGTCGCCAGAAAACGCTCCTCACCGAGACGGATCTCGTCACCCTGAGGAGGTCCTCCAGCGGCAACCCGCAATGGGACTCGCAGCAACTCGGACTCCTGCGCGGGCTTGAGTGTGCTTCGAACGATCGAATCGCCATAACGGAACGCCACCTCGCTCGCCGCAACCCGGCTCAAGTCGCGAGCAAAGTGATCGTCAATTTCGTAGCCCAACACGAGATATCCCAGAACCTGGTGTCCGCTCGCCGGACCAAAATAAATATCCTGCAGAAAAGCTTCGTAGAGATGTCCCTCGACGTACCACCAGTGCCGGGTCTGTTCGCGCGATACGATGCTGGTAAAAAAGTCCTGTCCGGCGCGTAGTGTGATTTCCTGCGGAGTCGCCTGGAGAGCCATCACTTTCCCCGACGAATCGGCCAGCAGCAGCAAATCGCTGCCCGCTTGCTGCCACAATTCCCGCGAGGCGTCCTGGATGGTCGCTGGATCATGCGTCGTCATCTGGGCGCGGACAATGGGCAGGTCCGCAAGCAATGCCGCCGAACGTTCGAGCGTAATTTCGCGTTGCTTTTGGAAATTATGAAAGGCGGAAACGGAATTTTGCAGGTCGCGCTGAATGCCGAGCCGCACCTCTTGCTGCACGGTGTGCCGTACCACGAGCAGAGTCGTGAATGTGAGCGCCGCCGAAACCGCAATCATGGAGAGCAGGAACTTGGTCCGCAACCGAATTCCGCCCATTGTTAATCCTCGAACGTTATTTCAGAGTCGACTATGCAGAGGCGTGAGGTCAGAGGTCAGATCGCAGATGTAATAACCTTCCCGCGATGTCAGGACCCATGCCTTTCACTTCTGCAATCTGACCTCTACCCTCTGACCTTGCCTACGGCACAAACTTGTAGCCCGCACTGTGCACTGTGCGAAAGTACTGGGGGTTTGCCGGATCTTTTTCCAGCTTCTGCCGCAATCGCAGAATGTGGTTGTCGACGGTCCGCGTGCTCGGATAGTTCTGATATCCCCAAACGTGATTGAGCAGCTCCTCGCGCGACAGGACACGCTCCGCATTCTGGATCATGAACTTCAAGACTTTGAACTCCTGGGACGTTAACTGCACCGGGTTCCCTTCCCGCCACAACTCCATCTTTGTGAAGTCGACTTTGACATCGCCAAACGCGAAAGTCTCCGTCAGCGGGACTCTCGTGGAACGCCGCATCGCGGTTCTTACCCGCGCCAGGAGTTCGCGTGGACTGAAGGGCTTGGTTACATAGTCGTGCGCGCCCAATTCCAGCAGCAGGACCTTGTCCATAACTTCCGTTCGGGCACTGAGAATGATGATGGGCAAATTGGGCGCAGCCTGCCCGATCTCGCGGCACACATCCTGCCCCGGCGTCCCGGGCAGGCTAAGGTCGAGGACGAGCACAGCCGGCACTGCCGCTCGAAACAGCTGCAGCCCCTCCGTGCCGTTGCCCGCGATATCGACCGTGAAGCCCTCGCCTTCGAACAAGCGCTTCAGAGCCTTCTGAACGGCTCGATCATCCTCGATGACCAGTATCCTCTCCGAGTTAGCTGGAGCCGCTTCCATGGTCGCCACCGCCGATGAAGATATGTGCTTGTTCACAACTGCCCCCTGATGCCTGATCGGCATAAATCATACCTCTAAACTGTAGCGTGATATCGGGTTAAAGGCACGCGGCGGGGGATAAAGTGACATGAATTTGACAAATCGTTGACAGACGAGAGGGCCCCAAACCGCCATTTGATGGAGGGATTACCTAGACCTGCCGGGGATGTTTAGTGAAGCTTCTCGTATTCGGCCTTGGCCTCTTTGAAAATCGGGACGTCCGGGTCGGCATCTTTCCAGAGCGCCAGAAAGTCCTGATAAGCGGTTTTTGCTTTGGCCGTATCTCCACTGAGCGCGTACCCACGCGCCATACCTAGCGTCGCCAGGGGGTGCACGGGGTCTGTCGGATTGATTCCCCGACGTTCGACGATCTTCTCGAATTCGGCAGCCGCTGCCGGTCCCTGCTTCGCCTGCAGGTAGCCGGTTCCTCGAAGATAGTTCGGAAGCATCCCGACAGTGGCACCGTACTGATACGGAGTAGCGCTCTCGAGGTCGGTGATCGCCTCTTCGGGCTTTTTGCGATTCATCGCTACGCAGGCGTTCACCGCGGGAATGTAGACACTATGCAGCAGGGTATCGTCCGGAAAACGATGGCCGAGATCTCCAATGACGCTCTCGGCGTGGGCCCCGTCTCCGGTCATTGCCAGCGCCAACGCGACGGGCGACAGATTTCCGCGGCCGTGCGAGATTGAGAAACTTGCGGCCGCCAGTTCGCGCGCCCTAGCGGCGTTGCCGACTTCCGCCTGCAAAACCGCCCACCACGCCTTGTTGTCGGCGGTCGATTCCTTGAACCCCAGTTGGTCGGTAGCTTGCCAGCTGCGTTCTGCCAGTCCATTGGCCTTCTGCATCTGCCCGCGAGCAGCAGCCAGCCAGGCGGCTTCGAGGAGCAGCAGATATTCGCTCGGCTTGCCCTCGGCCCACTTCATTTCTTTCTGCATACCATCGTTGTCGCCAGCAAGAAAAGCCAGCCGGTAGAGAAACTGATGGATAAACAGGTTGTCCGCTTTTTCATCGATGGACCGTTGCAGGGTCGAACGCGCCTCGTCAAAGCGATTCAGCGCCATGTAACCACCCGCCGCATGCGAATATCCAAACGGGGCCGCCGGCTCCAGACGGATGAAGTCGTTCGCCAACGGAATCGCCCGGTCATATTGTCCGAGATAAAGACCGTAGACGAGTGCCAGGTTGGTGTAGGCGTTGGAGTCGTTGGGATAGGTCTGGATGGCCAGCTCCAGAGTTTCCTTTTCTTTCCCGATGTTGCCGCTCGCCATATAAAAATGATCGTCGACGTACAAGCGTTCTCGCTCGCTGACTCGTTCGCGCAAATCAAAAGCTTTCTTGGCCTCTTCCATCGATCGATCCTCTTCACCAAGATTGCTGTAAATCGCGGCAAGCCGCGCATGCGCCATGGCGAAATTGGGGTCCAGCTCGACGGCGCGCTGGAACAGTGGGAGCGATTCTGCCTCTCCACCGCCATTGCGCATGGCATCGGCCGCGGCATAGGCCTTCAACGCTTCGAGCGATGAGGTCGTCGCTTCGGTCACCGGCGTATCAAATTTCTGAATCGACGCCAACGACTCGCCGAGTTTGCCCCGAAGGCTCGATGCCGCTTTGCCCACGCTGGCCAGTACAGCTTCCTTGCTTGCGGCGGTCACTTGTTCCCGCGCCAGAGAATCCCCCGTCGCGCAGTTGGTCGCGTCAAGCGCCACCACGTATTGGCTTCCGAGGGCCGCGATCGAGCCACTCAACATCGCCTTGTCGTGCTCGCGTTCGCAGATCTCGCGCGCCACGCTGCCCGTGACTCGCTCGTCCGCCGGACGCCCCATGAACTTGAGCGCCGTACGCACCGTCTGGTCGGGCACAACGTTCAAATACGGAGACTGCTCGAGCTGCACCGCCAGCGCCTGCTTCAGCGTCCCGTCGAATACCGGATCGCCAGTCGTATTTACGAAATCCGCCAGGAGAATTGAGTCCTTTTCGCTGAGCGTCGGCCGCGAATGCGATCGCCAGTACACCAGACCCGCAATCGCCAGCCCGACCAGAACTCCTCCCGCCCAATATTTCCTCGGAACTTGGGAGCGGACTGGTGTGGCCGCAGCCTCACTGGGCTGTTCACCCGATCGCGACGCCCCTAGCGAAGTCTGGCCGGCAGAAGGCTGGCCGCCAGAACTCGCCGCCTTGGCCGACGAGGAACTCGCTACGGCGCTCACACCGCGCGCACCAGGAGACGCAGCCGGAAGCGCGGCGTCTTCGGGCAAATCTTCGTCTTCATCTTGCGCAGCGACTTTCTTTCCCGAACCCGAATCGCGCTTCAAGCGTTGCAGCTCCGCACGCATCTCCGACGCATGCTGATAGCGCAGCTCGCGATCTTTCTCCAGCGCCCGGTTGATGATGCGCTCCAACTCCGCCGGAACTTCCGGATTCAACCGAATCGGCGAGGTCGGCGCCCGCTCGAGGATTGCGTTAAAGATAACCGCCGAAGTGTCGCCTCGAAACGGCATCGTCCCCGTCGCCATCTCGTACAGCACCGCACCGAAGGAAAACAGATCGCTGCGCTGGTCCAGTTCCTTACCCTTGGCCTGCTCCGGCGACATATAGGCCACCGTACCAAGCGCGGTTCCCGGACTGGTCAGATGCTGCTCGGCATCGATAGTCGCCAGCGTCGCATCTCTCTCGCCCCGCGCCGCCACTTTCGCCAGCCCGAAATCGAGCACCTTGGCATGCCCGCGTTTTGTCACGAAAATGTTCGCCGGCTTGATGTCGCGATGCACAATCCCCTCGGCATGCGCCGCATCAAGGGCATCGGCGATCTCAATGCCGAGCGACAGCAACTGTTCCGTTTCCAGCGCGCGGCCGGCGATCAGATGCTTCAGCGTCACTCCATCGAGAAACTCCATGGCAATGAACGCTCGCCCTTCGTGTTCGCCGATGTCGTGGATGGTGCAGATATTCGGATGGTTCAGGGCCGAGGCGGCCTGCGCCTCGCGCTCAAATCGGCTCAGGGATTGGGGATCTCTGGCTACATCCTCGGGCAGGAACTTCAGGGCAACGAAACGTTTCAGGCGTGTGTCTTCGGCCTTGTAGACGACGCCCATCCCGCCGCCACCCAGTTTCTCAATGATGCGATAGTGCGAGATGACCTGATTGATCATTATTTGAGATGGTCCGTTGACGATGTCCGACGAACGGTGAGTGGAGGGCCCCAACCCTTCGGCGAGCAATGGTAGCTGTCGTGTCCAGAGAAGTCAAAACAAAGACGTTAGCGAACTGGAATCAACCCGGATTGGGTGAAGCAGCGCGAACACTCGCTCGTAACCTCCTTGTAAAGTCGGCTGGGCGTGTCCGCGATTTGACTTCCCGTCACTTCGTACCGACAATAGAGGTAGTTCTTTACAGGCCAATTCCCACCAGTGGGGGCGTCACGGCTTCGACGGAGATGCTTGCGGCCAAGAGGCATGCCGGGGTCCACACACCCGTAATCGCGTGGAAAATGATAATTGCCAATCAACAGATGGCATACGCAGCTTAATTAATTAAGTTGCCGTCTTCCGCAGCTTCGCCCGTGGGCTGCGAGCGGACGTCACACAGCGGGCTGCTCTTCTCTTCTACGTCTGGGGAGAGAGGTTAAGATCTCAGGCTAGCGGCAGCGGTTTCTTGTCCGTTCTGAGCAGTTGTCGCGAACGTCCTGGGGTAATGCCCAGGGCATGAACTGGAATAAGCATGTAGTCTCTTGACCAGTGACAATTTCGGACGCGGGTTCGACTCCCGCCGCCTCCACCACTATCTTTTTTATTATCCTTCACTTAAGGACATAATTTATTTTCGTACAATAGCGACACCTCACGCCTCCCATTGAAGAATGGAATCGGAGCGCGCTGGCAATTCCAGTCTTGTGCGTTCGCCAGATCCGCCCAAGTGGGAACCCTATTGCACCCATCGCAAGCCACGTCAGGATTCCCCGAATTCTCATCATCGACCCTCGCCTTTGCCCTATCTCTATCGGGTTGCCGGTTTATCTGGCGGCATGCTGAACTGTCGCTTCTGCCACGGCGATTAATGTTGGCAAAACATCGCCGAGACCGTTGGTGCTCTGCTGTCCCAAACCAAAATAGACTTTGTTATACAACGGATACAGTACTTCGTAGGTACGTTGTGCCCCGTCATCAGGTATGAAAGTTTTATGTCCGGGGCAAATCCTGTCCTGAGCCTCCTCAACGGACTTGAAAATCCCCGCTGCCAAGAAGGCAAAAATCGCAGACCCGAGGCTGACAACACTTTGACTGGGAACCAATACCGGACGCCCGAGCACGTTGGCATAGACCTGGTTCAACACGGTATTTTTCTGAGGAATGCCACCCGCGTTGATCACACGTTTGATATGTACGCCGTGCCCGGCCATGCGATCCAGGATCACCCGCGTATGAAACGCCGTTCCTTCGATGGCGGCAAACAACTCGTCCTGAGCAGTGCTCTGAAGGTTCCAGCCCAATGTAACGCCGCGCAAATTGGGATTAACCAGCACGGTGCGATCGCCATTGTCCCAGGTCATGCGCAGCAAGCCGGTCTGGCCTGCGCGATAATGCTCCAAACCCCGACTCAGAGCCCGTACATCGGTGCCAGCTCGCGATGCAATTGAGCTGAATATATCGCCCACGGCAGAGAGTCCGGCCTCAATTCCTGTACGGTGCGGATGCACACTGCCCTGGACCACACCGCAGACGCCGGGCACCAGATTCACCGACGGAGTGATACCAATGATGCAGGTCGAAGTGCCGATGACATTCACCATGTCGTCAGTTCGACAACCGGCTCCGATGGCATCCCAATGCGCATCGAAAGCCCCTACCGGTATCGGAATTCCCGGCTTCAGCCCCAGTTGTTCAGCCCAGAACTCTGACAGCGTGCCCGCCATCAGATCGGAGGTAGCGTACTCGCCATCCAGTTTCTCGCGAACGCCCTGGAAGAGCGGATCGACCTTCAGCAAAAAACTCTCCGGGGGAAGCCCACCCAGTTGCCGATTCCACAACCACTTGTGCCCCATTGCGCAGACGCTGCGCTTAGCCTTGCTCGGATCGGTGACGCCGCAAAGCGTGGCTGCCACCATGTCGCAATGCTCGAAGGCCGAAACGAATTCCGATCTCTTTTGCGGATTATGGCGGAGCCAGTGAAGCAGCTTTGAAAATCCCCACTCCGACGAGTACACCCCGCCACACCATTGGATCGCTTCGAGCCCTTCTCGGCGAGCAGTTTCGGTGATCTCCGCCGCTTCGCCTTTGGCCCGGTGATCGCACCATAGGTAATACTCGCCCAGCGGTTGCATGTTCTTGCCAACAGGAATTACCGATGAGCCGGTTGTGTCCAGTGCAATCGCCTCCACTTGATTGCCGGAGATGCCAGCATTGCTCACTGCTTCGAGAGTCGCCGCAGCCAGAGCGCGCATGTGATCCTCGTGCGATTGGGTCGCGTATTCCGGATCTTCACGCTTGCGATGGAGGGGATATTCCTGGACGGCCGAGGCCAACAGACCGCGCTCGCTGTCAACCAGAGAAACGCGCACGCTCAGTGTTCCAAAATCAACTCCCGCCACAATAGCCATTAGCAGGCTCCGTCGTCGCAACCATGCCAGTACATATCCCAGCTCAAGTACCGGGTCGTCGCCTCGTATACGGCAGAGGCCGCGGTTGATGCATCCGGCGAAAGATTGGCGGCCACATGATGCTCAAAGCCGTTCTTGCAGATGTAACGCAGCAGTTTCTGCATTTGTGCGATTTCAACCACGCCCGCGCCGCCGAACGTATTCAGAGGGTCTTCAGTGAATCGCCCTTCGCCAACGTAGCCGCGCATTTGCCCGGAGGTATCATCAGTCGAGAAACGGGCGAAGCTCATCTTTTCTGGCTTGATTAAACCGACGCACGTGCCGAATGTGTTCTCCTTGCCTACCGTGCCGGCAATAATCTCTTGAAAGTCCATCTTTACTGAACGGAAGAAGTGCTTGGGAAGATTGGAGCAGTGGAAACAGACTGCCTTGTTCGGGTCTGATCCATAGTTGTTATTCCAGTCGAGCAACGCAGACGGAAAGCCAGACGCAAGTTGCAAGGCATGCATGCCCAGCACTCCGCAGATATCAACTTCGCAGGCACTGGAGAGCAGCTCATTACTCATCATGCTCATGACGGTGCAGGGAACAACGCCGAGATTTTCTTCAATGGACGTCCAGCACTGTACCGCGCTGATGGACACTTCGGTCGCCGCCATCCACTGGTCGACGACCGTCCCGAGTTTGGCCATCTTCAACAAGGCTGCCGCGGGCACATTGCTCGAATCCACGTACTTCTGAATGGCGGCCAGCTTGGCTTGCGCATCCTTATCGTTGTCTTTCATGCGCTCGATCCGGCCGAGCACTTCGGAAAGATCGAGCGTTTCGATGGAGATGCCCTGCGCTTCGAGAATCTTCTCGCTATAGCGCACCGTGTTGAAGGCTGCCGGCCGAGCGCCAATGGCGCCGACCCGCAGGTTGCGAAATCCCTTGACCACACGGCACACAGCCATGAACCACGCCAGATCTTTGGCAAACTCGGGTGAGTCAGGACTCTCGGTGTGCAACGTCGTGATGGAATAGGGAATGCCGTACTGACGAAGGTTGTTGCAAGCTGACATCTTGCCGCAGAAGCTATCGCGCCGAAACGAGATCGTCATTTTCGCGGGATCGTCCGGTGTCGCCTGAATCAACACCGGCACGTGTAAATCGGCCAGCCGCAAGGCATCCGCAATCGCCCGCTCTTCGCCAAAATTCGGGAGGGTAACGATGACACCGTCAATATGCTCGCGATTGCGCTTGAATAAATCCGCGCAACGTCGCGATTCTTCCCGCGTCTCAACCGCGCCGTATTTGCTCTCCTCAGGAGTTAGGATCACAGGCTCAACATCAGCAGCTCTCAAAACGCGCAGAATTTCTTCCCGCCCAGTCTTGGCTAAGTGATCGGGGAAAAATCCCCGGTTGCCTACGATGACGCCTAAAACCATTTTTTTATGATTCACTGACATATCACTCCTCGCCGCCCTAGGCTCATGTTCCGACACAAAGCGAACACAATATATAAGACCGAAAACCGACAACCGCGCCCCACCACACGTTGCCGTGCAAGATTGTCACTCGGCGTACGAGGTGAGTCGGCAACCGTTGCCGAAGGTATAGAGGACCAGACCTCGACGCACCAATTCCAGGTTGGCTTCCAGGACTTGCTCGCGCAAGCGTTGAAGCATAGCTTAATCGGGCACTCTGTTGAGGGCTTATCGCCAAGTAATCGTTTACCCGAAACTAGCGGAATCTAATTCATTCCAAGGGGCCTGTCAATAAATTTCAGACCCAATGGAAAGCATCGGCCTAGTCCTCTTTGCCGGAACCCTGGATCACGGCGTTCGCGTCGCCATTTCCACTTTACGAACCTTGCCTCCCTGGCTGCCAATCCGCGCCATTGCCGTCGAACGCCTGAGTACCAGGTTGGTGCTGAGATCGTATTCGGTGCGCTCAGTCGAAGGCGATTCGCGTTGCACTTCCCTCAACAAGGCATGAAACGCTGTCTTCGCGAGCTCCATCTGCGACATCTGAACCGTGGTCAACGGGGGAATGGTGAACTCGGCGAGCCGGATATCGTCAAACCCGATGACGGATAGGTCATCTGGTATGCGGATATCCTGGTCGTAGGCTTCTCGCAGCACCCCAATCGCAGTCATATCATTCGAGCACAAAACTGCCGTCGGTCGGTAACGTAATTTGTCAAATTCCATCAGCGCTCGCATGCCACCATCCATCCGATGGTTTCCTTCCACCATCAGGTTGGACGAGAGACCGATCTCGGTCATTGCCGTTTGGAAAGCGGATCGTCTCGATATCGACGATTTCAGTCTCATGGGACCGGTAATAAAGGCGATATGTTTGTGGCGTAGCGCGGCCAAGTGCTGCACCGCCTGGCGAATTCCATTCAAATAGTCGATCCGAATGTTGACGATTCCAGGAGCGTTCGGACCCACATCGACGAACACCAGGGGGACGTTGCGAAAACGGAGATGGTTAAGCAGCGTATCCTCCATGCCGAAGGTCAGAATGGCCACGCCATCGACGCGGCGCTCAATCATTCGGCGGACAGACGATTCCATTCGCTTCGGATCATGCACCGTCGAAGTCAGTAGAATCTCGTAGTTGTTCTCGACCGCGAGATTCTCGAACGTCTGTACGATCTCGGGGAAAAAAGGATTGGTTATTTCGGAGACGATCAGCCCGAAAATACGGCTTCGCCCCGATACCAGAGCACGCGCCTGCGTATTGGGAAAGTAGCCCAGCTCGTCGACTACCTTCCACACCCGCTTGGCAAGCTGGGGATCGACGGTGGGCACACGATTGATAGCGCGGGATACCGTAGCGGTGGAAACTTTCGCTCGACGCGCGATTTCACGAATATCCATGCACTTTAATCAGAAATAAGCAGGATGTTATCACCATAGTGCTTATTTCATATGCGGTAAACGTTTGCTTACCAGTCCCTGTCCCGGCGGTAAAGACTCAGTGACCCGCCCCCATGAGGAGCGCCAGACTTCATCGCCCGCCGCGACGCCCGGTTGCCGCTTGCCGCGGAAAAAGCATGCTAGACCGAACAAGTAGCCGAAGTTGTACCAAGCGCCGTTGTTATGGACCTCGTAGATACTGACGTCTCTCCGGAACTCAAATAATATCTATGGCGCGATAGCGTACGCGATAGACGTGAGTGTACCTGCTCTGACAAAGTCGATAGTCGAGAAGAACACGATCAGGACCGTGAAGTCCGCCTCCTCAGACGACAGCGATGGGATAGGAATCGAGCTCCGCTGCAGCAAAGTAAGTTCCAGCCAGATGAATTCGAACACTATCATGGATGCATGAGGACGCCCCCGGCCGGATTCGCCGACAGCAACACCTATGTCGGCTTGTTCGTCGATATCGACGACTGGACTTGCGTCGGCGCGAGTGCTTCCCGCAAACCCACCGCCGCGGCTCGCTCGAAATTGCTTAGCCAATTACTTGGCCGATGAACGAGCCTACGACGACTGACCTCCGATCGGGGCGGCCCGATCCTCGTCGCAAGGTTTCTGCTTACACGAATAGAATACGTTCATCGGGCAGGCGAAGAACGACGTCACCTTACCTGCACCCCGCTTCAAAGCAGAGATTCTGGTTAAAAAACGGGATCACGTGATTCTGCATGCGATCGGCGACCTTGCTCGTGTGAGTGCCCGAATAGACTTCGAAACTGTTCGCGATTCCGTACTTATCAAGAACATCGTGCAGTTTGGCGGTGTCGACGCGTAAGGTGTCCTGGTCGCCGACGTCGAGTGAAATGCCGTGAAACTCGCGCAGACTGTCGATGTACTGGTCGATAAAGGCGAGGGGCGCGTTGGCCGTCCACTTCGCGAGGACTTCCGGTTGGGGTTGGCCGTCCTTGGTCGGCAGATCAAGATACAGTGGCGGATTCTTCGGATCGGGTGACCATGCCGCCGCAGTTGCCATCGTGGCTCGCGTGAAGAAAGCCAGCTTGGCTGAATCTTCCGGCTTCGTCGCCGCCTCCAAAGCCTTGGCCACCTCTGGATCCGGAACGGTCCGGGGCGATAGGCAACACGGGCTCATGATGTAGAGGCTGCCAAACACATCGGGGTGGTGCATGCCGATGCGCGTCGTGCCGTAGCCTCCCATGGAATGACCCACCAATCCGCGGCTGCGCCGGTCGGGAATCGTCCGGTAATGCGCGTCTATGTACGCAACAACATCATGCGCTATGAAGCGCTCGAAGTCTCCCGTGGTAACCGAACTCGAATACATGGAACCGTTGTGCAACGTTTTGGAATCCGGCAACACGACAATCATTTCTCTGGCGCCCTTGGCAAAAGCGCCTTCAATCGTCTGCGGCACGTGGATTTCGTGACTCCACTGCTCGGCTCCGATTGAATAGCCGTGCAGCGCATACACCACCGGATAGCGGCGCGAGGTCTCTTTGGAATAGCTCGGCGGCAAAAACACGAGCACTTCGCGGTCAACCGCATCGCCTTCTAAATTCCCTTCGAGAGCTTGGCCGTGGATCTTTGTGCGCTCGACCGATACAGGCTTTGCACCGGGAACGACTGCGGGAACTTCAGTTTGGATTTGCGCCGCAACCCGAGGCACAAGGCCGACGGCAACTCCCAGCACGATGAGGCAAAGGAATCTGTGCGCAATCATCAATGTCAATGTCCCTCCTTCGGGAGTCCTAACGAAAAAGCGAGTGGCACTCCTATTTCTTGTCGAGCATCAGAACGACGCTGGCGTGTGGCTCAAGGGTCGCACTGACGCGAACTCCCAAAGGCAGACGCGCACCGGTCCAGGCGTTTTTTATCTCGTATTGCCCCGCCGGCACAAAGTCGGACAAAGGGCGATCGAAAGTGATGGCCTTTTCGCCGACGTTAAATGCCGCAAGAGCGTGCTGGTTTCCCGGTAAGTCCGCTGTCCAGATCACGAGATCGCCATCGTGCAGCACTTGCCGCGAGGCAGTGGCGGTCTCGTCGATCTTCAATATCTCGGGATTGCAGAGCAAGCGCAGCGTGTCCTGATCAAGGAGTGTGAGATTGGCGCCGACGATCAGAGGGCTACGAGCCATCGCCCAAAGGCTTAGCTGAGTCTGCTGCTCCGAGGTCGTCAGGCGCGTATGGCGGGGTCCTGGGCCGACATCGGGGTACGGACGCAATTCGCCGACCGGCAGCATGTCCGCGTCCGGCCAGTTTCCAGGCTTCGTATATTGAGCCCAACGTGCGGCGTTGTCGAACTGGTTCTTTATGCCGATGGGGAAGTCCTTGCTGCCCATCCAAATGTCCCAGATATCGTTCGATATGCGCCACATCTGCGCAAGGTCGGCGAGTTCGGCATGGCGCTCAAGCGCGGTCGGTCCCGGCGAAAGGCTCAGTACAATGTCGCGGCCGCTACGCTGAATCGCCAGTTTGATCTGCCGAATTTCGCTGGCCTTATAAGGATGGTCCGCAATGCAGTCAACCTTGAGGAAATCGACACCCCAGGTTGCGTATTGACGAAGGAGAGAGTCGTACCACGCCTGGCCGGCGGCGGTGTCCTTGATTCCCCAGCTTGTGGGGTCCCAAGGACAAGGGTCATTTTGGTCGGCGGCATCCTGAGCTTTGAAAGCCGAATCCTCGATCGGCAGATTGCGCAAAACACTCTCTCGAGGAATACCGCGAACAATGTGAACCCCGAATTTGAGGCCCTTTGCATGAACCGACCTCGCGAGTTCCCGGAAACCCACGTTCCTGCCATCCTGCAGAGCTGACGGAAAACGCACGGTCACGGGAATAAACCGGCCATTCTCGTCAACCGCATACTTCAGCCGCTCGGGCTTGGGTCTGTCCTCAGGGTTGACCATGTACCAGCCCTCATCGATGACGGCGTAGGTATAGCCGAAGGGTTTCAGCCTTCTAGCCAGGGCCTCGACATTCTCGCGGAACTGCTGTTCGTTGATGCGCAAGCCATAGGAGTCCCAGCTGTTCCATCCCATTGGAGGCGTTGGCGCGAGCACCTTACTCAGGATGTGAGTACTCAGGCTGTGAGTACTCAAGGTGTGGTTCTCTTGCGCCAGCAGCGAGGCTTGCAGACACAGAAGACTGCCGACAATCGATAGCGTAGCCATCACATTGCCGAATAATGAAGAACTGCCTGATCTCATCGACCCTCCTTCAATTGGTTTGGAGCGACGATGGCGATATTACGCCAACTGATGCCCTAAAATGTGAGGCGCTTAACAAAACGCATCTTTTTGGAGGCGACCATGATGAGCGGATTCAAACAGTTTGTTCTGCGTGGCAACGTGGTTGACATGTCGGTTGGCGTAGTAGTCGGTGGCGCGTTTACGGCGGTAGTGGCTGCGCTCACGAAAGATCTGCTGACACCAATGATCGCGGCACTAGTGGGTAAACCCGACTTTTCGGCGATCAGATTCACGGTCAATGGAAGTGTCTTTGCTCTCGGTGATTTCATCAATGCTCTGGTCTCGTTCCTATTGATTGCAGCGGTTATTTACTTCTGCGTAATCCTTCCAATCAATGCACTGACGACGGAAGGATCAAAACTAATCCGCAAAGTGTTTGCCGATCACGCGCGCGGCATGGAGGATGAGCTATCTTGTCTCGATGACTACGAGAAAGAGATCCTCAAGAGCCTCCTGCGAAAGGTGAATCACGCGGCGGGGAACGGCGCCCCCAGTGATAGCAGCTTTGGCCAAAACCTTAGCCAAAACAAAGAGACAACCGGGAAGAATAGTTAAGCTGACGTCCGCAACTTCCGGGTCCGCGTGCTCAGACCCTCCACTCTCTAGCTGGCCACGACCGCTCATTTGGGTGTATCTTCTTGTCGAGGCGATCATGAATGGCCTATCGAGTTACGTGGCGGGCCTAATTTCTCTCGTCGTTTTTCTCGCGGTTCTTGCCTGGATACTCCGGATTTGTGCGGCCGATGCGCGCCGCCGGGGCAAGTCACCTTTGCTAGTCACGCTCTTGATTTTTGTCTCTTTTCCGCTGGGATTGCTGGTGTGGCTCCTATTTCGGCCCGAGCCGCTAGATGGTGCCAATAGCGGATTCCGGCTGGAAGACCATCGCGTTCAGTGATCGCGAGTTGATCCTTCTCGTGGATGTGCAAGATTCTCACTGCTCAATCTTCGTCCCCAACCCCGCATACACATAGTTCTCCGCATACGCCTTCTTCAATCGCGCAAATGCCGGTTCTCCAGTGCAGTGTCCGGGCGCAATTCTCTGCACTTTCCACTTCGTCTTTAAATTCTCCACCAGTGCGTCAATCTCTTCCACCGGCGTCGTCACCAGGTGCAATCCCCCAAACACAATCTCCGTTCTCGGATCGACCGCGCTTGCGGCTTCCAGAATCGCTTCAATCCCGGCGTGCGAGCAGCCATCGACGAGCAGCAATCCATTCGGACGCTTGATTGCCAGCGTCAATTCCGGCAGCTCAAGCGTTCCTTTCTTCTGCGAAACTGTCGGCACCAAGAAAATACCCGGCGATACTTCCGTTAATTTATTTAGCAATACAAAATTCCCAGTGTCGTAGAGCTTGCCCGACGTTAAGTGTTGCGGATCCGTGCCACCGAAATACCGCATCTTCGCCGGCAAGCTGTCATCTGCCCGAAAAAACGCCGCTGGAATCGGCGCTCCCCCAAATCCATTCGCCCCATCCGCGGGCACGTACACGGTGACGTTGGGGTTCACCTTCAGCACATATCTCAGCCCCGTCGCGTGGTCGGCGTGCCGATGCGAGATCACCACAAAATCCAGTTTCGTCAGGTCGACTCCCAACGCCTTCACGTTGTGTTCAAAAATCGCGGCATCATTTCCCGTATCGAACAAAATTCGCTTTCCATTGTGCTCGACAAGAGCGGAAAAGCCCCAATCCTTCGTCAGTTCCTTCGATTCCCCGAACGCATCGTAGAGGATGGTCACCTTATCCTGGCCCAGGCATGGGACTGCCGCTACACATACCAGCAAGAACGCCAAAATCCGCAAAATGTGGATTCGCAAAGAACACCTCCAATCACAAAGTTCTGTGAAGACGCGATCAGGTCAATGAGTGAAATGATTCCGATTATTTCCGCTTGTTCGCCCAATGCTGGCGGATGAAACCGTTGAGCGTAGCCTTATCGCGAAATGCCTCGGTGCCACCTTCTTTTGTTGTGGAATAGGCTCCGGCAACGTTGGCATAAGCCAAACAGTCTTCAAGTTTCGCTCCCGTCAAAAATTGATGGATGAATCCGGCGTCGAAACTATCGCCGGCGCCGACGTCATCCACGGCCTTTACGGTCGGCGGCATCAGACTGCATTGCTCCTGCCCTGACCGGCAAATCGCAGCCGCAGCGCCGCGTTTTACCACCACAATCTTCGCCAGCCCTGCGAGTATGTTGATCGCCTGCGAGAGATCGTCTGTGCGCGCGATCTTCTTGGCCTCACGATCATTGGGGAGAAACACATCCACGAGCTTGAGAACTTCCAGCAAGTCCCGCTCCCACCTGTTTTCGGGATCGTCGTTCGTATCGAGAGAAGTCGACAGGCCTGCCGCCTTTGCCTGCCGGAAGAGATCGATAATTCTTGGCCGCAGTGCACGATGCAGAAAAAACGATGAAACATGCAGATGCCGCGCCGATTTCACGTATGCCATATCGATGTCGGAGTATTGCAGCTCGAACATCGTACCGGGATACGTGAGGATGTAGCGCTGTTGTGAATGAGGCAGGACCACCGTTAGCCCAGTCGACGTCTGCCCGCTCGCCTGCTTCACGCGAGTTAGCTCGACGCCGGCCGACGCCAGCCGCTCCATGGCCATTTTTCCGAGAGGGTCCTCGCCAATTTTGGAGACGAAGCCGACCTTGTCGCCAAGAATCGATAAGTTGTGAGCGAAAATTGCCGAAGAACTTCCCAGCGTCAGGGCAAGACCGTTGGCGAGGAGTTCGCGGTCCAGCACAAGCTCTTTCGGCAGCCCATACAGGATCAAGTCCAGATTGATTTCACCGACCACACAAACGTCCAACTTCGACATGCTTTCTCCCTCCGAACACTTTGCAACGCGCGATTTCTAGTCTGCGGGAGTCTAGTGTTCGGGCGACGCTTCGAGATTCAGGACTTCAAACGGCTTCAGCGAAATCGTGTACGACTCGCCAGCCACCAGCCGGATCAACTTCGCATCGTTATTCTTATTTTTGTCGCTATCGCTATCTTTGTTCTTGTTTTCGCGCCACGGACTGCGAGCCAGGAATATTCGAGGTGCACTCGGTGGCAGTTCGAAGGCTTTGGCGACATCGAGGGAATATGTTTGCGGCTTATCACTTGGATTTCGGAGCGTGAAGATTCCCGCTCTCGGCGACCACGACGCCCAGCCATAGACTTCGAGTTTGTTCGGGTCTCCGCCGATCCAGTGAGTGTCGACGAGTACATCGGCATTGTTGCGCGACCATTTTGCTGCTTCGGCCAGCGTGTTCCAGTCTTCGTCCGACAACAATGAATGGGTAATGTACATCTCCTGCAACTGCGTGCCGCTGCCAAAGTAGGAATGAACCTCATTGGCAAAATCTTTGCCGGGGTCCGAACCGAGGTTCTGGGCCTGCCGCGCGTAGATGAGTCCGTGCAACATGAGCGAGTTTAGCGGAAAAAGCGGCCCAGCTTGAACGACATTGTGGAAGGTTGCACCATCACGAAAAGTTATCCAGCGCTCACGCCAGGTCCCGACGCCAGCGAAGCTGTGGTCATCACTCCCTCGCCAAATGGAATCGGCATATTGCAACCAGAAGGGTGACGGGTAGGTTCCGGTGGTGAGGTTGATGAAAATCGACGGGCTCACAGAACGCCAGTCACTCATAAGGCTGATCGCAGCCTGGAAATCGCTGTCAAATTCGCTCCCCGGCAAGACGCTGTTCACATTGCCCGTGCCATCGATCTTGAACTGGTTGACACCGAAGTCGCGAATAAACTTCAAGGTCACTTCGCGAAATCGCGCGTAATACTTCGGGCCCGAGAGAGCGAAGCCGCCTTCGTTGGTTTCGAGCCCATTCTGCCGGCCGTACTTGAGGCGTTCGAGCTTGGCTTTGTCATAACCTCCCCACGGAGAAAGCCACACTCCTGGTTCGGCCCCGTATTCTTCCGCGGCAGCTCTGATGGGTGCAAACCCATTCGGAAATCCGGCGCCAAAGCTCCAGAGCGTGTGAGGATCGTCCCAACCATCGTCAAACAGAAATGAATCGAGCTTTACTCCGCGCTTTTGGACCAATTCGCGGCCAAAAGAATGAACGACGTCGAGAGCGGCCGCTTCGTCATACGGATTGTTGAACCCGATGTCGTACCACGAGTTGTAGTGGAGAAAAGGCCGGTAAGGGCGGGGGCGTTCGCTCTCGACGTAATTCAGAAACGCGCGTCGCATCTGACCAGTGGACGACACGCCGATCACAGAAGAGTAAGTTACCGTCTGGTCCGCTCGCAACGGCAATTCGCGCGCGATGGAACATCTCACTCCACCCTCTTTAACCGCACACCCAGAAAGAGGATGTTCGAAACCAAAAAAAACATCTCCGATGGTTACGGGCGAGCCCTTTACCGTGCCGACCACACGCGCGTCCGGAGCCTTGAAGTCGAAAAGTTCCACCTCGCGAATCGGCGAAGCGCGGTGAAGAGCATGGATCGAAATTTCCTGCCTCAGGTAGTTGGCGCCATTCCGCAGAATTCCGCGCCACGTAATCGACAGGTTCCCCTGCGAATCTTCCATGCGCATCACGATCTGCTGGCCGGGTGACTGGAGAGCCGAGCGCGAGGCCCCGGGTTGCGCATCCAGCTTTTCGACACGCGGTCCGTCCTTGACCGTCATGGCCGATGAGCGAAGGATCGTGCCGTCCTTGAACTTCAGCACAAAAATATTCTGCGACAGCGCCACGTTCTTTTCAGATACGTGTGCGATGGGGTGCACAATCAGCTCCCCACCGCTGACCGCGCCCCCAGCCAGAACCCAGCGCGCGGACAACATGTTGTTTTCGAGGACGAGTTGATTGTCGCGAATTGCAGCGTGCGTTTCGCCGGGATCTACGTCATAGAGTGTGGAAGACGCGCCCGACGCAAGGGCGGCGCCGGCGATTACGAGAAACGGGAGGAACCCAAGCCGAACGCGAACAAACATGGTGGATGCTTAGGAGTATAGCTGGAGACTCGCGACTGGAATCACCACCGGATTTCGCCGCAGGATTTTCCGGAGCGTCGAGTTGATTGTCCCTCATGGTTTGCTTCGGCATATAATCGCGTGGGTTTTTAAAGTGACAATCGTGGAGGGTTATGCCCACAACCTGTACTAAGCGGAAGATCCCCGTTTTAATCCTGACGATTCTGGTCGCCGCAGTTGGCACTGGATTCTCCCAAGAAGTTCCCGCGGACGCCCCCTACAAGAATGCGAAGGCGCCGGTTGAGACGCGGGTTCGCGATCTTCTCGGCCGCATGACGGCAGAGGAAAAAGCCAGCTTGTTAAGCGGGGCAAACTGGATGCAGAGCGTTGCGATTCCGCGGCTCGGCATACCGTCGATCAAGATGGCGGATGGCCCGGCGGGTATCCGCAACTGGACCGGACCTTCTTCAGTCACAAATTCGTCCAAGACCAGCTTCACCAGCACTAGCTTTCCGTCTGGAATCGCGCTCGCCGCGACCTGGGACCCTGCAACTGCACAAAGCGTCGGCCAGGCGATTGGGCAGGAGATGCGTGCGATTGGCCGCGACATGATCCTTGGCCCTACGGTTAACATCCAGCGTGTGCCTCTGTGGGGCAGAAACTTCGAGGGCTATGGCGAAGACCCCTACCTCACCGCGCACATGAGCGTGGCGTATATCAATGGCGTGCAGAGTGAAGGCGTTATTGCGACGGTGAAACATTTCGCCGCCAACAATGAGGAGTTTGAACGCCATCGGATGGATGAAGCCATCGACGAGCGCACACTGCAGGAGATTTATTTTCCTGCCTTCAGAGCCGCCGTTGAAGCGGGTGTGTGGTCGGTGATGTCTGCCTATCAAAAGATAAACGGCGTATATTGCGCAGAAAATCCAAGTCTGCTGAAAAAGACTCTCAAAGAAGACTGGGCCTTCAAGGGTTTCGTGGTCTCCGATTGGGGAAGCACCTACAGCACCGCGCCCACAGTGAACGCCGGAATGGACCTCGAAATGCCCGGCGGAGAAGCGGCCAGGACGTGGCTGACGACCGACAATCCGAAGAAGAGTGGGAACGGTGGAGACTGGCTATCGACCGCGAAGGTTATGCCCGAGCTGGCGGCGGGCCGAATCTCACCAGCAACACTCGATGACAATGTCAGCCGTATCTTGCGAATCCTGTTCGTCAGCGGCATCTTCGACCGTCCGCAAATCGCTCCCGGCGAAATCGATACTCCGGCACAGCGCGCGGTTGCGCGACATGCGGCAGCCGAGAGCATCGTTCTGCTCAAGAACGCGGGCAACTTGCTTCCGTTGGATCCCTCGAAAATCAAGACGCTCGCTGTCATCGGTCCGAACGCTGCCGTAGCCGCAACCGGTGGCGGAGGTAGTTCACTCGTCCGCTCCAACCATGTCGTCAGTCCCCTAGATGGAATCAAGGAAAGAGCCGGCAAGGACTCGCAGATCGCATACGCCCTTGGTGCAACACCATTCAGCACAACCCGCACGGGAGCGGTGACTGAGGACGAGGAAAAAAACAAAGAAACTCCAGAGGCTCGCGAGCAATTGCGGAAAGAAGCTGTGGATCTTGCGTCAAAAGTGGATGCCGTGATCTTGATTGTCGGCGACAACGCGAGGGTCGAGTCCGAAGGCTTCGATCGCAAGACCCTCGATCTGCCGGCGGGCCAGGACGAACTGATTCAGGCGGTCGCGAAAGCGAACCACAACACCGTCGTCGTTTTCAACGCCGGTGCGCCAGTTAACGTGAGTCGCTGGGTGAACCAAGTCCCGGCAGTTGTGGATGCATGGTTTGGCGGCCAAGAAATGGGCCACGCCATCGCCGACGTTTTGTTTGGCGACGTGAATCCTTCTGGCAAGCTTCCGTTTTCATTCATCAACGACTTCAAGGAATCTCCGGCGTTCGGGCATTATCCGGGAGAAGATTTGCATGTGAAGTACGCCGAAGGCATCTACGTTGGCTACCGCTATTTCGACAAGAACAACATCAAGACCCAGTATCCCTTTGGATATGGCCTGTCCTATACCGATTTTGAGTACAGTGACTTGAAAATCGAACCCGGCAAAGATGCCAGCGCATTCGAAGTCAGCATGCAGCTTCGCAACCGTGGTGCGCGTGCGGGCGCGGAAGTTGTGCAACTCTATGTGCATGACGGACACGCCAGCGTCGACCGCCCCGTCAAAGAACTGAAAGGCTTTCAGAGAGTGGAGTTGGCTCCGGGGAAATCGGCTACGGTGAGTTTTATGCTCGACAAAAGTTCATTGGCTTTTTTCAGCACTCAGAAAAAAGACTGGGTCGCCGAGCCGGGCACGTTCGACGTGCTCCTGGGCTCGTCGTCGGCAGACATCCGACTGAAGGGATCGTTGGAACTGCAGCGGTAGGCGCCCACGTTACGCGCCTACCATAAACGGTTAAAGCGCAGTCTCTCCGCGTTCCTGATTACGGATGCGAATGGCTTCGTCGACCTTGTAGAGAAAAATCTTGCCATCACCGATCTTGCCTGTCGAGGCCGTCTTCAGGATCGCGTCGACAACGCCAGCCACCAGATTATCGGGCAAAACCAGTTCAAGTTTGATCTTGGGCAGGAGATCAACGCCATACTCGCGACCGCGATACATCTCCGTGTGGCCTTTCTGCCGTCCGTGGCCGCGCACTTCAGAAACCGTCATTCCTTCCACGCCCTGAGCAATCAGAGCTTCCTTGACCACTTCAAACTTATTGGGCTGAATGATCGCTTCCAGCTTGGTCATCTTCTCTCCTTGCGCTGTGCCTGCGTACTGATTCGAGCAAAACTAAATGTCACGATCACCAGAGTCCAATCGATACTTCTTCTGGAGATTATCAAAAAAACTTCGGATTCCTTTTTCTACCCTTTAGGGGTTCAGCGCCGCCCTGCCGAGGAACTTGCCCGCATCGCCCAGCTCCTCTTCAATCCGAAGCAACTGGTTGTACTTGGCGATCCTGTCCGTCCGCGACGCCGATCCCGTCTTGATCTGCCCTGCTCCGGTGGCTACGGCCAAGTCCGCGATAAATGTGTCTTCGCTCTCGCCTGACCGATGCGAGATCACCGACGTATATCCGCTACGCCGCGCCAGGTCGATTGCGTCAAGCGTCTCGCTGACCGTACCGATCTGATTCAACTTGATGAGGATGGAGTTCGCGACACCTTTCTCGATTCCCTCCTCGAGGATTTTGATGTTGGTCACGAAAATATCGTCGCCGACGAGCTGAATTTGTCCACCGAGTTCTTTGGTCAGCATTTCCCAGCCCTCCCAATCGTTCTCAGAGAGACCGTCTTCAAGCGACACGATGGGGTAATCCTTCACCCACTTGGCCCAATAGCGCACCATGTCCTCGGAACTCTTTGCCGACTTGTCAGATTTTTTGAAAACGTATTTTCCGTCCTGATAAAACTCGCTCGCAGCTGGATCAAGCGCGATGGCAATCTCCTCGCCGGGCTTGTATCCCGCTTGTGTGATCGCTTCCAGCACGAGTTCAATCGCCTCGACATTCGACTTCACCGACGGAGCAAATCCTCCCTCGTCGCCGACCGCTGTGTTGTAGCCTCGCTTTTTAAGCACGCCCTTCAGAGTGTGGAATACTTCCACGCCCCAACGCAGCGCTTCGGAAAACACCGGCGCGCCCACGGGCATCACCATGAACTCCTGAAAGTCGACGTTGTTATCGGCGTGAGCTCCACCATTGAGGATATTCATCATCGGCAGCGGCAAAACATTGGCAGCCGCGCCGCCGAGATAACGGTAGAGAGGCAGGTCGGCAGCATTCGCCGAAGCGCGAGCGGCAGCCATCGAAACGGCCAGGATCGCGTTCGCCCCAAGGCGCCCCTTGTTCGGCGTCCCATCGAGATCGATCAGCCGGGCATCAAGCGAGCGCTGATCGGCCGCATCGACTCCACCGATCGCTTCTGCAATCTCCGTATTCACGTTTGCTACCGCTTTCAAAACGCCCTTGCCGAGATACTGAGTCTTATCGCCGTCGCGCAATTCGACCGCCTCATGCTCGCCTGTAGAAGCGCCACTCGGCACAATGGCCGACGCGCTGGCGCCGCCGTCAAGAAAAACTGTCGCTTCGACAGTGGGATTACCGCGCGAGTCCAGCACCTGGCGTCCGCGGATATCAGCAATACTGGTAAGAGCCATAAGAATGTCCTTTATTCGTCGATCGATTGAGCAAAAACGAGCAAGAAATCGCCTTCCCGGTAAAAACGCGGCTTGCCACGTGTCCAAGAGTGCGAAGCGAGATTATAACGGACGGGCGAGAACATGGTCAGTGCCTAGTGTGAGATACAAGCGGTCACAGCTCGTCCACCTACCCCTGTGGCCGAACCCCATCCGTTATTGTTCCCAATTTCCGCCTCGCTTAAAGTCGATTTCGGGATGCCAGAATGAAGGACCGCACCGAAACGCTAGCGATCGGTTTGCGCGCCCCCGATTTTTCACTCGAAGCCGCCAATCGCGAGGGAACGTTCACTCTCGCCGGATTGCTGGCACAAGGGACCATCATTCTTGAGTTCCTACGGGGCACCTGGTGACCGAATTGCGCCAAGCGCATGACTCAGTTCGAGTCGCGGCAACAGGACATTGCGACGGCGGGTTCACAGCTCGTGTTTATTGCGGCCGAAAAGCGCGATGGCATTTGGAAGCCGGCGAAGTTTCTCGCGAAACATCCCATCGCCAGCGCCTTTTTGCTGGACGAGGATCGCACGGTGACCAAATCCTACGGATTGCACCACGCTCTGGCGACCGACGCGATCAACATAGCCCACCCGGCAACTCTGGTGATCGATCGTGGAGCTTTCGTCCGCTACATTTATCGCGGCGACAACCAACTCGATCGTGCGCCGGTTGATCAGGTCATACGAGTCTTGCAGGAAATCGGCAAGTAAATCTTGGCAATAAACCTTGGGCAGTAAAACCTTTAGGAGGTGTGACTGCATGAAAAGAGAAACCGTTCTCGCATCGCTGATCTTGATTGCCAGCTTCGCCTGTGCGCAGGCCGCTCTGCCCACCGGAACCTCGGTCAAAATGAAACTCGAAACCACGCTCGCAACCTTTAGTTCGAAAGCCGGCGATCCGTTCTCAGCAAGAGTTACCGAAGCCGTCGTTGTCGATGGCAGGACTGTGATTCCGATCGGCGCCACCGTCGAAGGTAGAGTCACGAAGTCGGACGGCCCACGCCGCATCGCCGGCAAGCCCACGATTGCCATTTTCCCCGAGAACTTGATCCTGCCAAATGGCGACAGGTTCATGTTGAACGCGACACTGGTTGATACCGACCTCCGCCGTGGCACCGACGTCAACAACGAGGGACAGTTCAAAGGGGCGGGCCACGACGGCAAAGACCTCACCGAAATCGGCATGGGTACCGGCGGAGGAATGCTGATCGGCGGACTGGCTGGCGGCGGCAAGGGCCTGCTCATTGGCGGAGCAGTCGGCGCTACGGTCACCGTCGCGCACTGGCTCGGGAAACACCGCGACGCGAAATTGCCCGCAGGGACCGAATTAGTAATGGAATTGAATCGTCCGATGACGATGACAACGACGACGCCAGTCGCAAGCGGCGGTCAGTGAGGCCAGCAAGAAAAGAACACGAACCAGCCATCGAACGCTCCCGCACAGACTTCGGTTTGTGCGGGCATCTTTAATACGCCTAACCTGAACAGATCTAAAAACGCCTTCGACCGCTTCCTACCCGCTCATCGCATGCAGTTCCTCTTCGGAAAGCAGCTCGAGTTCGATCCATCCTTCGACCGGTAGAGCGTCAAGAGGCAACTGGTTTTGCCAGATGCTGAAGCGCAGCCGCAGCCGGACCGGGCTTGGCTGCTCACCAGCGAGCAACCACGCCAATGGCAAACCAAATTCGAAATTTCGAACCAGCGCCACCCGTGCGCTTTTGGCCTCCCCTTCGGCACGATCGGAACTCGCGATCACCTTGTCTCCAGATTCCTTAACTGTCCAGGACTGCAAACGTCCGCCATCAACCCACGCCCCCACCCGGAACTCGCGCCGTGGATTCACCGCGTGGTCGGCCCACGACTCCAGACTCACAACCACCTCGAAGGCACCACTGGGGAGGCCGCCAGCAAAATCCAGGCGCCCATAGACGTTTTGCTCGTCGATCCCGGCAAACACTTCGTCCATCAGAAACTGTTTGCCGTGCATCGATCCGGAACGATGGTCGGCGGTGTAACAAGCCGATCCCATCCATTCGAAATAGCGCACCATTTCTCCCGTAATTCTCGGATGGATATACGCGGTTTGTGGGATGAACGCCGGCCGCACGACGCCACCCGTAATCGGCTGCGCCAGGTAGCTTGGCGGAGTGTCACCTAACGCCTGGTAAACGTTCGATAAATGTTTGCGGTAAAGTTCGTCAAAGTCGCGGTCGTTTGCCGAATGATGCTCCGGCCCGTACCACCAATTCCAATCGCTGCCCTCGGCGATCAGAATCTCCTCAAACGCCAGTTTGCGCTGCTGCTCACTGGCGCGAGGCGCCGCCTGGGCATAGAAATTCCGCGCATGATAGAGATAGTCCCACGCCTTGTTATCCTCGGGCGCTCCGATCCAAACGTTGAAGTTTGCATTGATCCATGATCCCGGAACCAGCGATTTGAGATGCCCCACGTTTTTGTGTCGCGCAATCGCTTCCGTCATGGTGACGGCCTCAATTCCCGGATCTTTTTGCAAGCCGTCATAGAATCGGCGCAGAAATTCCCTGCCCGACTGCGGATAATATTCCCATGCATTTTCACCGTCGAGGATGATCGGCACCACTGCGTCTTGTCCATTGTCAATAATGGATTTGGCCGACTCCTTAATCTTATGGATGAGGTTATTAGCGGCATCCTGTGGCGGCATTCCAGAGTAAACAAAGCCGATTAGATCCGAGAGAGAGTGGTCACGAAACAGCATGTTCATTCGCGTGTCGGCCTTCTCATATTGATAGACCGTGTAGAGCCGATGAGCGCCATCCGAATTCAAATGACCATAGCCATCGCGCGTAAATCCGGTGTCGAGGGTCCGTGCCAGCACACCTTCGTCGGTCGCCATCCAATGCACTCCGAGTTGATGGGCAATGGCCAACGCTTCTTCTGAAACGCTGCCTTCCGAAGGCCACACTCCTTGCGGCCGTATGCCGAAGACGTTCTGGTGCAGGTCGAGTCCGCGCTGCAACTGCTCGCGCGCGTCCTCGGGATGACGATAGCGGTGCTGGGGCAATGGAAGACCGGGAGAAGACTCGGCTCCCGCCTGCGTGTCACAAACCAAGGGCAGAATGGGATGATAAAAAGCCGAGGCGGAAATCTCGATCAATCCCCTCTTGGCCGCATCCGCGTGGGCGGGTAGCACCCGGCCGAGAAGCTCGCGCTCCTTCCTGATTACAAACCGCTGGTCGTCGAGCGAGAAATCACGCCCTTTACGGACCAACTCCGCCACATCTTTTTCCGCCAGGAAGAATTCGTCAAACCATCCGATCTGCGATAGCACCTGCAAATCAGTAAAATCTTGAGGCTGGAAGTATTTCTCCGCGTTTTCTGGAGATTCCCCGGCGCTGCGAAATTTCTCAAACAACTCCCGGTAGCGCGGATAACGCCCGATCACATTTGCCGGGTTCGCCTGAAACAAATACTGCAAAGCGAAGCGACGCTCTGCCTCCGTCAGATCTTTCGCGGGCCTGCTGGCGACCAACAGAAAAGGATCCTGCGCATCTCCAGAAACGTAATCCTGAATCTGCGTGACCAGTGAGGGCACGAGATTAAATGTCTGATGGACGTGCGGAAATTCGTCCAGCAATTTCACCATCCCGTAGTAGTCCTTGAGAGCGTGAAGCCGCGTCCAGGGCAAACGATATTGCCCCGTCACCAGATCTTTGTAGAAGGGCTGGTGCTGATGCCAAAGGACCGCGACTCGTAGCTGCGCCATAGCTGAGATTCCCTGTCAGTCCATCGACAGTTTTTCGAAGTTCCTTTTCAACTGTGTCAGTTTAAACCAGAGGTCTTACCTTCAAGACTCACGTGCCTTCAAGACCCACGTGCGCGGGGATATACTGGCGCAATGCTCAATCAACCGGCAGTCCATCAGAAGCGATCTCACCGATTCGCGGCCTGTCGTTTCTTCGCCGCGGCCATTATTCTCTCTGTCATGCTCAAGGCCGGAGCACAGACTCCCGACCGCGTTCAGACAGCCGGTGGCGTCGTTGAGGGAATCGGCAGACAAGCCTCTGGCGTACGCATATTCCGGGGGATTCCATTCGCACAGCCTCCTGTCGGAGATCTACGTTGGAAGCCGCCCGTGCCCGCCGAGGGGTGGAAAGGCGCGCGCCAGGCAATTACCTTTGACTCGCGCTGCATGCAGCATCCTGTCTTCGGCGACATGAATTTTCCCAACGGGATGAGCGAAGACTGCCTCTACCTGAATGTCTGGACACCGGCAGACACCGGCAAAAACGAGACACTGTTGCCCGTTCTGCTTTATTTCCACGGCGGCGGGTTTGTCGCCGGAGCCAACTCAGAGCCGCGCTATGATGGCGAAAGCCTAGCCAAACGCGGTATCGTCTTCGTCTCCGCGAACTATCGCCTCGGCCTGTTCGGATTCTTAGCCCACCCCGATCTGACAAAAGAGTCTCCGCATCATGCGTCCGGCAACTATGGCCTCCTGGATCAGGCGGCAGCGCTCCAGTGGGTAGCGCAGAATATTGCCGCATTTGGCGGCGATCCGAAACGCGTGACCATCGGCGGAGAGTCGGCCGGTTCGATCTCGGTCAGCGCCCTGATGGTGTCGCCTCTTTCGAAGGATTTGATTCACGGGGCAATTGGAGAAAGCGGCTCCATTCTCTCTGGGCTTAGAGCGGTTCCGCATGCCGAAGCCGAGAAACAAGGTCTCGATTTTGCCAAGAGCACCGGCGCAACTTCTATCGCGACTCTCCGGGCGATGAAAACCGAGCAGCTTTTCGAGGCCACCAGCAAAGACGGCCCTGGACGATTTTCACTCACCGTAGACGGATATTTCCTGACCGAGCCGCCGCTTTCGAGTTTTATCGCTGGAAAGCAGGCACAGGTTCCATTACTTGTGGGGTGGAACTCGGGGGAGATGACCTGGGCCGCCTTGTTTGAAGGAGCCGATCCAACTCCGGAGAATTACGCGGCAGCGGTGCGAAAGCTTTACGGCGACCGCGCTGGTGATGTTTTGAAGTTATACCCCGCCTCGACCTCTGCCGAGGTCATCGACTCGGCAACAGACCTCGCCACTGATCGATTCATCGCTTATGGCACCTGGAAGTGGTTCGACCTGCACACTCAAACCGGAGGCAGTTCCGTTTACCGGTACTACTTTGCCCGCCCTCGCCCCCCAATGACCGCCGCCATGGGCGACGCAGCGCCGGGTCTGGCCGGGGGCGTGATCAGAGGCGCGGATGCGAAGGCCCACGCAGCTCCGCCCACACACGGCGCGGTCCACTCCGCGGAAATCGAATATGCGCTCGGCAATCTTTCTACGAATAAGGTCTACGCGTGGACTCCCGACGATTACAAAGTCTCTGAGGTCATGCAGGAATATTTCGCGAACTTTGTGAAGAAGGGCGATCCCAACGGCGGAAGCTTGCCCGATTGGCCCGCAGACAAGAATGGCTCACCGGTATCGTTCATGCGGTTGGACGTTGAATCGCACGCGGAGTTGGAAAAGCACAAAGACCGCTACTTGTTTTTGGACTCCGTAAAGTGAGGAACAATTTTGGCCGTCGGACGATGTCGACTTGTCGCACTTCGTCGTTAGTAATAATGACGAGTGCCCTTCTGCTGGTTCTTGCTGCCCCGGCTTTCATCCCCGCTCAGACTAATCCGCTAGCCGACCTGACCCCAGCCGCCCACAAAGCTCTGGCCACCATTTCGGGACGACTACGCATCCCTGGAACCGAGAAGCCGGTCGAAGTTCTACGCGACCGCTGGGGCGTCGCTCACATATACGCCCAAAACCAGCACGATCTTTTCTTCGCGCAAGGCGTAGTCGCCGCACAGGACCGCCTCTTTCAGATGGAGCTGTGGAAGCGCGCTGGACAAGGACGACTTGCCGAAATCCTCGGACCCTCAGCCCTACAACGTGATATCAACGCTCGTGCCCTTCGCTATCGCGGTGATCCGAAGGCCGAATATGAAAGCTACTCGCCCGATACGCAAGCGATCCTCACCGCGTTTACCGACGGTATTAACGCCTATATCGCAAGTCTGACCGTCCCAGGCGGACCTGGCCTGCCAATCGAATTTCAGCTGGCCGGATTCTCGCCCGATGCATGGCGTCCAGAAGACTGTCTCAACCGGATGGCGGCGTTTTCCATGACTGGCAATGCTTTGAGCGAGCTCGAACATGCGCAGGCGCTGACCGATCTAGGAGCCGCGAAAGCTGCAAAGCTCTACGACTTCGATCCCGCCGTTGCGCTCGACACCGCTCCCGGTCTCGACCTCGCCGGAATCTCACCGGAGTTGTTAAAAGATCTCATCGGAAGCGACCGTCGCATCGAATTTCCCGCGCGATCCAGATCCAGATCCAACGAAGGCAGTAACAACTGGACCATCTCCGGCGCCCTCACCGCCAGCGGAAAGCCGCTCCTGGCCAATGATCCCCACCGCGTCATGGGTCTGCCATCTTTGCGCTACATGGTTCACCTCGTCGCGCCCGGATGGAACGTCATCGGCGCGGGCGAACCCGGCCTCCCCGGCGTGGCTCTCGGCCACAACGAACACATCGCGTGGGGATTTACAATTTTCGGACTCGACCAGCAGGACCTCTACCTGGAAGAACTCAATCCTGCAAACCCTCTCGAGTACAAAACTGAAGCCGGATGGAAAAGGATGGATACGTGGCACGAAACATTTTCAGTCAAGGGCGCAGCGCCCGTAGAAACGGACTTAAAATTTACGCGGCACGGCCCCGTGCTCTGGAGTGATGGCAAACGCGCGCTCGCTCTGCGCTGGGTCGGGAGCGAACCGGGAACCGCTGGGTATCTCGCCTCGCTGGCCATCGATCGCGCCGAAAATTGGGAACAGTTCGAAGCCGGAGTCGGGCGTTGGAAGGTCCCTTCCGAAAATATCGTTTACGCCGACAAAGACGGAAATATCGGCGAGCACTCTGCCGGCCTCGCTCCGATAAGAAAATGGACGGGCTTGCTGCCGGTTCCCGGACGCGGTGGCTACGAATGGACGGGCTTCGTGCCTTCCGCAGAGCTGCCTCATTCTTTCGATCCAACTGCGGGCTACATCGCCACCGCGAATCACAAAATGATTCCCGAACACTACCCATACAAAGTCGGTTTCGAATGGACGCCGCCCTACCGCATCGCGCGCATCCGCTCCGTAATCGATGACGCGAAACGCGACGATCATAAGCTCAACATTGACGACATGAAAGCTCTCCATGCCGACGTCGTTTCGATTCCTGCGCGCGAGTTTCAAAATCTGCTGCGGTCCACTCCGCTGAAAGATGACCCGACGCTCGCAAGCTTTCTGCGTTGGGACGGTCAACTAAACCGCGATTCAGCGGATGCAGCTCTCTACGAAGTTTGGTTCCGGCAGACTTGCGACGCGATTGGAAAACTATTTTCGAAGGCACGCGCTGAGCGCTACAGCTCTCTGGAGCCGAACACTATAATGCGAATTCTCACGGGTCCCGACGCCGATCTTTTCGGTAACTATTTTTTCGACAACGACCTGGCCGCCCGACGCAATGAGCTTCTGTCGGATACGCTGAAGTCAGCCCGCACCGAGCTTCAGAAACTCCTTGGACCCGACACCGCGCAATGGTCCTGGGGCAAACTTCACACCGAGCACTTCCGGCACGCCGTCGATCAGCAACCCGGAGCAGAACAGCTGTTCGACCTCGGCCCGCTATCGCGCCCGGGCGACGAATACACAGTAAACGCCACCGGTATGGGCGACTCATGGGAGCAGGTTTCCGGGGCCAGCTACCGCGAGATTCTCGACACCAGCGACTGGGACAAATCGGTAGCCGTAAACACGCCCGGCCAGAGTGGGCAACCCGGCAGCCCGCATTATTCCGATCTGATGCCGCTGTGGGACCGAGGCCAATACTTTCCACTCACCTATTCAAGGAAGGCGGTCGAAGCGCAAACGACCGATCGGCTGATCCTCGAACCGTGATCGACAAAAACGTAGTCGATAAGAACATGAACGATAAGAAAATCAAATTCATCTTCTTCGACGTTGGCAACACCTTGCTCTTTCCCAATCGCGAGCGCACTCACGCGCCGCTCGTCACGCGAGGATTTGCGCCAGACGCCGAACACCTCCGCGATCTCGAATGCCGCATCAAGAATCAGTTTGACGGGATCATGAGTTCGAACGGCAGCACGGACCATAGTTTCTGGTGGATGTTCTATACCCAACTATTGTCCGAGATCGGCCTCGCCGACAATGCGCTCCGAGACCAACTCGTGACGAGCGTCCGCAATTCCGGAAACTGGGATGTCATTCGCCCGGGCACCCATGAGGTGCTGCAAGAAATCGGCCAGCGCTATCAGATCGCAGTCATCTCGAACGCGGATGGGAAAATAGAAGACGTCCTCGGTCGATGCCGCATCGCCGATTGCTTCCGCACCATCACCGACTCTGGCCTGGTCGGATACGAAAAACCGCACGCCGAAATATTTCGCCACGCTTTACAGACGATGAATGCTAAGCCGGAAGAGAGCCTCTACGTCGGCGACGTCTATTCCGTGGACTACGCTGGTGCGACAGGCGCCGGCATGCAGGCTGTGTTAATGGACGTCCCCGGCGCCTACCACGAAAAGGGAGTTCCGCGAGTCGAATCGCTGCTGGAGTTGCGCGATACGCTAGCCGTGCGCTAGCTTCGCCGCGGCGCCCGCGACTACAATCACGAAGTTATGTTTCATCAATCCTTGTTCGACTCTTCACGGCTTTTCATTTTCCTGACCGCAGCATTTTTGCTGGCCATCGCTCCCGGCCCAGGCATGCTCTACGTCCTCGCCCGCACTCTCGCGGGCGGACGCCGCGAAGGCCTGCTTTCGTCCCTCGGCACCCTCTTCGGCGGGATGGTACATGTTTTTGCCGCCGCCGCAGGAGTCTCCATTATTCTTGCGCGGTCCGCGATCGCGTTCGCCGCTGTGAAATACCTTGGCGCAGCGTACCTCTGCTTCTTGGGGATACGCATGATTCTGGACGCGAGAAAAGACGACGCCGTAGCCGTCGCGAGTCTCCCACGCGCGCGAAATCCCTTTTGGCAGGGCGTCATGACAGAAGTGCTCAATCCGAAGACTGCTCTGTTTTTTCTTTCGTTTATTCCGCAATTCGTGAACCGCGGGGCAGGACATGTCTTTCTACAGTTCGCGGTGCTCGGAACGTTCTCAGTGACGCTCAACACGACAGCCGACATCGTTGTGACGTTGCTGGCCGGGCCACTCGGCCAGCGCATACGCGAGTCGACACCTTTCCGCCGACGGCAGCGGACGCTCACCGGAGCAGTGATGATTGGCCTTGGAAGTTACCTGGCTTTCGGCGAATCGAAATGAATTGATCTTCTATCGCAGTCGATTATTGAAGTTCGATCAACTGATGATCATGGCAATCCGGCCGGATGGTCTGGTAGAGATCTCCAAGCAGACTCGGCCCGTAACGCGCTACAAAGCTCACGCCCGCTACTTCGCGCTCCTGCAGCGCTTTGTTCGGAAATAAAGCCTGGCTCAAGACATCCGCATGGCGCGTGATCACTTCGTTGCGAAGCGATTCCGCGCGTGACACCCGAGCTTGCAGGCGGCTGATCTGATGAACCATGCTCTCCTGTGCGCTGTCGGCCGTGTCGACGAGCGTCGAATCCAGTCTGCCGATCGTCTCGCGAAGCTTCGTCATCGACTGCTCCACTGCCGTCCGCGCTTCCGAAAAGCGGGTCTGCAAATCCGGCGGCAAAGAACGAGCCGCAATCGCTTCCCTAACTTTCTCCGGACCACCGAACACTTCCGGCACGCTCAGTTGATAGCGCGTCAGAATGCGCTCCGCCTTGGCGTCAATCAGCGTTGCTGAAAATCGCGGCAGGATCGGCGTCACTCTTCCCAGCAACTTTTCATAGGCAACAGCAGCCTGCGCGAAGTATGCCACCTCCGCAGCTCCGCCCGTGTAGACGAGCGTGGGGAGAAGATAGTCCTGCACAACAGGACGAAGCAGCGCATTCGGATTGAAATTTTCGGGAGTCTCGTCGATCCGTTTCAAAAGCGCTTCCCGCGAAGCCTTGCCCTCGCCAACCACAAACTCGTCGCCATTGCCTCCGTTGTGTTTGCGCCGTATCGGCGTGCGTGCGCCGTCCTTCACTTCAAACAGCAACGTGGTTGCGGAAGTCACTTTCACTTGCTGGTGATATCCGGCCGCTTCGATCGCTTTGCCGCGCGCAAGCAGCGCATCGTCGAGTTCCGGCGCACGTTCAATTGCCGCCCGAAACAGCGGCTTCGCTAAATCGTGAAAGTCCTTGTCCGCCGGATCGAGCAGGATCACTCCCCAATCGGCGAACATCCGCGCAAACAACAGAGCAAATGCACTGCCGAGAGTCTCGCCCGGTCGATATGATTCGCGCAGCCAAGTCGCGACCTCGGAATCCCCCAGAAGCGCAGCCCCCCGGTCAACAGCCGTTTCGATCTCTGGCCCAAACCTAACAGTCCCGACGGGGGCGTCAATTCCGCCCTTGCTTTCCGTCGCAAGCAATTCCGGCAATCCCTGCTCCGAAAGCAACCCGATGTGGTCGACCTCCGCCAAGTCATGATCCTCAGTAGCGAGCCAGAACACGGGCACGCACTCGACTCCAGCCGCAGTCGCTTGCTCGGCTAGCTTCACCGCGGTCAATGCCTTAAAAATTGAAAATAGAGGACCGCCGAAAAGCCCGACTTGCTGACCTGTCACCGCCGTAAAAGCGCCGCGCTTAAGCCGTTCGATATTGCCCAGCGTCTTCGCCGAAGCGCCCCAGGCTCGATTTTGCCGCTCGAGAATGCCGCTTACCTTGTCACGACGTGCGTCATCGTACTTAACGCGTTGCGACTCATCTTTGACCCACTCGGAAAACATCGGCGACCGCGGATAAAACGGCTGAACTGAAGGAGTATAGGAAAGGTAGTCGAGGAAGAGACGCGTCGTGTGCGGAATCTGCTGGAAGGGTAAACACTGCGCCTTCATCGGCAGCTCTCCGACTTCGCGATACATCGGCATAGGGTACAGCGACGCGTTCCAGCAACTCGCATATAAATCCCGAGAGCCGATGAAAAAGACTCGGCCTATACCATAGCACTCGGCCAGCGAAGCGCTGCCGGGCCCAGCTGCACTGGTGCAGTTGGATAAGATGACGGGAAAGCGCCACGGTCGCAGAGAATGGCATAGAAATCGCCAGCCGCCGGCGCTCCCTCAACAAAACAACGTTACTCGCCCGCCAGCCACGAAAATTGGGCCGCGGTCAGAGGCACCACACTTAGCCTGCCCTGCCGCACCAGCGGAGACTCCGCGAACAGCGACTTCGCTTTGATCTCCGCGAGCGTCTTCGGCTGCGCAATCGCCTTGCCCACTTTGATCTTCACGAGCGGAACTTTGGGATCGGCCCCGTCAACGCTCACCACCGATGCCGTTCCCACGGCACTCTTTTCGTCGCCGGTGTGGTAAATCACCAGGCGCTCGCCCGGCTTCATCTCACGCAGATGCTTCACTGCGGCTGGATTCGTCACGCCATCCCAGATCGTTGTTTTGTCGCGTTCGAGGTTCGCAAAGGAATAAACCGTCGGCTCAGTTTTCAGAAGGTAATCCATGCGCGGTATTGTAAAACACTGAAATCGATGATGTTGGCCGAATACGGGCTCTCGCCGAAATCTCCTACAATATTTCTCTCGGCCATACGTCTACACCCGTAGATGGACCAGGCGCTGAGAAAACAGTGGCTCATGGCCGAGCAAGACCAGCGAATCTCGGAAACGATCGACCGCGAGGGAGGCCGGCTCCGCAGCTTCATACGGAGACGTGTCGCCGATCAGGGCGACGCCGAAGACATCCTGCAAGAGGTCTTCTACGAACTCGTCGAGGCTTATCGCCTGATGGAGCCGATCGAGCAGGTCGGTGCGTGGATGTTTCGGGTAGCGCGCAATCGCATTACTGACCTCTTCCGGAAGAAAAAGCCCGACGCGTCAACCAATGAGCCGCTGGTTCGAAGCGAGGGTGACGGCGAATTTCTTACAGTCGAAGATATGCTCCCTTCGCCCGATGAAGGGCCGGACGCAGCGTATGCACGGGCCATTCTGCTCGACGAACTTGAGGACGCTTTGAACGAGCTTCCCGAGGAACAGCGTTATGTTTTCCTCGCTCACGAGGTCGAAGGCCGCAGTTTCAAGGAACTCGCGCTCGAAACCGGACTGAGCGTGAATACGCTGCTGTCGCGTAAGCGTTATGCCGTTCTCCATTTGCGCGGCCGGCTGCGGGATGTTTATGACGAATTTATAGAAGCTGGAGGACAAGAAAAATGAGAAGGCACTGGGCAGCAAAAGGACTGATGTTCGCGGTGTTCGGCGTGGCATTCGTCTTTGTATTCGGCTACGTGGTCATGCATCTGTGGAATTGGCTCCTGCCGACACTGTTCGGGGCGCCGTTGACTTTCTGGAAAGCGGTGGGTCTCTTGGTGTTGTGCAGGATCCTTTTTGGCGGATTTCGCGGCGGACGCGGCGGCCCGATGCACTGGCGGCATCGTATGAAGGAGCGCTGGGAACACATGACTCCTGAGGAACGGGAAAAGTTCCGCCAGCGCTTTGGAGACCGCTGCGGCTCGTTCGGGCACGGCCCAAAGGAATCCAAGGTTTCGGGCGCTTAGGTCCGCAAAAGGGACTTGCCAATCGAAGAAGGCAGGGTTAATATTCGTCTTTCATTCGCCTACGAAGACTTGGCGAAACAATGAGGAGATCTAGTCATGCTGAACCTAACCATCCAGCATTTGGAAGATAGCACCGTGATTCTGCGCTGCCAGGGCAGAATTGTAAGCGGCGAAGAAACGGCCATCCTGTGCACGGCTCTGGCTCAGCAGCGGAGCTATATCGCTTTAGATCTGACCGAGGTCACCTCCATGGACGCAGCCGGAATCGGAGTTCTGGTGTCGCTGCAGGCCGCGGGTATTTATCTTCAGCTTCTCAATCCCACTCCGCAGGTGCGCGAACTGTTGCGGGTCACCCAACTCGACACTGTATTCGAGATTTCTGAAACTGCGCCAATCGACTCAGAGCTCGCTAGCACCAGCATCTCGCCGGCCAACGTACTGCATGCTGGCGCCGAGAGCGCTTGGCCATTTCCAACGCAATAATCCAACGCAATAATCTGTCCCGCCGTCCCCTCCCCACCATCCGCCCATGGTGGGGAGGATCGAGACGCCCGCGTGGACGCCGTCCTGCGGTTACTCCCGACACTTCCCTTTCGCAGAGGTTTCGCCAACAATAGAATCTTCCCGTGGGCGCTACCTCCATCAATACGGGCGGCATCTCGATGGCGCGCGCCATCGAGCGCTACTTCAATGTGGCGCTCTACCTGCTCGTTCTCAGCGGCTTCGGCGCTCTTGCGTCGACCGGCGGACTCGACCTCCCAGCCGTAACCATCGTTGGTCTCGCGCTGGCATTCCGCGGATATCAGCTCTTGACCAGGATCGAGTTCGCCATCCCCGAACAGTGGACGACCCGTCTCACGGTGATCTACGTCTTCGTTTACCTCGGAGACTATTTTCTTGTGTCGCGGAGTTTTCTGACGGCGAGCGTTCACCTGGTGCTTTTCACCATGGTCGTGAGGCTGTTCTCGCTCCAGAAGACACGCGACCACTACATGCTGGCCGTGCTTTCGTTTCTAATGGTGCTGGCCGCGGCCGTGCTGACTGTCGGCAGCGTTTTCCTGTTCTCGTTCGCCTGCTTCCTGCTGATTGCAATCGTCACATTCGTGCTCATGGAGATGCGGCACTCGGTCACCTCCGAGTCGACGCATGCGCAAGACCCGCGCGCCTCAGCAGGCCTCCCTCCGAATCGCCGGATGGCTCACAACCTGCTCGCAATCGCACCGGCTCTCATGCTTCTAATCATGGCCGGGAGCTTTCTGATCTTCTTTTTCCTGCCGCGCGTTTCTTCTCGCTACCTGAGCGCCTACACGCCGACCAGCGACGTCTCCACCGGTTTCACCGATCGCGTGCAACTCGGACGCATCGGTCAAATTCAGCAGTCGAGCGCCGTCGTCATGCACATTGAGATCCAGAACGATACGCAGGGCGCCTACGACCTGAAGTGGCGCGGAGTTGCGCTGAGTTCCTTCGATGGCAAAGCATGGTCGAACGGATTTGAGCAAACTCCGCTCCGGACGTTGTGGAATGGAAGTTATCTGCTGGCACCTTCGTCCGGTCTGCGTGCAACCTCATCGCCATCTGCATCGTCTTCTGCCCTGCGTCGATCGATTCGATATCACGTTTTGATGGAGCCGCTCGGAACGAATGTTTTTTTCCTCGCGGATAGACCCCAGAGCCTTTCGGGAAATTTCCGCGCCGTCAGCACCGATGCGGGAGGCGCTGTCTACGACCTCGACCCCGATCATCCGATTAACCGCTACGAAGGCGTATCGCAATTGCCCGATGTTGATAGCGACGAGCTTCGTCTTGCACCCAATGTCGCCCTCGCCGACATGGAGCAGTATCTGCGGCTCCCTCCGCTCGATCGTCGCATTCCACAACTGGCACAGGAGATCACGGCAAACGCGTCCAGTAATTATGAGAAAGCGATTGCTGTGGAACAGTATCTATCCACCCGCTTCGGCTACACGCTGGAGTTGCCGCGCACTCTGGCGCCCGATCCGTTGGCCAATTTCCTCTTTGAGAGAAAACATGGCCACTGCGAGTATTTCGCCAGTTCGATGGCCGTGATGCTTCGCACTCTCGGAATCCCTTCGAGGATGGTGACTGGATTTCACGGTGGCGAATTCAACGACCTTACCGGTCAGTATGTGATTCGCGCCAGTGACGCGCATTCCTGGGTTGAAGCCTACTTCCCCGGTTCGGGATGGATCAGCTTCGATCCGACTCCCGCAGGAAGCGTGCCTCCGAGGACCGGATGGTCGCGCATGCGCCTCTATGTGGATGCGGCCGCGTCGTTTTGGCGGGAGTGGGTCATCAACTACGACGTCAGCCACCAGCGCACGTTGGGCAAGGACGCGGCCACCAACACGCGGCGATTCTTTGACGAGGCGCGGCGCTGGATCGGACGTCAACACCGTGCCATGCTGCGCGCCGCTCGCCACGCGCACCAAAACTTCGCGCGCTTTCCGCTGCCATGGCTGAGCAGCCTCGTAGGATTCGCAACGCTCCTGATCCTGGCGCTGAATCTTCCGCGAATGATCCGCGGCCTGCGCGCTCTTAGCCTTCGATCGCACCCCGAGCGGGCTCCCCGCGAGGCTGCCGCGCTCTGGTATGAACGGATGGTCGCCAGATTGGCAAGGCTCGGCTGGCGTAAGTTGCCGTCACAGACGCCGCAGGATTTCGTGGCGGCAATTCAGGAAGAGGCTTTGCAGAAGAAGGTCGCAAACTTTACGAACGCTTACGAGTCAGCACGTTTCGGCAGATCGGTCGACGACGCCCAGAGGCTGCCCAACCTTTTCCAGAAGATCGCCACCGCAGAGTCGGACCAAGAGTCGGACGAGAAGAATGCGGAGCACGCCGCGGTCGGCTAGCTTTTCTTCTCTATTCCACGGTGCCGACCGCTGTCGTGGGGTCTCCCGCTGGCAAATCCAATTCCCATCGCTAGAAGCGGTGAACAACCCCAAGTCCAACGTAATAATTGTGTTGTCGGCTGTTCGCCGTGGTAACGTTCAGCGCCGGATTTCCCGAGTAAAAGTCGCGCGCCTCGAGTCGCGCCCCCCATTGCTGCCAGAACCACACGTCCATGCCGGCGCCGAATTGGACGGCAAATGTATTCGTGCCGGTGGGTCCAGGATTCGGGCCGTAAAAATTTAGAGTCGGGGCCTCACGGAATCGCGCGTACCCAGCGCCCACGCTGACCCAGGGTGTCACTCCCTGCCCGGAAAAAATGTTCACACGTACAGAGGGAGTCAAAAACAGCGCCCCGATATCCTTCGGAATCCTGTTTTCGAAGGTGTTCGTATCCATCCGAAAATAGATCGCGGCGGGCAATTCTGCGTACAGTCCGAAGATCTTCTTGGTTTTGAGCAATCGGCCGTAGTTGAAGGCGATGCTTTCCTCGTTTCCGAAGTGAATACGGGGGTCCTGGTCGCCCGCGCTAGGATTGGTGATCGTCTGCGTACTGACGAACGATGCTCCCGCGGTTAACGAAAGCTCGTTGACTCCCGACCAATTGTTGTAGTCTTGCGCGCAAACACTTGAAACCAGTACCAAGATTGGCGCGACTATAATTGCGAGACGCTTAGCCGACATCTCTCCTCCGGAGTGTTGAGGGATGTTGTTTTTGTTTCAATAAGATTAGCACGCTCCGCCCGCAAAGGCGGAGAACATCCGGTACCCTTTTGGTCCTCGGCCTGTGATCCAGCCGTTCCGCAGCCGATCCACTGGGATGCTAGAATTGAGGGGATCGGTTTCCCACGGATCGCGAAAGCGCTTGAGCGTCTAGATCGTTGATTTCGATTACTCGATCACTCCCAGTGCCCATTAAAACAAACACATTAACGGAGGGCCCCGCGGCCCCGGCCAAGGTCGGATTCGTCAGTCTTGGCTGCCCCAAGAACCTCGTCGACAGCGAGGTAATGATGGGCATGCTCTCTCAAGCGGGAGCCGAACTCACCCCTGACGCCGAAAATGCCGACGTCATCGTCGTAAATACCTGCTCTTTTATCGGCACAGCCCAGCAGGAATCGATCGACACCATCCTCGAGATGGCCCGGCATAAAACAGGTGGAAGGGCAAAGCGCCTGGTGGTGACCGGCTGCCTAGTCGAGCGTTTTCACGACGAAATTCAGAAGAATATCCCCGAAGTTGACGCCGTCGTTGGCACTGGCGAATTAGAAAAAATTCTGAGCGCTGCCGGACTAGCGGACACTCCTCGCGCTCCGAGTCCGTTCAATATCCTGACTTCACGACCGGAAGGCGACCATCGCCGTGAGCAGGGCCGCTTCGCCCGGGATTCCTGGGACGGCGCCGTGGCCGACCTTCCGAACTATCTTTACGACGATCACACGCCCCGGATACTGACCACACCGCGATCCTCTGCCTATATCAAAATCGCGGAAGGCTGCGATCATCCCTGCAGTTTCTGCATCATTCCACAGCTTCGGGGACAGTTCCGCTCGCGGCGGTTCGAATCCGTTATCGCCGAAGCCGAACGGCTGGCCCAATCGGGTGTCAGGGAAATCACTTTGATCGGGCAAGATACGACCTGTTACGGGGAAGACCTCGGTCTGAAAGATGGTCTCGCACTGCTGCTCGAGAAGCTGGCCGGAGTCGAAGGCGTGCAGTGGATCCGTTTCTTGTACGCCTATCCCAACAAAATCACTGGACGCCTGCTCGAGACCATTGCCGCCCACGACAATATTTGCTCCTACATTGACGTTCCGCTCCAGCACGCCTCTGCAAGCGTCCTGAAGCGCATGAAGCGCGGCGGTGGTGCGGAACTGTTTCTGCGCTCGGTTGAGAAAATGCGCCGCGTCATCCCAGGGGTCACCTTGCGAACGTCGTTCATCGTCGGTTTTCCGGGCGAGACCGAAAAGGAATTCGAAGACCTTTGCGATTTTGTGAAGACAGCCGAGTTCGACTGGATGGGGGCTTTCGGCTACTCGGATCAGGAAGGCGCGGGAGCGTTCGGTCAGGATAAGAAACTCCCCGCGCGCGAAATCGAGAGCCGCCGTAAGTCGCTGATGTCGATCCAGAAAAAAATCAGCAGGACGAAAAAGAAAACCCTGGTGGGGCGCGAATTCGATCTGCTTCTCGAAGGTTCCTCGGAGGAGACTGAACTCCTGCTCGAGGGGCGCACGGCGATGCACGCCCCCGAAATCGACGGCAAGGTTTTCGTAAACGATTACCCCGAGGGCACCGAACCGAAAGAGGGAGAATTCTACCGCTGCCGCATCACGGCAGCGCACGACTACGATCTGGTCGCGGAAATCGTCTAAACACACTTCATCGTGCCAAAATCCTTTTGATATCAACGACTATGCCACGCAAGATCAAACTCCGCTGTCCCATCTGCAAGAAGACAACAAAAACCACCGACGACGACTTCCCTTTTTGCAGCGAGCGATGCAAGCAGATCGACCTGGGAAAATGGGCCACCGGAGGCTACGTGATTCCGTCGCCGCTTAGCGACACCGACGAGGAAGTCCGACAGGTCAGCCATGATGAGGACCGTGACGAAGACAGTGAGTGAGGACCATCAGCGAGGAAGAGGAAAATAAGTGACGATCGAGTCCGCTGAAAGCTCCGCCAATCGCTCAGCCCCGCTTTGGGCTACGCTCGTTGCGACTTTCTTCGGCGCTGGCCGGCTCAAACCCGGTCCCGGCACCTGGGGATCATTAGCCACCGTCATCCTCTGGGCCCTCGCGAGTTCCAGAATCGCGGAAGCCAGTCGCCCCTGGGCAACCGTCGTCGCCGCGATCGCCGTAACCCTTGTCGGAATTCCTGCCGCTACAGCCGTCGCCCGCGCCTCAGGCTTAAAAGACCCGCAGTTTGTCGTCATCGACGAAGTCGCGGGGCAACTCGTCGCGCTTATTGCCGTCCCGTTGGCTTGGAAAACTTTTCTGGCGGGCCTTATACTCTTCCGTGTCTTCGATATGTGGAAGCCGTTTCCCATCCGGCGACTGGAGCGGCTGCCCGAAGGCACCGGCATCGTGGTGGACGACCTTGGAGCCGGCATTTATGCGCTCGCAGTTATGCATCTTCTGTTGCACTTCGGACTTCTAACCAAGTAGAGGATCCTCGAATAACTCATGAGCATTTCCGAACGCCTGCTAGGGAAAAAGAACGCGAATGGCAAACCGCAGATCGAGGCGGTGTCGCCGGATTTTGCATTGCCCGGAGGCGAGATTCGAATTGTTGGAAAGAGCCTGCGTCCCGCCGAGTTGCGGAGACCTCGCGTGCTCTTTGGCGATGTTGAGGGCTCGGTGTTGATCAGTTCTGACGATTTTCTGGTGGCTCGCGTACCCGAGGGTGCGGCATCGGGTGCGGTCGTCGTCACTACAAGCATTGCCGGGACAAACGGACACAGCAGTAATGCTCACCCGATCAAGGTTGCGGTTCCCGTGGCCGGCAACCTGCACCCGGTCACGAATCCCGCGCTCGATCGCGAAGGCAACATCTACGTTACGTTCTCGGGAATACGCGGACAAAAGACACCCGTCTCCATCTTCAAGATCGACACCAACCACAACGTAAAACCGTTTCTCAGCGACATGATGAATGCCACGTCGATTGCTTTTGACCGGGCCGGCGAGATGTACGTTTCCTCTCGCCATGACGAGGCCGTCTACAAGGTAGCGCCCAACGGAACCATGTCAACCTATGCGGAGGGAATGGGAATCGCGACTGGAATCGCGTTCGATCGCGAGGAGAATCTCTACGTTGGCGACAGGAGCGGCACGATCTTCAAGATCGCGCGTGACCGGCAGATTTTCGTCTTTGCCACTCTCGAACCAAGCGTATCCGCGTATCACATCGCGTTCGGTCCCCACGGCGACATGTTCGTCACCGGGCCCAGCACTTCGAGTGTCGATTCCGTGTACCGAGTCGACCCCCACGGAACAGTATCAACCTTCTACAGCGGGCTCGGGCGGCCGCAGGGTTTGGCGGTCGATGTGGATGGCAACATCTATGTCGCTGCCTCGCTCGGCGGGAAGCGCGGCATCGTAAAAATCACCCCACAAGCCAAGGCTAACCTTGAAGTCTCCGGACAAGGCCTCGTCGGCATCGCGTTCGCTCCTAACAAATCGGCAATTCTCGCCACCAACGACGCCGTGCACCACATTTCATGGAATATTCAAGGCTCGCAGTTACCCCCAGAATGATCAATCGCTGAATCAATCGCTGCCCCGCTTCCCCGCCAGCGTATAGGGATAGGGAAAGAGGCTTTCTTCGTGGTTGCCTAGTTCTTTGATCCACTCCTGTATCCCAAGCCGCGCATCCGGAGATAACGGGTAGAATTCGAATCCGGATTTCGCGTCGCTGCTGTGTCGGACCGTCGCGAGCATCTCGATCGGAGTATGCAGCAGCGGCAACTCGATCACGACCGTCTCGCCGATCGAGGGTGCTCCGCAGATCAGCGCCGACATGCCGCGCAGGCTGATATCGAGCGTCAGGCCCCTAGTCACAAACGGTCCAAAGCGTAAGAAGCGTTGCAGGCTGACCGGAACACTCGACACATAGCGAGGTTCCCGCCGGCGGAAGTTGTAGGCCCGGGAGCGGGCCATCAATCCCCGGTCGTCTAAATACATAACTAACTCCTCATTGATTGATTGAGCACGATCACCCCTACGACGGCAAGGCCCCGCCCCATCCCCATCCCGCTTGCAGGCTGGCACGGATGACACCGAGCAATTCCTCGTTGTCCGCTGGCTTTTGGAAGAAAGCCACGGCGCCCGATTCGAGAGTACGTTTTTCATTGCCTTCTGGATCGCGAGCGGTCAGCACGATCACCGGAATGCCCGAGAGGGCCGGATACTGTTGCAGGTTTTTCAGCACCGCAAATCCATCGCCCGCGGGCAAGCCCAGATCGAGAATGATGAGGTGCGGTTTCTCTTTCTGCGCCATAGCAATGGCGGAATAACCGTCACAGACATTCACCGTTTCAAAGTTGTTGGCCCTAAGTCGGAGACTCAGCGCCTGTCGAAGATCGGGATCATCGTCCACAACCATGATCTTGGCTCGATTAAGAGGAAGCTCGTCGGCGAAATTTTCAGTCCGCATATTTTTTATTTCTCCTTTTCGGTGACGTTTGCTATCTGTGTTTCCATGGCGTGCTGTTTCTGTCCAAGATCTTGCTGGATCATCTCGTTGACGCGGTCGGCGATGGCCCAAACCTGTTGTTCGATTGTCATCGATTCGGCCGCAGGGGGTCTCGGGACCCGTTCGGCCGCTACACGCACCGTTCCCATCGACCTTAACGGGGCCAGGGCGCCCACTTGAGTTTGAATGCGCTCGGTCATGATCGTGACCTTTTCCATGTCCGTCGAAGCGACGACAAAGAACGTTTCGACCGGGCCACTTGTCCCGGTCGGTGGGAGCACCAGATCTTTGTCAACGTAAATACAGCGCCGCAAGAGTTCGAGACTCTTCTCGCACGTATCTCTCCAGCTTCCGCGACGAGACTTGGAGAGCGGCGTGAGTTCCACTCTCACCAGGACAACATCCGGCCGCAGCCTTCCTTGATGTGTAATCACAGGCTGCAACAGCTTGGCGAGCGAATACAACGGCAGCGTGAATGAGAATGTGCTGCCACTACCCGCTTGGCTGGCGAGCCACATCCGGCCACCGTGGAGAGTGACAATTTCCTTGGCGATAAACAGCCCCAAGCCAAGTCCGGCCCGGCTGCCGTCGATCGCGTCCGGATCCTGATAGAGCCGCTCAAAGACCAGCGGGAGCGCCTCTTGCGGTATGCCCCGTCCCGTGTCGCAGACCGAAAGGTAAACGGACGACGGGTCCGTCTCGACCATCGCCGCCTTTACTTCCACAGAACCATCCGGAGGAGTGAACTTGATTCCGTTATCGATAAGATTGATAAGCACTTCGAGAACGCGATCGGGATCGGCATAAACGAGAGGAACCGCCAGATCGATTGCGGCACTCAAGCCGATGCGCTTTTCAACCGCTGTGGGGCGCATCATGGCAACCGCCTGCCCAATCAGGTCTCCGACATCGATGCAGCGCTGGTCGATGCGCAACTTGCCGCTATCGGCGCGACTGGCCTCGAGCAAGTCGCGAATCATGGCGTGCAACTGGTTCACGCTCTTGAGGACGGTCTTCAGATGGTCAGTCTGATCCGGCTTCATGGCTCCTGCCAGCCCATCGAGCAGAATCGTGACGTATTGGTGAATGCAGGTCAGCGGTGTGCGCAATTCGTGCGAAACATGGGACAGAAATTGGTTCTTAAATTCGAGTTGTTGCTTACGAGTAGTCTCGAGAGTCCGCAAAAGCCCTTGCCGCTCCACCGCATACCGCACGGCCCGCTCGAGTTGCTTGCTCGTGATGTCGCCCTTGACAAGATAATCCTGCACGCCCTGGTGAACGGCCTTGATCGCCAACGCCTCATCGTCCTGGCCCGAAAGAATCACCACCGGCACGTTCGGCGCCTTCTGCAAGATACGGCGAAAGGTTTCGGCGCCATGACTGTCGGGAAGATTCAGGTCAAGCAGCACCAGCGACGGCGTTTCCACGTCAAGGCATGCCAGCGCGTCCGACAGCCGCGGCACGCAGTTCACCTGGACTTCGGTTTTGCCCTCGACCAGGCGCAGGCGGATCAGGTCAGCATCTCCGGGATTGTCTTCAATCAGCAAGACATGTTCCATCATCTGTCCTCTCGTGGCAGGCTCACGGAGCCGAACCAGAAATCCTCAATCGACTGCAACACTCGGAAGTATTCGTCCAAACTCCCAGGTTTGTGAACGTAGCAATTGGCGCCCAGTTCGTAACTCCGCGAAATGTCCGACATCGAGCGCGAAGTGCTGAATACGACAACCGGGATCGTCCGCAAACTCTTATTACTCTTTGCTTCCACCAAAACCGCCCGGCCGTCCTTCTTAGGCAGATTCAAATCCAGAATCACAAGGTCGGGGCGAATCGCATCGGCATGTTTGCCGGAGTGGTGTAGGAAGGCAATCGCCTCCTCGCCGTCCTGTACCTGCCAAATGTGGCTATGATGCCTGCCCCCGGCTAACGCTTCTCGCGCCAGGACTACGTCGGCCGGGTTGTCATCCACTAGAAGGACCTGAGGCAATGGCTTCATTGCCCGGCTCCCCCCCTCTTCGCGTGACGACTGGCAGGCAAGTTGAAACGGAAAACGGAGCCGCGGTCCTCGTCAAATCTCACCCTGCCTCCGTGGCAATGCCGACTGTGCGGCGTACGGAGCGTCCTGCCAATGCTGCCGCGCCACACATATCCCCGCATGGACATAGCTATCGGCACGAAGGGGCAGGGCTTGAGAACCCGAAAGACAAAAGTCTGTTACGCACGAACACTGCGAAAGCTTCTATCCGGCCCTGACCGTGTGGGTGGTCGGCATGCTGCGCGGAAGTCGGGGGTTCACGACATCTTTTCAGATGATGAGTAGAATCGTCTGAACTTAGCGGCGCTTTAGTAGCTCGCGGAAAAACTCCAATGGGCTCAGGTTTGGGGAAGGGCACGAGTTCTACTCGTGCCGCAAATGCCGCGGAATCAACGGCGGCTTCCAGCCGCTGGGGGAATGCTGCGCTGAGGGCACACTTTTTCCGCAGCCTGTTAGGGACTGAGAATGGAGAATCGCCGTTGTTTGCATCCCGCCAAGGCTGGCGGTGCCAGATCAGTAATTATCTCGATTTGAAACGAAAAAAATGCAGAGGCGCGGAACGCCACGCCTCTGCACAAAAACTCGGTCGCGATGGTTTACTGATTCACGACTTGCGTGATCGCAGTATATGTAGCGGGAAGATAGTTGTCATCGCCGAGGTATTTTGCCACTACGGCGTGACTGCCAACGGTGATCGCCGAAGTCGTCAACTGCGCGACACCGCCGTGCAGCACAGCAGTTCCGTACGATTTCCCGCTGACCAGGAATGTCACCGTCTCACCGTCGGGCGGCGGCCCGGCGATCGAGGACAGAGTGGCTGTAAAGGTCACTGCCTGTCCCAGCGTCGAAGGGTTAGCCGAAGAGACGATCACCCCAGTTGTCTTCGGGATCAGGATGTATCCGCCTTTGTTCGTGGTGATCGCGATCACTCCAGAGTCGTTCACTTGCATTGAATAAGGCTGCTGGAATGCGGATAAAGCCGCCAAAAGTGTCAGGTCCTTCATGCCACCAGTAGGCGTCCACAAAAACGGATGCGGAATTCCGGTCTTTGCAGTCGTAAGCGACGTCCCTACGATCCAACCCTTGTTGTTGACACTAAGCGCGCTGCTTTGCGAGCCACCGAGCGTGCCCAGGTCTTTGATTCCGCCCGATTGTGTCCACGAAAAGGCGTGTTGAGTTCCGCTTGCGGAAGGCGCGCGTCCAACTACGGTACCGGAGTCGTTAATGGCAAACGCCAGCGTGCCCGACGGTCCAAAGCTCTGGAGTCCGCCCGCCTGTGTCCAGGTGAAACCGACCGTATTCATCGCGCCGTTTGGATAGTAGTAGCCGGCGACTTCGTTAGAGGTATTAACCCCCATGGCCGTCGCGCCACCCACGTTCGTGATACTCGGCGTCAAGTCGACCATGCCGCCGCTCTGAGTCCAGTAAAAGGCGTGCTGCAAATTACTCGACGTGTAAGCGAAGCCCACCACGGCTTGCGACGCGTTAACGCCGCTGGCGGTGCTCAACGCACCTCCCAGAGTACCCAGAAGCTGGACCTCCCCAGCCGGGCGCCAGAGAAATGCCTGGAGATTACCCGTGTTGTTCGGGTCCCCCGCACCCACCACATCGCCGGAAGCGTTGATGGCAGCGCCACCGCTATTCGTACCGATCGCTTCGAGGTGGTCAGTGCCGATGACACGGTTCCATGTGGACACTTGGTACGAATCGCTGGTACCGGTGTTCACGATCACCTGGCCGCTGTCGTTAATTCCAGTCAAAGAATTGGGGCTGGCACCAGCCACTTTGGTTACGCTGAACACTGCCTGCGCCAACGCGAGGTGCGAAAAGAGAAGAGCAACGACCATGACAACCGGGAGTTTTATCGTATTTTTCACGGAAATCCATCCTCCTAATGCGGAGCATTTGACGCCAAAAGCAATGAGGGAGACGGGGGGCTCCTACTGACAAGATGCAAGCGCCGTGCCAACCGAAACCTTAGATGCCGATTCAGTAAATGCGGTTAACTCCAAGACACATATGGACTTATTCAACGTGTCCACAGCCGCCGCCGCGCCGGCAGTAGTGTGCACGGAATTGCGGTCGACGAAATAGGAACGGAAGTTCCCACTCCGATAGTAGACATTCCGCCGTCCCGACCCGCTAGAATGGACCCTCAAGTCGACCGTCGAAGGCCCTTTTCTGACCATTTCCGACCGAGATCCGAGAGCGACGGGAGAAGCACCGTCACGCGATGAGCCGTCGCATGAGCTGTCCCGTGACCTGTCGATGGATGAGCTTTGGATGGAGGAGGCTCTTCGCTGCGCACAGCGCGCCCTCGAGATCGGAGAAGTTCCCATCGGAGCGGTCGTCGTCTGCGAAGGGCGCGTGGTCGGCAGAGGATGGAATCGCAACCTCACCGACCACGATCCAGCCGCTCACGCTGAAATTGTGGCTCTGCGCGAGGCCGGACAGAACCTGGGGAATCATCGTCTCGGCAACTGCGACCTGTTTGCTACAATTGAACCTTGCGCGATGTGTGCGGGAGCGATGGTTCACGCCCGCGTTCGTCGGTTGGTGTACGGAGCCGATGACCCGAAGGCTGGCGCCGTGCGTTCGGTTCTACAGGTGGCGAACCACCCGAATCTGAATCATCAGATGGAAGTTAGAAGCGGTGTCCTGGCCGGAAAGTCGGCCGAGCTCGTACAAGAGTTTTTTAGAAAACGCCGCGAATAGAAAACGCCGTAGAATTTGTTACTACCACCAACAACTGTTTTTCCGGAGAGGTGCGTGAGTGGTTGAAACGATCCGCCTCGAAAGCGGACATACCTTAACGGGTATCGTGGGTTCAAATCCCACCCTCTCCGCCATATTTCTCGCTCCGCAAGGATGCCATTGACTCCTCCCCTCCAAACCCCGTTTGACAGTATCGAAAATGCCCATCAATACGTTCGCCTCTTAGCCGAGGCAATCGCAGACGCGAAGACCGAGATCGCAGCCGATCTCGATTCGCCCACCATAGCGAAGTCGGAACGCCGTGTTCAGGCGCTCCAGATCGTTCAATTCAAGTTGGATAAACTGGAACAGCACCTGCAAAGCAGCAGCCGTCTGCTCAACGACCTGCGCACGCTCCGGCGTCTGTTGCTGGATGGGCGTCCCGAGCCAGCTACCGCCGGGCGCGACTCCGCGGCATAGTTCGGATTACGCTTGGATTACGCTCTCAGTTTTTCGGCAAACTTCTTTTCTAATTTTGCCAGCTTCGGCGAGATCACAAACATGCAATAAGGCTGCCGCGAATTTTCGTTGTAGTAGTTCTGGTGATAATCCTCGGCCACATGAAACTCCTCGGCCGGCTCAACCGCGGTCACAATCGGATCAGGGAAAGCCTTCTCCGCAGTCAACTCTGCGATCGTGTTCTCCGCCACCTGGCGTTGTTCCTCGTCGCCGTAAAAAATCACCGAACGATATTGCTCGCCCGAGTCGTTCCCCTGGCGATTCAAAGTAGTCGGATCATGCACCGCGAAGAACACATCGAGCAGATCACGATAGCTGATCTCATCGGGATTAAACGTAACCCGCACGACCTCGACGTGTCCCGTATCGCCGTTGCATACGGCGCGATAAGTCGCCTGGTCTGCCCGTCCGCCCATGTAGCCCGATTCCACGTGCGTCACACCCGTAAGGCGTTGAAAGATTGCCTCCGTGCACCAGAAGCATCCGCCCCCGAAGACTGCTGTCTGTTCGTTAGTCATGTCCGTTAGATGCGCAAGAATGCGGGAAGTTCCCAGGCAAAGCACCGCACTTTAATGGACTTCGAGCGACACCACATCCCCGTCGCCGGACGCATGTTCGCGATAATTGAGCGACACACTCTTGTTTTTCCAATCACAGGAGAACTCATCCGCGCCGATCAACACCACGTGCTTGCTGTCGCCGACGTGCAGCTTCAATGATCGTGTACCGTCTACGACACTCAAAAGAGCCTGCGGCGCGGCAGAACAGTCGACGCTTACGAGTTTGCCCTTGATAAATCGAACGGGCGACGAAGGTTGCGCCGTCTCCACCTCGATCGGGGCTTCGACCTTCCCTGCCGGAAGACCGCCCGAATCCCGTAAAGTGGGTACACCTTCCGCCGATCGGATTTCGATTCTTGGACCAAATGACTTGCTCCGATCTTTGAAGTCCTCCGCCTGCGCCAAGGTTGTGCGCGCTTGGTGGGCCACGTTTTGATCCGCACTCGCCACAAGCCCCTGCAACAGCGCTATCGCCGCATCAGGGTTGCGGTTTGCCAGGTAGATATTGGCCAGATTAATTTGATAAGTCTCGTTTCGCGGAGACAGTTCCACCGCTTTTTTCATCGTCACTAGCCCCTTTTCCTGTTCCCCGGATGACGCCTGCGCGTAGGCCAGCAACGAGTACGCATCCGCCAGTTTCGGATCGAGTGCGATCGCCGTTTCTAGTTCTTTCTTGATGTCCGCCAGCTTTGCTCCACCGCTCATTCCCGTCGCATTCATCATCAACGCGTTGTAATAGTGGACTCGCGGATCTTTGTTGTCGTGCTCGGCAGCCCGCTTGAAGTATTGCGCGGCATTCTTAAAGTCCTGGCGCTGCAGATAAGCGTACCCGGCTCCTCGGAGCGCCGACGCATTATTCGGATCCATCTTGAGCACATCTTCAAATTCGCCAAGGGCTCGATTTTGGTGGTCGGGAGAATGGGCGTCGATATCGGCAAGGACGGCCCGCGCGTCCGCCAGGCCCACCGGAGTTACGGTAAACTCAGCCGCCACGATGCCCGCAGGCGTCGGGATCGGATAGTACCGGAAGTGTCCACTGCTCAGATAACCACGGAGGGTTTTGTCGAACTGCTCCGGAGTCATGCCAAAAGCCTGCTGTATCGCCTGCTCGACAGTTTTCTTCTCATTGATGGTGGCGTTGAAATAATCCGCCACCTTGATCATCAGCTGATTGTCGTAGAGGTAATGCACCAAAAGGCCCGACTCGGCGTAAAACGTGTCTCGATGGTCGCCACTCTCGTTGTATGTCTTCGTATTCTGCCGCACGCGAAACAGATCCGAAATGTGCATCATTCCATTCTGTTCAAGGAGGCGATAGGTATCTTCCGGAATCTTCCCGACACGCGCTTCTTTGTTATCGACCTCAATACTCGAGAAATACTCGGCGAATCCTTCCTCGAACCAGGGATCGGTGCGCGTCGAAATATTACCGTCCATCAACCGATGTGCGTATTCGTGAAATACGACTTGCCATGGATTCTCCACCGACATATCGAGCATGATAAAGCTGCGATCCTCGCCGCCCTGGAATAGACCAGCCAGCTCGGTGGGCTTGCCATTGAACATCGGCGCTATCTGCCGCATCTCTTTCGTGTTGCGGAAGGCCACGATCTGCAGGGGAACGGACAGATTGACGTTTGCCTTTGTCATCAGTTTCCCGAACACAGACCGCATCTGCTCGAAGTGGAGCGCGACGTCGCGGCCGCGTTTGTCCCCAGCATCCGTGATCACGGAAAAATTAGGCGAGCGTACTTCCACCCATTGCGGATCGCCGGCAAAGGATTGTCGCGACCACAGCACAAGGCATCCCGCAATGAAACAAACCTTGAGAAACCGCATAACTGCCCCCGAGCAGCCGAAGAATTGCGATGGTACAGCAGAATGCCTCAGGAGCGAACTACTATTTTCGGAGAGGATAGAAGGAGAGTATAGAAAGAGGGTGAAGAAGGGATCTATCTCATACCAAGGTGCCGAGTAATTCAGCTCCGCTGAACTTACACGGACACTGTAAAAGAGGTCTCGGTCCTCGTAACCGGTCGATACAGCGTGTCGCGCTCGATCGGCTCGCGTCCCGCTTCTTCGATCAGACGCACCAGATCTTGCCGCCGCAGACCCTGCGGAGTGGTCGCGCCAGCGTCATGATAAATCTTCTCCTCGACAACCGTACCGTCGATATCGTCGGCCCCAAAACGCAGCGAAATCTGCGCGATCTTCGGCGACATCATCTGCCAGTAAGACTTGACGTGCGGGAAATTGTCGAGCACCAGGCGGCTGACGGCGATCTGTTTGATATCCGTCATCCCGGTCGTCGTAAACAGATGCTGCAGCGCCGTGTTCGCCGGATGGAACGCCAATGGGATAAACGTCTGGAACCCGTGTGTTTCGTCCTGCAGGGCGCGCAACTTGAGCAGGTGGTCAACCCGGTCCTCGTCGTTTTCAATGTGGCCGTAGAGCATGGTCGCGTTCGATTTCAGCCCAATCTGATGAGCCAACCGCGCTGTGTCGAGCCACTCGGCGCCATCGATCTTGTGATCGCAGATAATGTGCCGCACGCGATCGGCAAAAATTTCCGCACCGCCGCCGGGCAGCGAATCGACGCCTGCCAGTTTCATCTTTTCGAGCGTCTCGCGGATCGAAAGTTTAGCGCGCTTGGCCATATACGCAACCTCGACCATGGTAAAGGCCTTAAGGTGCACGTTTGGAAAGCGCTCCTTCAATCCAGAGAAGAGGTCAAGAAAATACTGAAACGGCAGATCAGGATGCAATCCGCCAACAATATGAAACTCCGTGACCGCCTCGCTGTATCCAGAACTGGCCGTCTGGAACGCCTCGTCGAGCGCCATCGTATAAGCGCCCGGAGTGTCTTTCTTCCGCCCAAACGCGCAAAGACGACAGGCAGCAACGCAGACATTCGTCGGATTGATATGCCGATTGACGTTGAAATAAGCTTTGTCGCCATGCATCCGCTCGCGGACCCAGTTCGCGAGCCATCCCACGGCGAGAATGTCGCCAGTGCCGTAAAGGACGAGAGCGTCGGCCTCATTCAGGCGTTCCTGAGCGAAGATCTTTTCTTTGATCGGGACGAGGCGCGCGTCGTCGGTTTGGAACAAATGGGCGCGGAATGAGTGAGTAGCAACCATCTACTCGATGATATCGCAGGAGACGGTATAAATCACAGGCGAAGATTCACACGCGCATGGACAATACCGTTACGTGACCAAGAGGCGATCGGCAGCCACAAACGCAAAAAACACCACCGAAATCACACCGTTCATCGTAAAGAATGCAGCGTTGAGCTTGCTTAGATCGTCGTGCTTAACCAGTGCATGCTCATAGAGCAAAAGCGCAGCCACGGCGACCACTCCCGCAACGGCCAGCTTGCCCAGCCCAAAAACAACGACCAGCGCAACCAGCAGGCCGAGCATCACGATATGAAACACACGCGAGATGATCAAAGCATTCTTGATCCCGAAATAACGCGGCACAGAATGCAACCCATGGCTCTGGTCGTAATCATAATCCTGGCAAGCGTAGATCACATCGAATCCGCCAACCCAAAACATCACCGCAGCAGTCAGAAGCAGAATGCGCGGATCGAGCGAGCCGCGCACCGCAATCCACGCAGCCGCCGGAGCGATCCCAAGCGCAAAACCCAGAACCAGATGCGACCAGCGCGTGATGCGTTTGGTGTAGGAATAAAGAAGAACCACCGCGAGCGCAATTGGCGACAACATCAGCGTCACGCGATTCAACTGCGAAGCAGCAAGAACAAAAATGCCGCATGAAATCACAACGAACGCGCTCACGAATCCCGGCGTCAACAGCCCAACCGGCAAAGCACGAGTCGCCGTCCGAGGATTTGCCGCATCGATCGAGACGTCGGCCAGTCGATTGAATGCCATCGCGGCCGACCGCGCTGAAACCATAGCGACGACGATCCACAGCAACTGTCGCCCGGCCGGCAGTCCGCCCGCAGCCAACATCGCTCCGCACAGCGCAAACGGAAGCGCGAAAATCGAGTGCTCCCACTTGATCATGTCGAGCGTGATTTTCAGATTGCGAAAGATGGCCACAAGTTAATTGTAGAACAGTGGTTGGTGATTAGTGATTAGTAGTCACGAACCACCAACCACTAACCACTAACCACTGACTAGTGGCACAAAGCGACACCCCTCCAGAGACCTCACCACGCTCTGTCCGCCGACCTTGCAAATCAACTGCAATTCCTGACCAGACGCCGGCCCCACCGGCAATATCATCCGTCCACCTTCGCCGAGCTGCGCAAATAGAGCGGGCGGGACGTCGGCCGTCGCAGCAGAAACAAGGATTGCATCGAACGGCGCATACTCCGCCCAACCCTGGCGTCCGTCGTCGATGCGAATCTTGACATTGGAGTGCCCTAACTGTCGCAACGTGCTTTCGGCCAACGTCGCGAGCGACGCGTGCCGCTCCACCGAATAAACCTCAGCGCAAAGCAGCGAAAGCAATGCCGTCACGTAGCCCGAACCGGTGCCCACTTCAAGAACCCGGTCCGTCGGAAGCAGCGCGAGGTGCTCGAGCATTAGCCCCACGATGTAAGGTTGAGAAATCGTCTGATCTTCGCCGATGGGCAGCGGGTGGTCTTCGTAGGCGCTGTGCCGGAACGACTCCGAAACAAATTCATGCCGCGGGACTCGGCGCATAGCGTCGAGCACCCGGGCATCGCGGATGCCGCGAGCGGCGAGCTGCTCGCGCACCATTTCCTCGCGCTGCTTCTCAAAAACTTCAGACTGGAGAGGAACGCCCATGTCCTCAATCCGCTGCGGCGGAAAGTTCTCTAGAACGGCCCGATAATTCCGCCAATATTGCGCGTGGCAGGTGGTGCAATTTGCGCCTTTTTTTGTCGCGATTCAAGCACATCCAGGTACTTGTAAGCCGTCCCCGTATTAAAAAGCACAACTTTGTCTTCCGCCGAGAAAAAACCACTTGCGCGCAATTTCTGATAAGCAACCAGCGACGCCGCCCCCTCTGGGGCCGCGAAAATGCCTTCAACGCTGGCCCAGTGCCGGGTGGCTGCCAGGATTTCTTCGTCGGTTGCGGCGACCGCCGTGCCGTCACTCTTTTTCAGTATCTCGAGAATCAGGTAGTCCCCATAGGCTTTCGGCACGCGCAGCCCCGCCGCCAACGTGTGAGCGCCGCTCCACATCTCCGACGAACTCTTCCCTTCTTCCCATGCCTTGACGATCGGCGCACATCCAGCGGCTTGGACGGTAATCATTTTCGGACGGGGATGATCTTTGCCGATCCACCCCAACTCCTCCATCTCGTCAAACGCCTTCCACATGCCGATCATCCCCACGCCTCCGCCCGTCGGATAAATAATTCCCTGCGGCAGCTCCCATCCGAGTTGCTCGGCAACTTCGTATCCCATCGTCTTCTTGCCTTCGACGCGAAACGGCTCTTTGAGCGTCGAAACGTCAAACCATCCTTCTTTCTCTTTACGCTCGCCCACCATCCGGGCACAGTCGCTGATCAGTCCATCGACCAGCGTGACGTGCGCCCCGTGAAAATCGCATTCCATACGATTCGCCAGCGGCACATCTTTCGGCATAAAGATGTGGGCCTCAATCCCAGACGCTGCCGCATAAGCCGCGAGCGCACCACCGGCATTTCCAGCCGACGGAGCGGCCAGCTTTTTCAAGCCGTAGTGCCGCGCCATGGTCACCGCAGCCGACATGCCTCGCGCCTTGAACGATCCTGTAGGATTCAATCCTTCATCTTTGATAAAGACATTGGCAAACTCGCGGCTGGGAAGCATAGGTGTGAAGCCCTCGCCAAGCGTGACAGGCGAGGCATCCGGCAAGACCTCGGCGTAACGCCACATGCTGGCGACGCGACCGGACAAGTCTTCGCGCCGCAACTTCCCTTTCAAACTTCCGAGATCGTAACGAACGAAAAGCACGCCGCCGTCTTTAGGACAGATTGTCCGCGGTCGGTCAGTGGAAAGGTGTTCCCCGCAGCGCGTACATTCTAGAAAAGAAATTTTCATCGAGGGAAGAATAGCATTTCGCTCTTAGCTCTTAGCCCTTCGTCTTCGGGTCATGGCATCAACGGCCGAGCGCAATGTTGGAACTCATCGAGTGCGTTAACTTAGGATTGTCGGCACGGTCAGTGTCTTAAGCCAACTATCGTCTCGGCCGCGAAAGATCGCTTGTCTCGATGATGTTCATTAAGGCTAGCTTGTCGCCGATGGAAGCCGAGCAGCACCAGACACCGCGAATGCCGCTGAGAGCTACGGGCTTGTCTTCGGCAATTGCGCTCGAAAGCCGCTTTCTCAAACGCGGTGTACACAGCTGGCGATTCCCAACCAACTCAGCGGCGTATTTCCTGACGGCGTTATTAGCGGATGCGGAGCGAAACTGCGAAACGTATGTGCCGCCGTCGAACTCCAACAAAACCGTGAACAATGGCATCGGTTGATTGTAATCTCCGACCGATAGCGACAACTTGCTACTATCTCTTTTGCATCCTTCAAACGCGACGCTCCCACCGTTGTGGATTCCTGCTTCCGTGAAAACACGCGATCACGACGATGGCTTCATTCTCGACGTGAAAGAACAAACCGTAGGGAAATTTCCGCAGAAGTGCACGGTGTATGTCTTGGAACACGACCGGAAACTGGTGTGGGTTCTCCTCCACACGGAGGACGACGGCTCCAACTTCCTCCAGGAAGCGCGATCCTAAGCCGGAATGTCTGGCTTCGTACCAATCGTGCGCGTCCACGACTTCGGCTCGCGCCAGAGGCGTAAAGATGACTTGCATCGCTAAGGACGGCGGCGGGCCAAGTCAGCTCGCAATTGCTCCCACGTCACTGCTTGAGTTCGATCCGCGTCGAGACTGGACAAACGCCGCGAGAGTTCTGCTTGTTGTCCCTCTGGCAGAGGAACATCATCGTCGCCGAGACTGTCCCAAAGCTGCCCAATCAATGCGAGGCGCTCCTCTGGACTAAGCCGCGCAAGTTCGTCGGACTTGAGCTTCGCCATGATGATTAGGCTAACTCTTTCCGATTGTCCTAACAACCCCTAAACCGATACCCGTTTCAACAACTCCTTCGCTCGTCGAAACCACGGCCGCTCCCGCCGGCGTAGATACCCCGGCATGGTTGGCTTCTTATCGAGCACCTTCTGCGCCCACTCCCGCGCCTCAGCGTTTCGTCCTTCGGACGCCAACAGGTCTGCGAAGTTGAGATAGGTTTCCGAAAGGGTCGAAGTGATTGTGATCTGCCGGAAGAGTTTCTCCGCCCTCTCTTTTTGCCCGGTCTCAGCGTAAGCATGCGCGAGCAAGCCTGCGGCGCGTTGAAAATCATACTCGGAGTCCTGACTCACGGCGCGCTCAAGGTCAGGCACCGCCGCCGCCGCGTCGCCGAGTAAGAGAGCGCAGACTCCACGCCGGTAAAACGGATCAAGCGTATCCGCGCGCGCAGCAATCGCCTTATCGAATGCTGTCCGCGCCGACTGCAGATTACCGTCGTCCATGTAAAGATCGCCTAGTTCCTCATAGTTTCCGGCCGAGGGATTGTCGCGGATCGCGGCCTCCAGTTCTCGAATCCGTTTGCGCCGTGGAAATACCTTGAACGATTGGCCGACCAGGCCGATGTCGGGCAGCGCCTCGACCAGAAGATAGATGACCGCTCCCGGCGCGCCAAGGAACAGGATCACGAATATCCAATAATTATCCGGCCGCCGCCGGATGAAGTGGACGATCGCCAGTCCCTGCAACAGGAAGCCCCACGGATACAGTAGGTAACTTAGAAATCCCATGCCGTTCTTTAGCCAGAATTGACAACCAGAGTTGACAGCCGGAGTTGACCTCCAGCAGTCCTACGTGAGATTACACATTTGTGGAAGATGGAGAAAGTGACTCCGGGGTGGCAACGATGGCGGTTGAGAATATTGAGAACATGAAGAACGATAACGATAACGACGAAAAACAAATACTCGCGCTGCACGAAGCCGGAGACAAGGCGCTCATGACCGCCGACCTGGCCGTGCTCGAGCGAATCTTTGCCGATGACTACGTTCAATACAACGAGTCGGGCAAGGCTTTCACGAAACAAGACGTGCTGAACAATTTTCGGACTGGAGCAATTCGATACCCGTCGATTGTTTCAACCAGCCGCGAGATTCGCCTCTTCGGAGACACCGCAGTCGTCCACGGATCGGAATCTGACGAAGTGGAAGCCAACGGGAAACGATCTGCGGTCCGCTATGTTTATCTCGACGTATTGCGGAAGCGCGACGGCGAGTGGAAGCTCGTTGCATCGCAGTTGGCAAGACCGGTGGAGTAAGTTTAGGCGATTTTAGATGTCAGAGGTCAGATTGCAGAGGTTAAACCCGTCTATTCGTGGCTTTGGCTTTAACCTCTGCAATCTGACCTCAAACCTCTGACCTAAATCTAACCTCTAACCTCCCTCAGCCGGTTCTGCCAGTGCGACCAGAGAAACCACGCGATACCGATCAGCAAGAACACCCCAATCACAGCATCGAACTTATGGAGATACTTGCCGAGTGATCGCCAATTCTCGCCCAGCTTCATCCCGAAATAGGCTAGCGCCAAGCACCAGGGCCAGGATCCAAGAAATGTATAAATGTGAAATTTGCCTCGCGGCATGCGTGATATCCCGGCAGGAAGTGCGATAAAAGTACGGATCACTGGGAGCAGTCGCCCGATGAATACGGCCATCTCTCCCCAACGCTGAAAAAAGCGGTCGGCCCAATCGAGTTCACGACGGCCCATCAGGATCCAGCGGCCATAGCGTTCGACCAGCGGTCGTCCACCGTAGCATCCGATCTCATAGGCGACGAACGATCCCAGGTTGCAACCGATCGCACCGGCCGTCGCCGCCCACAGCAGTTTCATCTTGCCGGCAAACACCAGGTAGCCAGCAAAAGGCATGATCAGCTCCGACGGCAGCGGAATACACGCCGACTCGATCGCCATCAGCAACGTGATCCCCGCGTAGCCAGTCGCAGCGACGATGGAACTAATGAAAGCAAAAACCAGAGTGAGAATTTTCTCAGTCATTTTGATGGGGGATCATCTGAAAATCCTGCGTGAGGGTTCGCCCGATCACTCGATGCCAGATGATCCGAGCTCTTGGGAATTCGCAGCCTTGGAATTAGAAGGCGCCTTCCTGAGTAAAACTGAACCCCGGCAGCGTCACGCCCTCCGCCGATTTTGCGACCTTCACCTTCACTACGGGCGCATCGGGAGCAGTGACTTCGGCAGGCCTCAGCACGGCGTACTGCGTAAACACTTCGCTGTAGACCTTGGTAACAAGATGGTCCTGACCGGTCGCGTCGTGACGCCAGACTTGTCCGAGTTGAATGCTCTTCGCAGCCACAAGTTTTTTCCTTTGAGCTTCAGACTACTCACCCGACCGCCAGCCCGTCAATTGCAGCCGAGTTACCAATGGTGCTGGGCGGATGCTGAGGCGCGATGGCTTTGCTACCATGACCATTGCTCAGGAGGACCAACCATGCCCCGCGGAAATGCACCGCGTCAACCAAGTCGCAGTGGGCGACACGAAAGCACCCGCAACAAGGCGGGAGCCGCGCTCAAGAATGCGAACGCTCTGCCCAACAAGCCGACTAATGCTAAAGCGCTCCCGGTCTCGGCTTCGAAGACAAAACCCGCGCCCCGAGCAAAAGACACCGCGAGCCGCGTCTCTGCATCTACATACGATCCCCTGGCACCCGAGCGCGTGCGCGAGATCATCACTGGACTCGACCAGCTTTATCCCAAAGCGACCTGCGCTCTCACGCACCGCAGCGCGTGGGAACTCCTAGTCGCAACCATTCTTTCCGCCCAGTCGACCGACGTCCGCGTGAACATGGTCACGCCCAAGTTGTTTGAGAAGTATCCAACCGTCCAGGATTTCGCCGCCCTCGAACCAGAACAACTGCAGCCAGACATTTATTCGACCGGTTTCTTCCGCAACAAATCGAAGTCCGTCATTGGCGCTGCCCGCAAGATCCTCACGGATTTCGGCGGCAAAGTCCCCGACACAATGGATGAGCTACTCACCCTTCCAGGCGTAGCCCGCAAGACCGCCAACGTCGTCCTCGGAACCTGGTTCAAGAAGAACGAGGGTGTCGTGGTTGACACGCACGTGACGCGCATCTCACGTCGTTTGGAACTAACGAAACAAGACGCTGCTCCGAAAATCGAAGAAGACCTGATGAAAATAATCCCCCGCGACCGCTGGACCGACTTTTCTCACGAGGTCATCTGGCATGGAAGAAAACTCTGTGTAGCGAGGAGTCCGAAGTGCGCCGAATGCACGATCGAGAAACTGTGTCACGCTGCGGATAAAACCTGGTCAACGGTAGAAATTCACGCCGACGCAAAACCCTAGGAATCCATCGAGAAATTCGAAGCCGCTACGCGCCGCTATAAGCCAACTCAACCACCGTGCAATCGTCGTTCAGCGGAGTCCCTCCGCAAAAATCAGCTACTGCACTAAACACGTCTTCCATCGAAGCGCTCTTCCCCGCCACGCTCTCCAACCGCTCATTGTCGAACATATCGCCGCGAGCGTTTTCCGCCTCAGTGACACCGTCGGTGACGAGAATCAGCCGATCCCCCGGCCGCATCTGACAGCGGTCGCTGGAGTAGGTCGCATCCGACAATAGCCCCACCGGCAGGTTGCCGTGAGCCGGACGAAGCACTTCGTTGCCACAAATCCACACCGGGGGAACGTGCCCGCAATTCACGTATTCCAGATCGCCGTCGTTGCGCAGGCGCGTGATGATCATGGTCGCGTACTTCTCGCCGATGTGTTTATAAGTGAAGAATCGGTTAACTGCGTCCACAATCTCGACCAAGGGCATACCAGAAATCAGCTGGGAGTAAACCATCCCTTGAAGAATCGACGCTAAGAGCGCGGCCGACACTCCCTTGCCGCTGACGTCTGCGAGAACGACCGCTAGACCTTGCGGAGTATTCACTGCCTCAAAGAAGTCGCCCCCAATCTCTTTACAAGACATGTTGCGCCCGTTGACGCGCGCAAAGGGCACTTCAGGCAAAGTCACCGCCAACAGGCGCTGTTGAATCGACGCCGCGATCGACAGTTCCTGCTGGTAGCGCCGGCCAGCCTCTTCGGCCTGCACCAGCCGCGCGTTCTCAATCAACTGCGCAGCTTCTGTCGCGATCGCCCGCAGAATGTCGTGACTCACGCTGGTAATGTCGCGCGAAGCGAAACGCGAGTCCACGTAAAGCGCGCCCATTACTTCCCCACCAGCTTTTTGCCCGTCGCGCGTCGTCTGGACGAGCGGCTTGCGTAGCGGCATGCAGATCACGGTGCGCAGATCGAAAGCCACGATGCTCTGCCGTTCCTTCACATCGAGCATCTGGCTGGTATCGGTGACCAGGTATTCGGAGTTCGAGGTCAACGCCCCTTCGAGCACCGACCGCGAAATTGTTTTGTCGTCAAGCAGCGGCTCGCCCTTCGAGTTGCGTCCGGCGGCAAGCGTCAACGTCCCATCGCTGTCGCGGAGGAAGATATATCCGCGTTCGGCCCGAGTCAGCTTCAACGTGGCATCGATCAGCGTCACCAGGATTTCATCCAGCACGCCGATGGTGTTGAGCTTGCGCGCCGCTTCCATGAAAAGCGTCAGCTTTTCCAGATCGCTGGCTTCCGGAGCAATCTGAATCCCCGAGATCTGGCTGAGAAATTCGCGAGCCGTATTCGACGTCGTATGCAGCGGATGGAAAATCAGGTAAGCAACGTCGCGCGCACCGAATTCCAGCCGGTCGTTACGCTGGAGCTTATGGCGGTCAACTTTCTCTCCGTTAACAAATGTCCCGTGCTTGCTTCCAAGATCGACGACAAAGAACTCGCCATTCTCCGCCACGATCGAGGCATGCTCGCGCGACACGCGAGGATCGGCAATCACCAGATCGCGATCGACTTTGCGGCCGACCGTGTAGGGCGTGTGATTCAGCGAGAGCGTTTGCTGATCGTTTCCCGAGACAAAGATCGCGATGGGAAAGATGCTGGAGATGCCCGAATGCGATGAAGCCGACATGTACTCTGAACTCTCCTACGGCCGCGTGCCGACTAGAAGCGCCAGCAAACTGCACCAGCAGACGACACGTGCCACCCGAGCATTCTACGACGCGCCCGGCCTTGCGGGCTTATTAAACGTCATCTGATAGTAATGGATGAGCATCAGGGCAGCCACTCCGACCGGAATCTGCGTCAGCATCCTCAGAGGGACCGACCAGGCGGTGTCGACCGTCGTCATCGGCAGGACGTACGAAAGGCCCGCTAGCGCCGTGCTCGCTATCGACGGCCAGACGCACAAGCCGGTGACGATCACAACCAACACGCGGTTGGCCATGCTCCTCTGCCAAATCGCGCGGCGATCCCGGACAAGGAGCAGCAACGCCGGGACCAAGAGCACCTGATTGTAAGGTGCATACGTGGGGATCACGAGCACCGTCGTCGCCAAGACCAGGCTGCTAGTAAAGGTAAACGTAGAGGCAAACGCGCCGGAGTCAGCTGGCGCGCGCCGCTCTTTCCAGCAAGCCCCGGCAAGGGCCGCGAGGGCTAGGATTTCGAGAATCCAGCTCCAGGGCCGGCCCACCGCCTTTTCGAGCACCGACATCGCCCCCGTGTAGCGTTGATACTCAATGACGGCGTGCCAGAATCGCTCAATCCAGTGCGGCAGGTACCACTCCGACGCCGCGATCAGGATGACCATCGTGGCTAGAAATGAGACTGCCAGCCGATAGCGGCGGCGCCAGTCGGCGAGGGCCCAAAGTGCGAGCCAGCCGAGCAGCAACACCATCAGTTGAGGTTTGATGGTAGCCACCGCCAGAATGGCGCCAGCCGCCACCGCGTAATCCGACACCAGCAACATGATCGCGAACGCGATCAAGGCCGCGACCAAGAGACTGATCTGCTGCAGCTTCAGTCCCTGCATGACCGCGACATTGCCGAGCGTCAACACCATCAGGATCAACTGCTCCGACCATGAAACAGACCGCCGCAACACCCGGAGCCAAAGCGCCGAACTCACCGCGGTGACCAGAACTAAAATCCAGAAGAAACTCCTCTGAACAACCGCGAACGACAATCTGACGGCGGGGGCAAGACCGAAAACAACATAAACAGGATAGGCAAATCCCTGCTCGTCAGTCGGATCGTTTTTCCGAGATGGGTCCAGAGCGCGACCGTAATAACCAATCTGAATCTCGCGGGTGACATCCGCGCTGTAGGGGTCGCGGCCGTATAAGAGCAAATCCTTCGCCCCGATCCAACGGGGATACAGATCAGAAAGATTGCCGCGAGGCTGATCGCGAAGCCTGGCATCAGCCACCTGATGCGGGATCAAGACACGGTCCGTATAGCTCCACATTCCAACGCCGCACAGAACGGCGAATGTAAGCAGCCAGAATGATCGAGGGTTGGGAGTGCCTGTCATCGCAAATACTTCTCAGCTCGAGAAGAATCTGGATATTACAACGCATGACCCACAATTTGGTCTCGCGCCGGATAGGCCGTGCCGAACTTCCAAACCAGCCAACTCAGGACGACAACCGGCCAGCAGAACTGATTTACATGTGGCCAGAAAGTATCGAATGTCGGGGAAACGAAAAGCAGCACCAGAAACAGAAGATCCATTCCAGGCAGCCATCTCCCCTCAGGTACCGGAGCGGCGAACAACAAAAGCGCAGCTGGCAACAGCAAGCTCAGATCGTAGGAAAACGCGTGATAACTCACCAGGATGGCCACCACCGTTGCCAAAACAAAGTCGAAGCGCCGCAAATTTCCAGCCGGTGCCATTCGCCAGATTGCCGCAACGACAACCGCTGCCGAGCAAAGTAGTGTGAGAGGCATTAGCCAAGCACCGAGATGTGGGCCAGTCACCGCCCCGAGGATGCCGCGCAGATTGGGCATATCGGCGGCGATGATCGCACCGCCGGCTCCGGAGTTCTCCATTCGGAAGAGAAACAGCATGTAGCCGGCAACGCCGCGCCAGCCGACCATGGCCAGCGATATGGCTCCAATGATCGCCGCGACTGGCGCGAAGCCGAGCAGTAACTTGGGGCGTTTCGCCGCCAACAGAAATGCCAGCGGCAAGATAAGGTTGAACTTAAACAATCCCGCAGCCAGAGCAGCAGCGGCAGAAACATCGTCCCCTCTTTCGGTCGCGGTTAACGCTACTACATAAAGAAGCAGCAATAGAGACGCATCCTGTCCCTGAACAATCCCGCTCCAAACCGGCACGAAGCCTGTCACCGCAAGGACGACAAAGGCGAGACTCAATGCGCCAATTTCCGGAAATTGTCTGCGTAACAGCAATACGCTCGCTAGCGCCATCATGCCGTTCAAAACATTCCACAGCAGATAGGCGTGCACATACGAAAGAAATGTGAACGGAACAAACAGCAACGCTTCAAATGGAGGATGCATGTAGGGAAGGGCCGACTTGCGAATCCGGACATTCGGTGCCACTTCCTCTTGCGCCCGGCTCTCGGCCTGCAAGTCATACAGGACGTTTGACTGCCCGGCCCGCACCATCTGAGCAGCGGCATAAAAGATGGTGAAGTTCTGGTATCCTTCGCGCAGTAATCCTGCCAGCCCAACGGTCGAGATCGCATTACTCAGCGTTATAGCAACAAGGAAGATTGCCCCCAGCAATTCTTTCCGCGTACCAAACTTGGGTAAGGCCATAGACGAGAGACAAGCGTTAACGCGATGGATGGACTTCGGACTTCTGATTCTATAATCGCCTGATTCTATATTCGCTGATTCTGTAATCGCCGACCCACAATGAAGATTCTCGCTCTCAACCGGCGCTTGACGTTCGGTCTCATTCTCCTATTCGGCCTGCTGGCGATGACCGCGCGCAACGCCCTCGATCCCGACCTCTGGTGGCATCTCCGCACTGGCGAACTCATTGTCGAAACCGGACACGTCCCCCACGTTGACCCTTTTTCTTTCACTCGTGCCGGCCACGCGTGGGTTTCGCACGAATGGCTGTCGGAAGTCGCGTTCTACGAAATCCTCAAACACGGCGGCGCGGTGGCCCTCATCGTTTTCGCTTCTTTCGTCACCACCGCTGGCTTCATGTTGCTCTATTTGCGATGTCCAGGAAAGGCGTACTGGGCAGCCGCCGCCACCGCCTTAGGGGCCTTCGCCGCCGCGCCGTCCTGGGGAGTACGGCCCCAGATGTTTACGTTTACTTTGGCAAGTTTGCTCTTGTGGCTGATCGAGCGTGGCGAAAAGCGACCGAGGTCGCTGCTTTGGATTCCGCCTCTGTTTCTTCTCTGGCTCAATCTCCATGCCGGCTTCGCGCTTGGGATCGTGCTTTTGACAGCCTATGCTCTCGGAATCATCTGCGAGTCTGCTCTTGGCCAAACGCCCTGGCCGCAGGCGCGCCCGATCCTGCTGAAGATCGTTGCCGTGCTTGTCACTTGTCTGGCGCTGGTGCCCCTGAATCCGAGCGGCTCCGAGCTTTATCGCTATCCGCTGGACACGCTGCGCTCGCATGGGATGCGGTCGCTGATCGGCGAATGGTTCTCGCCCGATTTCCATCAATGGCTCTACCGCCCGCTCTTGCTCGTGTGGCTCTTACTTGTGGCTGCTCTCGCCCTCTCGAATTCACGACCTAAGGCGCGTGTCCTCCTGCCATTGATCCTAACCGCCTTTGCCGCACTCGATGCGGTGCGCCACATTCCCATTTTCATCTTGGTGGCGATGCCCGTGATTGCTGCCGCCCTCGCCTCCGCTTCCGAGCCGCTGGCTGAGCCGCCGATCCGGACGGGTTCGAACCGCCGGACCGTCTTCGTAGGATCAGTCGTGGTGCTTCTGGCGATGCTCGCGGTCGTAAAGTGGGTGACACTGACGCGCAATCAGGAGGCCCGTGAATCCGAGCAGTTTCCCGAGAAAGCGGTCGCATTCCTTCAAAGTACGGTCGGCCAAAGCGCGGGCGGTCCGCAAAATGTTTTCGTCTACTACGACTGGGGAGGCTACGCCATCTGGAAGCTCTACCCGGGTAGTCGCGTCTTCGTCGATGGGCGCGCCGATCTCTATGTCAGGGACAACGATCTTAGTGAAAACGTTCGCGACAACGTCCGCGACCATGCCGGAAATCGCAGCGACAATGACAATGCCGATCCCTTACAGCAGTTTCAGACCGCCGTGCGCCTTCAGGTGGGGTGGCGCGACGTGCTCGACCGCTGGAACGTGTCGGCCGTGCTGATACCGCCCTCTACAGCCTTGGCGCAAGCCTTGCTGCTCGACTCCGGTTGGCGCAGGGAGTTCGCCGATTCTCAGGCGGTTCTCTTCGTCCGGAATACTGCCGCCGTAAAAGACGCGTCCATTTTCAAGAAAACAGCCACGCTTGGGCCCCCAAGTGAAAACGAGTGAAAAAATGTTTCACAGACCCATCCCAATCTGCGAAACTAGGGCGCATACTGGGTTGGCTTGCGAGTTAAGAGCCATTCAGGACATCGGGGCACCCGTCGGACCAGGCTGCGAAGGAGAGCCACTGGATGAGAAGTATCACTAACCTGTTGTGGCGCAATGAAGAAGGGCAGGACGTTGCCGAGTACGCCGTGATGCTGGCTGTGATTTTGGTGCTCGTGATCGGAACCGTGCGCCTGATCGGCGGAAACGCGAACAACGTCTTCTCGCAAGTCGGCAGCCAAATGCAGTGAGAAACTCGCGACGAGCACATAGCTGACGACAAGATCTGAGGAGAGGAATGAACCGAAGCCGTCTGTTGATGATCGGGGGCCTAGCGCTGGCGATTGGTCTGCTGGCCAGCTTTACCGTGTATAACCGGCTGCGGATGTTCGCCGCAGCCGGCGCCAATGATCGCGGCGTGCCGGTGGTGGTTGCGGCCAACGATATCCAGGTCGGCGCCAAACTGACATCTCGTGACGTACGCGTGATCACTCTTCCCCAATCGGCGATACCTCCCGGCGCCTATTCTTCGACGGCCAAGATTCTCAATCCGCCACGCGGCGTGATTTTGCCAATCAGCCAGGGCGACTTCGTTCTCCCCACCAAGCTGGCGGCGGAAAACGCCGGCGCCGGTCTGCCTTCGATGATCCCGCAGGGAATGCGTGCGGTCTCGGTCCGAGTCAATGACGTGGTTTCGGTAGCCGGCTTCGTCCAACCCGGGACGCACGTCGACGTCCTCGCCACTGGGAACGAAGCCACCGGCAACGACAGGCAAACGATGACTGTCCTTGAAAACGTCCTGGTGCTGGCCGTCGGCAAGAGCCTGGACCGGAACGCCTCCGCGGACGCGCAGACGGCGCCGGTGATAACCTTGGCGGTTTCACCGGACGATGCGCAGAAGCTGGCGCTCGTGTCGCAGGAAGGGCGGATTCAGCTGTCATTGCGCAATCCGGTCGATACAAAACTGGGTGGCATTGGCGCAACTCGAACAAGTTCTCTCTATCCGGGGCAAAAGCCAATTGTCACCGAACCCAAGCCCCGGATCCACAAAGCGGCCGTGAAGACTCCGCCGTCTGCGCCATCGACATACGCTGTCGAAATGATTCGTGGTAGTAAACGGGAAGAGAAAAAGTTTGACGAGACCCAGCAATAAGCCATTCATGACAGCGCGAAAGCTCGTGGCAACTCCTTGCCTTCTCGGTGCGGCCATCCTGTTCGTAGTCTTCGCATCGGCTCAGGGCAATCCCCCGACAACTGCGCAAGACGCTCCGCCACCGGCGCAGACTACAACTACAACGACGACCGCAACCAACCAGGGCGTAACCGCCGGCGCAGCTCCCCTGCGAGTCATGGTGGGCAAGTCGCTTTTGATCAACACCACCGAGCGGCTGAAACGCGTCTCCGTCACCGACCCGTCGGTCGCGGACACCCTCGTCGTAACTCCAACCCAGGTACTGGTCAACGGTCTCGCTCCGGGCGAAGTTTCGCTCCTAATCTGGGACGAACTCGAGCGCTCGCGCAGCTTCGATCTACGAGTAGACGTCGATATCTCAGCCGCGTCCGAAGAGATGCATCGCCTCTTCCCCAACGAACAGATCAATGTGACCCCGTCGCGCTCCGCGATTGTTCTGTCCGGTCACGTGACCACCGAGGATGTCTCGAAACATGCGGGCGCTCTCGCTTCCGCCTATTCGAAGAATGTTGTGAACGTACTGACATTCGGCCCGGTCGGAGCAGGCGAAATCCTGCTCGAAGTCAAGTTTGCTGAAGTGGACCGCACGGCGCTGACGCAGCTTGGCGTCAACCTGTTTTCCACGGGATCGGGCAACACGATCGGCAGCACCACCACCGGGCAGTTCGGCGGTACTAAGAGCGGAATCATCAATGACGCGACCGGCGCCAACGACAATCCGTTCCCGAGTCAGACGACGATCTCGAGCGCGCTCAACCTGTTTTTCTTTAATCCTCAGGTCCACCTGGGGGCCGTCATCCAGGCGCTCCAGACAAAAAATCTTCTACAGATTCTTGCGGAACCCAACCTCGTCGCCGTCGATGGCAAGGAAGCCAGCTTTCTCGCCGGCGGAGAATTTCCCTTCCCCGTCGTTCAGCCTGGCGCTGGTGGCATCTCGACTGTCACCGTCCAATTTCGCGAGTTTGGCGTTCGCCTTAAATTCACGCCGGTCATCCAGCCGAACGGCAGCATTCACCTCCACGTCGTTCCGGAGGTGAGTACGCTTGATTTCACGAACGCGGTCACCGTTTCCGGCACCACCATTCCTGCGATCAGCACCCGCAAGGCGGATACAGAATTCGAACTGCAAGATGGACAAAGCTTCGTGATCGCCGGCTTGATGGACAACCGGGTCACCGATCTTTACAACAAGGTTCCATGGCTCGGCGACGTCCCGATCCTGGGCAATTTCTTCAAGAGCAAGAGTGCCCAGAAAAGCAACTCGGAGTTGATGGTCTTGTGCACCGTCCGCCGGGTTGCGCCGAACGTTCAATCGCCGAAGGGCCCGGCGATGCCGGAGCCGAATATGGATAAGGACAAGTTTGACGCCAAAAAACCGTCGAAATAAAGGCAGCTTTTTATGATTCAATGTTTTTAGGGGCAGCAATTTAGGTCATGCCGGAACTATCAGTAGCCGTATTCGCCACGGACAACGACCAGCGCGCCGTGCTCCAGGTTCTCGTGGATGGAACCAGCGTCGCGCGCACCGTGTGCAGCAATTCGACTCTCCCCCTGGCGGCAAACGATCCCGTCATCCGGAAAACTCACAACTTCGCCCCCGATGTTGTCCTGGTCGACATTGCCGTCGACGACGTGAACTCGGCGCTGCGCGGCATTGAATTGCTCCATCAGGAACTCCCTGAAGCTGCCCTCTTCGCCGTTGGGCCCATGACCCAGCCTCAGTTAATCGTCAGCGCGATGCGGGCCGGCGTCCGCGAATACATCGAGCGCCCAACCACCACCACCGATCTTCTGGAAGCCTTCGTCCGCCTGACCGCGACGCGACGCAAACCAGGCCGCGAAACTTCGCGAGGAAAAGTCTTCACCGTCGTCAACGCGAAAGGCGGAAGCGGCGCGACCACGGTGGCCGTTAATCTCGCCCTGGCACTGCAGTCGGTCCAACGCACAGCCCTGGTTGACCTGGCACCACTCGGACACTGCGCTCTGCACCTCAACCTCAAGCCGGCTTTCACCGTTTCCGACGCAATCACGAATCTGCATCGTCTCGATTCGTCGCTGCTCGAAAGTTTCATGTCGCGTCACGATCGCGGACTACAAGTCCTGGCCGGACCTTCGGCTCCGACAGCAACTGAGCACTCGGCCTCCGATTTTGCGCGCCTGTTTGACACCATGGTGGGCCAGTTCCACTACATCGTCGTCGACGCTTCCTCGCGCCTCGACAGCGCCACTCGCCTGGTAAGCAATCTCTCAGAAAAGATTCTCTTGATCGCGCACGCCGACGTGGCTTCGCTGTGGAGCGCTGGACGGGTCGCTCAGTATTTGGGTGAAAGTGGATCGCGCGACCGTTTCGCGCTCGTGCTGAACCGTTATCGCAAAGTAGCCGGATTCAATGAGGCCGAAACCGAAGCAGCCATCGGAGCACCTGTGCTTTGGCGCATTCCAAACCAATATTTCGCCGTATCCACAGCAATCGACCGCGGCGTCCCGCTCATGCAACAAGGTACAACCGAAATCGCGCGGTCAATCTCCGGCCTGGCCGAACACCTGACCAAAGACGACATCGAAGTGAAACGCTCCGCCTGGTCCCTGTTCAAGACGGTATAGTAACCCTAGTTGAATCATTGACACATTGAACTATTGAGACATTGAAAATCCTGTTGAGGGGGTTTTAAATGATTTAATACCTCAATGATTCAATGAATCATTAAAGCCATGGCCAATCTGCAAGCGTTTGAACGGAGCGAATACCAGCAGGTCAAAGCGGACCTGCACCGCAAGATCCTCGATCGCCTCGACCTCGAAAAATTGGGCCGCACCTCGGGAGACTCGGCGCGCGAAGAGGTTCTCATCCTCATTCGCAATTCCGTCAACAGCGAAGCCGTCCCTCTAAGTTTCGCCGAGCGCGAACAGCTGTCGCGCGAGATCCTCGACGAAATCTTCGGACTGGGCCCGCTCGAGCCCCTGCTCAAAGACCCGACAATCTCCGATATTCTCGTCAACCGCTTCGATCGCGTCTACGTCGAGCGCGCTGGCAAGCTCGAAATCACCGGCTTGTCGTTCAAGGACAACCAGCATCTGATGCAGATCATCGACCGCATCGTGTCGCGCATTGGCCGGCGCGTCGACGAATCTTCACCGATGGTCGATGCCCGCTTGCAGGATGGCTCCCGTGTCAACGCCATCATTCCTCCGCTAGCACTCGACGGAGCCTGCCTCTCCATCCGCCGTTTCGGCCGCGACCCCCTCACGGCGCGCAACATGCTCGACAACAAGACTCTGACTGAACCGATGCTCGAATTGCTCTCGGCCATGGTCAAGGGCCGTCTGAACCTCCTTATCTCTGGAGGAACCGGCGCCGGCAAAACGACAGTCCTCAACGTTCTGTCCGGCTATATTCCGAACTCCGAACGCATCGTAACCATCGAAGACGCCGCCGAGTTGCAGCTCAAGCAGGAACACATCGTGCGTCTCGAAACCCGCCCTCCCAACATTGAAGGCAAAGGCTCCGTGCGGATGCGCCAACTCGTAATCAACAGTTTGCGTATGCGCCCCGACCGCATCGTGGTCGGCGAGGTGCGTGGCGAAGAAGCCTTCGACATGCTGCAAGCCATGAACACGGGCCACGAAGGTTCGCTGACCACCGTGCACGCGAACTCCCCGCGAGATGCCTTGGCCCGCGTCGAGAACATGGTCTCGATGGCGAATCTGAATATTCCGGAGCGCGCCATCCGCCACCAGATTGCGAACGCCGTCCACGCGGTTGTGCAGGTCGCCCGTCTTTCCGACGGTACCCGCAAGATCCTCACCATCTCCGAGGTTGTCGGCATGGAAGGCGACATGATCACGCTCCAGGACATTTTCGTTTTCGAGCGCAGCGGCATCGACGAAAGCGGAAAAGTGCGCGGCGTTTTCCATTCCACCGGGCAGCCTCCCCATTTCGCTGAACGCCTGGCTACCGCCGGGTGCCGCCTCAGTCCCACCATCTTCGAATCGCGGATGGAGGTCTAGACAAATGCAGTTCCTTGTCGCCGTCCTCGTCTTCGCCGTGGTCACGGTAGCCGTCTTCGCCGCGATTTCGTTATTGGACGAGAGAAAAGCGCAGGCGCGCATTCTCCGCGACCGCCTGGCCTCTGCGGATAAGCCGGTCGAACAAACCACGCCAGACGCCGCTTTTCTCCGCGATGAGGTGCTCAGCCGGATACCGGCCTTCGACACTTTTTTACGGCGCTCTGAGCGCGTCTCCGAGCTACAGAAAGTCCTGGCCCAGGGCAACGTCGATATGCGGGCCGGAAACTTCCTGATGCTCTGCGCCATCGCGGCAGTCGTGATCGCTGTGGTAGCCGTCGTCGCGGGCGGCAACATCATGTTCGGCTGGGCGGGCGCAATACTCGGTTTTTTCATCCCGTACGCCTACGCTGCACACATGCGCACCAAGCGCTTCGCGAAATTTGAGGAGAAATTCCCCGAGGCCATCGACACGCTGGCCCGCGCCGTCCGCGCCGGCCACGCCTTCACCACCGCTCTGGAGATGATCGCCAACGAGGTTTCTGAGCCGGTCGCCGGCGAATTCCGCCAGCTTTACGAGGAGCAGAAGTTCGGCCTTCCGGTGCGCGATGCTCTTATGAATCTCGCCGATCGCATCCCGCTTGTGGACGTCAAGTTTTTCGTAACCGCGGTGATGCTGCAGCGTGAAACCGGTGGCAACCTCGCCGAAATTCTCGACAATCTTTCTTATGTGATCCGCGAGCGCTTCAAAATCCTGCGTCAGGTGCGCGTCCACACCGCCCAGGGACGCCTTACCATGGTCTTGCTCATGGCGCTGCCGCCGACGATTGTCCTGATCATGCAGTTGCTCAATCCAGGCTTCATTCGGCCGCTCTTCGTCGACCCAATCGGACACGCGTTGATTGTTGGCGGCATCACCTTGCAGACCCTTGGCTACTTTTTTATTCGCAAGATTATTCGGATTCAGGTTTGAAATGACTTCTCACTTCTCAGTTCCCAGCTCTCCGTCAAAGGAGAACCAAGAAAAAGAGAAACGAGAAGTAGGAATCACGCTCTAATATGCCGCTGCCGCTCATACTCGCGTTGGTCGTATTCCTCACGGTCGTGGCGATCGTGTTCGCCTTTGGAGCGGCGACGGTGGCGCCTTCTTCCGTCCTCGGCTCGCGCTTGCGCGAAATTGGATGGCAGCGCCCAAAGGCGCAATCAAAGCCTGCCATCCGCGAGCGCTTCCAGCAGGCCCTCGATCCTCTCAGCCGCGCTCTGCCGATTTCTCCATCCGAGGTTTCGCAAACCCGCCTCTGGCTCATCCAGGCCGGATACCGCAGCCCGCAGCACCTCAACGTCTATCGCGGCTTGCGTGTCTTGTTCGCCGCGATCGGTTTCTTCACGGTATTCCTGTTTTCCGGATTCAACTCGCCCTTGCTTCTGCTCGGCTGCTTCGGCTTCGGCTTTTTCCTGCCGAGATTCATCTTGAAAAAGAAGTTGCAGGAACGTCAGCGGCGGATTCGACTCGGCCTTCCTGACGGCCTCGATCTCACCGTCATTTGCGTGGAAGCAGGACTCTCCCTCGATCAGGCTATGATGCGCGTGGGCAACGATTTGAGTCACGCTCATCCCGAACTGAGCAGCGAGTTCCATCTCTTTGACCTGGAGACTCGCGCCGGAAAGCCCCGCGTCGAGGCCCTGCGCAATCTGGCCGAGCGCACTGGAGTCGACGACATTCGTTCGCTGGTTGGAACCCTGATTCAGACCGACCGCTTCGGGACCAGCGTCGCCCAGGCCCTGCGCGTGCACTCCGACTCCCTACGGACCGAACGCCGCCAGCGCGCCGAAGAGCAAGCCGCCAAAACCACCGTCAAAATGATCATTCCGCTAGTGCTATTCGTCATGCCCTCACTCATCTTCGTCACCGTAGGGCCCGCCGTAATTCAATTGGTACAAATATTCAAGAAGAAATGAACACGCAGTGGCTAGTGGTTAGTCGCTAGTGATTGGTTGGTACTAAGTCGATTCTGTTCACTAATCACCGACCACTAATCACTAACCACTAACCACTGGTTTTAGGAGCACCAATGCCTCACCCCGGCCCCAAGGGATACGCTTTCAATCGCACTCGCGCCACGTATCTCGCCACCGATCTCCTGATCGCACGCACCCACTGGACGCGATTCCGCGGACTCATGGCAACCGACTCCTCTCGCTTTCAGCGCGGCCAGGGACTCTGGATCAACCCCTCCCGCGGCATCCACACCTTCGCCATGCGCTTTGCGATCGACGCCGTCTATCTCGACCGCGACCGCAAGGTTATCCACATCGAAGAAGATCTCAAACCCTGGCGACTGGCCGCCATCAGGGTACTGGCAGCGTCGGTCTTGGAAGTTCCGACGGGCACAATCCGCGAATCGCTGACCGCGCTAGGCGACCACATCGATATTTTGCTGGAAGACCCTATCCACGAAGCCGCGTAAACTTCACATCGAAGCGTCGATATTTTACAAGCAAGCTCCTTGGACTCAACACTTTGCAACCTGATTGAGCGAGCCGACTTCGGTGTCCGCGAACGCCAAGCGCCAGAACACCGTAAGGTAACAAGAAAAATCGGATCACGTTCTGGCACACTAGACTGGCACGAGACGTTCTAACGAAGTACCAGCGATGCCCCAAGTCGAAACCATTCCCGAAATTGACACCCAGTGGCCCGAACCGCCACGCCTGCTGGTGGAATGGTCTTCGCCCTGGGAAGAATTCAAATCCGCTTTTCGTCCGGCGCTCACGCGCCCTCCAAAAGCCTTAGCTGGAGAGGCACCCATCGGCATGTTCCCCTACCGGGGAATGCTGGCTTGCTGGCTGATCGAATGTCTGTTGTTGTTTGCGCTCATCGAAATTCCCGAACACCTGATCAGTCTCGAACTCCCGCTGCCTCCGAATCATCCGCAACAGGATGTGATTTATTACTCTGGTGATGAACTCCCCCAGACGCAAGATCGCGGTGGAGCGCAAGCCGGCCAGACCGGACGCGCCGGCGGACAGCAAACCCACCACCGCACACAAGTCATCCGCGTCGTGCGGGGCGAAACGCCTAGCGAGAAAGTTGTTGACGCCCCAAAGATCAATCTCCCGCATTCCGATTCCGCAGTCGCCAATTTGCTGGCGTTCAAACCAAATCCCGGACCACCGCAAGCCGAAGGATTGCGTTCTACTCTAGTCGCTCCAACGCTGGCCGAGATGACCCCCGTCCCTCCCGCGCCTGAATTGAAATCCTCGGCCAGCCGCGCCACCAGCGGCCTGACAACGACAACGAACGTCGTGCCTCCTGCACCCGAAGTCTCGCGCTCCAACGCGAGAACCACGCCAAGCCTTAGCGCTGCAATCGTACCTCCAGCTCCAAGCGTCTCGCGCGACCAGATGCGGACCGCCAGCCCTCTCGCCCCAACCGTGATCGCGCCCGCTCCTCGGGACACGCAGCGTGACATCGCCAGTTCGCGTTTGCCTGTAACTCAAACCGTCGACGTGGTGAAACCGCCCGTGTCTGCGCCTCCCCGCGACGTGTCATCCACGCCCAGACTGACGCTGCCCGCTCCGGCAGTTGTCGCGCCTCCGCCGTCGCAAGTCAGCCGCGACCTGAACAGCTTCGGAAGCACGGCTTCTGGCGACGTGCGGACCAAACCTGTTCCTCCTCCACCGACGGCAACCGGAGGACCGAACACTCGATCTGTCGGCGCGCTCACATCGCAAGTCGTTCCGCCTCCAGCCAGCATCAGCAGCGCCCAGCAAGCGAGCGGAGCGCGATCGGGCCAGTCCGCATCGACCTTGCTCGGCTCAGCCGAAGTCGTTCCGCCTCCACCAGGTCTTGGTGGCGGCAAAGCGCCCACAGGCAGCGGACGCGGCAATAAAGGCTCAGGAGCAGGCGGACCTATCGACGTTGGCACATCAGTCGCGCCGCCTAGCAACGCTGGAGGTAACGCTCCGGGATCGGCCGTAGTCGTCTCCAATCAGCCGGGTACCAAAGTCGGAGTGCCCAATACGACCACCGCAGGCGCTTTGGCGATGTCGCCAACGGGCACAGCCAAGACCGGACTAGGCGGCAATGGCGGAGGAGCGGGACTCGGCAAAGGCAACGGCTCAGGCAGCGGATTGCAAGGTGAAGGTTCGGGAGCCGGACGCGAAGGCACCGCGCATGGTTCCGATCCAAACGCGCGCGGTGGTATCTCGCCTTATCCTGGCGCGGGCGGCGCGGGAACTGGAACCAGCAGCGCGCCAGCGATTCCTGGCGTCTCGGTGGAAGGCGGCACGACGACCATCAACTTGCCGAGCTTCGGTGCGCCTGGCGGCGATTCACCGACTTCGGGACCGGGACGCTCTTCGGCCAACAATCACAAAGGATCGGGCATCACTATCGAAGCTACGCCGCGTTCAGGCGGCGTATTCAATTATTACGGCGTGCTGAAAGGCGATCGCAATTACTCGATCTATATCGAGACCTCGCTCGGCACGGCAGTTATGCAGTACGCCGATGCGGCATCGGCGGCGCATCCGTCGTCCGAAGCTCTGACCGCTCCCGAACCGATGCACAAAGACTTGCCTGCGGGACTCCGCTCAACGCGCATCGTCATTGCCTGCATCCTCGATCGTTCGGGAGATTTGAAAGATATCAAAGTGCTCGAACCGGGCGCGGCAGAAACTACTTCCAAGGTACTGGCAGCCTTGCACAGCTGGAAGTTCCGTCCAGCATTTCGCGGGAACGAACCGGTGGAAGTGAATGCGATCCTGGGCTTCGGAGTAGATACGCGCTAGCCACTTCCACTCTGTCATTTTGAGCGGCGGGTGGCCCGCCCGCAGTCCAGTGGATACGATTGCACTTCTTTTATTTCACCTCCATAACTTGTGTTGAGGTCGGGAGAGGCAGTGATATAACACCCCTCCCTCCTCCAACCGAACATCCAGGTTTCCTCTGCCCCGGTGTCTCAGAATTGCCGTCAACTGTTGAAGCCTGTTTACCCAGCGCGGGGTTACGGGGTTCGCACGAAGCCGAAATGTACACCGTTTGTGTCGATATACTGTCCGGTGATCACGCCAAACATGTTCGGGGTTTCAGGAAGTGTGCCCTGGCCAGCGGCCGTCCCCGCTCCCGGAGCGTCGAACGTGGTGATGACGCCGGACGGACTCCGCACGAAGCCGTGATTGACATTGTTCGAGTCAATGTATTGCCCTGTAATATCCCCCAACAGATCGATGCCCTCGGGTATCGTGCCCTGACCGGCACCTGTGCCCGCATCCGGCGGGTCGAAGGTAATGATGTCGCCGAACCGACGGCGCAGGAATCCGTGATTCACATTGTTCGCATCAATGTAGTTTCCCGCAACCACTCCCAGATCGTTGATGCTTGACGGTGACGTGCCCTGGTTAGCACCTGCGCCTGCGGCCTTTACGTTGAATACGGTAATTTTGCCGCTTGCAGCACGCACGAACGCGTGGAGAACGCCGCCCGCGTCAAGGTAAGTTCCCGTCACCGCTCCTTCTGTGTTGAGAGAGGTTGCGATTGCGGGAAACGTGTTTACGGAGCCTGCGGGATCGTAGGTGGTGAAGGAGCGGTAAGGTGGAGCGGTGATGAATCCGTGAGCCTGACCGCTGGCGTCACGGTAGTATCCGGCGATCTGGCCGCCAAGGTTGATGTTGCCCGCGAAAGTGCCTTGGTTGGCGCCAGTGCCCGCGCCTGGCACGCTCAACGAGGTGAATCTCTTAAACGGAGCAGATGTCGCGAAGCCGTGCGCCACGCTATTTGAATCGATGTAATACCCTACAACCACTCCGAAGGGGTTGACGCTGAAACTGATCGTGCCCTGGTTTGAAGATGTTCCCGCGTTGGGAGCGTCGTACTTGGTGATGTCGCTGACCGAACCGCAGAAGGAAACGCACTGGAAGCCGTGAAAAACGTTGTTGTCGTCAAGGTAGGATCCGACGACAGTCCCCTGCGGGTCGATGTCAAAGCCCCCAGTACCCTGTCCGTTGCCTGTGCCCGCGCCCGGAACACTAAATGTCGTAATTGTTTGAGCGCTTGCTAAACCACATGCAAGAAGTACAACACTTGCTGCTTTAAAAAGTCGATCCATATTTCCTCCTGGGTTTGATTCGTGCAATGCGTGGTGAGGCTGCAACTAGCCATGATGGAACTCGTTAGAAGCGGCGCTTGGTGCCTGAGCGCGCGCTATTGGCGCGTACCGGGTGTGCCAAAGCACTTGAGGTGCCATCAACTGCGTCGTACTTCGACCATCCTCGGCCTCGGCTACGGCTCCAGGGAATGCAGGGATAACCCACTGGCGTTGTAACGCGATTTGGCAAAAGCGGGATCTGCAATCACATTCGTTTACAAACTTGACATCGGAAAGCTGGAGGTACATCTACAAAACACAGGACTTTTGCCGCTCCGGTTCTATGGGAAAGAATATACTGCTTGTGTTATGCAACCGGTTGCATATTACAAGTGCCAGACTCTTTCTTGACGTCTCTCACTGGAAGGTTGCCAACCAGAACGACTCCAGACCGCACACACAACTGGTTCTCACTCGCAACCGGTTGTACAATCGTCGGTGCTAGTAACACCCCGCCGCAGTGGAGGCAGCGTGCGCAAAGATCACAGGTCTCGGTGCGTTATGAACCGAACGGTCGAAATGTTTGGCGATCAGTGGAGTCTGCTCGTCATCCGCGACATCATGTTCATGGACCGAAGGCACTTTCGCGAACTCCTTACCGAATCTCAAGAAAGGATCGCGTCGAATATTTTGGCGGATCGTCTGCAAAAGCTCGTCAAGCAAGGGATCATCGTCAAGTCTCATGATCCCAGCCATAAGCAGAAAGCCATTTATAGTCTTACGGAAAAAGGCATCGACTTGCTTCCTCTCCTGATGGAGATGAGTGCATGGGGGCAAAAGCACGTGCCGGGAGCCGGGCTGAGGGGCCTGGCTCAGTCGCTGAAAGAAGGAGGGCCGAAGCTGAGGGCAGATTTTATGGCTGAACTTCGCGAATCGCATCGCCCGAAGTCAATCGCCAAGAAAAAGGCCCGTCGCCCCCTTCGGAACCGAGCCACGACTACAAGAAGCTAGCGTGGCGGGTGTGCCGCCCGCCCCTTGGGTAGGCCCGATCTCCCAACTCTGTCATCCTGAGCGGAGCGCTGTGAGCGAAGCGATGCAGCGCGCAGTCCGACCTTCCATCTCTGTCATCCTGAGCGGAGCGAAGGACCTCGTTCTCTCCGACTCTGTCATCTTGAGCGGCAGGTGGCCAACATTTCCGGAAGTACGTTTTTGAAAGTTGGCAGAGAAACAAACTGGGGGTGCCACCTGCGTTTCGGGGGAAAGTTTACTGGTTAGTACCCCTACCCCCCCTCCCCCCTCGCTAGTGGAATCATGGAGTTGGCGGGATTTTTTTGACTCGGTCTTTGAATCGAAAGGACTTATATTAAAGTATTCCGGAATAAGGACTTAGGGGATTTCACCGGCCTGGCCGCTCCTATCACGGGCTCAGTCTTGCATAGGCGGAAGCGAGACGTCTGTGATGGCGCTCACAGTGTTTTGTGATAAATGGAGCCAGACGCCCACCCGCCTTTCGATGGCGGACTTCGCGCCCTTTCTCAAGTTCCGGTAACCGCCCCCTAAAAGCGTTTCGCGGGACCCTCGAAACTAGTACAGGCCCTTGCGAAGGAAAGTTCCCAACGTCTCCAAACCATCTGTTATTAATCCTGAGAATCCGGTGGTGACTCTCGCCCTATCGGGATCGGAGAAAAGGTCTTGGTTCACTCCATAGGCGGCGAGGTTCATTACAGTCTGCTCAGCCCCTTCCTTGGTCCCAGTCACAACTAGTAGCTCCATGGGTTGGCGGATACCGGCGACTTTAACCATCCTGCTGGCGAGCAACATTTTCAAAAACTCCTCTTCCGAGGCTCGCCACCCGATCGTGATCATCTTAGTTATCCTAGGCAGTATCGTCCGCAATACGTCGATGTGCTCGTAAGGACACGAGAATTCATCTTTCTTCTCGACCGGAATCGAAAGCGCGGGATACAGCATTCCACCGATGTCAGGCGTGGGTCGCATATCAGGGTCGCACACCAGGTATCCACCAAGCGCGAGTTTGTCTGGCGTTGCCGACTTCATAAGATGTGGGTAAAACTGGCTAGGAGCGCCTGCCATCCTCTTAACGCCCTCCACAATGCGACCCCAGTTGAGTGAGCCGTGCAACTTAAACAGCGAATAGTTTTCCCACGTGTAGTAGCTGTCCATGTCCCGAACTCCCAGACGCAAGAATCGCGCCATCGCCTCTTCGAGCATCGTGTCATAGTTGAAAGTGACGAAACAGACTTTTTCCTGCTTCTCGACGCGCCAGCGTTCAATCTCGTCGAGTAGTGTCGCGTGATTAGTAATTCCATGATGGACTTCACGCCAAACGGTTTTGGCAGTCCAATAGCGCGACGCGAAGATAGTAACGGATAGCAGCAAGCTGCCGGTGGCGTTCAGGGTATTCCTTAGCCTGTGCTTGAAACTTCGCCAGCTCTTGCTCGACCACAACCCCCGGCTTGCGCAAGCGAGGTATTAGGGGCTGGCACTCGGGAAACGCCTCCATCACTTTCAGGAACTGGGGTCTGTTGTCAAAGAGTTGATTTGCGAGGGGCGGGCGGTGTTCCTCTAGCATTGCCCGGAGGCTCACTTCAGACGGAGGGGGATGGTCGGGATCGGAATCATAAGACGCACCGGCACCCAACACGACGAGTAGCACCGATTGATGTTACCAGCCTCTACTTTGATTTGTCGCCGAGTAACTTTAATCTCGCGGTTCAAGCCGAGGCCCCGGTGGTGAAAGTGACGCCGCACTTCGGGCAGCGCACTTTATTCGTGCTGACCCGGAGCAATTCTGCTGGTGGAATCCGGTATCCGCAGTTGGAGCAGGGCGTAGCCAGGGACGCGAGCACTTTTTCCAGGTTGATTTTTTCCGGGCGGGCATCCGGGGATTCTACTGCCGAGATACCTGTGGATGTTCGATAAGTATTCGCCGTCGCTGCGCGACGAAAAATCGCATAAGTATAAGAAATTAAAGATAATATAAGCGGATTGAGCATTTGACGCAGGTTTGGCAATCGTATAGCCTTTCCGCGTCTGAGCATGATCTCCCGTTTACTGGGGAACCATTAAGCGGAACCGTGTGAAAGGCGGAGGTGTGCGAGATGCGTCACTTTTTTCGTTACTACTGGACATTAAGCAAGCATTTCGGCTATCGGGTATGGGACACCAGAGGGAGGGAGTTACTGTCAGCCCTTCTTCTAGCTGTAGTCACTTTTGTGGTCAGCGTGGTCTTCAAGCAAGTTGATGCGCTCACTGCTTTTGAGATTGCAATTGTGGCACTGGTACTTTGGCTGTCCGTCTTTGCAGTCGGCCATCTTATTCACGCACCTGTGCTACTCCACGACAATAACCATCACATGATGGCCCGAGAACAGAAATGGGGGTTCGGTGTATTTGGTATTTTTGTAATGGGTCTTATCGTTGCCAGTGTTACCGCGATTGCTACGTACATATGGGTTGATCGAACACCCACAATCACTATGGCGACTGCCGATCCAGGAGCGCTAAGACCGATCATTGAAGTTCAGAAGCAAAAGATTGCCGCGTTAACCGCGCGCGTTCCAGACGAACGCAGCTTGAAAGTGCGGGCCACTCAATTAGCAATTGAATACCAAGAATACTGGAAGAAACAACCCAGAGGTCCAACTTGCCATCAAGACTCGAAAATGACCCCGCAGCAGCAAGGGGATGCAATGAAGCCCTGTATGGAGTTTATGAACGAACAATCGTTTAAGTATCAGCAACTATATGCCCCAAAAGTCATGAGCATAATTGCTGAATTTAAAGCAAAAGGGGCCAACGTGTTAAATATTGAGAATTGTGCCTCAACTGGGTTTTGCGGTATCGACGTATCAGTTCAACTCAAGGCACTGTCTGAACAATTAGATGCCCACGACAATTTGAAAGGGCTAGGCTGCTCTAGTTAATTCCTTGTATTCAGCGAGGCAAACCTATCGCTGAGGTGTGGCGCAATTGTCGGTGGGATTTTAGAGTAGAGGCCATGACTGCCATTGCCGCCGTATACGTCCCCGACGGTTTCATCATCTCGGCAGACGGAAGATGCAGGTCAGATGATGGGAAACAGACTGATTTTGACACAGAGTGTGCACAGAAGATTTTCCCGGTGGTCAATGAAGAAAGAATTTTCGCTTATTCGCTCATTGGCTTCGCTGGAACTAATGACGGCAAGTTCAAGATGGTAGACGAACTCAGAAAAGCTACAGACACCCTTAAGAATAGACGATGTGAGGACGGCGATGTATACATTCAGAAGTTCGGCCATCTGTTGCAACAAGCAATAAATAAGGCAGTGCGTGATGGAAGGATAGATGAATGGCCAACGAACGAACACAGGCCAGTGGAATCACGCAAGCAGCTTTTCAGGCTGATACTCGTCGGGTATTTTAAAAATATTCCGAGGCAATTTGAAATTCGGTTTGCGAGGAATGAAGAGGATCGGGTTCGATTCTTTGTTGAAAGCCCACTGCTGGCGAAAGTACATTCAGCGGTCACAGGATCAAACGTCATTGCTGACTTGCTCTTTAAAGAGCGCGATCCCCGTTTTCAGCGTTACGAACCTGCAAAACCCGACTGGCCCACATTGGTTTGGGCGGAAGCATGGACGCGGGGTTATATCGATGCTTGTGCTGATCCCTTAGCGTCTGAGATCGACCCGCTGTGCAAGAGTATCGGAGGCCACGTCCACACTGCCGAAATATCCAAAGAACGCGGATTCCGCTGGCGCGTCCCTCCAATTTAGCCGAGCAATTCTGTTTTGTTGCTCTTCACAGCAGAATCCGGCGGTGGCCCAGGCAACCGAGGGTGCCCATCCTTCCGCGCACTTTGCGGAAGGGTGGGCGGCAGACCGCCTGCTCCATTAGCTTTTGAGTTTCACGCCACTCGCGGCTGAAACGTTTTCATGTTCGCGATAGCGATTCCAGTAAATGTTCCATTCACTAAGGTTGATGCGATTCTAATGGTGGTCCTCCTCGTCGGGGCGTTTCTATACAAGACCTATCGAGACAGGGGTTGACCATGAACCTCATAGACGTAGCCAAGTCTTTCGGTAGTGCTTCGGGATTATTTATTTGTTGGCCCCGACTAAGCACCGAGACCTGAACTGGATTCATCACCATTCGCCCGTACCGCCGTCACAGACGCGCTACGACAATCAGTGCGACACTCCGAATGAATTGTGCCCGCCTCCCGGGACGGACATCGCAACCACCTTCTTTGACAACGCGAAATTGCAAACATCGGTGCCCAAAAACTCCCTCAAAAACCCGCCAAAATCGACGATCGTTCCCTTAAGTCCCGTGTTTTGATGGGTCTGGAGTTAACTATCCTGAAATGAATAAGTTACGCGACATTGGGG